>VFQP010000012.1_pt1 | contig 739855 bp, 711 predicted proteins | sample 3512351 | NCBI WGS metagenome assembly VFQP01 (sample SAMN10412372, study PRJNA504923) | tailings metagenome | isolation source: Relicate 1 Philex TSF1 revegetated site | place: Philippines: Tuba, Benguet | collected 2017-08-29
GTGAAGGTGGTCGTACCGTCGGTGCCGGCGTTGTGGCTAAAATCGTAGAGTAATACGTTATTCGGTTGAGCCGTAAGCTTAAATGCTTACGGCTTTTTCGCTCTTTGGAAATATCGCTCTTTAAGGAAATAACATGGCAGCTCAAAAAATCCGTATCCGTCTTAAGGCATTTGACTATCGTTTGATTGATCAATCGGCGCTTGAGATTGTTGAAACGGCTAAGCGTACTGGTGCAGTGGTTAAAGGTCCTGTGCCTTTGCCAACTCGTATTGAGCGCTTTGACATTCTGCGTTCCCCTCACGTTAACAAGACATCCCGTGATCAGTTCGAAATTCGTACTCATCAGCGTTTGATGGATATTGTTGATCCTACAGACAAGACAGTTGATGCATTGATGAAGCTGGACCTGCCAGCGGGCGTTGATGTGGAAATTAAGCTGTAACTTGTGTTTTTGAAGTGGGTCGGATATAATCCGACCCTTTCGCGTACCGGGTCGGTCAATTGTAATCGGCCTTTTTAATTATTATAAGGAATCGATCATGAGCTTAGGGCTTATTGGTCGCAAGGTGGGCATGACCCGCATTTTTACCGAAGAAGGCGAAAGCGTTCCGGTAACAGTGCTGGAAGTCGTACCTAACCGTGTGACACAGATCAAGACTGCTGCAAGCGACGGCTATACCGGCCTTCAAGTTGCTTACGGTGAGCGTCGTGCCAGCCGCATTGGTAAGGCATTGACCGGTCATTATGCCAAGGCTGGCGTTTCTGCTGGTGCTGGTATCAAGGAATTTCCCGTATCTGATGATGTGTTGGCTAACTACACTGTAGGTGGTCAGATCACTGTTGAGCTTTTCCAGGCAGGCCAGTTGGTTGATGTAACTGGTACTTCTTTGGGTAAGGGCTTTGCTGGTGCTATCAAGCGTCACAACTTCAGTTCCAACCGTGCTTCCCACGGTAACTCCAGATCCCACAATGTGCCTGGTTCTATTGGTATGGCGCAGGATCCTGGTCGTGTTTTCCCTGGTAAGCGTATGCCTGGTCATTTGGGTGCCGCGAAGACTACTGTGCAGAATCTTGAGATTGTGCGTGTAGATGCTGAGCGTAACCTGTTGTTGATCAAGGGTGCGGTTCCTGGCTCTAAAGGCGGCGATGTTGTCGTGCGCCCTAGTGTGAAGGTGAAGGCATAATGGAAATCAAATTAATCGATAAGAATGGCAAGCCAGCTAAAGCTGGATTGGCTGTTTCTGAAACGACTTTTGGTCGTGAATTCAATGAGGCGTTGGTGCATCAGGTCGTTGTTGCCTATCAGGCCAATGCACGTACTGCAACTCGTGCTCAATTGACACGTGCGGAAGTTAGTCATACCACCAAGAAGCCATGGAATCAGAAGGGTACAGGTCGTGCTCGTTCTGGTATGAGCTCCAGCACCATTTGGCGTGGAGGTGGTCGTGCATTCCCGAATACTCCTGACGAAAACTTCAGCCACAAGATCAACCGTAAGGCCTACCGTGCCGGTGTGCGTTCGATCCTGTCTGAGCTGGTGCGTCAAGATCGCCTGAGCGCAGTTGAAGAGTTTGCTGTCGATACCCCTAAAACCAAACAGTTGCTCGAGAAGATCAAGGGTCTTGGTTACAACGAAGGCTTGTTGGTATTGGTGGATAAGTTTGATGAAAACTTGTATCTGTCTGCTCGTAACTTGCCTCACGTTCTGGTTCTCGAAGCGCAATATGTTGATCCTGTTAGTTTGGTGCGCTTCCCGCAAGTGCTGGCGACTGCAGGCGCTGTTAAGAAGCTTGAGGAGATCCTGGCATGAGCGCGTTGAGTACTCAAGAACGTTTGTTGCAAGTCATTCTTGCACCACAAATTACAGAAAAAGCTACCCGTATTGCTGATAAGCATCAGCAAATTGCCTTCCGTGTACGCACTGATGCAACCAAGCCAGAAATTAAAGCTGCTGTTGAGTTGGTGTTCAAAGTGGAAGTTGATGCTGTGACAGTTGTCAATGTGGGCGGTAAGGTGAAGCGTGCTGGCCGTACATTTGGTCGCCGCAAGGACTGGAAAAAGGCTTATGTGAGCCTGAAGCCAGGTCAAGAAATTAACTTCGCAGCGGGCGAATAGGAGAAATCATGGCACTGATTAAAGTCAAGCCTACTTCCCCAGGCCGGCGCGCCGTAGTGAAGGTGGTGACACCTGAGCTGCACAAGGGTAAGCCCTATGCGCCCCTGCTGGAGAAGCAGAGCAAAAAAGCTGGCCGTAACAATAACGGCCATATCACCACGCGTCATCAAGGTGGTGGTCACAAGCAGCACTATCGTATTGTTGACTTCCGTCGTAACAAGGACGGCATCACAGCTAAGGTTGAGCGTTTGGAATATGATCCAAACCGCAGTGCGCATTTGGCATTGTTGGTGTATGCCGATGGTGAACGTCGTTACATCATTGCTCCGCGCGGTGTTTCCGCTGGCGCGCAGTTGGTGAGTGGTTCCGATGCTCCTATCCGTGCAGGTAATGCATTGCCTTTGCGCAATATTCCTGTCGGTAGCACGATCCATTGCATCGAGTTGCAACCTGGCAAGGGTGCGCAAATTGCGCGTTCTGCCGGTACTTCAGTGCAGTTGCTTGCTCGTGAAGGTAGCTATGCTCAGTTGCGTTTGCGCTCTGGTGAAGTTCGCCGTGTGCACGTTGATTGCAAGGCAACCATTGGTGAAGTTGGTAATGAAGAGCACTCCCTGCGCTCTATCGGTAAAGCTGGTGCGGTGCGCTGGCGTGGTGTTCGTCCTACCGTTCGCGGTGTGGTTATGAACCCGGTAGATCACCCGCACGGTGGTGGTGAAGGTAAGACTGCTGCTGGTATGAACCCTGTCAGCCCATGGGGTCTGCCAACCAAGGGTTATCGTACACGTAGCAACAAGCGTACGGATAACATGCGCGTCAGCCGTCGTCCTGCGAATAAGAGGTAATCAATATGGCACGTTCAATTAAGAAAGGGCCATTTGTTGATGGCCATCTGGCGAAGAAGGTAGAAGTTGCTGTCGCTGCTCGCGATAGAAAGCCAATTAAGACTTGGTCACGTCGTTCTACCATCCTGCCTGATTTTATTGGTTTGACCATTGCGGTTCACAACGGTAAGCAGCATGTGCCGGTGTTGATTTCTGAAAACATGGTAGGTCACAAGCTCGGCGAATTTGCGCTGACCCGTACGTTCAAGGGTCATGCTGCCGACAAGAAGGCCAAGAGGTAGGAGAGAGACGATGGAAGTATCTGCTGTATTAAGAGGTGTTCATCTGTCCCCACAGAAGGCTCGCTTGGTCGCTGACCTGATCCGCGGCAAGAAAGTTGACAACGCACTTAACATCCTGAATTTCACACCTAAAAAGGGTGCGGAAATCATTAAGAAGGTTGTTGAGTCTGCAATTGCCAATGCTGAGCATAATGAAGGCGCAGATATCGATGAGTTGAAGGTGACTTCGATTTATGTCGATAAGGGTCTGGTGCTAAAGCGTATCCGCGCTCGTGCCAAGGGTCGCGCTGGACGGATTATCAAGCCAACTTGTCACATCACTGTGACTGTCGGTAACTAAAGGAATCGTTATGGGTCAGAAAATTCATCCGTTTGGTTTCCGTCTGAGCGTCCAGAAAAACTGGTCTTCTCGTTGGTATTCCAATAGCAATAATTTCCCTGCGATGCTTAACAGCGACATCAAGGTGCGCGAGTTTCTGAAGAAGAAGCTTTCTCACGCTGCTGTAAGTAAGATCGTGATTGAGCGTCCTGCAAAGAATGCCAAAATCACGATTTACAGTGCACGCCCTGGTATCGTGATTGGCAAAAAGGGTGAGGATATTGAGTCCTTACGCTCTGGTCTGCAGGGTTTGATGGGTGTGCCTGTGCACCTGAACATTGAAGAAGTGCGCAAGCCTGAAATCGATGCCACCCTGATTGCAGAAAGCATTGCTCAACAGCTCGAAAAGCGCGTGATGTTCCGTCGTGCGATGAAGCGTGCAATGCAAAACGCGATGCGTCTGGGTGCTCAAGGCATCAAGATCATGAGTTCGGGTCGTTTGAATGGTATCGAAATTGCGCGTACCGAATGGTACCGTGAAGGTCGTGTGCCTTTGCATACGCTGCGTGCTGATATTGATTACGGCGTGGCAGAAGCTAAGACTACCTACGGTATTATCGGTATCAAGGTTTGGGTGTTCAAGGGCGAAGTGTTTGGCAACAAGCTTGAACAATCCGCTCAACCTGCTGAGCCAGAAAAGAAAGTAAGAAAGTCGGGGGCAAAAAATGCTGCAACCAGCTAGACAAAAATTCCGTAAGATGCAGAAGGGCCGTAACAAGGGCATCGCGACTACCGGTAACAAGGTAAGCTTTGGCGAGTTCGGTCTGAAAGCAATTGGTCGTGGTCGTCTGACCGCACGCCAGATTGAAGCGGCTCGTCGTGTGATGACTCGTCATATCAAGCGTGGTGGTCGAGTATGGATCCGCGTCTTCCCAGATCAGCCGATTTCCAAGAAGCCTGCTGAAGTTCGTATGGGTAATGGTAAGGGTAGTACCGAGTACTACATTGCCCAGATCCAGCCTGGAAAGATGTTGTACGAAATGGACGGTGTCAGTGAAGAGCTGGCACGTGAAGCGTTCCGATTGGCTGCTGCAAAGCTGCCAATCGAGACTACCTTCATTACTCGTCATATTGGGAGCTAGTCATGAAAGCGTCCGAATTGAGAAGCAAGACTGTTGAAGAGTTGAACAATGAGCTGATTGAGTTGCGTCGTGCGCAATTCTCTCTGCGCATGCAGCTGGCTACTCAACAGTTGAATAAAGTTGACCAGGTAGGCAAAGTGCGCCGTGATATTGCTCGCGTTCGTTCTGTGCTTGCTGAAAAAGCCAAAGCGGCTAATGCAAGTCAAGCGTAAGCGGAGTCATTATGAGCGAAAATCAAACTGAAAAATTAGTTCGCACTTTGAGTGGCCGTGTAGTAAGCGACAAGATGGACAAGACTGTGACTGTTCTGGTCGAGCGTAAGGTGAAACATCCTTTAATCGGCAAGGTGGTACGTCGCTCCAACAAGTTCCATGCTCACGACGAAAACAATGAGTGCAAAGAAGGCGACTTGGTTGTAATCGAAGAAAGCCGTCCGCTTTCCAAGACCAAAACCTGGCGCGTAAGCAAGATTGTAGAAAAAGCACGTATTGTGTAATTAATATTGCCCTTCCACTTGCAATCGCTTGGAAGGGCAATATATAATGTCGGACCTTTTGGCGCCCAACAAGCTGGCGCCCCAATACTGACCGTAGTGCTGTCAGCCGTTTTTGACAAGCGGCTGGTGTTGGTTTAACGGATTAAGTTGGAGATTATTCTCATGATTCAAATGCAGTCTCGGCTGGATGTTGCCGATAACACTGGTGCACGTTCCGTAATGTGTATCAAAGTGTTGGGTGGTTCTAAGCGTCGTTATGCTGGTATTGGTGACATCATCAAAGTCAGTATTAAGGATGCTGCCCCACGTGGTCGCGTCAAAAAAGGCGAGGTTTATAGTGCAGTTGTAGTTCGTACTGCCAAGGGTGTTCGTCGTCCAGATGGTTCCCTGGTTAAGTTCGATAGCAATGCTGCAGTGTTGTTAAACAATAAGCTGGAACCGATTGGTACCCGTATTTTCGGGCCGGTGACACGTGAGCTGCGTGGCGAGCGTTTCATGAAGATCGTTTCTCTGGCACCCGAAGTTCTATAAGGAGTTGCTGGATGAGTAAGATTCGCAAGGGTGATGAAGTCATCCTGAATACAGGTAAAGACAAAGGCAAGCGCGGTACTGTATTGCGCGTGTTGGCGTCCGGCCAAGTTCTGGTCGAAGGTATCAATGTGGTAAAGAAGCATGCCAAGCCTAACCCAATGCGCGGTGTAGCTGGCGGCATTATCAGCAAAGAGATGCCTGTAGACATCTCTAATGTTGCTTTATTCAATCGTGCCACCCAGCAGGGTGATCGCGTTGGCTTCAAGACTTTGGATGACGGTCGCAAGGTTCGCGTATTTAAGTCCAGTGGCGAAGTTGTGGACGCATAAGGGTAGATCATGGCTCGTTTAAAAGATTTTTATAAAGACACCGTGGTTAAGCAGCTGGTTGAGCAGTTTGGCTACAAGTCTGTAATGGAAGTGCCTCGCATTGAAAAAATCACCCTGAATATGGGTGTTGGCGAAGCTGTTGCTGACAAGAAAGTCATGGAGAATGCCGTGGCTGACTTGGAAAAGATAGCAGGTCAAAAAGTTGTTGTAACCAAGGCTAAGAAGTCTATCGCAGGTTTCAAGATCCGTGATGGCTACCCTGTTGGTTGCAAGGTGACGCTGCGTCGTGAGCATATGTACGAATTCCTGGATCGTCTGATCACAGTCGCTATTCCTCGTATTCGTGACTTCCGTGGTATTTCTCCTAAGTCATTTGATGGTCGTGGTAACTACAATCTGGGTGTGCGTGAGCAGATTATTTTCCCGGAAATTGAATACGACAAGATCGATGCGTTGCGCGGGTTGAATATCACCATCACTACAACTGCAAAGACTGATGACGAGGCGCGTGCGCTCCTCTCCGCATTCAGCTTCCCATTTAGGAACTAATCATGGCTAAAACCTGCATGATCGAACGCGAGCAAAAGCGTCGCGACACGGTGAAGAAATATGCTGCCAAGCGTGCTGAATTGGTTGCGGTGATCAACGATGTAAATGCATCTGTTGAAGATCGTCGCGCTGCACGTAACAAGCTGCAAAGTTTGCCACGTAACTCCAGCCCTGTTCGTCAACGTAATCGTTGCGCTTTGACTGGTCGCCCACGTGGTGTGTTTAGTAAATTCGGCATTGCGCGTAGTAAGCTGCGCGAGTTGATGATGCGTGGCGAAGTGCCAGGTGTCACCAAGGCTAGCTGGTAACGGAGGAATTTAGTATGAGTATGAGTGATCCGATTGCCGATATGCTGACGCGCATCCGTAATGCGCAAAGCACGAACAAGGTTTCTGTTTCTATGCCGTCTTCTAAGGTAAAGCGTGCGATTGCAGCTGTACTGAAAGATGAAGGTTATATTGATGATTTCGCTGTGCAAGATGTTGAAGGTAAGCCACAGTTAAATATCGGCCTTAAGTACTATGCTGGTCGTCCTGTGATTGAGAAGATTGAGCGTGTTAGCCGTCCTGGCTTGCGTATCTATCGTGGCAATCAAGAGATTCCAGTGGTAATGAATGGCTTGGGCGTGACCATTGTGTCTACATCCAAGGGTGTAATGACTGATCGTAAAGCACGTGACGCCGGTATCGGTGGCGAAGTGCTATGCGTTGTGGCTTAAGGAGAAAAACATGTCTCGTGTAGCTAAAAATCCAGTCGCTATCCCCGCTAAGGTTGAAGTTGTATTGAGTGCTGGCAACATTGCGGTCAGTGGTCCATTGGGTAAGTTGTCTTTGCCTTTGAGTGGTGATGTTGCCGTTGAGCGTGATGGTGATAACCTGACGTTCGTGGTTGCTCGCGATACCCAGCATGCGCGTGCTATGTCCGGTACTTTGCGTGCTCTGGTCTTTAATATGGTCACCGGTGTTTCTCAAGGCTTCACCCGTAAGCTCAACCTGGTTGGTGTGGGTTACAAGGCTCAGGCTCAGGGAACTACCCTGAATCTGGATCTGGGCTTCTCCCACCCGGTTAACCATAAGATGCCTGAAGGCGTCACTGTTCAGACTCCGACTCCTACCGAGATCGTACTGACTGGTGCAGACAAGCAGGTTGTGGGTCAGGTTGCCGCGCAGATTCGTGCGTATCGTTCGCCAGAGCCTTATAAGGGCAAGGGTGTGCGTTACTCCGATGAAGTGGTGATTATCAAAGAAACCAAGAAGAAGTAAGGTTTAGCCATGAATAATGTAAATTCACGTCTGCGTCGTGCACGTAAAACCCGTGCCAAGATCGCCGAGTTGAAAGCTATCCGCCTGAGTGTGCATCGTAGCAATAGTCACATTTATGCTCAGATTATTGCCGAAACTGGTGACACGGTGCTTGCTAGTGCTTCTACCCTTGAGGTTGAAGTTCGTAATGACATAAAAAATGGTGGCAATATCGCCGCTGCCGCACTGGTCGGTAAGCGTATCGCGGAAAAGGCCAAGGCGGCAGGGATCACTACTGTTGCATTTGACCGTTCCGGCTACAAGTACCACGGTCGTATCAAGGCGTTGGCTGATGCCGCGCGTGAAAACGGCTTGTCCTTCTAAAGACTGAGGTTGATGATGGCAAAAGTTGAAATTGAACAGCAGCAAACCGATGGTTTGCGCGAGAAAATGATCGGCGTCAACCGCGTCACCAAAGTGGTGAAGGGTGGTCGTATCATGAGTTTCGCCGCACTGTCCGTAGTAGGTGATGGTGATGGTGGTGTAGGTATGGGCAAGGGCAAGGCGCGTGAAGTGCCTGTAGCCGTGCAAAAGGCGATGGACGAAGCGCGTCGTGGCATGATCAAGGTTAGCCTGAATAATGGCACCCTTTATCACGCTGTTACTGGTGTTCACGGTGCTGCCAAGGTATTCATCCAGCCTGCTTCTGAAGGTACCGGTATTATCGCCGGTGGCGCAATGCGCGCTATCTTCGAAGTGATGGGTGTGACTAACGTATTGGCAAAATGTATTGGTTCTACCAATCCATACAACGTCGTGCGTGCCACCCTGAACGGCTTGAAGTCCATGAATACTCCTGCTGAAATCGCTGCAAAGCGTGGCAAGAGTGTTGAAGAAATCAGAGGTTAATCATCATGGCTAAGGCAAAAAAAGCAAATGACTTGATCAAGGTTACCTTGATCAAGAGCACCATCGGTAGAATCAAGTCTCACCGTGCAAGCGTCGCTGGCCTGGGTCTGCGTCGCCTGAATCAGACTGTTGAGGTGCAGGATACTCCTGCTAATCGCGGCATGATCAATGCAGTGAGCTATCTGTTAAAGGTAGAAGCATAATGAAGCTGAATACTATCAAGCCTGCTGAAGGCGCTAAGCACGCCAAGCGTCGTGTTGGTCGTGGTATTGGTTCCGGTCTGGGTAAGACTGGTGGTCGTGGTCACAAGGGTCAAAAGTCTCGCGCTGGCGGCTTTCACAAGGTAGGTTTCGAAGGCGGTCAAATGCCTTTGCAACGTCGTTTGCCTAAGCGTGGTTTCAATTCCTTGACCAAGGCTGATACTGCAAATGTACGTACTGCTGATCTCGTTCGCGTTGATGCTGAAGTAGTTGATCTTTTGGCATTGAAGCAAGCTAACGTCATTCCCGGTAGTGCACGTGCTGTGAAAGTATTCCTTTCTGGTGATGTGACGCGTGCTGTGACAGTGCAAGGTCTTGCGTTGAGCAAGGGTGCTCGTGCTGCCGTTGAAGCAGCCGGCGGTAAGATCGTAGAGTAATCAATTCGTGGCTAACGATAGTATTTTTGGTGCGGTGGGGAAAGTCAGCGAGTTGAAAAACCGCTTGCTTTTCGTATTGGGTGCCTTGATCGTTTTCCGCCTTGGCGCGCACATTCCGGTTCCTGGTATTGATCCGGATGTGCTTGCCCGCCTGTTTGAATCGCAGAGTGGCGGTATCCTAGGTATGTTTAATATGTTCTCGGGCGGTGCCTTGGAGCGTTTTACTATTTTTGCCTTGGGTATCATGCCGTATATTTCGGCCTCTATCATCATGCAGCTCCTGACCGTGGTATCTCCACGCATGGAGCAGTTGAAGAAAGAGGGCGAGAGTGGGCGTCGTACAATTACTAAATACACACGCTATGGCACTGTGTTCTTGGCAACTTTCCAGGCGCTGGGTATTGCGATTGCACTGGAGGGGCAAGCTGGTCTTGTACTTGATCCAGGTTTGATGTTCCGCTTTACCACTGTGATTACTTTGGTTGGCGGTACGATGTTCCTGATGTGGCTGGGTGAACAGATTACCGAGCGTGGAATTGGTAATGGTATCTCCATCATCATTTTCGCGGGTATTGTTGCTGGATTGCCGCATGCGATTGGTGGAACGCTGGAGTTGGCTCGTACAGGTGCGTTTTCCATTCCATTGGTATTGTTCCTGTTTGTTGCTGCTGTGCTTGTGACTGCGTTTGTTGTCTTCGTTGAGCGTGGTCAGCGCAAAATTACAGTGAACTATGCCAAGCGCCAGGTAGGCCGTAAGGTATTTGGTGGGCAAACAAGTCATTTGCCATTGAAGTTGAATATGGCCGGTGTAATTCCGCCGATTTTTGCTTCAAGCATTATCTTGTTTCCTGCGACTATGGCTGGCTGGTTTGGGAGTCACGAAAGCATGTCTTGGCTCAAGGATATTGGTTCAACTTTATCCCCAGGTCAGCCGCTGTATATTATTTTCTTTGCTACAGCCATTATCTTCTTCTGTTTCTTTTATACGGCGTTGGTATTCAACCCAAAGGAAACTGCAGATAACTTGAAGAAGAGTGGTGCATTTGTTCCAGGGATCCGTCCTGGCGAACAAACTGCGCGATACATTGATCGCATCATGGGTCGTTTGACCTTAGCTGGTGCACTGTATATCACTGCAGTATGTTTGCTGCCAGAGTTCTTGATTCTGAAGTTCAATGTTCCATTCTATTTTGGTGGTACTTCATTGCTGATTATCGTGGTGGTAACCATGGACTTTATGGCCCAGGTTCAATCCCACTTGATGTCACATCAATATGAAGGCTTGCTGAAAAAAGCTAACTTTAAGGGTGGTGCGGGTCTACCGCGTTAATCTGTAGTATGGCTAAAGAAGATCGTATTGAAATGCAAGGCGAGGTTCTTGAGAACCTCCCAAATGCAACGTTTAGGGTCAAACTGGAAAATGGCCATGTCGTCCTGGGCTATATTTCAGGCAAGATGCGCATGCACTACATTCGTATCCTGCCCGGTGACAAGGTCACCGTGGAAATGACTCCTTATGATTTATCGCGTGCGCGAATTATATTCCGCGCCAAGTAAGTTTTTTGCGAAGAGGTGAGAGATGAGAGTTCGTGCATCAGTGAAGACATTGTGCCGTAATTGCAAGGTGGTTCGCCGCCGTGGTGTTGTGCGTATTATTTGCACCGACCCACGTCATAAGCAACGCCAGGGTTAATCCGGTAACGTGGTTTTAAAAGGGACAGGTTTTTAATCTATTTGTTAAAAGCCTGTCAAGCTGTTAAAATTTTGGGCTTTTTTGGCGATTTGAAAACGATGCGCCATTATTTTGGAGTAGCTACATGGCTCGTATAGCAGGGGTAAACATCCCAAATCATAAACATACTGAAATCGCATTGACTTCGATTTACGGTGTGGGCCGTACTACGGCAAAACAAATTTGTCTGGCTGCAGGTGTATCCGCGACAGCGAAGATCAAGGATCTGAATGACGCTGAAGTAGAAAAGCTGCGTGATGAAGTCGCCAAGCTGCAGGTTGAAGGTGATCTGCGCCGCGAAGTGACAATGAATATCAAGCGCTTGATGGATCTTGGCTGCTATCGTGGTATCCGTCATCGTCGCGGTTTGCCTGTTCGTGGTCAACGTACCAAGACCAATGCGCGCACTCGCAAGGGTCCAATCAAGCCTATCAAGGCATCCAAGTAAGGAATAGCAAATAATGGCTAAAGCTAACGTACGCGTACGCAAGAAAGTCAAAAAGAATATTGCCGAGGGCATTGCTCACGTGCATGCTTCTTTCAACAACACCATCATTACCATCACTGATCGCCAAGGCAATGCTTTGTCTTGGGCTACATCCGGTGGTCAGGGCTTCAAGGGCTCTCGTAAGAGTACCCCTTTTGCTGCTCAGGTAGCTGCTGAAGCTGCTGGTAAGGCTGCTCAAGAGTGTGGTGTCAAGAATCTTGAAGTGCGCATCAAGGGTCCTGGCCCAGGTCGTGAATCTGCTGTACGTGCATTGAATGCCGTTGGTTTCAAGATCACCAGCATTTCTGACGTAACCCCTGTGCCGCACAATGGTTGCCGTCCGCCGAAAAAACGCCGTATCTAAGCTGGATATAAGGTTGCAGCCACGATAACCTGGTTGTCGTGGTTGATTTATTTAAAGTAATCGAGGACCGTAAGGATAGCTATGCAAAACAGTCCGACTGAATATTTGAAGCCACGCGTTGTTGATGTCGAGGTGATTTCGCCCGTGCGTGCACGTGTGACACTGGAGCCAATGGAGCGCGGTTTTGGTTACACGCTGGGTAATGCCTTGCGTCGAGTATTGCTGTCTTCCATTCCTGGCTTCGCTATTACAGAAGTCAAGATTGATGGTGTAGTGCATGAGTACTCTACACTGGATGGCGTGCAGGAAGACGTGGTAGATATCCTGCTGAACCTCAAAGGTGTTGCACTCAAGCTGAATAGCAAGAGTGAAACTACGCTGACACTGAACAAGAGTGTTGAGGGTGTGGTAACTGCAGGTGACTTTGACACAGGTCATGATGCGGAAATTGCCAATCCTGAACATGTGATTGCTCATCTGACTAAGGGTGGTAAGCTCAATCTTGAAGTGAAGGTTGAAATGGGCCGTGGTTATCAGCCTGTGCCACAACGTCAAAAGAGCGAAGATGAAGATCGTGTACTTGGTTTTATCCAGGTGGATGCTTCTTTTAGCCCGATCAGTAAGGTAAGTTACCAAGTTGAGAGTGCTCGTGTTGAGCAGCGTACTGACTTGGATAAGTTGATCATGGACGTTGAAACCAACGGTGTGGTTGAGCCTGAGCAAGCTATCCGTGATGCTGCACGTATCCTGATGGGACAGCTTTCCGTGTTTGCTGATTTGGAAGGTGCTCCTTCTGAAGTTGAAGTAAAGCAAACACCTCAAGTTGATCCTATCCTGTTACGTCCAGTGGATGATCTGGAGTTAACAGTTCGCTCTGCAAACTGCTTGAAGGCAGAAAATATTTATTACATTGGTGACCTGATTCAGCGTACTGAAAATGAGCTGTTGAAAGCACCAAATCTAGGCCGTAAATCTTTGAATGAGATTAAGGATGTACTGGCCTCCAAGGGCCTGACATTGGGCATGAAACTAGAAAACTGGCCACCTGCGGGCCTGGAAAAGGTGTGAGGAAATCACTATGCGTCATCGCAACAGCAATCGTAAATTAAACCGCACCAGCAGCCATCGTCAGGCTATGTTGCGTAACATGGCTAACTCTCTGCTGCGCCATGAAATCATCAAGACAACTTTGCCAAAGGCAAAGGAACTGCGTCGTGTTGCAGAGCCTTTGATCACTCTGGGCAAGGAAGCAACGTTGGCTAACCGCCGTTTGGCATTCAGCCGCCTGCGTGATCGTGATATCGTTGGCAAACTGTTCAATGAGTTGGGTCCTCGTTACCAAACTCGTAACGGTGGTTACCTGCGTATCCTCAAGTGCGGCTTCCGTGTAGGTGACAATGCACCTATGGCGCTAGTTGAACTGGTTGATCGCCCAGAATTGGCTACAGATGGTGAAGTTGTAGCAGCTGAATAAATCAACAGTAGTTATTCATGAAAAAGCCGGTTTTTAACCGGCTTTTTTATTGTCAAAATACGTGATCTTTATTTACTTCATATAGTCTGTAGTATCTGCTGGTCAGTTCTAGACAAAGGAGTAATCGCTGGGTGTTTTACGCTTGATTTTCTCTTGTGAAATATCAAGTCATAGAAAAACCTTGCACTCATCCAAGATACTTCAAGAAATAGTTTAGTATTCGCTGAAGCGATCTTTATGCTGAATATATAATTTCTTACGGTAACCAATGCCTGCCAGGCATTTTCCTCAACATATTGGCACAGGTTTCAAAAGCATATGGCGGATATTCAGGAATCAAAGGAAAGTTTGCAGGAGAGCCTGCAGCAGGTGATTACCCTGCTGAACAAGCACCGTCTGGTTGAGGAGTTGGTGCATAAGCAGGAAATGCCCAAGCAGGAGTTAGTGCAGACACTGGTGCACAGGCAGAACCTGGCAGAGTTGCAAAAGAAGCTGGATAGCCTACATCCTGCCGACGTAGCTTATATCTTGGAGGCCTTGCCACTAGAGCAGCGTCTGGATGTCTGGGATCTGGTCAAGGCCGAGCGTGACGGTGAAATCCTGCTCGAAGTGTCGGATGCGGTGCGTCAGACGCTGATCGCAGACATGGACAGCGACGAATTGCTCGCTGCTGCTGAACAGCTGGATACGGACGAGCTGGCTGACCTGGCTCCCGACTTGCCCAAAGATGTGTTGCAGGAGTTGTTGGAAAGCCTGGACAGCCGTAATCGCGAGCGCTTGCAGTCTGCGCTGTCGTACTCCGATGATGCCGTAGGTGGCTTGATGGACTTCGATATCATTACGATTCGAGAAGACATCAGTCTTGAAGTGGCTTTGCGCTACTTGCGGCGTATCGGTAGCTTGCCAGATCATACTGATAAGTTATTTGTCGTTGACCGCAATGATGTATTGCGTGGGGTATTGCCTCTGAAGCGCCTGGTGGTCAACGATCTGGATTCCGGTGTGGCCGATGTCATGGCGGACGATGCTGTGGTATTTCACCCGGAAGATAAAGCTGATGAGGCTGCCAAGGCCTTCGAGCGTTATGACTTGGTAACGGCTCCAGTGGTGGATGACAATAATCGCCTGGTCGGTCGTCTGACGGTGGATACGGTGATGGACTACATCCGCGAGGAGGCGGAGAGCGATATGCTGTCCATGGCAGGTCTGCGTGAAGAAGAAGATATCTTTGCATCGGTATGGAAGTCAGTCCAAAACCGCTGGATGTGGCTGGCCATTAACTTGGTGACGGCATTCGTTGCCTCTCGCGTCATTGGCTTGTTTGAAGGCTCCATTGAGAAGATCGTGGCGCTGGCCGCCTTGATGCCGATTGTGGCAGGTATAGGCGGCAATTCAGGTAACCAAACGACGACCATGATCGTGCGTGGCTTGGCGCTTGGGCAAATTGCTGGACACAACACCAAGTCGCTACTCATCAAGGAAACTGGCGTTGGTCTATTGAATGGCCTGATCTGGGGGAGTGTGTTGGGGATTCTTGCTTATCTGCTGTATGGCAGTATTGCCTTGGGAGTCGTGATGACCGCGGCGATGACCTTGAACTTGTTGCTGGCAGCAGTGATGGGGGTCATGATTCCATTGGTAATGACGACAAAATTTAATCGTGATCCTGCGGTGGGTTCCAGTGTGCTGATTACGGCAGTCACAGATAGTGGCGGATTCTTTATTTTCCTCGGGTTGGCGACGATTTTCCTGCTATGAACAATACGATATTCACGGTCTGGCAAGAGCTGGTTGATGATTTCTCCTCGGCGGCTATGCTATGGCAGGTCGGCATTATTCTGGGTAGCTTGCTGATTGCTTGGTCTATCAACAGCCTGCAGCGCGCCAGGCTTGCCAGCAGCAATGTGCATCAGGCGGCGATCGAAGGGTTAACACGTGTCTTGTTCCCGATTTCCTCCTTGTTGATGGTATGGCTGGGGCAGTTAGTGATCAGTCATTGGTATAACGCCAACTTTTTGGAACTTGCTTCCAGGCTATTGATTGCGATGGCGGTGATTCGCCTGGCTGTCTATGTATTGCGGTATGTATTCTCCCCCAGTGGTTGGCTAAGGGCGACCGAAAATGTATTTTCCACGGTGGTCTGGCTGATCCTGGTGTTACATGTGACTGGCTTATTGCCCGACATTATTGCGGCGCTGGATAGCGTGCGCTTTAACATCGGCAAGAGTGCGGTCAGTCTCTGGTTGGTGATACAAGGCTTGTTTACTGTGCTGGTCACTGTATTTATCGCCTTGTGGTTGAGTCGCCTGATCGAAAACAAGTTGATGCAGGCGACCAATATCAACATCAATATGCGTGTGGTGATCAATAAGGTGATCCGCATTGCTTTCGTGTTTATTGCCGTTCTGGTGGCGTTATCTGCGGTCGGGCTGGATATCACCTTGCTGTCTGTATTTGGTGGCGCCCTGGGCGTGGGTTTGGGCTTTGGCTTGCAGAAAATTGCCAGTAACTATGTCAGTGGTTTTATCATCCTGCTTGATGAATCAATGAGCCTGGGGGATTTTGTTACTATCGGCTCCTATTACGGTAGTGTGCAGGAGTTACGCTCTAGGTATATGGTATTGCGCCAGCTGGATGGCACTGATGTGATTATTCCCAATGAGACCTTGATTACTAGTGCCGTGGTTAATCATACGGCGACACGCAGGCGGGTGAAAATTGCCTTACCTATCCAGGTGGGATATGACACTGACCTGAGGGCGACGTTGGAGCTAATGAAGGAGGTCGCAGGCCGTCATCCTCGTGTGATGAAGGAGCCAGCGCCAGATGCCAAGCTAGTCGGCTTTGGGGAGAGTGGTATCGACCTTAACCTCACTGTATGGGTACCCGATCCTGAGAATGGCGCAGGGGATATTCCCTCCACCGTGTACCTCAATTTATGGGATGAGTTCAAGGCTCGTGGTATTTCCATTCCATTCCCGCAACGCGAGGTGCATGTGTTCGGCCATGGCATCAGCACAGAGCAAGTAGAGGGATGAACTTAATCGGGCTGTAAATTGAATCAAATAGCCAGTATGTTTTTGTTTTGGATCGCATGGTGTATTTCAACTATGCTCTCTATATAAGTTAGTGCTTCCTCGGTAAAGAACTCTCTCGACTTGTTTAATCTGAAGTTTGCAAGCAGCTTGTGTAGAGCTTGCTCTAACTCAATGTGGTTGGAAGTTTGATATACCGCATGAATGATGAACTCGAATGGAACACCTGTTGTGTATAACTGAGATATTCGTTGTGATACATCTTGCGAGGTATATCCAATTTTTATTATTTCTTTTCCATTCTTGGTAAAAGTCCCGGTTCTCAATACATAAACTTTACCTGAAGTACTCTCATAGTCTTCAACTTCAGGAATATCATCCATTAATTCTGTTCTGCTTAGAGATATTTTCATCGGTTTAGAAGATCTGTCGCAGAAAAAATCTTCATTGGTGCGAACTGCGCCATAAATCTGAGCAAGGAGAGCATGATCCAGATTGGTGTAATTACCTTTTGCTACATTACGTTGATGCGATTCAGTACTATAAAACTCTGGGTAATGTAGTTTAATTGCGTCTCTAATTTCCTGAGGTGTGAGCGCCAAGTTTGCTTTAGATAGAATATTCTTAATTACTTCCGGCAATGTGCTTATCGACATATCAAGATTGAGCATAAGTGAATAGATCAGAATTAATAAAGTTGTTCGAAAGTATTGTGCAATAAAAAAGCCCGCATTTGCGGGCTTTTTTGTCTACCAATGCTGAATTACTTCAGCTTGGTTTCCTTATACAGGACATGCTTACGAGCAACGGGATCAAACTTCTTGATCTCCATCTTTTCTGGCATGGTGCGCTTGTTCTTGGTCGTGGTGTAGAAGTGACCAGTACCTGCGCTGGATTCCAGTTTGATTTTTTCACGCATGATTCAGTCCTTAGATCTTTTCGCCGCTGGCGCGCAGATCAGCCAGAACAGCATCGATACCATTCTTGTCGATAGTGCGCAGAGCAGCATTGGTGATACGTAGGCTAACCCAGCGGTTTTCGCTCTCAACCCAGAACTTGCGGTTTTGCAGGTTAGGAAGGAAACGACGCTTGGTCTTGTTGTTTGCGTGGGAAACATTATTCCCAACCATCGGCTTTTTGCCGGTTACCTGACATACGCGTGCCATGGCGGACTCCGAAATTCGAAAAGACCGCATTTATACCATGAAAAACCAATTCTTTTCAAGTGGATTCAAAGATTTTTGTTAGAAACTTACTGAGTGCCGGTACTGCCGAATCCACCTGTGCCGCGCTCACTGGCGGCAAAATCCTCGACGATATTGAAGCTTGCCTGTATGACGGGGACAATGAGCAGTTGAGCGATACGTTCCATCGGGTTGAGCAGGAAGCTTTCTTTACCACGGTTCCAGCAGGAGACCAGGAGCTGGCCTTGATAATCGGAGTCGATCAAGCCGACCAGATTGCCCAGGACGATACCGTGTTTGTGGCCCAAGCCAGAGCGGGGCAATATTAAGGCAGCATAGTCTGGGTCGGCAAGGTGAATGGCCATGCCGGTAGGGATCATGATCGTCTCGCCTGGTGCCAGGGTTTGCGTGTGTTCTATGCAGGCACGCAGGTCCAGGCCTGCGGAGCCTGGCGTCGCATAGCTGGGTAACATATGTTGCAAGCGGCTATCCAGTATTTTGACGTCTATCTTGAGGCTCATGAGTGTACTTTCTTGGTTGGGTTGTTCTGGGCGTGGTTTATGCAACCTGCTGTTGATCCAGCATCGCAGCAATATGGTGCAGCAGGCCACGTGCCAAAGTGAGCTTGGGGGCTTGTGGCAGGGTGTGTGTGCCTGCGTCATCAAGCAATACTAGGCTGCTGTGATCTTGCCCTAAAGCTTCGCTGGCAATATTTGCGGCGATCAGCGGCAGATTTTTTCTGCGGCGCTTTTCCTCAGCATATTGCAGCAGATTCTCGCTCTCTGCCGCAAACCCTACACAGAAGGGCGCATCGGGTTGTGCAGCAACAGTGGCGAGAATATCTGGATTGGCTTCCAGTGTGAGAGTCAGTGGTGCTGTGCTTTTCTTGATCTTGTGCTGGCTGGCCTGGGCGGGTCGATAATCTGCGACGGCGGCGACTGAGATAAAGATATCCTGACCGTTGAGGTTACTCTCAACCACAGCGAGCATTTCCTGAGCGCTCGTAACCTGAATAGTGCGAGCGCCTGTAGGGGGGGCTAGCGAGACCGGGCCGCTGACCAGCGTAACATCGGCTCCCATGGCGATAGCGGCTTGCGCGATGCTGTAGCCCATCTTGCCTGAACTGTGGTTGGTAATGCTACGCACCGGGTCTATGGCTTCATGGGTGGGGCCAGCCGTGATGAGCATGCGCTTGCCAGTAAACAGCTTGGGCTGAGTGCTTGCCAGTAGTCGTTCAACCAATTCTTCTGGTTCAAGCATACGGCCTGGGCCGGTTTCACCACAGGCTTGTGATCCGCTGGCTGGGCCCAACAGGCTGACGCCATCATGCTGTAACTGACGGACGTTTCGCTGTGTCGCTGGGTGGTGCCACATTTGTTGATTCATGGCAGGGGCAACGAGCAGCTTGCAGTTGCGCGCGAGGCATAGGGTGGAGAGCAGATCATCGGCAGCGCCGTGTACCAGTTTGGCCAAGAAGTCAGCACTGGCGGGGGCGACAAGAATGGCATCCACCTGGCGCGATAGATCAATGTGGGCCATGCCATTGCCAGCATCAGGCTGCCATAAATCAGTATAGACAGGCTTGCCCGAGAGCGCCTGAAAAGTCATGGGGGTGACAAATTGCGTGGCGGCGTGGGTCATGGCGACCTGAACTTCGATGTCTTGCTTGACCAGTAACCTGACCAGCTCTGCGGACTTGTAGGCGGCAATGCCACCAGTGACGCCGAGCAAGAGTTTTTTTATGGAATAATGGCTCATCAGTAGTAAGTAGCAGGCGCGCGCATACCGCGTATGGAGTTGCTTGATTTTATATGAAAGGCTGAACCGTGGCGATTACTGATTGGCCCGAGGGCGAGCGGCCCCGTGAGAAGCTACTGGCGGGAGGTGCCATGGCACTTTCAGATGCCGAATTGCTGGCCATTTTCTTGCGTACTGGCGTGGCTGGGAAGAGCGCGGTAGATCTGGCGCGTGATTTGTTGACACGGTTCTCCAGCCTTAATGGCATTTTCGCCGCAAGTATTGAAGAGATTTGCCAAGTGCATGGCATGGGAGAGAGCAAGTTCGTGCAGTTGCAGGCCATTTTCGAGATGAGCCGGCGGGCCTTACTGGAGCAGATGCAGCAGCGCGATATCCTCACTTCGCCGCAAGCTGTGCGCCAATACCTCAGCTTGAAGATCGGCGCCTTGCCTCGCGAGGTATTCATGGTGATTTTCTTGGATGCGCAGCACCGGGTTCTGGCTGTGGAGGAGTTGTTCAGTGGCACATTGACGCAGACCTCGGTTTACCCGCGTGAAGTAGTCAAGCGCAGTTTGCACCACAATGCTGCGGCAGTCATTTTTGCCCACAATCACCCCTCGGGTGTGCCCGAGCCCAGCCAGGCAGATGAATCATTGACCGAGGCGTTGAAAGCCGCGCTTAACCTGGTGGATATCCGTGTGCTTGACCACTTTATCGTCGCGGGAAACCAGGTGTTGTCATTTGCCGAGCGTGGGTTGTTGTAGTGCTCAGAATACGCTTGGCTTAACGACCTTTGCCACTCAGTGAACCACGGTTGAAATCCTTGTCGCCAGGGCGGATGCAACGGGTGCCAAACCACCCACCCTGTGAGCCTGGTGGACAATCCTTGGCTGATCCACTGGGTTGGGGAGCATCCTGATCGGCATAGCGCCAACTACCATCATCATTCAGGATGATGCGCTCACCGCTGGAAGTGGTGGCTTGTTGAGGATCATTTTGGTCCTCGGCCTGTGCCGGCAGGCTAAGCATGCTGGCCAGGCCAATCAATAGCAGTACCTGTTTCATGTCACGATCTCCTTGATTGTCATTTTTTGTTAGGCGCCATTGTGCCATTGTCAGGAGTGACATGCACGCAGGGTGGATGGTTCCTCTAAGTGAAGGGTGTGAGTGGGGCAATCGCAGTATTTACCGGGAGGCAAGCGTCTTTGATAGTGGGGCGAGGATGTCGTGACTAGCGCAGCCAGTAGCTGGTCACGACATTTTCCAACATCAGTACTGGCTGTTAATACACATCCCGCACATAGCGCTTGTCCTGCGCCATTTGACTGACATATTGCGCTGCGGCTTCTGCGCTCATGTTGCCATGGGTCTGCACGATGTGCTTAAGGGCGGCATCGACATCCTTCGCCATGCGGCTGGCATCGCCGCAAACGCAGAAATGTGCGCCTTGCTCCAGCCATTGCCATAGCTCCGCGCCATGTTCCAGCATGTGATGCTGTACGTAGATTTTCTCAACCTGATCGCGTGAGAAGGCGGTGTCGAGTCGCAAGAAGCCGGATTGTTGCATGTGATGCAATTCGTCTTGGTAATAGAAGTCGGTAGCTGCATGTTGCTCGCCGAAGAAGAGCCAGTTTTTGCCGGTGGCACCCATCGTTTGACGTTCTTGCAGGAAGGCACGAAATGGCGCAATGCCAGTGCCCGGGCCAACCATGATCAGAGGTGTATCAGGATTTTTTGGTGGGCGGAAATGGGCGGATTTTTGCAGGAAAATGGGTACGGAACCATTGGCAGCACGGTCTGCGAGGAAAGTCGAGCAAACACCACCACGGGGTGCCTGCTGGCTGCCATATCGCACCACGGATACGGTGAGCTGTACTTGGCCGGGTGTATGCTTGGGGCTGGATGAGATGGAGTAGAGCCGTGGTTGCAAGCGCTTCAATATGGCCAGCCATTCGTGGGCCTCTGCCTTGACTGGGTAAGCTTCTACCAGATCGAGAAACTGTTTACCCCACAGCCATTGCTTGAGTTCTGCTTTGTGGGCATCGTCAAGCAAGCTGCCCAGTGCCGCGCTTTTTGAGCGGGCGCTGATAAACTGCAGTAGTTCCGGAGTAATACGGGTAATGTCGTAATGGTGTGACAGCGCTTCCACCAAGGGCATGCTGCCGTGATCCTTGACCTCTACCTTGATCACGGGATTCAGTTGCAATGCGGCCAATATATCGCCTACCAGCTGGGGGGCATTGGTCGGCCAGACGCCCAGTGCATCACCGGCCTCGTAGGTGAAATCGCTGTTGCTAAGGTCGAAGCCAAATTGCCGGACTTCCTTTTCTGAACCTTCGGCATTCAGACAATTATTCATCACTAGTTTTGAATGGAAGGGATGTTGGCGCGAATAGCTGGAGGCTGTTGCAGGCGCAGCATCTTCAGGCAGGGTATCGTCTGCAGTTGTTACCATTGCGACCTGTTTGCTGGCGACCTGCTGATTGGCTTGCTGGGGTGTCAGGGCATTGAGGACATGGTTGAGCCAAGCTTGTGCTGGCTCCTCGTATTCCGGTTCGCAATCCACGCGTACTGTCAGCGGCTTTGCACCCAAGGTAACTAGGCGCTCATCCAGCTTGCGACCAAAACCGCAGAATTGATCGTAGTTGGAATCACCAAATGCCAAGACAGCATAGTGCAGCGTAGAAAGGTCGATTTGTTCTGCCTGTAATGCAGACCAGAACTGGATAGCGTTATCTGGCGGATCGCCATCGCCGAATGTACTGGCTAGCAACAGTACATGCGTTGTTTGCACCAGGAGAGCAGGCTTGCTCTCATCCATGCTGTGCAAGCTGACATCCCAGCCTGTCGCGCGCAGTTGCTCGGCACATTTCCCGGCAAAGGACTCTGCATTGCCGGTTTGTGATGCCCACAAAATGCTGAGCTTGGGCTGGGCTATAGCTGGTGTATCGGCTGTAACCTGATCAGTGTTAATCCATGTCCTGGCGAACATACCGGCCAGGATGCCATCAATCAGTGTGCGTTTTTCTGCGTGTAATGGTGCGCTGGCGGGAATGGTGGGTACACCACCAGCCTGACGGGAGGGCTCGCTGCGCAGGCCGGTAATATAGCCTTGCAGATAGCGTTGCTCTTCTGCTGTGAGGGTCAGGGCAGGTGCCTGGTCGAGGCCGAGTAACGCAGCCAGGGTATCAATGTCTTTCATGACGATTTCCTTCTTGTTGCTTGTACCTGGGGGGATGTCGGCAGATGTATCACTAGTTGTGTTGTCACTAGATGCCGGGACGGCAGCCTTGGCGACCTTTGCCAGGGCTACGGCACTGAACTTGAATTCTGGCTGTTGTGACAGTGGGTCGATGGCATCACTGGTGACGGCATTGATGGCGAGGTCATCGCCAAACACATCATTCCAGTGGAATGGGGCAAAGCAATTGCCATGTAGCACCCGCGGGGTAACGATGGCTGGCAGTACGGCTCGGCCACGCTGTGAGCGGATTTCCACATGATCCTTGTCTTGTATGCCAAGTGCGATGGCATCTTCAGGGTGGATTTCCACAAAGGGGCTGGGGTTCAGCTTGTTCAAGGTCGGGATTTTTCCGGTCTTGGTCATGGTGTGCCATTGATGTTGCAGGCGACCTGTATTGAGCACCAAGGGGAAAGCCTCGTTTGGCATGTCTGCTGGGGGTAGGTAGGGCCTGGCAAAAAACATGGCTTTGCCGCTTTCCGTGGCAAAAGCGATACGTGGCGTACTGCCATCCGCCTGTTGCTTGAGTGATTGGCTGACGCCATCATTGATGTAGCGCATCGGGTGGCGATCAGTGTCACTGTCAGGCGGGCAGGGCCATTGCAGCGAAGTGTCGCGCAGGCGCTGGTGGCTCACGCCACGGATGTCGTAACCGGTCTTGCTGTTGGATACTTGGCGGATTTCATCAAATACCTCGGCAGCCGATGTATAGCTAAATCCATCGGTATAGCCCATTTCGCAGGCAATGCGCGCGATGATCTCCCAATCGGGCATGGCATTGCCAGGTGGGGGTACGGCTTGCTGCATCAGGGTCATGTTGCGTTCGGAGTTGATCATGACGCCTTCTGCCTCGGCCCAGAGCGCGCCAGGGAGCAGGATGTCGGCATAGCGATTGGTCTCGGTGTCGAGGTAGGCATCCTGGGTAATTACCAGTTCTGCTTTTTTCAGTGCGTCGATGACGTTCTGGCGGTTGGCAACACTGGCGACAGGGTTGGTGCAGATAATCCAGCAGGCTTTGATCTTGCCCTCTTTCATCTGTTCGAACATGGCGATTGTGCCGCCCGCAGAGCGAGTATGCAGGGTGCCTGCCGGAATGCCCCAGAGTTGCTCGATGAAGGCACGGTCTTGTTCGACCAGGACTGAGCGTTGCCCGGGCAGGCCTGGCCCCATATAGCCCATTTCGCGGCCGCCCATCGCATTGGGCTGGCCGGTGAGTGAAAAGGGGCCGCTACCTGGTCGGCAGATAGCGCCGGTGGCGAGGTGTAGATTGCAGATCGCATTCGTGTGCCAAGTACCGTGAGTGCTTTGATTGAGCCCCATGGTCCAGCAGCTCATCCAGTTCTTGGCTCGGCCTATCCAATCGGCTGCCTGGCGAATATCAGATGTTGTTAGCCCAGTGATTTCAGCCACTTTTTCTGGTGTGTAATCTTCCAGGAAGGTAGGCATGGCTTCCCAGCCTTCAGTAAATTCAGCCATGAAGTCGGGGTCGGTATGGCCGTTTTTCTGCAATAGGTACAACAAGCCGTTGAGCAGGGCGAGATCGGTACCTGGCCTGATCTGCATAAACAGGTCGGCCTTGTCTGCTGTGGCATTGCGACGCGGATCAACCACGATCAACTTGGCGCCTGCCTTGACTCTATCCATCATGCGCAGGAACAAGATGGGGTGGCAGTCGGCCATGTTGGCACCGATGACGAAAAATACATCTGCCTGGTCAAAGTCCTGATAAGAGCCTGGCGGGCCATCGGAGCCTAGTGAAAGTTTGTACCCACTCCCGGCACTTGCCATGCAAAGCCTGGAGTTGGACTCAATATTATTGCTGCCGATATAGCCTTTGATCAGTTTGTTGGCCAGGTATTGCGACTCGATCGACATTTGCCCTGACACATACAAGGCAATCGAATCCGGGCCGTGAGTGTCGAGGATGTCGCGCAGGCGGCGAGCGGTTTCCTTGATGGCGACTTGCATATCAGTGCGGGCAGGTTCCTGCTGACGATCTTGTCGCATGAACGCCTGCTCCAGCCGCCCTGATTCGGTGATCGCCTGGGCGCAGGTATTGCCTTTGGTGCACAGGCGGCCAAAGTTGGTGGGGTGTTCCTTGTCGCCCACTACCTTGATAATACGCTTGTCCTGCACTTCCATGACAATACCGCAGCCAACACCGCAGTAAGGACAGACCGATTTGACTTTAGTCGTCGCCATCGTTTGCTCTGCTTAGGCGGGGATTTGCACCCAGATCATGCCTGCACGCACCTCGACGGCATAGGTGTTGAGCTGCGTATTGGCATCTTCCACACACACACCGCTGCGCAATTGGTAGTGGTGCTTGTAGATCGGCGAGGCCACCACAGGCTCACCGCCCAAGTCGCCTACTAAGCCACGTGAAATTACGTTGGCGTCGCTATGTGGGTCGTGGTTATCCAGTGCATATAAGGCATCGCCCTTCATGCGGAAAATCGCGATCTGCCTGCCCGCCAGCAGGGCGCACACGCCGGTGTTCGGCCAGATATCCTCCAGTGTGCACACCATGTGCCATGTGCCGGTTTCTGCTGCGGACATGGACATTTGCTGCCCACTTGTCGCTGGGGAAAAAGCGGATTGTTGTAATTGACTCATACCTTGTACTCCATTGATTACTCAGCCAGTGCCAGCACTGGGATGATCTTGGCCTGACGTTTTTCTTCCACTGTGGCGGGACGCATTTGTTCGCGTTCCGGCACAAAGACGATATTGCTGTCGCCAGTGGTGCTGTTGATGAAACTGCGGAAGCGCTTGCGTACTTCGGGATCGGTCACGGCGGTCTTCCATTCGTCCTGGTAGTGGTCGACGACGTGCTGCATCTGCGCTTCCAGCTCTTCACCCAGGCCCAGCGAGTCGTTGATGACGACGTTCTTGAGGTAATCCAGCCCGCCTTCTAGGTTGTCGCGCCAGGTGCTGGTGCGTTGCAGGCGGTCTGCGGTGCGGATATAGAACATCAGGAAGCGGTCTATCATGCGGATCAAGTCTTCCTTGCTGAGGTCACTGGCCAGCAGTTCGGCATGGCGCGGCTTCATGCCGCCATTGCCGCACACATAGAGGTTCCAGCCGTTTTCGGTGGCGATCACGCCGACGTCCTTGCCTTGTGCCTCGGCACATTCGCGCGTGCAGCCTGATACGCCGAACTTGATCTTGTGCGGCGCGCGCAGGCCCTTGTAACGGTTTTCCAATTGCACGGCGAGGCCGACGCTGTCGTCCACGCCATAGCGGCACCAGGTAGAGCCGACGCAGCTTTTCACCGTGCGCAGCGATTTTCCGTAGGCATGGCCGGATTCAAAGCCGGCAGCGATGAGCTCTTCCCAGATATTGGGGAGTTGTTCGACGCGGGCACCGAACATGTCCACGCGCGCACCACCGGTGACCTTGGTATACAGGCCGTATTTCTTGGCGATCTGGCCGATGGCGATGAGGCCGTCGGGCGTGACTTCACCGCCTGGCATGCGTGGCACGACGGAATAGCTGCCATCCTTCTGGATATTGCCGAGGAAGTAGTCGTTGGAATCCTGCAGCGAAGCCAGGTCTTTCTTGAGCACGAAATCATTCCAGCAGGAAGCAAGAATGCTGGCAGCTGTAGGTTTGCAGATGTCGCAACCCAGACCCTTGCCGTGTTTTTCCAGCAGTTCGTCGAATGTCTTGATCTGGCCAATGCGCACCAAGTGGTAAAGCTCCTGGCGCGAGTAAGGGAAGTGTTCGCATAAGTGGTTGTTCACTGTCATGCCCAGCTTGACCATTTGGGCTTTCATGACTTGCGTCACCAGGGGTACGCACCCACCACAAGCTGTGCCTGCCTTGGTACAAGCCTTGATCTCACCAATGGAGCAGGCGCCGTTGGCGACTGCTTCGCCGATGGCACCCTTGGTGACGTTGTTGCAAGAACACATGACGGCGCTGTCGGGCAGGGCATCGACGCCCAGGCCGGGTTTTTCCTTGCCATCGCTGGCGGGCAGGATGAGAAACTCGGGGTTTTCCGGCAATGGCATTTCATTGACCGTCATCTGCTGCAAGGTGCCGTATTCGTCGGCATTGCCGATCAGCACTGCGCCCAGCAGCTTCTTGCCGTCTTCGCTGATGACGATTTTCTTGTAGATGTTGCGCACTTCGTCCAGGTATTGGTAGCTACGTGCACCGTGGGTTTCGCCATGGGCATCGCCGACACTGGCGACATCTACGCCCATCAGTTTGAGCTTGGTACTCATATCGGCACCCTGGAAGCTGGTGGCAGTGTCATTGGCAAGGTGGGCGCATGCCACGCGTGCCATGTCGTAACCGGGGGCGACCAGGCCATACATTTGGCTGTTCCAGCTGGCACATTCGCCGATGGCGTAGATATTGTGGTCGCTGGAGCGGCAGAAATCGTCGATCGCGACACCGCCGCGAGGGCCAATCGCCAGGCCTGATTCGCGGGCCAACTCGTCGCGTGGGCGAATGCCGGCAGAAAAGACGATCATGTCGGTTTCCAGCCAGGTGTCGTCGAAGAACACCATGCGGTGGCGGGCAGTGGCGCCATTGGTGATTTCCACCGTGTTGCGGCTGGTGTGTACATGCACGCCCAGCTCCTCGATCTTGGTGCGCAGCACGCGTCCACCGGCTTCATCTACCTGTACCGCCATCAGGCGTGGTGCAAACTCGACCACATGGGTTTTCAGACCCATGTCGCGTAGTGCCTTGGCGCATTCCAGCCCGAGCAGGCCACCACCGACGACTACACCGCTTTTGGCGGTTTTACCAGCTGCGGTCATTGCTTCGAGGTCTTCAATGGTGCGATATACAAAGCAATTATCGCGATCACGCCCGGGCACAGGCGGTACGAATGGCACAGAGCCGGTGGCGAGTACCAATTTGTCGTACGGCAAGATAACGCCATCGGTCAGGGTGACGGTATGCTGGGCGCGGTCTATGGAGGCAGCCCTGGCATTGAGCCGCAGCTCAAGGCCAGGCTTGCCATAGAAGCCGGGTTCGACCAATGACAGGTCTTCGGCACTGCTGCCGGAGAAAAAGCTGGAAAGGTGTACGCGATCATAGGCTGGGCGTGGTTCTTCGCCTAGCACGGTCACTTGCAGTCCGGCTGCGGCCAGGTCAGGGTGGCGCTTCACCAACTCCTGCACAAAATAGTGGCCAACCATGCCATTGCCAACGACAACGATGCGGGTGAGTTCAGTCATGTTCATGTTTTCCCATCAAGTTGGAAAGCTGTCTTGGCGCACTGTATCTCTGGGTGCCGCCATGCTTTCCTGTTCGCAAGCCAAAAAACAAAAACGGCGTCCATCACCTGCATAGCAACTGCCTGGGCAGTTTGCTGCAAGTAATGGACGCCGTTGTCCGTTAGAGTGGGTTTTCGCAAGGAAAACCCAGTATGTTCATCAAGTACCTGTCCTACCTGAACAGGGTTTTGCTTTAAGCTATGCAAAACCCATACCAACTTTCTTAATGTGGTTGGTATGGGTTTAATCCATTGTATTAACTGGGGTTATGGGGTGGCGTGATAGCAGGCTGGTTGCGCACCAATATGGAATTATTGCTCCATGTTGGTGCGAAATAGAGGGGTTCTCTTAGTCTGACTGGTTTCAGGAGATGATCAGCAGGTAGATCAAGACGGCATTTATCAGCAATGAGCACACAGCCAGCCATTGCCATTGCTGCAAGCCTGCGCGTGATACCAATGGGGTTCGTTGCACGGGCACAATGGGGCGGCTTTCACTGAGTTCCAGGGCGAGCAGCATTTCTTCTGCAGTCTCGAAGCGTGCTGCCGGGTTACGCGCCACGGCCTTGAGGATGATGTTTTCCAGCCAACCGGGAATATCCGGGCGGTAGCGCGTGGGCGGCACTGGTTCGCCAAAACGCGGATGTTGAAAAGGCTCAATCTCGCCGTAGGGGTATTTGCGTGTCAGCAGGTGATACAGCGTGACACCTGCGGCATATAGATCGCTCGCCACGCTGGCCTCTGCATGCTCAAACAACTCTGGTGCCATATAGCTAGGTGTGCCGGGGTTGGGCATGGTGTCCTGCATCGAGACATGGCCGCTGGAGGCAACGCCAAGATCAAGCAGGCGCAAGCGGCCATCCTTGCCCATGTGCAGGTTGGCAGGCTTGATATCACGGTGCAGCACATGCATGCGGTGCAATGCACCCAGCCCGCGCAGCATTTCCTGCCCGATGCGGGTAATGCCTGCCGTGGTGAAATGGTGTCCATGTTGCAGGCGCTGTTGTAGCGTGGCACCTTCATGCCAACTCATGACGTAGTACAAGTGACTGCGCTGGTCGGCCTCCAGTGGTAATACTTGTGGCAGGTATTGGGAGCTCATGCGCTTGGCCAGCCACTCTTCATTGAGTAGCGCCGAGCAGCTTTGCAGGTCATCTGCCAATACGGGTTGTAGGGTTTTCAGCACCCATAACTGCCCGCTGTCGCGATGACGCACCTTGTAAACCACGGTGGCGCGTGACTGGTGCAGCTGTTCCATCACCTCGAACTGGTCGATGAGTTCTCCCGCCTTCAGTTTTGCTGGTGGCTTGAGTTCGCGGCTCTCGGCAAGGAAATCTGTCAGTGTGTCTTCGCCTAGGGCTTCCACCTGCACAACGACGACACTGGCATTGTCACTGCCGCCTGCTTGCAGGGCTTCTCGCGTCATTGCATCGGCCATGGCCTGTGGTGGGGCGTAGGGTTGCATCAATTGTTGCAGGCGGTGTTCTGGCAATGCCGACCAGACACCATCGCTCATTAATGCAAAGCGATCCCCAGTCTGTAACACCCCTTCGGCATAGTCTACACTGAGCTGCTGGTCTAGCCCGACCGCGCGCTTGAGCACATGGCGCATATCGGGCCTGTCCCAGACATGATCCGTGGTCAGGCATTCCAGCTTGCCATCACGCAGGCGATACAAGCGGCTATCGCCGACATGGGCTGCAAAGTAGCGTTGCCCACGTAGCACCAGGACTGTCAGGGTCGTGGCCATACCTGCCATCTCGCGATGCTGCATGGCTTGCGCAAGCACCCAGCGATTGGCGGCACTGATGACCTTATCCAGGGCAGCCGGGATTTCCCAAGTGTCCGGGGTAGCATAAAAGTCGGTCAACAGGCTGCGTACCGTCATTTCTGCCGCTTCGCGTCCGCCTGCGTTACCACTCACGCCATCGGCAACGGCAAAGATTGCTCCCTTAAGCTTAAGCGTGCTGCCAGCGGGCGTAACCATGCTGACAAAGTCTTCATTGCGCTCGCGTTGACCTGTCAGTGAGCTTGATCCCGTCTGGAACATCAATGCCATGTGTTAAACCTTTATATCTTTGCGCTGGTGACTGCAGCTGAGCCCCAGGTGGTGCGCCAGCGCTGCTTGACGAAGGTGAGGCCGATCAGTGCAATGATAGCAAGGCCAGCGAAGATGCTCAGGCCAACCTGGTAACTGCCTGTGAGCTGCTTGGAGTAGCCCAGGCTGGAAGCGAGATAGAAGCCACCAATGCCACCAGCCATGCCGATAAGACCGGTCATGACGCCAATTTCCTTGCGGAAGCGTTGGGGTACTAGCTGGAAGACCGCACCGTTCCCCATACCCAGGGCAATCATGGCGCAGATGACGACCAGCAGGCCAGTCAATTGGGTCTTGAGGCCCAGGCTGAGGATGAGCAGGAAGGCTGCTGCAATGACGTACATCGTGCTGAGTGTGCGGATGCCGCCGATACGGTCAGCCAGGTTGCCGCCAATCGGACGTACCAGTGAACCCGCAAACACGCAGGCTGCTGTGAAGTAGCCCGCATGAACCGGGTCAAGCCCGTATTGGTCATTAAAATAGATGGTGAGCGAGGATGCCATGCCGACAAAGCCACCAAAAGTGACACTGTAGAAGAACATGAACCACCAGGCGTCTTTGTCCTGCAATACCTTGAAATATTCGGTCAGCGACTTGGAGGCTGGTGGATTGGGAGCATCTTTGGCCAGGATGGTGTAGAGCACGAGTGTGATGATCAGTGGAATCAAGGCGAGGCCGAACACATTGCTCCAGCCAAATGCCAATGCCAGGCCGGGGGCAAACAAGGCAGCCATGGCAGTACCGGAGTTGCCGGCACCGGCGATGCCCAGGGCGGTGCCTTGGTGTTCTGGCGGATACCAGCGCGAGGCCAGTGGCAGCGCCACGGCAAAAGAGGCACCCGCCACGCCGAGGAATACGCCGAGGATCAGGGCCTGTTGATAGCTATGGATGCCATTGAGCCAGGCGAATGCCAGGGCGGCAATGACAATGACCTGGCCAATCATGCCCGCCTTCTTGGGCTGTATCTGGTCAACCAGGATGCCCATGACCAAGCGCAGCAACGCGCCAGTCAATACCGGTGTTGCCACCATCATGCCTTTTTGCGCTGGGGAGAGGCCCAGGTCGCCTGCAATCTGTACCGCCAGGGGGCCAAGCAGCACCCAGACCATGAAGCTCAGGTCAAAGTAAAGAAAGGCAGAGAAGAGAGTCGGTTTATGGCCCGCCTGCCAGAAGCTTTGTTTCATGTTATTTCCTTTTAGATCAATACTTTTTATACAAAGAACCAGCTTAGGCTGCTATTGAGATGGAATCCAGCAGCTCCTTGCCATGGGCCAGGTGCACGACCTCCCCCACGACAATGATGGCTGGGCTAGCGAGGCCAGCTTGTTGTACTGCCATGGGCAGGTGTTCCAGTGCGCTGATGACATGCTGTTGCTCAGGGAGTGAACCGTTCTGGATTGCTGCCACAGGCGTTGTTGGTGACATGCCTGCCGAGAGCAACTCACTGACGATACGGTGCAGGTGCTTCATGCCCATGTAAATCACCAGCGTGGTCCCGCTCTCTGCCAGCGCTTTCCAGTTTTGGCTGTGCTCACCATCCTGCAAGTGCCCGGTGACAAAACTGACGCCATGGGTATAGGCGCGATGGGTGACGGGGATCCCGATGGTGGCGGGAACCGCAATGCCGCTGGTGATGCCGGGAATGACATCAACCGGGATGCCTGCATGACGCAACTCCAGCATTTCCTCACCGCCGCGCCCAAACAGGAAAGGGTCTCCACCTTTGAGACGGACGACTGTCTGGCCTTGTTCGGCCAGCGCCACCATCATGCGGTTGATGAAGTGCTGCGGCGTAGATTTGCAGCCACCACGCTTGCCGACTTCAATGACGCGAGCTTGTGGCGCATGCTGCAATATCTCGCGGTTGACGAGGTCGTCCAGCAAGATAACATCAGCTGCCTGCAATGCCTTGACGGCCTTTAATGTCATGAGGTCTGGATCGCCAGGGCCTGCACCTATCAAATATACTTTTCCTGTCATGTTTTCTCTGCCTGCACTGATGTTATCTACTATAGAAACACTGCATTACGCTGTGGTCTTTGGGGCTTAGTAGCCACTGTTCTTGACTGCTTTGAAGATCAACTCATCTAGCTCATTGGTGATGTTGGCCAGCACGCCGGCCACCACGGAGAATTCTCTCCCTGCATTGCCTGCCCTGGCAGCAATGATCTTGGCATTGACCGAGACGATCTTGGCTTGCTTGGTGATCTGCTGGATGTTTTCCATCAATTCCTGCTGCTGTTTCTTGTGTTGGGTTGCATGCTGCCGGGCTTCGGCTTCATAAATCTGGGTAATCTGGTTGAGCAGGGTGACCAATGGCGTGGCGTACTTGCCCAGCCGGTCTAGCTGCACTTGGGACAAGGTGTGTGCTTCATCTGTTATTTGCAACGCCTGACGGGCATCCTGAATAAAGCGCCTGATGGTGGCATCTGCATTGTTCTCACCGAAATAGGCTTGCTCCAGTGCAGGAGAAAAAATCCCCGGGAGGTGCTTGTTGCCTTCGACTAGATCGGCATGGGTGCTGGCGAACAAGGTCAGTGCTTCTTGCGCAATGTCGAGTGCATCTTCGTGCCCCAGGCTGGAAAGCATGGTGTTGAGAATAATGCGTTGCGACAACATACGTTGCCTACCGGCGAGGTTGATCAGCGAGCTGAAAGTCTCGGTGCTGATGGCCTTGAGGTCATCAGGTGGTGGCTGGTGTTGTCGTAATGCGGATAGCATGAAATCAATCTCGATTCTTTTATGTATGCCGGGACATGAGGCCCCGGCATTGCTTTAGTTTGCTGTGCCCATCAGAAGGTATACATCAGGGTTAGCCAGATTTTTTCCGTATCTCGCACCCTGCCGCCCGCATTGTTGCCAGGCAAGGCGGTGTACTGATCCTTCTCGGAAAACTTGCCATACTCCAGCTTGGTCATCACATGCGGATTGACGTTATAGGTGACGGCTGCATTCCACTCTGTCCCGTATTTGTCGCCAAAGCCACCGCCGACAGTGTTGAAGTGCTCATCGGATTTGATCAGGTGGTAATCGGCAAAAAACAGGAAATCGCCTACCTTGTAGGTGGCAGTGACAAAGGTATCCTTGATGCCTTCCAGCGGTGTGGTGAGGAACTTGTCTACCCAGCCTTGGAACAGGTGATTGGTGCCGAAAGGTGTCTGGAAGGCATAGCGACCATTGTTGCTGGAGAGCAGCTCCTGGTCGGCACGCAGGCTAAAGTTGCCATAGGCTGCACCGCCACCCAGTTTGTAGTAGTGGGCATCAATGCGCGAATCGCCACCGCGATAGTCGGTTTGCTTGGCGTATTCGGCTGTGTAGAGGCCCTTCCAGTCTGGTGTGAAGACATGCACACCATCCAGGCGTACACCTAGCACCTTATTACCCTGATCGGCTTCCTGGTTGATGTTGCCATTCTTGCCTGCGGCAATCCCGCCAGTGCCGGCTGCATTGCCAAACCAGGCACGACCAAAGCCGAGGTCGTCGAAGCTGGAGAAATAGCCATAGCCAACCAATGACTCTGTCGGTGAAATACGGTATTTGATGTTGGCGATTTCCAGTGCACCATCCGAGCGTACCTTGGTGGTGATCTGCTTCACGCGTTCAATGTGGCCAAGGTAGATTTCCGTATCTGGCAATGACTTGTTGAGCAGTGTGACACCATCAAACACCTGCATGACCTGGCGGAAGGCGATATCACCAATGAAGCGTACGTTGTCGAGATTGATCTGCTGGCGGCCCAGACGCACGCGGTTGTTCTTGATGCCAGTCCAGTCAACATAGAGCTGGTTGATATCTGTATTGTCCGGGTCAACGATCTTGGCGTAATCCAGCTTGTCGGGTTGGTTGGAGACACTGTTGATACGTGTGCCATTGGTGCTGTCGTTGAAATCATCCTGGAACTTGCTGACATCGATGATCTGCCCGGCAAAGCTAAAGTTGTGATACGGCGCGGTCTGCCAACCAATCAGGCTGCGCAGGGTGACGCCGTTGGCATCCTTGAGCGGTTGGCCAGTCGGTGCATTACCGTCTTGCTCTACATTCTCATAACGTAAGCGGAAGCTGGTGAGGTTTTTGCCAGTCTTGATCGCATCCAGGAAAGTATATTCCGGCAAGGCTTCTTCCGCCTGTACCGTGGGAATGGATGCAATCGCCAAGCCCAGCAGGCTGCCGTAGCAGGCTTGACGCAGGGCGAATCTCGCATTACTTTGCATGTGTTGCTCCTTTTTTCAGATGAGGGGTGACGGTATTACCGGCCCGTCCTGACCGACGGGCCATTTTTTTGCTCAGGGTTTGCTTATGCGGCCTTTTTCGCATGGCGCTCATACAGGAACTTCAGCACCTCGCTACGCAGGTGGTTGTAGTGGCTGTCTTCCGCTAGTTCCAGGCGTTTCCGCGGGCGTTGCAGATCTACGGTCAATATCTCGCCCACGGTGGCAGCCGGGCCGTTAGTCATCATGACGATACGGTCTGACAGCAGCACCGCTTCGTCCACATCGTGCGTGACCATGACAGCAGTACAACCAGATTTGGCCATGATCGCCATCAGCTCGTCCTGCAAGTGGGCACGCGTCAAGGCGTCCAGCGCACCAAATGGTTCATCCAGCAGCAGTACCTTGGGTTCCATTGCCAATGCGCGGGCAATACCGACGCGTTGCTTCATGCCACCGGAGATTTCATTAGGGCGCTTCTCGGCAGCATGAGCGAGTCCGACCAATTCAATCGCGGCTTGCGTGCGTTGTTGTAGCTTGTCTTTACTTTCCTTTGCGCCGAATACACGTTCTACTGCCAGGTAGACATTCTCGAAGCAGGTGAGCCAAGGCAGCAGTGAATGGTTTTGGAACACCACGGCGCGCTCAGGGCCTGGGCCGGCGACTTCACGCCCGGCACAGAACAGATTGCCCGCGCTGGGGTGTAGCAGCCCTGCAATCAGGTTGAGCACGGTAGACTTACCGCAGCCGGAGTGGCCGATGATAGAGATGAACTCGCCCTCGCGGATGCTGAAATTGACATTTTTGAGTGCCTCGAACGTCCCCTTCTTTGTGTGAAAGGTCATATCAACGTTTTCGAGTTGCACGTATCTTTCCTGAATGATCTTGTCCATGGTCTGGTTCTTTCCTATTCGTAGCTGAAGCGTTTGGCAAGCGAGGTCAGGGCCACTTCCAGCAGCAGGCCGACAATGCCCACCACGAAAATCGCGATGATGATGTGCTCGACGTTGAGGTTGTTCCACTCATCCCATACCCAGAAGCCGATACCGACGCCGCCGGTGAGCATTTCCGCTGCGACGATCACCAGCCAGGCCACGCCGATGGACAGGCGCACGCCTGTCATCATGTAAGGCAGAACGAAAGGAAAGAGGATCTTGGTGACGATTTTCCACTCTGAGAGGTTGAGCACCTTGGCAACATTCATATAATCCTGCGGCACCTTGCTGACGCCGACCGCGGTATTGATGATCATGGGCCAGATGGCGGAGATGAAGATCACCCATATCGCCGCCGGGTTTGCGGCCTTGAACACCAGCAGGCCGATCGGCAGCCAGGCCAGTGGTGACACTGGGCGCAAAATGCCGATTACCGGGGCCGCCATGCGCGACATGAACTGGAAGCGCCCGATGATGAAGCCCAGCGGTATACCAATCAGTGCTGCCAGGCCAAAGCCCAGGGCCACGCGTTCCAGCGAGGCCAGGATATTCCAGCCTATGCCCTGGTCGTTGATGTCGTTGACATAGAACGGGTCGCTGAACAGCTCAGTGGCGGCGTGCCAGGTAGATACTGGTCCAGGCAGGTTAGGCGATTGATAGGAAATCAGCGCCCAAACGACGATCAGCAGCCCAAGGCCAAATATTGGCGGCAATAGCCACTGGAAAAACGCGCGTGACTTCTGCGCGAACACGCCAGGGCGTGCGACTGCTGCAGGCCTTGCCTGGGGAAGCTGGCTGCTTGGCGTTGTAATGGTTTGATCATTTTTCATGATGGTCTTGATATCTTCCTTGCGGATACTGACTGCGCTCATAATGTTTGCCTCGTATCACCATGTCTTGGGGTGCGGTGCCGGCCCGGTGGGGCCTGCACCGCCACGTATCATCAGGCCTTGATCTTGAAGCTATTGGCATAGGCCTTGGGATCTCTGCCATCCCAAACTACGCCATCAATCAGCTTGCTGCTGCGCATTGGGTCGCTAGGCACGGTGATGCCTAATGACTTCGCGGCTTCGGTATAGATATCAATACGGTTGACCTTTTTGGCGACAGCCAGATAGTCAGGATCAGATTTCAGCAGACCCCAGCGCTTGTGCTGCGTGAGGAACCACATGCCGTCGGATAGATAGGGGAAAGTCACCTTACCGTCATTGAAAAACTTCATGTAGTTCGGGTCTTCCCATTTTTTGCCGATACCGTTGTCGTAATGCCCAAGGAAGCGGCCTTCGATCACTTCTTCCGGGGCGTTGACATAGGATTTGCCTGAAATCAGCTTGGCAACGGCAGGGCGGTTGGCGGTGGCGTCGATATAGCGGCAGGCTTCCAGGATGGCCTTGGTCAGCGCCAGCGCAGTGTTCGGGTGCTTGGCGACAAAGTCTGCGGTGGTGCCCAGCACCTTTTCCGGGTGGTCTGCCCAGATATCCTGCGAGGTGGCTGCGGTAAAGCCGATCTTGTCGTAAATCGCACGCGCATTCCACGGCTCGCCCACGCAGTAGCCGTCCATGTTGCCGATACGCATATTCGCCACCATTTGCGGCGGAGGCACGACGATGGTTTTTACATCCTTGAATGGGTTGATGCCATAGGTGGCCAGCCAGTAGTAAAGCCACATGGCATGGGTGCCAGTAGGGAAAGTCTGGGCAAAGGTGAAATCGCGGTTTTCATTGTCGATCAGGCGCTTGAGCGTTTGGCCACTGGTGACGCCTTTTTCCTTGAGCTGGTTGGCCAGCGTGATGCCTTGACCATTGTTGTTCAGTGTCATCAGGACGGACATATCCTTCTGCTGACCACCTATGCCCATCTGTACCCCATAGACCATGCCATACAGCATATGCGCGGCATGTAGCTCGCCATTGGCTACCTTGTCGCGGATAGCGGCCCAGGAGGCTTCTTTGGAAGGCGTGATCTTGATGCCATATTTCTTGTCGAAGCCCATTTGCGCAGCCACAACCACCGGGGCACAGTCAGTCAAGGGGATAAAACCGATTTTCACTTCGGTGAGTTCGGGAGCATCCGAACCTGCTGCCCAGGCTTGCTGATGAAGAGCAGAGGGCACCATGTTCATCATGGCGGCAGCGCCTAAAGTGCTGGCCATCGCCTTGTGAAAGAATTGGCGCCTGCTGCTGTTGATACCGTCGCCATGGAGAGTGGATTCAGGTAATGATGGATCTAGTTTGGCAGTACTCATTTTATTGGAATTGCTCATCCTGGCTGCTCCTTGAATCAATCAAAAATGAAAAGCGTAAAAACAAAAAAGGCGTCCCGATTGCAGACGATCTGTTGTCTGCAATCGGGACGCCTTTGTCCTGAGTTTTTCAAGCCTTGTGGCTTGCCATCAAATTACCGTGTGGCTCTTGAGGTTGCCATCATCAAACGCTGGCAACCGCCATTGGCCACCACTGTTCAGTTAGGCATTAGCAAATGCCGTGCCAGGAATGTGGTTGTTTTTAAGTTGTTGATTGTTAATTTATTTTATTGGTAAATTTGAATCTTTCAAGGAATGGGTCATCAATGTGCTTCGCACCACCCAAGTGCGGGTGCACCATCTTTAGTGCCCTGATCAAGGTGTTTTCTGCTTGGCCAGGATGTTGTCTGCTACATCAATAATCTTGCGGTTTTGCTCCATGGCGGTACTGCGCATGACTTTATAAGCCTCCACTTCGCTGATGCCTAGCGTGCTCATGAGCACGCCTTTGGCTCGTTCAATCTGTTTTCTCTCTGCCAGCGCCTTTTTGGTTTCAGACAGTTCGTTTTCAATTTCGGCAATCTGCTGTGACTGCTGCTGCAGTAAGGAGACGATGGATTCCATGGGGTAGGGATGCTGGTTGTCATGCGCGAGAAAAGTGTAGGCGTTTTCCACCGGGATGGAGAGGTTATAGAAAGCGCTATCTAGTGTGGCTGGGTGGCGGCGCATCTTTTCCAGATATTGACGCGTTTTTGCCAAGTCACTTTTCGCATTGCTGACTAGAGTTTCCAGCATGTCATGCATGCCATTGATCAATTGGCACTGCATATGCCAGATATCGCTGAGACGTTGGCTGCAAAGCTCGAACCAGGCATCGCCATCATGCGCTTGTACGGCTTGGCCATCCTTAGCGTGGGTAAGCTTGTCACGGTATTGCTGATGTAAGTGGTGGGTGCTGGTATCCTTCGAGGCTGTCCATGCTTTTTGCAACGGATTGCCACCAAACTGGCTGAACAGCTCGAAGTGCCTTTCCTGCAAGGCGATCAGCTCCAGTAGCTTGTGCTGGTGCTCTTGCTGGATATGGCCAGAGCCAAACATGTAGGAGCCCACGGCGCGTTCTTGCCCGGCAAATTCCTTGCCCTGTACGAGGTTGTAAAGCGCCAGCAGGTAGGTGGAAATCTGGCTATTCACGGCATTGTCGGTAATGTCAAAAATCAGCGAGATCAGGCTACCGATAAAGCGGTTGAACGACTGTATGCAATCGGGAAATGAAATCTTGTGCAACGTCACCTGGTGACGCAATGATTTCAGTTGATCAAACCCTAGCAATATCCATGAAATCAGGGTGAGCTGTTTGGCATCAACCTGGTTGTTATGGCTCAGGTGGCGCTGCAATGCTTCTCGGAATTGCAGTTCCAGGCTCTGGTTTTGCTCAATGATTTCACTGCGCTCCTTGCCGAAGCGCTGGCCTGCTGAGGCTAGGTAAAGGCAGCTTGCACCGCGCTCGGCCTGAATTTGGTGGATGATCAGGCCAATAGTTTCGACAAAGCCGGTGCATATCGAGAGCCGCTCAAGCTCATCGATATGCCGCATCTTGGCCAGGATAATAGTTTGGTCTGGGGAAATGTCTCTCATGGTATTCATTCAGTAGCAAAAATCATGCGCAGTGCCATTGTGATTTGGCTGATCAAGGGTAATGGATAAAGCGCTTGGAACAATGACAATGCGGAGTAGTAGTTGATGAAGCCTTTGTGCTAGCGCATGTAACTCAGGAGAGTTGGATGATGTACAACAGGCTGATGACAAGCATGAATAATAACAGGCTTGTGATTTTCCAGAACAGGAGAGGATTCTTTTCCAGTAATCCGCCCCGGTGGCGATGGAGGAAGCCCTGGTTGGGGTGCCTCAGGTCGTGGATGAATTCTGACAAGGCTTGATAGCGTTTTTCTGGTTCTGGATGTACGGCTTTAGCCAGTGCATCATCCACCCAGGATGGTACGCTGTCGTGAATATGGATGGCCGATAGGTAGGATAGTCTTTGCAGTTGTCCACGAGACTTGAGTTTGGCGACCTGGGTGCCATACGGTAACTTGCCCGTGAGCATCTGGTAGGCGATGACACCGAGTGAGAATTGGTCTGATAGCGGCGACCCGGCATCGCCGAGGAAATATTCAGGTGCCATGTATTGAATAGCGCCAGGAATGGGAGAGTTTTCCGCGAGGTGGCACTCTTCCAGGCCTGCGACCCAGACGCTGCCGAAGTCGATGATTTTGACGACGCCATGGTGGTCTATCATGATATTTTCCGGGCGCAAGTCTTGGTGCAGCATCTCGGCACGATGAAAGGCCTGCAAGCCCTTGGCAATTTGCTCGACAATGCCGCGTACCGTTTCCAGGTCCGGTCTGGGATTGTCCCGCATCCACTGCGCTAGAGTGATGCCCTCGATGAACTCCATCGCCACATAGAGATAATGTGGCTTGCGTTCGCGTTTGCACGGTTTTAGCACATGTGCATTGTTGATGCGCCGTGCCACCCATTCTTCGAGAGTAAAACGGTTGAGCTGCGCTGGATTTGCACTTAGGTCGGTGGATGGTGTCTTCAGCGCTACTTGCCGGCCTGAATCACGATCAATCGCGAGATAAAGGTGGCTACGATGGCTGTGATGCAGCTCCCTGACGATATGATAGCCGTCGAAATCTGTCCGTGCTTCCAGCAATGGCGGGGCAGGCAGACTTGAGTGGGGTAATAGCGGGTTGGGCTGGCGTTGGTCAAGATGATCTATCCTGACAATTTGCACCGTCAGATTGTCCTGGCTGCCACGTTTCAGGGCTTGTGCCACAATTCGCTGTGCAGCGGCATCAAGGTCATGCGGGTGGTCGGTGATGGCGGCGGCAATCAATGTCGCATCTGTGTATTCATACACGCCATCGGAAGCCAGCAGGAAGATGTCTCCTGTCTCGATGGGCATGGATAGGTAGTCGATCTCGATCTGCGGGCCTGTGCCTAGTGCGCGACTGAGATAGTTTTGCTCTGCATTGATGACGACCCTGTGATCCTCGGTGAGCTGTTCAAGGGATTGGCCGCTCAATCTGTAGATGCGGGTATCACCAACATGAAAAAGATGTGCCTGGTTGGATTTGATGACCAGGGCGCTGATGGTGCAGACGTAGCCCTTGTCCCGGTCATAACGATACTGGCTACGCCGGGTCTGGGCATATAGCCAGGAGTTGATCGCATTCAGGACGCAATGTACAGCGTGCTTGACGCTCCAGGCGTCGGAAGTGCAGTAATAGTCACTCAACAGGTTCCTGATGACAGATTCGCTGGCTACTTGGCTGACAGTGCTGCTGCTGATGCCGTCAGCCAGCGCAACCACAATCCCTTTAGTGGTGAATTGGTGGCCTTGCGGTACACATGCACCATGAAAATCCTGGTTGATATCCTTGTGTCCCCGGTCAGAGTGCTGACCGATGGAAATACTGAGTGTGTTGTCCATATTGCTGTGCCGAGGCGACGACGATGATGTCTAGTCATCGCCCCGTGAACAATTAACGCATGCTGCGCTTGGGTGCTGTCTTGATGTGGGTGGAGTACAAGGTCAGCCCAGTGAAGGCCAAGCCACCGACCAGGTTGCCGAGAACTACAGGTAATTCGTTCCAGATCAGGTAATCCATGATGGAGAAATTACCCCCCATGATAAGGGCAGAAGGGAAAAGGAACATGTTGACGATGGAGTGCTCGAAACCCATGGCAAAGAACACCATGATCGGCATCCACATTGCCATTACCTTGCCGGAAACGCTGGTGGAAATCATGGCACCCACAACACCGGTGGATACCATCCAGTTACACATGACGGCACGAATAAAGACGGTCAGCATGCCCGCCGCGCCGAACTCGGCGTAGCCCAGTGTCCGTTTTTCACCGATGCCGGCGATGATGGTGCCAATCTTGTCCGGTTCTGTTGCAAAGCCAAAGGTAAAGACGATGGCCATGAACACTGCAACGGTAAATGCCCCGAGGAAATTGCCGACAAATACCAGCCCCCAGTTGCGCAAAATGCCTTTGACGGTGACGCCAGGGCGTTTGTCGATTAAGGCCAGTGGCGTGAGAACGAAAACGCCGGTGAGCAAATCGAAACCCAGCAGGTAAAGCATGACAAACCCGACGGGAAATAGTATGGCACCGATCAACGGGTAGCCAGTCTGCACCGATGCTGTGACAGCAAATACGGCAGCCAAGGCCAGGATGGCGCCTGCCATATAGGCGCGGATGATGGTGTCCCGGGTGGACATGAAGATTTTGGATTCGCCGGCATCGACCATTTTGGTCACGAACTCTGATGGTAGTAGATAAGCCATAAGTACACCTCGTTAAAAATAAAAAAGCGTCCACTCCTGATATCCCTGGTAAGGAACACCTGAAGTGGACGCCGTTGTCCTATCGTGATTTTTTGTGGAGTGTTGCGCTACATTCGCATGATCAGCGCCCCCGTTGGCGCTATCTCATGCAGTACATCCAGTATCAAAGCCAGCAAAAAATGTGCCGGGGTTTAGCACTGACACAATGCCGGTGATGGCAGCATCCCATGCACGCTTTAGATCATGCAGATTGATTGATACGGGAGACAGGCGGTTGCGGCGATATCGTGGCGTGAATCGTGAGATATCTAGTAATAACAAAGGCGGGATGCGCGTGGTGGCATATGAGTCCGCCCTGGGTTTGCCGCCGTGAGCTTAAGGTGAGGGAGCTGCTAGGTTATTTGCACGGTTGTGGTGCATTTGTGTAGGTGGGGTGATTTATTATGGTGCACGCTCACGGTTGGATATCCAGTTGCAGTTTCGCCAAGCGGCTATAGAGCCCGGATTGCCGCCTTAATTCGTGCGGGGTGCCTGTTTCAATGATGCGACCTTGCTCCAGAACCACGATGCGATCTGCGTTCTGAATCGTGGCAAGGCGGTGCGCAATAATCAGTGTGGTACGTCCTTGCATCGCAATATCCAGCCCCTGTTGCACCAAATTTTCAGATTCAGCATCCAGAGCGCTGGTGGCTTCGTCCAGCAATAGGATAGGTGCGTTTTTGAGAATGGCGCGTGCAATCGCAATGCGTTGGCGCTGCCCGCCGGAGAGCCGGGTGCCACGTTCTCCCAGGAAAGTGTTGTAACCCTGTGGTAGGTGCTCAATGAATGTATGCGCTTGTGCCGCCTGAGCTGCACGCTTGATTTCCTCGTCGCTGGCATCCGGTCTGCCGTAGCGAATGTTTTCCAGTGCATTGGCAGAAAAGATCACCGGATCCTGCGGTACGATGGCGATCATGCTTCTCAGTGTGCTGAGCGAGAGGCTGCGGATGTCCTGACCATTGATGGTGATGGTGCCCTCATGAATATCGTAGAAGCGCAGCAAAAGCTGGAATAAGGTGGTTTTGCCTGCACCCGATGGCCCGATCAGGGCCACGGTTTCGCCCGCATTGACTTCAAGGGAGATTTGATCAAGCGCTGCCTGGTCAGGTTTTGATGGATAGTAAAAGCTTACTTTTTCCAGCCTGATGCTTGCCGTGCTAGGGGTTGACAATGCAATTGGCACGGATGGGTTGTGAATAGCAGGTTCGCTGTTGAGCAGCTCTAACAAGCGTTCGGTAGCACCAGCTGCGCGCATAATGTCACCCCAAACCTCGGCGATGGTGCTGACGCTGCTGGCCACCAAGGCGGCATAGAGGATGAAGGATGCCAACTCGCCGCCCGAGAGCTCGCCTTGCGTGACTTGGTGTGCTCCCAGCCACAAGACAAAAATAATGGCCGCACTGATGCCTGCAATGACAAAGGCCGCCAGGAATGCACGCACGCGAATGCGGCGAATGGCAGCGTGAAAGCTGGTTTCCACACTGTAGTGGAACCGCTGGTTTTCACGTGCCTCTTGGGTGAATGCTTGCACGGTTGGCATGGCATTGAGGATTTCCCCTGCCATGGCCGAGCTGTCAGCAATGCGATCTTGTGATTCACGCGAGAGCTTTCTTACCGAGCGGCCAATCAGCAGTATAGGCAGTGTCAGTAACAACATCAGCCCGAGGTTCAGGCTGAACAAATACCAACTTGTGATCGCGAGCATGATCATGCCGCCGATAAATTGGAACAAGCTGCGCAAACCCAGGGAAATCGAGCTGCCAACTACGGTCTGGATCAGTGTTGTATCTGCACTTAAGCGTGAGAGTACCTCGCCGGTTTGCAAGGTTTCAAAAAACTGGGGTGATTGCATGAGTACCCGTTGATAGACCAGGGTACGCAGATCAGCAGTGACTCGCTCGCCTATCCATGACACGATGAAATAGCGGCATGCCACGATCAAGGCCCAGACAATCACCAGGCCGCAAATGAAAATAAAATGCCGGTTGATATCCTGCATGCTTTGCGAAGTAGCAGAGTCCGTGCGAAACCCTTGGTCGATCAGATCGCGAAACGCCCATGGCACCAGCAGCAAAATGGCAGAGGCCAGGCTGAGCAAACAGAATGCGAGCAGGATTTGCCAGCGGTAAGGCCGTAATAACGGCCAAAGTTCACTGAATAATCGTAAAGGACGGCTTGGGGTTTGCAGGATGAACCTCGCTTTGGCTTGCACGGGATGTCTAGCATACCGCACTGGGCAAGGTTGGGGTAAGCAGGGTAGTCGCCAAATGGGCTACCCTGTTACAGGATTTACCGGCCCTTGCCGCTGATGGAGCCGCGATTGAAGTCCTTGTCTCCAGGTGCAATACAGCGCCCGATGCCAAAGACGCCACCTTGTGTGCCGGGAGGGCAGCCCTGATTTTCTGGGTATTGCTTGGCAATCTTGTCGGCTTCAGCTTTTTTCACCTTGTCGACATATTCCCACTTACCATTCGGATGCAGCAGGATTTTGTCCCCGCTCGCCGTCGTGGTTTCAATCGGTGGCGCTTCTTCCGGTGCCGCAATGGCTGGCAGATGCAATGCCAGCAGTGCCAAAAAGCTCACACAGGTTAATTTCATGCTTATCTCTCAAGATTGTTGGTATAGGAGCCAATAGACTAGCAATATCCGTTCCGGGCAGATTACGCAGTCTGCAGGTTTGGTTTTATACTGCTGGTCATTAATTTCCATCACATCATAAACCTAAATGAATAAAACCTTGCAGTACCTGATCTGGTTCTTGATCGCCATTATTGGGGCTAGCGCAGTGGGTGGCATTGCCCTGCATCGCGGTGAAAGCATTAATGCGCTATGGTTCGTGGCAGCAGCAGTCTGTGTATTTGCAATCGCCTATCGCTTCTATGCAGCCTGGATTGCCGCCAAGGTGTTGGTGGTGGATGCGACGCGGGCAACGCCTGCCGAACGGTTGGATAATGGTCGTGATTATGTGCCCACTAACAAGTGGGTGGTGTTTGGTCACCATTTTGCTGCGATTGCAGGCCCCGGGCCATTGGTTGGGCCAACCCTGGCGGCACAGTTTGGTTACTTGCCCGGTACTTTGTGGATATTGGTGGGCGCCGTGCTCGGTGGTGCGGTGCAGGACATGGTCACCTTGTTTCTCTCGACACGTCGTAATGGGCGCAGCCTTGGCCAGATGGCGCGTGAGGAGCTGGGGCCGATAGGTGGTTTTGCAGCGCTGGTGGGGACGTTCACCATCATGGTGATTCTCATCGCGGTGCTCGGGTTGGTGGTGGTCAACGCCATGAAGCACAGCCCGTGGGCAACTTCCACTGTGGCGGCCACTATACCGATCGCCATGATTGTCGGTATTTACATGCGCTTGATCAGGCCGGGTCGTGTGCTGGAGGCATCCATCATTGGTGTTATCTTGCTGTTGTTGTCGGTGTTCGGTGGCGGCTATATCGACCATCATCCCTTCCTGCGCGGCCTGTTTGATCATGATGGGCTGACACTGGCCTGGTGGGTGATTGCTTATGGTTTTGCGGCTGCCATTCTGCCGGTATGGTTGCTATTGGCGCCGCGTGATTACCTATCTACGTTCATGAAGCTGGGCACCATCTTCCTGCTGGCAGTGGCGATCATCCTGCTGCAACCTGAAGTCAAGATGCCTGCATTGACCCAGTTTATTGACGGTACTGGCCCTATCTTTGGCGGCACGTTATTTCCGTTCGTTTTCATTACCATTGCCTGTGGGGCTGTCTCGGGTTTTCATGCCCTGATCGCTTCAGGCACTACACCCAAGCTGATCGCCAATGAGTCCGATATCCGCATGATAGGTTATGGCGCCATGTTGCTGGAATCATTCGTGGCCATCATGGCCATGATCGCGGCTACCGTGCTGGAGCCTGGCGTATTCTTTGCCATCAACAGTCCTGCCGGGCTGGTGGGCAAAGAGGCGGCTGATGCCGTGGCGACCATTTCCAGTTGGGGTTTTCCTGTCACGGTGGAACAGATGGAAACGTTGGCGCGGCAGATGGGTGAATCTACCTTGTTTGCGCGTACAGGTGGCGCGCCTTCGCTGGCAGTCGGTATGGCGAGTATTTTTGGCAGCGCTTTTGGTGAACACCTGTTGGCCTTGTGGTACCACTTTGCCATCATGTTCGAGGCAATCTTCATCCTGACCACGTTGGATGCTGGCACTCGCGTTGGGCGTTTTATGTTGCAGGATATGCTGGGCAATTTCTGGCCCAAGCTGGGGCAGACTTCATGGTATCCCTCGGTGCTGTTTACCAGCGCAATTGTCGTCGCAGGTTGGGGCTATTTTCTCTATATCGGCGTGATCGACCCCAATGGTGGCGTCAATATTCTCTGGCCCTTGTTCGGTATTTCCAACCAGATGCTGGCCGCCATTGCGCTATCAGTAGGGACTGGCATCTTGATCAAGTCAGGCAAGCTTAGGTATGCCTGGGTAACCGGGCTACCGTTAAGTTGGCTAGTGGTCGTGACGACGACTGCCGCCTGGGAAAAGATTACCAGTGCCGATGTGCGTGTAGGCTTTATTGCGGCGGCCAATGACATGTCGGCCAAGCTTGCTGCCGGGGTGTTGCCGCCCGAGAAGGCTGCCGTGGCGCCGCAACTTATCTTCAACCAGCAGTTGGATGCAGTATTGACGCTATTTTTCGTGGCGGTATTGTGGATAGTGATTCTCGACATGCTGCGCGTCAGCTACCGCAGTTTGAGCGGCAAGCCTGTCTTGCCCTCGGTAGAGGCTGATCATATGCAGACCAAGCTGGATACTGCCTGGGTGCGTGACTAATGTGGCAGGCCGCCAAACGATGCCTTGACCGTACCTGGCGCTTTTTGCGCCAGGTATCTGGTGACGATGCTTACGAGCGCTATCTGGCGTTATATCGCAGCCACCAGGAAAAGCACCAACACCAGGAACCTCCGCTGACACGAGAAGCGTTCTTCAAGCAATGGCAGCAGCAGAAGTGGGATGGTGTGAAGCGTTGCTGTTGATGATGGACTGGTGTTAACCCTGTGGGGCATGCGACGCCAGCATGTCGTGTGCCAAGGCGCCCACATCGCGTACTGCCTGCTCAATAGCCAAGGTCCAGAGGTGGCTGAAATTCAAGCGGATATAGTGGGTGAGATCTTTCTTGCGGGAAAAGATGGTGCCCGGTGCCACGGTAATGCCATTATCGATCGCTAAGCGGTAAAGCGCCAGGGCATCCAGTTGTGCCGGTAGTTTGACCCAGATCACGTAGCCGCCTTTCGGTTCGGAAATTTGGGTGCCTGCGGGAAAGCTTTCTGTAATCACATTACGGATCAGCACATATTGCGAACGTAGGGTATGACGCAATTGTTTGAGATGTTGCTCAAAGCTGTCGCGTTGCATGAACTTGGCAATCGCGATTTGCGGGGCGGACGGTAGCGAGAGGCTATTGAGGAACATCAGGCGCTCCACTTCCTGCCGATAGTGCCCTGCGCTGGTCCAGCCTACGCGATAACCCGGTGCCAATGACTTAGAGAATGATGAGCAATGTAGCACCAGGCCAGAACGGTCAAAGGCCTTGGCAGGCTTGGGTGCTGTTTCACTGAAGTACAGCTCGCCGTAAACATCATCCTCGATCAATGGAATCTGTTGCTCTTCCAGAAATTCCACCAATGCTTGTTTCTTTGCATCTGGCATGACAAACCCCAAAGGGTTCTGGAAATTGGTAGTGAGTACCACGGCGGCAATACGCACATTATCCGTGGTGGCGCGTAATGCATCCAGGTCGATGCCGGATTCTGGGTCAGTGCGCAGTTCGGCGACCTTCATGCCCAATCGCTCTACTGTATGCGCCAAAGCATAGTAGCCAGGAGCCTCCAGTGCGATGATGTCGCCAGCCTTGGCGACGGCTTGCAGGCAGAGCGTGATGGCCTCGGTGGCACCATGTGTGATGACGATGTCATCCGGTGAAACATCCATGTCGTTGGCAAGGTAGCGGCGGGCAATCTGCTGGCGTAGCATTTCGTTGCCTGGTGGCAGGTCACTCAAAATGCCCCATTCCCCTTCATCGTCGGTGAGGGCTTTTTCGTACTGGTGAATCTTTTTGAGCGGGAATAGTTGTGGATCGGGAAACGGTGAGCCCAATGGTACCGTGCCAAATTCGCGGATAGACTTCAGTGTTGTGAGCACCAGCTTGCTGGCATCAACTTCTGACAGGTTGATGTCTTTGGATAGCGGCGAGGTGTTGCGTTGCTGCAAGCGTTTGCGCGGTGTGACGTAGTAGCCAGATTGTGGGTGGCTGCTGATGATGCCTTCCTGCTCCAGTAGAAGGTAGCCGCGCAATACTGTGCTGATGCTTAGTCCATATTTCTGGCTGGCTTGCCGCACTGAGAATATCTTGTCGCCGGGTCGCAATACGCCTTCATCGATCATCGCGCGTATGCGGGCAGCAAACGAGACATAAAGCTTCATGGGGGCCGGGGTGGAGTCTTTGATGCCTGCCATTGTACTCCAGCCACGCAAGGGTGCGGCTGGAGTTTGCCAACGGAGGTTTCTGCTCAGGCAGCTTGCAGAGCTTGGGAAATTTCCTCGCCACCGGCAGTCAGCGCTGCGACTAGCCGGTCTTTCTCGGTGGACACTTCGACTAACGCCTGCTCGCTCAAGGCAGTCATCAGACGTTGCAGTGTACTCATGCGTATTCCCAGCCGTTTGCAGATGGCCGCCAGGGGCATGCGGGCACGTCCTTCTTCATGCTCGGCATGAAGAAGTTCCAAGATGCCAAGCATCAGCACAGCACTCTGGTCTAGTTGGGCGTGGTCAGAGGAAAAATCAGCTTGCTCTGACTGCTCATCGTGATATTCGCGTTCAAGCAGCATTGGCCACCTCGGGTGCAGTGGTTTTTTCGATGATCACCGGGATAGACTTGGAAGTTGGCGTATGCGACAAGTCAGCTACGCTTTCCAACGGCACCAGATTGTTGGTCTCAGGGTAATAGCCACCCATGCAACCTTGCGGAATATCGTAGGAGACAACGAGGAACTTGTCGGCACGGCGCGTGATGCCATCCTGCCAGACGCTCACCAGATTGATCCAATCGCCAGCCTTGAGGCCCATGCGCTTGATATCGTCAGGATTCATGAACACCACACGGCGCTGGCCGAAGACGCCACGATAGCGGTCATCCATGCCATAAATGGTGGTGTTGTACTGATCATGCGAGCGGGTGGTCATCAGCACGAACATCTGGTCGCCGTACTGTTCACGTGCCTGATGGATGGGCGAATTGCGCGGGATTTCCTGCAAGGTGAATTCGGCCTTGCCTGATGGCGTGATCCAGACGCGATCGCTGGAAGGCACAGGCATGCGGAAACCGCCAGGGTGCTTGATGCGCTCGTTATAGTTCTTAAACGCAACCGGCATGGTCTGCTCGATGGCGTCGCGAATCTTGCTGTAGTCCTTGATATAGTCCAGCCAAGATGTCTTGCTGTGTTTGAGCGTGGCATGTGCCAGGCGGGCGACGATGGCAGGTTCCGACAGCAGGTGCGCTGAAGCTGGTTTATTCATGCCATAAGAGATATGCACCATGCTCATGGAGTCTTCCACCGTCACACCTTGCGGCCCGGTTTCCTGGGTGTCAATCTCGGTGCGGCCCAGGCATGGCAGGATCAAGGCTTCCTTGCCATGCACCAGGTGGCTGCGGTTGAGCTTGGTAGTGACATGCGCGGTGAGGTCGCAATTACGCAGGCCTTCCCAGGTACGGTCAGTATCAGGTGTGGCAATCGAGAAGTTGCCTCCGAGCGCAAAGAAGAACTTGGCCTTGCCGTCTATCATGGCCTGGATGGCGGAAACTGCATCGTAGCCAGGTTCTTTCGGTACATTGAGATCAAATACGCGATCCAGGCTTTCAAGGAAAGCCAGAGGCATCTTTTCATAGATACCCACCGTACGGTTGCCCTGCACGTTGCTATGGCCACGTACTGGGCACAGGCCAGCGCCTTCCTTGCCGATATTGCCGCGTAGCAACATCAGGTTAACCAAGGTCTGGATGGTGGCAACGCCGTGCTTGTGTTGGGTGATGCCCATGCCCCAAGTAGAAATCACACGGTCGCCGGTGGCGTAAATACGTGCAATTTCCTCAATCTGCTCCAGCGGCACGCCAGATTCTTCCAGGATGGCATCCCAGCTTTCCTTGCGGGCATCTTCAGCAATCGCCTCGAAGCCATTGGTATGCTGCTGGATAAATTCCACATCTACGACGCGCTCGGTGCCATTCTTGATGGCTTCGTCATCCCACTGGATGACAAACTTGATCATGCCCTTGATGAGGGCCAAGTCACCGCCTAGCTTGGGCTGGATGAACATGTCACTGATCTTGCTGCCCTTGAATGACAGCATGTCGAATGGGCTTTGCGGGTCAGCAAAGCGCTCCAGGCCACGTTCCTTCAATGGGTTGATCGCCACGATGCGCGCACCGCGCTTGGCTGCTTCGCGCAACTCACCGAGCATACGCGGGTGGTTGGTGGCGGGGTTCTGGCCGAAAATCAGCAAGGTATCGGCGTGCTCGAAATCATGCAAAGTGACCGAGCCCTTGCCGATACCGACGGTAGGTGGCAGGGCCATACTGGTTGATTCGTGGCAAAGGTTGGAGCAGTCCGGGAAATTGTTGGTGCCGAATTCACGCACGAACAATTGATAAAGGAAAGCCGCTTCATTGCTGGCACGACCAGAGGTGTAGAAAATTGCCTCGTTCGGGTCGGACAGTTTATTCAGATGTTCTGCCATCAGGGTAAAGGCGCAATCCCAGGCAATTTCCTCGTATTTGTCCGTCGCCGGGTTGTAACGCATTGGATGGGTCAGGCGGCCTTCGTTTTCCAGATCGAAATCGCTCCAGTCCATCAACTCGGTGACGGTATGCTTGGCGAAGAATTCCGGTGGCACACGCTTGGAGGTAGCTTCCGCCGCCACAGCCTTCACACCGTTTTCACAAAACTCAAATGTGGAGGTGTGCTCCTTGTCTGGCCAGGCACAACCTGGGCAGTCGAAGCCATCTGGCTGATTCTGCGAGAGCAGCGTCATGACGCCCTTGACGGGAATTTTCTGCAGCGCGAGCTGCGCGGCAACTTGCTTCAATGCACCCCAGCCAGCGGCAGGATGGTGGTAAGGCTTGATGGCGGCTTTAGGTTGCGACATATCTTCCTACTTGGTGAACAAATTAGGCTGGCGAGAGTGAGGTCTGGCTAGCCATGAATACACAATGACGATTACAGCAATCGTAAGAGGGATAACAGATGGAAACCAGATACAGAAGTGCTGGAATTTTTAGAGTACAGTTTGGAACTTAATTAATGGGAATGGCCCACGGATACATGGGTGGCGGTGATATTTGGTAAACGCCAGCTGCATGATGAGGCGCTAGGGCATGCCTTTGATCCAACAACGAATGTTGAGCATTCGTTGTTGGAAGATGGAGAGGGTATGGAGGCTCTTATTAAGATGAATGTGTATGGCGCTTCAGGCTGCTCATCATTAACCAGATGCCCGCAATCACCATCGGCAAACTCAACCATTGCCCCATGCTTAAGCCTAGAGACAATAATCCGAGGAAGCTATCCGGTTCGCGCGTGAACTCTACCAGGAAACGAAAACTGCCGTATCCGATGAGGAACAGGGCAGAGATAGTGCCCTTGGCGCGTGGTTTGCTGGAGTACCACCAGAGGATGGTGAACAGTACAATCCCTTCGAGCAGAAATTCATAAAGCTGAGATGGGTGGCGTGTAATGTTGTCGACTTGCGGGAAGACCATGGCCCAGGGCGCATCGCTGGCGCGGCCCCAGAGCTCGCCATTGATGAAGTTGCCCATGCGTCCTGCACCCAGGCCGACTGGCACCAGGGGAGCAACGAAATCCATGATGCCGAAGAAAGTGAGCCCGCGTTTTTTCGCGAATAGCAGCATGGCGGCCATGACGCCGATGAATCCACCGTGGAAGGACATGCCGCCTTGCCAGAGGAAAAGGACCTCGTGCGGATGGGCCAGGTAGTAATCATGCTGGTAGAACAGGGCATAGCCTAACCTGCCGCCCAGGATGACGCCCAATGCGCCGTAAAACAGTGCGTCGTCCAGTGTTTTGTATGACCATCCTGATTGTGTCCACCAAGGCTGGTGAGCGATGCGCCAACGTCCTAGCCAAAGGAATGCGAGAAAACCGATGAGGTACATCAATCCATACCAATGAATGCCAAACGAGCCCAGGTGAATGGCGACGGGATCAAATTGTGGGTGAACAAGCATTGGGATTGGCCCTTGGATTGGAGTAAAATCTCCTAATTATACGTTTAGTTTAGGGTTTTTATGCCGCAATACCGCTCCAGAACCTCCACTCATGGCCGCAACATGGCAGGCGCACGCGCACTTTGGCGTGCCACCGGCATGAAGGAAGACGATTTCCAGAAACCTATCATTGCGATTGCCAATTCATTCACGCAATTTGTGCCCGGTCACGTGCACCTCAAGGATTTAGGGCAGTTGGTAGCGCGCGAGATTGAGCGTGCCGGTGGTGTGGCCAAGGAGTTCAACACCATTGCGGTGGATGACGGCATTGCTATGGGTCACAGTGGCATGCTTTACAGCTTGCCCAGTCGCGACCTGATTGCGGATGCGGTGGAATACATGGTGAATGCGCACTGTGCCGATGCGCTGGTCTGTATTTCTAACTGTGACAAGATCACGCCAGGCATGTTGATGGCGGCCTTGCGCCTGAATATCCCGGTGGTGTTTGTCTCCGGTGGCCCGATGGAAGCTGGTAAGGTGAACTGGCAGGGCAATGTGCACAAGCTGGACCTGGTGGATGCCATGGTGGCGGCTGCGGATAGCAATATCTCGGATGAAGAGTCCGAGGCGATTGAGCGTTCTGCCTGCCCGACCTGCGGCTCCTGCTCCGGTATGTTTACTGCGAATTCCATGAACTGCCTGACAGAGGCCTTGGGTTTGAGCTTGCCTGGTAACGGTTCCACGCTGGCGACACATGCAGCGCGCAAGGAGTTGTTCCTCAAGGCTGGTCGCCTGATCGTGGAAATCACCAAACGTTATTATGAGCAGGATGACGAAAGCGTGCTGCCACGCAGTATTGCCAACTTGCACGCTTTTGAGAACGCCATGAGCCTGGATGTGGCGATGGGTGGTTCTACCAATACCGTATTACATTTGTTAGCGGCGGCTTATGAAGGCAAGGTAGATTTCACCATGGCAGATATTGACCGCATTTCGCGCGGTGTGCCGTGTGTGAGCAAGGTCGCGCCAGCTACGGCCAAGTACCACATGGAGGATGTACACCGTGCAGGTGGTGTCATGGGTATCTTGTCCGAGTTGAGCCGTGCTGGCTTGATCCACCGTGATACGCCGACTGTGCACAGTCCCAGCCTGGGCGATGCTCTCGATAAGTGGGACATCATGACCACCAAGGACGAAGAAGTGAAGAAGTTCTACCGTGCGGCTCCCGGTGGCATTTCCACCACGATCGCGTTTAGCCAATCCATGCTTTGGCCTGACCTAGATACTGATCGTAAGGAAGGTTGCATCCGCGATAAGGAGCATGCCTACTCACAGGATGGTGGTCTCGCCGTGCTTTACGGCAATATTGCGCTGGATGGCTGTATTGTGAAGACGGCGGGCGTGGACGACAGCATTCTCAAGTTTACTGGCCGTGCGCGTATTTTCGAGAGCCAGGACGATGCTGTGGCCGGTATTCTCGCCGACAAGATCGTGGCAGGTGACATTGTCATTATTCGCTATGAGGGTCCACGTGGCGGCCCTGGCATGCAGGAAATGCTCTACCCCACAAGCTATCTGAAATCCAAGGGCCTGGGCAAGGCTTGTGCCTTGCTGACTGATGGACGCTTCTCTGGTGGTACTTCTGGCCTGAGTATTGGCCATGCTTCTCCTGAGGCAGCAGAAGGCGGTGCGATTGGCTTGGTGGAAGAAAACGATATCATCGAGATCGATATTCCCAACCGTACCATTCACTTGGCGGTCAAGGATGAGGTGCTCGCGCATCGACGCGCTGCCATGGAGGCGAAAGGCAAGGATGCATGGAAGCCGGTCAACCGTGAGCGTCATGTATCCGTTGCATTACGTGCGTACGCTGCGATGAGCACTTCGGCTGCCAAGGGTGCCGTGCGCGACGTGAGCCAGATCGAGAAATAAGTGTGTGCTGGCTCAGCTTAATAAAAAGAATTGATTAATCAGATTTAAAAAAGAGCGTATGCAATCAGTACATGAATTGAATGCCCGTTACGGGGTCGGGCATAAAATCCATTTTTCCGCAGACCTGAATGGCCTGGTGACATTGGAGATCGAAAATCCCCATGCCACTGCCAAGGTCGCCCTGCAAGGCGGTCACGTCATGCAGTGGAACCCCCGTCATGCGGAAGCGCCAGTGCTGTGGTTGTCTGACCAGGCACGTTTCGTTGCAGGTCGCTCCATCCGTGGTGGCGTACCTGTTTGCTGGCCGTGGTTCGGCCCCCATGCTACCGATGAAACCTTGTGCCCTCATGGCTTTGCGCGCGTGGTGCCCTGGGAAGTGGTGGATGCTACACCTCTGCCAGATAACACTACTACCTTGGTGCTAAGGCTAGTGGAGAGTCGCCAGGTGGAAAAGCAATGGCCTTATGATTGCGAGTTGACCTTGACCATCAATATTGGCCCCGTGCTCAAGATGGCGTTGACGACGACCAACAAGGGTAGCGAGCCATTCGTGATTGGCGAGGCTCTGCATACTTATTTCCAGGTCAGCGATATCGAGGTGGTAAAGGTGCAGGGTCTGGATCATACCGAGTATGAAGACAAGGTGGAGGATTACGCCCTCAAGCGCCAATCTGGCGAAATCACCTTCAGTGAAGAGGTAGACCGAGTTTATCTCAATACCGAATCTACCTGCGTGGTGGAAGACCCTGGGCTGCGTCGCAAGATCATTATTGAGAAGTCCGGTAGCCACTCCACCGTGGTCTGGACACCATGGGAGCGCAAGGCCGCCGAAATCGGCGACTTGGGTAGCCATCATGGTTGGCGGAATATGTTGTGTGTCGAGAGCTCGAATGTCAGGGGCAATGTCGTGACTGTCGCACCTGGCAGTTCGCATACCCTGAATGTGCAGTACAGCACTGAGAGCTTGTAGTTAGGTTGTTGTAACGTGGTTCAGCGGGAGCAGCAAGCTCCCAAGGAGTAATGAATGAAGACCATCGTACATATCTTAGTCGCCACGGGGTGCCTGCTTATGGCAGGGCAGGCGGCGGCAGTGGATGCAAAAGTGGCAGAGTCGCTGGCGCAAAAAAATGGTTGCCTGGCTTGCCATACCATCAAGCAAAAAGTCATTGGTCCTGCATTGCGGGATATCGCGGCAAAATACCGTGGTGAAGCGGGGGCCGAGGCGAAGCTGGTAGGCCGGGTCAAGAATGGTACCAGCGGTGTCTGGGGGCCTGTGCCGATGGGGCCTAATAGCCCTCAGGTGAAGGATGAGGACATCAAGCTCATCGTTCAGTGGATACTGACCTTGTAGTTGCTTGAAGTTGATACATCATGAAAAAGCCTGCCCTTTTGTGCAGGCTTTTTCGTTTGTAGGTAGTAGTGCCCTAGTGATTTCAGGCGAGGCCCAGGGCCTTGAGTTTGCGGTAAAAGCGGTTACGGCTCATGCCGAGTTCACGTGCGGCAGCTGAGATGTTACCTTCATGGTGTTGCAGAGCCAGCTTGACCGCTTCATTAGTGATGTCATCAATGGAGCCTGTGGTGATCGCTGTTGTGTTTGTCTGAGCTTGCTCTGAAACATGGCTACCCAGTTCATCCATAAAACCAGGCGGTAAGTGCTGCCGACGTAAGGGATTGCCCGCGGCCAATGCCAGCATGGTTTTCAGCACATTATGCAGTTGGCGGATGTTACCTGGCCAAGGGTGCTGGCGGAACAGTTGGATGACGTCGTCATGGATATCAAGGCTACCCGCTCCTTGCGCTTCCATGATGTTGTGTACGATGCCAAGCAAGTCTTTGCGCTCACGCAGGGGGGGTAACGTCAGGCTGATGCCATTCAGGCGGTAATAAAGATCCTTGCGGAATGCACCCGAGGCGACTTTTTCCTGTAGTTTCTGGTTGGTGGCGCTGATCACGGCAAAATCCAGTTTTTTTGCCTTGCTGCCACCGAGTGGGGTAATACTGCGCTCCTGCAAGACGCGTAATAATCGTGCCTGTAAGAGCAAGGGCATGTCGCCGATTTCATCCAGGAACAGGGTGCCGCCGTCTGCTTGTTCTATCTTGCCCTGGCTGCCTTTTTGTCGAGCACCGGTGAAGGCACCTTCTTCGTAGCCAAACAGTTCTGCTTCAATCAAGCCTTCCGGCAGCGCGGCACAGTTGATGGCGATCAATGGCCCTTGTGCGCGAGTGCTACTGTGATGGATGGCGCTGGCCAGTAATTCCTTGCCTACGCCGGTTTCTCCCTGGATGAGGATTGCGATATCCTGATTCATGACCAGCTTGGCCTGGGCCAATATTTCGGTAATGCGCGGATCATTACTTTTACTGGCGAGCAATGGGTTGCTTGTCACTGCATGACTGCTGCGGATAGAGGTGACGCGTGGCGAAGTATTGCTGGTGTCTGATTCAATTCGCAATGTGCCATGGATGGTATCGCCATTGCTCAATGATAGCTTGAGTATGCTATCTCCAGCTTGGCTGCATACCTGCTTGAATGAGGGCCGAAACATGGCCTCAAAATGACTGGGAACGTGATCCAGGGCCGCAAGCGTCAGACCATTCCTGTTGATGGCCAGTAACTCACCTAGTCTGGAGAATACGGCCATGCCTTCCCAGGCAGAGCCGACGAAATCCGCGCTGGTATGGAAATGGAGTTGTACCGGCCCTTGGTGACAAGCGCGGAATATACGGTTCTCGATCTGTTGTGCCGCCATTTTGACCAAGGCCAGCGTGTGCTGCTGGTGGGCTGAAAACGCATTGGAGACATTGAGCGTGCCGAGCAACTGTTGATTCGGGCCAAAGATGGGGACGGCATAGCAACTGAACCCGTGTAGCTGTTCGACAAAGTGCTCAGCCCCTTGTACTGCCACCGCTTGTTTTTCCACAATGGCAGTTCCGATAGCGTTAGTGCCTCGTTCATTTTCACCCCATGAGTACCCAGGGCTCAAGATTGCACTAGGGGCGAGGTCTGTCAGCATGTGCTGTCCCTCACTATGCAGGATGACGCCTTCGGCATCCGTGAGGGCGACCATGCTATATGAGTGCGCGATCTGCTCGTATAGGGTGGTGATTTCCGGTGTCGCCTGGGTTAGCAGCAAGTGGTTCTTGCTGCGTTTCTTTTCTAGTTCGGTGGTGGCCAGGGTAGTCGTGCTGAGCGGGGCGTAAGCGTTGATACCGTTGTTCAGGCTGCGTTGCCAGGATTGTGCAATGGTGACGTTGACGACTCCCTCCACCATATTGCCTTGTTCAAGAAACTGTAGTCTTGCATGCTCTATTTTCTGCAATGACTTTGTCATGGGGTGTTGCATGGTGAACTTCATGGTTGGTGTGAGGAACTGTTCCCAAATGTAGCACTTGTGCAGTTTCGTTACAACTGATTACAGTGGGTTTGAGTCGATAGTTAGGAATAAATTCATCAGGTAACGTATTATTTTTTCATGGTTTTCGGGAATTATTCCTGGTTGTGACGCGGGCTGGCATGAGGATTGCTGAATAGGGCCTGCAAGTTGATGACCGGATGACATGGTCATGGTGCTGGCTGAGGTGGAGAACATCAGCGCAGCAATAAAACAACAAACACACTATCGGAGAATATCCCTTGAAAGCGAAGCATTTGAAAATAGCACTGGGTGCTGGCCTGATCGGCCTGGTATCCCTTCCTGCTTTTGCAGCAGACGACCTGGAAAAGCTGATGCAGGATGACAATCAGTGGGTGTCACAGCGTAAGAACTATTCCAGCAATGGTTACAGCAAGCTGTCCCAGATCAACAAGGCCAACATTAAGAACCTGAAGGCTGCCTGGACGTTTGCGACCGGTGTTAACCGTGGCCATGAAGGTGCGCCACTGGTGATTGGCGATACCATGTATTTTGCCACTGCCTTCCCTAACAACGTGTATGCGCTTGATCTGAACAACGAAGAAAAGATCAAGTGGTCTTACTTCCCTAAGCAAGATCCTTCCGTCCAGGCATTATTGTGCTGCGATAACGTAACGCGTGGCCTGGCTTATGGCGATGGCAAAATTTTCCTGCAACAGAACGACGGTGTATTGGTTGCTCTGGATGCCAAGACTGGTGCCAAGGTATGGGATACAACCGTTGTTGACGTGAAGCAAGGTGCGACAACCACAAATGCTCCTCACGTGTTCAAGGACAAAGTCATCACCGGATGTTCAGGTGGTGAATATGGCGTGCGCTGCTACCTGACTGCTTACAACATCAAGGATGGCTCCATTGCATGGCGTGCATACAGCACAGGCCCTGACAGCGAAGTGCTGATCGGTAAGGACTTTAACAAGGACAATCCTCACTACAGCGCACTGTCTGTTTATGAAGACGTGAACGGTGGCAATAAAGAAGGCGGTTCCTACAAGGCTCTGCCCAAGGACAAGCTGAAGTTCCCAGAAAAGGACCTGGGCGTGAAGACATGGCTCAAGCCACAAGCGACCAAGAATGGTTGGGAACAAGGTGGTGGCGCGACTTGGGGTTGGTACTCCTACGATTCCGCGTTGAACCTGGTTTACTACTCCACAGGTAACCCATCTGTTTGGAACCCAGATGTACGTCCTGGCGACAACAAGTGGTCCATGACTATTTTCGCGCGTGACTTGGACACTGGTGTTGCCAAGTGGGGCTATCAGCTGACTCCTCACGATGAGTGGGACTTTGATGCTGTCAACGAAACCATCCTTTGGGAAGCTGATGGCAAGAAATTGGCCAGCCATTTTGACCGTAACGGTTTTGGCTACACCTTGAACCGTGAAACAGGCAAGTTGCTGGTGGCTGAAAAGATGCATCCATTCGTCAACTGGGCGACTGGCATTGATCTGGCTACTGGTATTCCACAAAAAGATCCCAAGTTCTCTACCCATGAAGATGTGAATGTCACAGGCATTTGCCCTGCTGCACTGGGTGTGAAGGATCAGCAACCAGCGGCTTACTCTCCTAAGACCAAGTTGTTCTACGTACCGCTTAACCACGTCTGCATGGATTACGAGCCTGTAGAAGTGAAGTATGTGGCTGGTCAGCCTTGGGTGGGCGCAACCCTGAGCATGTACCCTGGCCCTGACGGCGTGATGGGTGGTTTCATGGCTTGGGATGGTCTCAAGGGCAAGCAAGCTTGGTACAAGAAAGAAAAGTTCTCTGTCTGGAGCGGTGCCTTGGCTACCGGATCTGATGTTGTCTTCTATGGCACGCTGGATCGTTGGTTGAAGGCAGTTGACGCCAATAACGGCAAGGAACTCTGGAAGTTCCGCGTGGGTTCTGGTGTGGTCGGTAACCCGATCACCTATGGCCACAAAGGCAAGCAATACGTCGCAGTTCTCTCCGGCATTGGTGGCTGGGCAGGTGTGGCAATGAATCTGGGCCTGACCAACGATAACGATGGTCTGGGCGCAGCCGGTGGTTACAAGGAGTTGAAGGAGTGGAATGCAGCACCTGGTGGTGGTGCACTCAACGTATTCAGCCTCTAAATCATCGTTAAGTAGTACCCCTGCCGCCAGGCAGGGCTCATCTCCATTTTAGTAGTCCCTTCTGCCAGTCCCTTGTGGACTGGCTTTTTTTTACCCAACAGCACAAGTGTGGATTCGGCCAGACAGGAAGACACCCAACAGTCACTTGGCAGCGTTTCACTCGCTACGCCATTGAGATTGGCTTAGGTTAGGGATGCCTGAGTTTGCTGTGATGCATGGAGTAAGCGAAATACGTGACCATGCCTATACCTACCCAGATGAGGAAGCGATGCCAGGTTTCACCAGGCAGGAAAGCCATTAATGTGCTGCATGAGACGATGCCTAGCAGGGGAATGGTGGGGCCCCAAGGGTTCTTGAATGGGCGTGGCAGGTCGGGCTGGCGTTTACGCAGGACGATGACGCCGATGCAGACCATGACGAAACTGGCGAGGGTGCCAATATTGACGGTTTCTGCCAGGGTACCGAGCGGGAAGAAACCGGCAACGATGGAAATCATGCTGCCACAGAACAGGATGACGCGATTGGGTGATTGTCGTTCTGGATCGACCTTGGAAAAGGCGGCAGGCAGTAGTCCATCGCGGCTCATCGCGTAGAGAATGCGGGTGAGGCCATACAGCAATACCAGTAATACTGTGATGAGCCCGGCCAGGACGCCAGTGGCAACCAGTGTTGATGACCAGCTGTAGCCTATTTTGCTGAGCGCATAGGCAACGGGGGAGGAGACATTAAGGTCAGAGTAGTGCACAACGCCGGTGAGCGTGCCTGAGACCAGTATGTAGACGATGGTGCAGAAGGTCACGGAGGCGATGAGGCCGATAGGTAGGTCGCGCTGTGGATTACGGGCTTCATCGGCGGCGGTGGAGACGGCATCGAAACCAAAGTAGGCAAAAAATACTAACGAGGCGCCTGCAAGGATGCCGATATTATTACCATCTGGTTGTGTAGCAAACCAACCGAATGGCGAGAATGGCTGCCAGTTATCTGTATTGATATGCCCGACGGCAATGGCGAGGAAGATGGCAATGGTACTGAGCTTGATGGCCACCATGATGTTATTGACGGTGGAGCTTTGTTTGACGCCGCTAATCAATACTAGGACCAACACCCAGATGATGCCAAAGGCGGGCAGGTTGATGATGCCTCCTTGGCTAGGTGCCTTGGTCCAGGCTTCTGGGATATGGATGCCGAAGTTAGTCAGTGTGTTGATAAAGTAGCCCGACCAGCCATTGGCAACGGCGGCAGCCCCCACGCCATATTCGAGTAGTAGTATCCAGGCAATCATCCAGGCGCTGAATTCGCCAAACGCCACATAGCTATAGCCATAGGCACTGCCAGAACCACCGACTGAGGCTGCGAGTTCGGCATAAGCGAAGCCTGCAAATCCTGCTGCCAGCCCGGCGATGATGAAGGAAACGATGACGGCAGGGCCAGAATACATGGCAGCGGCAATGCCTGTCAGTACAAAGATGCCCGTTCCGATGGCACAACCCACGCCCAGTAAGGCGAGATCAAATGCAGTCAGGCATTTTCTTAGCCCGCTGTGATGGCTAGCCGCGACAGGTTTGGTGCGGAAGAGTTGTGCAAACATACGGGCTCCCTTTGAGGGTGTTCTAGTTGGTTTTTCTAGTATGCACGAATTATGCCCAGGCTCTCAATTTCACCCAGCCTGGGCATATGTTGGCTTATTTGGCCTGAGTGCTTTCCGCTAGCCAATCACGCCCAGTGATGAAGTCGGTATAAAGCTTTGCTTCAGCGGAGCCTGCCTCTGGCTTCCAATCGTAGCGCCACTTGACGATAGGCGGCATGGACAACAGGATGGACTCGGTGCGGCCATTGGATTGCAGGCCGAAGATGGTGCCGCGATCATAGATCAGATTGAACTCGACATAGCGGCCCCGGCGGTAAGCCTGGAAATCGCGCTCACGTTCGCCGTAGGGTGTATCCTTGCGGCGTTGCACGATGGGCAGGTAAGCATTGATGAAGGCATCGCCTACGCTGCGCTGGAAGGCAAAGCTTTGCTCGAAGCCCAGTTCGCTGAAGTCATCAAAGAAAATACCGCCTATGCCGCGCGCTTCTTTGCGGTGCTTGAGGTAGAAATACTCATCGCACTCTTTCTTGAAGCGGTCGTAATAGTCGTTGCCAAATGGCGCAACTGCATCGCGGCAAGTGCGATGGAAATGCACGGCGTCCTCTTCAAAGCCATAGTAAGGCGTAAGGTCCATGCCACCGCCAAACCACCAGATGGGGGCCTCGCCGGGTTTTTCTGCCACAAAGAAGCGTACGTTCATATGCACCGTAGGGACATAAGGGTTACGCGGATGGAACACAAGCGAAACGCCCATTGCTTGCCAACTGCGCCCGGCAGCCTCGGGGTGGGCGACGCTGGCAGAAGGCGGCAGTTTGCTGCCGATGACATGGGAGAAGCCGATACCCGCGCGCTCGAACACATTACCTTCTTCCAGCATGCAGGACGTGCCGCCACCGCCTTCCGCTCGCTGCCAGCTATCGTGCAGGAAGCGCTTGCCGTCTACCAGCTCGATAGATTCCACGATGCGGGTTTGCAGGCCTTGAAGGTAGTCGAAGATTGCATTGGTGTTCATGAAGCTCTCCAGGTATCACCGGATCATATGGCATCACGGGCGCAGGATAGTGCCCGTGAGCAGATCCTGTATGGTCGAAGGTTTACTCGCGCCGCCAGTCCTGCCGGGCAAGACCTTGACACGGCTGCCAAACAGGCGAAGACATTCACGAGTGGTTTTGGCCGGGACCCGGCCGTTGTGGTTGGCACTGGTGGAAACCAATGCCATGCCAGCATTGCGGCAGAGGTTCGCCGCGAATGGGTTAGCCGTGACGCGCACGGCCAGAGAGGTATGCTTGCCCCGCAACAGGGCAGGGCAACGCTTTGATGCTGGCACCAGCCATGTATGCGGGCCTGGCCAACGCTCGAACATGCGTTGCTTTTGTTCAGGAGTAGTCGGGGCAATCAGTGCTTGCAAATGGGCAAAGCGGTCAGTAATGACGATCAGGCCCTTGCGTTGCGGGCGGCCCTTGATGCGTAACAGGCGTTTGAGTGCATGCGGGTTGGTTGGGTCGCAACCAAGCCCGAAGCAAGACTCAGTGGGATAGGCAATGACACCGCCGCTACGAAGAAATGCCTGTAGTGCGCGTGCTTGCAAGATATCGATTTCCTAGGATTTGACGGCGCGGTAGCCAATATCGCGGCGGAACTGCATGCCATCGAAATGGATGTCATCAACAATCTTATAGGCGCGTGCTTGCGCGTATTTCACGGTTTCGCCCAAGGCAGCAACGCATAGTACGCGGCCTCCGCTGGTGACGGCCTTACCATCCTTGATGGTGCTGCCTGCATGGAAGACGTGGGCATCTTCCAGTGTTTTCGGCAGGCCGGTAATCTCGTCACCCAGGCGTGGGGTTTCCGGGTAGTTGGCCGAGGCCAGTACAACGCCCAAGGCACTGCGGCGATCCCAGTCGGTCTGTGCTTCGTTCAGGGTGCCGTTGACAGCGTGCTCTACCAGTCCAACCAAGTCGGTCTTGAGGCGCAGCATGATAGGCTGTGTTTCGGGGTCACCCATGCGGCAGTTGAACTCCAGCGTCTTGACGTTGCCATCTTCACTGATCATGAGGCCTGCATAGAGGAAGCCGGTATAGGGAATGCCATCCTTGGCCATGCCTGCCACAGTTGGTGCAATGATTTCACGCATGACTTTGGCGTGGATGTCGGGTGTTACGACAGGCGCTGGCGAGTAAGCGCCCATGCCACCAGTGTTCGGGCCTTGGTCGCCGTCGAGCAGGCGCTTGTGGTCCTGGCTGGTGGCGAGTGGCAGAATGTTTTTACCATCAACCATGACGATAAAGCTGGCTTCTTCGCCCGTGAGGAACTCCTCAATCACCACGCGTGCACCGGCGGCACCTAGCTTATTGTCAGCCAGCATGGCATCAATCGCCTCGTGCGCTTCGTCTTCGCTCATGGCGACGACCACGCCCTTGCCAGCAGCCAATCCATCAGCCTTGATGACGATAGGGGCGCCTTGTTGCTTCACATAGTCATGGGCAGCTGCGGTATCGGTGAACGTGGCATAAGCTGCAGTCGGGATTTCATGGCGGATCATGAAGGCCTTGGCGAAATCCTTGGAGCTTTCTAATTGGGCTGCTGCTTGAGTAGGGCCAAATATTTTGAGATTGGCTGCACGGAAGGCATCGACAACGCCTTGTGACAGTGGAGCCTCTGGGCCGACGACAGTGAGGCCGATCTGTTCTTTTTGCGCAAACTCGACCAAATCGGGAACGGCGGTGATGGGCACGTTGACCATATCGGGATCAAGCGCGGTGCCTGCATTGCCTGGTGCCACAAATACACGGCTTATACGCTCGCTCTGAGCGAGTTTCCATGCAAGTGCGTGCTCACGTCCGCCGCCGCCAATTACCAGAACTTTCATCATTACCCTTTGATTATCAATTAGCCAAACACTGCTATTTTACTGCACCCTGGTTTTATAAAGCTGCAACCAGTGAGTCATTGGCAAAGTGTTGCTGGCAAAGGTGCATCGACGCAGACAGTACAAAGAAGTACGGCAAGGTGGTGCAACGCCGCCAGTGACGCTTTGCCAATGACGATCAATGACGGAAGTGGCGGATGTTGGTGAATACCATCACCAAACCATGCTCATCCGCTGCTGCAATCACCTCATCATCACGAATACTGCCACCTGGCTGGATGACGCAGGTAGCACCGGCTTCTGCCAGCACATCCACGCCATCGCGGAATGGGAAGAAGGCATCAGAAGCCACGGCAGAACCTTGCAGGGTTAGCCCGGCATTCTGTGCCTTGATCGCAGCGATCTTAGTACTGTCGACACGACTCATCTGGCCTGCGCCTACACCCAAGGTCATGCCGTTGCCACAGAAAACGATGGCATTGGATTTTACGTACTTGGCCACGCGCCAGGCGAAGAGCAGGTCTTCCAGTTGCTCAGGCGTAGGCTGTTTCTTAGTGACGACCTTGATGTCAGCGACATTGATTTCGTGATTGTCTGCCGTCTGGATCAAAAGGCCTGAACCTACGCGCTTGGTGTCGTGGGAGTTGCGACCACGACTCCAGGCGCTGTCACCGCCGCTAGGCAGCGCAATCTTCAGCACGCGTACATTTGCCTTGGCCTTGAATACCTCCAGCGCTTCCTCGGTATAGTCCGGGGCAATCAACACTTCAACAAACTGCTTGGAAACAGCTTCTGCAGTGGCCTGATCAAGGGTGTGATTAAAGGCAATGATGCCGCCAAATGCGGAAGTGGGGTCAGTCTGGAAGGCTTTTTGATAGGCTTCAAGCGGGCTCGCGCCAATAGCTACGCCGCACGGATTGGCGTGCTTGACGATGACGCAGGCGGTGCTGTCGAAACTCTTGACGGCCTCCCAGGCTGCATCGGCATCGGCGATGTTGTTGTAGGAGAGTTCCTTGCCCTGCAGTTGCTGCGCAGTCACCAAGGAGCCAGGGGCTGGGTACAGGTCGCGGTAGAACGCAGCTTTCTGGTGTGGGTTCTCGCCGTAGCGCAGATCCTGTACCTTGACCAGGCGACCATTCACTTGGCCAGGGAATTCATTGCGCGTGCCGTCGGCATTGAAGGACGACAGGTAGTCACTAATCGCGCCATCATAGTTGCTGATGCGGTTGAACGCCGCAACAGACAGGGCGAAGCGAGTTGCCTTACTGGTGGCGCCATTGGTACTGCGCATTTCCGCCAACACATCTTCGTACTGGGCTGCATCGGTCAATACGGCAACGTCTTGCCAGTTCTTGGCGGCAGAGCGCACCATGGCTGGGCCGCCGATGTCGATGTTTTCGATCGCATCTTCAAGCGTGGCATCAGGGCGTGCCACCGTGGCTTCAAATGGGTAGAGGTTGACCACCAACATATCGATATTGGGGATGTCAGCCTGTTGCATCGCAGCCACATGTTCCGGTAATTCGCGGCGACCCAGCAGGCCACCATGCACCTTGGGGTGTAGCGTTTTGACCCTGCCATCCAGCATTTCCGGGAAGCCAGTGTAGTCGCTGACTTCGATCACGGCGATGCCGTGGTCACGGAATAGCTTGGCAGTACCGCCGGTGGAAAGGATTTCAACGCCAAAGCCGGAAAGGGCTTTCGCAAATTCGAGGATGCCGGTTTTATCAGAAACACTGATAAGCGCACGTTTGATCACAGCCATAATGAAAAAGCTTATTAAAAGAGAGGTTATTGAAGATTGTGTTGCTGGAGTTTCTTACGCAGGGTATTGCGATTGAGGCCTAGAATCTCGGCTGCCTTGCTTTGGTTGCCGCCCGCTCGGTTCAGTACATATTCCAGCAAGGGTTTTTCCATGCATTGCAGCACCATGTCGTAGACGGCATGGGGCGGTTGACCATCGAGGTCCTTGAAATATTCATCCAGGGCCGCGCGTACGCAGCTGGCGAGATCCTGGCTACTCATTACGCAGCGATCGCCTCATCATCAGCGGCAGGTTCAGCCGTGTATTGCAGACGCAAATCACGCTGCTTGAGCTCGCTAAAGAAGTCGTTGATCGACTGCAATTGTTCTTCGACAGTCTGCAATTGGTTCATGTGGTGGCGGAAGTTTGCCGACCCGACCAGGCCTTTGGTGTACCAGGAGATATGCTTGCGTGCGACACGCATGCCAGTCAGTTCGCCATAGAAGTTGTACAGGTCGTGGATGTGCTCCAGCATGACTTGATGGATTTCGTCCACTTCCGGTGCGGGCAGATGCTCGCCAGTGGCAAGGAAGTGTTCGGTTTCGCGGAAAATCCAGGGGCGGCCTTGTGCGGCGCGACCTATCATCACTGCGTCAGCCTTGGTGTAGTCAAGCACGAACTTGGCTTTTTCCGGTGTGGTGATGTCGCCATTGGCGATCAGTGGAATATTGATGGCTTGCTTGACGGCGGCAATGGTGTCGTATTCTGCATCGCCCATATACAAGCAGGCGCGGGTACGGCCATGCATGGCAAGTGCTTTTACGCCGATGTCTTCTGCCATCTTGGCGACAGCCACGGCATTGCGGTTGTTTTTGTCCCAACCAGTGCGAATCTTGAGCGTGACCGGTACATCGACTGCTGCGACTACTGCCTTGAGGATTTGCGCGACTAGCGGTTCGTCCTTGAGCAGGGCGGAGCCGGCCATGACGTTACAGATCTTCTTGGCGGGGCAGCCCATGTTGATGTCAATGATCTGGGCACCGTTATCCACATTGTGCTTGGCGGCTTCTGCCATCATCTTGGGGTCGGCACCAGCGATCTGGACGGAGATCGGGTCGACTTCGCCTTCATGGTTGGCACGGCGCAGCGTCTTGGCGCTACCGTACAACAGCGAGTTGGAAGTCACCATCTCGCTCACGGCGAGGCCTGCGCCCATTTTTTTGCAGAGCACGCGGAAAGGCCGGTCAGTCACGCCTGCCATGGGGGCGACGACCAGATTGTTCTTTAGCTTGTAAGGACCGATCTGCACCAGACTATAACCGTATCAGTGACATGGAAAAGCTGCCTATTTTATATGCAAATCGAAGGAGAACAAAGCACATATTCATGGCGTTGATTCCACTTTCGCTTCAATGCAGGGAAGTTAACTCAATGTTTTACTTTAACTTGCACGCCTAATGGGCTGGGTGACTTAATCTCTCCTGCTTTTATATGGACGCGTTTTCATGACAATTTAAAAACGGAAATTGCCTTGATCAATTGTTGTGCCTGGTCATCCAGCGAATGTGCGGCTGCCATCGCTTCTTCTACCAAAGCGGCATTTTGCTGGGTGACTTCATCCATGGAGGTAATCGCGATATTGATCTGTTGAATACCGCTGCTTTGTTCCTCCGATGCATGTGCAATTTCAGTCATGATGTCCGAGACCTGTTGCACGGCATGGACGACATCCTGCATGGCACTGCCAGCATCCACGACTTGCGTAGAGCCTTGAGTGATCATATTGACCGAGCCATCAATCAATTGCTTGATTTCCTTGGCAGCGCTGGCGCTACGCTGGGCCAGGTTGCGCACTTCCTGCGCCACGACGGCAAAGCCACGTCCTTGCTCGCCTGCGCGGGCAGCCTCCACTGCAGCGTTTAGCGCCAAGATGTTGGTTTGAAAAGCGATGCCCTCAATGACGCTGGTGATGTCCGACATCTTGCGCGACTCCTCGCTGATTTGCTGGATGGTGTTGACGGCATCACTCACCTTGTCGCTAGCACGCGCCGCGGTGCTTGAGGCAGAGGCAGCCAGTTGGTTGGCGGTGCGAGCATGCTCGGTATTCTGGTCTACGGTGGAGGTGAGTTGCTCGACGCTGGCGGCTGTTTCTTCCAGTGACGCTGCCTGGTTTTCGGTGCGGCTGGAGAGATCGCTATTACCGAGGGCAATTTCCGAGGCGGCGCTGGAGACATGTTCACTGATGGCACGGATATCACTCACGATATGACGTAGACGCTCTTGCATTGCGCTCATCGCGTGCAGCATGCTGTCCTTGTCGTCTGCGGCAAGCGAGACAGGTGTATTCAGGTTACCCTCGGCAATGTTATGCGCTAAATCCGAGGCTGTTGCCGGTTCCCCCCCAATCGGGCGAATCACCATGCGGTCCAGTAGGTAAGCCAGCGCAACCGAGACAAGGATGACACTGAGCAGGCCGATGATGATGGCGGTATTGCGTAGGTTACGAACACCTTGCAAGACTTGGTCTTCTGGCACCGAGATTGCAAAGGACCAAGGTGTCTGGCTTTGCGCGATATGAATCGGCTGGAAGATGCGCATGACCGTAGTCTTGAGTACGCTGTCTAGCGCTTTATCTTCATAGCCTTCACCTGCGCGAATGGCCTGGCGAATTCGCTCCCAATCCGTTGCTTTGGGTGTGGGCTTGCCAACATTGGCGGCATCACGATCACCGATATAACTGCCTTGGTGAGAGAGCAAGCTGGCAAAGCCCTGCTCAAACGGCTTGATCTGACTGACTTTTTTCTGGAATTCAGACAGCAGCATATCCACCCCTGCCACACCTACTACCTTGCCTTGGTAGCGGATAGGCACCGCCATGCTGGTGATCAACACATTTTTGCCATTGATTTCGTATTCGTAAGGTTCTAGCAGGGTTTCCTCAGCGTTATTGCGTGCGAGTAGGTAATAGTCACCAGCGCCAGGCTGGTCATAATCCGTGAGGGCTGTGACTTCGACCTTGCCGCTGCCACGGTTCCAATAGGGGATGTAACGTCCGCTGCCATCCGTACCAGCCTGGTTCACGAATTCACTATCTCGTCCATCAAAGGCATTGGGTTCCCAGATGGTCCAGATGCCAATGAATCCTGGATTGTTTTCCAGTAGGTGCTTGAGCATATTGTCTGCGAGCTTGCGATTGACTAAACCTGCCGTGTGCAGCCCTTCCAGTGATTGGGCCAGCGTGCGTGCGGTATCGAATGCGCTTTCGATTTCGGCTTTGACTTCCTCGGCATGTTGCCTGGAGAGAGTGCGGGCGTATTGCAATGCTGATTCGCTTTGCAGAGTGGAGGCTTTGTAAGTCAGCACCGCGATAGTAAGGCCAAAGCCCAGTAACACCATGGTGCTGACGATCGCCAATACTTTGCTGCGTAGTGGCAGTTGGTTGAAAGAAGCCATGAAAGTACTTTGTGATGAGGTTGAAAGCTTTAAGCAAATAATATTCCTGACAATAAACTCATCACTGCTCACTGGCGGGTGTTGGTCTAAGTCAATGATTTTCCAAGCTGATGATAGAGGCTCAATGCGCTGTACTCGATACTAAAGTGCGACGATGGCTGGCGGCATGCACCTCAGTTGGGCGTGACTTAATCGGGAGAGGTAGATTGTTCTAGCTGCGTTAACCAGATAAATGCTTGGGTATTACTGGCGCCACACATCTCTGCATTGGGTTTTAGGGAGGCGCATACCGCAGGGCGTTCAGCTTGACCGAAGATCATGCAGCGGTTCTGCACATCCAGTTGTATGCAGCGCTCTCCCGCTTTTTTGCCGAGAGGCATCCCTGGGATGGCGCTGCTGATAGAGGGGGCGATGCAGCATGCACCGCAGCTTGGACGGCATTCCATTAGGCTTGATCTACAGTCTGCCAAGGGTACCCTGCTGTCTCCAGCGCTGCCTGGATATGTTGCATGGCGCTATGCACCTGTTCCGTGTTGCCTTTGACTCCGAGTTCAATGGTGCGGCGTGTATCCAGGCGTGGCAGGCTGAACAGCTTGAGGGCCGGGTATGTGCGTGTGATATCACCCATGAGGTCAAGCAACTGGCTTTCGCCCGCATCAAACACCAGGATGGAGGATTCAGTAATCTTTTGCTGGTGATGCAAATGGGCGTAATGCGTATCCAGTATCCATGCGGTCATGGGCCATGCCATTTCCGGGAAACCGGGCATGAAATAATGCTGGGCGAGGGAAAAGCCCGGGACACGATTCACTGGGTTAGGAATGAGTGCGGCACCGGCAGGGAAGTCTGCCATCAATACTCTTTTCGGGTAAGCAGATTCGCCGAAACGTGCTTCAATTTCTGCGACCGCTCCAGGGTGGCGAGCGATGGTTAATCCCGCGGCCTCGGCAGCAGCTTGTCGCGTTTGGTCATCTGGTGTGGCACCTATGCCGCCAAAGCAAAATACGACATCTTTGCGTGCCATGGTGCGCTTGAGTGTGGCAGCAATCTGCGGGCGCTCGTCACCGAGATACTCTGCCCAGGACAAGGCCAGGCCTCTCTCGGCAAGCAGTGAAATCACCTTGGATAAATGCCCATCCTGGCGTTTGCCTGAGAGGATTTCATCGCCAATGATGATGGCACCGAAGTGGGGAGTATGATGGTTCATGCTGTGATATGTTGCCTTGAATGGCTGTTAATTTTCCTTAGAGCAGTCATGTTCTGCAAGTTTTTGCCGTTGAATGGGTAAAATAGGCCGCTGTTATTGAAAAAACAAATGTATGAGTAAGCCAAAAGACAATCCCGACGACGAAATCCTCTGTTTTTGCAGTGGGGTGAAACGTGGCAAGATTCGCGCCTTGCATCAACAGGGCTTTGATCTGCAGGGTATCGCCGACATGACAGGTGCCTTGACTGGTTGCGGTGGTTGCGAATGGGAAATCGACTATTACCTGAAAGAGCTGGATCAAGCACAAGACAAATAGCGTGTGCTTGATCTGGCACACACTGGTTTAATGCGCTGCTTCCCAGTTAGTGCCAACTCCTACTTCCGCCAGTAAAGGTACATCTAGCTTGGCAACTCCTTGCATGAGTTGTGGCAGGGTTTGCTTCACCAGTTCCAATTCTCCATCCGGCACTTCCAGTACCAATTCATCGTGCACTTGCATGATGAGCTTGCTTTGCAGCTTTTCCCGGTCCAGCCAACCTTGTACGGCAATCATCGCCAGCTTGATCAAATCAGCTGCTGTGCCTTGCATAGGCGCATTGATGGCAGCACGTTCTGCACCCGCACGGCGCATGCCATTGGGGCTGTTGATTTCGGGTACCCATAGCCTGCGGCCAAAGAAAGTTTCCACGTAGCCCTTATCCTTGGCGGCTTCGCGCGTGGTTTGCATATAGTCACGTACGCCGGGGTAGCGTGCGAAGTAACGGTCGATGTAACTTTGCGCAGCGCTACGTTCTATATTCAGGTTTTGCGCCAGGCCAAATGCACTCATGCCATAAATCAGGCCGAAGTTGATCACCTTGGCATAGCGGCGTTGCTCGCTAGTGACAGCATCGCGCTCCACGCCAAAAATTTCGGCCGCGGTGGCGCGGTGAATATCTTCCCCCTTGGCGAATGCGCTCAACAGGCCTTCATCTTGTGAAAGGTGTGCCATGATGCGTAACTCGATTTGCGAGTAATCGGCAGAGATAATGCTGTGACCCGGGTTGGCGATAAAGGCTTCGCGAATGCGCCGGCCTTCGGCAGTGCGTACCGGGATATTCTGCAAATTGGGGTCCGAGCTAGCCAAGCGCCCGGTAATAGCCACGGCCTGGCTGTAGCTGGTATGCACGCGACCCGTGTCAGGGTTGATCATGCGCGGCAGCTTGTCGGTGTAAGTGGATTTCAGCTTGGCGAGTCCGCGATATTCCAGCAATACTTTGGGCAATGGATAGTCCAATGCCAGTTCCTGCAACACATCCTCATCGGTGGAAGGTGCGCCGCTTGGCGTTTTCTTCAGGGGCTTGATGCCGAGTTTGCCAAAGAGGATTTCCTGCAATTGCTTGGGTGAGCCGAGGTTGAACGGTTGCCCAGCCAATTCATAGGCCTGTTGTTCAAGCCCGATCAGTTTTTGGCCGATCTCATGGCTTTGCGCTTGCAGCATGGCTTGGTCTATCAGCACACCGTTGCGTTCTATGGTGTAAAGAATATCCAGTACCGGCATTTCGATTTGGCTGTATACAAATTGCAACTTGGCATCGTCTGCCACCTGCGGGTAAAGGTTCTGGTGCAACTGCAGCGTGATGTCGGCATCTTCGGCTGCATATTCCGCGGCTTGCTCCACGGCTACCTGGCTGAATGGTACTTGCTTGGCGCCCTTGCCTGCGATTTCTTCGTAGGTGATGGTTTTTACACCCAGGTGGCGCATGGCAAGATCATCCATGCCGTGGGTGCGATGGCTTTCCAGCACATAAGATTGCAGCAGCGTGTCGTGGGCAATGCCATTGAGCTGGATGCCGTGATTGGCTAGCACATGCTTATCGTACTTGAGGTTTTGCCCCACCTTCTTGATATCCGGGTTTTCCAACAGTGGTTTGATGCGGGCGAGCGTGGCGTCAAATGACAATTGGTCAGGTGCGCCAGGGTAGTCGTGGCGCAGCGGCAGATAAGCTGCTTCACCAGGCGTGACGGAAAATGACATGCCGACCAGTTTTGCCGTCAACGGGTCTAATGAAGTGGTTTCCGTGTCAAAACATACCAGTGTGGCCTGGCTGAGTTTATCCAGCCAGTTTTGCAAGGCGGCTTCAGTGAATATGGTTTCGAAGTGGCGCGTAGTGGCGGCAGAGGCTGCAAACAAGTCAGTCGGCATATTACTGGCTGCTGCGGTGGTGTTGGATGCCGCAGGGACGGCATCTAATTCGCGGCGCAGGGTCTTGAATTCAAAACGGTCAAACAACTCAATCAGGGTATCCCTGTCCTGCGGTCGTGGGGCGAGGTCGGAGAGGTTTTCCTGTATGCCAACATCGCAGCGTATGGTGATGAGCTCGCGGGCTGTGGGCAGCCAGGGCAGGGCTTTACGCAGGTTTTCACCTACAACGCCCGTGATCTTGTCGGCATTGGCAATGATGTTGTCTAGCGAGCCATATTGGGTCAGCCATTTGACCGCAGTCTTGGGGCCGACTTTTTCCACGCCCGGCACATTGTCCGAGCTGTCTCCGATCAGGATCAGGTAATCCACCATCAAGCTGGGTGGTACGCCAAACTTGGCCTCAACCCCGGCTTCATCCAGCATCTCATCGGTTTTCCTGAAGGCATCACGCATGGTGTTGACCACGGTGACATGGGGGTTCACCAATTGTGAAATGTCTTTGTCGCCTGTGGAAATGATTACCCGCATGCCTTCGCGCTCTGCCTGTTTTGCCAGGGCGCCAATCACGTCATCGGCTTCCACCCCGTCTTCGACGATCAGGGGCCAGCCCATGGCCTGGATGGCGCGATGCAAAGGCTCGATTTGCAGGCGCAGGTCATCCGGCATGGAAGCACGATTGGCCTTGTATTCTGGGTAGATATCGTCGCGGAAAGTTTTGCCTTTGGCATCAAATACACAAGCGCTATAATCGGCCGGGTAGTCTTTATGCAGGCGGCGCAGCATGTTAAGTACGCCCTGAATGGCGCCGGTGGGCTCGCCAGCCTTGTTACGCAGGTCTGGCATGGCATGGAAGGCGCGATAGAGGTAGGACGAACCGTCCACTAATAACAATGTTTTCATTTTTGAGTGTGGAACCTTATGTCAGCTGCAAAAAAACTTCCCAAGATTCTTGATCCCGATTTACCCAATAAAAAGTACTCGGCGCGCGAATCATGGCGAGCTTTCGAGATTATGGCAGAATTCGTCGAGGCGACCGAGCGCATGAAGGAAATCACGCCCGCGGTCTCCATTTTCGGTAGCGCGCGCACCCCGCCTGATCACCCCTATTACAAACTGACGGAAGAAATCGCCCGGCTCTTGTCAGATGCCGGATTCAGCGTCATTTCTGGCGGTGGTCCCGGTATCATGGAAGCTGCCAACAAGGGTGCATACAAGGGGAAATCGCCCAGCATTGGCCTCAATATCGAATTGCCACACGAGCAAAAGGGCAATCCATACCAGGACATCAGCCAGAACTTTCAGCATTTTTTCATGCGTAAAGTCATGTTTGTGAAATATGCCTCGGCTTACGTAGTGATGCCGGGTGGTTTTGGTACGCTCGATGAGTTGATGGAGGCGCTTACTCTCATCCAGACCGCCAAGACACGCAGGATCCCGCTGATTCTGGTGCACGAGCCATTCTGGCGAGGCATGTTGTCTTGGATCAAGGAAACCCTGGCTCCCGAGGGCATGATTTCGCCGGAAGACCTCGATTTGCTACAGGTGATCGACAAGCCTCATGAGATCGTGGAAGCCATCTTCAAGCATTATGAAACCAGAGGTTTTGAACCATCACCCACTGAGCAGCAAATCATGCAGTTCTACTTGTAAGCAGGAGGTGTGTTGGCAGCGGTGCTTGGTCGCGCCAATATCTTGTTGTTAATAAGCAACACCGCCCTTTTGGCTAAGGGGGGTATTTGATAGAATTGCTGCATTATTCTGAGCTGAGGTTGTCATGCGTACCCATAAAATTTTGCTGATGTTGGCGTTTCTTTTGCCGCTGATGGCCTCTGCTGCTGAGATTCCAGATAATCTGGAGCCTTTGCCTGAGCCTCCTCCACCTCCTGCCGGTATGGAAGGTGAGAACCCTGAGCCAGAGGTGACGATCACCAAGAAGGGTGAAGATACCGTCGAGGAATACCGTATCAATGGTAACTTGTACATGATCAAGGTCACGCCAAAAGTGGGCGCGCCATATTACATGACCAAGGAAGACTCAAATGCAGGCTGGGCACGTAGCGAGGGCGATATCGCCCCCACCGTCAGTATCCCCAAGTGGGTCTTGTTCCGGTTCTAACCATCGAGTTGCTGATGCCTGAGGAGGGCGTGGTTTAGCCCTCATTTCCACTTTCCCCGGTTTTCCAAAAGTTTTCTATGTCCGTATTTACCACCGTTTCATTCGAGCAAATGCAGCAATGGCTTAAGGGCTATGCCTTAGGCGACTTGCTTGATCTGCAGGGGATTGCATCGGGTATCACCAATACCAATTACTTCGTTACCACAACAAGCGGGCGCTATGTGCTCACGCTGTTTGAAGAGCATAGTGCGGAGGAGTTGCCTAATTTCCTCAACCTGATGACGCATTTGGCTGAGCGGGGGATTCCCTGCCCGCATCCGGTTAAGAACAATACAGGCGCTGCATTGGGTGAGCTCAATGGTAAGCCTGCCGCCCTGGTGAGCTGTCTGGCGGGTAAGTCGCTGGAGATAGTAACGCCGCAGCATTGTGCCGAAATTGGCAATGTGCTGGCACGCATGCATGTGGCTGGTGCCAGTTTCAAGGCCGACATGAGTAACCTGCGCTGTCAACGCTGGCGTGTGGCAACGGCAGCCAAGGTGGCCCCATTCCTGGAAGCAGAAAACCGCCAGATGCTTGATGTCCAGCTCGAGTTTGAGCAAGGGTTTGATACCAGTGCCTTGCCGCGTGGCGTGATCCACGCTGACCTTTTCCGTGACAATGTGTTGATGGATGGCGACAAGGTCGGTGGCGTGATTGATTTTTACTATGCTTGCCAAGATGTCTTGCTGTATGACATTGCGATTGCCGTGAATGACTGGTGCGTCAACCCAGATGGTAGTTTGGATGCCGTACGAGTGCAGGCACTACTCAACGCCTATCATGCCGTGCGCCCCTTGGGCGCAGATGAGCATCAGGCCTGGCCTGGTATGTTGCGGGTAGCGGCGATGCGCTTCTGGTTGTCGCGCCTCAATGACCTGCATTTCCCTCAGGCAGGTGAGTTGACGCATGCTAAAGATCCAGTTTATTTCGAGCATATCCTGCGTAATAGCATCAAAAAACGTGAACAGCTATTGGAAAACTGGGTCAATTAACGCACTAGGCTGCGGTGCAGACTGATAAGACTGGCGCAAGATGACCAGCAATTTAGGGGACAAGATGCAAGTTAAACCAACCGTTTTCGGTCAAGTGAATGCCTGGGTGCGCGATATCCTGACCTTGTTTCGCCAGAAGCCAGGCAAGTGGATGCTGCTGGGCCTTGCCCATGTGTTTTTCTTTGCCATGTTGCCAGGCCTGATTGGCCTGAAATTCATTTCTTTCCTTTTGTTGCCTGCTTTCCTCGCGCTTGCCGTGGGGTTTTATCGTGATGCCGATCTTGGTCGCGAGAGTGACCTGGGTGACCTGCTCAATGAAATCAAGCCTAGCTTCAGGAAATTGCTGGCCTTGGGCGCCATTTGTGTGGTGTATGTGCTGCTGATCAACCTGCTGACTGCAGATGATGCCATGAAGCTGGATGCACTGGCCAAGAGTGAATCCAATCCTGAACAGGTATTGGAGCAATCCATTCCCATCCTGACCAAGCTGATGTTGTTGTTGGTGCCGCTGGTATTGGTGATCTGGTTTGCGCCAGCGTTGGTGGCTTTTCAGCAATACTCCGTGGTGCAGGCCATCAAGTCCAGCCTGGCGGCATTTATCCAGTATTTGTTGCCCTTATTGCTGACCTGGGTATCAGTCACCCTGATCATCATGTTAAGCATGACGCTGGCGGGAATACTGGTGGGAGTGATGTCTGCTGCTTCTTCATCCATGGGCGGCCTGTTGATGCTGGTGTTGGTGTTTGCCTGCATGCTGTTTGCCAGCGCCCTGATGCTGGCATTCCAGTATGTCAGCAACCGCGACATTTTCAGGATGCCGCGGCCTGACAGCGTCGAGCTGCTATAGCGTTTCCAGCTTGGCGTATTCCAGCGCCAGCCACTTCAATCCTTCTTTGCCAAAATTGACCTGCACACGCAGGTCGTTGGCATTTCCCTCGTAGTTCACTACCACGCCTTGCCCGAACTTGGCATGGGCCACGGCCTGGCCGATTTTCCAAGGCATGTTGGCCTGAGGGCGCGCTGCAGGAATCGGTGGCGTATATTGGCTGCTGTTGCCATAGGATTTGTTAGAGACAGTGTTCAAGCGCTTGACCAAGTCTTCCGGAATTTCATCCAGGAAACGTGATGGAATGCCGTAACGTACCTGGCCATGCAACATGCGGTTTTGCGCAAAGCTGATATAAAGCCGCTGGCGTGCACGGGTCACGGCTACGTACATCAGTCGGCGTTCTTCTTCCAGGCCATTGGATTCATAGCTGCTTTGCTCATGCGGGAACAGGCCTTCTTCCAGCCCACTGATAAACACGGTATTAAACTCTAGCCCCTTGGCGGCATGCACGGTCATGAGTTGCAGGGCATCACGGCCAACATCGGCTTGGTGCTCACCCGCCTCCAGGCTGGCATGGGCGAGGAATTGTGCAAGGATGGACATGGCAACCTCGCCGTTTTCGTCCACCTGCATACCGATGTCTTGATTCATGAAGGCAATGGCGGCATTGACCAGTTCATCCAGGTTGGCAAGGCGGTCTTCACCTTCCTTGTCCGCGGCATAATGATCACGCAGGCCGGATAGGCGGGTAGCCAGCTCTACTTGCTCAGCCAGTGTCAGGCCGACGGATTCTTCCTGCATTTGCTTGATCAATGCAACAAAGCCATCCAGGCCCCTACCTGGCTTGCCATCCCCTGCCTTGGCACAGGCAGCCTGCCACAAGCTGCTGTCTTGCTGGCGTGCCAGTTCCTGCAATTGTTCCAGGCTGCGTGCACCGATGCCGCGAGTAGGGAAGTTGATGACGCGCAACAAAGCGGTATCATCATCGCCGCTTGCGATCAGGCGTAAATAGGCGAGAGCATGCTTGATTTCAGCACGCTCGAAGAAGCGTAAGCCACCATAGACGCGATAAGGCAGATTGGCTGAAAACAGTTCGTGTTCTAGGATGCGTGATTGCGCATTGGAACGGTAGAGTAGGGCGATCTGGCTGAGTTCTGTACCTTCCTTGTGCAAGGCCTTGATCTCATCAACGATGAAAGTGGCTTCATCCTTGTCGTTGTAACCTTCATAGATACGAATCGGCTCACCCTTGCCTGCGGAGGTCCAGAGGTTTTTACCCAGCCGGTTGCGGTTATGCATGATGATGGCGTTTGCTGCATCGAGGATATTGCTGTGGGAGCGGTAGTTCTGCTCCAGCTTGACGATATTTTGCACGTTGAAGTCATGCTCGAAATCGCGCATATTGCCCACGCGAGCGCCGCGGAAGGCATAGATGGATTGGTCGTCGTCGCCGACGGCAAAGATGCAGTTATCCGCGCCCGCGAGTAATTTCAGCCACAGATATTGCAGGCGGTTGGTATCCTGGAACTCATCGACCAGAATGTACTTGAATCGGTGCTGGTAATGTTCGCGGATGCTGTTGTTTCGGCTCAAAAGCTCATAGCAGCGCAGCAGCAGTTCGGCAAAGTCGACTACACCTTCGCGTTGGCATTGCTTGTCGTACTCCTCGAAAATCTCGCGCATGCGTTGTGAATGGCTGTCGTAGGCTTCCACCGCATAAGCACGCAGGCCTTCTTCCTTGCAGCTATTGATATAGCCCAGCACCTGCTTGGGTGGGAATTTCTCGTCATCAACATTCATTGCTTTCATCACGCGCTTGATGGAAGAGAGCTGATCAGCCGTGTCCAGAATCTGGAATGTCGCTGGTAACTCGGCCTCGCGATGGTGCGCTCTCAGCAAGCGATTACACAAGCCATGGAAAGTGCCCGCCCACATGCCGCGAATGTTGATGGGCAGCATCGCACCCAATCGCGTCAGCATTTCCTTGGCGGCCTTGTTGGTAAACGTCACTGACAAAATGCCATGAGGAGATACTTGCCCGGTCTGGATCAGCCAGGCAATCCTCGTTGTCAGGACGCGGGTTTTACCACTGCCAGCGCCTGCGAGAATCAATGCGGATTGGTGTGGGAGGGTCACAGCTTCTAGCTGTTTATCGTTGAGGCCGTCAAGCAGGGAGGTGGGGGAGGTCGAATTCATCATAGCCTGCATTATCGCAGGTGAGCGCAAGCAAGAGAACCATTAGCGCAGGTTCACTATTTCTTCTGTTGATGGAATGGATGGATCGGCTGGATCGTGCAATCGTATGTTGAGGAAGAATGCGATTGAATATCTAGGAGCACGCAGCACCTGCGTAGCAGGGCAAGCGCGATGAGAATTTACGATAGGTACTGATTACCGATAGGGAATGCAGTCGTTGCGCTTTTTTAGTGCGCAATTGTAAGCAGATGTAAAAGCCGCACTTTTTGTGAACTATCCGTATAAGGCCCGGTCTTATTTTCCAGACGACGCACTCGTCTCCCGCTTTCCTCCCTGAGCGGGAAGCCTTATCCCAATGAGGCTTAAATGCTTAACCCCGATTTTACTCCCCTTTAATCGGGGTTTTTTTTGTCTGTCGTTTGTGGCGAGCTTGCTGCATCTAATGCAACATCACGCTTTAATGAATGCTACTCGTTAGCGAGTATATGCCCAAATCATTGTTTGTTGCTAATAAATATTTTGCACCTTAAGTATGACGAATTGACGGCGGCCGGTATCAATCAAATAAGCTGAAGGTGATGACAAATAACAATAAAAAAGCCCTGGGATCCCAGGGCTTTTAAGGGGCAGGGTTGCTGGAAAGCAACCCTTTTGTGCGATAAGACTAAATTAGAAGCCCATACCGCCCATGCCACCTGCGTCAGGCATTGCAGGTGCTGCATCGTCCTTAGGCAATTCTGCAACCAGTGCATCAGTTGTCAGAATCAGGGAAGCCACGGAAGCAGCGTTTTGCAGCGCAGAACGTGTTACCTTGGCTGGATCGAGAACGCCGAGTTCAACCAGGTCACCGTAAGTGCCGTTGGAAGCGTTGTAACCGTAGTTGCCAGTACCTTCCAATACCTTGTTCACAACAACAGATGGCTCGTCACCAGCGTTAGCCACGATCTGGCGCAATGGCTCTTCAATCGCGCGCAGCACGATCTTGATACCTGCGTCTTGATCTGGGTTTTCACCCTTCAGTTCCTTGATGGAAGCACGGGCACGCAGCAGGGCAACACCACCGCCAGGCACAATGCCTTCTTCAACAGCAGCGCGAGTAGCGTGCAATGCATCTTCAACGCGAGCCTTCTTTTCCTTCATTTCGGTTTCAGTCGCAGCACCAACCTTGATAACGGCAACACCGCCAGCCAGCTTGGCTACGCGTTCTTGCAGCTTTTCACGATCGTAGTCGCTGGAGGCTTCTTCGATCTGCTTCTTGATCTGTTCGATACGCACCTTGATGTTGTTTTCGGAACCCGCGCCATCAATGATGGTGGTGTTTTCCTTGCCTACTTCGATACGTTTGGCTTGACCCAGGTTTTCCAGGGTTACCTTTTCCAGGCTCAGGCCAACTTCTTCAGCGATCACGGTACCGCCTGTCAAGATGGCGATATCTTCCAGCATGGCCTTGCGACGGTCACCAAAGCCAGGTGCCTTAACAGCAACAGTCTTCAGGATGCCACGGATGTTGTTCACTACCAGGGTAGCCAATGCTTCGCCTTCTACATCTTCAGCGATGATCAGCAGAGGACGACCAGCCTTCGCTACTTGCTCCAGTGTTGGCAACAGGTCACGGATGTTGGAAATCTTCTTGTCGAACAGCAGAACGAAAGGATTGTCCAACAGGGCGATTTGACGCTCTGGGTTATTGATAAAGTATGGGGACAGGTAGCCACGGTCAAATTGCATACCTTCAACGACGTCTAGTTCGTTTTCCAGGCCGGAACCGTCTTCAACAGTGATAACGCCTTCCTTGCCTACCTTGTCCATCGCGTCGGCGATGATCTGGCCGATGTCTGTGTCAGAGTTAGCGGAGATGGAACCAACCTGTGCAATTTCCTTGCTGGTGGTAGTGGGCTTGGCAATCGCCTTAATCTCGTTAACGATTTCAGTCACAGCCTTGTCGATGCCGCGACGCAGGTCGGTTGGGTTGAAACCAGCAGCAACGTATTTGAAACCTTCACGTACGATCGCTTGTGCCAGAACGGTAGCAGTAGTTGTACCGTCACCAGCGTTGTCATTGGTCTTGGAAGCTACTTCCTTGACCAGTTGAGCGCCCATGTTTTCCAGCTTGTCGCTCAGTTCGATTTCCTTGGCAACGGAAACACCGTCCTTAGTCACGGTTGGGGAGCCGAAAGAACGCTCCAGCACAACGTTACGGCCCTTAGGGCCCAGGGTTACCTTAACAGCATTCGCCAGAACGTTAACGCCATTAACAATCTTGGCACGTGCCTCATCACCGAAAATCACTTGTTTTGCAGCCATTTATATCTCCTATTGAAACTTGTTTGAGCTATGTTGTGCGAACAATTAGGCTTCAACTACACCCAGGATGTCATCTTCACGCAGTACCAGTACTTCATCACCGTTTACCTTAACGGCTTGACCTGCATACTTGCCAAACAACACCTTGTCACCCACTTTAACGTCCAGAGTGATTGCCTTGCCGTTGTCATCCTTCTTGCCAGGGCCAACAGCAATCACTTCACCTTGATCTGGCTTCTCAGTTGCAGAGTCAGGGATAACGATACCGGATGCGGTCTTGCGCTCTTCTTCCAGGCGTTTCACGATAACGCGGTCTTGCAATGGGCGAATTGCCATGAGTTTCTCTCCTAAAATCTTGAATTGAACATAAGGTTTATTGCACGTTCGATTACTAGGGTGGTTTAGCACTCAACCCTACTGAGTGCTAATAATAGGGACGATATAAGTGTTTTTCAAGTGGAGGATTTTATCGTCTGCTGTCGTTTGTAACTCAACTTGAGCTTTTTGCAAATTAACTCAAGAGTTTGGCAACTTAACTCAAGATTTTTCTAACTTGAGCATTTTAAATTATTGATTGTGCGTTCAAAAGCGATTATCTCAATAATTTTACGGTTTTGGATTGGTTACAAACTAAAAGGGTTCTCTTGCTAAATTTCTTATCTTAATCAACGGGATAAAAAGTAATTTGCGTTCAAACTGCTTTCAAACTACTCATAATAAGCCAGTATTTTGCATGAAAAATAATATAAATCAATGGGTTAGGTGAATTTTGTTGTTGATTATTCTTATACAATAGTTAGAATAAATCTGGTCCAAAACTGTTTAAGCTTTATGAGTCCGTTTTCTTACTATCTTCAGGAGTTCAGGTTGAGCCGAGGAGTTCGGCAAGGGGAGCTGGCTCGAATGCTTGGCTATGAGCAGGCCTACGTCTCTGCTTTAGAGATAGGGAGAAAGGGACCTCCTAGTACCGAATTTGTTGGAAAGCTCATTAAGGTGTATGCCCTATCATCTATAGAGCAAGAGGCTCTGCATTTGGCTGTCGCATCATCTGATCGAAGGCTGGTTATAAGCCATGATGCTGATCGTGAGGTTTACAAGACCTTGACTGAACTAAAAAAATATTTGGAAAAAATGCGCCCCGAGCAGCTACGGATCATTCGTGATGTAGCAAGACTTTCGGAGGAGTTGCCAGAGACTCAACAAAAAGAAATACCTAGAAAAATCAAAAGACGTTCAAAAACGGAGGCCACAATGTAAAACGGGACAAACCTTTCGGCTTGCCCCGCGAGTGAGCACCTGAAGATACCCACGTAACGAAAACTCAGTATCTTCATTCTGCGCACTCGCGTCAAGCCACTTCAACAAGACTACTCCAGAAATTTATGGGTTTAACAACCTTAGCGGTATTTGCTACGCCCAAAATCTGGATAACTTAACTTGATATTTGGTCAAGGAAGGCTTGCTATTGCCTGAGATCAAATCGAATGAGGGTGGAAATGAGATCACTGCACCAGAGTTTTGATTATAAGCAGCAGGTTGAGATGGGACCTGTCCGGGTTTTAACCAGAACATCACCTCACCGGACGGTAGGAGGAATGTTTTTTCCTGGCCTCACTCCTTATCCGGCAGAGTATGAGTCTCAAAATGAAAAACATACTCTTATTACGCTCGCGTTGTGCCATGACGTCATTGAGATTAAAAGCCAGCCTTGTAAGGTGTCATACATAAAGGAGTCAGGAAAGGCTGGCTACCATATCCCAGACTTTGAGGTTCTGACTGACTCTGGACGGTTGTTGATAGAGGTGAAAGCCATCGAGAATCTACTACAACCCACCAATATTGCTAAGTATCGTCAATTAGCGTTGCATTATCAACGCGAGCACATAGCTTTGCGTTTTCTTACCAATGTACAGTTGGAAGTAAAACCTAGATTCAAATCTGTGGGGTTACTGCAGCGCTATCTTACTAACCAGTCGGATAAATCCACTCTAGATATGGTGCAGCAGGAGTTAACTGCTACACCCCTCCCTATATATGTTTTGCTGCAACGCCTTAACCTAGGTTTGCAGGAAATATATACCTTGATTGCCAGACGACATATTTGCTTTGACTGGTCGTGCAGTCTTAATCAAAACGCCCTTGTTAGCTTGCCTAATCAACCATTCAGAGGGTTATGCCTTGATGACATCCTCAACTCGACCCGGTTTTGTGATCTTTTGGAAAAGCTGGCTATGGGTCGTGAGCCGGCAAATCAATCAGTCGTGGCAACTGCAAAGACTTGGCGACAAATTGACAATGTGCCTGGGATTTGGGGAGTGGTCGGAGGCTTTATTACAGGGCAACCTTTATGTCATATCCAGAAAATCGGCTTTCTTCGAGGATCTCACTTTCGAAGAAATTACGCACCGGGTGGAGCAGTTTCGCTTAATGCTAAGTCAGAGGGGGCGAAATGAAACGCTTCCAAATAGCCAAAGGCTTAACCATCAAGCACTCGGGCCAGCTCTTCGAGTTTACGGATCGGAGCATTGAAGAATTATATTTTCAGCAACCAGAAACGGGTAAAAGACTCATTTTATTAGAAATTGATTTCTGGACTGATCTGAGTCTGGGAATCATTGAGATTGTGCCATCCATTTCAACATCACAAATGTTGTTGGTTAAGCCAGAGGAGAATGTGTCGACGGCACCCTTCATCACAGACCTTAACGTGAAGTATATGGACGAGTTAAATCGTAGAATCAGCTATATACATAGTTTGCAAAGGGTGGGAATTACAAGGGGTCAAAGAGATAAGATTTCAAGTGCTTTGCCTGACATTGCCAGGGAGTTGAAAGATAAATCTTTTCCGAAGGCACCAACAGTGCAACATTGGTGGCGGCTGTATGAGAATAGCCTAGACAGCAATGAAGCTCTGATTAGCAGGAATGCCCATAAGCAACGCAGAAAATCCCTTGAGACCGAGAGTGAGTATTTTCTGCAAGACCAAATGAGGATGCAATACCTTAAGAATACTCGGCCTAGTATTAACACTGCATATCAGGCATACCGTCATGATCTTCTAGAAGCCAATCTTCTCCGTATCAGCAATGGTCAATCACCACTTCAGTCCGTTTCTTCCAAAACTTTTCACAACCGCATCAAGGCGTTACCTCGGTATGAGGTGTTAGTTGAAAGATATGGACGTGAATATGCAAGGAGGCACTTAAAAGTCAGCAAAGGACCACTACCATCGGAATATCCCTTGGATGTAGTAGAGATTGACCATACGCCTATGAATCTCTTCGTGATTGATGATTTGTCATTCTTGCCTTTGGGGCGACCTACTATGACAGCAATTAAAGATCGCTATTCGGGCGTGCTATTGGGCATGTATATCTCATTCCATGGGGGAGGGTTGGCAAGTATCTCAGGGGCTATTAAACATTCATTGACTGCACACAGGCTTGCATTTGACCTGTGGAGTGATCTTGAGCATCAATGGCCTGCGTATGGTTTGGGGTCAATTTATAGCTCTGATCGAGGTGCAGACTATTTTTCACAACGCTATCGCGCCATGATTTTCGATCTTGGAGCAAAGTATGAATACTGTGAAGTACGTACACCTTGGCTAAAAGGGTCGATTGAGCGGTTTTTCCTTACGCTTGAGCAAAACTTTTTTGAGACCATGCCTGGGAAAACCTTTAGTTCACTAGCTCAGCGCAAAGACTATGATCCAGCCAAGCATGCGGTGATCAGATTCTCAACACTGATTTACTTGATCCATAAATGGGCAGTGGATTATCACAACGTCACTCCTCACTCTCGAAAAATGGCGACACCTCTGGAACTTTGGCAGGAGGGCATTGGAATAGCGCCTCCACCCATGCCTGCATCAGTGGATAAATTGAACATCATTCTTGGTGATAGACGGCAAGGCATGATCAGAAATGAAGGCATTCAGTTTCAAGGGCTACATTACTCAGATGATACGTTACAGGAAATGGCCAATCGTTTTGGTAAAGGGGTAAAGGTGGATTTTGTTATTTCACCAGATAATCTTGGCCATATTCATGTCAAGGATCCAGGAACGCATGAGTATGTACGGATCAACGTGACACGCCCTGACTATGCACATGGGCTTACCTTATTCCAGCATAACTATATTAGGCACGAAGCCAGCGAGTATTCGAAAAGGCAATATTCAATTGATCAATTATTTTCCACACGGAGAATGATTGAGGCGCGCATCCAAGAGGATGTTGCAACCAAAGAAAACGCCACAAAAAAGCAATACGCTCGCATGGCAGGCATCAACTCCAACTCAGTCTTAGAGGGAGAGAAACGGTCTGCACAAAGTCCCTTTCAGAATACTCAGAAAGCTCAACCGGCTAGTACTAAGGCTGAAGAAAGTCCCTTCACGGGTGTGCCAAGCTATACCTGGGGTGAATAATGCAAAATGCCACCCTATTCGACAACGTAGAGTTGCGGTCATCAACTCAAGTTACTCCCCTGTCGTTGACCAGGATTCAGGCATTGGATGGGACACCAGCTCAAAAGGCAGATTTTGTTCGTCAGGTGAAGGTCAATGTGGAGGGGTTTAATCAAGCTCGTAAATTTATTGATAACATGCTGGCCCGCGCAAAGCATACGCGCAAACCTGGTGGTCTCTGGATACTGGGCAGTGGTGGTGTCGGGAAGAGCTTTATCCTGGACGATATTTATTATCGATATCCACCACAGGAAACGCAATCTAGCAGATATACCCCGGTGTTGAGTCTCAGCTTCGAGGGTACTCCCGTCTGGTCCACCATATTACTTAGTCTGATTTTGCAATTAGGTCAGGATCCCGATCTTTTGCACTACCGCAAAAATGATGACCTGCGGGATTACTTGGTAGATGCTCTGCCGCAGTGTGGCACGGTAGCCATCATGTTTGACGAGGCGCAGCACCTCTGGCTCAACACCAAAGCCAAACGCGTTCAGGATCGCATGGGGGGTGCATTAGGGGATGCCATTAAAAGGTTATATGACGACTTGCATGTGGCCTTAATTTTTACCGGCACTCCAGGACTGATGAAAGTTTATGAGGAAGATGCGCAGGCAAAAACGCGCTGGAGCGGCTTGCTGCAGCTACAAGAGTTTGAATTTGATAGCAGATTCATAGGATTGTTAAAGGCGCTTGAAGAAGCAATTCCTTTAGAGGAGCAATCTCAACTCACCGACCAAAGTACTGCCTTGAAGCTATACCAGGCATCGAAGGGTAATTTCCGTTTACTCAAGGATCTATTAGCTGAGGCGGTTTTCCTGGCGGCTAATGAAAATAGCGCATCCATCTCAACCAAGCATCTTGCCAATGCATTTTTTAACCGATTCTGTGCTGTGGAGAACCCATTCTTATGAACTCCACCCACAGGCTGTTGCATCGGGTAAGACCCTATCATGACGAATTGCTGAGTGGCTTCATGATGCGTGTCTCCCTTAAGAACCGTTTACTGGGGCCAGATGAGCTTATGTACAAGTTGCTTGGTGGCACTCGCAACATGCTCATTACCGATATACCGAATTTGGCTTATATGACCCTCAATACAGTAGAAGCAGTACAACAGCTGTCTGGTATCGAGCAATGGCAGCAGGGTGAGCCACGTTGGTGGGTCGGCTCAGAATGGATTAGTAAATCCATGTTTGTCACCCCGCGCCGTTCCAAAATCTGCCCAGCCTGTATGGTTGAGCAGCCTTATCTGCGCGGCATCTGGAATCTGAGCTTTTACGCTGTCTGTGCCAAGCACAAGATCAGATTAATTGAAACATGCCCGAACTGCCAAAAGCGTTTGAAATGGAATCGCCGCCGCCCCGACTATTGCGGCTGCAAGCAAAGTCTTGCAAATATTGAAGCTCCTTTAGAGGTTTCTCATACTGCATCGCTGTCCAGCCTGATTGCCTATCGTCTTGAGGGGAAATCACATTACTTGGCAAATGTTTTGGCACTTCACCCCGTTGTTGAAAGGCTGGCAGGCTTAAGCGTAGATGGATTATGCAAAACAGTCTGGTTTCTTGGCCATTGCCTGGAAAACATCGGGCGATATGGCGTTGGGCATGGCAGAAAGAAACCTGACTCTGTTTTGTTAGAGTCCATGGTAGAAAAAACATTTGAGGTATTGCAAGAGTGGCCGCATGCCTTGGGGCAGGCATTGCAGCAGCACTTGCAACACAAGTTTGGTCCTCGTTTTACCGCGGTTGAGTGTCATCAACTCTTTGCGCCACTAGATCACTACTTCCGCTCCAGCATTGTGCAGCCCGAGCTGAGCTTCCTGTCTCATGCCTATGAACAATACTTGCAACGATTATGGCGTATTTCAGGTAAGCCGCATCATTGCACATCCCTGGGGCAGCAACTGGTATTGGAGTTTTGATCATGGTGAGCCGCACAAACGTTATGGTGCTAGCGCAACAAGTGAAATCAGAACTCAGCCGTCGTGGAGAGGCTTGGCAGATTGATCAACAAAAACTACTTGGGTTGCCTGACATCGTTGCTGGTGAGGTATTCAGCTCATGGGTATGGCGATGTATTGCATCAGGTCGATTATCCAAGGAACAGCTTCGCAAAAGCTGGAAGCTGAAACAATCTGTCACTTGGGCCGATATCGACCCCAGCCTGGTGAATTTCCAGAAAATAGCTAACACCTTGAACGATGTCTCCAGCAAGGCTTTACAAGCCAGTGCCTGGGATGCCAACTCCAATCTTGCTCACCCAGAGACTATATGTCTGAGCACTGATATCTTTGGACAACGCCCCATCTATCGCTATTGCCCGGATTGCTTAAGTGAAGACCAAATACCTCATATCCGCAAAACTTGGCGCCTGGCATGGACATACATCTGTGCCAAGCATCAACGCCTGATGGAGAAAAAATGCCCCCATTGCCATACCTACATGGACCTGGATCAGGCGATCGTAAAAGCAAAGGAAAGCGCGTCTATAAGCAACTGTCAGACATGTGGGCAAGACTTAACCAGTTGCCCGACTCGCGATGACGGTGCAAAGTTACTAGAGCCGCTATTTCATGCACAGAACATTCTGGGTCAATCTCTTAAGCATAACCAGGCTCTGAATGTATACCAGCAACTACCGCTAGGCCTGCAAGGGAACGCAGAAGAAAAGAACCTCACTGAGCTCTCCAGGATATTAATGATCTTCCGGAGCTACGATGGCATGGATGTGCAATCGGTGTATGCAGGCATTTGCGGCCCCAAGTTATTTGCCGAGGATACTGAGCGCATATGCAGCTTCTTTGCCAAGCATAGGCTGTTCAGGAACACCTTTTGGTTCACAGAAAGTGTGGTTTATAACGCCTATGATTTAAAGACGCTGAAAAGAGCAAAAAAATGGCTGCATAAACAAATAAAGATCAAATTGATCCATCAGGACATACCATGAAAAATAAACAGGTCGAGCGCAGACGCCGTTTAGCTAAGCAGTACCATCAGAACAAGCGTGGTACGCCATTCGTTGATGGCATTATGGTATGGCTTCAGTACGAGCATCTCATGGAAGGTGGACTCTCTTGGTGGAACGGTGTGGAGCTCATCTTGGGTGAGATACGTATCTCAGTGTTCTGGCAACATCCGCGTCATGAATATCGTGAGCGGATAGAAGAAAAAGCCGCCAACATAGCAGTTGAAGTATCCCAGGCAGATAAAAATATCAATTGGCTTGAAGAAGCAGAAACACAGAGGAAACGTTTGTGGAAGGAGGCCAGCTTTACGATACATCCCTCAATTAATGTCAATGTTTTTGAGGAAGCACGTGGGGTAGATATTGTTGCACCAATAGAAGTGCGGAATGCGGATGATATGCACAAGCTAGTCGATTTGGTCCAACGCCTTCTGAAGCAAGAGACTACATTGGATATTGAATTTCCCCGCTATGTTTATGGCAGAGAACAATGGATCAATGAGGGTATCTTAGACATCAAATACTACCCAGGTTAAGCAGCATGACCAATGTGTGGAAATGAGACAATTAACGTCAGTGTGAAGGAGCGACAATGAAAACTAATGTGAAAAAGATCGGTGATGAGCTAGTCATCCCTGTACCAGATAACTTGGCTCATCACATGGGGATTTCCTTAGGGACGCCAATCACTATAGAAATCAATAATGGAAGTCTTGTTGCAACAGTAAATTGTAGCCAAGAGAGAAAGTCACCAACCCTGAAAGAGATGATTGCCATGTGTGACCTGAATGCTCCTAGCCATCCTGACTTGGTTGCATTTGATGGGGCACCTGCTACAGGTAAAGAGCTATTGTAGCCCGTATTAAAGAAGCTAATTATTTAATTCTAAACTCGTCATGATTGTAAGCGTTCATAAGTTTTAGCTGCTTTGCTTACTCATTAATCCTCGTCAACCTGCCTAATTCAGAACTTTAGAACTGTTCAGATAAAACGAATTTTGAGGCCGTAGTGGCTAAGGCCATTGCTAAGCATCACAGAAATGGTCGTGATACGTATGGCATGAAAAATGGGAAGATTGTAGTTACAAAGCCTGATGGACGTATCTTGGATATAGAGGAGGATATTAAGGACTAGATTTGTTTCGTGATACTGCAGGTCACTCAAAATCTCTTAGTCCATTTCATCATCCACTTCCATGAATAAAGTAATGGTTAGGCTGTCGAGTAATGGTCATCCTAATACTACATGCCCCGTTTGAGATTCAGTTTCACAAGTCATAATCATCCTGATTACTGCTATGAGTAGTGGTTTTTAAAGGGGGTGCGAAATGAGTTTCACGCAATTTTCCACCATATCAAACTGTTAACCATAAGGGGGATAGCAAGAATCACCAGAAATATAGGAAACTCCTCAGCCCAAGAATAACCATGTTGTACGCCTATCCACATATTCAAGCCGCTGCAGACCAGCCAGATGGGGATAAAAAGTTTTGTACCAGTCAGCAAGCCTGGTAGGCCGTTACCCCAAGCATGCCCTAGCAGTAAGCTAGCCATTAAAAGTGCAAAACCGCCGCCTACTACGATCAATGTATGCATGCTTGGGCTCCTTTAGAATTAAAGAGGGGTTAACGTGTTGTATAGCCACCGTTAGCAAAAATCGTCTGGCCAGTAATCCACCAACCCTCAGTCACTAAAAATCGCACGATGGGTGCAATGTCTTCAATATCTGTGAGTCCGGTTTTTGAAAAGCCACTGAGTGCTGCTGCTGAAGAGTGATAGGCGACCGCTTCTTTGCTTTCTTGCCCGTAGAAGAAGGGGGTGTCCATGGGCCCTGGGCCAATTGCATTTACACTTATTCCTCTAGCGCCGAACTCTTTAGATGCTGCCCGGGTGAAGTGTTCCACAGCGGCTTTGCTACCAGGATAAATTGCATAGCTATCCGTGTAGGCAGCCAGGAGCGAAGATACTATAGTGACAATACTACCGCCATCACTGAGTGTGCGGCCTGCTTGCTGCATAAAAAAGAAAGCGGCTTTGGCATTTGCATCAAAGCTTTTATTAAAGTCATTCTCAGTCACATCCAATATGGGTTTCTTGATGACTACCCCTGCGGTGTTGACCGCAATATCAACACGTCCAAATTGCCTAAGCGCTTCATCAAACAGTTCAGCATTGTTGCCTGGAATGGAAAGATCGCCTTGAAATGCGAAGGCTTTTACGCCCTTTGCATTTAATGCTTCCACAGTTTTGTCAGCATCAGCTTTGGATTCTGCGCTGTTGTAGTGAATAGCCGCTCCTTTTAAACCTGCATCTGCAAACTGCTGGGCAACCAGGGCCCCCAAGTTTTTACCGCCGCCTGCGATGACGGCTACTTTATCTTTGATCGTACGTGCTGCCATTTTTATGCTCCATAACCAGAAATGTGCGGGATTGGTAAATACATACTCAGCTCAACAGTAAATAAATACAATCCTGAAATTATAGATAGACTATCTATAAATCACTAACAATAGGTTGTTTATGGATAGGATGGATGCGCTTAAAATCTTTGTTCGCGTCACTGAGCTTAAAAGCTTCAGCAGAGCCGCAGAGGATTTAGCCATGCCGCGTGCCACGATATCGGCGGCAGTGGCTCAACTGGAAGCGGCGCTAGGCACGCGATTACTGCAGCGCACCACACGCAAACTCAGCCTGACAGAGGATGGCAGCTCTATGCTGGAACGTGCCCATATGCTGCTGGATGAGTTCGAGGCTTTGCATCATCAGTTTCGGCCACATTCGGCCCCCTTGAATGGCAAGCTCAATGTTGATTTACCCAGCCGGATTGCCAGGAGGATTGTCATCCCAGCTTTATCGCAGTTTTTAGCACACCACCCCGATCTTAATATCACTGTGGGGGCAGATGACAAAATCGTGGATTTGGTGGAAAACGGTATTGATTGTGCGATTCGAGTAGGCCCATTATCAGAAAGTAGCCTGGTGGCAAAACCCTTGGGCATACTGGAGATGATTAATTGCGCCAGCCCTGCTTATATGCAAGCGCATGCTCAACTGGAAAATCTTGATGATCTTGCTGTGCACCAGGGGATTCACTACGGCAGCAAACGCAATGGTCATCTGAATGCGACAGAAACCAATTGGCAATATGTAGATAGCGATGGATTAGAAAAAACAACCACCATTCCATGTCGCATCAGCGTCCATACGGTAGAAACCTATATAGCTTCAGCAGTAGCTGGATTAGGCTTAATCCAAGTGCCAGCCTTCGATGTCAGCGATCTGCTCAATGAGGGCAAGCTCACTGAAGTCATGCCGCGCTGGCGACCAGCCCCTATGCCTGTGCATGTCTTATACCCTCACCGCAAGTACCTCTCTCCTAGAGTCCGAGTGTTTATGGAATGGGTGGCCGCCTTAATTAATGAAAAAACAATTGATTGATTAGTGGGTTAAGCCCACACATGCGGGCTTTGTTATGTCTGAGAGTCAAGCTTGGTTATCACCAGTTAGCTCTAAAGCCTAGAGTTCCGCCATATCCATACGAATCACTATCGGCCAAGCTGGTATTCACAACGCCTTTGCCATAGAGTGAAAACTTGTCATTCGACCAGTTGTAAGACCAACCAAAGCCTATTCCAGCCCAGAGTTGATCTTGACGGTTTTTGAAGGGTTGCTGATCAATCAGGATGGAAGTGCCATTGAGAAACTCATTGTAAATGTTGGCAATGCCATAGATGTGCGTGCGATTAATCTGGCGCTCAACACTGATACCAAGGCGACCTTGCAGGCTCTCATCACGCCCCGAGTGAATTGAAGTGCCAAACTTATCCGTGAAATTGTCGAAACTTGCTTTCGAGTAGGTCAGCTGCGCCTGTGGTGTCACAGACCATTCCTGATTCAATGACATTCGCTTGCCTACCTCTACAGATGCAGCATAGCCAAATGCTTCATTGTTTTTCTCAAGGCGATGTCCTGGCCTGGCAGATAAATCACTGCGATACCAAGTGGCCTGTACAGATCCATCAACATAGAATCCATTGTCACCATACCAGGTCAACGTACTGCCTATCCCATAACCATCTGTGGAAATGCTACCAGCACCATAATTGCTGACGCCACCATAGCGCCATGAGGTATCCGCTTTTCCATGCACGTAGTGAGCGCTGAGCCCGCCAACAAGTTTGCCACCACTGTATTCTGCAAGCACAGCATCCAGTCCGCCCTGCATCTTAACCATGTCGTACTTATAGGTGCTGCCAACAGTCGATGACTTTGGATCAATACGGTTATGGCCGCCTTCCATGCGTAGCCACATACCATTGGTTTCAGTGAATGACCCGGCAACGTAATCTTCGTTATTCTTGGAAGCAGAGCCACCATCATTCCAGAAACGATTGCCAACCCGTTGCTGCAATGTAGGCATGCCGTTTAGCCCAAGGAGAATCTGAGGATATGCCTCATAACTCGGTACACCTGGTTGATAAAGCGGAGTGCCTGCAGGTGCGTTCTGTAATACCGAGCGCAGGTACCAGTCGCCATCAGTAGGTGTGGATGTGCCTCCCTGGTACAAACGATATGCGTACGCGCCAGCAACGACAGCAGGATCTCCCTCGAAGGTGGTTGTCCCTAGCAGTGTGAAATTCCCGGCTGAGGTTCCTGCGACATCAATGATCTTGATCCCTTCGATGGTTTGCGCTCCCAATCCACCGGTATTAGTAACACGGACTAGTGTTGTACCTATGGTTGAGCCAGTAATTACTAGGCGATCTGTCAAGGAACTGTCATCCCCGAGTACGGTTCTAATCTCAATCATACCGCCGGCAGGGGTGTAGTCGCCCGCGATAGTCAATGTACCGAGCGTATTGCTATGGCCAGGCGCAATGACACCACTATTGGTCGTGCTACCAACCTGGCCGATACCAGTTAAACGCGCCCCCGCCATGACATCTATTAAGCCTCCCATAATGCCATCCATCTGCAAAGTACCTGCGTGTACCGTAGAGTCTCCGGTGAAGGTTGAACTATCACCTGTCAATCTCAGGGTGCCAGCCCCAAGCTTGTTGAAAGTAGATGTACCACTAAATGCCGTGTGGATAGCAACAGTGTGACTGTTGCTATCAATCCACGCGCCTTCAGCGCCAACTGTCAGTGTGGAAAAATTCTCAAGAAAATTGCCTTGATTCCTATTGGCACGCAGAATGCCGCCATTGAGATCAAGATTGGTGCTGCCAGCGCCAGCGATGACTGCACTAGTCTCCAGCACACCACGACCAGTTGCATCCCCATTAAGATGCAGCGTGCCACTACTTGAAGCACCGTTCGCCATTTCGACATCCCAGGAAACATGCACCAGACCACCTTTATTAATGGTAATAGTGCCTGAGCCTTGTTGTCCTACGACGAGATCGTCTGTAGCACCTAAAGTAGAAATGTTGCTGGTACTGCTTTCTACCGTCACTGAACCCTGGCTGCCATTATCAAAACCAAGATAAATGGTTGCTGAACCTCCTCCAGTCGCCATAGTGCCTACTGTGGCACCTTCCAGTACCCCTAACTCACCAATACCTGTAAAGCCGACGTAGATATTATTATCAGGGTTCCATGCAGAATTAGGGCCTGTGACTGTGACGCGTCCATTACCACTTGAACTCGCCCCGATTAAAGCTTGACCGCTGTTAACGACACCACCATCGTCAATTCTGAGTGTGCCATTGCCATCAGATCCAACGGTAAACGTTGAACTACGACTACTATCCCAGGTTGAACCTTCACCAGAAACGAGAGCCGTACCGTTACTGGTAGCCTCACCCCCAATACGGACACCCTGCGTACTCACAACGATCCCACCGTTCAGAATATTTACTGCACCGTCACTATTTGCTTCAACTCCGATCAGTATTGGGCCGGTACTTGTCCAGGTTGAGAAGTTTCCAATGCCGTCATCTCCTTGGACGGTCACGCTACTGGGGCCACCTGCAAAATTGCCCACGTAAGCCCAGTCATTATTGACAGTTGCTCCAGCGTCAATGAGCAAAGTGCCAGGATTGGTATCACCAACGACTAGATCGCCACCAACGATCCAATGCTCTGTTCCTGGTGCTGGTTGGGAGTTTAACTCCCCTGTATAAGTGATTGATGCTGCACTAGCTTCATATAGGCCAGTGGTTGCCAGAGTGATCGTAGAAATCACGCTTGAGATTAGTAAAGCGCGCCGATATGGAGGGGGAGTTGGTTGCTTTCTACTCTCAACTTTCCAACCTGAAGTTGAGTACTGTGAATAAACTTTCTTGCCAGACCGGTTAATTGGAGACACTGCTATGGAATATCGCACCTGTACAACTCCTCCACCTGTAGGAATAGGTTACGATATTAAATAGATATTGTTCATTTTTGCAAATTAGACCTCGGGCTTTGTCGGGCGTGTAGCCATATTTGAGATATTTAGCATTCGCCCGTTTGGCCCCCTCATTTGGAACTCAGCCTTAATTACTATAGTTTTACCCAGCATTAGTAACCCGAATGAGTGCCAAGCAATCGGAAGATTTATGACTTTCTAGGGGCTTATTATGGTTGAGGCGAATAGGGAGTTTTGGGATGTTGCGATTTTGCTAATGCTAATTGTGTCGCTTGGATTTATCTTCTACCTGTTTACCCGACGCTGAGATCTATTTACGCACCTTGGGCTTTTGCCAATTGAAATCAGGCTGCACAACGTAGAGGTGTTTAGTACCAATATTGATTAAGGCTTCTCGATGCGGGCAGATCCGGCAAATGAAATTCAGCCCATCGGCGACAAGGGTTGCTTTGACGTCTCTAAGGGTGTTCTGAGCTGCGCAGCGTCTACAAGTCCACATGCGGGTTTCGTAAATTTTAAGGTTTAGTCTTCGAGTCTTCAGGCCTTCTTGACGTCCGATGGTACTTTTGGCTCCGCCTATCTACATCGACACTATTTATAAATTTCCCAAGTCTTCGATTGCATCAATCACCATCCCAGTACCTATAGTAATCATCAATATATCGGCTGCTACACGAACATACTTATACCCTCTAGGTGGTGGATCCAGTCGTGCAATGATCACCGGTGGCAAATCGTAATAGATAACGTCGCGTGGCAATGGGTAACCTTTGCGCCATTTTCTTGCCTGGCCCGGCGGTAAGCAGCCATTGTTTTTCTTGGCTAACCCAGGCGGGCAGTGCCCTTTCGAGTATTGGCTATGATAGTACTCGTGTATCGCTGCGCGCTGGTCGTTTGAAAAATGGATATCAATATTGATATTAACGTCATCTTGGCGTGAAAACCTTGCTCCATCGTTCTTATGTTGCTTCTGCTTTGCATGCCCAGGCGGCTCACCATTACCTTTTCCATGCGGAGGGTCAGCCCACGCATGGCTGTTGCAAAGCATAGCTAAGCTCAAGATAGACACTGCCAAAATCGACTTATTGATTGCAGGAAGCATGGCACTCTCCATAGGTAAAGTTTGTTTTTGAATTGTAATTGTTTTGAAATGTTGAGGCTGAGTATAATTTTTTATTTGTTCATTAAACCAATAACTTACGTTAGTTATAACGGATTCTGTCGGAGTTAATGATATGTACTCTTTCTCAGGCTGCTCAAATTGACTTCAATCCCACTCGCTCTTGTGTCGCCATTAGAGCATGTTTAAGTTGATAAGAGTTTCTCGTCAATACTATAACGTCCACTGCCCTGAGCTAAGATTGTAAATAACATTAAAGCTAGCATCAGCGGGACTTTGAACCCGAGACCTGCCTCTGTATCAATCTGATTCCATCCAGCCCAGCCCAAATCAAAATGGACGGTATATATCGCTACAAAGGTGATGTACAACAATCCTAGAGCTGCTAATCGACTGTACACGCCAAGCAGTAATGCCACTCCCAATAACACTTCTCCCAACCCCGCAGCTATCCAATTCAGATCAGGGCCAAGGTAATGTAGCGGAAAGGGAAACTGCAAGCCACTGAACCATTCTGGAGCATGAACCCCACCACTCAGTTTTGTATAACCTGCGCCAATAAACTCCTGAGCAGCCCATACTCTGAGTCCGAGTAATCCAAGATCACCTATCTTCTCTATCGCTTTCGCGTGCAAGGAATGCCAAGAATTCATCTTTGAGATCTCCATAATAATGCGATGTCCAGGCAGACTGGCGCACGAAAGCCTGTATCAATTCTTTCCATGCAGGTTCACCCAATTGTTGGCGGATCGCCGGAAAGTGAGCCTCTATCATTTGGCTAGCACCAAGGAGTACAAGATGGCGATAAGCACGCATCCCGGCTTCGCTGTACCCGTGCGGAATGACCTTAGTCGCTCCTCTTACGTAGAGATAGAAGTCTTCAAGCATTTTAGTTCTTGATTGATAGTGGTTAGAGCTGGAATGTCGTTGTCCCACTCGAGCAAAATGGGGATGTGATGTTGTTGGAGTAATGCAAGTGCAACTTCTCTGGTTTGGATCTCCACGGTTTGACTATGGGTATCAATATACAAACCAAAACGCTCATCAAACTCATGGCCTGCTACGTGCATATAAGTGACGCGCTGCATATCCACATGGGATACAAAATTATGCACGTCCGTCAGGGAGTGATTCTTGTGATTCACGGCAATGTTGTTGATATCGAGCAATATGTTGCAATCGGCTCTTTCAACCACTTGCATCAAGAACTCCACCTCATTCATTTCCTGTATATTGGTGTAGTAGGTGGTATTTTCTATGGCGATTCTGAGGCCCAATATATCCTGCACTTGCTTGATGCGGTCACTGATGCGGATCATCTCACTGTGAGTAAACGGTATAGGAAATAGATCATATAGTTGATGGGCATCGCCACTGGCTGCCAGATGATCAGAGTAGTAGTCTGTACCTAGGTCTTTCATCAGTTCGCGTACATCCATCAGAAACTCCTGCTGGATGGGAGCTTGTCCACCAATGCTGAGTGATACACCATGCAGCCTGACTGGGCGACCTGATTCCAATAGCTTGTAGAGTGGTGATCTGTCTCGTTTGATCCAGTTTTCAGGCGCTACTTCAAAAAAATCAGCCTCCACTGACGACATATCCCAGTCTGCCATTTCACCCCGGTAACCCAGTCCAGCCATGGCAATGTTCTTATTTCTTAGAGCAGGAAGCTTCTTTTTTGCTGCAAGAGACTTCCTTCTTGGAGGAATAAGCATCATTTTGCTCGGCGGTAGCCTCTTTTTTCGAGCATGAGGCATCTTTCTTCTCCGAAGAGACTTCCTTTTTACTACATGTACCAGCACTACATTTTTTTTCTGCAGGACTACCAGCAAGTGCTGAGGTGGCAATAATGGCGGTGGCTAATGCAGCCAAGTGTTTGATGTTCATGGTAAGGCTCCTGTTTGGGTTGAGATACATCGTGAGCACTTGAAGAGGCAAAATCACAATGCTCTCTTGCTAATACGCTCTTGAGCAACTCATGGTTACACTGAGGTTTAAAAAAATAATTAAATATTTTTCTATGGCTATCTGTAACCTTTACCCATTCTTCAGCGAATTCTCTAGATTATGATGGAACAAGAACTGCGCAATTTGATGCTGAGAGCCCTTGACGGTAATGCTGAGTCCTATCAGTGCTTTCTACAGCGTGTCAGTTCAGTGCTGAGGGCGTATTTAAGGCGGCGTCTTAGTAGTGCTCCTGATGAAGTGGAAGATTTACTGCAGGAAACTTTGCTGGCCATTCATACCCAGCGTCATACATATCGCAGAAGTGAACCTTTGACCCCATGGCTGTATGCCGTGGCACGCTACAAAATGATCGACTACTTCCGTCGCCGATCCAAACTTAAAGCCCTGCATGAACCTTTGGAGGATGATGCCGAATGGCTGGCAATTTCCGATGAGGCAGCCCATGAGTCAAAGAAGGACCTAGGCACGATGCTTGATGCATTACCAGCACATCAACGCTTACCCATACAGCATACAAAGTTGGAGGGTAGGTCAGTTGCAGAAGCAGCGGCCATGACGGGAATGTCAGTATCCGCGATTAAGGTTGGTGTACATCGTGGCATGAAAGCACTGGCAAAAATGTGGAAGGAGCAAGCATGAAAACCGATGAATTAATCAATATCATCACAACAGGCACACAACCGGTCCCACAATATGCGGCGGAAAAACGCATCAGCTTGGCATTGCTGGCAGGTGTGGCGATATCTTTCATATTACTGTTGATAATCTATGGCGTCAGACCTGATTTAAAAGAAATCAGTACCAGTTTTGCTTTTTGGATGAAACTGGGAGTGCCCATGGCCAATGTCATTATTGGATTTATATTTGTGTTCGCGTTGGCACATCCCGGAAAATTGCCCTTGCTTGGGTATTGGGTGCTGGCTATTCCTATCGTTGTATTGTGGGGGTGGGCTATCTGGATCTGGAATGTCACAGACCCAGCGGTGCGTCCCGAATTATTATGGGGGAAAACCTGGCGGGTTTGCATCATGAATATCACGTTTCTAGCCTTGCCTGTGGGTGCTACAGCGTTATTGGCTTTACGCAATCTTGCGCCAACCAGGCCAGTGTTGACTGGTGCCATCGCTGGATGGCTTGCCGGAAGCGCTGGCGCCAGTGTGTATGCATTGCATTGCCCAGAAATGGCAGCACCATTCTTGGCTGTATGGTATGTACTCGGGATGATTGTACCGAGTGCCATCATGGCCTATATCGGGCATCGTTGTTTAAGATGGTAAGTCCGGACATGGCTGAGATAAAAGGGGCAATTCACGGGGTACCTTAATCGGTATCTCTTCAAATTCCCCTTTTATTGTTTTCCTGGTCTTTCCATTCCGAGTTATTGCTCGTAGCGTTCGTCACGCGTGCATTGCGAGTATGGTCAAGGTGATCAGACATTTCGGCCTCCAGCACTCGCTCCACCAATACCTTGATTAATTGCTTCAATAATCTACCTTCGCCAATCACGTCTTCAGGCTTGTGGTATCCGGATAAATAACTATATAGCCCATCTTTTTGGATGACTGCTTTTACTGCGGTCATTTGGCAGGAAGCTACCACCAGCGTCAATCTTGCTGGCAAAGTACTTGGGCTCAACACTCCTTAAAGCCCTTTTCTTGCAATTAAATAGACGATCGGTCTAAAATGAACAAATGGAACTTCCCACCAACGCATCAAAACCCCGACGCGGCCGCCCACCCCGCTCCGAACGTCTATTGCAAGACACTCGTGAGCTTTTACTACGTGCTGGTATTGAGTTGCTCGCTAGCCAAGGCTACACGGCTACGGGCTTACAATCTGTGCTTTCCCGTGTCCAAATACCCAAAGGATCTTTTTATCACTATTTCGACAGCAAACAGGCTTTTGGCTTGGCTGTACTTGATGCTTATGACGCCTATTTTTTGAGGAAGCTTGATCGGCATCTGCTAGAAAATGGGGTGCCAGCATTGGCCCGTTTACAGAACTTTATTGCTGAGGCTCAAAGTGGTATGCAGCGATTTGATTTTCAACGTGGCTGCCTTGTAGGGAATCTCGGGCAAGAGGTAACTGCCTTGCCATTAGATTATCGAGCACGCCTTGATGACATTCTTAATGGTTGGAAACAGCGAGTGGCTAATTGCCTGCAGCTGGCGCAAAAAGAAATGGAACTAGCTCCAGAAGCCGATGCAATGAATCTGGCTGAAGTCTTCTGGATCGGTTGGGAAGGTGCGGTTCTGCGAGCCAGAGTGGCGAATAGTATTGCGCCAATGCAAGTTTTCACGCAGCACTATTTTTCAGCACTACCCCGTTGAATTTTTTAATCAAGCATTGGAGGCTCGCATGATCAAAGCAATTGTCATCGACAAATCCGACACTCGCTATGATGCGACGGTACACTTATTAAGTGCTTCTACATTGCCTCTTGGCAACGTAACTGTAAAGGTGGAATACAGCACGCTCAACTACAAGGACGCTTTGGCAATTACTGGTCAGGGTGGCAGCGTGGTTCGCCAGTTTCCGATGGTGCCAGGAATTGATCTTGCAGGTACTGTTCTACAAAGTGAAGATCCTGCATATCGCATTGGGGACTCGGTGTTGTTGAACGGTTGGGGTCTGGGCGAAAAGCATTGGGGGGGACTCGCTCAACACGCGCGTCTATCGGGAGAGTGGCTCACTCCACTTCCATCAGGAATTAGTACACGTCAAGCAATGGCAATAGGTACAGCTGGCTATACTGCAATGTTGAGTTTGTTAGCACTAGAACGCCAAGGACTACACCCTGAAGATGGAGAGGTATTAGTTACAGGCGCGAATGGTGGTGTGGGAAGTATTGCCATCATCCTACTAGCTCATCATGGCTATCGGGTAGTGGCATCTACCGGCCGGCCGCAAGAGGCAGCTTATCTCACGATGCTGGGAGCACAAGAAATCATTGATCGCTCGTCCTTATCCAAGCCTGGAAAACCCCTACAAACTGAAAGGTGGGCTGCCGCAATTGACTCGGTAGGCAGTCACACCCTAGCAAACGTCTGCGCCAGCATCCGCTCAAATGGTTCAGTAGCAACCTGCGGCCTTGCCCAGGGTATGGACTTTCCTAGCACGGTAGCACCATTTATCTTGCGTGGGATCAATCTTCTCGGAATCAACAGCGTGACCCAGCCCAAGCATGCACGGATGGAGGCATGGGCGCGGTTAGCAAAGGATCTAGACTTGACCAAATTAGAGGCGATCACTCAGGAAATCGGCCTAGAAGACACCATCAGCGCTGCATACGATCTGCTTGAAGGCAGAGTCCGTGGCCGGGTGGTAGTTGATGTGAATCGCTGACCTTAAGATAGCGGGCAGGTCTTTGATCCATTCACGTATTTAGCCTATCTCGTAGCACACACAAAGAGCGTAGCATTAACTGGTATGACATCTACGCTAGGACGTTATTACTCATAGACAAATGAGACAGCACTGACTGCTTGACCTACAGATAATAGAATTATGAGCTCTATCCGTACTTTTTGGATTATTACGCTTTCCGCAGCTGCAATTCTGGCAGTAACTATGGGGATTCGCCAATCCATGGGGCTGTTCGTTTCTCCCTTGAATACAGCAACAGGACTTGGCATCGTCAGCATTAGTTTTGCTATGGCGGTGGGTCAGTTCATCTGGGGCTTATCCCAACCAATTTTTGGCATCTTAGCCGATAGGGTAGGATCGTTTAAGACAATTGCGTTTGGCACCTTGTTGATGGCACTTGGTCTAGCATTTATCCCCTACATGTCCTCTGATTTTGGTCTAACTATGGCCCTGGGAATTATGATGGCTGCCGGCGCTGGCGCTGGGAGTTTTTCGATACTGCTCGGCGCTGCAGCGCAAAAAATTTCTCTGGCGAAGCGCTCTGTGGCTGCGGGTATCATCAATGCTGGCGGTTCTTTTGGGCAATTTATCTTCGCACCTGTCACACAAGCGCTTATTCATACCCTCAATTGGGTGGGCGCTTTGTGGATCCTTGCAGTGACATCATTGTCAGTAATACTGCTGGCACTGCCACTACGTGACAAAAAGTCTGTCTCCAGCCGACATACTGCCACTCAGCAAGGTTTAACACTCAGACAGCAGCTTAAGATATCTTTCCGCGATCGTAGCTACTGGTGCCTGCATGCCGGTTTTTTTACCTGCGGTTTCCACATTGCATTTCTGGTGACGCATCTACCCGGTGAGGTCAATCTTTGTGGTTTAACAGCTTCAGTTGGAGCTACATCATTGGCCATTATTGGGCTCTCGAATATTTTCGGCAGCTTATATGCCGGTTGGCTTGGCCAATATCATCGGATGAAAATAATTTTGTTCTGGATGTACGCATCTCGAGCGGTAATCGTTGGCCTCTATTTGCTAGCACCCAAGACAGAACTGGCTTTTTATGTATTTGCAGCAGCTTTGGGATTCACCTGGTTATCAACCGTACCACCAACAGCAGGGCTGGTTGGGAAGCTATTTGGCTTACGCTATCTAGCCACTTTATTTGGCCTCACATTGCTGAGTCACCAGATTGGCGGCTTCCTGGGAGCATGGTTGGGAGGTATCGCATTTTATTCAACGGGGAATTATGAATGGATGTGGGGTGCGGATATTGTGCTAGCGCTGATTGCCGCTGCGCTGAATCTTCCAATCCGTGAAAGTCACCCAATTAAAGACGTATAACCGTGCCGGGGTTTCTTTCACTCGCGTTGCAGATTTTTATGTGAATTAGATCGTGACATTATTAAACTCAATCAATTACGCAAACTGATGACAGACCAGCCATGGTCGTTTGCATAGGCGGTCAGCGTCAGGTCTGCATCCACCGCCACCGGATTTGTCACCAATTTCATCAAAGGCAAATCGTTGTGTGAGTCACTGTAAAAATAACTGGTTTCAAAGTCGGACAATGTTTGCCTTTTTTCCGCCAGCCACTCATTCAAGCGAGTAACCTTGCCTTGCTGAAAGCTCGGTGTGCCTGTCACTCTTCCGGTAAATTCACCATCAACCATTTCGAGGTCAGTGCCAATCAGGTGTTCAATTCCATAGGCAGTGGCAATCGGTTTGGTGACAAAGCTGTTGGTGGCGGTAATCACAATACAGAGGTCGCCATTCGCCTTGTGCTTGTTTACCAGGTCCTGTGCTTTTTGCGTCATCATCGGACGGATGATCTTTTCCATATACTTTGTGTGCAACGATCCAGAAAGGGATCAGGTGCTCATACGTATTGAAGCTGCGAAGGCTCAGCTACCTGCTTCAGATGCTCTGAAACGTTTTCTTGACTGGAAAAATGCAGAAGAGCGTTTAAAGCAAGGAGATTGTTAATTCTCCAACAAAAACATATGGTTAACTAAATATCGAGTTTGATTGCAAAAAGTCTGCTCAATCTCATTTTGAGTTGCAAATTCTAAGCAAATGATTTTGCTAGATTATTTTCAAGTTCCTGATTTTAATAAGATGAAAGTCTCAAGTTAAATTGCAAACGACATCTGCAATTTATTTTCAGTTTTTGAAATTAAATCTTGAAGTGTCGGTTGTCACTCAACTCTAGATTCTTGCAAGTTAACTCCAGAGGTTGGCAACTGAGTCGGCCCAACTATCCCTGCATTGCCCGAGCACTACTGTTACTCACCACAGCTGCCAACTCTTCAGACAAAATCTCTAATGCCCTTGCTTCCAGTTTAAGTATCTTTTGCGTGAGTTCCGGGTTATCCAGCGGTAAAAAAGAGGCACCGCCCAAATCGCTTAACACTACTTTTTCAGTGCTCCTCAAAATATTATGCGCGTATAAATCGCCGTGCATGAGGCCATGGGCATGCAGGTGTTCTGCGGCTTGTGTGACGCCCTGTAAAATCAATTGGGCTTGTTCGGGCGTGAGCCTGCAATCATCTGCATACACATCTCGCGAGCAGCTTTTATAGCTGGGGGGGCTTGCCAGCACTTTCAAATGGGCATCCAGCAGGGGCATGACCAAGCCTGAAACGCCTTGCGGGTGATTGTGTATCACCCCTTTGATCCCGACTAGATTGGGGTGCTCACCCGCCAATATATTGGCGTGCAGTTCGCAACGCGGCAGGCCGTCGCTGGTGAGGCCACTCTTAAAGAGCTTTACTGCCACAAGCTCCTGTGCGTTTTCGTGTTGCATCACAGCCTGGTAGGTGACGCCAGAGGCGCCTTCACCAAGTACGTTCTGCAGGGTGAGGGTTTGCCAATCGATTTGCTCTATACGATGCTGACTGATGAGCGCTTGCTCAATGGCGTTGCAAAATGGGTTGCCAGCGTAGGCCAGCCAGGTGAGTTTAGGTAAATCGAATAAAAAATCCGGCAAGCTCTCAAACTGGTTGGCAGAAATCCGCAATAACTCCAAGGCGTGGCAATTTGCCATGCTGGCAGGCAAGCTGCTGAGCTGGTTACCCGCCAGCATGAGTTTTTGCAGCTTGCTGCACTCACCCAAGGCATGGGGCACGGCACCTAGTGCGTTATCGGTGACGATAAACCAGCGCAAGGTGTGGGTGGGGATGGCTTCTTCCGGGATATGTGTGATCTGGTTGGCTTTAAAACCAATCATGCTTAAGTTTTCGCATTGCCCAAGCACTTCTGGCAGGTGCGTAAACTGGTTGTTTGAGCAAAAAAGAATGCGCAGTTTTTTGAGCCGATGTAAATCACTGGGTAAATCAGTCAGCGCATTACCGGACAAGTCTAGAATTTCCAGGCTATCGGCTAATTCGAAAATTTGCGGGGGAAACTGCGTTAGCTGATTACTGAATTTGAGCTGTTTGGCCCCTTGAAGCTTACCCGCCTTGAGTTGGGCGAGCGTGTCATCTGGCGCTGGGGTGGGTGTCATAACAATCAATGCGGTTGATGGATGCGCTATGTTACTTCAATCCGTTTGGTAGTCTGCAGATTCTCTCTGGCAGGGGATTAGGCTTTATCGTTTTATTGATTCTAATGGATGAGAATCTAGAGTTGAGTTGCAAACGACCTTGCTCAAGGTGAGATCAAGCACCACTTCATGGGGCGATGCTTGATATGCATGCTGGAGGGAGTAAGTTGAAGCGCTTTAGCGTTGTTTAGGGTCGTGGTAGCGTGCCAGCCAATGTGCGTAAGGCGGAGGTAGTACCCAGGCTGGGTTCTCTTGATTGAGCTCTTTGGCTGCCTGATAGGTCCAGTTCGGGTTCTCGAGATGTGCGCGGCCTATCATGGCGAGGTCGAGTTGCTCATGACGAATGGCTTGATCTGCGAGATCAGGAGCGCCAAATCCCCATGCAGATGACACCGGGAGCTGGGTTTCGTTGCGTACTCTTTGTGCAATGGGGGCAAGGAATGCCGGGCCCCAGGGAATCTGTGCTGCTGGTGTGCTGAAACCAATGCTGACGCTGAGCATATCTAGGCCTAGCTGTTTCCAAGCATTCATTAGCTGGATGGATTCACTCAATGTCTGTTCGTCCTGCCCGTCATATTCCAATACGCCGAATCGTGCGGTCAGTGGCAGGTGTTCTGGCCAGACATGACGTACAGCAGCCAGGGTTTCGCCAGTAAAGCGGCCCCTGTTCTCAAGGTTGCCACCATATGCATCGGTGCGCAGGTTGGAGTGGGCAGAGGTGAAGCTTTGTGCCAGGTAGCCATGGGCAAAGTGCAATTCCAGCCATTCGAAGCCTGCATCCAGGGCGCGACGCGCGGCATCGACGAAGTCTTGCTGCACGCGCTGGATGTCGGCAATGCTCATGGCGGTGGGTACGCGTGGCAGCAAGCCGCCAAATGCCAGGGCTGAAGGTGCGATAGGTTGCCAGCCGCGTGTATCGCCCTCTGGGATATGGTCATCGCCTTCCCATGGGATATTGGCACTGGCCTTGCGACCAGCATGAGCAATCTGGATGCCTGGTACCGCCCCTGAGGCCTTGATGGCTGCGGCAATCGCCTGGAGCTGCTCTGCCTGCGTATCGTTCCAAATGCCAAGGCAGTGCGGGGTGATGCGGCCTTCAGGGGCAACAGCTGTTGCCTCGACGATGATTAACCCGCTTCCGCCCCGTGCAAGCGAGGTGTAATGCACTTGGTGCCAATTATTGGCAACGCCATCAATGGCCATGTATTGGCACATTGGGGGTATGGCGATGCGGTTCTTTAATGCAACACCTTTTAGTTGAAATGGAGAAAATAAGTTTGCCATTGTGATTCCCTCGCTACTGACGATTGGTGGATATGGTGCAAGCATTTCCCTTAATATTATTCGGGATGTTTCCATAGTTCCAATATATTCGAACTATGGAAACATATTAATGGCTATGATAAATTTTGTCCATGAGGCAAATTAAACATCCACCGATTGAACAGATAGAGCTCACCGAACTCATGTATGCGCTATCTGATCCCGCTCGTCTGGAGATTGTTGCATGCCTGGCACAGGCTGGGCGGCAGATGACTTGTGGTGAGTTGGATATGAACCGGCCAAAATCCAGTATGTCCCATCATTTCAAAATATTGCGTGCTGCGGGTTTGGTGGAAACCATCATTGATGGCAAGGAGCATTTGAATTCGCTACGACTTGCCGAGATCGAGCAGAAATTTCCTGGTGTCTTGAGTGCAGTGTTGCAGTCTATCCAGCGTTAGCAAGATGGTGAATTGCGGGGCATTGCGGACGGCTTAACTTGATTCCACATCACTACAAAAAATAGCCCAACCTGATAACAGGTCGGGCCTAGTGTGCAGAGTTTTCGAGCTTTTTTACTGTCGCCCTTGAATCATTGAATGCTTAGCCTACGTAGCGTTTGACCTGAAAGCCATATTTGGGGTGTGTGACGTAAACGAAGTGCTTGCCTAAGTTGCGATCTGCACGCTCAGCAGATGTGTTGATGCGATTCATGTTGAAGCCGTACTTTGGATGGGGGCGGTTGTTGGTGATGACCGCAACATCCTTGGTGCTGGCAACAGCCTTGGTTTCGGCGATGCGTGCATCAAATGTGCTATTGAGCGGGCTGATATTAGCAGCGGCCAGTACTTGGCCATTGAGCACGGTGTTGCCGTCTTGTGCTTGTGCAAACATGGCGGAAGAAGCCAACAATGCGAAAGTCAGAATTGAAATTGCCTGTTTCATGGTAAATCTCCTAAGAATCATATAATTAAAATTGATAGTTGCTTTGCAGTACAGTTGATAGTTTCTATTGCCAGCCACCTCCCAACGCCCTGTATAAGTTGATCATTGCGGAAATCTGCTTCTGCTTGGTCTCAATCAAGTCCATCTTGGCTTCCAGCGCATCGCGCTGCGTGAGCAGCACTTCCATGTAGTCAGCGCGTGCGGATTTAAAGAGCTGATTGGAGATTTCGATAGAGCTGGTCAGGGTGTCGACCTGGTTGTTTTTCAACTGGTAGTTCTTGTCGAGGTTGTCCAGATTCGATAACTGCGTGGCCACTTCGCCATAAGCATTGATGATGGTTTGCTCATACTCGAACGCTGCCTTGATTTGCTCGGCACTGGCGTTCTTGTAAGTGGCGATAATGGCGTTGCGGTTGACCAGTGGCGCAATCAGGTCGCCACCGAGCGATCCGGCAATCGACTCTGGCATGTTCAGCAGATAGCGCGGATTGAAGGCCTGGAAGCCCAGCCCAGCCTTGAGGGCGAAGGACGGATAGAAGTTCGCCTTGGCTACCTCGATATTCAGCTTGGCAGCTTCCAGCTCTAGCTGCGCTTGACGGATATCAGGACGGTTTTCCAGCAATTGCGATGGAATGCCGACAGCCAGCATCTTAGGCTTAATATCCATGAAGCCTGCTGAGGCCCGTTCGATCGGTTGCGGTGTGCGGCCCAGCAGGAAGTTGAGACGGTTCTCCGTTTCGACGATCTTCTGCTTTACCTCGAAGCGTTGGCTCTGGTTCTTGTTCACCTCGGCTTCGAAGCGTTTCACCGCCAGCGATGTGGTGCGGGCATATTGCTGTAGCTCCCTGACCACGTCGAGCGCGTGTTGCTGAATCTCGATATTTTTGTCGAGATTCTCCAGCTCGTTATCCAGAGCGAGCAGCTCGTAATAAGAGTTGGCGACTTCCGCGACTAGGTTGGTGACAAGGAAGTGCTTACCCTCCACTGTCGCCATATATTCCATGGTGGCAACCTTGGTGGCATTGCGCAGCTTCTTCCAGACATCCAGCTCCCACGAGGCAACCAGGCCAAACTGGTAGTTGCCGAAATATTTGGGGAAGTGCTTGCCTTCCTTGATATCCAGCCCTTCCTCAATGGCGCCGTTGCGGGTGTAGCGTGCAGTCTTCTCGCTTTCAGCGCTTGCCCCTATGCCAACCGAGGGCAGGTATTCGCCTTTCCTCGCCAGGATCTCGTTCTCGGCAACGCTGATGCGCTGCATGAGAATGTTGATCTCCTTGTTGTTGGCAATCGCGGTGTCTATCAGTGCTGCCAGATGTTGATCTTCAAAGAACTCCTTCCAGTTCACATTGGCGCTGCTGCTGGCGCTGGCATCACTAGTGGTGTAATGCTCGGGCAGTGCAACCTGCGGCTCTTTTTTTGTGATCGTTGGGATGGCGCATGCCTGCATCATCAGCGCCAGGGCTCCCAACACGGCAAGTTGAATGGCTTTATTCTTGGTCATCATCGTTTTTGCTGTAGTGATAGATTTCAGTTAAAGGCTCGAACTCTTCATTCCTGATCATCGATTTACCGTCGGAAAGCTTGGCAAAGATGTAGTACAGGCCAGGGATGAGAATGACGCCGAAGATGGTGCCGAACAGCATGCCGCCAAGCGCAGAGCTACCGATGGTACGGTTACCCACTGCGCCCGCACCGGTGGCGAGCACCAGCGGGATCAACCCGGCAATGAAGGCGAACGAGGTCATCAGGATGGGGCGGAACCGTACACGTGCACTCTCAATCGCGGCATCCTTGATGGATAAGCCTTGTGCATGTTTCTGCACGGCATATTCCACAATCAGCACCGCGTTCTTACCCAGCAGGCCGACCAGCATCACCAGCCCGACCTGGGCGTAGATGTCATTGGCCAGGCCTAATCCCTTCAGCAGGAAGAATGAGCCGAATACCCCGGCAGGCAGCGACAGCACGACAACCAGCGGCAGGATGAAGCTTTCATACTGTGCAGCTAGTACCATGTAGACGAATACCAGCACGACACCAAAGATGATGATTGCTTCGTTACCACGGTTGGCCTCGTCGAAGGACAAGCCTTCCCAGCCAATGTCGTAGCCGTGTGGCAGGGTGGCCTTGGCCACTTGTTCCACGGCCTTGATGGCGTCATCCGTGGTATAGCCTGCAGCAGGCATGGCGCGGATAGTGGCTGAGTTGTACAGGTTGTAACGCGTGATTTCGTTCGGGCCCTGCATCTTCTTCAGCTTCATGAAGGCAGAGTAAGGCACCATTTCGCCTTCCTCGTTTTTCACGAAGTAGTTGAGGATATCTGTTGGGTAGCGGCGGAACTCAGGGCCAGCCTGGGTGTAGACCTTGAAGAAGTTGTTGAAGCGGATAAAGCCCTGTTCATAGGTACTGCCGATCAGGATATCCAGGTTATCCATCGCCTTGGCGATTGACACTTTCTTCTGCATGGCGAGCTTGTTGTCGATCTGGATTTCATACTGCGGATAGTTCGCGGCATAGAAGGTGAACAGGCCGGTGAGTTCTTTACGCTTGGCCAGTGCCTTCATGAAATCCTGATTGATCTTGTCGAACTCGTGGTAGTCGGTGTTATCGGTCTTGTCGAGCAGACGCAACGCCAGGCCGGATGCTGCACCATAACCAGGCACTGCTGGAGGCTCGAAGAATTCGACGACGGCACCGAAGTCCTTGGTTTTTTCTTCCAGCTCCTCGATCACGTCATGCACCGAGCGTGAACGCTGTGACCAATCCTTGAGGTTGATAATACAAGTACCGGCATTGGAACCACGGCCCTCGGTCAGCACTTCATAACCTGCCAGTGAAGATACCGACTGCACGCCATCCACCTTGGAGGCAACAGTCTGCAACTGCCGTGCGATCTTGTTGGTCACTTCCAGTGTGGAGCCAGGAGGTGTCTGAATAATTGCATACACCATGCCCTGATCTTCGCCAGGGATGAAGCCGGCTGGTAGCGTCTTGTTGACCAGGAAAGTACCGCCTGCAAATGCTGCCAGCAACAGGAAGGTAACGATGCGTCGTGTCACCACGAGCTCAAGCAGCTTGGTGTAACGTCCAGTCACTTTCTCGAACACATGGTTGAAGGCGTTGATGAACAGGCTGATAGGCGTCTTGCGCTTGGGCTGGCCGTGGTTGTTCTTCAGCAGCATGGCGCACAGCACTGGGGTCAGCGACAGGGCAACGATACCGGAGATGATGATGGAAGCCGCCATGGTGATGGAAAACTGGCGGTAGAACACACCCACCGGCCCAGTCATGAAGGCCACGGGTACGAACACAGCGGTCATCACCAGGGTAATGGCGACAATCGCACCACCGATCTCCCCCAGCACCTGTTGGGTAGCTTTGTAGGGAGTCAAATGCTCGGTTTCCATCTTGGCATGGACGGCTTCCACGACCACGATGGCGTTATCCACCACGATACCGATCGCCAGCACCAGCGCAAACAGGGTGATCAGGTTGATGGATATCCCGAACATCTGCATCACGGAGAAGGTACCGATCAACGACACCGGCACCGCCAGGATCGGGATCAAGGTGGAGCGCCAGTCGCCCAGGAAGATAAATACCACCAGGGCTACCAGGACAAATGCCTCGATCAGGGTATGGATCACCTTTTCGATAGAGGCATCCAGGAACTTGGATACGTCATAGTTGACTTCATAATCCATGCCTTCGGGGAAGGATGCTTTCAGCTCCTGCATTCTTTCCTTCACATGCTCAATCACTTCCGTCGCATTGCTGCCATAGTTCTGCTTGAGCACGATGGCGGCTGAGGGATAGCCGTCCTTGTTCGAGTAAATGTCGTAGAACTCACTGTTCAACTCGACTTTGGCGATGTCCTTGAGATGCAGGATTTCGCCTTCGGAGTTGGCGCGGATGATGATGTCTTCGTACTCTTCGGGCTTGTTATAGCGGCCCTTGTAGATCAACACGTATTCCTTGGATTGAGCGCTGATACCTGAACTTTGGCCCAAGCGGCCTGGGCGGCCAATCACGCTCTGGCTGTTGATTGCCTCCATGACTTCTTCGGTGGAGACGTTGTAGGCCCGCATACGTTCTGGGTTGAGCCAGATCCGCATCGCATACTGGCGGCTACCGAGGATCTTGGCTTGGGCAATACCGTTGACGCGCTGGATTTCAGGGATGATGTTGACGTTGGCATAGTTGAAGAGGAATTTCTCGTCAGCATTCTTATCCTTGCTGAAGAGGTTGACGTACATCAGCATGCTGGGCTGTACGCGCTCGACCACCACACCTTCCATTTGCACCAATTGCGGCAAACGGCTCATGACCTGGTCGATACGGGTCTTGACGTTGATCATCGCCTGGTTGGGGTCCACGCCCAGGTCAAAAATCACCTGGATCGTGGCTTCGCCGGCACTGGTGGCATCGGAGACGATATATTTCATCCCCGGCACGCCGTTGATCGCGCGTTCAATCGTGATTAGCGAGGATTGCACCAGCACATCGGCACTGGCGCCAGGATAGGCCAGAGACACGATCACGCGTGGTGGCGCAATGTCAGGAAACTGTGAAGTGGGCAGGGACTTGATCGACAAGAACCCCATGAATACGATCAATAGCGATAGCACAATCGCCATGACCGGTCTTTTAATAAAGATATTCAGCATTTATCTCGTCACCTGAGTGGGTTATTCAGCGTAAAGGCTGAGGTCTGACATGGCTTTGTCAGGGGCGATGAAATCGACTGCAATCTCTTGACCGTTGTGCACCTTGCGCAGGCCTTCGACCAGGATCTTGTCGCCTTCTTCCAGGCCATCTTTCACGATGTAAAGGTGAGGCAGTTCCCCGTCGATATTGACGAGTCGCTGCTCAACCTTGTTGTCCTTGCTGATGACGTAGACATAGACCTTGTCGAGAATCTCGAACGTGGCTTTCTGCGGGATCAGCAAGGCATCCTTGTAGGGAATGCTCATGAGGATGTTGCCGGTCTGGCCATGGCGCAGAATCTTGTTGGGGTTGGGGAAGCTGGCGCGGAAAGCGATATTGCCGGTCTTGTTGTCGAAATCGGCCTCAATGGTCTCGATCACGCCTTCCTGATCAAACACCTCGCCATTCGCCATTTTCAGCTTTACCTTTTCCCGCTCTTGCGAAGGGTTCTTCTTGCTCTGCATGTAGTCGAGATATTCGGATTCAGGCACGTTGAAATACACCCACATCTTGCTGATATCCGAGAGCGTGGTCAGCAGGTCGCCTTCATCCAGCAGGCTGCCGTTTCTCGCTTCCAGGTGATCCATGATGCCGGTGAACGGGGCGTTGATGTTGGTGAATCCAAGATGGGTGTTCGCGACATTAACCTCGGCGTTGGCCTTGTCCAGCTTTGCTTTTGCCAGCGCCAGTTCATTGGGCGAGACGATATTTTTGTCTGCCAGGGCCTTGGTGTTGTCATACTCGATCTTGGTCATGTTGGCCTCGGCCTTGGCTTTTTGCAGGTCGGCCTGGTAGAGGTTGGGCATGATCCTGAACATAGGTTGGCCCTTGTTGACCTGTTGACCTTCATCGACAAACGTATCTTGCAGATAGCCACGTTCCAGGGCGCGGACTTCAATATGCCGAATGGCATGAATCTGTGAAACGTACTCCTTCACAATGTTGGTGTCCTTGCGTAATGGCGAGGTCACCTTGAGTTTGAGTAATTCCTGGTGTTCGTTGGTTTCAACTTGATGGCAGCCGCTCAAGAGCACTGCCATGATGCCTAGGGCAACAGAGATTTTTTTGATCATAGGATTCATGCTTAGCCAATTGGTGAAAATGGAGAGCTACTTTTCTTCCGGGGCGAATATCCTGCTCAGCTTGATCAGTACGTGTCATGTGGCGAGACTGCAGAACTGGTGCGGGGTATTCTGGGATGTGCTGGTTCAGAACACAGGCGGATGATTGGCCAGAAGTCTGGCGCTGGGCGCACGAACCCGCTTAAGGAATCATGACAGGCATGTTTCTTTAGGACGGAGCTTTGGCGTCGGGAGGATGTTTTACAGGCTTAGGCTATACCAGGCTTGTATCCTGTTGCTGGGCTGCAAAACAGCATCCATCATCAGCAAGGGTGCTGAACAAACACGGATTAAGCCTGGGTAGGCGGGTCGCGGGGTCTTGCGTGGTTGGAGAAAAGTAGACGGTAGGCACGATCGCTGCTGACAGGTGCCCAAGAGTAAGGCAGCGTGGTTGCCAGCAACAGTGCGGTGAAAAGTAGCCCGGTGAGGGTAAGGTCCAGCGTGGTAGGTGGCTCGCCACCTCCAGTAATCGACTCGATGACAGAAACTTGGACTGGCTCAGTATCGCCAATGTACCAATTGTCGGTGGAGTGGATGAGATGGTTCGTCAATCCAATCAATGCAAAGATGACTGATACGAGGAACAGTCTCATTTGCACAGCTGACGGATTGAGTTTATTTACCATAGTGCTCAGTTAGAGAGAGGCTTTTGTGTTTGGTTCACTGAACTAATGATGAATTCATCAGTTTGTAATGTGGTGGCATCCTACGCATGGGCTGATCATTTTGCAAACAGTATTTTTTGCTTGGGCTTCAGCCCTTGTCTGAGCAGGAGTCTGGGAGAAATAGGAGGGTGTTGTTGCAGTGGTTGATCAGGTAAAGAATGCCTGAGTACTTTATAATCACGATCTTAATGAATTGTTGTGCAGGAGTGGTTGGATGTCGGAAGAGTTCGCGGATATGGCTATTCATCAGTTGCATTTGAGCTATAGCGGCCATCAGGATCGCATGTTGCTCAAGGTCAGCTTGGGCGAGGAGTCGGAGCTCAATGCTTGGTTGACGCGTCGTATCGTGCGCGTGATGTGGGGCTTGTTGCAGGATAGTGAGTTGTCGCCTGTACCCATGCATGACACCTTGGCTGTGACGGCAGAAGAGTTGCTGGAACATTTCAACCAGGAAGTCGTGAGTATGCCGGTCATGCAAGGCTTCAATCTTTCGGGTGCCTATCATGACCTCAAGTCGGCGCATGCCGAGCCTCCGGTACTGATTACCGAATGCAAGTTGGTGCATATGGATCATACGGAATCCATGCTGGAATTGCATAGCCAGGCTGGTGAGACGTATAGTATTGCGCTGACCGCGGAGTTGAGCCATGCCTTGAGCAGCATGTTGCAGTTGGCGACACAGGAAGCTGCATGGGATTTGGGGCTGTCAACGGATCGCATCGTGCTGGCAGATGAGGCGGCACCTTACGTTCTGCATTAAAGCGCATGAGCATCAGTAATACATCGCTGTTGCAACGCAGCCTGGCATCTGTCTGGCACCCTTGCACGCAGATGAAGCAGCATGAAATGCTGCCTCTGGTGCCCATCAAGCGTGGCGAAGGTGTCTGGCTGGAGGATTTCGATGGCAAGCGCTACCTGGATGGCGTGAGTTCCTGGTGGGTTAACCTGTTTGGGCATAATCACCCCTATATCAAGCAAGCCATCACTGCGCAACTTGAGCAACTTGAGCATGTGATCCTGGCCGGATTTACCCATGAGCCTGTGGTGCGGCTTTCTGAGCAGTTATCGATCTTGACCGGGTTGGGGCATAGTTTCTATGCTTCTGATGGTGCATCGGCCACCGAAATCGCGCTGAAAATGAGCTTTCATTACTGGCGCAATCGCGGCCAGCTTGGCAAGACCCGCTTTCTCAGTTTGCAGAATGGCTACCATGGTGAAACCCTGGGTTCCTTGTCAGTCACTGATGTTGCCTTGTTCAAGGATACCTATGCGCCCTTGTTGCGGGAATCCGTGACCTTGCCGAGCCCGGATTGGCGTCTTGCCGAGACGGGGGAAAGTGCTGAGCAATATGCCTTGCGTTGCGCTCGCTTTGCCGAGGAATATATTGCCCAGCATCATGACGAGCTTGCCGCAGTGATCGTGGAGCCATTAGTGCAGTGTGCTACAGGCATGGCGATGTACCACCCGGCTTATCTGCAACAATTACGTGGCATATGTGATCGTTACCAAGTACATCTAGTTGCCGATGAAATTGCCGTGGGATTTGGACGCACTGGCAGCATGTTCGCGACTGAGCAGGCGGGTATCAGGCCTGATTTTATCTGCCTTTCCAAGGGGATTACTGGCGGTTATCTGCCACTTTCTGTCGTGCAGACCACGGATGAGATATATGCAGCCTTTTATGATGACAACGTCACGCGTGGTTTCCTGCATTCGCATAGCTATACCGGTAATGCGCTGGCATGTAGCGCGGCCTTGGCAACCCTGGAGATTTTTGCGCAGCAGGACGTGCTCAACAGCAATCGCAGCAAAACCGAATACCTCAACCACAAGCTGGCTGTCCTGGCTGATCTGCCAGTGGCGCATTTACGCAACCTCGGCATGATCTGGGCTTTTGATGTCGCCCCCAGCCAACCTGGCTTTCAGCAGCGCTTCTATCAAGCGGCGTTGCAGCGAGGGCTGTTATTGCGCCCGGTAGGCAATACCGTGTATTTCATGCCACCGTATGTTATCAGTGAAGCAGAGATGGACTGGATGCTGGAACAAACCCTGCACGCGCTCAAGGAAACGATATGAGGTGGTGGCTGTTCAGCTTGCTGATGGTGGCTAGCATGGTGTCTCATGCCGCCTTGCCGGAGCCTGTCAGTGATTTGCTGCGTAAGAATGGCATCGCCGAAGAAAACGTGGCTGTGTATGTACAGCGTGTCGACCAGTCAGCTCCGCTGGTGGATCATCACAGTGATCGGCCGATGAAGACGGCATCCACCATGAAGTTGTTGAGCACTTATGCCGGGCTGGAGCTACTCGGACCGGCTTATCGCTGGCGTACCGAGCTTTATCATGATGGCAGACTAGAGAATGGCGTATTGCATGGCAACCTCATCATCCAGGGGCGCGGCGACCCCTACCTGCTGGCAGCTGATATGCGCGCTATGCTGGAAGACCTGCGGCTGGCGGGTGTAGAAGATATTCACGGTGATATTGTGCTGGATGCCGACTATTTTGCCCGGCGCTCCCACGATGCGGCTGAGTTTGACGATAAGCCACATGCGCCGTACAACGCTATCCCCAATGCTTTTGCCGTCAATATCAAGTCAACCTCGTTTTACTTTCTGGTTGAGGAGGGCAAGCTCAAGGTCGAGTCTGACCCTGAGCTACCTGAGATTCACATCCACAATCAATTAAAGCTGGTGCGCGGTGACTGCGGAGACTGGAAAAACCGGGTGCAGTTCATGGTGGAGCCAATAGGCGACGAGGTAAACGTCACCTTCACGGGGGACTTTCCCCAGGCTTGCCGTAGCAAGACGCTGGAGTTGAATGTGCTGGAAGACGGCCCTTACGCCTATGCGTTATTTCGCAACCACTGGCAGTCACTCGGGGGCAAGTTTAAGGGTAAATGGCGCTATGGTGTGTTGCCGGAAGGCGCAGCACACCTGCTCACGCATGATTCGCAGCCATTGTCAGAAATCATCCGCACCATCAACAAATACAGCAACAACCTCATGGTGAGGCAATTATTCCTGACCATTGCGGCAGAGCGGGTGGCTAGCCCTGCTACCGAGGTGGATGGCATCCATGCCATTCGCGCTTGGCTTGCCAGCAAAGGTCTGCATTTCCCTGAGCTAGTACTGGAAAATGGTTCCGGGCTTTCGCGCAATGAACAGATCAGCGCCAAGCATATGGCCGCTTTCCTGCTGGCAGCCTATGCTAGCCCGGTGATGCCGGAATATCTCTCTGCCCTGCCGATTCCCTCTGTTGATGGCACCATGGCTAACCGCTTGCGTAACAGTCAGGCACGGGGTAGTGCACACCTGAAAACAGGGACGATCAATGGCGTGAGTGCGCTGGCAGGCTATGTTCACGATAATCGAGGGCGGCGCTGGGTGTCGGTCATCATGGTTAACGATCCCAAGGCCAGTGCTTCACGTGCTGCACAAGATGCGCTGATTGACTGGATTTACCAACAGCCCTGATCCGCACAGGCTGGAATAATCTAGGTATGATACTGGCTTCGCGCAGCGTATAAACGCCTGTCTTTGGCTGATGCGTTGTTGTTGTAAACCCGTGATCGGAGAAATCCATGAAACCAATTGCCATGCTGGCAAGCGCATTCGTGCTGGCCATGCTCGCCATGAGTGGCTGTTCAGCCGATACCAATAGTGACAAGGAAAAAATCGTAATGAGCGACAAAATCACCGAATTGCAGAAAATCGATACCCAAGTGGGCGAAGGCCGCGAAGCTGAGGCAGGCCTTAATGTCACCGTGCACTACACAGGCTGGCTCTATGACCCCAGCAAGCCTGATGGCAAGGGGGCCAAGTTCGACAGCTCCGTTGACCGTCGTGAACCCTTTGTATTCTATCTTGGCGGTGGCCAGGTCATTCGCGGCTGGGATGAAGGTTTTGCTGGCATGAAAGTGGGCGGCAAGCGCACCCTGGTTATCCCGCCAGAATATGGCTATGGCGCACGCGGCGCTGGTGGCGTGATCCCGCCGAATGCAACGCTGGTATTTGATGTAGAGCTACTCGGCGTTAAGTAAGCTTCCTTGCGCGGCACCTGTGCCGAAAGCCAGGTGCCGGATTTATCTACCATGATGAGTGGATCAAGAGTCAAAAAATGAAAGCACGTGTTAAGTGGATTGAGAATGTCTGTTTCATGGGCGAATCCGAGACTGGTCATGCCGTTGTGCTCGACGGTGCACCCGATGCGGGTGGTCGTAATCTCGGCATGCGTCCGATGGAGATGCTGCTGATTGGCATGGGGGCTTGTACCTCTTTTGATGTGGTCACCATCCTCAAAAAGTCGCGTCAGCCGGTAACGGATTGCGAGGCTGAGATCAGCGCTGAACGTGCTGATGAGATTCCCAAGGTGTTCACCAAGATACATGTGCATTTTGTCGTGACTGGCAAGAGTTTGAATCCAGTCCAGGTCGAACGTGCCGTGAAGCTTTCCGCTGAGAAATATTGCTCAGCTTCCATTATGCTGGGCAAGGCTGCTGAGATTACCCACGATTTTGAAATCCGTGAGGCTGAACTTTGAGCCGACCACAAGGCATGCAGGGGCTGCGCCATGTGGCCCTGTTTGTGCAGGATATCGAGGCCTGCCTGCATTTCTATGTCGACCTCATCGGGATGCAAGTTGAGTGGCAGCCTGACCCTGACAATTACTACCTGACTTCGGGCAATGACAACCTGGCCTTGCATCGTAGCCATGACGCACCAGAAGGCAAGCAGCGCCTTGATCACATTGGATTCATTATCAGTGATCTTGAGTTGGTCGATGAATGGCATGCTCATTTCGTTGCCAATGGTGTCAAGATACTCATGCCGCCCAAGACCCACCGCGACGGTGCGCGTAGTTTTTACTGTGCAGACCCGGCGGGTACACATGTGCAGATTATTTATCACCCGCCGATTTCAGGCAGGTTCTAACCTAGGCTAACTCATGAAAAAGCCCCGCATTGCGGGGCTTTTTGTTGTGTAAACCTGACCAGGGTTAATATTTCCAAGTCAGTGTCAGCATCGCATTTCGTGGCGCCCCATAGTAGCTCTGAGTCCAGTAAAGGCTGTTCAGGTATTTCTCGTTTGTCAGATTGTAGACATTGAGAGCAGTGCTCCAGTTACGATTGATATCGTAACTGGCCATTAGGTTGACGACAGCGTAACTCTCTTGGCGCAAGCGGATGTAGTTATCTTCGTGGATATCACTTTGCCAACGTACGCTGGCACCGACCTTGAGACCTTCAACCGTTGGTATTTTGTATGTGGTGCTGAGTACAGCATTACGTCGAGGAGTGTAAGTTTTTACATTATCACCGTCGTTGTTCTTGATGCTGAATAAGTAGGTGAAGCCAGCATTGATCTGTAGGTTTTCTAGCATTTCACCGGCAATATCAAAATCAATCCCCTTGGTATTGGCATCAATACCTTCATTAATCGCGATGTTATTAGCGTTGTAGCCAACGATCTGGGCCACGTTTTGCTGCTTGCTCTTGAATAGCGCTAGAGAGGAGTTAAGCTTTTTATCAAAAAACTCGCTCTTGATACCTATCTCATAGTTTTTGCCTTCTAGCGGAGCTAGAGGCTTGAGATCAGCACCTAAGTTGACCTGGGGATTGAATATCTCAGTGTAGCTGGCATATAGCGAGTGGAGGTCATCCAGTTTGTAAACTGCGCCCAGGTAAGGTGATACCTTGTCCCTGACGGACGTTGCATAGGCAGCCCCATAGCTTTCGCCAGTACTTTCATAGCGTACGGCATTAGCGCCCAATGTAACTTTCAGCTCATCAGAGATGGTGAGTTTTGTGGCGGCATAGTTGTTCCATCGTTTGATATCGAAGGCTGCAAAGCGGTTAAAGGAATCAAAGGTCGGTTTTGCAAAGCCGGGAATGCTGTTGAAGCCGTTAGCTAGTAATTGTTGGTAATAACTTGCATACAGGCCATTCTGGTCCATGGTGGTACGAGACCAGTTAGTGCCGATCACAACTTCATGTTCTCTACCGCCTAGATTGAATGGGCCTGAAGCATAAATATCGGCAATTAGGTCTTTTTCCGTGTCACGGAAATAACCTGGCAGGCCATATAAGCCCCCAACCACGTTATTGGCTGGATCATCGGCTACTTCGTAGTTATAGAACAGCTTGCTCTTGCCGTTATTTTCTTGCCTGGTTAATGCTGCTTTGATTTTCCAGCTATTGTTAAATACATGCTCAATCTCTGCAAAAGTCACGTTTTTTGTATTGTTGAAATAAGTCCAACCAGGAGATGAGCTATCTGAGCGGCGGAAATGATTACGTGTACCAGCCATGGTGTCTAGCTGTAGAGCACCCCAAATGGTGCCATTGCTATCGTTTTGATGATACGTGTGACCAAGGCTCAGGCGAGTGTTATCCGTGATATCTGCCTCAATGATGCCGTAGAACACATTCTTCTCATTGGAATAACGATCAAGGTAGGAATTCTTATTCTGATGCACAGTGACGATACGACCTCGGACATTACCGGCTTCGTTAATCGGGCCAGAAATGTCAAAGTCTAGGCGGCGGTTATCCCAGGAGCCAACCGAAACATCAATCTTAGCTTGGAATGTTGTCGTTGGGCGTTTACGTACAAAATTGATCGTCGCCGATGGATTACCCGTGCCTGATAACAAGCCATTAGCGCCACGTAACGCTTCGACACGGTCGTAAATAGCTAAATCAAGATCGCCAGGCTGGTTGCCAAATACCATGGGTACGCCTATTCCATCAATCTGGAAGTTTGTAATATCAGCACCACGGGCTGTGTAATAGGTTCTGTCAGTCTCAACTCTTTCTACGCGTACACCAGGTAAATAATCGAAAGCATCGTTGATATTGGTGATTCGGAAGTCGTCCAGTTGTGTACGGGAAATGGTTGAAATTGATTGCGGGGTTTCCCGTAATGACGTGTTGAGCTTTGTAGCTGTAGCACTTGATTTGACGGTATAAGATTTGGTTTTTTCAGATGCTTCTTGCTCTAATGAGCTGGCAACGGCTTTTACCTGAACTTCGGGTAACGTATCTTCCGCAAGTAGCACACCGCTGTTTGACAGGCATAGCAATGCCACCGCACTGGCTGTGCGTTCTAATAATTTACTCATGTATTCATTTCCCTGATGAATTAAAAAGTCATGAAATGATAATGATTGTTATTAATTATGTGAATAATTTATTAAAGAAAATAACAACTATTTACATTATTGATTGCAATTAGATATGCGGCGCTGAAATAGCGGCAATAAAAAAGCCCCGCATGGCGGGGCTTTTTTATTGGTGATGAGATTAGATAACTCTTACGCTGAGTGGTTGTTCTGCCTGAATGATCTCGAATAGGCGATCAATATTGGGATGCTTGCCTGGGTTGGCTTCGGCGTCGGCAGTATGTTCCGCATAAATCTCCAGCCCGTCACGGGCTGCGGCAACATTAATGCTGCCATATTTCTTATATAAATGATGGTATACCTTGATTGAGCCTTGGCTGCCGGGTTTGTTCTCGATGGTGGCGGCAATGTTGCCCTTGGTGTCGAGTAGTTCGATTTTTTGGATATGGTCGCTGGCTTCAAGGCCAGCTAGGATTGTACTGAATGTTGTCATAGATGATAGGTTGTGGTTGTCATGATGGTGGAAAGGAGTCGCATACCGGTCTTGACCGGTAGCGGTAGTTCAGCGGCACCTTGTGCAATCGCCTGTTGCGCATGACCGGCTTCGTCAGCTTGCATTTGGCTGACAATCGCGCGGCTTTTCTGGTCATGCGCAGGCAATGTTTCAAGATGTCGTGCTAAATGGGCACCGACTTGATGTTCTGTTTCCGCCACAAAGCCTAGGTTCCAGCGGTCGCCGAGCGCGCCTGCGAGCAGTCCTAAACCAAAGGAACCACCGTAGAACAGTGGATTGAGGAGGCTGGTATGACTGCCTAATTCCTTGATGCGTTTCTCGCACCAGGCAAGATGTTCGGTTTCTTCCTGTGCCGCAGTACGTAATACTGCTGCTGTAGCGGGATTGCGTGCCGTGATAGCCTGCCCGTTGTACAAGGCTTGTGCACAAATTTCACCGGTATGATTGACCCGCATCAAGGCAGCAGCATGCTGCTTGTCTTGCTTCTCGGTGAGTGTTTCGGCTAGTGCTTGGCCTGGATGGGCGCGCTGGCTGTTGGGTGTGGCCAACAAGGTGCGCAGGCTTTTGTCGAATTCGATGATCAGTCGGTCTAGCATGGTGGGGTGGGTAGTGCGAGGTTAATAGCAAAACAGGCCGCCTGATGGCGGCCTGGGTAAGCGTTTATTTACGTTGAAGGATTTGCAGGCCCTTTAGCAGGTTGAGTGCCTGGTTGAACTGGTAGTCGGCCTTGGAGCCTGGTTCAATCGGCCCAGCTGGCGTTGCTGCCTTGTCTTTTTGATCCTTGCTGTCAGGTTCTGCAGGCGTCGCTGGTTTGCTGTCTTTTTCTTCAGCAGGAGCTGGTTGCACGATAGGTGCCTCTTCCGCTTCCTTGGGGTTGCTCAAGTGACGGCTCAGGTCTGCCTCGCGCAACATGGCAGCATGTTCCTGTGAGTTGACAGTTGCTTCTTCTACCAGAATGTCAGGCACGATGCCCTTAGCTTGAATGGAGCGACCCTTTGGCGTGAAATAACGAGCGGTTGTCAGCTTGATGGCTGCGCCGTTATTCATTGGCAGGATGGTTTGCACGGAGCCTTTACCAAAGGTTTGAGTACCCAGGATGATGGCGCGCTTGTGATCTTGCAGAGCACCCGCCACGATTTCGGATGCGGATGCAGAACCACCATTCACCAATACGACCAATGGCAAGGTCTTGAGGTCGGCGGGTAGGTCACGCAAGTAGTCAGCACGAGCGCCACCACGTACGTAGTTTTCAGGGTTGGCGGTCAGGCGCATCTTGGCTTCTTCACCACGACCTTCGGTATAAACCACCAGTTCGCCCTTGGGCAGGAAGGCGGCAGAAACACCGACACCAGCATTGAGCAGGCCACCGGGGTTATTACGCAGGTCAAGGATCAGGCCCTTGAAGGCTTCTTTGTTTTGCTCGCGCAGGGTTTTGATGGCTTTGGCCAAGTCCTCACCAGTATGTTCTTGGAACTGGGTGATGCGGATATAGGCGTAACCAGGTTCGGATAGCTTGTACTTGACGCTCTGCGTTTTGATAATAGCGCGGGTTAATACAAAGGTTAGTGGCTTGGCCTCACCCTTGCGTAACACGGTCAGTGTAATCTTGGTATCAGGCTTGCCGCGCATGCGCTTGACGGCATCATTCAACGATAGGCCTTTTACTGGTGTGTCATCCAGCTTCATGATGAGGTCGCCGCTCTTGAGGCCGGCCTTGTAGGCAGGGGTATCCTCAATCGGGGCGACTACCTTGACGAAGCCATCTTCCATGCCGACTTCAATACCCAGGCCGCCAAACTCACCCTGGGTACCAGCTTGCAAGTCCTTGAATGCATCTGCATCTAAGTAGGCTGAATGAGGGTCCAAGCCAGAAAGCATGCCGTTAATGGCTTCGGTGAGGAGTTTCTTGTCTTCTACAGGTTCTACATAGTCGCTCTTGATCTTGCCGAATACTTCGGCAAATGTGCGTAGGTCATCCAGTGGCAATTGCGGCTTGGTTTCCTTGTCCGCAATGGCGGAATAGCTCAAGCTCAGCATGACACCAAGCAACGGGCCTGCGACAATCAAGCCGATCTTTTTAAGTTTGCGCATGTAAAACAATTCCTCGATGGAAAAACCAGAATGGTTGAATACTAACGATTATATTGTGAAGATGGGGAGCGACGAGCCCATTTTCCGCTATTTATCTTGTCATTGCAAAGCGATGCAGAGTATCGCACAGTCATTTTTTGATTTTCAATCACTTGAGCGCTAAATTTCTTTAATTTTACATATGGAGTCATGCGTCGATGAGCTTGTCCAAGTTACCCGAAGTAGAAATCGAATATTGCACGCAGTGTCGCTGGTTGTTACGTGCTGCCTGGATGGCACAGGAGCTGCTGACAACCTTCGATTCAGACCTCGGGCGCGTCAGTCTGGTTCCTGGGACTGGTGGGATTTTTGACGTGAGGTTGAATGGTGAGCTTTTATTCTCGCGCAATAAGCAGGAGCGCTTTCCGGAATCCAAGGAATTGAAGCAATTGATCCGGGATCGTATCGATCCAGAGCGTGACCTGGGTCATAGTGACCGCAAGTGAGTGCCTCAGATTTATTGTATTTGACGAGGGTGAAATAATATCCGACTAAAATAGTTGGAAATAACACTTCAAATGTAAATTGTTCTCATTTATGATGTTTCCTGACAGGGATTTTGTGGAAGGTTCATCAACATGAATGCATTTAATCAATCTGAGATGGGGGCGTTGCTACTCGAGCGCGAGGTCGAGCCATGCGACTTGCTTCCTCATGAATTGCTTGATGTGGTCATGGCGCGCCAGTTCGGTACGGATTACCAGCCTATCGTGGATGTGCAATCCACCGAAATGCTGGGCTACGAGGCGCATGCCCGTTTTTGGGCCCGTAATGGGCGGCCGCTGGATGCCCACAAGTTGCAGGCCAATCTGCGCAAGAATCCGCTTTTACTGTTTCATCTGGAGCTGGAATTGAAAAAGTTACAGATTGCCAAGTTTCCAGGCGAAGGCTGGCTGATGTTGAATCTCGACATGGAGAGTTTCTTTGCGGGGGGAGAGGATACAACCAATCCTTTTCTGGCATTGTTTGGGGAGCATGCCTGGTCCGAGCGTGAGATTGTTATCAATGTGATGCAACACCACAGCATGCACGATGCTTTCCGTATTCATCACATGATGGATTTGTTGCAACAATCGGGCACTTCGGTGGCGCTTGAAGATGCCGGGCTCTCTTGGGGTATGTTTTCACTCAGTGCTTTTCTTGATGCCGTGATCGTCAAGTTCAGTAGCCGCGCCTTGCTGGAACTGGATGACAAGGCTGCCCAGGCCATGGTGGATTGGTTGGTGAGTGCGGCGAGAAAAATAGGCGTACAAACTTTGATGACGGATGTCGATACCTGTGCAGCCCTGGATTGGGCGCGGAAAATGCGGGTGGATTATGTGCAAGGACGCTTGTTTTCCAAGCATAATCTGCACGTACATTCCCTGCTCAATTAATCTTAATTTTTATCTTGCTGGGCCTTGGCTGCTGATTTTCAAGTCAGGGGAGTTGTGTTGTTTATTTAAATAAATAATAATTACTCTCATTGATATTATTGATAATAGGCAGGCGCATATGAGCCCAGTCAGGCATCAAGCAACTATGTCCGGCATACCTGCCGAAGCCCATGAGAACAGGATTGTTACGTGGGAAAATGCCATGCGCGAGGGTAATCAGGCTTATTTTGCCCAGCAGGATCAGCGTGCCATGAATGAATACCAAGCTGCGCTTGAGCAGGCCAAGTTGCTGTTGAAGGAGTGCGTGCAGGCAGATAAGCCTGTTCAGGTAGCAATAGATACCGTAATGGCTGCCTATGTGGTGTCCCATCATAACCTAGCCAATGTCTATGCCCGTCAGGGTGATATCAATACGGCAGCTTGTCGATTATGCGAAGCCCATCAATGCCTGTCGCGTATTTGTGCTGATCCTGCGATGAGTTGTGCACTACGGGAAGCAGCGCAGCGTCACGGGCGTCGAACTTATAGAGAGTTATTGAACTTTAGCCATCTCTATAGTCAACATCCTTTAGTGACGAGGACTTTGCGTGTCTGCGGTCAATTCTGCAGCTTGCAAGAGCAGCCCTTACATTAAAAATTCTGAAACCCAGTGAGATTTTCTTTGGCAAAAAGCCTAAGATGATCCAGGCAAGCAAACTGTGGTAATCAGGCTCAACAGATTCTCAATTCATTGATTCCAATACCTTAGGAGCGAAATAATGGCATACACATTACCCCCCCTTGATTATGCTTACACGGCCCTGGAGCCGCACATTGATGCGCAGACCATGGAGATCCATCATACCAAGCATCACCAGACTTACATCAATAATGTCAACGCTGCGCTAGAAGGCACAGCATTTGCCGATGAGCCAGTAGAAGCACTGGTCGCCAAGCTGGATAGTTTGCCGGAAAACCTGCGTGGCCCGGTGCGTAATAATGGTGGAGGCCATGCTAACCATAGCTTGTTCTGGAAAGTCATGTCCCCTAATGGCGGCGGTGAGCCGACAGGCGTTGTCGCTGAGGCAATCAAGGCTGACATTGGTAGCTTTGATACTTTCAAGGAAGCCTTTACCAAGGCAGCTCTGACGCGTTTTGGTAGTGGCTGGGCATGGTTGTCAGTAACACCGGAGAAGAAGCTGGTAGTAGAGAGCAGTGCCAACCAGGATAGCCCGCTTTCCCATGGCAATACGCCTATATTAGGCCTGGATGTATGGGAGCATGCCTACTACCTGCGCTACCAGAATCGCCGTCCGGAATATATTGGTGCATTCTTTAATGTCGTTAACTGGGATGAAGTGACACGTCGTTACCAGGAAGCCTTGTCTCAATAAGCACTGGAACCTGCCATGAACTTCCCTTTCATCATCGCCAACCATCGACAAAAACTCTGGCTGTGGTTGCTCGTCCTGGCCGGACTGGGTTGCGTCCTGTTGCTGGTGCAATTGTGGGGTGATTGGGGGCAGGCTGCTTGGCGTGTGCCGCAGGTGCGTGATGCTTTCTGGGGCGGATCAGCAGCAGCGCTTGCAACCGCTGCTGGAACATTGCCGGTTCTGTTCTGGAAACAGTTGCCTGACCGCATCATGGATACCTTGTTTGGCTTTGGGGCAGGTGTCATGCTTGCTGCCAGTGCATTTTCCCTGATTGTGCCTGGCATTGAGGCGGCCCAGGCGCAAGGGGCTAGCGCATGGGGTGCTGCCTCCATTGTAGGGGGCAGCATTATTATTGGTGCTGCATTGTTGCTTGCCTTGGAGCGCTGGGTGCCGCATGAGCACTTCATCAAGGGGATGGAGCGCGAGAATACCTTGGCATTGAAGCGTACCTGGTTATTTGTATTTGCGATTGCCCTGCACAATGTACCGGAAGGCTTGGCGATCGGTGTTGGCTTTGCCGGAGGTGATGTCGTGCGTGGCGGTGCCTTGGCGACTGGCATTGCCATCCAGGATATTCCAGAGGGCTTTGTGGTGGCAATGGCCTTGGCAGTTGTGGGTTATTCGCGGCGGACGGCGATCACGATTGGGATGGCGAGTGGCTTGGTTGAGCCAGTCGGTGCTGTATTAGGCGCTGCGATTGTAAGCTCTTCAGCCTCATTGTTACCTTGGGGCTTGGGGGTGGCTGCAGGTGCAATGTTGTTTGTAGTAAGTCACGAGATCATTCCCGAGTCGCACCGCAAAGGACATGAAGTATTTGCAACCAGTGGTTTGATTATCGGTTTCGTGTTGATGATGATGTTGGATACAGCACTCGCTTAAATCCTGGAGTTAGGTGGCTTCAGGACTACAGTCCCGTAGGGCTAGGTGCTAGCTAGTGGTTACTTTCCATACGGCGAGCGCCGTTGAAGCGTTTTGACCAGTAGTTATCCGTCATGTCTACGACTTGTACACCACCGCCAGAACTGGGCGCATGAATGAATTTATGGTCGCCCAGATAAATTCCTACATGAGAGAAGGCTGATTTCAAGGTGTTGAAAAACACCAAGTCGCCAGGCTGAAGTTGCTCTTGCGGGACCGGTTGGCCTAGCTGGCTAATGGCTTTGGCTCCATGCGGCAATGTCATGCTGGTAGATTGCTGGAATACATAACGCACGAAGCCGCTGCAATCAAATCCCGTTTCCGGGGATTTCCCGCCGTAACTATACTTGATGCCTGTCAGGCTTAAGGCATTGATGAGCACTTCCTGTACAGATTCCGTCCAAGTTTGAGTTGCCTCAAGCGCATCCTGTTGGAACTGCTGTATAGCGGTGCGCTCCCCTGCAAAGGCAGGCGTGTTGCCGAGCAATACTAATGCAGCAAAAATGGCAGGTAGTTTCATCATCGCTCCCGATTCTATAAGTTTGTTTTCGGTTCTGTAAACCAATTCTTTAAGAAAAGTGGGAAACTCCAACACCTAAAAACCTGTCTTGCAATAAGAGAAGGCAAGCATTTGGCTTGGTGTAGAATGACTTCATTAATGTAGGAATAAGGCCTGTCATCATGAGTCCTAGCACTTATTCACTGATACATAAATTACAAACCAATCTAGACGATGCCAGACGGCGGGAATTGCTGCATCACCTGAGCCCTGAGGAAATGGAGCAAACGTTGGCAGAATATGCCAGCCACTTCCGCCTTGGGGCGCGCGAACGTGCACGCTTGTTGGCCGAATCAGTGGCCAGGCGCATTCACGGTACCAGCCATCGCTTGAAGCGTGCTGGTAAACAAGCAGTCAAGCATGTGGGCGTTAAAGTGGCACATGCTGCCAGTCATAAACTCATGGAAGTTGCTGCTCGTATCGAGCAGCGCGCTGATCGGTTGGATCAAGACGAATAATACAAACGTAAGTTTTTCCCCGGGAACATTATGCTGCGTGAAACGATTTCGGTAATGCGTGACTTCAAGCGTGTGCGTGCGATTGCTCGCATCCTCATGCATTACGGTTGGGGCGATATTGCAGAGCGCTTGGGCAAGCGTAGTTGGTTGCGTCGTGCAGGCAATGCACTTAATTCAGAAGCTTCACGGGAGGTGATGCAGCTGCCTTCTGAAGTTCGCGCACGCATGGCATTGCAAGAGTTGGGTCCGACTTTCGTCAAAATGGGACAGGTGTTGGCCACGCGGCCAGATATTTTTCCGCCTAATTGGATAGAGGAACTATCCAAGTTGCAGGACCAAGTGCCTCCGGTGCCATTTGAGGAGATGCTCCCTGGTTTGCAGGAAGCGCTTGGCAAGTCGCCATTTGAGGTATTCCGCGATTTTGATACGACGCCTGTGGCTGGGGCGTCAATTGCCCAGGTCTACCAGGCCAAGTTGCAGGATGGCACGCCGGTGATCCTCAAGCTGCGTCGGCCAGGCATACAAGAGAACATTGATGCCGACCTGCGCCTGTTGCACCATATTGCGCGCTTGATTGAGGCTGAAGTGGAAGAGGCAAAGCGCTTTAACCCCACAGAGATTGTCGATCAGTTTTCCAAGTCATTGAAGCGCGAGCTGGACTTAGCATTGGAAGGCCGCAATACCGAGCGTTTTGCCCGCAATTTCTTGAATGACAAAACCACCAGTTTTGCGAGGATTTACTGGGATTACACCAGTGAAAGCGTGCTGGTGATGGAAAAGATTGATGGCATACCGGGCAATAGCCTGCAGGAGGCACGCCAGGCAGGAATGGACTTGCCATTGCTGGCTGCTCGCGGTGCCGATGCCGTGATGAAGATGGTATTGATCGATGGCTTTTTCCACGCTGATCCGCATCCTGGCAATATTTTCTTCCTGCCCGAGAACAAGATTGCCGTGATCGATTGCGGTATGGTCGGGCGCATCAGCATAGACCGGCGCAATGAGATTGCCGATCTGCTTGCTGCTTTGGTGTCACGCGACATTGATACCCTGCGCGATATCCTCATCGCCTGGGCAGGCCATGCAGTTGTTGATGAAGATAAGCTGGGGGCGGATGTCGATGAGTTCATCTGCACCTATGACAATGCGCCACTCAAGCATATTAGTTTTGGCATTCTCTTGAATGACCTTACGACCATCATGCGCGAGAATCACCTTTCGGTGCCGCCTGATCTCACCATGCTGTTCAAGGCATTGATTACGCTGGAGGGCCTGGGACGCCAGCTAGACCCTGATTTTCAGATCGTCAGCCATCTCACTCCTTTTGTAAAAAAGATCATTATCGAGCGCTACATGCCCAAGACCTTGTGGCGCAAGGGCACTCGTGGGTTCAGCAAGACAATTGGTGCCGTGAGTGACTTGCCTGGCGATGTGTCGCAAGTGCTGAAAGAGGCTGGCAAAGGGCGACTCAAGCTCAATCTTGACCTCAAGCGCCTTGATCACTTCGGGCATCAGCTGGATCACAGTACCAATCGCCTCACCATGGCGCTGATTACTGCGTCATTGATCATTGGTTCTTCCATCGTGATGACTGTGCGCGGTGGTCCAGAGTTATTCGGCTTACCCGCGTTTGGCTTCCTGGGGTTCTTTCTGGCTTTCGTCATCGGCATCATGCTGATGATTTCGATCTGGCGTTCAGGCAAGGATTAAGCCGAATAACCAGCATGGTGCTGATGTTCTGACCATGAACACTATTTGCACTATCTTGGTGCAAATAGTGTGAGTTATTCATGATGTCGTTTTTAATGTCATGAATAACAAGGATTTTTTAACTGGCATGACCCTTGCGAGAGTAATTGCATGGATACCGCTAAGAAAAAACCTTTTGACGAAATGTTCCTGCAAGACGAAGCGGTCCGGCCTATCTATGCCGAATACGCTGCCTGGCTACAAGGGGTGCCGCATCAGCAACTCGAGAGCAAGCGCCAGGAAGCCGAGCTACTGTTCCGTCGCGTAGGGATTACCTTCAATGTCTACGGCGAGGATGCTGGTGCCGAGCGCCTGATCCCGTTTGATGTCGTGCCGCGCATACTCTCTGCTGGTGAATGGTCTCGCCTGTCCGACGGAGCCATACAGCGCGTCAAGGCGCTGAACATGTTCCTGCACGACATCTACCACAACCAGGACATCATCAAGGCAGGCATTGTGCCAGCCAGCATATTGGCGAATTCGCAATATCGACCAGAGATGTTTGGCGTGGATGTACCCAAGGGCATCTATGCTCACATTGCCGGGGTTGACCTAGTGCGTACGGGCGAAAACGATTTCTACGTGCTGGAAGACAACCTGCGTACGCCTTCCGGGGTTTCCTACATGCTGGAAAACCGCAAGATGATGATGCGCTTGTTTCCCGAATTGTTCCGCCGCTACCCGATTGCGCCAGTCGAGCATTACCCCCAAGTATTGCTGAATAACCTGCGTGCCGTGGCGCAGGCCGGTGTGCACGAGCCAACCGTGGTGTTGCTCACGCCAGGGGCTTATAACAGTGCTTATTTCGAGCATGCCTTCATCGCCCAGCAGATGGGCATTGAGCTGGTGGAGGGGCAAGATCTCTTCGTGCGCAACAATGCGGTGTATATGCGCACCACCGAAGGCCCCAAGCGTGTGGACGTGATCTACCGTCGCATCGACGATGACTTCATCGACCCCCTGAGCTTTCGGCCCGACAGCATGTTGGGTGTGCCGGGCTTGCTCTCGGTTTACCGTAATGGTGGCGTGACATTGGCCAATGCCGTTGGCACCGGCGTGGCGGATGACAAGGACACCTATATCTACGTGCCCGAAATGATCCGTTTCTATCTTGGCGAAGAACCCATTCTCTCCAATGTGCCGACCTACCAGTTGAGCAAGGCCGATGATCTCAAGTATGTGCTGGCTCACCTTGCAGAGCTAGTGGTGAAAGAGGTTCAAGGCTCCGGCGGCTACGGCATGCTGGTGGGGCCTGCCTCGAGCAAGCAGGAGCTGGAGGATTTCCGTCAGCGCATTTTGGCAAACCCTGCCAACTACATTGCCCAGCCGACGTTGGCGTTGTCGACTTGCCCGACCTTGGTGGAAAAAGGCATTGCACCCCGTCACGTTGACCTGCGGCCATTTGTGCTCTCAGGCAAGACCGTGAGCCTGGTGCCTGGCGCATTGTGCCGTGTGGCCTTGCGTGAGGGCTCCCTGGTGGTGAATTCGTCACAGGGCGGTGGTACCAAGGACACCTGGATTTTGAAAGATTGATGCCATGCTAAGCAGAACCGCAGATCATTTGTACTGGATGGCACGCTATATTGAACGTGCAGAAAACATGGCACGCGTGCTGGACGTGACTTATAACATGTCGCTGGTGCCTAATGCCTCGCAGAGTGAGACCACTTTGTGGGAGCCTGCTTTGCAAATTGCTGGCGGCGTTGAAAAGTACCACGAGGAATACGGCGAAGTGACGGCGGCTGGCGTGGTGCGCTTCCTGGCGATGGATACGCATAATCCTTCCAGCATCTATTCCGCCTTGCGCAGCGCGCGCGAAAACGCACGTTCCGTGCGCGTCACCCTGTCGGCGGAAACCTGGGAAAACATTAATGCCCTGTGGCTGGAGTTCAGCCAGTTTGTCGGCATGGACTTGATGCAAAAAGGCCTGGGCGAATTTTGCGATTGGGTGAAATCACGCTCACACCTGTTTCGCGGTGTGAGCTTTGGCACCATGCTGCGCGATGACGCCTTCCGCTTCTTGCGCCTGGGTACATTCATCGAGCGTGCCGACAATACGGCGCGCCTGCTGGACGTTAAATACCACCTGCTGCTGCCCAATGATGCAGAAGTAGGCGGCGCGGTGGATTATTACGAGTGGAGTGCGGTATTGCGCTCCGTATCTGCGTTCCAGGCCTACCAGAAGGTGTTCAACGATGCCATTGAGCCCTGGAAAGTGGCGGAACTGCTGGTGTTGCGCCAGGACATGCCGCGCTCTCTGCACGCCTGCTTCGCCGAAATCACGCCTATTCTTGATCAGGTGGGCGGCCTGCACAGCAACGAATGCCGCCGCCTGGCCGGCGAGCTACACGCGCGGCTGCGTTATGGCCGCATGAACGATATTTTCCAGGAAGGCCTGCACGAATTCCTCACTGATTTCATTATGTCCAACAACAATCTTGGTGCCGAGATCCAGCGTACCTTCCTGAATGCGCCGATCAACAGCCTCGAGTGAATGGAGCATGCCATGCAACTGACGATCAACCACCGTACGCATTATCTCTATACCGATATTGTCAATTACACTATCCAGAAGCTGCGCCTGACGCCGCAGGATGGCTTCGGCCAGCGCGTCAAGCGCTGGGAAATCCGCGTCAATGGCCATTTGCAGCGACACGACGATGCCTACGGCAATGCCGCGCATTTGCTGGTGCTGGATACCCCGCACGAAGAGATCAATATCTTGGCAACCGGCGAAGTGGAAACCGGGCTGGATACCCCGCCTGCGCACGATATCCTGCCGCGAGAGATTTACCTGCGTGCGACACCGTTGACTGATACTGATGTAGCCTTGCGTCAGTTTGCGGTGCAGTTCAAGGATAAGGTGCTTGATGAGAAAGTGTTGGAAGAGATGATGCATGCCATTGTCGACCAGGTGCCTTATGAGCGAGGCATGACCAACGTCGATACTACCGCGGCAGAAGCCTTCCGCAGCGGGCGCGGCGTTTGCCAGGATCATACGCATATCTTCATTGCCTGCTGCCGTTACCTGGGCATTCCCGCGCGCTATGTCAGTGGTTATCTATTCAATGATGATGGCAGTTTGCTGGAAAGCCATGCCTGGGCCGATGCCTGGTTACCTAACGGCTGGGCGAGCTACGATGTCTCCAACCGCCGCCGCGCCAATGGCGTGCATGTGCGCCTGGCCACAGGCCTGGATTATCGCGATGCCTGCCCGGTGAGTGGTATGCGGGTGGGTGGGGGGCTGGAGACGATGAGTGTAGGGGTGCAAGTCGACCAAGCCCAACAGTAGTCGCTTTCAAGCAAGCATTGCTAGCGGCGTTACATCTGCTTGCCGTACTTGGTGTACTGTCTGCGCAGATGTGCCTTGCTATCAATGCTTGCTTGAAAGCTCCAGGTTGCATCAGGCTTGGAGGTCTTAAGTTCCTTTTTTCAACACTGTGCTCTTCAATGCTCGTTCTGATAGGTCAGGAACAATCATGAATTCATTGCAATTCCCTCGTCATGGGGATAAGGAAAACTCGCCATTTTTCGAGGAGTATCTTGTCAAGCTACTGGAGGAGCGAGACGCGCTGGGCCTGACGGCTCTGGTGCACGAGATTGATGCACTGATGATCACGGTGGACCCCGGGCATTCAGTCAAGTATGTGGCTGAGTTATGCTTCATGACGTCATATCATTACCTGGTGACGCTGGAGAGTGAAACGCACCTGACCCATGTCTTGCGTATTGACCTCAACTCGCCGGATATCCTTGTGCGCGAGGTGAAAGACCCGAACCTGCGCGGTATTTTCCGCAGCCTGAATGAAATCTACCCGGTAGGGGCGAAGAAGCCTAATAGCCGATATATGGGCGAGATCATCCGTGTTGATAACCTGCACGATGTGGTCAAGTTGCAGCAGGAACGCGAGTTTCGCTTTTTTAGCCAGGATGAGGTGCGCAAGCTGGAGCTGCCGGGTAACCTGGCAGTGAGCAAGCCCTCACCTTACACGCATAACATTGTGGCTTATCTTGAGCGCAAGCCCGACGAAATGCGCGTGTATGCGCTGGGAGTGAGCCGGATTGATAGTGAAGTGCAGTTGGCTTATGACGCGGCCAAGACCTTGCAGCAAAAGCTCGACTTTGGCGATTTGCTCTTGCCAATTGATCACCTTGCTACCCGTGTTTATAGCCAGAACCGCGAAGTGGCGATTCTGGAATACCTTTCCTGGTCGAGCTATTACTTCTGGGGTGCGTACAACATCTTTGACCAGAACTCTTCTACCAACGTTACCAAGAGCGCGCACGGCTTGCTGGAGTTCAAGAGCCCGGCCAAAGTGTTTACCGCGAATAACACGCCTTATTTCGTCAACCACCTGGAAAAACTGCCTTCCCCCACAGAGACTTTCGTTCGCAACTACGGCCCGCGCTTGCACCATATTGCTGTTGCTGTGAAGGATGGCGAGCGCAATGGGATTGAACATATTGAATTTGTCGTGAATGCCATTGCTTCGCAAGGGCAGGGTTTCCTGCTCGACGTCATTGGTTCGCGAGAAGAGGGCTTGAAGCAGATATTCTCCAATGCCTCCGAGCATTCTTCCTTGATTGTCGAATACGTGCAGCGCTTCGGCGATTTCCAGGGATTTTTTACCAAAGATAATGTGGCCGTGCTCACCGAAGCGGCGGGGCGTGAGGAAGGCGTGAAGTCAGGGGCATCCTTGGGCTGATTGGTTAAGTGGTTGATGTTAGCCGGTCAACTGCTGCTTAATCATTGCTCACGCCCAGCTTTTTGGCGACAGATAAGGTGAGCAATGAAGCAACGAATAATGCACCCAAGGTCATGAAGCTTTTGTGGATGAAGTCTGAATCCTTGACCCAATCCCAGATCATGGCCACGCCGAGCAGCAGGCTGGCGATGATGCACAGAATACAGATGGTGAAGCAAATATTGCGGATGGTGTTCATGCGCATGACGTCTCTCCCGATGGTGTTGTTTTGACTTATATCATATTGATGCGCTTGGGCAATCTGGCGCTATCGCTTGCGTGATTATGGTATATTGCGCATCCTTTTGCTATTCGCTTCCATCCTACATATCATGACCCAAAGCCGTCGCCACCTTGAACTGCTAGCCCCAGCCCGCAATGCTGATTACGGCATTGCAGCGATCAATCATGGCGCAGATGCAGTGTATATCGGTGGCCCGGCTTTCGGCGCGCGTGCCAAGGCGGAAAATTCGGTGGAAGACATCGCTCGCTTGGTTAAGCATGCACATCGTTATCATGCCGAAGTGTTCGTCGCGTTTAACACCATCTTCCATGATAACGAGCTGGAAACCGCGCGACAGACGGCCTGGCAGCTTTATGACGCTGGCGTGGATGCGCTGATTGTGCAGGACATGGGCTTGTTGCAGATGGATATCCCGCCTATCCAGCTGCATGCCAGTACGCAGACCGATATTCGTACCGTAGACAAAGCCGTGTTCCTCGACCAGGTCGGCTTCACGCAGATTGTCCTCGCGCGTGAGATGGACCTTAACACCATTCGCCAGGTGGCCGCTGCGACCCAGTGCAACCTGGAATTTTTTATCCATGGCGCCTTGTGTGTAGCGTTCAGCGGTCAGTGTTACATCAGCCATGCCCACACCGGCCGCAGCGCCAATCGTGGCGAGTGCTCGCAGGAGTGCCGTCTGCCTTACACGCTGGAAGACAGCCAGGGTCGTATCCTGGCCAAGGACAAGCATTTATTGTCGATGAAGGACAACGACCAGAGCGCCAACCTGCGCGCATTGGTAGATGCAGGCGTGAGCGCCTTCAAGATAGAAGGGCGCTACAAGGATCTGGCTTATGTGAAAAATGCTACCGCGCATTACCGCCAGTTGCTTGATGAAATCCTGGAAGATACTCCTGGGTATTACCGCGCTTCTTCAGGTCGGCCAATCTACAGCTTTACCCCACAGCCGGAAAAAACCTTTAATCGCAGCACCACAGAATATTTCGTCCATGGACGGGGCGAGGATGTGGGGGCCTTTGATACGCCCAAATTTTCTGGTGAGGAAATTGGTCGCGTGACCAAGGTAGGCAAGGACTACTTTGAGGTGGAAACCTCATTGGAATTGCACAACGGCGATGGCGTATGCTTCTTTGATGTGCACAAGGAGCTGGTAGGCATGCGCATCAACACAGTGCAGGGTAATCGCCTGTACCCCAATGAAATGCCGCAGGATATACGCCGCAACATGAAGGTGTACCGTAACCGCGACCAAGCTTTTATGCGCTTGCTGGAGAAAGATTCTGCCGTGCGCAAGATCGCCGTGGAGCTGGTGTTGCAGGAAACGCATGATGGTTTTGCCCTCACCGTCTCGGATGAAGACGGCTTTATGGCTCATGCCCAATGCCAGGCAGAAAAACAGCCTGCGCAACATCAGGAAAAAGCCGAAGCCAGCTTGCGTGAAAACCTTGGCAAGCTCGGCAATACCGATTTTGCAGCGACTGCGATCAGCTTGCAGTTAAGCCAGCCATGGTTCGTGCCAGCCTCGACGATCAATCAGCTGCGTCGCGAAGTAATGGAGCAACTGGAAGCCACCCGCTTGATTGGATACCAGCGCCCGCAACCAGGTACTCCTGTGGAACCACCTGCGCAATATCCGCAAGATACCTTGAGCTATTTATCCAACGTCTACAACAAACAGGCGCGGGCTTTTTACGAGAAACATGGCGTCAAGGCCATGGCAGCTGCCTATGAAGCCAACGAGGAGCTCGGTGACGTGCCAGTGATGATCACCAAGCATTGCCTGCGCTACAGTTTTGCCATGTGTCCGAAGGAAGCCAAGGGCGTGATCGGCGTGCAAGGCACGATTACCGCTGAGCCCATGACCCTTATCAGCGGCAAGGACAGGATCAGTCTCAAGTTTGACTGCAAGCGCTGCGAAATGCACGTGATGGGCAAAGTGCGCAAGAATGTGCTGCAAATGCCGCCACCACAGCCGGTGCAGTTTTTTGCCAAGCGCCCTGCTTAATCTTTATTTCCCGGCCATAGATTCAATACCATTTCCCCCAACGCCAGCAGGTCTTCTCGAGAGGCACCACTAGCGGCCTGTATGCTCATACCCCGGTGGATGGTCGCGACATAGCGGGCAAGGGTGGCCGCATCTGTTCCCTCCGCTAATTCCCCAGCTTCTCTGGCGCGCTGCATTCTGGCAATCAATGCGTTTTCAAACCATTGCCTGCGTGCGACCAGCAAGTCCTTGATAGGCTCGGCCTGCGGCCCACAGCTTAATGAGCCAGTATTGACCATGCAACCGTGGGGTGTGGCTGACTCGGTAAGAAAATGTGCACTATCCAGCAATAACTTTTCTACGACTCGATAAGCGGTTGGTTCTTCCAAGGCGGCGCTGACGAATGCAATCGGGCCACTGATGTATTGCTGTAGTGCCTTCTCGAACAATGTCTCTTTGCTACCAAAAGCGGCATACAAGCTGGGTTTGTTGATGCCCATGGCTTCTGTCAAATCCGCGATCGATGTGCCTTCATATCCATGCGCCCAGAAGAGCTGCATGGCAATCTGCAGCGAGGCGTCTGCATCAAACTTGCTGGGGCGTCCGCGCCGTTTCTTTTGATCTGTGATGTCCATACCTGAATCCTCAATAATCAACATATTGTACCACTTGGTAAAAAATATTTGACTGCGGAATATGTGTGCATTACTATTTATTTACCATTTGGTACAAAATTATAGGAGAGCAGCATGAGCAACACTCAGCAGGTGGCATTGATTACGGGTGCCAATCGCGGCATCGGATTTGAAACAGCGAGAGCGTTGGGCGAGCAGGGCATTCACGTGATATTGGCGGTACGCGATCTCGCGGGAGGGGAGAGTGCCGCAGAAAAATTACAGGCGCTTGGTATCCAGGCGACAGTGGTGTCCTATGACGCCGGAAAACCAGGCAGCGCTACGCAAGTGGCGGCTTTCGTCGAGCAGCATTTCGGCAAGTTGGATATCCTTGTCAATAATGCGGGCATCCTGAAAGAAGACCTAGTGGGCGGCAACAATAGTAGCTCGGTAGAGGCGCAGGTGTTGCGGGACACTTTTGAAGTCAATTTCTTTGCCGTCGTCGAGTTGACCCAAGCATTGCTACCATTGATCCGGCGTTCCCCGGCAGGCAGGATCGTCAACCTCTCCAGCATTCTGGGCTCGCTGACCCTGCATAGCATGCCAGACTCTCCTATCGAACAGGCCAAGAGCGTTGCCTACAATACCTCCAAGACGGCCTTGAATGCGTATACGGTGCATCTTGCGCATGAACTCAAGCATACTGGGATCAAGGTGAATGCGGCCCATCCTGGCTGGGTCAAGACTGCTTTGGGAGGCGAGCATGCACCGATGGAGGTTGAGGGAAGCGGCAAGACCAGTGTCCAGTTGGCCACTTTGCCAGCCGAAGGGCCAAATGGGGGCTTTTTTCATGATGGCGAGGCCTTGCCTTGGTAGGAGTGCCTAGCGTGAAGGCAAGGCGCTTGCATATGAGATACCGCAAGCCCTTGTTTGCCCTGATCATGTCGGCAACTACTTCTTTATTGGTGTCAGCTGTGATCATGGGATTGCGTGGTGTTCCGGCCCAAGTGTTTCTGTCCCAATGGTGTCACGCTTTCATGACGGCTTGGCCAGTGGTGTTCCTGGCGATTGTTTTGATCGCGCCGCGGATAGACCGTTTGCTTGATTACGTCGTGGAAAAGGATAGGGTTTTCGATGCGCGATAAGCGCGAGGAGATAAGCCAAAAGCCTGCTTGAAGCTGCGACTGAAATGCGCCTGGTCGCTAAAGCCCCATTGATAGGCAATTTGGGCAATATCCTGGTGGTGTTGGGCAGGAGCTAGTAGCGCCTGTCGGCATTTTTCCAGCCGACGTTGCCAGACATGGCGCATGGGCGACATATCGTCATCGGTGAACAAGCTGGTGATGTAGCGATTGCTCAGGCCGGTACCACCGACAATTGCTCGCATGTCCAGCCCGGTTTCATGCAGGTGGGCTTCAATGTACCGTTTGACGCGATGTAGCGAGGCGGAGCGGCTGCGGCCAATCTTGATATCGCCAGGGCAGGACTGGGTAAGCGAAGCTGCCAGTAATTCCAGCGCCTGGGGCGCAAGCTGGTTGAATGCTTGTTGGCCGAGTCCGTTAGCATGTTGCGCGACCGAGCGAATAAACCCGGTGCCGATGGCTGGCATACCCTCTGTACCGACGATGCGGCGTGCTGTGCAATGTTCTACACCTGCCAACTGCCCGCGTAGCAGCGGGCGCGGGATGGAAACGATCAATTTGGAAAAGGCTCCGGGGCTATGGATGCGGTGCGCACGCGTGGCATCGTATAAAGCCATGTCGCCAGGCTGCAGGAAAGCCTCCCTGCCATGTTGTTCAAGCTGGTATTGGCCTGCGAGCAGGATGACGGCGAAATAGGCATCTTGGCTGCTGTGGCCGCATTCACCTGGGCGACGCTGGATGGTGATGCCGTTGGAGTGAATGATGGAAAGCCGCATCTGTTGCCATGGGTATATCGTCATTTCATTGAACAGTGGCGTTTGGCGGCTGGCACGGATGGCGACATGGGTATATTCCTGGGAAATGGTCTCTTGCAGCCAGTCGTGGCGTAAGTGTGCCGGCTGCTGCTGGGTGCTGAGGAACAATGCTTCCGGGCGTGATGGCGATACGGCTTGCATAGTGAGAGACCTCCAGGATGATGCATGTATGGTAGTGAAAGCTGGTGGTGCGGTAAATCGGCAAAGTACCGTTTTGGACAACTTTTTGTACCGTGCTAGGCAAGATGAGCAACGATGAAGATTCCATAATGTGCCCCGGATGAACGAGGAGCTTATATGGAATCAACAGCAAAAAATGCAGTAAATACCAATATCGTCATGTTAAGGGGCGCTTGCCTGTGGATGATCATGGCGTTGATCCTGGCCTGGTGCATGGTAGGCTTGAATTTCGGCGTACCAGGCCTGCCGGATATTTTTCAGGGCAAGCAAACGCGGATATTGCAGGCGCATATCGATTTCCTGCTGATGTCGGCCTTGATCCTAGGGTATTACGCGACGCGGGTGCCATTTCCTTGGCATGTGCGTTGGGCTATGGTGGTGGGAGCGTTTACCAACTCTAGCCTGTTCCTGTTGATGGGCATATTTCCTTTGCTGGATAAGGCCGAGCCGCCGCAACATTTGGCGCAGCATTTGTTTCAATACTATTTGTTCGCGAGCCTGATTACTACCAGTTATGGATTTGGCAAGGGTGCGGTACTGATCTTGAAATCCACCTTCTCGCGTGACAATTCAGCTTGAGGGTGCAGGTGTCATTTCTCGGTAAAATTCGACATAAAACCTGCCGGGGTGGCTGAATGCTACCCAGTGCACGATCTCCGGCAGGATAACGATGCTGTCGCCCGCATTGGCGATTGCCGATGCCTGGTGTGGCGGAGCGAGGTGGTAGGTCACTTGCCCCTCCAATACATGCAGTAGACCCCAGACACCGGCTTTGGTTGAGTGTTGTGATTGCAGGGCCGCAGGCAGGTTCTCGGGAGTAAAGTCCGGCGTGCGCTTGTAGGCCTGCAAGCCCTCGGGTAATTGGTGTGGGATCAAGTCCATGCTCATGCTTCCAGCCTGACCAGGTTTTGCGGCGTGCCCGTTGCCCATTGCTCGATATTGGACAAGGTGGTGCTGGCAATGGCATCCAGCGCTTCACGTGTGAGGAACGCCTGATGCGCAGTGATGATGACGTTGGGGAAGGTCAGCAGGCGCGCCAGTACGTCGTCTTGCAACGGAAAATCCGATAAATCCTCGAAGAACAGGTCCGCTTCTTCTTCATAAACATCTAGCCCCAGGTAACCTAGATGGCCGCTTTTCAAGGCATCAATCACTGCAGGTGTATCCACTAATGCGCCGCGACTGGTATTGATCAGCATACTGCCACGCCGCATGTGGGCGAGTGAGTTAGCATTGATCAGGTGATGCGTTGCTGGGCTCAGCGGGCAGTGCAGGCTGACAATATGCGATTGTGCCAGCAATGTATCAAGATCGAGATAGCATGCTCCTAGCGCGATAACCTCCGGGTTGGGGTAGGGATCGTAGGCTAGCACCTTGCAGCCAAATCCCGCCATGATGCGGGCAAATGCTGCGCCTATCTGCCCGGTGCCAATCACGCCTACGGTCTTGTTGACGAGATCAAAGCCGGTTAGGCCGCGCAGGCTGAAGTCGCCTTCGCGCGTACGGTTGTAGGCACGTGTCAGGTGCCGGTTCAAGGCGAGGATCAGCGCTACGGTATGTTCGGCAATGGCATGTGGTGAATACGATGGTACTCGGGCGACTGCCAGCCCTAGTTTCTGCGCGGCTTCCAGGTCAATATGGTTATAGCCTGCCGAGCGAAGGGCAATCAGCTTGGTGCCGCCAGAGGCTAATTTCTCCAGCACCGGAGCAGATAAATCATCATTGATGAAAGCACAGACGACTTCCGCCCCAGCGGCAAGCACCGCGGTATCTGTAGTGAGCTTGGGTTGCTGAAAAATGAATTCCGCATTCTGGGGCTTGGGAAATGCGAGAAAGCTCTCCCTGTCATAGGCTTGGGTGCTGAAGAAAACGATACGCATGGGGTTCCTTTGCATGGGATATCTGGCTTGATTAAAGCATCAATCAATATCAGCGCCAAGTTTCAGCGTTTAGGGGTAGGCGGTTACAGGCTACTGGAAAAAGAAAAACCTCCCACAAGGGGGAGGGTGGATACATCCAGTGTTCAGGGAAATGTGCGGCGAATAAACTTCGCTTCGAGTTGTTATGCAGGTAGCCCTAAAATTTTCAGGGCTTCTACTAGTAATGACACGTGAGCGCGGAAAAAGGACACCCCAACGTGAAAATAATTTAATAAGTTGTTGTTTTTAAATGGTGTGATTTGTACATCAAGTTGTAACACTAGTGTGGCGAAATATGACGTCATCAAGACGATTTCATGACACCCGTTTTAACCGGGGATTAGTCATGGCTGTCTTGCGTAATCAATATGATGATCTTCCACACTGAGTACAGCATGCAACTTCAACATCTTAAAATTTCCACCCGCCTGATAGGTCTGAGTGTTTTCCTGCTTTGCGGCTCATTGATCCTGGGGCTAGTCAGTTGGATGACGCTTTCCCGGGCTAATGTAATGTTCCAACATGCCCTGGAACAGGCATCGCAGGTTGAGGATGCTGTAGATACTGCGCGCAAGGCCCAGGTGGTGTTCAAGATACAAATCCAGGAGTGGAAAAATACCTTGTTGCGTGGGCATGATGCCGCCGCTTTCGAGAAGTATCGCGCGGCATTCATCAAGAGTGGTGAGGAAGCCAGGGGCGACTTGCACAAGCTGCAAGCCATAGTTGAGCATTTGGACATGGACGCGGCCATGGTGGTGGAGGCCGGAGATGCCTTGGCAAAGCTGCAAGAGCAATACCTTGATGCATTACAACGTTTTGATCCAGCTCATGCCGATAGTGATCGGGTGGTCGATGCCTTGGTTAAGGGAATGGATCGCGAGCCTACGCAAAAGATCGATCAGATCGTGCAGGCAGTGGGGGAGCATGCTGCGGCATTGCGTCAGCAAAACCAGCAGGTGGCAAGGGCGCAGCACGATATGGCCACCATGATGGTATTACTGACGCTGATACTACTGACGGTGCTTGGTGCCAGTATGACTTATTGGATTATCACTAGCGTGACACGCCCCTTGAGCCGTGCAATCCAGATTGCCAAGACTGTTGCTGCGGGCGATTTGAGTGCCGATATCCAGGTGTCTTCCAGTGATGAAACCGGTCAATTGCTGCTTGCGCTCAAGGAAATGAATGATGGATTGTCGCGTATTGTGGCCAGCGTGCGCCTGGGCACCGATGCCATTGCGACAGGATCTAGTGAAATCGCTACAGGTAACCTGGATCTTTCATCGCGTACTGAGCAGCAGGCCAGTGCGCTGGAGGAAACGGCATCCTCAATGGAGGAGATTACGGCCACGGTGCGCCAGAATGCGGATAACGCCCAACAGGCTAATCAGCTTGTAGCTTCGGCATCTGAAGTGGCATTGCGTGGTGGACGTGTTGTCTCGCAAGTGATTGTGACCATGGATTCGATCAATGAGGCTTCCAGGCGCATCGTCGACATTATTGCTGTGATTGATGGCATTGCCTTCCAGACCAATATTCTGGCGTTGAATGCAGCGGTAGAGGCGGCACGCGCTGGTGAGCAGGGGCGTGGATTTGCCGTAGTGGCTGCAGAAGTGCGTGGGCTGGCACAGCGTTCAGCTTCTGCGGCCAAGGAAATCAAGGAGCTGATCGGTAATTCGGTCGAGCGTGTAGCGGCCGGGGGCAAGCTGGTGACTGAAGCTGGTACCACGATGGTAGAGGTTGTGCAGAGCGTGCAGCGGGTGACCGGCATCATGACCGAGATCACGGCAGCCAGCCGCGAGCAGAGTATGGGCATAGAGCAGGTGAATACTGCGATTAGCCAGATGGATCAGGTGACACAACAGAATGCAGCGCTGGTTGAGCAGGCTGCAGCAGCGGCAGCGTCATTGCAATATCAGGCCGATGAATTGACCCAGGCAGTGAGCACGTTCAAATTGGCTTGAGGGTGCTTATGCGCAAAGGGCTGTGCTAGGTCGTGATGATGGCATGCTAGCTTGGTTGGCTGCGTTCGGGCCAGCAAAGCCCGAACATCAAGACATCCTCATATTTGCCTCCGGATTGGGCGTGAGCGCGTAACAAGCCTTCGTGGGCTAGCCCACATTTTTCCATGACACGAATAGAAGCAAGATTGCTGGTCAGGCAGCGCCCTGTGATGCGGGTGATGCCCAAGGTGGCGTTAGCGAAAGCCAGCAGCGCTTGCAAGGCCTCTGTGCAATAGCCGTTACTCCAGTACGCGGAAGCTACCCAATAACCTATCTCTGCCCGCTGGTCTGCAATGTGAATGTCGATCAGACTGACATTGCCGATCAGCTCAGCGTCTTCGTGCCGCATGACTGCATAGATGATGCCTGTGAACTGGTTGTGAGGCTCATCCTGAGTGTCGACCGGTGCTTCGTGTGTTACTGCAAAATCGGTGCCAATGACACCAGAAGAAATAGAGCTGGCACGTTGTGCATCCAGCATGGTTTCTGTGGTGGGTGCATTCTGGATCACATACGGGCGCAGCAATAGCCGCGCCGTTGGCAGATCAGGTAGCTTCATTGCCTGCTTTTCGAGATGTGGCTGGGCTCATGGTGCTGGGTTCATGTAGCGCAAATGAATGCTCTCGATTTCCTGCAAGATATCCTCAGATAGCGGCTTGTGCCATGCGCCCATATTTTCTTCAAGCTGGGCGAGGCTAGTGGCACCGATAATGGTGCTGGTGACGAACCAGCGATGGTAGACGAAAGATAAGGCCAGTTCTGCCGGGCTGAGGCCATGCTTGCGGGAAAGTTCGGCATATGCAGCGCTGGCTGGGGTGACATTGGGCTTGGTGTAGCGCTGGGCGTAGCCGGGGAACAGGGTGACGCGACCCTTGGCCTGCGGATCGTCGATATATTTGCCCGTGAGGTGGCCGAAGGCAAGCGGCGAGTAAGGCAACAGGCTGACTTGCTCGCGATAGACGATCTCGGTCATGCCGAACTCGAAGCCGCGGTTGAGCAGACTGTAGCTGTTTTGTATCGAGGCAATGCGCGGCAATCCATATTGCTCGGCGATGCGCAGAAACTCCATGACGCCCCAGGGTTGCTCGTTGGAAACGCCGATGTAACGTACTTTGCCTTCCTTGACCAGTTCCGCCAGGGTTTCGAGTTGGTTGTGGATCGATACCCAGGCCTTGGTTTCCTTGCTTGGGTCGAACTGGTATTGACCAAAAATAGGCACGTTGCGCTCAGGCCAGTGGATTTGGTAAAGATCGAGATAGTCGGTTTGCAGCCGCTGAAGCGAGCCTTCAATCGCAGTGCGCACATTATTACGGTCTACCGCTTCGGGGCCGCCACGTATCCAGTCCAGCTTACGATTACCGCCTGCTACCTTGCTGGCGAGGATAATTTTGTCGCGTGGCTGGTGCTTGAGCCAGGTGCCGATGATGCTTTCGGTGCGGGTAAATGTCTCGGCTTTGGGTGGCACCGGGTACATCTCTGCGGTGTCGATGAAATTGATGCCATGGGCCAGGGCATAATCGAGTTGGGCATGGCCCTCGGCTTCGCTGTTCTGGTCACCAAATGTCATGGTGCCCAGGCAGATAGCCGATACGTTGAGGTCTGATGTGCCTAGCTTACGGTATTCCATGTGCGTGCCTGAATGTTTGAGCGAAAAAACAACTTCATAGTGTACGTCATTTTGCGTAGGTCGTTGGCGCTACTCCCCTTGCAGTATTGTTTAGCATGGTGAGCATGCGTATGATGAATCCAACTTAAATTCAGCCCTTTCTCGCATGACTTACTGTGTAGGCTTGTTGCTTGACCAAGGCTTGGTCATGGCATCTGATACCCGAACCAATGCTGGTGTAGACCAGGTGGCAGTGTTCCCCAAGATGAATGTGTTTGATGTGCCCGGGGAGCGGGTGATTACGCTCATGACGGCTGGTAATCTCGCGATTACCCAGGCGGTGATTAACCGTTTGCGGGATGCTATCAAGCTCAATGAAGGCAAGACACTGCACAATGTCACCAATATGTTCGAGGCCGCCCAGTTGGTGGGTGAGCAGTTGCGCGTGGTGTATGAGCTGGATAACGAACACCTGAAAAACCATAACACCGACTTCAATGCCAGCATCCTCGTTGGCGGGCAGATTCGCGGCGAGGCACCCAGGTTGTTCTCTGTCTATGCGGCGGGTAACTTCATTGAAAGCAGCCAGGAAACACCGTATTTCCAGATCGGCGAAACCAAATATGGCAAGCCCATCATTGACCGTGTGATCACCCACAAGAGCGACATCATGGAGGCAGTGAAGTGCGTGCTGATCTCGTTCGATTCGACCATCCGCAGCAATATTTCTGTGGCTGCCCCGATTGATTTGCTGATTTATCGCACTGATAGTTTTCACGCAGATTGCAAGCAGCGTATCACCGAGAGTGATCCCTATTACAACACCATACGCCAGGGCTGGTCGGATGGCTTGCGCCAGGTATTTTCTGGTTTGCCCAACCCAGATTGGTGTTGAGTCAGGACGTATTGGTTCGGCAAGGAATCAAATCGTAAGTCCAGTATAATGTCAGGGTTTTCGAAATATCACCCTGAAAGTCCTGCTTGAGCGACCTAGATCACGTTTTTTCCGCGCAAGGCCCTTTGGCAGAAACCATCCCGGGCTATCGTGCGCGCCTGCAACAGCAGGAAATGGCGCATGCCATCGCCGAGGCGATCAAGCATAACCGCCAACTGGTAGCCGAAGCTGGCACAGGCACAGGCAAGACCTTTGCCTATCTGGTGCCGGCGCTGCTTTCCGGCGGCAAGGTGATTATTTCCACTGGCACCAAGACCCTGCAGGATCAATTGTTCAACCGCGACTTGCCTGCGGTGCGCGATGCGCTCAAAGTGCCGGTCACCGTGGCCATGCTCAAGGGGCGTGCCAATTACGTCTGCCATTTTCACCTGCAACGTGCCATGAGCGAAGGAAAATTCTATTCGCGCGAGGATGCGGCCTATGTGCATAAAATCCAGGCTTTTGCTGAAAATAGTGCTACGGGCGACAAGAGCGAACTGACTTCAGTGCCAGAAAGCGCTACCGTCTGGCCTGCCGTGACTTCCACACGCGATAACTGCGTTGGGCAGGAATGTGCGTTCTACAAGGAGTGCTTCGTCATGGAAGCGCGCAAGCGTGCGCTGGCGGCTGATGTCGTGGTAGTGAACCATCACCTGTTTTTTGCCGATGTCATGCTGCGCGATGAAGGCGTGGCCGAGCTATTGCCCTCAGCGAATACTGTCATTTTTGATGAGGCGCACCAGTTGCCAGAGGTGGCGGGGATGTTCTTTGGCGAGGGCTATTCCACCAGCCAGCTCATGGAACTGGCCCGCGATGCTCACAATGAATACCTCACCACGGTCAAGGATTGTACCGCCTTGCCTGAAGCGACAACTGCGCTGGAAAAAGCCGTGCGGGATTTTCGCCTGATTTTTGCCTATGAGGGCGCGCGTTTGCCAGTACAGAAAGTGCTAGCCTTGCGCAATTTCGATGGCGCATACGCCACCATGCAGGAAAAGCTGACTGAATTGGCGAATGTGCTTGAGAGCCAGGCAGCACGCGACCCGGCAGTGGAGAACTGCTGGCAGCGTGCGCTGGCCTTGCAGGTGTTGCTGCAACGCTGGATTGCGGCTACTGACACTAATTTGGTGCGTTGGGTCGAAGTGTTCAGCCAGTCCGTACAGTTGCATGCCACGCCATTATCCGTGGCGGAAGGTTTCAGCAAGCAACTCAATGCCCAGCCGCGTGCCTGGATATTTACCTCGGCCACATTAGCGGTCAAAAGCGATTTCAGCCATTACCTTGCGCAAATGGGCTTGCAGGAAGCCACCACCGGTCACTGGGATAGCCCATTCAATTATGGGCAGCAGGGCTTGTTTTATGCGCCGCAAGGCATGCCGGAGCCTAACAGTGCAGGCTACGCTGCTGCCGTGGCTGCCATGGCCCTGCCTGTGATCAAGGCTAGCCGTGGCCGTGCGTTTGTGTTGTGTACCAGCTTGCGTGCGATGCGTGAGCTGCATGCATTGCTCAAGGATGCATTCTCCAGCGAGGGTCTGGAATATCCGCTGCTCATGCAGGGGGATACGGCACGCAGCGAGTTGCTGGAGCGCTTCCGTCAGCTCGGCAATGCCGTGCTGGTTGGCTCGCAGAGTTTCTGGGAGGGGGTTGATGTGCGCGGTGAGGCGCTCTCTGCTGTCATCATCGACAAGTTGCCGTTCGCGCCGCCAGATGACCCGGTGCTGTCTGCGCGTATCGATAAAATGAATGCCGAAGGCAAGAATGCCTTTATGGAATATCAACTCCCCTATGCCGTGATCACCCTCAAGCAGGGGGCGGGCCGGTTGATCCGTGATGAGCGGGATAGGGGGGTGCTGATGATTTGCGATCCGCGCTTGATCACCAAGCCTTATGGCCGCCGCATCTGGCAGAGCTTGCCGCCCATGCGCCGGACGCGCAATGTGGAAGATGTAGTAGAATTCTTCGCTTCTTCCCAATAGATCCAGCCTGATATATCCGGCATGAACATTCTCGCCCTCGATACCTCTACCGAATACCTATCCTTGACCCTCTTGCTTGATGGCAAGCTGGTGGAGCGTGAGCTGCTGGCAGGCCAGACGCATTCCCAGCGTATCTTGCCCTTGCTGCGCGAGCTGCTGGATGAAGCGGGAATAGCGTTGCATGAGTTGGACGGTATCGCTTTTGGCGCAGGCCCAGGCTCGTTTACTGGCTTGCGTATCGCTTGTGGTGTGGCGCAAGGCTTGGCCTTTGGCGCCAATCTCCCTGTGATCGGCGTCAGCACCCTGCTGGCGTTGGCTGAGGATGCGCAGGGTGCTGACAAAGTGATCACCTGCCTGGATGCACGCATGGGCGAGGTATATCACGCGGTGTATGAAAAAACCGCCACTGGCTGGCAGGAGGTGCTATCTCCCGGCTTGTATGCCCCGGATGACGTACCCGCTATAGAAGGCCAGGGCTGGACAGGCATAGGCAGTGGCTGGAAGGCATATGCAGATAGCCTGGATCAACGCTATGGCGAGCAATTGCTGCAGCGTTTTCCTGAGGCTTATCCACGCGCTACCGCGATAGCGCGGCTGGCCTTGCCTGGTTTTGAAGCGGGAGAGGGTCGTCCAGCGCATGAGGCTGCCCCGATCTACATACGCAACAAGGTCGCGCTTACCACAAGCGAACGCGCAGCCAAGGCGGGCGCATGAGCGCCGTGCTAAATCCAGAGACTAGCCTGCGGCCCATGCTGGCAGCCGATCTTGATGCTGTCTGCCTCATAGAGCCAACGATTTTTCCTTATCCCTGGACTAGGGGTAATTTCGATGATTCCCTGAAATCTGGCTACAGTTGCTGGGTGTATGAGCACGCTGGCGAAGTGTTGGGTTATGCTGTCCTGATGATGGTGCTGGATGAAGGGCATTTGCTCAATATCAGTATTGCTACGCCTTGGCAGGGCAAAGGCTATGGACGTAGCCTGCTGGCGCATGTGATGGATATTGCCCGAGGCCATGGTGCATTGAACATGTTCCTCGAAGTCCGTCCTTCCAATCAGGCTGCTCTTGGCCTCTACGAAAGTATGGGCTTCAATGAAATGGCGATTCGCCGTGGTTATTATCCTGCGCCTAACGGGCGTGAGGATGCCGTGCTCATGGGGGTAGCGTTATGAGAGGCACTGCATGGGCTTGAGTCGTGACGATATGCTGCGTGAACTGGAGTTGTTGCCAGTGTGGCGCTTGCGTCACCCGGCAACATTGGCGGCGGATGAACGTCAGGATGTTGCTGAGTCTAATCCTGAGCAGTCAGCAGAGATCAAGATTGCGCTAGAGGCTGAAGCCGCGGCCCCTGATCGTGTCATTGCCAGTGAGCCAGCCCAAGATGTGGTTCCAGTACCAGTGCAGCAACCAGTTGATTCAATGGCGCCACAGCAAGAGTCTGCCGAAGAAATGGGCAGCGTTTTACATGACGCGATACCGCTGGAGCCGGAATACTTTGAAGCCATGCAGTCATGGCCTGAGTTTGCTGATAGTGTCATGCCAGTCGACATGGAAGCTGAGGTGGTAGCTCCGCAAGGCGACAGGCGCACTGCTATCATGTCCCTTGATTGGCAGGGCTTGCAGCAGAATGTGCAGGAATGTGAAGCCTGCAACCTGGCGCAGACGCGTACCCAGACGGTGTTTGGTGTTGGCGACCCCAATGCAGAGTGGTTACTGATCGGCGAAGCGCCTGGTGCTGAAGAAGATAGGCGCGGTGAACCATTCGTCGGCCCCGCAGGTCAGTTGCTTGACAATATGCTGGCAGCGATCGCACTCAAGCGCGGCGAGAATGTCTATATTGCCAACGTGCTCAAGTGCCGCCCACCTGCCAACCGTGACCCGCATGGCGAGGAGGTGGTGAAATGCGATCCTTACCTCAAGCGCCAGGTGGAGTTGATCAAGCCCAAGCTGATTGTCGCGCTAGGCAAGTTTGCAGCGCAATCATTATTGGCAAGCGATAGCAGTATTGCCAGCCTGCGTGGCAAGTTGCATGATTTTCATGGTGTGCCAGTGATCGTGACTTATCACCCGGCCTACCTATTACGTAATATGCCAGATAAAGCCAAGGCCTGGGATGACCTGTGTTTTGCGCGGGAAACCATGCAGGGCTTGCAATCGGCGGCTGTGCCCCCATCTGGGACGTAGTTTGGTCATGGGTATGGTGCTTATGACGATCAATGATATTGACTCTTTGGAATGGAGAGATTGAACATGCAAAAAATCTGGTTGAAGTTGGCTGCACTCGTGATGGTGCTGAGCTTGAGTGGTTGTGGTTATAACACCTTCCAGACACTGGATGAGCAGGTCAAGGCCGACTGGTCTGAAGTGCTGAACCAATACCAGCGTCGTGCCGATTTGGTGCCTAACCTGGTGAATACAGTGAAAGGCTATGCCTCACACGAAAAGGAAGTGCTAACCCAGGTAGCGGATGCACGTTCCAAGGTTGGCAGCATCCAGGCAACGCCTGAATTGCTCAATGACGAGCAAGCATTCGCACGCTTCCAGGCAGCACAAGGCCAGATGACCTCTGCGTTGTCCCGCTTGATGGCCGTGGCCGAGAATTATCCGCAACTCAAGGCTGATGCCAATTTCCGTGACTTGCAGGCACAACTGGAAGGCACCGAGAACCGTGTGACCGTGGCACGAAACCGCTACATCAAATCCGTGCAGGCATATAACACTGCGGTACGTCAGTTCCCCAATAACCTGACTGCCAAGATGTTCGACTACCAACCCAAGCCCAACTTTTCGGTAGAGAACGAGAGTGAGATTTCCAAGGCACCTGCCGTTAGTTTCGACAAGTAATAGGACGTTGGTTTGGTTGTGTTAAATCAACATACATACACGAGGTGGTTGACGCTCTTGATGATGCTATGGCTGGCATTTGCCAGCCTGGCTCATGCCGATGAAGTGGCGGTGCCGCAGCTGACGGCAAGGGTGACGGATCTCACTGGTACCTTGAGTCAGCAGGAGCAGGCAGCGCTGGAAACCAAGCTTGCGCAATTCGAGCAAGAGAAAGGTAGCCAGATTGCTATCCTGCTGGTGCCAACCACGGCACCGGAGGCAATTGAACAATATTCCCTGCGCGTGGTAGAGGCGTGGAAGCTGGGTCGTGGAAAGGTCGATGATGGCGTGCTGGTGCTGGTTGCCAAGGATGACCGCAAGATGCGCATCGAAGTCGGTTATGGTCTTGAAGGCGCAATTCCCGATGTGATTGCCAAGCGTATCGTCTCCGATGTGATGGCGCCTGCATTTCGCCAAGGCAACTTTTATGGTGGCATTGATGCTGCTGTTGGCTATCTCACGCGGCTGATTGCTGGCGAGGGCTTGCCTGCACCACCACCTCGCAAGGGTAGCCAAGGTGAGGGCGGTTTCGGTGAGATGCTGCCTTTGCTGTTGTTCGGTGGCTTGATCGTGGGTGGCGTGTTACGCGCCATCTTTGGCAATTTCCTCGGCAGTGCCATTAATGGCAGCTTGATTGGTGGCGCTGTCATGTTGTTTGGCGGTGGCCTGTTGTTTGCGGCTGCACTAGGTTTTGTGGCGTTTTTTATCACCATGGTTGGCTCTGCCATGGGCGGGATTCCTATCGGTGGTGGTGGCTTTGGCGGCGGACGCGGCGGCTGGGGTGGTGGTGGCTTTTCCGGCGGTGGCGGTGGTTTTGGAGGAGGAGGCGCCTCTGGCGACTGGTAAAGCATGAAGAAGCGTCATACATTCCTGCGCTTGCTTGCGCATATATTCAGCACCCCCTGGCATGTGCGTCGGCATTTCTCCAAGGCTGCATTGCACCGTATCGAGCAGGCAATTACCGCCAGCGAGAAAACCCATGATGGTGAAATCCGTTTTGTCGTTGAAGGCGATTTGCATCCCTTGGCAATATTGCGCGGTGTTACCCCACGTCATCGTGCCATCCAGTTGTTTTCACAATTCGGGATCTGGGATACCGAGCAAAACAATGGCGTATTGATCTATTTGCTGCTGGCCGACCATGATGTCGAAATACTGGCTGACCGTGGCATCAATCGCCATCTTGGTCAACATGGCTGGGATTGCATCATCAAGGTGATGCAGGAGAAGTTCCGCCAGGGACAGTTTGAGGAGGGTGTCTTGTATGGTATTGCCGAAATCGGCAAGTCATTGCAGCAGCATTTTCCCGCCACGGCAGACGACAAAAACGAATTACCCAATAAGCCTATCGTCCTGTAAGGCACGATAGGCTTATGAAGTGCTTCAAGCTTCCAATTAGGTGTAGTTGAGCACTTCGCCGCGCAGTGTATAGCTGGCAACACGGCAGGCTTCCACAATCGGGCGCCATGAGCGCCCATAAATCTCGCTGCATGGCACATGGTCGATATGGTGCTTCATATCTGCAGGCTCTGGCGCAAGCAGGTTGTTTGCGGCTTCGATTTGCGAGAAGATGATCATGACCTGCTCAACGGCGGTAATGGTGCCGAGGTTGTGTAGTGGAATCGCATGCAGCGCTTGCTCAAGGCGACCTAGCTTGCTGCGGTTGAAGTCACGCATCTGCCGGGTCTCGTTTTTTAAAGGGTTGCTACGCAACTGTTCGATGCTGTGCAGTGTCAAATAAATGTCGTAGGCAAGTTTGTGGGTCACTGACATCAGCCGTTTGGAGTAGCCGCGTTGCTCCATGCTGCGGCGCCGGGTATCCACATAGTTTTGCCAGGCGGAAATGCCGATGGCAGCGAAAATGGCAATGACGGAGCCGATGGCCTGAGTCCAAGCGGCCCATTCAGATGAGGTAAGTGTTGTCATAGCGGTACGGCGTCAATCTTTCAATGTTATTGGTGCGTACATGCAATAGTCATGCGGCAATAAGGGTATAACAGTTTCTTGTGATTGTGGTGAGTACCCATCAAAAAACAGCAGATAGGTAAAAGTGCTGTGGGTTGGTGGAATTGGCGAATCAAGATCAAAAGTCGAGAGCGCCAGCATGCTGTCTTCAGTTTTTGCAATGGCATGCCGATATATTAAATGGATACCATCCATAGAAAGGCAATAAAATGAAAGCCTTATTTAGAGGTAGTGTCATCAAGGGAATGAGGCTGGTCGGCGTTTACGAAGACGAAGACCAGGCTGTGATCGAAGAGTACCTAGACCGCGTGGATGGTCCAGTTACTGACAATGCTGAAAAGCAGTTCCACCAGTTTGTCGATCTCATCCCGTCTTCACAATCAACGCAATATGGCGATATTCCCCCGCAGTCTCGCGTGGTTCTGGTATCTGGTAGCTTGACGCGTGGCATTATTGCGCGTGGCCCGTTTCCGGCGCGCTCCATTGCGCTTGGCTATGCTGTTAATCTCAGCTTTGGCCAGACTGCGAATTATTATGTGGTCGACCTTGATCCGGAGTTCGTGCCTTTAAGGGACAAGCTGTATAGCTTGGTCGAGAAGACTGTAGCTGTTGCTTGAAGTCATGCATGGCGGCTGACGCGGCGCACGTTTCCCGATAGAATTCGCAGCATCCGAAATTTTGAAGAAGCGATCACATGCGAGCGTCACAGTTTTTCATAGCAACACAAAAAGAAGCACCGCAAGAGGCAGAACTTCCCAGCCATAAGCTCATGCTGCGTGCCGGCATGATCAAGCGCTTGGGTTCAGGCTTATATAGCTGGATGCCTTTGGGCCTGCGCGTATTGCGCAAGGTGGAAGCGGTTGTGCGCGAGGAAATGAATCGTGCCGGGGCGCTGGAGTTGCTCATGCCTGCTGTACAGCCTAAAGAGTTGTGGGAAGAAACGGGCCGTTGGGCGGTGTTCGGCCCACAAATGCTGAAAATCCGTGATCGTCATGAGCGTGATTTCTGCTTTGGCCCCACTCATGAAGAAGTGATCACGGATATTGCGCGCCGCGAGATTCGCTCCTACAAGCAATTGCCGCTTAATTTCTATCAAGTGCAGACCAAGTTCCGCGACGAAATTCGCCCTCGGTTTGGCGTGATGCGCGCACGAGAATTTGTCATGAAGGATGCCTATTCTTTCCATACCAGCCTTGAATCCCTGCAAGATACCTACGAAACCATGTACCAGGCGTACAGCAATGTTTTTAATCGTTTGGGCCTGAAGTTCCGTGCGGTGCGGGCGGATACCGGTGCGATCGGTGGGGATGGTTCCCATGAGTTCCATGTGTTGGCTGATTCTGGTGAGGATGCGCTGGCGTATTCCGAGAGTTCGGATTTTGCCGCTAATGTCGAGTTGGCTGAGGCATTGGCCCCTATGACTGCGCGTGGTGCAGCCAACGAAGCCTTGCGCGAGGTGGAGACTCCCAAGCAGACTACCTGTGAAGATGTCGCGGCCTTGCTGGGCATCACGCTACAGCAGACGGTAAAGTCGATCGCCGTGATGGCTACTGACGAAGCAGGCAACATGCAGTTCTACTTGCTGCTGTTGCGTGGTGACCATGCATTGAATGAAATCAAGGCAGCCAAGGTGCCTGGTTTGTCTACGTTCCGCTTTGCTAGCGAGCAGGAGATTCGCGATACCCTGAATTGTCCACCTGGCTTCATTGGCCCAGTGGGCGTGTCTGATCAGGTCAAGGTAGTGGCGGATCGTAGTGTTGCTGTCATGAGTGATTTTGTCTGTGGCGCCAACAAGCCCAAGTTCCACCTTGCGGGTGTGAATTTTGGTCGTGATCTGCCAGAGCCTGTGGCCGTGGCTGATATTCGCAATGTGGTCGCAGGTGATCCCAGCCCCGATGGCAATGGTGTGATTAGCCTGTGTCGCGGTATTGAAGTCGGGCATATCTTCCAGTTGCGCACCAAATATGCGGCAGCCATGGAGGCTACCTACCTTGATGAAAACGGCCAGAAACAAGTCATGGAAATGGGTTGCTACGGTATCGGTGTTTCGCGCATTGTGGGTGCTGCCATTGAGCAGGGTAACGACGAGCGCGGTATCATCTTCCCGGCTGCCATGGCACCTTTTGCCGTTGCCATTGCACCTATCAGTTATGACAAGAGTGAGGCAGTGCAATCTGCCGCCCATACACTCTATGACGAACTGACAGCGGCAGGGATTGATGTGCTGTTGGATGATCGTGGTGAGCGCCCTGGCGTGATGTTTGCAGACCTGGAGTTGATCGGGATTCCGCACCGTATCGTTATCGGTGATCGTGGCCTGAAAGAAGGCCAGGTCGAATACCAGCCGCGTACGGCTTCTAGTGCCGAGACCGTCGCCTTGGCGGATATTGTCTCGGTCATCAGGCAGGCGCTGTAATGCATTGGGCTGGCTTACTTTTGTCAGCCAGCCTGTTGTGTATCAGTGTGTCTGTGCACGCTGGTGCACAGAGGGAAGAGCCTCTTGCCAACAGCGTACGCTCCTTGATGCAGCGCTCTATTAGTGACAGTGCTGCCCCGAGGTTGGTATTTGCTAGCCCGGACGAGGGCTTGGCGTGGTTGCAGACAATGTCTGGGCGGTTGCAGAAGCGCATCCCCGATGTGCAGATGCGCGAGGATTTCTTGCGTACCGTGCATTATGAAGCAACGCGTGCAGGACTGGATCCGCAGCTTGTCCTGGCCTTGATCCATGTCGAAAGCGCGTTCAATAAATATGCAGTGTCGTCGGTAGGTGCGCGCGGCTATATGCAGGTGATGCCATTCTGGGTCAAGGCGATTGGTGCCAGTGAGCATAACCTGTTCCATATGCGGCTCAACCTTCGTTATGGTTGCACCATCCTGCGGCATTACCTTGATATTGAAAAAGGCGATCTATACCGTGCCTTGGGCCGCTACAACGGCAGCCTAGGCCGGCCAGAGTATCCTAATCTCGTCGTCAATGCCTGGCGTAAATCCTGGACTTATCATCCCACCGCTGTTGTGCCGGTGACGGCAACAGCACTCAATTAGTACCTCATCATGGCTGTATCTTGCAGGCAACGTCTGCTGGTGTATATCTCTGGTCATGGCTTTGGGCATGTGGCCCAGATTGCGCCTGTGCTCAATCAGTTGGCACAGACATATACCCAGCTCGACTTGGTGGTTGCCAGCGCAGTGAGCGAGGCTTTCCTGCGATCGCGCATTCACGTGCCATTCTCGTATGTGCAACGACAAGCGGACTTTGGCATGTTGATGCAGTCTGCCTTAGAGGTTGATGTCACCGCTAGCGTGGCAGCTTATCTTGATTTTCATGCCAATTGGGAAGCCCGGGTGGCAGACGAGGCTGCATGGATCGCCACGCAGCATGCCGATGCTGTTTTTTGCAATGTGGCTTACTTGCCACTGGCGGCAGCGTCCAGGCTGGGCTTGCCCTCTTTGGCGATGTGCTCGCTGAATTGGGCTGATATTCTTTTGCATTACGCGGATTCGCCAGCACTCAACAATGTACAGCGCCAGATTCGCGAAGCTTATGCGAGTGCTCGTGGTTTTCTACGCATTGAGCCTGCAATGGATATGCCTTGGCTAGAGTGTCATGCTGTGGGGCCGGTGGCAGATATGTCGCAATCACAGCGAGCCGTCATATTCGATCGTCTCGGTGTGCAGGGCAATGTATCGACAAAGTTGGTGCTGGTGGGCATGGGGGGTATCAATACACAGATCAATCCTGCTCAGTTTCCATGCTTGCCAGATGTGCATTGGCTATTGCCGCAGGCCTGGATGCAAGGTGTGGGGCGGGCTGATTTTCATGCGCAAGAACCTTTGCACCTGCATTTCTCCACCCTATTGGCGAGTAGTGACCTGGTGCTGACCAAGCCTGGCTATGGCACTTTTGTCGAAGCCGCCTGCCATGGTGTGCCGGTGCTTTATGTTCCGCGCGATGGCTGGCCGGAGCAGGAGTGCCTGATCACATGGTTGCAACAGCATGGGTGTTGCCAGCAGGTGGCTGAAAGCCAGTTGTCTAGCGGTGATTTTGCTAGAGAAGTGTTTGCGATGTTTGATGCGCCTAAGCCTGCATCTGTGCAGCCACAGGGCAATCAGCAAGCTGCCCGTTGGATAGCCGGGCAGCTTGGTTGGGATATGACAAACCGCTGAGTTGGTACTGGATTAAATAAACTGCGAGAACAGCCAGTAAAGCGAACCGGAAAGCAGCATCGCCATGGGCAGGGTCAACACCCAAGCCATCAGTAGGTTGCGGATGGTTCCCATCTGCAGGCCAGAGCGATTTGCGGCCATGGTGCCGGCCACGCCGGAAGATAAGACCTGCGTGGTTGATACCGGCAAGCCATAGAGATCGGCAGCCCCGATAGTGAGCATAGCGACGGTTTCTGCGGATGCACCTTGTGCGTAAGTCAGGTGGGTTTTGCCGATGCGCTCACCCACAGTGACTACGATACGCTTCCAGCCCACCATGGTGCCTAGGCCAAGCGCGATGGCAACCGCAATCTTCACCCACAGCGGAATGAATTTGGTGGCCTTGTCGATTTCCTTCTTGAACGCCATGAGGTTGGCCTTGGTGTCGGCATCCAGTTGTATGGTTCCTGGGTTTTTGTCGATCAGGCGGATAGCTTCTGAAGTCAGGTACATATCGTTACGCACGTTGGCAACGGCATCTGCCGGGACTTTGGCCAAGCTGCCGTAGCCTTTGACTTGCTGTCCAATGCTGCCAGTCACTGCGGCCAATGCTGGCAGGAGTTCTGGCGTGACTTCCTTGGTGCGAATATATGTGGAAAGGGTGTCCAATGGTTTTGCTGGTGCTACGCCAGGGGCACTGTGTTGCAAGGAAGCCTGGGTAACCTGGGCTACTGCAGAAAACTGCACTGCCTGGTCGGCAGGCATCGCACGGTTTAGAGCATATGCCATCGGCACGGTACCTACCAGGATCAGCATAATGAGCCCCATGCCCTTTTGTCCGTCATTAGAGCCATGTGCAAACGAAACGCCAGTACAGGTCAAGATCAAGATGCCACGGATCCAGGCTGGAGGCGGCTTGTTACCTTTGGGTTCGCGGAACAACTCACGGTTCTTGATGATCGTGCGTAGCGCCAATAACACGAGTGCTGCCGCAATGAAGCCGACCATGGGCGATAGCAATAGCGAATAGCCGACCTTGCTGGCCTGCGCCCAATCCACGCCGCTGGTGCCATCACGGCCATGCATGAGGGCGTTGGCGACGCCAACACCAATAATGGAGCCAATCAATGTATGTGAGGATGAAGCAGGCAGCCCAAGGAACCAGGTGCCCAAGTTCCATAAAATGGCCGCGATCAACAATGAGAACACCATGGCAAAGCCGGCAGCAGAGCCGACTTGCAGGATAAGCTCTACTGGTAGCAAGGAGATGATGCCGAATGCCACTGCCCCACTGGAGGCCATGACACCGAGGAAATTGAAAAAACCGGACCAGACGACAGCAACATTGGCTGGCAGGGAGTGCGTATAGATGACGGTAGCAACGGCATTGGCGGTGTCATGAAAGCCATTGACGAACTCGAACCCCAAGGCAATCAGCAGAGCTACACCGAGCAGGATGAAGGGGAGCCAGGTGGTAGGCGAGGAGTCGGTATTGCTGACATCGTGATTCAGGCTGGCAACAGTAAACAATAGCCCAGCGAGCAGGGTGCCAAAAAACAGGATTTGGGTAATGAGGCTGTGCTTTTTGCTCAGCTCTGGGCGACTACTAATTGATTTGCTTGAGTGTAACGCTTTGGTATTCATCAAGAATTTTGTTTTCGCTGGAAGAGCCAGCATTGTGCTGGTGCATTATGACATATTCGTGACATTCATGTGACATGAATGTCCTCCAGCTTGTTATCCCTAGTCCTGACGTTCAATCAGCATGGCATCCCCATAGCTGAAAAAGCGATAACGCGTACTCACTGCATGGGCATACGCCTGACGAATATGTTCCACCCCGGCAAAGGCAGAAACCAACATCAATAGTGTGCTCTTGGGTAAATGAAAGTTGGTGAGCAGGCGCTCGACAACCTGAAAGCGATAGCCGGGCGTAATAAAGATGTCGGTGTCGCCTTGTCCTGCGAGTAAAGCTCCGCTGCGGGCAGCGCTTTCCAGTGCGCGCAATGCGGTCGTTCCTACGGCAGTGACTTTGCCACCACGGGCGCGTGTTTGTTCAATGAGGTCCACTGTGGCTTGCGGCACGGAATAAAGCTCGCTATGCATTTTGTGCTCGTTGATATTATCTACCCGCACCGGCTGGAACGTACCTGCACCGACATGCAGGGTGACATAAGCGATGTTGATGCCGAGCTGTTTCAAGTGTTCCAGCATGTCATTGTCAAAATGCAGGCCTGCTGTTGGGGCTGCCACGGCACCGGGTTCGCGCGCATAGACAGTCTGGTAGCGCTCTTCATCAGTGCTTTCCGCATTGTGCGTGATATAAGGTGGCAAAGGCAGATTGCCGTATTGCTCTAGTAAATCGAGCAGTGGGGTCTCACCGGCAATGCGCAAATGGAACAAGTCATCTTGTCGTCCAATCACTTCCACATCAAAAGCATCGGCAAGGCGCAACAGGCTACCCGGTTTTGGGGAGCGTGAGGCGCGAACATGGGCTAGTGCCTCAAACTCACCCAATACGCGCTCAATTAGCACTTCAACTTTACCGCCGCTGAGCTTTTCCCCATGCAGTCTGGCCTTGATGACACGAGTGTCGTTGAAAATGAAGAGGTCACCTGGTTGCACCAATGTAGGCAGGTCGAGGAACAGGCGGTCTGCCAATTTTCCGCTATTGCCATCGAGATGAAGTAGGCGGCTGCCTCTACGTTCCTTGGCTGGAAATTGGGCAATTAATTCGTCAGGTAAGAAAAAATCAAAATCAGTAGTGCGCATTGTCATAATGGTTGCTATAATGCACGCCTTGTTGCCGGGGTGGCGGAATTGGTAGACGCAGCGGACTCAAAATCCGCCGCCGCAAGGTGTGGGGGTTCGAGTCCCCCCCCCGGCACCAATCAGGCAATATTCTCCAAAAAATTCCCTTGTTGTTCCGTAAGTTAGGTATTCGTTTCCGTCCTGACATGCTTGATGTCTAACGGAGGCCGGATTATACCGGAGCTTGTGATGCCGTGCTCCGTTTTCATCTCATTTCCATTCTCTTCTTCGCTATTCTTTACGTTCTCATGGCCTTGTTGGCAAAGCATATGCTGATTGTTATATGTCTTGCTGGGGCTGGCTGTAAGCTTTGTCTCGGTCAAAGTCTGATTTTTGGTTTAGTGAGGTGGTGTCGGGCGTAGTAGAGCGGCAGGTACAGGCCAGTATGAGCCTAATACCTGTCGTGAGAATAAAAAGCATACCTGGAAAAACGGGGGAGGACGGACAGCCCAGGTATGCGTGAAAAAGAGCTTAGTGGTGCATGATTTCCGGTGGGAAGAGTGATTTGCTCCATGCTAGGCTGGGAGCTAGCTCTTCATAGCGTACGATGCGGTTGCGGCCCAGGCGTTTGGCGGTGTACAGCGCGAGATCAGCTTGGGAAAGTAGTTCACTGACCGAATGATTTTCACCGGGAGTTTCCCAGGTCGCATGCCCGATGCTCACTGATACCTTGCCGTGGTCGAGTGATGGAATCTTGAGTTTTTGGATGGCCACATGCAGTTTCCGCGCCATGGCATGACAACCTTCAGCTGCGGTATAAGGCAGCAACACCACGAATTCCTCCCCACCAAAGCGGGCGACAAAATCCCCGGGGCGTTGTATCTCCGCCTGGATTGCTTGCGCGATTTTCTTCAGGCATTTATCACCTTTCAGGTGTCCGTGCTGATCGTTGTATTCTTTGAAATGGTCGATGTCCAGCATCAGAATCGAGATGGAACTATGGATGCGTTGTGCGCGTCGCCATTCGATTTCTGCCATTTCGTCAAAATAACCACGGTTATAGATGCCGGTCAGGCCATCTTTATTGGCTTTTTCCAGCAATGCCGAATGCGAAGCCGCTAGGTCACGTGAGAACTGGCTAAGTTGCAGGATCAGCACGGCAAGCAATGTGGTGGTGGAAAACAGGCTGAGTAGTTGTGCCATGTACCAGTTGCTACTAAATGGCGTACTGTCTATCAGCAAGTGCGAGACATGGCATAAGTGCGATAAGGCGGCGATCGACAGGAAAACTGTCACCAGCTTGTTGTCGCCGCCAATTGCACGCACCAGTGCAAATGTTGTGGCCGCCATGATCCAACTGCCCCAGCTTAGCGGTGACGTGACGATAGGGGCACTTGTCATGAGTGCTGAAAACAAGTTGCCGGAATTCAGTGCCAGCATGTAAAGGATGATGCCGATCAATGGGGTCAGCATAAAGGGCACGGTATTCTTGCCCAGGCTGATGCGGTTCAGTTGCGGGAATGAGTGGGCAATCTTGCGGAACAGCAGTGCGATAATGATGAAAGCGCAAAAACCAAATTGCCAGTATGTGCTCCAGTGGGAGATGTTACTGGCAGCAGGTGTGCTATTAGCTGATGAAGCATGTAACGAGATCAGGCTACTGACGGCCGCCAAGGCGTAGATCGCGTAGGCGCCAGCCAGCGGAACCAGGAAGAATTGCTTCTGTATCTTGAATTGCAATAACAGGAGCAGTGCTGTAGTGGTAGTGCTTAGCACGACAACAGTCGCCACCACAGGCGCGAATGTGGCTAATTGCGGCCATGGCTGAGTGGTATGCATCATGGCCAGCAGGCTTGCCGCAACCATTAGCAACATCAGCACTCTTGTTATCCAGCTTAGCCGCAGTGATATTGTTTGATTCAGGATGTCGTCCATTGCATCCCCCTGTCTATGATTTAGCTTTTTAGTCTGGCGCTATATTGCAATAGCTATTGAGCTTGTCATAGCGATCTGACAATTGTTGACAATTGCTGGATCAGTTCAGGAGTTATGGTTGCCTGGGGACGAGGATGGAAAAGGTGCTGCCTGTGCCTGGTGTACTACTGACATTGACCTCGCCATGGTGTCGGCTAGCAACGGCCTGGACGAAGGCTAGGCCTAGACCGGTACCTTCAATTTGAGGGTGGCTGTGCTGGTGGACGCGACTGAATGACTGGAATAGTTGCGTGTGAGCTTCTGCACTGATGCCAATGCCGAAATCACGCACTGCAATATTCCAGTAGTCTTCCGTGGCGCAAATACTGCATTCAATCATGGCGTGATCCGGACTGAACTTGATGGCATTGCTCAGCAAGTTCGCGATCGCACGCTTGAACAGGGTTCTGTCAACCCAGGCATGCGCCTCTGGAGGTGTTTCTGTCATGGTGATGGTGATATCGCGCGTGTAGGCCAGAATCCATGCGTCATCCATGGCTTCGTGCAGCAAGTCTGCCAGATTGACTTCATCCAGCTGGTAATGCCCGGACTTTGCCCGCGTCAGCTGCACAAAGTCATCGGCGAGGGTCAGGGCATTGTCGGCATGCTGCTCTATCATGCCCAGCCAGCGTTCCCCCATGGTTTCAGGGGAAAGTTTTTGTAGTTCAACCAGTGAGATAATGGATGACAAAGGGGCGCGGATATCATGCGTAATGAAGCGGAATGCTTCGTCACGATCACGTTCTGCCTGCCATAGCTTGGAAACATCAATGATGCTCAATATCCAGCCGATATGTTGCTCCTTGGCATCTTTGCATGGAGCGAGCTTTACCAATAGTTCGCGCTGTTTGTCATCACGAGCTTCCAGCTCAATTTCAAGCCCTGCTTGTAGGGTTTCAGTATGGATGGCGGGTAGATTGTTCTGGTGCTCATGGATGTGTTGTAGCAAAGGGATCAACGGCTGCTGTATCAGTGCCGAGGGTGTGCTGGCACCAAAATAGGCTGCTGCTGCCTGGTTTGCAATGCGGATAATGCCATCGGGATCGCAAATCAGGGTAGGGTCAGGCAGCCCATCCACACTGTCGCTGATGAAGCGGTGCATGCCTTGCAGTTGATGTGTGGCTTCATGCAGTGCATTGATGCGTTTATCCAGAAAATCATGAAATGCGGTGGTGGATTGAGGCGTCGACAGCATGGGAAAGTCACGCTTGAATGACTCAAATTCTGATGTGAGAAATCGGGCTGCAGTATCCAGCCGATGCCAGCTCCAAAGCGGATAGATCAGGATTAGCCCAAGTGCCCCTGCTGATGGAGCAAGCAAGATGCCCGAGATCAGAGCCACGACATAGGTCGTGGCGAGCAGCGCAATGAGTAAGGAAAAACTGAGCAACAACGCTGACAGTGGGCTTAGTAACATAAAGCCGAGCAACGCAAGGCTGACAAAGGCGAGATTGAGCGTCATATTCTGCCATGACTGGGCAGGCTGGAGAGTGCGCTGGCTCAATTGCCCCTCCAGGATATTGGCGAGGATTTCAACGCCGGGCATTAATTGGCCATCACGCGAGACCGGAGTGGCATACTGGTCGCCAATGCCAGTGGCGGTAGCGCCGACCAGCACTAGGCGATCTGTAAAGATTTTGTCGGGAATCCTGCCCTCAATCACATCAAAATAGGAGATGCGGGGAAAGTAGCCAGCCTTACCTGCGTAGGGAATGAGTTGGGTGCCGGCCAAGGGGGAAATCTTAAGTCTTGATTGACCTGCTGCCTGTAATAAAGCGGTACTGAAGTGAACAAATGGTGTGTCATTGATGGATTGCTGCATGCGTGCAGATCTCACCACACCATCGTCATCTACCTGGATATGAACATGTCCCAGTTGGGTGGCAGCCTGGGCGAGTGCCGGGGCTGGCGTTTGCACATACTGGGTTGGCCCAGCTTCATTAAAGACGATAGGTAGTGCTACTACACTACTTTGCAGGATGGCATTGGCCAGGAGCGCATCATCATCAGGGTGTTGCAGATCAGGTTCGCTGAACAGGATATCCAGGCCGATGGCGGCCGGGTGTTGTTCGCTGATGCGTTTGACCAGCTCGGCATGCAGATTACGGCGCCAGGGCCAACGGCCAAAGTGGGCGATGCTGTCATCGTCAATGGCGACAATCACTACCTTGCCAGTCAGTGGGTGTTGCTGGCTGGCAGTGATAAAGTCTTGGATCAGGTGGTCGACAATTGTCAGCGTGCGCTGATGGGAAAGCGCCGTGATGAGGAGAAGTATCACCCCCGAAATCAGCAGCCATGGCAACTTGCTTTGCGAAGGGTAATGCGCAGCTGTTGGTGATGGCAGCGGTTTGGTCATGCTGTGCTTAACAATGCTCAGGACTTGGGTTTGTCAAACCAGGTGCGGTCAATAGCATCGTTTACCTGCTCAACTTCCAGGATGCGGGCATCGGAGAACGGCCCAGTGTATTGCTTGATCCGGGTGGCCAATCTCACGTAATAGCGCCCGGCTGGTAGTGATTGGAGATCAATCTGGGGATTATCCAGCACTTGTTCTGCGACCAATGATTCAAATTGTGGAGAACGGCTCACCTGCGCAACATACTGGATACCCTGTTGGGTACTGTTCCAATAAGCCTGGCCAGAGGTGGATCGGGCTGTGGCGCCATCTTCATCAAGGGTGACATTAGCCGGCTGGCTGTAAGGTCCATGCTGTGCAATACCTGATGCACTGTCGGTAGTGATGCTGGCCACGCGCCAGTAATATTGGCCTGCTGGCAAGGATGCAAGCGAATATTGGCACTCTTGCAACTGATCTGCATCTGCTACCACTTGCTGGAAGGCTTGATCGCTGGCGATTTGCAGGTGATAGCTTTGTGCTCCTGCTATGGGCGTACAAAGCAGGCGGCTGTTGCTGCCCACAATTTGTCCTTGCTGGGGCGCCAGTAGCCATGGGCTAGAGGGATGACTGGCAATCTTAAAGCGGTGCTGGGCTTCATAGCCGGCAATACCATGCATATCGAGTGCACGCACAGCAAGCAAATATTCTCCATCTTGCAGGCTGGGCAGTACGGCTTCGGCTGTATTGGAAGCCGCATTCCACAGCACTTGTTCCATATTTGCATCCTGTGCAATCCGGTATTGATACTCACTGCTGCCATCCAAGGCTGGCCAGTCGAATTGCAAGAGCTCAGGTTCGGGGAGGTGGGTAGGCAGTTGCGATAGATCCGGTGCTGCCAACAATGTTTGCACTGCGCCCAGGCCATTGTCGCTGGCTGCAATACCCTGACCTGCCTGTAGTAAAGCGCCTGGAGCGCGTTTGGCTGGCTTGGCCTGCTGCATTTCCACCTGGCCTTGCGTCACGCTGGTGGTGGATATGTTGCTAGTGCCCACACTGAAGCGGGTACCACGCACTGCGGCAACTGCTTGTGGCGTGATCACCCGGAAATGGTTCGGGTTGCGCTTGGGGGCGGGTGTCACGGAGACATCAATATCGCCCTGCTCCAGGTAAATGACACGTTGGCCTTGCGGTACCAAACTTCCCTCCTTGATGCGATCCAGGCGGATGCGAGTGTTGGAGAGAATGCGAGCAATGCTTTTATCGGAAAATTCCAGCGATAAGTAACTATTTTCGCTGGTGCGTACAATGTCGCCTTCTGCGAGTTGATCGCCATGGCTGATGGCCTTGATGGTATTGCCTGCCGCGTCGATGAGGGATACTTCGCCATGGACAAAGCTAGCAGTGACAGTGCTACTCACCTTGGGGATCAGCAGGTTGGTGCCTGGCGTTAGATAATGCGCATTGCGAATACGGTTGAGCTTCTGGATTTCGCGCCAAGCATGCGGATTGCCCATATAGTGTGCAGCCAGCTTGTAAAGGTTATCACCTGGTTCGACAGTATGGCTGATGGTATCAGCCTGGGCTGAAGCCTGGAGTGCCAGAGCAACTCCCATCACTAATGCCGGTTGCCAGTGAGGCCGCCCGGGCGATTTATGCTGCTTGCAGACTGCGATCATGATGTCCCCGATAATGAAATTTAAGAATGTTCTTCCGCGAATGGCAATGCATCACTTTCGAGCCGATAACCCATGCCATAGACGGCAGTGAGTTTGTAGCCATTGTTGGGATGAAGCTTGAGCTTGGAACGTATTGCTGAAATGTGCGTGTCCAATGTGCGCGTTTGCAGATCTACTGATTGCATGCCCCAGATTTGTTCCTGAATATGCTGTCGTGACAGCAAGCGACCTTGATTCTGGAACAAGAACAATGCCAGTTCGAATTCTTTGTGCTTGAGAGGAATAGCGACCCCATTATATTCAAAGCGTTGCTGAGCCACATGGCATGTGTAGTTACCCCAGACGAATTCCTGCTGGGTTTTCTGTGGATACAGCCGACGCAAGAGTGCATTGATACGGGCATGCAACTCACGTACACGTACTGGCTTGCTCATGAAGTCGTCGGCACCGGAGGTGAGGCCATGCACGACATCTCTTTCGTCACTACGATTGGTGATCATGAGAACAGGAACGGCCTCCTTGAGGTTTGCGCGTACCCATTGCACGATTTCTGGCCCAGAAGTATCCGGTAATTCCCAATCTAGGATGAGAAAGTCGAAAGTTTCGTGTTGCAATGTGCGCAACAAGGACTGGCCATCACTGAATGTATGGCAGTCATGTCCCAGTGACACGATGGTTTTCTCGATGAGCTCCAATTCGGAGCGATTGTCATCCAGGGCGGCAAAACGCATTTATTCTCTTTCCTTTTTTTCATTATAGGCGCGCATGAGGAAAACATGCCAAGCCATTGCGGCAATATCACGCACGACCATAACCAATCTTATATCGGTCTTGCCTAAATGAATTGTCAACAAATGTGAAACATTCCAGTAGGTGTTTATCGCACATTATTGGTGCATTGCGCTGATGTGGTGCATGTAAAACTGTCTATGTGATGTCTGGGTGCTCTTTGTTTTTTATAAGTGTTTGAAAATTAATTGTAATTCATGCTGGCACAAGAGTTGCTGAACATCGGCTGTTCTAATGAAACAAATGAATGTGCCAGTTCTCTGGCGATGATCAACAATCTTTGATGCAAGGAGCATGTATGAAATTCATATCCGCTATCATCAAGCCATTCAAGCTTGACGAGGTGCGGGAAGCTCTTTCCGCTATTGGCGTACAAGGCATTACCGTGACTGAAGTAAAAGGTTTCGGACGTCAAAAGGGGCATACCGAGCTTTACCGCGGCGCTGAATATGTGGTGGATTTTCTTCCCAAGGTGAAACTGGAAGTCGCCATTGAAGACAGTTTGCTGGATCAGGTAATTGACGCAATCGAGCAATCTGCCAGCACCGGTAAGATCGGCGATGGCAAGATTTTTGTCTTTGATCTTGAACAGGCTTATCGCATTCGCACCGGTGAAACCGGCGCTGATGCGCTTTAAGGGGAGGGCGTCATGAAGCGATTTTTATCCATTTCCACTTTGCTGGGCGGTATGTTGGCCGCAGGCTCCTGTATGGCAGAAGAAGTTGCCGCAGAAGCGCCAGCAGTCTTGAACAGCGGTGATACCGCCTGGATGATCGTGGCCACCGTGCTCGTCATCATCATGGCAGTGCCTGGCCTCGCGATTTTCTACGGCGGCATGGCACGTGCCAAGAATATGCTCTCGGTACTGATGCAGGTACTGGTCACATTCTCCCTGCTTTCCGTACTTTGGGCAGTCTATGGTTACAGCCTGGTGTTTACAGAAGGCAACGCCTTTATTGGCGGCTTGAGCAAGGCTTTCCTCGCGGGTATCACGCCTGATAGCCTGGAAGGTACTATTCCTGAACTGTTGTTCGTAACTTTCCAGATGACGTTTGCGGCCATTACTCCAGCCCTGATCGTCGGTGGTTTTGCCGAGCGCATCAAGTTCTCTGCTGTGCTGCTGTTCATGGCATTTTGGATGACATTCTCCTACCTGCCCATGGCACACATGGTCTGGGGCGGTGGCTGGATCGGTGAAATGGGCGCAGCTGACTTTGCTGGTGGTACCGTGGTGCACATGAATGCCGGTATTGCGGCATTGGTTGCCGCAGTAGTACTCGGCAAGCGTATCGGCTTCGGCAAGGAAGCCATGCCCCCACACAATATGGTATTGACCATGGTTGGTGGTTCCCTGTTGTGGGCTGGCTGGTTTGGCTTTAACGTCGGTAGCGAACTGGCGGCTGATGGCATGGCGGGCCTGGCTGTCGTCAACACACAACTGGCAACTGCGGCTGCGGTAGTGGGCTGGGTGATCGTTGAGTGGCTGAGCAAGGGCAAGCCTTCCATGCTGGGTGCCATCTCCGGTGCAATTGCTGGCCTGGTTGCCATCACGCCTGCTTGCGGCTTCGTTGGCCCGATGGGGGCGATCGTACTTGGCTTTATTGCCAGCATCATCAGCTACTGGGCTGTTACCAAGCTCAAGAACGCACTGGGTTACGATGACACCATGGATGTATTCGGTGTTCACGGCGTTGCCGGTATCATCGGCGCGCTGGGCACTGGCATCTTCATGGCACCATCCCTGGGCGGTGTCGGCTACGACGAAGGCGTGACCATGGGCCACCAGTTCTACGTACAAGCCGTATCAGTTGGTTTCACCATCGTTTATGTCAGTATCGTGACTTACATCATCCTCAAGGTCGTTGATCTGTTGGTTGGTCTGCGTGTCTCTGAAGAAGATGAGCGCGAAGGCCTGGATACTGCCTCCCACGGTGAGCGTGCTTACCACTCTTAAAAATGGCCTGATGTTTTAGGCAACAAAAAGCCCGGCGAAAGCCGGGTTTTGTTTTTTTATACTGCTGCTTTGAAGCCTAAGACTACTCACAGCCGATTGACTATGTGCTTGCCTCGACATCTCCCGTCTGCAAACGCCAGAGGTCGGCATAAATCCCGCCTGCTTGCAGCAGCGCTGCATGGTTGCCGGACTCCACAATGCGCCCGTGCTCCAGCACATGAATGCAATCTGCATGACGCACGGTGGATAGTCTGTGGGCGATGATAATGCTGGTGCGGCCTACAACCAGCTTGTTGAGTGAGCGCTGGATGGCCGCTTCTGTTTCGTTATCGACGGCGGAGGTGGCTTCATCAAGGATGAGCACAGGCGGGTTTTTGAGGATGGCGCGGGCCAATGCCAAGCGTTGTCGCTGACCGCCGGATAGCTTCATGCCGCGCTCACCCACCTGGGTAGCATAACCATTAGGCAGGCGCTCAATGAATTCATGCGCTTCGGCGGCTTTTGCGGCGGCGATGATAGCGCTCATATCTGGGTTGGCTTCACCATAAGCAATATTATCGGCAATGCTGGCATCGGTGAGGAAGGTATCTTGCGCGACATAGCCAATCGCGCGGCGTAGTTGTTGCAAATCTAGCGTGGCGATGTCATGACCATCCAGCAAGATTTGGCCTTGTTGCGGGTCATAAAAACGCAGCAGCAACTTGGTGATGGTGCTCTTGCCGCCGCCTGTTGCTCCTACCAGGGCGATGGTCTTGCCAGCGGGGATATCCAGATCAAATTGGGTTAGTGCGGGTTGCCCTGATTGCGCATCATAGGCAAAGCGTACCTGGGAAAACTGGATATGCCCTTCTACCGAGGCTACGGGTAATGCCTTGCCGCCATACTGGATAGCAAGCGGCGTATCCAGCAGGTTCATGACACGCTGGATGGAGGCCATGGAGCGTTGGTAAAGGTCGGTCAGCTCTGCCAGCCCGGTCAGTGGCCACAGCAGGCGCTGTGTCAGGTAGACCAGTGCGGAGTAACTGCCAACGCCAAGTTCGCCGTTCAATGTCATGAAGCCACCATAAAGCAGCGTCACGGTGAACCCGGCGAGAATCGCGATTCTGATCACCGGGGTAATAGCTGCTGACAGCTTGATGGCCTGAGCGTTGTTCTCGCGATAGCGATCTGACGCCTCACGGATGTGTTGGGATTCTACCTCTTCGGTTGCGTAAGCCTTGACCGTGGCGATGCCTTGCAGGTTGTTGTTGATACGGGCGGTAAGGGCGCCTGCCGCCTCGCGCACCGAGGTATAACGTGTCGCCAGCCTGCTCTGGAACCAGAACGCGCCGTAGAGGATGAATGGTACCGGGATCAAGGCCAGGAAAGCCAGCTCCTTGGTCAGGAAGAAAAACACCCCGCCGACCATGACCGAGCCGAAAAATACCTGGATCAAACTATTGAAGCCACCGTTGAAGAAGCGCTCCATCTGGTTAATGTCTTCGTTGAGAATTGCCAACAGATTGCCGCTACGGTTGCGCTCGAAATAGGCTAGCTCCAGCTGTTGCACATGCTGATAGGCCTCCATGCGCAAGTCGTGTTGCAGGTTCTGCGCCAGGTTGCGCCAGCGTACGTCATAGAGATACTGGAACAGGGATTCGCCTAGCCAGATCAATACCGTGAGAATCGCCAGCAGAATCAGTTGATCCTTGGGCTCGACGATACCTAGTCCCGCGAGGAACGAGGCTTTCTGGTTGACCACCACATCGACAGCAACACCGATCAGGATCTCCGGCAAAACATCGAATATCTTGTTGAGCAGGGAATAAAAAGAGGCAATCCATGCATCGCGGCGATATTGATGAGCATGGCGGAACAGGCGCTTGAGGGGGTGCATAACATCTTGCCAACATGGAGGAAACTGCGATTCTAATGACCCTGCCGCAAAATTTCAGCCATATTCTGACGATGGATTTGTGGGACAGTAAACTACTGTGAGGAGGATGAGGTGCAAAACCAAGGTTAGCTTAGTCAGCCGTGATTTCAACCCCAGACATGATCTTGCGTGCCCCGGCAATGCTCAAGTGGTTATCGTCAAAATAGAGTGCCTGCCCATCCATCACTGCGGCACAGTCACCATGTTGGCATAAGGTGTCCAGGGGCTTGATCGCATGCAGGTGTTGTCCATAAGGCAGGCTATCTAGCTTGCGCAGGATAAATGCGTGGCGAGCGAGATAAAACGCTTGGCTGGTCATGTGTTGCACGTCATGAGGGGCGCGGTTATGGAGAATGGAGAATGGCGTGATGGCCTTGGTGATATCCATCGGCAACTCAGGGATGGGGTAGACAACGTGCACCTGCTTGCCAGCTGCGAGCATGCGTTCGATCAGGGTTTGCAGGTTGTACCAATATTGCTCACGCAACTCAGTTGGAGTTTTGCCTGCATCCGCAGCGGTGAATTTGTTGACCGGGTTTTTATCGGGCAAGGAGGGATAGTTTTCCAGATGGCCGAACAATGCCCGGGTATAGCTGAATCCAACCACAACGTGCTGGATGTCTTGCCGCTGTTCAAGGTAGGTCACGGCTTCTTTTAGCCATGCGCTACAACCTGGTTCTTTCGCCTCGAACAACAAGGCTGGTGGACATCCACTGAAACTGAGATGTAGCAAGCCTGCATCTCGCTGCTGTAGTTTCTCGCCCAAGGCATAGGCTAACTCGACGGTATGGCTGTCTCCGAGCGAGGCCCAGGTAATACGGCTACCAAAGTATTCACATGATAGTGATGGCTTTAGGTAGTCGGTGCCGCTGGTGTGGCAGGCATCCCGCAACGGACTGCCGACAGTGCTTGCCATCAAGGTGGAATTGACAAAACGTTCGGGAAAGCCTTGCCCTTGCATGCTAGCCAACCCCAGTGCGAGCGTGAGGGTGAGCGTCATACCTGAGAGCTGGAAGATACGTCGCCTGGAAAAGCGTTGTCGGTGGCGGAATGGCTGTTCGATATACCAATAACTGAGTGTGGCGAGTAATAAAGCCACCGCAATCGTGACAGCAAAAATGATGGCGCTTGGCTGCTGGGTGGTTTTCATGCGCAGGAAGGCAAATAGGGGTTGGTGCCAGAGATATAGCGAATAGGAAATCAGGCCGATGCCGACCATGGCACGATGTGAAAGCAGCTTGCCAGTGATGCTTGCTGGATCGCAAAAGGCGATGATGAGGCAAGCACCTAACACGGGAATCAATGCATACAAACCGGGGAATGGGGTGGATTGATCCAGCAGGATGACTGCACCGATGATGAGCATCAGGCCTAGCCATGCCAGGCCGTGACGCAGGCGAGCATTAAAGTGGCTCCAACCTTCTGGCTTGAGTAGTGCTAGTAACGATCCGGCCAGTAACTCCCAGGCACGACTGAAAATCAGGTAGAAGTTGGCGTCTATGGCCTGTTGCCTGAGCAGGTGTTCAGAAAGCAGCAGTGATGCCACTGCCAAGCCCAGCATAACCCAGAAGGTAGCAGCACGGCGGGCATACCACATGCCAGCGAGCAGCAGCGGGAACAGTAAGTAATACTGCTCTTCCACTGCAAGGCTCCAGGTGTGCAGCAGGGGTTTTTCTTCTGATGCGGTTGAGAAATAGCCATTGCTGAAATAAAAATAAATGTTGGAGCCAAAGGCCGCGACGGATACTAGGCTACGCGCATAATCGTGCAGCAGTGAGGGTGGCATGAGGAAAAAGGCGGCGATGCTGGTGGCAAACAGTACCACGGTGAGGGCGGGCAAAATGCGGCGCGCCCGGCGCTCGTAGAATTGAATGATGGAAAAGCGCTGTTTTTCTAGCTCGCTCTGCAGAATGGACGTGATTAGGTAGCCGCTGATGACAAAGAACACATCAACACCGACATAACCCCCACTAAAACCAGCAAATCCAGCGTGGAAAAACACCACAGCCAGTACTGCCACTGCACGTAACCCATCTATTTCTGGCCTGTATTTCAAACGACTCCCTGCTCACACTGGCTGTTGTTACCCAGTGTGACAGTTAGCTGAGCTTGAAATTCAGCTCGATTGGAACCCTACAAGTAAATGTTGCGTGCCTGCAAGCGGGTGGTGTTCCAGCCTAGGTGGTCGTAATAAGCGATGGCGGGCTGGTTGTCCATGTCTACCAGCAATTGGGCGCGGGTGGCACCTTGTGCCTTGGCCCAGGTGAGTATGCTATCCAGCAATTGCCTGCCCAGTCCTTGGCCGCGATAGCCCGCATCTACGATCATGTCTTCTATCCAGGCAGCAGGCGTGCCTTGTGCGGTGGAGATTACCAATTGTGCACTGGCCATGCCGATGACGGTTCCTCCGGCCTGTTGCGCCACCATTATGGTGCCGCATTCCGGTTGCGCCAGCAGTAGCTGCAAGCCGGCAGACTGCTTGGCCAGGTCGGGCGTGAAATCCTGCTCTATGCTGAAGAGTTGTTGCAGCAGTTCACACAAGGCGGGAATATCTTCAGCCTGGGCATGACGAATGTTGATAGCGGGATCAGTCATGTTCCACAGGTTCTTCTGCATCGTAGTGGATGATGGCGAGAAAGCGTATCGGCAGTTTGGCATGGACTTCCGGACGGTGTGGGATCTCGCCGCGGAAAGTGAGTGCGTCACCAGGCTGCAGCATGTAGACCTCTTCACCTACGCGGTAGCCCAGTTCGCCTTCCAGCATATAAAGAAATTCAGTTCCGCTATGCTCAAAGGAGGGAAACTCCTCACCCGGGTCTTCCAGTGTGATGAGGAAGGGCTCGAACAGTTTCTTTGGCCCCTGGTCGTAGGCCAGCAGGTGATAGGTGTGGCCATTGCGTGTGCCGCGTCGCACCACCTCCATACCCTGTCCATGTTTGACGTGTTGCGCACCGCCCTTGCGTTGGTTATATCCCTGGAATAGGCGGGAGATAGTGACTCCCAGGCTATTGGCGAGTTGTTCCAATGTATCCAGGCTGGTGGAAACCAGGCCATTCTCGATCTTGCTCAGCATGCCGCGGCTGATATTGGCACGCTCTGCGACCTCTGCAATGGTGAGGCCGTGCTGCTGGCGGATATCCTTGATGACATTGCCCAGGTATCTGCCCAGTGATTTGCTCTCACTCTCATTATTGGCTGGTACCAGCTTTTTCACATTGTCCGCCATACGTTGTCTTTCTCTCTTCTTAACAGTTTGACTGCCATGTTTTTCAGTAAAGGCAATAAAAGTTTCTTGAAATTAAAAAAAGTTTATTAATAATATCTTCTGACTGCTATTACAGCAAGGCAATCACTCAACATAAATAGGATACAACTCATGAACCCCGTGATGATCGTGCAATTCAGCGCTTCCGAAGGGCCGGGCTACCTGGCGGATTTTCTGGCGAGCCAGCATATCCCATTCCATGTGCTCAGGATAGATAAGGGCGAAGCGCTACCCGCAACCTTGGAAGCATACAGCGGCCTTGCCATGATGGGCGGTCCCATGAGTGCCAATGATGATTTGCCTTGGATCCCTCCTTTGCTGGACTGGATTCGCCAGGCCATTGCCCAAGGTATACCCGTCATTGGCCATTGCCTGGGTGGCCAACTGCTGGCTAAGGCCATGGGCGGCGAAGTGACGGACAGCCGTTTCAGCGAAATCGGCTGGGTGCGCGGGCTGCCGCTGGAGGCGCCGCAGGCGGCAGAGTGGCTGGGCAGCCGGGCGGAGCTGCCCTTGTTCCAGTGGCATTACCAGACATTCTCGATCCCGCCGGGTGCCGTGCATATCCTGCGCAGCGAGCATTGTGCCAACCAGGCCTACGTGCTGGATGACCTGCATATCGGTTTCCAGTGCCATATCGAGATGAACCGCGAGTTGGTGCAGAGCTGGTGTGGTCTTTCGCCGGAGGAATTAAAAGGCGGTAGCGAAGCCGATCCGGCACAGCCCATGATTCAGTCTGCCGATGACATCTTGAGTATGTTGGATGATCGCATTGCTGTGCTCAATGCCTGGGCCGGGCATGTGTATACTCGCTGGAGCCGAGGGCTGAAGCGGGCTTGAATGCCATCCCGGCCCATACTACCTTGGGAGTACACCTTCGAGAGAATTTTCCCACACTGGGGTTTTGACTATTGTTGACCTTGAAATGATCACTTTTTTTAAGGATACAGCATGTCAAGGAACTCGATTCTCAACGAACGCCACCGTGCCCTAGGCTCCAAGCTGGATGGGGATACCTGGAATGATATGCCCATTCCCTGGAGCTATGATAGCGATGTGCATGACGAGGTCGTCGCTGTGCGCTCCCGGGCTGGCCTCTATGACGTATCTGCGTTGAATATCGTCAATGTCAGCGGCCCGGATGCAGAAAAGGCGCTGGACCAGCTGGTTGCACGCGATATCACCAAGCTTAAGCCAGGACATTCCCTGCTGGCGGCCGAGGTGGATGAGGCAGGTGCCATCTGTGACGACATCATGGTGATCCGTGACTCTGCAACCGCGTTCCGCGTGTCGCACGGCAGTGGCGCTACCAAGACCAATCTCGCCAAGATTGCGGCCGGGCTCAATGTCCAGGTCGAGCCTGATCTTGATGTGCATATTCTTTCCCTGCAAGGCCCCAAGTCGCTGGCAATACTTGATCCATTACTGGATTTCGACCTGAAGTCGCTGGCTTATTTCCAGCACAAGGCCACCAAGTTATTTGGCAAGGATGTCTATATCGCCCGCGGCGGCTATTCCGGCGAACTGGGTTATGAAGTCTATTGCAGCGCGCAGGACGCTGTCTTGCTCTGGGACGAGATTCTCAAGGCGGGCAAGCCTTTGGGCGCGATCCCCGCTTCGTGGAATTCGCTGGAGCTGACCCGCATCGAGGCGGCCCTGCTGTTTTTCCCCTTCGAGATGATAGAGGGCGACACTACGCCGTGGGAGGTCAATATGGGCTGGGGCGTCGACCTGGACAAGCCCGGCGACTATATCGGCAAGGCCGCTGTGCTGGCATCCAAAGGCAAGGAGCGCGTGCGTCAGATTGGCCTGGTATGCAAGGCAGCGACAGCCGTGGAAGCGGGTGCAGGCTTGTTTATTGATGGTAAGCAGGTGGGTGTGGTCACCAGTGCTGCCTATAGCCGCTATCTCATGCAATCGCTGGCGTTGGCGCATATTGCCCCGGCCTTTGCCGTCAATGGCACCGTGGTCGAGATCAGGGGCCAGGCGGCAAGCTGGCAGGCCTATGTGGCACCGACGCCTTTCTACGATCCCTTGCGGTTACGTACCCATCCCCGGGAGGCCTGAGCCATGGAGCATGGATACTGGATCAGGAGCAAGCCTGTTTATACCAGTCTGGCTTGGCAATACCAGGCACAGGCGCATGTTGTGCTGGCACAGGGCGAGGCGGGGCGTTCAGTGCTGCGCCTCTTCCAGCAACGCCCGCCTGAGCAGGCGGTGACTGTGCTTTACCTGCCGCTGACGGAGGCAGATTACACGGTATCCCTGCAGTCAGTGGCGGGTGCCAGCATGCAGGTATTCAACACTGAGGCCGCGTTGTGGGCGGCGTTCGATGCCATGCTCTCACAAGCCTATATGGGGACGCGCTTGTATGCGGCAGGCGATGAGACTTTCCTCTGGCAAGTATCCACGCTGGCGGCCAGTCATGGCGTGCTCAATGCCGACATCATGCGCGAGCAGCCGGCCTCGCTATCGCGCCCGGTGTATTGCGTGCATTGCAAAACCATTACCCCGCACGTCACCACCAATATCGCCGTGTGTAGCGGTTGCCAGCGTCACCTGTTTGTCCGCGACCATTTTTCCCGCCGCCTAGGGGCCTATATGGGCCTGATGGTGGATGCCGAGCAGCCTGGCCAGGTGCCAGCCGCCGAGGAGATTTATCCATGAGTAGCTTGAAGGTCATTGTGTCCCATATCGCTGAGGTGGCTGAAGGCATACGCCACTTCACCCTGGTTGCCGCCAATGGCGGCGAGTTGCCGGGTTTTTCCGGCGGCAGCCATGTCGTGGTGTCAATGCCGGCAGGGCCGCGCACCTACCGCAACGCCTATTCGCTGTTGAGTTCGCCATCTGATCGCAGCAATTACCAGATCGCCGTGCGCTTGCAGGAGCACTCTCGCGGTGGTTCGCGCTTTATGCATGAACAAGTCACGGTGGGTACTGAGCTGGACATCACCTGGCCGGTCAACTTGTTCGCGATTGCCCGGCTGGGCCGCAAGCATATCCTGGTGGCGGGCGGCATCGGCATCACGCCGTTCATGTCGCAAGCGCATGAGCTGTTGCGCAGCGGTGCCAATTTCGAGCTGCATTATGGCATTCGTTCTCCGCGTCATGCCGGCTTTGTCGATGAGCTGCGTGCCCTTCTGGGTGACAGGCTGCATTGTTACGACCAGAGCCAGGGGCAGGTGATCGACAGCCAGGCCCTGCTTGCCCGCCAGCCGTTAGGTACACATGTCTATGTCTGTGGCCCGGCCGGCATGGTCGATGCCGTGGTAGGCAGCGCAAAACGCCTGGGCTGGCCAGATGCTCATGTGCACTTTGAGCAATTCCTGGCGCCGCCCGTGGGCGAGCCGTTCTCCATCCGCCTCAAGCAATCTGGGCTGGTGGTGGATGTTGCCGCCGAGGAAAGCATGCTGGAAGCGATGGAAGCGGCCAGCGTTGAGGTTCCACACCTGTGCCGTGGCGGAGCCTGTGGCCGCTGCGAGCTGGAAGTGCTTTCTACCGATGGAGTGATCGAGCATCACGACCATTACCTCTCCGAGGATGAAAAACGCGCGGGCAACAAAATTCTGCCTTGCGTCTCCCGGGCCAAGTGCTCGTTTATTGAACTCAACCTGTGAGGTACCCCATGAACAATCTCGCCTACAAACTGGAAACCTTCCGCGACGACTATACCTTCCGTAACTCGCCTGAGGCTATCCGTCGTTTTCCGTTCCCGTTTGACCAGGATCACTACATGTATTCGGTCAACATCGAACCGCATAAGCCTGGTGCGCCTGGCTCGGTTTATGAACATGCGTTCGATATCGACGAGCACTATGTGGCGGAATGCAAGGATAAGGCTATCACCCTGACCCAGGACAAGAGTCGCTATGCCGCATTGCCACACATGATGGATGCGCAATGGGATTTTCTGGAGTTCACCATGGAAAGCCTGGCGCGCGATTATCCCACGCAATTCAAGTTGAGCAAGCAAGGGGATAAGTGGACCTGGATCAACCTGCCACTGGGTATTGAGGACAGCTTTGTCTTCGGCGATGTCTCGACACTGCCGATGGAGCCGTTCGAATATATGGGGCGGCAGGTGCAGGGTGATTTTGTCCTGCTGGACCAGCGCGAGGGCACCTTGTTTGCAGATGCGGGCTTTGTCACCAGCCAAGCAGACTGGTCGCTAGCTTTCAATGCGGGCATGGCCTGGCACGAGTGGCACGGCCCGGTACCGCAGATGGAAAAAGTTGGCGTGATGGACAGGGCGCTGAAATTCCTCCTTAGCCTGCAACAAGGCAACCCGGTACGCAGATTGAACTGGACCATGACCATCAATCCGCGACTGGATACTTCGCCCGAACATTATCCGCAATGGGGCCCGGACAGGCTCAAGGTCACCGCAGAAAACGCCGGTCAGAAGGCCCACCTGCGCGTCGAATTGCAGACCTTGTTTCGTATGCCGCGCAGCAATGCCATCATGTTCAGCATCCGCTGCTACCTCCTCAGCCTGGAAGAAATGACCACCTTCCCGCGCTGGATCAAGCGCTTCCACCGCGTGATCCGCGATTTGCACCCTGACTTGCTGGAATACAAGGGCATCAAGGTATTCCACGAGCCGCTGCTGGCATGGTTGGCTCCGCAGGACGATGGTGAAGTGTTAGCACCAGGTACCCGGCCAGAGTAGCCGACAGGGGCTAGGCAAGTGTTGTGATGTGGAGCTTGCCTGTTAGCGATGCAACATAGGGCACCTGGCCAGTTTGACTGTGCCAGGTGTTTTATTGTGCGGGTTAATGTTCTAGCTGTTGCTGCAGTTGCATGAAGGTTTGAGCCGTATTGGCATGATCGTGACCAATGGCCGTGATAAAGCCTTCAACGGCCAGCAGTTCCCCGGTACTGGCATAAATGCCATTACCGTGTTCCAGCACCCATTGATAGGAGCCATTGCGTGAATAGAGACGATAGACGGCCTGCAACGCGTGCTGCTGCACTAACTGCTCGCGAGCGGTTTCCCATACCAGGCGGTCATCCGGATGCAGTAGCTTCTTAAAGCTGAGTACTGGGCTGGAGATTAACTCATGGGCACCGTAACCGGTCAGAGTGAGGCAACCGTCGCTGACGAATTCAAAATTCAGCCCCTGGTCTGCCTTGCGTCGATAGATCATGCATGGCACGTTGTTGATGAGGCTGCTGAGCGAGTGACGATTGCTTCTCAGGCTCGCCTCGACTTGGCGTGCCTCGGTGATGTCAGTGAGGGTGCCGAGCACGCTGGCGCCCTCGTTTTCGGCCATTGCCGAGCTACGTGCGCGAATGTTCACCCAGCATGGTTCGCCGTTGCGCTTGATGAGTCGTATCTGTTCGTTACAGCGCAGGCGTTTGCCGCGAGCGATCGAGTCCAGGCGGGCAATTGCCAGCGGATTGTCCTCGGGGTGGATGAAGTCGATCAGCGATTTTCCCAGCGATTCCTCAATCGAATAATCCAGCAGGGTTTCCCAGCTCGGGTTGAGAAAGCTGAGGCGATTGGCGCGGTGCAACTCGAACACGACGTCTTCCAGGCGGTTGATGAGGAGGTGATAGTTGAATTGCTCGTTGAAGCGTACACCCGTGGCCGGGCCGCTCGAAATCAGCGAGAATTGCAGTAGTAAACGCTGGTGGGTAGTGCCGTGACCCATGGGCGAAAGTGAGAGCTTACTGGGCAGCACGGTGCCATCCAAACAAAGCAGGCGCAAAGTGCTATCCTCCCGGGCGGGAGTATCGATGCTGGCGAGCTGCGAGGCCAGCAATTGGTGGTCTCCAGGGTAGATGACGTTGGTGAGCGGCATGCCGACAATTTGGTCTGACATGCCCGCCATACCCAGCTCGTTGAGAAAGGCCTGGTTGGCGAATACCACGGTGTGGTTTTCAACCACCGCTGCGGGGGATGAGAGGCGCGAGGATACTTCGTGCTCCCAGTTCAGGCTGCGCATGCGTGCTTGCATGCGGCCCATGTTCTGGCGTGCCAGGATAGGGGCCAGGGCTGTCATCAACAGCAGCGTGAATAATACGCAACTGACGATGAGCAGGCCCGTGAGGTGTGTGGTGAATGGTGCTCCATCCGTCCACCAACTGTTGAATACCAGCAGGAAGATGACGCTGAGGATGAGAGTGCTGAAAAGATATAGGCTCATGGCTATGGATAAAGGCTAGATAAACTTGCAATCGGGAATCACCAACACTAGGCTAGGACAATCGCTCAATACGTGGCGTGAGAGATTGTCACGTCACGCGCTTTACCTGCGACTTGTCCTGCTGCTGTCCTGCGTCGCCATACTCGCCATCTTGCTGCAAGCAGGCTCCTTGTTCTTGCTAGATTACATACCTGCCAGTCAATCTGCAATCCAGCAACTGGCGCAGCGCAAGCTGGAATGGAGTCAATTGTCTGGGCATCCAGGCAGTCACCCACCCGCTGCCTGGAGTACGGCGACCTTGATGGGAGACGATACGGATCATGAATGGTATGCCGAGCAACAAGCACGCAAGCTGGCTGGCCTGATTGCTAGGCTAAAGCGTGATGAAACGGCTTATCTTGTAGCGATGCAAGATCATGCGGCCTCGTTGCTGCAGGTGATCCTGGCGGATCATGATGCCCTGCTTGATGCGTTGCGGCGCGACGTGGAAGAAAGACAGACAGTGCTGGTGATGTTGCAGTTGATCGGCTTGTTGCTGTTGCTGTGCTGCCTGGTCACGGTGGCGTTGATGATCAAGCAGATATTGATAGACCGCGTGGCCAGCCTGCTGGCGATGCTGCCTCGTGAGCAAGTGCTCGCTCAGGATGACCGTGATCTTGATGAGCTATCGCAACTGGAAGGCATGGTGCAGGCATTTTCGGCGCAGATGCAGGGTTTCAAGTCCGAGTCCGAGTGGTTCAACCGCAACCGTAGTGAGCTGTTGCGTCGGTTGTTGCGTGCACGTACCTTCATTCATGGGCTGGTGCTCTCGCTCAACGACAGCGTATTGAATGAATCCGTGCTCAAGACCATGCTGTATTCGATGGAAAGTAGCCTGGACTTGCGTAATGTTTCGCTACGCTTCGTGCTCGACGGAGGCGAAGCCAAGGGCGAACGCATGCTGTATTCGCAATATGCGCCTGCGGCCTTGCCGGAAGAAGTGACGCGCGACCTGGCGACTCAGCGCTCAGCGAGCTTTACCCTGGAGAGTGGCGCGGGCTGTATTGCGGCAACCTTTACCTGCCCGGGAGATAACTTCGGTACCTTGATACTGGAAGGCAAACCAGGCCAGGAGCTGTACGAATCAGACATTACGCTGGCAGAAATCACTGCACAATTACTATCGCTGGTGTTGGGAGCGCAGAGTCGCGAGGAGCAGGCACGGCGACTGGCATTGTTCGAGGAGCGTGCCGCGATTGCACGCGAATTGCACGATTCCCTGGCTCAGTCGCTTTCCTATATGAAAATCCAGATCGCGCGGCTGCAAACGCATAAAAGTGGCGATCAGGGCGAGACCCACGAGATTACCAGCGAACTGCGGGAGGGCTTGGATACGGCCTACCGTGAGTTGCGCGAATTGCTGTCTACCTTTCGCATGCACATGGATGTGCGTGGCTTGGGTTTTGCCATCGAGGCGGCTATTGAGGAGTTTTCCAATCGTTCCTCAGTTTCCATCACCCTGGATAACCGCCTGGTGAATTGCCGCCTCACCGTGAACGAGGAGTTCCATATCCTGCACGTTATCCGCGAGGCTCTTTCCAACATTATCCGCCACGCAGGCGCGCAGCATGTTGTCGTTGCGCTGGCCTATACGCCAGGTAGCACTGTAGTTGTGACAATTGATGACGATGGTATCGGCATGCCCGCCAATCCCCCTGAGGAGCCAGGGCATTATGGCCAGAGTATCATGCGTGATCGCGCCTACAGCCTGGGCGGTGACATTACCATCAGTGCCAGGCGCCGGGGTGGCACTCGCGTGCGGCTGATCTTCACCCCCAAGTTGTACCAATGACTACTATGTGCAGTTTATTCAAATATTTAGTACGAAAGTAAGTGAACACTATGCTCAAGGTATTCCTGATTGACGATCATGCACTGTTTCGTAAAGGTGTGAGCCAGATGATAGGTGCTGACCCCATGTTTGAGGTTGTTGGCGAAGCCTCTTCCGGGCTGGAGGGGCTAGAACAGGCACCGATGCTGGCACCAGACATTGTGCTGATTGATCTCAACATGAAGGGGGTTGATGGCCTGGAAACCCTGCGCAGGTTCAAGGCAGGTGATCTCAAGGCGCGTTTCGTCGTGCTTACCGTCTCTGATGCGGAGGATGACTTGCTGGAAGCCTTGCGTGCAGGGGCAGATGGCTATTTGCTCAAGGACATGGAGCCCGAGCAGCTATGTGACAGCCTGAAAAAGATTTCCGAGGGCGTGACCGTGATCCAGGATCGCCTCACTGAAGTACTCAAGCAGGCATTGCTGGAGCTTGGCAATAAGTCGTCCCTGCCTGCGACACCGGAGCAGGTGTCACTGACCGATCGTGAGCAGGAAATCCTGCAATGCCTGGCAGATGGCCTCAGCAACAAGGCCATCGCGCGCAAGCTGGGTATTTCCGATACTACGGTGAAAGTCCACGTGAAGCATTTGCTGAGCAAGTTGCGGCTGACCAGCCGGCTCGAAGCGGCTGTTTGGGCGCATCGGCACAAATAGCCCACCTGTCACTGCGCCGCATACTCCCAAAGAAGTAATCCATATTGGGAATTGTGGCGTCTAGCCTCACCGTTATCCAATGTAGCCTGAAGAATCATGTTTCAGGAGACAATCAAGTGAGTACTACCTCAAGCCAGGATGCCACCTCGGCCCAGATAACCCCTAACGCTGCACAAGCACAGCCTGGAAGCCTGCAACGCAAGATAGGCTGGCAGGGTGCATTCTGGGTGGCTAGCGGCGTGCCAGCCCTGGTGCTGTTTTCCATTGGCGCGATTGCATCCACCGTAGGCAAGCCCGCTTGGCTGGCCTGGATGCTCTCGATTACCTTTGGCTTTATCCAGGCTTTTACCTATGCCGAAATTGCCGGCATGTTTCCACATAAATCGGGTGGTGCTTCTGTCTATGGCGCCATCGCCTGGGTACGGTATAGCAAATTCGTTGCCCCAGTGTCGGTCTGGTGTAACTGGCTGGCCTGGACGCCAGTGCTGGCCATCGGCTCTGGCTTGGCGGCGGGCTACATTTTGCTAGCAACCTTCCCTGCCGATGCCGTCATCAACACTTGGCAGATCACCTTGATGGACCTTGGTTTCATCAAGTCCGGCCTTAGCCTGCGCATCAATGCTACTTTTGTCTTGGGGGCTGCCGTCTTGCTGGCAGTGTTCGGCATTCAGCATGGCGGCATATTGCGCTCCTCACGCGTGACCATGATCCTCGGCCTGGCAGCGTTGATTCCACTCATGTTGATCGGCCTGGTCCCTATCCTCACCGGTGACGTGTCGGCTGCCAACTTCCTGCCGATTGCTCCGCTGGCCTACGATGACGCGGGTAATGTGGTGAATGGTGCCTGGAATATCGAAGGCTGGAAGCTGATGGCGGGCGGCATGTTCATCGCCGCCTGGTCAACCTATGCCTTCGAGACCTCGGTTTGCTATACACGCGAGTTCCGCAACCCCAAGACTGACACGTTCAAGGCGATTTTCTATTCCGGCTTGTTATGCCTGGCGGTGTTCACCCTGGTGCCCATCGCCTTTCAGGCTGATCTTGGCCTGGGTCATCTCGTGACACCTGCCGTGCTTGATGCAGCAGGCAATGAAATCAGCCCTGCGGTTTACGATGGTATGTTGGCCCCAGATATCTACAGCGGCATGGGGGTTGCGAGTGCATTGGCCGCGATGCTGGGTGGTAGCCAACAATTAAGTAACATTATCGTCATCATGCTGGTCTTGGCCTTGTTACTTTCCATCATGACTTCCATGGCTGGTTCCTCGCGCACCCTGTACCAAGGAGCCGTGGATGGCTGGTTGCCGAAGTATCTTTCTCATGCCAATGAGCATGGTGCGCCCACCACGGCGATGTGGACAGACTTGTGCTTCAACCTGGTGCTGTTGCTGATGTCCGATTATGTCTTCGTGCTGGCGGTATCGAACGTGTGTTACATCATGTTCAACTTCCTCAACCTCAACGCGGGCTGGATACACCGCCTGGATAGGCCAAATTGGGAGCGTCCATACAAGGCTCCGCTCATCCTCATCGTGCTTGGCACCATCCTTAGCTTCGTCAATGTTGCGTTGATGGGCCTGGGCGCGAATATCTGGGGTGAAGGGACGTTATGGTCGGGCGTGGTCTGTGCGGCCTTTATCATCCCTGTGTTCTTGTATCGACATTATGTGCAGGACAAGGGGGTATTCCCCAAGTCCATGGTAGAGGACATGCATATGGGCGATGAAAGCGGGGTGAGAAAACGTGCAGGTATCTTGCCGTTCATCGCGATTGCGATTGCTGTGCTGATCGTGATCTATATGCAGCACTTGTAAGGCGTCAGAAGCGCAATGCAAAAGGCCCCATTCATGGGGCCTTTTGCATTGTTAGGTGTCAGATGGTTGAAAACTCAATATAGAAATCGCGTATACCAGACGCCAGAAATTGCACTGCCACGCAAGTGAGCAGGAAACCCATGATTTTGGTGATAGCTTGCATGCCGTGTTCGCCAAGGAGCTTTTCGATATGCCCTGCGGCGGATAATGCTACGTAGGCAATGCCTGCGGTGATGGCAATGCCGGTAATGACGATGGCGTCCCCAAGGATCAGTGAGCCTTCGGGGATTTGTGAGCCAAAGCTCATGATGACCGCGATGGAGCCAGGCCCGGCCAGGCTCGGCATTGCCAGCGGTGAGAAGGAGTAATCGAGATTGGCATGCTTGATTTCATCAGGCTCGGAGTCGACGCTGGACGAGGTGTCGAAGCCAGAGAAAATCATGCGCAATGCCAGAATCAGGATGATGATGCCGCCCGCGACGCGAATGCCCGGCATGGAAATACCAAATAGCGAGATGATGCCATTACCCAATAGCAGGAAGGTGGTGAGGATGCAGAAGGCATAAATACAGGCTTTACGTGCCTGCACCCTGCGGGTTTCTGGCGTCATGCGCTGGGTGAGTGCCATGTAAAGCGGGATGGTGGTGAGCGGGTTCATGATGGGTAAAAGGCCGATAACGACGATGGAAACGTATTTGAATGTTTCTAGTATGGTCAAGACTAAGTCCTTTCGTTGATTGGCCGATGGCATGGTGGATGTCAGGAGTATTGCTGACGATATAACATGACTTGGCCAGAATGTGACATTCGGCAATGTTATCAGGTAGAGTGAGTGAAAACGGTAGTGCACAAATGAACTTCATCATCAAGTGATGCCACTGATGCCAATCCATGGCAATTACTTGAATTAAAAGGGGAGTGGATTGAGCGGGACTGATGTCGACCCAGATGTGAATAAACCGGATGCTATGGCGATAGTCTCTGGTTCTGTGATGCATGGTGCGACGACTCCTGTAGATCATCCGCCCTTGTTGCCATCTTTTTCCCGCGCATTGGTGTTCAGCGTAGTGGGCTTGCTGATTGGCCTGGGTGCGGTGTTATTGTTTGCCATGACCTGGCAAGCTGTAGAGAGTACTGAAAGCGCGGCCAGGCAGGAAAGCCGTGAGTCACTCAAGCAAATATCAGTGCGCTTGCAGCAATTGATCCAGGCTACGGAGATGACAGCACTTTCGCTAGAGCGGATTGTGCGTATCCACGATGAGCATCTGAGTGGCGCAACATTACGCCCCATGCTGGAGAGCTCCCTGTCCGCGTTTGAGCAACGTCCTGAGTTGAGTTACCTCGGTATTGTGATTCCCGGCACTGGGGAATACGGCAATATGGAGCGGGTCAGTTCCAAAGACGTAGTGCTTTGGCAGTTTCCAGAGGTGAAGGCCAGTGCTGCAACAGCGCAGACCTTTAAGCTCACAGCAGAGGGCTTTGTTCAGGATAAGGCATATCCTGTTGAGGGGTATGACCCGCGCCAGCGCCCCTTTTACCAAGCAGCATTACATGCACCCAGTGATGGCGCCTGGATGCCGACATATGCCTGGATCGTCCATTCACAGCTCAATACGTCGCTGTGGGGGCTGAGCTATGTCAAGGCGATTCGCCATCACAGCGGAAAGTTGTTGGCTGTGATAGATGCAGATTTTGATATTCCTGCATTGAATCGTTTTCTATCGCCATTGATCACGGAATATCGCACGGATATCCAAGTGGTTGAGCTAGGGCCGACACCTCGCTTGATTGCTGCATCTGATATCGGGAATGCGCCTTTACCAGTTAGTGAGGATTGGATGCCTGTGCTCAAGTCATCGAGGAATGTGTTTGTTGACCGCATGCAGGTGCAAGGAGAGCGCAGATGGGTCGCGGCGCAGCGGCTGCAGCTGAAAGGCGGCTTGTCGTGGATGGTGATTACGTCGCGGCCAGCACCGCTCATTGATACTCCACTCAGGCACCAGTTGTTACAGGTGTTGGGAATGGGGGCTGCCATGGCGGTTGTGCTGGCCCTGGTTTCATTGCGCTTGGCACGTCGCTTTGGTAGGCCGTTAACTGAGCTGGAGCAACGTGTTGCTCGCATCGGCCAGCCGCAGGCAGGAGCACCAGAGGGGCGTATGGAGGAAGCTAGTCAAGGCTTCCGTGAAACCCAGCTACTGGGCACGGCCTTGGATCGCATGGAAGATGCTATTCATCAGCAGGCGTTGGCAAAGGAGCAGCAGGCAGCTTCTATTCGCTTGAAGGGTGCGATCTTTGATTCCACTTCTGCTGCCATGTTCAGTCTGGACGAGACGATGGTGATTGTGGAGTGGAATGCCGCGGCTGAGCGTATGTTTGGATTGAGCCGGGATAAGGTGGTAGGCCGACAGGTGCAGGAGATGTTGTTGTCGCCGCATGATCCACTGGATTGGGCCGCGATACTGGCGACAGAAGATACCATGACACTGGAGTTCATCGGCATCGACGGTGCGTTTGATGCAGAGCTGCGACAAGTGACCCTAAGTCAGGAGAGTCAGCGCATTCATACCCTGATTCTCAATGATATTACCGAGCGCAAGCAGTATGAGCAGTATATGCATCACTTGGCCATGTATGACGGCTTGACCGGCCTGCCCAATCGTAACCTGATCCGTGAGCGTATTACCAAGAGCATTACCCAGGCGCAGGAGGATCATTGTCTTGTCTCCTTACTTTATCTTGATCTCGGGCGATTCAAGGTGGTGAATGAAGGTTACGGTCACATGTTTGGCAATAGTGTGTTGCGGGAAGTGGGTGCGCAATTGCTCCAATATGTGCGCGAAGGCGATACAGTGGCGCGCCTGAGTGGTGATGAGTTCCTGATCTTGCTGGCTGACGTGATTGAGCCGGCTGAGGTAGAAAGGGTGGCTCATCGGGTCATTGAGCGTTTTCAATCCCCCATCGTGGTGCAAGGGCGTGATATTCACCTCTCGCTCAGCATGGGCGTCAGTATCTTTCCACATGACGGTGAAAGTGCGGATGAGCTGATTGATCGTGCCGATATGGCGATGTACCGGGCTAAAGAGCTTGGCCATAATGTGTGCCTGTTTTTTACCCGCGAAATGGGGCTGGCCATCCAGCGTCGCGTGGATATGGAAATCAAGCTGAGGCATGCGGTCATCAACGATCAGTTGCATATTGTCTACCAGCCCAAGGTGAATCTGGAAAGTGGTCGCATCAGTGGTTGTGAGGCTTTGTTGCGCTGGCAGCATCCTGAGTTGGGAGCAGTGTCTCCTTGTCAGTTTATCCCGGTAGCGGAGGATTCCGGCCTGATCGTTCCTATTGGCGATTGGGTGTTACGTACGGCATGTACCCAGGCACAGGCTTGGATAGAGGCTGGCTTGCCGCCTGTTTGTGTCGCAGTGAATATTTCTGTGCGTCAGTTCTTGCAACAGGATGTGGTGGCGTGGGTTGCCAATACTTTGCAGGAAACAGGTTTATCGCCTCAATGGCTGGAACTGGAACTGACCGAAAGCCTGATTGCGCAGGATATCGAGAAGGTAACGGAAACGATCAATCAGTTGAAAGAGCTGGGTATCAAGTTGTCTATTGATGATTTCGGTACCGGTTACTCCAGCCTGAATTATTTGAAAAGCTTCCGGGTAGATACCTTGAAAATTGATCAATCTTTTGTGCGTACCATGCTGACAGAACGAGAGGACTCTGCGATTGTGCTGGCCGTGATTGCCTTGGCTCAGAGCCTGGGATTCAAGGTGATTGCTGAGGGCGTGGAGGAGGAGGCGCATTGCCAATTCCTGCAACAGCATGCTTGTGATGAGATGCAGGGCTATTATTTCAGCAAGCCTGTGACGGCCGCAGAGTTTGAGCATATGTTGCGTGACGACAAGCGCCTGCCGTCTTCTTATTCTTGATCCCTTTCCTTATCAATGACCCCTTAGCCGTGCACAGTCCCTGGGCTGGTTGTTTGTGCAGTCTTGCTTTTTCACTATTTATCCGCGTCTTTTCCTGATCCTCTGCTGCAATCCAGATGCTCTCTTGCCTCGCTAAGGCAATGACTTAGGCTCTTAAAGTCTGGCATGTCCCATGCTTGCCCTTAGGGCAATACTCCTGAATGACACATGGCGTTGATCGCTATCGGCATGTGTAGATTTTTCCGCATACAAGCTGCTCTTTTTATATTGATCTACTCCCTTAGGAGTATTGACGGAAAGTCAATGTTTCCTATTGCGAAAAAAAGTTTCATAAATGTGTTGACGCTGTTTTTTTGCTTCGGTATAAATGCAATAAAGTTTCTTTTAAAGAAAAAAAGTTTACTTAAAGTGCAGTTTTTGGATGTGATGATTAATCCGTTGGAGCCACAATAAATGCCGTTGAGATTGCTGAAATACGCGTTGAGCAAGGAATATCCGGGAACGCGGTTTTTCCAGGCGCATACCACGCCGAAGAAATCCTATGATGTTGTGATTATCGGCGGCGGTGGCCATGGCCTGGCGGCAGCATATTACCTTGCCAAGCATCACGGCATCACCAATGTGGCGGTGCTGGAGAAGGGCTATATCGGCGGTGGCAATACCGGGCGCAATACCACCATCGTGCGCTCTAACTACCTGACGCCTGAAGGCGTGAAGTTTTATGACGCTAGCGTCAAGATTTACGAAGATCTTTCCGAAGAGCTGGACCTTAACCTGTTCTACTCCACCCGTGGCCATTTCACGCTTGCACATACTGAATCTGCTATGCGCACCATGCGCTGGCGTGCCGAGGTGAATAAGCATGTAGGTGTGGAAAGTTATGTGGTCGGCCCGGAGGAGATCGGCAAGGCCTGTCCACAACTGGACCTGAGCTGTAGCGGCAAGGCCCCCATCGTTGGTGCGCTCTATCATGCGCCGGGTTCTGTCGCACGTCACGATGCCGTCGCCTGGGGCTATGCCCGTGGTGCGGATCGTCTGGGTGTAGAAATTTTCCAGAATACCGAAGTCACCGGCATTGATGTGCAAGGTGGCCAGGTGGTTGGCGTGAACACCAACAAGGGCTATATCGCGACTAATAATGTCTTGTCTGCTGTCGCTGGCTTCACACCGAGAATCTGTGAGATGGTGGGGGTAGAAACCCCTATCGTCATCCATCCGTTGCAAGCCTGCGTCACCGAGCCGATGAAGCCATGGCTGGACACCATCCTTGTCTCCGGCAGCTTGCATGTGTATGTCAGCCAATCTTCCCGTGGTGAGCTTGTCATGGGTTCTTCGCTCGATCCTTATGAGGTGCACTCCACACGCTCTACCTTGGATTTCGTTGAGGGTCTCACCTCACACATGCTGGACATGTTCCCTTTCCTTTCCAATATCAAGGTGGTGCGCCAATGGGCGGGTATGGCTGATATGACGCCAGATTTTGCGCCTGTGATGGGCAAGACACCAGTCAAGGGTTTTTACCTGGATGCGGGTTGGGGCACCTGGGGTTTCAAGGCAACACCGATCAGCGGCAAGACCATGGCCGAGACCATTGCGCGCGACCAGGCACCTGATCTGATTCATTCCTTCCGTCTGTCGCGCTTTGAGGATTATGAGTTGACCGGCGAAAAGGGTGCCGCCTCGGTGGGTCACTAAGCCAGGGCATAGATAAGGAATACACGATGAAATTACTGACTTGTCCCGTGAATGGAACCAGACCGCTGAGCGAGTTCACCTACGGTGGTGAATTACGCACTCCACCTGCTGCCGATTGCAGCGACAAAGAGTGGGCTGATTATGTGCATAACCGCCATGGTGCGCCTGGCCTTAAGCAAGAGTGGTGGTACCACGGCCCTAGTGGCACCTGGTTCATTGCAGAGCGTAACACATTGACCGACCAAGTAATTCGTACATATCTGAAAGGGCAGGAGGGCAGCAAATGAGTGCACGTTTGACCAAACAAGCAGGTGAGTGGATCAACCGTGCCGCTGTCGTCAAGTTCAGCTTCGAGGGCAAGGATTACAGCGGTTTCGAGGGCGACACGATTACCAGCGCATTGTGGGCCAATGGTGAAAAAGTGTTGGGTCGCAGCTTCAAATATCACCGTCCGCGCGGCATCCTCAGCTTGGCCAATCATGACGTCAACGTCATGCTGACCGATGGCGTGGATACCAATATTCGCGGTGATGTTGTGCCTGTGAACAACGGCGTAGTGCTTGAAGCAGTGAATACCGATGGCGGGGTGCGCAAGGACAAGAGCCGCATTATCGACAGCATCGCTCCGCTGTTGCCGGTGGGTTTTTACTACAAGGCATTTCATACACCGAAGAAAATGTTCCCGTTCTGGGAAAACGTCATCCGCAAGGCGGCTGGCCTTGGCGTGGTCAATTTCAACTATCCGCGCATCACCAAGCCCAAGCAGCATATCCACTGTGATGTGCTGGTGATTGGTGCAGGAGCGTCTGGCTTGGCTGCGGCAATTGAGGCGGGCAAACAGGGTTTGCGCGTGGTGCTGGTGGATGAGAACGCTGAGTTGGGTGGTAGCCTTGGGTTCGATTGGGGCGGTAGCCAGGAATCCAGCAAATTGCTTGGCGACCTAGTCTCAGAAGTACAGGCCTTGCCGAATATTCAGGTGATCACTGGTGCTTATGCCGCTGGCTATTACCCTGATCACTTGATTCCCGTGGTGACCAAGGACGGCATGGTTAAGGTACGCGCGGGGGCCGTGGTGATGGCAAGTGGTGCTTTCGAACAGCCGCCGGTGTTCCGTAATAACGATATTCCCGGAGTCATGCTCGGCTCTGCCGCGCAGCGTCTGTTGCACCGCTACGGTGTGAAGCCTTTCGAGCATGGCGTGGTATTTACTGCCAACGACTATGGGTATCGTGTCGCCCATGACCTGCTTGAGTCTGGCGTGAAAGTAGCTGCATTGATCGACTTGCGGGCGACGGCTGGTGATAGCACATTGCCAGCTGCATTGGCACGCCGTGGCGTGAAAACACTGCATGGCAGCGCGATTTATGAAGTAGAGCACAGTCGCGACAAATTCAGCGTCAAGGCGGTGATCGTGGCGCCGTATGATGCCGATAGCGCCCAGGCAGATACCAGTGCCAAGACGCGTATTGAGTGCGATGGCGTGGCGATGTGTGCGGGCTGGGTGCCGACTGCAAACCTGCTGTATCAGGCTGGTACAGCGATGCGCTACGACTATGGTGTGCACCAGTTCGTTCCCAACAAGCTGCCAGCGGGTATTTTTGCCGCAGGCCGTGTCAATGGCGTCTATGCGCTGGCCGATAAGCTGGCTGATGGCAAACGTGCCGCGATTGCCGCGATGCGTCATATTGGTCGCGAGCTGCCTGAACCTGCGACTGTGCCGGTGAGCGTCAGTGCCCAAAGCCATGCTTATCCTATCGTGATGCACCCCAAGGGCAAGAATTTCGTCGATTTCGACGAGGATATCCAGGTGAAGGATTTCATCAATGCCGCAAAGGAAGGCTTCGACAACATCGAGTTGATGAAGCGCTTCACCACCGTGGGCATGGGTCCCAGCCAGGGCAAGCACTCCAACATGAACGCGATCCGCATCCTTGCGCGCTTGCGTGGCGTACCGGTGGAGCAGATCGGCACTACGACTTCGCGCCCGTTCTTCCACCCCACACCGATTGGGCACCTGGGTGGTCGCGGCTTCCATCCGCATCGCACCACGCCGCTGCATGACGTCAATGCGGCGCTGGGCGCAGTATTCACCGATGTCGGCCCCTGGAAGCGTGCTGCCTACTATGCAGTGCAAGGCCAGAGCGTACAGGACACTATCCTCGCCGAAGTTGAGGCCGTGCGCAGCAAGGCGGGCATTATCGACAGCAGCTCCTTCGGCAAGATTGAGGTGCGTGGCCCCGATGCTGGCTTGTTCCTCGAACGCTTCTTCACTGGCCGTTATGCTGACCAGGCAACAGGCACATCACGTTACACCATGCTGCTTGATGACACTGGTGTGGTGGTAGATGACGGTTTGGCCCATCGCTTGGGCGATGAACTGTTTTACCTGACTTCCGGCACCTCCAATGCTGCTGCAGTCTATCGCGAGATGCAGCGTTGGCAGCAAATCTGGCAGCTCGATATTGGCCTGGTTAATGTCACTGGCTCTTATGCCGCCATCAATGTGGCAGGCCCGCTGGCACGCCAGATATTATCCGGCCTGCTTGATTTCAAGCTGGATGAGCAGGCGCCACATAGCGCTCGTGAGGCAACGCTTGCTGGTGTGCCTGTGCGCTTGCTGCGCGTGGCTTTTGTTTCTGACCATACCTACGAATTACATATGCCTACGCCACAAGCAGCCTTTGTCTGGGAGCAAGTGATGCGTGCAGGCTCTAGCCTTGGTCTCAAGCCTTTCGGTACTGATGCCCAACGCCTCTTGCGCCTGGAAATGGGCCATGCCATGCCTGGCATTGATACTGATGGTTTAACGAATCCGCTGGAAATTGGCGCAGAGCATGCCCTCGCAATGGATAAGCCTGATTTTATCGGTAAGCGCAGCTTGCAGATCATCGCCAAGCGTCCGCTGAAGAAAACCCTGGTGGCCTTTGCACTCAATCCTGGCTATGCCGGTGAGATGCCGTTCGAGTGCAACCTGGTGATCCGCAACGGCGAGATCGAGGGGCGTGTCACCAGCATTGCCTACTCCAAGACGGTAGGCCGCGCGATCGGCTTTGCTTATGTGGCACCGCAGCATAGTGCCGTAGGCGCAGGCTTTGAAATCCGCACTGATAGCGGTGCCTTGGTGCCCGCGACTGTGGTGCCTTCCCATTTCCTGGTTAGTCGATAGTGAGGCAAAGAACGTGATGCAGACAGAAACGCCGATGTTCACAAAGTTAGTTACCCCAGTCGCGCATGCGCTCCATCATGAGCAGGGTGCTTGGGGTGTCATTGATCAGATGCAAGTCGTGACTCACTTTGCCGACAAGACCCTGGAAGAGGGTAGAAAAAAGAATTTGGGAATCGCTGATGCGAGCCTGCTACGCAAGTTTGGCGTCAAGGGCCCACAGGCTGCCCAGTGGCTAGCCGGGCAAGGCGTAACCATCCCGCCAAGTGCCAATAGTTGGGTACGCAGCGAGGATGGCAGCTTGGTGCTACGGCTGGGCAATAGCGAGTTCCTCATTGAGGATGCGCCGGGAGGCACAAGCTGCGAAAGGCTGGCACAAGCCTATGCAGGGGCCAAGGGTGTATATCCGGTACCGCATGTTGAAGCGTCATTCGCGATGAGCGGCGCTGCGGTGCAGGTGTTGTTTTCAGAAGTTTGTTCCATTGATTTAACTCGCGCAGCCCTAGGCGCACAAGACGTCGTTATGACGCAATTCGCCGGGGTCAGCGTAGTCCTGATGCACCAGGACCTGGAGGAGGAGAGCCATTTCAGGCTGTGGTGCGATAGTTCGTACGGTCCATATTTGTGGGAAGTGATTGCAGGCATCGCTCACGAGCACAACGGCGGACCCGTCGGGATAGGGCGCTATTTCGCGGCCTATCCATAAAATTCAATCGGACTCGGAGAGTTAGTTTATGAAGACAGTAGATGGAAAATTCACGTATCAGCCCAGCACGCCAGCGCAGGATTTGGCAGCTGCGAAGCAGTTCCTGGCTGATCACAACGTGAAATACGTGCTGGCGCAGTTCGTGGATATCCACGGGGTTGCCAAGGTGAAGTCGGTGCCTGCAGCCCATCTTGAATCCATCCTCAAGGGAGGCGCGGGGTTCGCTGGTGGTGCGATCTGGGGCATGGGCATCTTGCCGAACGGGCCGGATTACATGGCCGTGGGCGATTTATCTACCTTGAGCCTCATCCCTTGGCAGCCAGGCTATGCGCGCATTATTTGCGATGGGCATGTCGACCAAAAGCCTTATGAATATGATTCGCGCGTGGTGCTCAAGAAGCAAGTCGAGCGCCTGGCTGCACATGGCTGGACGCTCTATACCGGTTTGGAGCCAGAGTTCTCACTACTCAAGCGTGATGAGAAAGGTGGCTTGCATCCCTGTGACGAGAGCGACACCCTGCAAAAGCCTTGCTACGACTACAAGGGCATGACACGTCAGGCGGTGTTCCTCGAGAAGTTGACCGAGGCATTGATAGCGGCCGGGCTGGATGTGTACCAGATTGATCACGAAGATGCCAACGGCCAGTTCGAGATCAACTATACCTATGCTGATTGCCTCAAAAGTGCTGATGACTACATTCTGTTCAAGATGGCGGCCAGCCATATTGCCAATGAGCTCGGCATGACTTGCTCCTTCATGCCCAAGCCTTTCGGCAACCGCCCAGGTAACGGTATGCACATGCATATGTCGATCGGGGATGGCAAAAAAAGCCTGTTCCATGACGATGGCGATAGCACAGGCCATGGCCTTTCCCCGCTGGCGTATCACTTCCTTGGCGGTATCTTGCATCACGCCCCGGCATTGACTGCCCTGGCTGCGCCTACAGTGAATTCTTACAAGCGCCTGGTGGTGAGCCAATCACTGACTGGCTCTACTTGGGCACCTGCTTATATTTCCTACGGCAACAACAACCGCTCGACCATGGTACGCATTCCTTATGGTCGCCTGGAGTTGCGCTTGCCAGATGGTAGCTGTAACCCATACCTGACAACTGCGGCGGTGATCGCGGCTGGCCTGGATGGTGTGGAGCGCAAGCTTGACCCTGGTGCTGGTCATTCGAGCAACCTGTTCGACCTCAGCCTGGCCGAGATGAAGGAGCAAGGTATTGGCATCCTGCCGCAAAACCTCAATGAGTCGCTGGACAAGCTTGAGGCGAACCAGGTGTTACGCGATGCGTTGGGCCATGCGTTGACTGACGAGTTCATCAAGCTCAAGCGTGCAGAGTGGATTGATTACCAGCGCCATGTCTCGGATTGGGAAATCAATCGCTATATCGAGTTCTTTTAAGCGAATTTTTAATGTGCATTGTAACTAGATGCTGAATTCTGGATTTTTGTAAGGAGAAACATCATGTGTGGAATCGTGGGATTGCTGGTGAAAAACCAGAAAATGCGGGCCAATATCGGTGAGTTGATGCTGCCCATGCTGATCGGCATGACAGAGCGCGGCCCGGATTCCGCTGGCCTGGCGATTTTTGGCGCCCCGGTAGGTAGCAGCGAGCGCAAGTTCAGCCTGTATTGCGCTGCGCCTGAGTTTGACTGGGCCAAGCTCAGCGTAGACCTCAACAACGGCCTGAAGGCTGATGCCAAGGTAGAAGTGAAGGTGAACCACGCTGTGGTGACCACTGGTATCAGCCCAGACACGCTCAAGGCCTGGCTCAAGGAACATTATCCCCAGGTGCATTTGTTGTCTGTTGGTCAATTGATGGACATCTACAAGGACACCGGCACGCCAGCCCAAGTTGCCAGCCGTTATGACTTCTCCAAGTTATCCGGCAGCCACCTGGTTGGCCATACTCGTATGGCGACAGAATCTGCGATCACCCCATCGCACGCTCACCCGTTCACGGCGGGCGAGGACTGGTGCCTGGTGCACAACGGCTCCCTTTCCAATGCACATAGCATTCGCCGCAAGCTGGAGCACGAAGGCATCTCCTTCGAGACCGACAATGACACCGAAGCTGCGTGCCGCTTCCTGCAATGGCGCATGCGCGAGGGCGATGACCTCAAGACAGCGCTGGAACATGGTTTTGACGAACTGGATGGTTTCTACACCCTGCTGATGGGTACCAAAGACCAATTGGCGCTGGTGCGCGACCCGTTTGCTTGTAAGCCAGCGATCGTAGCCGAGCATGATGACTATGTGGCGATTGCTTCCGAGTTCCGTTCTTTGGCTCACTTGCCTGATATCAAGAATGCCAAGGTATTCGAGCCTGCACCAAAGGAGATGTACGTATGGAAACTGTAACATTTGACCTGGAAAAAACCGCGCTACGCGAGGTGAACCAGTATCTGCATAGCGATGCAACCGAGCTGGATGGCAAGACAGTAACTATTACCAACCCAGGCGGTACCCACAATATCGCGGTTGGCCTCAAGGCCGACGTGAATGTGGTGATCGAGGGCCATGCGGGTTATTACGCAGCAGGCATGAACCAATTTGCCAATGTGGTGATTGAGGGCAGTGCTGGTACCGGTGTTGCTGAGAACATGATGTCCGGCCGCGTGCATGTAAAGGGCTTTGCCTCTAACGCTGCTGGAGCGACTGCGAATGGTGGTCTATTAATCATCGATGGCGATGCAGGCTTGCGCTGCGGTATCTCCATGAAGGGCGTCAATATCGTGGTGGGTGGCTCGGTGGGTAGTTTCTCTGCCTTCATGGCACAAGCCGGTAATTTGGTGATTTTGGGCGATGCTGGCGAAGCACTCGGTGATTCGCTCTATGAGGCCCGTATTTTCGTACGTGGCACCATCCAGAGCCTAGGTTCTGATTGCGAAGTGAAAACCATGGATGTCGAAGCGCGCCAGATATTGGTTGATCTGTTGAAAGAATCCGGTCATGCCGATGTTGACCCTGACAGCTTCACGCTGCTGGGCTCCGCCCGCAAGCTGTACAACTTCCACGTAGATAACGCAGGAGACTACTAATCATGAGCGATACGCCAAAAATCCCGCAAACTGAACCGCGTTTTTCTGCGACCTTCGACAAGAACACCATCTCGGAAATCCGCCGTGCCTCAGCTACCGGCATCTATGACATCCGCGGTGCCGGCACCAAGCGCAAGCTACCGCACTTTGATGACCTGTTGTTCCTCGGCGCTTCCATCAGCCGTTATCCACTGGAAGGCTACCGCGAGAAATGTGGTACCGATGTCATTCTCGGCAATCGCTTTGCCAAGAAGCCTATCCACCTCAAGACGCCAGTGACCATCGCTGGTATGAGCTTTGGTGCCTTGTCCGGCCCGGCTAAAGAGGCACTGGGACGTGGTGCAAGCGCCGTAGGGACCAGCACGACAACAGGCGATGGCGGCATGACGCCAGAAGAACGCGGTCAATCTTCCATTCTGGTGTATCAATATTTGCCGTCACGTTACGGTATGAACCCAGATGATTTGCGCAAGGCTGACGCGATTGAGGTCGTGATTGGTCAAGGTGCCAAGCCAGGCGGTGGTGGCATGCTACTGGGCCAGAAAATCAGTGACCGCGTTGCGAAGATGCGTTGCTTGCCCAAGGGCGTGGACCAGCGCTCCGCTTGTCGCCACCCTGACTGGACTGGCCCTGATGACCTGGAAATCAAGATTGCTGAAATCCGCGAAATCACTGATTGGGAAAAACCTATCTACGTGAAGGTTGGCGCGACCCGTCCTTACTTCGACGTGGCCTTGGCAGTGAAGGCTGGTGCGGATGTCGTGGTACTGGACGGCATGCAGGGCGGCACTGCCGCCACGCAGGAAGTCTTTATCGAACACGTGGGCATCCCCATCCTCGCAGCCATCCGCCCGGCAGTGCAGGCTTTGCAGGATCTAGGCATGCATCGCAAAGTGCAGCTGATTGTCTCCGGTGGTATTCGCAACGGTGCTGATGTGGCGAAAGCGCTGGCACTGGGCGCTGATGCAGTAGCCATTGGTACAGCCGCACTGATCGCGCTGGGCGATAACGATCCGCATCTGGAAGAGGAATACAACAAGCTTGGCACCACTGCTGGCGCTTATGACGATTGGCATGAGGGCAAGGACCCCGCTGGCATCACTACGCAGGACCCTGAGCTGATGAAGCGTGTTGATCCGGTCAAGGCAGGCCGTAGATTGGCGAATTATCTTTCCGTGATGACGATGGAGGCTCAAGTCATTGCACGCGCATGCGGAAAATCGCACCTACACAACCTAGAGCCGGAAGATCTAGTGGCGCTGACGCTGGAAGCTTCTGCCATGGCCAAGGTGCCATTGGCAGGTACTAGCTGGATTCCTGGAGTATCCCAGTTCTAGTTTCCCCCCTGTGTTGTACTGACGTGGTCCCTCGCCAGGCTTCATCACTTCCTGTGATGGCCTGGCATTTTTTATCATGCCGGCCTGATTGGTCGCGAAGGAGTTGTTCTACTCCTAATGGAGTAGCCCTTCAGGAGAATAGTGCTATCAATGCGGGATCAGGCACAATGACATCAGCTTTTTATGAGCGATGCCTGCTCCTCATGCAATCATGGAGCTTCTTCAAAGAGTCATCACCCAGTGGGTGTATGACTCTTTTTTTATGGTTATGCCAGGTTTTCGTGGTGCGTGTAAAAGCGAGAGGGCTCGAATTGCTGCAACCCTGGATGAACATTGGCTCCGACAATACGGTCAAGCCTAGCCTGGTCAGGTAAAGTCAACTCTTTCGAGAGGTTGAGGTTGGGATAAGTGCCGTGAATTTCGGGGTGTAGTTCCGCTGCCACGATAATGTCAGCGTACATTACCAACGCACCTCCCCAAGAGCGAATCAGGCCGCGTTGGCTGACCGGGACTTCACGCAGGTTGGCGGTCTTGGTCTGGGCATCCAGCCATGCATAGGCGATCCTGATGCAGTCATTATTCTGGTGTACAGGCACAAAGCCCGCATAGTTAGCTCTTTCTTTGGCTAGGCTAATGGTTTCGTCTGATAGTTCTGCTGGCATGGCTGGTTTTTCTTATTGATTATGTTGCTTACTCCCGATTCTGCCACAGCTTCAATACTCACTTCAATTTTCAATCTACAGTGAATGCGCGACATGAGTACAGCACTGATGCAAACGCATTCAGGGTAGATCAGGCTACTTCACTAGAAGATGGCTATATGTCCTGGGATGATGTTCCATTTTGCCGTAGTTAAGGTGCTCGTATATTGACCTTAACTGCTGCAAGTCATTGGTGTAAGGTAACTCAAAGCAAGGGAATGGCTGGTGGTAGAACCTGCGCTCACGCGTTAATTCATCCAAATCATCATGAAGAACGCCATTGAAGATACTGATTTTGTTTGCCACAAAGTCACGTATGGCGGTAATTCTGTTTGTGCCATCCAATAACCACCCTGACATCGGTTTGACGCCACTGGTGCGCCATTGCGGGGCATGAATCACGTAATAGCCAATGGGGACGCCAAGAAAAATATTCTCGATAAAACGTGCCTGCCTATCCTTCTCCCAGTCAGTCTCCTTGCTCCAGGGAGGCAAAACAAAATGCACCAAGGTCTTTTCGCTTTCTAGGCAAGGAAGCTGTGGCGAAATCCCAAAAATATGCTCGATAGGATGATTATGCGGCGTGCCGTGCAATAGCCGTTCTGGCAGCAATGGGGATTGTGGATGCGGAACATCGGCCATGATCAATCTCCTTTTTGTTGTGTGCACATGGAGTTAAGGGGGGGCCAAAATTAAGATAGGCCAGATGAACAATAGTTCAAAAGGTTTGTGCATGGATAAGCACGAGGCGAATCCGGAAGGGTCTGATGCGGAGGAGTACCTTCGCGGCACCTCCACATCGGAACTCCCTGGCCTATATTCGGCAGGTTACTGAATGATACCCAGGCGAATAGCACCTACTTTGGGATGTCTGTTGAGGGTGAGAGAAAAAAGCCAGATGCTTATTACTCACTGGCTGTAGCTGCCATCCTGGCGCGAGCCTCATGTAATTTTCTGTAACTGTCGATCAAGCGATGATGCCTATCTAGGCCCTCTAGTTTCATACTGGTGGGGGTTAAGCCGAAAAAGCGCACTTTGCCCTCTATTGAGCCGATAACCGCATCCATCCTGACATTGCCAAACATCCGGCGGAAATTGGTTTCATAGTCATCAAGCGCCAAATCATCATCTAACACCACTTCCAATGCCACATTCAGGGCTTGGTAAAACAACCCACGCTCCAGCGTGTTGTCGTTGTATTGCAGGAAGGCACCCACCAGATCATGCGCTTCTTCAAGTTGCTGCAAGGCCAGGTGGATCAGCAGCTTTAATTCTAGGACGGTGAGCTGACCCCAGTCGGTATTCTCGTCGAACTCGATACCGATTAAGGTTGCGATATCACCATAATCATCTAGTTCGTTATTCTCCAGGCGTTCCAGCAGTGCTTCCAAGCTGGCATTGTCCAGTCTATGCAGGTTCAGGATATCTTCACGGAACAGCAAGGCCTTGTTGGTGTTATCCCAGACCAAATCCTCTACTGGATATATTTCTGAATAACCTGGCACCAGAATCCGGCAAGCAGTTGCACCTAGCTGGTCATACACCGCCATATAAGCTTCTTTGCCCATGGTGTTGAGAATGCCAAACAAGGTCGCTGCTTCCTCGGCATTGGCGTTTTCACCTTGGTGTGAAAAATCCCATTCTACAAACTCATAATCTGCCTTGGCGCTGAAAAATCGCCATGACACGATACCGCTGGAGTCAATAAAGTGCTCTACAAAGTTATTGGGTTCCGTGACGGCTTCACTGGCAAACGTGGGTTGCGGCAAATCGTTCAGGCCTTCTAAACTGCGCCCTTGCAATAATTCCGTCAGGCTGCGTTCCAGCGCTACCTCTAGGCTGGGATGTGCGCCGAACGAGGCAAATACACCGCCTGTGCGTGGGTTCATCAAGGTGACACACATGACCGGGTAGTTGCCACCTAGTGATGCATCCTTGACCAGTACCGGAAATCCTTGCTCTTCCAGGCCTTGAATACCGGCTACAATGCTAGGGTATTTCGCCAATACTTGCTGCGGTACATCCGGCAATGCGATTTCACCTTCTAGAATTTCACGCTTGATCGCTCGTTCGAAAATTTCCGATAGGCATTGCACCTGTGCTTCGGCTAAGGTATTGCCAGCACTCATGCCATTACTGACATAAAGATTTTCGATCAGGTTGGATGGGAAATAGACAACCTTGCTGTCAGACTGCCGCACGTAGGGCAATGCACAGATACCACGTTTCACATTGCCAGAATTAGTGTCGATCAGATGTGAGCCACGTAATTCGCCATCTGGATTGTAAATTTGCAGGCAGTACTCATCCAGAATGCCATCTGGCAGTGCATCGTGACGACCCGGCTTAAACCAACGCTCATTTGGATAATGTACAAAGGCCGCGTTGGCGATATCCTCTCCCCAAAACGTACCTGCATAAAAATGGTTGTTACTTAGCCGCTCAATATACTCTCCCAAGGCTGACGCCAGTGCACTTTCCTTGGTCGCGCCTTTACCATTGGTAAAACACATGGGCGAGTGCGCATCGCGGATATGCAGCGACCACACATTGGGAATGATATTGCGCCATGACGCGATTTCAATCTTGATCCCCAGGCTTGCCAATAGGCCTGACATGTTGGCGATGGTTTGTTCTAAAGGTAGATCCTTGCCGGTGATATAAGTGCTCGTATCGGTAGCATGGTTCATCACCAGTAGTGCTTGTGCGTCTGCATCCAGATTCGCGACTTCTTCAATGATAAATTCCGGGCCGGCTTGCACCACTTTTTTCACGGTACAGCGGTCAATGGAGCGCAATATACCCTGGCGATCTTTGTCGGAGATATCCGTCGGCAACTCAACCTGAATTTTGAAAATCTGTTGGTAACGGTTTTCCGGATCAACAATATTGTTATGGGAAAGACGGATATTGTCGGTAGGAATATTGCGAGTACTACAGTACAACTTTACAAAATAGGCTGCACACAAGGCTGATGAGGCTAAAAAGTAATCAAACGGGCCGGGAGCCGAACCATCACCCTTATAGCGGATAGGCTGGTCTGCAATCACCGTGAAGTCATCGAACTTGGCCTCAAGGCGTAGCTTATCGAGAAAATTGACCTTAATTTCCATTGGGGAATTCCAGCGTAGTGCAAAAAGTGAGGGGGCTATTATCTCTCACCACACAATTGCTGTGTGAAAGAAGCCTGACGGTAAGCTATGTCCTGAGGTTCCATTCTGTGGATAGTATTGAAATATATCCAGAAAGGTAACCACGTGTTTTTTTAACTCTTTTAGAGGTTAAGAGCGTATGAGAATCAAGGAGTAATGTGTGGTTGGTGCGCCCGACAGGAGTCGAACCTGTGACCTTTGGCTTCGGAAACCAACACTCTATCCAACTGAGCTACGGGCGCATTTTGATTAGGAGGCGGATTATAGCAAATGAATACATGCTTGTCCTTGTATAACCTTTTCCCGGACGGGGCTTATTGAGTATAATCCTTGGCATTTTCCCTGTTTTAAAGATAGGTTTGGTTGGTATGAGCGCGCACGAATACGATTTCCCGAAAACAACGAAGAAGCAATTCATCCTGGCAGCACTGGGCACTTTGTTTGCGCCATTATTGGTACTGTTCCTCGTGGCGCGTTTGTTTTTTGGTATCCAGTCTGGCTTGGTTGATGATCCTGTTGTGGAGCAAAAGCCTGAAGCTACTGCCGCTGCCAAGTCTGCTGATAGTGAAGATGATGATGCTGATGCTGATGAGGCACCAGCTGCGCCAGCGGCAGATGATGAAAAGAGCGAGTAATCGCTGTATTGTTTTCAAGTATTTTTCACTTAAATAGCAGCTCATGGCCACATATGCGATAGGTGATATCCAGGGCTGCTATCACTCCCTTCTCTCCTTGCTGGATCTTATCCAGTTTGATGCTTCCAAAGACCAGCTCTGGCTGGTGGGTGACTTGATCAACCGTGGTTCTGGTTCATTGGAAACCCTGCGTTGGGCCAAGGCAAATGAATCCAGCCTTGTGATGGTGCTAGGCAACCATGATTTGCACACATTAGCTGTAGCTGAGGGCTTTGTACGCGCCCATCGTAGCGATACTTTGCAGCCTATTTTTGACGCCCCTGATCGAGCAGAGTTATTGGATTGGCTGCGTCTGCGCCCGATGATACATGCTGATGGTGAGTTGGTGATGGTGCATGCTGGTTTGTTACCGCAATGGGAGGCTGAGCAGGCACTGGAACTAGGGCACGAGGTTGAGGCTGCTTTGCGTGGAGATGGCTACCATAGCTTTCTTGCGCACATGTATGGCAATTATCCATTGCGCTGGGATGACGGTTTGCAAGGGATGGATCGTCTACGCATGATTACCAATGCCATGACACGCCTGAGAGTATGCAAACGGGACGGCGAGATGGATTTTCATTTCAAGGGTGAGCTGGTGGATATGCCTGCCGACACTATGCCGTGGTTTGATGTACCTGCGAGGCAGTCGGTGGACTCTACCGTGATTTTCGGGCATTGGTCTGCGCTGGGTTTGCAGCAGCGTGACAATCTTTATGCCTTGGATACGGGGTGTCTGTGGGGTGGTCAGTTGACAGCGCTCAGGCTAGAGGACCGCAAGACGTTTCAAGTGCCGTGCCACCCTGCCGATGGGCCACGAGCCATCAAGGGCAGTTAATGGCTGGCACTAATCCAGATTTAACCTAGCAGCAATCGCTTGCCTGGCCATGCGGCATAGCCCGTGTCTTTCATGTCCTGCACTTTCAATCGGGACAGCAAAATCCAATTCTACCACCGCCTGCTTTTGTGCCAGTATCATGCGTAATGATTGCCACAGGGTAGTTTCTCCATGATAAGCCATGGCGGTATTGATGCTGCCATCAGGATTGGGGTAGCGCACGGAGAATGGGCGGATGGTGGTATTGGTATCAATAGTAGCTTGCATGAGGCTGCCCTTGAATGGCCTCAGCTCAGTGCCATCCGTTGTTGTGCCCTCAGGGAAATAGCATAGGCAGTCTCCGGTGCGGATGCTCTCTGCTACGGTATTCACCATACGGCTGGCATCTTGTCTTTTTTCGCGGTCAATAAACAAGGTGTTGGCTTGTGCTACCAACCAGCCGATGACTGGCCAGGCGCGGATGTCCGATTTAGCAATGAAGCGTACAGGGCGAATGCTGTTGAGTGCGTGGATGTCCAGCCAGGAAATGTGGTTGGCAACAAACATCGTGCCATGCACATCCGCGTTGGGGATATGACCCTTGGCAATGATCTTCAGATTGAGGATATCCAGGAACTGCTGGCTCCAGCGACGTATGATGCTTTCGCGTTTGATGCCGCTGACGCCAGGCAGAATAGTTGCCGCAACGACAATGCCGTAAAGCGTGTGCAGCGCGAGGCGCGTGAGGCGGAATAGCTGCGTCGGCAGGGGCGTCTTTTTTTCAGGCAAGCAGGTACTGGTTGGCAGCTTATTTGAAAAAGTGAGCTGCATAGCGTTTGTTGAGTCGCGACAATGGTAGCATAACCAGCATATCCGCTGTGTTGAAGTCAGGATCCCAGGCCGGTGCGCCGCAAATATAGGCGCCCAGTCGCAAGTAGCCCTTGATGAGCGGCGGGCAGGTGACTTCCAAGTCATTGCGCAGTGCTTCCAGTGGCAACGGGCAATTTGGGAAAACGCGATACTCCACTGGTGATAGGTGATCTTGCTGTAATTGGTGGTACAAGCTAGCTGCCATGTGACCACCATCTGCCATGCCGATGCTGCCGCAACCGATCATGTACTCGTAGCGATGTACCTTCATGTAATTAGCGAGACCAGCCCAGAGGAGGGTAATGGTGCCGCCCATGCGGTAATCTTTGTGCACGCAAGCGCGGCCAACTTCTACCATGCTTGGAGCCAAGTGGCGCAGGCGGGAGAGATCGAACTCTCCGGCAGAATAATAACCACCAGCCTCATTGGCCATGGCGGGGCTCAGGATACGGTAGGTGCCGACTACTTCACCTGTTTCGTGATTACGTACCAGCAAGTGGTCGCAAAAAGCATCAAAACCATCCTGGTCTAATCCTTCGGTACCAGCAACATTGGCCCCCATTTCCTCTGCAAATACCTTGTAACGAAGGCGTTGGGCCTCAGCAATTTCAGAGGCATTACGAGCGAGGCTGACGTATAACTGGCTGGCACCGTTCTTGGTGCCTAGGGAAGGCTGCCGGTCAAGCATAGGGCTAATCCTGACTATTAAGATAGCCCACACTCTAAAAGTGCTGAATGACGGAAGGGTTAAAACAGGGTGAAGCTTTTATGACAATGCCGGGCATGCCCGGCATTGTTGAAATCAATGGTGGAGATGTCGTGATGGATACTTAATGGGTGACGCGGGTAACACCGCCGCTTTCTACCAATCGAACCTTATCACCTGGGTTGAATTGCACATCGGCCTCTTGCACCACGGCAATCAAACTGCCGCTTTCAAGTTTGACCGTAATTTCGAGGCCATCCTTGCGTGTAATGCCTTCCTCGGCTGCAGCACCTGCAAGTCCACCCACCAGTGCGCCCAAGACAGTAGCAATCGCTTGGCCCTTGCCGCCACCGACTGAGCTGCCTGCAATACCGCCGACCACTGCACCGGCGCCACCGCCGATCGGAGTTTTTGTGCCTTCCAGTTTTACATTACGTACACTTTCCACCACGCCCAGGCGTACAGTCTGGGTTTTACGTGCTTCATCTCGGCTATATACATCTCCAGAGTTCGAGCTCATGCAGCCACTCAGGGTGAGTAGAATACCTGCTGCTAACAATAATGACGTCATACGCATGTTTTGCTCCTTAAGCAGTTTGTCCTTCAACATATTGCGACAGGGTTTCGTCCACTAGCACCTGCCTGTAAAAATCCTGTATTTCCTCTCGGCTGATCTTGTGGTTTTGTGCCCCGCGGCTAGCAATCTTGATCGCCCCCATCACCGATGCCAAACGACCACTCACCTCCCAATCCCAGCCCTGGGAAATGCCATAGAGCAAACCAGCGCGGTAAGCATCGCCACAGCCTGTTGGGTCGATCACTTGCTCGGCTCTTGCACATGGAATCTTGTATTGTTTTCCATCGGCATAAATCGTTGAGCCTTGAGCGCCTTCCGTGACGATCAGTGCTTTGACTTTTTCTGCTACCTGTTCGAGCGTAAGACCGGTTTTTTCCTGTAATAGTTGCGCTTCATAGTCATTAACGGCGACATAGGTAGCAAGCTCAATGAAATGCAGTAACTCCTCGCCATTGAACATGGGCAAACCCTGTCCAGGATCGAACATGAAGGGGATGCCTTTATCGTGGCACTCCTTGGCGTGCAGGAACATGCCATCACGCCCATCAGGTGCAATGATCGCCAGGCCAATATCCTGTGCATCGTGCACGCTGTTTTGGTGACATTCGCTCATGGCACCTGGGTGAAATGCGGTGATCTGGTTATCGTCCTGGTCGGTGGTGATAAAGGCCTGTGCCGTGAAAGTGCCAGGGATAGTTTTGATATGCGTGGTGTCGAGTTCGTGCTGTTGCAGCCAGTTGGTATAGCCAGCGAAGTCGTCACCTACTGTTGCCATGATCACAGGCTCACCTTGCAGGAGTTTGAGGTTGTAAGCAATGTTGCCTGCAGTTCCGCCAAATTCACGACGCATTTCCGGCACGAAGAAGCAGATATTCAGCATGTGGATTTTGTCTGGCAGGATATGGTTCCTGAATTGGTCGCCAAAAACCATGATGGTGTCAAATGCCATGGAGCCACAAATCAATATCCGCATGTCTAACCTATTGCTATCGTATGTAAATTGGCATTATCCAAGGCCTGCCTGCCAACTGCAAGCATGAAAAAGCCCGCAGGGGTGCGGGCTTGATGTGGTCTGCCTAAGATTAGGTATCGTTAAGCTGCCTGTTTCTCTAATGAATTTTCAATCAGGATTTTGGCTGCTTTCTTTGCGTATTTCACAGCACCTGAGCCACGCTTGATCTGCTCTGCCTGTATGGCGCCCTCGATCAGGATGGAAAGTTGCAACGCTAGGCTATCCGGGTCGCGTGCGCCTGCATCGGCAGCAAGCTCCACCAGGAACTGGCGAAATTGGCGCGATTGCTCTGCTGACAGACGGTGTACGGGGTTTTCCTCATTGGGGAATTCCGCCGAAGCCTTGAGGAAAGCCATGCCGCGAAAATCGGGAGCGGTGACCCATTCTTCAATAAAATCGAATAGCTTTTGCAAGCGCTCGGAAGGTTTTTTTGTGTTCTTGCTTAGGTTCTGGTTGAGCCAGTCAGTGAAGTCAGAATGGCCTTTTTGCAGTACTTCCAGAATCAGGTCTTCCTTGCTACGGAAATACTTGTATAGGGTCATCTTGGTGGTGCCGGCGACTGCCACAATGGTATCGACCCCCGTGGAGTTGATACCGCGCGTCTGGAAAAGGTCAGACGCGACATGGAGTATTTTTTCCCGTAGCACGGACATGTTGTGATCCTTTTTGGATGCCTGAGATTACACAATATTTATATACTAATCAGTATATACATGTTTGTGCCGGAAGAGGTGGATAACCAACGCATGATCCGCACAATTTATTTGATGTCCGAGTATAAGTCCTGCTTCTCGATCCTGCTTGGTTTAAGTGTAAACAAACTGTTACAAAAGTATAAAAAAGTGTAAATTGGCAGGCGCTGCATCTGTAGGAATAAACGAGTCAACTATTTACAGGAAGGTATGTATGCGCGAACTTTTATCTTGGATGTTGGGTGGGTTAATGGTGGTGGCTCCTGCTGCCTTTGCGGCAGATAAATCTTTGTCCGTTAAAGAGTCTATTCTGCTGGATGCGCCAGTCGAGGTGGTATGGGCCAAGATAGGACATTTTGGTGATATGAGCTGGCACCCTGCATTGGCCTCGACGGAAATCGTGAGTGGAGCTGAAGATAAACCGGGAGCTCAGCGTGTGCTGACGCTGAAGGATGGGGGCAAGATTCATGAAACGCTGACGGCGCGTGATGCCAAGAAGATGACCTTGTCGTACAAAATCACGGAGAGCGTGTTACCTGTGAGTGAGTACAGTGCGACACTTTCAGTGAAGCCAGAAGGCAGTGGCAGTCGAGTCTTGTGGACGAGCCAATTTAAGCGCAAGGCACCTGGCGATGACAAAGCCGCTGTGGATACAATCACTGGCGTGTTTCAGTCTGGCCTGGGTCAGTTGAAGTCCAGCTTGCATTGAGTTGTTCTGCTGGAATATAAAAAGCCGGGTGACCGGCTTTTTTATTGCCTGAAGTGATCAGGAGCGCTGGATCGGTTTCTTGCTGGTGACGGCAGGTACGGTTAATTGTGCCTTGATAAAGGCTTGTTCTGACTCCGAGAGCATGGTGAGCGGTTTGTACTCACAGCTTACTTTTTTAAGTAGTTGTGTTGCCAAGGCCATTTCCTCAGCTTGAGCAGAAAGATTGCCTGCCACGATCACGTTGAGGAACACGCCGCGTTCTGATTCACTGAGCATTAATGCTTGCGGGAAGTGGCAGGTGCCTTGGCGCATGCTTTTCACCGTATTGTAAAACTCGGTCACCTGCTGGTTGCTGATGGCCGGTTCATGCGCAACCAAGTTCCAGAGTTGATGGCTAGATGGGGATTTATGGAGTGGTGCTGTATCCCGCAGGATATACCACGACATGAACAGGCTGATGGCGATCAGGCTGACGAAACTGGCGCTCATGCTGAAGTCGCGCAACTTGCGCCAACTGCCATCGCATTGCGCATGAATCAGGGCATCTGTGGCGATACGCGCATGGCGTAGTGCCTGGCTGGCTGGGTGCTGTAGTTCTGCCTGCAAGGCGTTTTCCAGCATGATGATGATTTGCTGGGCGAGCACATCGGGTAGCTGAGCGCCACTGGCTTTGGCTTGTTTGCTTAAATAGCGCGTCAGACTGCTTTTTTGTTGTATGAGTTCTTGTTGCAACTCTCGCAAAGAATGAGCAGGAGTTAGCGATAGGTCGAAAACCTTTAATAAGCGCAACTGCGGCGCATCTTTACTTGCCTTAAGGGATTGCATCAACCATGAGGGATTTTGATTGAACATGGGCATATCCTGGCTAGAAAGGTTTGACGACCACCAATATGATGACCGCGATCAAGGCCAATACGGGTAACTCATTCAACCAGCGGTAGAACACATGGCCGTGGCGGTTGCGGTCATGCTTGAAATCAAACAGCAGCTTACCGCAATAGAGATGGTAGGCGATCAGCAAAGCAACCAGTGTGAGCTTGGCATGGAGCCAGGCGCCAGAGAAGCCGTAGCCGTGCCATAACCAGAGGCCAAATAAGATGGTCAGCACTGCGCCTGGAGTCATGATGCCAAAGAACAGCTTACGCTCCATGATCTTGAAGCGATCACTGCCAACTTTGTCTTCTGTCTGCGCGTGGTAGACGAACAGGCGAGGCAGGTAGAACAGCCCCGCAAACCAAGTCACCATGAAGATGATGTGCCATGCCTTGATCCACAACATATCAGCTTGCCGTTCCTAGTTGTTGATCCAGCAGTTTACGCAGGGAGCCAAAGTCCAGCTCGCCGATCAGTTTCTGGATGATCCTGCCTTGCTTATCAATAATGAATGATGTGGGGGTGACACGGACATCGTTGAATTGTTGCGCTGCATCGCCACTGCTGTCATGGCTGACGGGGAAGGGCAGGGCATTGTTTTTGGAGTAGTTGATCACCTGCTGAATGCCATCATAGGACATGGCAACCGCGACGACCTCAAAGCCTTTGTTTTTGTATTCATTGTAGGTTTGTATCAAGCCGGGCATTTCGGCAATGCAACCTGGGCAATCCGTGGCCCAGAAGTTGACCAGGACCATCTTGCCATGCAGTGATGACAAGGGGATGGTCTTGCCTTCCAAGGTAACGAAGTTGATCGCAGGGGCTTGTGGCTTTTGCGTGAGGGAAAACCCGAGAAAAGCGAGCAAACCGATAATAACCAGTGGGATCAGGATTTTGCGCAGTTTTTGTGGCATGGGAGAGTAGTCAATCCAGCATCGTGTGAATCTATGATGTCATTGTGGTGCTTTTTGTGCCCTTTGTCATCTGGGGTGCGTATGCTTTTTTAATTTTGTTAACAATTCTCATTCTCTTGAAAGCCGCGCCAGCACTGCATTTGCGCTCAGTTTTCAAAGTATGGGCATGATACAATTAGCCTTTTACTCCGCACCTACAAGCATGACTGCCCGCTTACGCGAAATCCCGTATAACTACACTTCGTTCTCCGATCGTGAAATTGTCATCAGGTTCCTCGGCGAGGAAATCTGGGATGTGCTCAATGAGCTAAGGGAGGAGCGCAAGACTGGCCGCTCTGCACGCATGCTGTTTGAAGTGCTGGGCGACCTGTGGGTGGTGTCAAGAAACCCCTATTTGCAGGACGATTTGCTCCAGAACAAGAAGCGTCGCAATGCATTGATTGATGCGCTTAACCATCGCATCAAGGCGATTGACGAGCGTAGCGCTGGCAATCAAAAGGTACTTAAGCTGGTGGTTGCTGCCCGTAAGGCGGTGAATGAGTTCGAGCAGGATTTCCGTCAGACTGAAACCCTGCGCAAGCAGGCGCTGGCCAAGCTTTCTCGTTATACCCGCAAGGACAATATCCGTTTTGACGGATTGTCACGCGTGTCTCATGTCACGGATGCGACGGACTGGCGTGTTGAATATCCATTCGTCGTCATTAATCCTGATACCGAAGACGAAATCGCCGCCTTGGTGCGTGTATGTATCGAGCTGGGCCTGACCATTATCCCGCGTGGAGGTGGTACCGGCTATACCGGCGGTGCCGTGCCGTTGACCAAGCTATCTGCGGTGATCAATACCGAGAAGCTGGATCATTATTCAGCGGTTAATTACGTTGACTTGCCCGGCGTTAGTGAGAAAGTACCGGTGATTCATTGTGGCGCAGGCGTGGTTACCCGCCGCGTGATGGAGGCCGCAACGAATGCAGGCCTGGAATTCGCCGTAGACCCAACCTCCGCAGATGCTTCTTGCATCGGTGGTAATGTGGCCATGAACGCAGGCGGCAAGAAGGCCGTGCTGTGGGGAACCGCGCTGGATAACCTGGCCTCATGGCGCATGGTGACGCCTGATGCCGAGTGGTTGTTTGTCGAGCGCCTGGAACATAACCAGGGCAAGATCCACGATATTGACATGGCACGCTTCCGTATCACGCGCTATGAAGAAGATGGCAAAACCCTGATTGGTGAGCCGCGGCTGCTGGAGATTCCAGGCCCGAGCTTCCGTACCGTAGGCCTGGGCAAGGACGTGACAGATAAATTTCTTTCCGGCTTGCCAGGCATTCAGAAGGAAGGTTGTGATGGCCTGATTACTTCTGCGACCTTCATTCTGCATCGCATGCCCAAGCATGTGCGTACTGTGTGCCTGGAGTTTTTTGGTCACGTGGCCTTGGCTGTACCCTCGATTGTCGAGGTCAAGGATTACCTGGATGCTCATCCCAACACCATTTTGGCGGGTTTGGAGCATCTCGACGAGCGTTACCTGCGTGCCGTGGGTTATGCCACCAAGGCGAATCGTAGCGAACGCCCCAAGATGGTCTTGATCGCTGATATTGCCAGCGATGATGAAACCGGTGTAGGCGAGGCAGCTTCACAAATGGTGCGTTTGGCCAATGCGCGTGGTGGTGAGGGTTTTATTGCCGTTTCCAGTGAGGCGCGCAAGAAATTCTGGCTGGATCGGGCGCGGACTGCCGCGATCGCCAAACATACTAATGCCTTCAAGATCAACGAAGATGTGGTGATCCCATTGCCACGCCTTGGCGATTATTCCGATGGTATCGAGCGTATCAATATCGAGCTTTCCATCCGCAATAAGCTGAAGCTGCTGGATAGCCTGGAAAGCTTCATGCAGGGCGAGCTGCCATTGTATGAAGATGATGAAACCCAGGCTGATCCGGAGATGCTGGTGACCAAGCGCCAGATGGCGCTGGAGTTGTTTGCTGCCACACGCCAGCACTGGAAGATTACGCTGGAAAACCTCGATGGTGCATTGTCGCTGCTGGGGCCGGAGTATAGCGATCTTGCCGTGGAGAATATCTTCCGTGCGGTGCAGGAGCACCAGGTGCGCATCTCCTGGAAGCAGGACGTCAAGAAAGAACTGCACCGTATTTTTACGGGGCGTGAATATCGCCGCATCCTGGAAAAGTGCGATGAAATCCACAAGCAGGTGTTGAAAGGCCGCGTCTTTGTCGCCCTGCACATGCATGCTGGCGATGGCAATGTGCACACCAATATCCCGGTTAACTCTGATGACTATGAAATGATGCAGACGGCACATGAAGCTGTTGCGCGCATCATGAAACTGGCGACTGGCCTGGGTGGCGTGATCTCGGGCGAGCATGGCATAGGCATCACCAAGATGGAGTTCCTGGACGAGAAAACCGTCTCCAAGTTTGCTGCCTACAAGCAGCAGGTAGACCCTGAAGGCCGCTTCAACAAGGGCAAGCTGATGGCTGGCTCTGGCTTGCACTCTGCCTACACGCCGTCTTTTGGCCTGCTGGAGCAGGAGTCCATTATCATGGAGCAATCCGCGATTGGTGGCATTGCTGATTCCATTAGTGATTGCCTACGTTGCGGCAAGTGCAAGCCTGTGTGTACCACACACGTACCACGTGCCAACCTGCTTTATAGCCCGCGCAACAAGATTCTCGGCACCTCGCTCCTCATTGAGGCTTTCCTCTATGAGGAGCAGACGCGTCGCGGTATTTCGCTCAAGCATTTTGACGAGTTCAATGACGTAGCCGATCACTGCACTGTCTGCCATCGTTGTGAAAAGCCTTGCCCGGTGGATATCGATTTTGGCGATGTGTCGATTGCCATGCGCAATTTCCTGCGTGAGCAGGGTAAGAAGCACTTTAACCCTGGCACCACCGCAGCCATGACTTTCCTTAATATCAAGGACCCTGCCACGATACGCGCCATGCGTACTGCCATGGTTGGCTTTGGTTACAAGGCGCAACGCCTGGGTCATGCGGTATTCAAGAAGTTGGGGTTGCTGAATAGCACCAAGAAGAGCCCGCCGCCCACATTGGGCAAGCCAGAAATCAAGGCGCAGGTGATCCACTTCCTCAATCGACCCATGCCCAAGGCGATGCCTACCAAGACATCGCGTGCTTTGCTGGGGATTGAAGATGACACGATTGTGCCGGTGATCCGCAACCCGCAAAAAACGCACGAAGATTCAGACGCTGTGTTTTACTTCCCAGGATGTGGTTCCGAGCGTTTGTTCTCGACGGTCGGCCTGGCGACGCAGGCCATGTTATATGAGGCTGGCGCTATCACCGTCTTGCCGCCCGGCTACCTGTGCTGCGGTTATCCGCAAACCTCTAGTGGCAATCACGATAAAGGCCAGCAAATCACGGCGGATAACCGTGTGCAGTTCCACCGGGTTGCTAATACCTTGAATTACCTCGACATCAAGACTGTGATTGTGTCCTGCGGCACTTGTATGGATCAGTTGCAGAAATACGAGTTTGAACGCATCTTCCCAGGTGCCAGGTTGCTAGATATCCACGAGTACCTGATGGAGAAGAACTTCAAGATCGAGGGCGTGACTGGTACTCGCTATATGTACCATGACCCTTGCCACAGCCCGATGAAGACTTATGCGCCGATGAAGGTGACGCAGGCGTTGGTTGGGGAGAACGATGTCGCGTTGAATGACCGTTGTTGCGGGGAATCCGGCACTTTTGCTGTCGCGCGTCCCGATATTGCAACCCAGGTCAAGATGCGCAAGCAGGAAGAGTTGGAAAAAGGCATGGCAAAACTGGGCTTGACCCCAGGTGCGCCCGAACAGGACGTGAAAATCCTCACTTCTTGTCCATCGTGCCTGCAAGGCTTGGCACGTTACGGTGAAGATACGGGCATTGATGCTGATTACATCGTAGTGGAAATGGCCAAGCATGTGCTGGGTGCAAACTGGATGCAGGATTATGTGCAGAAGGCTAACAATGGCGGCATAGAAAAGGTATTGCTCTAAAAAGAAGCAGCTTACCTATTGAAGTACCATGCAATAAAAAAGCCAGCATTGCTGGCTTTTTTATTGTTCACAGTGCGGATGGTTGTGGCGTGCATGCAATTGTGATGAGGTTCTATGACTTGGGTTCCACCGTGACGCTGACATCCAGCGAGTGAGCACCGCCACCCAGCACTACGCCGCGTATCGGTGACACATCGCTGAAATCGCGGCCCCATGCCACGGTGATGTGCTCATGCTGCACCAGGCAGTTGTTGGTCGGGTCGAAATCTACCCAGCCATAAACTGGGCTATATAAAGACACCCAGGCGTGGGAGGCATCCGAGCCGATGAGTTTGGGCTGGCCTTCCGGCGGCTTGGTCAGGATGTAGCCACTGACATAACGGCAGGCCAGGCCGATGCTCCGCAGGCAGCCTATCATGAAGTGGGCAAAGTCCTGGCAGACGCCGCGCTTGTTGGCTAAGACTTGCGATAAAGGCGTACCGACATCCGTTGCGGTGGGGTCGAATTCAAACTCGGTGAAGATGCGTTGGGTCAGGTCGAATGCAGCTGGAATAAGTTGCTGACCAGGCGTGAAGCTTTGCCGGGCGTAGTCAGCCAAGGCATCGCTGCATGCAATATGGGGCGAGGGAAAAAGGTAGGCATGCGCTTCTACATTTTTTACATACTCCAGCTTCAGTTCATCCCGCACCGATTCCCAGGCCCGGCTATTCTGCATCACGTCCAGCGTCAGCCTGGGGAGTTGCTGCACTTCGGTATACGAGCTGACGGTGAGTGTCTGGTGTGGTGTCTGTATCGAGAAATAATCAGTGATGTTGCCGAAGTAATCCAGGTTTTGCTGGCGCTCCTCAGGCAATGGGTCTATCACCAATTGGTGTGACTGGCATTGCTGAAACGTGAAGCTGCGCGGTGTCAGGTGCAGGAACTGCTGTGACAGCGTGACATTGAAGTCATAGTCATAGTGAGTGATGTGGGAAACCTGGAAGCGCATAGACTAGAAGTGCAGGGGAGCCTGCTGGGCATTGTTTTTTTGTAAATGTTCCTGCCATGTGCCGGAGTAGCTGAAGAAGCGATGGCTCAAGGCATCTGACAAACTGACACTGGTATTAAAGGTGTCGTTCAACCACGCAATCAACTCAGGATTGCCTGGGGCGAGTTGTGTGTCAGGATCAAGGGAGTGCAGTCTTGATAGCTGCTCGATGAAGGGGGCTTCACCACCGCTGCCATAGTTGGCGGAAATCTGTGACAGGTATTTGATTAATCCCTTTAGCTGGAAAACCATGGAGTTGGGATTGTTTTCATCTAGCAGCAGCAAATCCAGCGCTGGCAGCCATTCGGCTTGTGCCGCATAGCGTGAGCGATAGGTGACGATGCTGTCACACAGCTCCAGCATCCATTCCAGATTGCTTTCCGCGGGCATGAGCAAGGCATTGCGCAGCAGGGTACAGAGCAATTGCAGTCGCTCGATACGACGCCCGATGGACAGAAAGCGCCATCCCTGATCGCGCGTCATGCCATCCAGCGAAAACCCGGCCAGGGTAACCAGCGAGGTTGAGGTTTCATCGAGCAACAATATGGCATCGGCCAGTGTCGGGCTTTGCAGGGATACACTGCTGAAACGCTTGACCATCTGGTTAATGCTGCGCCAGTTATCGCTGGATAAGCGCTCGCGCAAGTTGAATGCCAGGTTAAAGAATTGCTGCATATGGTTCGCCAGGCTGGGTTGCCCCGGCTCAATCGAGAAAATGCCGGAGATCAGCAGTGCCTCGATGGATTCATCATCCAGGTCAGCCGCGCGTGCGTCTTCTGCTTCAGGTGAAGTTTCTATTGCCATGAGGCCATACCATGTGCACAAGGCCTGGATGGTTGGCCATTCTGCGCTGCGGTGATCGCTGGAAAACTCCAGCAGGCGGTGGATCGCAGTCCGCAGAAGCCGGGTGTAGTGATGATTGCGCACGCTATAGCGGCCAAACCAGAACAGGTTTTCCACCATTCGGCTTGAGAGGTGCACGTTGCTGTGGATCAAGTCGCGGCTTGAGGTGGGCTTGCGCAACAGGCTGCGGTAATCGTTGTGGCCGGGCGAGATGATCCAAGTGTCTTTACTGGTGCCGCCGCGCTGCATGCTGAGTACGCGCTCATCCTGGGCGCTGCCGACGCGGGTGAGCCCGCCCGGCATGACGACATAGCCTTGCGGCGTGGCGCAGGCATAAACGCGCAGGCCAATCGCCAGCGCATTGAGGGCAGGCTGCTGCTCGTTCCAGACCGGGGCCTGCGAGATTTCCACCTGTTCCTGGGCGACATAGTTCTGCGGATTGTTGCGCAGTTTTTGTTCCAATTCGATGCGTTGTTCGGGCGTTAGGTCCTCGCCGAAAATAGGTACTTCGCGGATTTGCGGGAAAGCAGGCTTGATCACCAGCTTGTGCATATTGGCGATCACGGTTTCCAGCGCGGCGGGTTCGCCGCACCACCAGGTGGCGACAGAAGGCATGAGCAGCGATTGCCCCAGCAGGTGCTGGCACAGGTTGGGCAGAAAGCCGAGCAGGGCACCGGTCTGTAGCAGGTTGGAGCCGAGGCTGTTGGCAATCAGCACATTGCCGCGCCGCGCCGCATCGGTGAGGCCTGGGATGCCCAGCAATGAGTCCGGGTTGAGCTCCAGAGGGTCGCAGAAGTCATCATCCAGACGCCGGAGGATGGCATGGACAGGCCGCAGGCCGGATAACGTTTTCATCCAGACGATGCCGTTGCGCACCGTGAGATCGCTGCCCTGCACCAAGGGGAAGCCCAGGTAGCCCGCCAGGTAGGATTGCTCATGATAGGTTTCGTTATACGGGCCTGGTGTCAGCAGCACGATGAGCGGGTGCTCACCTTCGCCCAGCGGGCTGAGCTGCGGGTAGTTGGCGCTTTGGGTGGCAGCTACCTGGCGGCCCCAATAGGCCAGGCTGTCGCGCATGCTGGAGAAGAAGCCGCCCAGCCGTTGCACGTTGAGGTCGCGGAACAGTTCAGGAAACGCGCTGGAGATGATCACGCGGTTTTCCAGCGCATATCCGGCCCCGGATGGCGCCTGGGTGCGGTCGCCCACTACCCACCACTGCCCGTCGGGCGAGCGCGCCATGTCAACGGCATAGAGATGCAGGGCATAGTCGTCCGGCAGGCGGATGCCGTGGCAGGGGCGCAGGAAGCCCGCATGCCCGTGTACGAGCGCCGGCGGCAGCAGGCCATCACGCATGAGCTGCTGCGGGCCGTAGATGTCGTTGAGGATGGCGTTCATCAGCGTGGCGCGCTGGATGACGGCTGCTTCGATGGCCTGCCATTCTTCCTGCGGCAGGATAAAGGGCAGGATATCCAGGCCCCATGGGCGTTGCAGACCCTTGGTGTCGGCATAGACGTTATAGGTCACACCATTTTCACGCACCTGGTGAGCGATGGCCTCCACGCGCTGGCGCATCTGTTCCGGTGATAGCGCCTCCAGTGTCTCGATCAGCGCCTGCCAGTGTTCCCTGGGCTGGCCAGCGGGCTGCATCAGCTCGTCATGGCGCTGGTGCTGCTGCGATGGATATGTCTGCAAGAGTGGATGCAACATGCGAGGTGCGTTGTCTGATGGCGAGGGGGTATGGTCGATATTAACCATCTTGCCATCGCAGGTCTAGGGTAAACGGGAAGCTGGGGTTGCGCGCCTCGTCGGGGATTTTCATCTCGCCAGCAGTGTGGCCATGATCCCAGAAGCGGGTAAAACGGCGCGCTTCTGCTTCCAGTGCATTCACCGGGAAAGTGGCGTAATTGCGCCCGCCCGGGTGCGAGACATGATAGGTGCAGCCGCCAATGGCGCGGCCACTCCATGTATCTACCAGGTCGAAGACCAAGGGCGCATGCGGCTTGATGGTGGGGTGCAGCGCAGACCATGGATCCCAGGCGCGGAAGCGCACACCGGCGACATATTCCCCGGCTTTCCCGGTGGGCTGCAATGGCAAGGGGCGGCCATTGCAAGTGACGATGTGGCGCGATTCAGTGAGGCCGCGCACGCGCAACTGCATGCGTTCCACCGATGAGTCCACATAGCGCGCAGTGCCGCCACCACTCATTTCCTCGCCCAGCACGTGCCAGGGTTCGATGGCCTGGCGTAGCTCCAGCTCCACGCCTTCGTAAGCCACCGTGCCATAGCGGGGGAAGCGGAACTCGATGAACGGATCAAACCAGTGCCGCTCGAAGGCATAGCCCGCACGGCGCAGGTCTTGCACCACATCGGCAATATCCTGCGCGATGAAGTGCGGCAGCATCCAGCGGTCGTGAAGCTCGGTGCCCCAATGCACCAGCTTGCCGGCGTAAGGCGTTTTCCAGAAGCGCGCGACCAGGGCGCGCAGCAGCAATGCCTGCAACAAGCTCATGCGCGCATGCGGCGGCATCTCGAAGGCGCGGAACTCGACGATGCCCAAGCGGCCGGTAGGGCCGTCCGGCGAGTAGAGCTTGTCGATGGAGAACTCTGCCCGGTGCGTATTGCCGGTGAGATCCACCAGCAGGTTGCGCAGCAGGCGGTCCACCAGCCAGGGACGATCGCTTTCCTTGGCATCCGGCAGCGCTTTTTCCATTTGCTGGAAGGCGATGGAGAGCTCATAGAGATTGTCATCACGCGCCTCATCCACACGCGGTGACTGGCTGGTGGGGCCAATAAAGGTGCCGGCAAACAGGTAGGAGAGCGCCGGGTGGTTTTGCCAATAGGTAATCAGGCTTTTCAACACATCCGGGCGGCGCAGCATGGGACTGTCAGCCGGCGTCGCCCCGCCCAGCGTGACGTGGTTGCCGCCGCCGGTGCCGGTGTGCCGGCCATCGAGCATGAATTTCTCCGTGCCCAGCCGCGTCTGGCGTGCCTCTTCATAAAGCGTGGTAATAGTGTGGCTAAGATCTTTCCATGAGTTCGCTGGATGGATATTTACCTCGATCACGCCTGGGTCAGGTGTGACGCTGAGCATGCTGATGCGCGCATCCCTGGGCGGCGTATAACCTTCCAGCCACAACTTCAGCTTGAGCTTGGCTGCGCTGGCCTCCACTGCGCTGACCAGCGCGAGATAATCTTCCAGTCGCGTCACGGGTGGCATGAACACATGCAGCCTGCCGTTGCGCACTTGGACGCATAGCGCGGTGTGGATCACTTCTCGCGCCCTGGGTTTTTCCAGCCGTGATTTTCCCTGTTTTGTCGAGGCCGGCTGATCGGCCAGGCTATCTGTTTCGTCAAAGGGGTCGATGGGAAATTCCGCCTCCAATTCCTCGGGAAGCACCCATGGCAGCGAAGCCAGCGGCAGGCGCAGGCCCATGGGCGAGTCGCCCGCCAGCAGATACAAATGCTCGCGCCGCAACGGCCATGTGCTGGTGATCCATTGCGTGGCAGATTGCCTGACTGGCTCCGGTTTGAGTGGGATGACATAGCCCACGGCCTCGCCCAGCCCGGTTTCCAGCAGCTTAGCGAGTTTGCGCCGCTCAGCACTATCCTTGAGGCTGGCCTGGAGCGGGTCGATATTGTCCGGCAGGTTTTGTTCCAGCAATACCTGCTGCATCACATCTTCATACGCCGGGATGATGCATGTCGCTGGCAAGCCCAGTTGCTTGACCAGGGTGTCGCTGAAAGCCGTAGCCTCGGCTATCGTATAGCGCTCGGGGTGCTGCTCGTCAGAAAACAGCGAAGCATCTTTCCAGATCGGCTTGCCGTCCAGCCGCCAGAATATATTCAGCGCCCAGCGCGGCAACGGCTCACCGGGATACCATTTGCCTTGCCCGTAATGCAGCAGGCCACCCTGGGCAAACTTGTCCTTGAGTCGAGTAGCGAGCTTGCCCGCCAGCTCGCGCTTCTTGTCGCCCAGTGCCTGCGTATTCCATTCCGCACCTTCCATGTCATCCACCGAAACAAACGTCGGCTCCCCTCCCTGGGTCAGGCGCACGTCATGCCGCGCTAGGTCGGCATCCACCAGATGGCCCAGCGCGTCTATCTTCTGCCAGTCTTCCTCGCTATAGGGCTTGGTCACGCGAGGGTCTTCATGAATACGTGTGATCTTCATCTCATGCACGAACTCCACCTCGCACACATCGGTGAAGCCCGTGACAGGTGCAGCCGAGGAGGGCATGGCGGTACAGGCGAGCGGAATATGTCCCTCACCCGCCAGCAGGCCGGAGGTCGGGTCCAGGCCTATCCAACCGGCCCCGGGGATATAAACTTCGGTCCAGGCGTGCAGGTCGGTGAAATCGACCGCCGTGCCGCTGGGGCCATCCAGCGCCTTGATATCCGGTGCGAGCTGGATCAGGTAGCCTGAGACAAAACGCGCCGCCAACCCGAGATGGCGCAATATCTGCACCAGCAGCCAGGCACTGTCGCGGCAAGAGCCAAGCCGCTTGGTCAATGTTTCCTCTGGTATCTGTACTCCAGGCTCCATGCGCACCGTATAGCCAATATCAGTCTGCAAGCGCTGATTGAGCGCCACCAGGAAATGCGTGATGTTCATCTGCTGGCTCAACGCCTGCTGTGCCGAGGCGATCCAATCCAGCAGCAACGCGCAGGCAGGCTCGGGCTTCAGGTAAGCGCCCAGCTCATGTTCCAGTTGCTCGGTATAGCGGAAAGGAAACTGTTCGGCATACTTTTCCACAAAAAAATCGAACGGATTGATCACCGTCATATCCGCCACAAGATCGACCGTAAACGTCAACTCGCGCACCTTTTCGGGGAATACATGGCGCGCAATGTAATTGCCGTAAGGGTCTTGCTGCCAATTGATGAAGTGCTTCTCCGGCGTTACCGAGAGCGAGTAGGACAAAATCGGCGTACGCGCGTGGGCCGCGGGTTTCAGCCTGACTTCATGCGGGGAAACATTAACCGGGCGATCGAACTTGTAACTCGTCTTGTGATGCAACGCGACACGAATCGCCATAAGGGGAGAGCCTTCATTCAGATGTGAATGAATTGACTCTAGCACAATCGATACCAGCTTGATTTAGATGAGCAGATAAAGAAACAGGCCAAGACCCTATCAGGTATTGGCCTGCTGTGATCACGGAAAATTGATTTAAGGCTTGATACTGGTACTTGCAGCGGTAGTAGCGAGAGGGAGGCCTGCAAAGTGAATGAAGTCGTTAAAGCATTTGTCGACGATAGTCGTGGCAGCTTCATTTACCTTGGCATAATCATTGGCTTTCCATGTATCAAGCACCATCTTGTCTTTGGCTGTGCCGACACAATGCATTGACGTTAGCACCTTGAGACCTTTGTCTTGTTTTTCTTTGATAATGAAATTCAGGTCATAATTCAATGCGTAATCTTGGCTTGTTAGCATGGAAATATAGCCCAGTTCCCATAATGAGGCAGATACATCAATATAAATTTCCTGATTTTTTACACTGGTTGATGTGTTGTCATTATTGAAATACTCAGATACCTTTTTTGCCAGTGCCAAATCAGCACCATGGCCAGAGCCAACCTTGTAGTTCTTGGGCAGTGCTTGATTCAAGTTCTGACTAAATGCCTGTGATATTTGCATGTTGCTCTGCATTTGTTGCATGTTTCCGGCACTTCCACTACTGCCTAGGGCGCTCCCCGCGACAGAAGACACTACCATGTTGCCAAGCGCTTGGGCCTTGGTTCTTTCAGTAAGTGCAATGGGTTTGTCAATCGTTGCCACAATGACGTGACTATCTGACAGTTTTTGCTTCAATTGTGCGCTGGAAACAGCTGGTGTTGTGGAGCAGGCATTCAGAAGTGTGGTAGCTAAAACAAGAGTGCTCAGTAATCTAAAGTCATGCATGATGTAGTCCCCTTTGAAAATTTAATGTTATTTAGCATTCAGTATTGGTTTCGATGATCCGGTGGGATGTGTTGCTGCACGCAGTGATCATGACCGTAAATATTATTGCAATTAGAGCATTTAATTTATGAGAAATGGGAGCGGTGAATTTTCAATGTCCGCATGATTCAAAAAAGCCTCTAAATGAGCATCCATTTATTATAGTAAGTGTTGTGATGGTAAAAAAATAATAAAATTTTATTTATTTTCATAGTTAAAAATAACATTAAATATTTCTAATTATTGGATTTTTTCTAAAAATTTATTGGATAGTGGGATGCTTAATTTTATATATAAAAAGATATTTAATAGTAAAATATTGGAAAAAATAGTATTAAAATTAAAAAATTTAACTTATTATCGGATTCTTTAATGTGACCTATTAATGTTTGTATAGTTGCTTTCAATTGCCATGCTTTTCATGCCGGATAAAGCTATTAAGAGTGTCATGATTGCCGGAATAATCCTCTGCTAATTTATCCAAAAAATCTCCAGTAGAGCATTTAAATTTCACCCCTAATTTCATTTGGAAATTACTGTCTTTAATCCCGTCGAGTTGACTTATTAAATTCTTATTTTGTGCAATAAAGTTTTTTGAAATTAATAGGCTATATTGTGCCAAGATCAGCCATATAAAAAAATATAAATAAAAATTAAGATTAATAATTTAGTAAATTTCAATCGTCACTCCAGTTGGCTAGTATTATGCTAATAATTCCTGTCTGGAAAATTTTTCATTTGTTTGGCGTAATGCTGTTTAGTTCTTGGAACTCATACAGGGTACGTATCCTAAAATAAGAAAGTCTTGGATACACTAGTTAACATCCGGAAATACTACAATTGGATACACATCCACAAAGAGACAATCCAATAAGTGTGATAATGAAGAAATAATAAATGATCATTCTGAAAGTCCTTTATTTTGATTTAATTAGAGCAGTTATTGCGCTCCACATTTCTGGAGGTAGTAAAACGCTTAACGCAAACGGTGCTGCTAGAGAGACATTGGTCATGTTTGTAATATTTCCAATTGTTCCTAAAAGTGTCCCACTGCGGTTCTTTCCATTGCCGAGTTCGTCATACCAAATGAAACTATTTAATGTGTCATGAGTTCCTGCAAATGATTCTGCTAGATTGTCAAAAAAATCTCCGTCTGAGTATTCAAATTGAATTCCTAGTTGCTTCATTTGACCTAGTGCACCTTGTACCCCTCCTAACTCGCTTCTAAGATACTGGTTTTGTAAAATGAGCTGACTAATGGAGATGTCATTTCCTTGTTTGTCTTTTGGTTTGAAAATAACTGTACCATCACTATTTTCTGCATATCCACTTTTTGTAGATGGGTCGGATTGACATGCGCCAGCTCCAGCAACTTCACACCATTTTTCCAGTACAATCCGTCCGCCAGCTAGTTTGAAATTATCTCCATTAACACCAACACTTACTCCTGAAGCATTGTTAATACAATCGTTTTCGCTAGCACAAAGCCCCTTAAATTTATTTGAGTCCTCAATCATTTTCTGCCGCATTACATCAGCAGCCCAAGAAAGTGATTCCTTGGTTACGGCAGAGGCGATTTCTGTAGAGCCGCCGCCGATTGCAGCGATGATGATATTGGCGGCCCTTCGGTAATTACCATTACCATTCCAGTTCTCATAATCAGATTTTGCTTGCGGATTATTCAGTATTGTTTGAGCTGATTCCAGTGTCATCCCGGAGGACTCCAAGACTGCTAGCCGATTGAGCTCGTATTCCGTCAGTAAGATATTATTCTCCGCACGATTTTTGATCAGCTCGTAATCCTTGGCATCCTGATATGGTTGCGTCTTGCTAACTGCATAGGTAGCTAATGCCCGCGGAGCCTCCTGATTGAATGCCTGAGTAATCTTCACCTGAGCTTCAATCTCCTTTTGTACCTTAGCTGCATCAAAGATCGGCGCAATCGCATTTGCAGTTGAATTGCCTTGGCTGTCAACGGCATTACCATTCTTGTCGATAACGACATCACGGTTGAGCAGCGCGATGGTGGTGACAGCATCTGTGCCAGATTGTGCTTGCTGCCCGGTGTTATCCTTAATATCGATAGCACTGCCGCTGATCGCGCTGACCGTTGTACTGTTTGCTTTGCCTTTATCCGAACCCATTCCCGCACCTGACAGCTGTGGTAAGCCTGCCTGAATTCCTCCGCCCACGGTTGCCGATACACCTTTACCTTCATATTCCGCCTTGTTATCAATGTTAGAAACCGTGAGGGTATCGGTGGAAAGGTTGTTCTTATGATTGGCAATGGCGCTCTCGTTGCTGGCGATCACTGCTCCTTTGAGATCAGTATTGCCATTGACGCTGACCTGGAAGCCACCATCTCCGGCATAGATACCTGCTTGTTCATTCACGGAAGCGTAATCGCTACTAATCTTGGTATTGGATGAACTGAACGAACCGCCCGCCATACCAGCGCCAATCGGAATACTAACGCTGATGCCGGCGCTCTTCTGCTTACTATCGTAAGTGCTCGTATCTTGCAGGCTCTGGATATTGAGGTCGCCGTTGCCTGAAGTGCCAACATTGGCAACTACCTGATTCCCTTTGACTTTAGCGCCGATGAGATTGGTGTCGGTGCCGCTTTCTAGGGAGAGCTTATTGCCAGCCTGCACTACGCTTTCTGTCCAGGTGACATCCGTGCCATTGGCCTTGCCCTTGCCTTGAGAGGCACTTGCCGTAATGGCAAGGCCATTGGAGCCAATGCTGATGCCAACACTGGCTGAGCTGGATTTGTTCTTGCTGGCAAGGGTATCAGTATTCTTCGCTGCGATGAGGTTCACTTCATCATCAGCTTTGAGGTTTGCATCGCCGCCCGCCTTGATAGTGCTGCCGATGATGTTGATGTCAGACTGTTCACCAGCCCCGGTGGCCTTGATGGAAATATCCCCACCTGCGATGACGCTACTGCCTTGGGCCGTGCTGCTGGTTTGCGTAGAGGTGCTGCTGCTCTTGCTTGTACCGATAGAGAGGCTCAAGTTCACGCCACCCGCCTGGTTTGCAGCATCGGTAATGTTGCTCCCTGACGGTGCCGCATTTAACGCCTGCATCGTGCTGTCGTAAGCATTACTTGCCGCCAGCGCCGTGGTGCCTGCCGCCAGGGCTTGCATGCGACCATCGGAAGTATTGCTGGCAGCGTCCTTCATCTGGCTAGCCGTCTGAATCGCCGAGATCACCGGGCTGGTGATGGCGAGTGTCAAGCCGCTTTGTTTGTACTTGGTTTCGGTGGTCTGGGTGGAGGTGTTGTTGCCTGCGGTGATGTTGACCTGCTGCGCTGCAATGTCGATATCACCCTTGGGAGTCAAGACATCGCTGGCCGTTTGTGTATAGGTGTGGCCAGCCTGGATGCTCACATCGCCCTCTACACTGCCCACGGTACTGCCTGTTTGCGTGACGGTGGTGCCCGTTTGTTTCTGGCTGAGTTTGCTGGTGCCGTAACCAATGCTGGAGCCACCGCCAGAGAAGCCGGATTTCTTTTCTTTCTTGGTGTGGGATTCCTCACGGATATTGTCAACCGAGGCGATGGTGATGTCTCCTGTCGCCTGAAGGGTTGTGTCGTTGGTCGAGACGACATTGCTGCCTTCAATGGCAAGATTGCCCGTGCCTCCGGTACCCGCTTGCAATGTGATGTTCTCTGAACTCAAGGTGCTGCCGGTGCGGGTGGTTTCGTTAAGGGTATCTCGGTATTCCTTTTTGCGGCTGGTGGTTTTTACCTTGCGGTAGGCCTCGCTGGTCAGGGTGTTGGTGCCAGCTGTAATGGTGAGGTCCCCCCCAGCTGTAGCATTGAGGTTACCTGCTTGGCTGCTGATGCCGCTAGCTTTGACTTCCAGATCGTTACCTGCCTTGAGGGTAATGTCGCCATTGGTGGCAATGTTGCTGCCTATTTCAGTGCTGGATTGTTCTTTGCGCCACGATTTTCTACCTGCGGCGTAGCTGTCTGTCGTGGTCTGTACTGTACTTATATTGAGGTTGTTGCCAGCTTGTAGCAGGGTTTGACCACCAGCCCCAGTGTTCTGGATGGCTGCCGCCATGAGGTTGAGATCATTGCCTGCGCTGGCAACTAGTATCGCATCGGGGTTGCTGACATAAAGGCCTGCCACACGGTCGATCACCTGGCTTTGCACACGATTGGCGGTGCCTGCCATGCGTACATCCAGGGCAGTGGTGCTGCTTTGTACGGTCAGGTTGTTACCCGCTTGGGCAATCAGGCTATCCTTGGCTGCTACGCTCCCGCCTTCAATATTGATATTGTCGTTGGCAGTGAGGGAAACATCGGTGCCGGTGATGAGGCCGCGGACATTATTGATGTTGTCGGCAGAGATGCTGACGATATTGCGCCCGGCAATGGTGCCGCTGGTGTTGATGTCGCCATGGTCAACATTGAGGTTGACCGAATTGCCTGCGAGTACAGCCCCGCTAGGGGCGATGTCGTTATCGTTCAGGCGGACATACACTTGCGGTACTAGGGCCTTGGTGACGGAGCCATCGGGCAGTGTGACTTCCTGCTCTATTAGCCAGACGATATCGGAGGTAAGTTGGGCGATTTGCGCTGGGCTGAGGGCAACGCCGGGAATGAGCTGTAGCTCGTTGACCTGGGTAAGGCCCGCGCTCATAAGCGCTTGGTATTGCGCCTCATCATTGGCGTAGCCCTCCAGGAAGCGCTTTCCCGTGAGTTGTGCCACTTGTTCACGCACTAGGCGTTGTTCGTAAAAGCCATCTCCAAGACGTTTTTGCGTGATGGCAGGGTCAAAAGCAAGCTGCTGCACCATATAGTCTGAGCTCAACCATTGGCGGTAATTGGCAAATGTGGGATCGGTTTCAATCAGGTAATGGCTAGTGATACTTGGTGCCGGGTGGAACAGGCTGCTGGTGAGCGAGGGGGGGATGCTGATGGGAGCTGTCGCTGCCGGTGTGCTGGTGCTGGGGTTGTTGATTGGTGCGGTTTGCTCGCGGATGGTGGTGTTGTCTATGCGGTCAGTAAATGTGCCGGTAAGCGTGCCACCTGCACTGATGATAGATGGGATGGTATCAATCAATGTGCTGGCACTATCGGAGGTGACGGTCGTGCCGTGGTCACGGTCACCCCAGTGGATAAGGTTTTTGCTGATAATGCGGTTAGTTTGGTGAAAAAGTTCAGCACCTTGGTTAGTTAAAGATGTGCCAGTCAGGCTGAGGTCGTGGCCAATCTCAATGTTGCTATATTGGTTGATGAGGGTATTGAAAGCAAGAACACCATTGCCGCCCGCCAAGATAGATGCCGCAGGGGAACTGGAGATGACTTGATCTTCATATTCCGTTGTATAAGTGGTGATGTGATTAACATAGCTGCATTTGGCATTGACGCATTCTTCATGATAGCTGGAATAGTTGGCCGTCTGGATGCGCTCTGTATGCAATGTGCTACGTTTGTTAGTGAGTTGGGTTGCAGCCAGGCTCAAGTTGCCCAGTGCCTCAATATGGGCGCTTTCATTCAGGATGGAGGTGGATTGTCCTGTGGCGTTGTGGTTGACATCCAGGCTGGCACCTATGCTGAGGTCACCTGTACTGAATAGCGTGGCACCTTGCTGGTTTGTCAGGGTCTCAATCCCCAGGTCAAGCTGGTCACGAGCAGCGATGGTGACTGCAGTGGTTGTGCCATTGATGGTTTCTGCTCGGTTGACTAGATTGTTGGCCTGGAGCGCAATGTGATCTCCATAGAGGCGTGCTGTGCCGATGTTTTGGATGGTATTGGCGTGGATAAATGTATTGCTGCTATCAATCAAGCCACGATTGGTTAATGTGTCTATCAATCGGAGTGATGTATTACCAGCAATGATGGTGCTGTTAGTTTTGTTGTCCAGGCTTTGGGCCGTGATGGCCAGTGCTTGTCCGGCTTCCAGTTGGCTATTGTTGGTGAGATGCCCATCAGTAATGAGTTGCAGATCACCGTTGGCGATCATGTGCCCAATATTGTCGATGTCTCCATAGGTGTTAATGTGCATATTCGCTTGAGATAAGAGGTCACCATCCCCGGTAAGTGATGTGCTGTTTATCATGAGATTGCCTTCTGCCCGCAGGCTCCCATGGGTATTGACCAGGCCTCCCGTATTGATGTTGGCCGCTTGTTGGCTGGTGATGGTGCCGCCGGTATTGTCCAGGGAGCTGCTTTGCAGGTAAAACGACTCTTTAGCGGCTAGCGTGCCTTGCGTATTATCAATGGCTCCATTGACTTGAATTTGCAGTGTTGTTTGGGCGCTGATACTTCCGTGATTAGTAATGTGTCCATCATGAGTGATGATGACTTCGCCCACACTGGCACCCATGGCACCTGCATTGCGCACTCCCAGCCCTGCCTCGGTGCCGATCAGATGAATCTTGCCCGCATACATGCCGCCTAGCGCCGCGACATCCACGGCAAAAGCTGGATGAGTGATAGTGGTTGGTGTAATCGGTGTGATGGAAGTTTGCTGACCAGTGCTATCTACATTGACCTGATTGCTGCCAGTCATGACATTGAGATTGTTGGCCCAGATGCCTGCATTGACCTCAACTGCCCGCGTGATGACATCGGTGTAGTCAGCGTGACTGGCATCCATGCCCTGACCCAGGAAGCTGATGCTGCCGCTACCCACACGGTATCCCATGAGGTTGCCACTGTTCATGATCGGTGTGCCGGTGGTGAGAGTGGCTCGGTTGGCGTTGATGAAGCCGCAGCCGTTGCAACTGATCCCTGCCGGGTTGGCAATGACAAGCTGGGCGCGACTACCCGCGATTTCGATAAAGCCATTCAGCAGACTGGGGTTGCTGCTATTGACCTCGTTGAGGATCACGCGTGCTGTGCCGTTGGCAAGATAGGGATTGCCTTGTATCCAGCCGCCAAGTTGGGTTTGCACATTGGTATTACTGTTGTTGAGGATGGCGCCCTGGGCATTGACGTCGAATTGGCTATACGTGTTACGTGAGACCCCGGCGGCGCTGGGTGTCTGGATATTGACTAAGGGCAGCCCGTTTGCGGTGTTGCTGATCACGGGTTGTTGGCTGGCAGGTGCTGCTGGGTCGGCGATGATGTCTGCACGAGCGGAGGTGGCGATGATGACCGCTGCGCCCAGCATGAACATCAGGGATAAGCGCAAAGTGGAAATGTTTGCCAGCCATTGCATGGGGATTGGGTCTGCATGCCCAGCGAGCGTGCTTGGGGTGTTCCTGCATGCTGAAACATGTTCTGCAACTGCCATCATCAGGCCACGTGAGCGATTGAATATCAGGCGATAGCGATGTTTGTTCATGATGTTCCCCCTTGAGGTATGGCTGGCTAAAACGACCAGTTGAGGTTGAATCCGGCAGCGTTCTTGGCAGTCTCGAATCCATCTGGTTTCTTGATGGCTTGTCCTAGAAATACGTCGTAGCTGAACCCCTTGTAGCCGCCGCGTAAGCCCAACACGGTTCCAGCTAGCTGCTTGCCCAGCAAAAGCTCGCTGGATGGCCCACTGACTTCGCCATAGTCCAGTCCGAGATACAGGGCCTGACCGCTTTGCCCAAGCATGGCGCTAAAGTCGTTGCGGATGAACCAGCCCCTGTCGGCACTGAGGGTGAGCTGGCCATCAAATCCGCGCACGGTGTAGCGGTTGCCAATTGCAAAGCGGTCTTGCGGTGTGAGCGGGGTGTGATTTGATTGCGCGCGGATATTGGCGGCATAGCGCAGGGGTTGTGTGCCCCAGGGAGCTTGGACGGAAAATGGTGTCATGAAGCTTATATCTGTGGTGACAACCTCCATGCGCGATGTGCCTTCGTCAAAGGCTTCCTCTGGTGCCTTGAGTGCCTGTTGTGCACCCGTGCCACGACGGTAGGCCAGGGAGTAATCGAGTACCGATTGACCGAGATACCAGCTTTGGTTAATGCCTAGTGTCCACCCCGCGGTACGGCGACGTTGCACTTCCACCTCGGTATCATCGACGTAGTTGAAGGATTTACGGAAGAAGCTGCCGATGGATAGCTGCGTTTTATTAATGGCTGAGCGATAGATCATTCGGTTGAGCTTGAAGTCTGCGTTCTGCGTACGGCCGCTATAGATGTAGGATTGATTGAGGCCAGCGACTTCCTGGTGATAGTTGTAACTGGAGCCAGTCGCGCTGAACAGCCAATGGCCAATAGGAAGTGAGTAGTGCAGGGTTTTGCCACGTGAGCCGCGGCTACCCTTATCGCCACCGCCAAGATCCTGATTGAGGTTGATATAGAACAAATCGCTCAAGCCCAGCAGATTGTCACCGGAGAGTGTCATGCCACCTTGATATTTACCTGTGCTGTCAAACCCTCCGTCATCAGCGCTGAAGGTGAGTCGCAAGGGTAAAGCCTGGCGATAGCGGATGACCAGATCGCTCTCACCCGGCTGGGCATTGCCATCGGCTGGTTCGATCTGGATATCTGCTTCGGATGTGGGCGAGCGCTTGAGGTTTTCCAGGCCTTGCTCAATAGCGCGTAGATTGAGAATGTCGCCAGGGGCGATAGGCAAGGCGTTGCCGTAGCGGATACGCGGGCTGGAATCTGCTGTAAAATGGATATGGCGTACTTTGCCGGGAATCACCGTGAGCTTGAGCACACCGCTGCTTAAGTCTTGTTGGCCTGCGAGGATACGGGTTGTGACAAACCCCTGCGCGACAATGGCGTTCTGCACATGCGACATGATGGTATTGATGCCTTGTGCACCCAGGCAACGGCCCAAGGCAAGGTGCTCACCATGCAGTACATCCTGCAAGGAAAACTGGAACAATGTTGCCTGCTCACCTTCCAGATGGATCTGCTGGATAGTGAAGCAAGGGGATTCATTTTCAGGATATGACAAGAGGGCCGGTGACTGGGCGCTGGGCTGGCGCACGTCTGGCGTGACTTCTTGTTGTTGGCGCAAGACCCGCAGGCGCTCTTGTTGCAAGCGTTGTTCTGGGCCAGAGGTGTCAATTGGCTCGATAGCCGCGCTGGATAAACATGCGTATAGCATGGCTAATGCGCCACATAATCCATGACGAGATCGCAACAAACTTGAGTCCCCTATAAACAATATGCAATATGTTTTTATTGCTAAGGGAAGTGAGCGTTGCGTTGAACCGCCTAATCAAACGCTGACTAATATATATATAGTGAGCGCTGGCGAGCAGCACTGAACATGAAGTCCAGTAGTGCTGTAGCCTCAATATGGCGGTTCCGCTGTCGTAGTAGAAGCGTGTTTCTACCTTAGACCGGTGACTTTGCGCCCTTGACCTTTCGATCAAGGTTGCCCTTAACATTTTTTGACTATTCTGTTCTTTATCTTCGACTAAAGTCAATTGCAGCAGGGCGTGATTTTGTCTGTTTTTTATGTAGGTGCAACACCGCGTGATTTGTAGTTTTTTGTCTGTAGGCAACGCTACTCATCAATGTGGATGCGGCTGGCATGATCTACAATCCCAAGCATGGATTTTTCTATCCTCACATATATGTAATCAATAGCGGGTGCCTTCAATGTTGGTATTAAAAACTTTATCCCTATTTATCATCACTGCCCTGGCAGAAATTATTGGCTGTTACTTACCTTACCTCTGGTTGAAAAAAGGCGGCTCTGCCTGGTTACTCCTCCCGGCAGCGGTAAGTTTGGCGGTATTTGCCTGGTTGTTGAGTTTGCACCCTACTGCGGCGGGGCGTGTTTATGCGGCTTATGGTGGTGTATATATTTTTGTGGCACTCATTTGGCTGTGGCTGGTGGATGGCATCAGGCCAAGCACCTGGGATATTGTCGGGGTGGGCGTGGCGCTTACTGGCATGGCGATTATCATGTTTGCGCCGCGCTGATCTGGATGCTTTCCCTCAGTCTTCTTTCAGGAGTAAAGTAAATACCAGCTTGACGTGTCGGGGAGGTCATCATGGGCAAACCATATGGCGTGACTGGATTATGTTGTCTGGGCTTGCTTTGGCTGGCGTTTCCGGCCATGGCTCTGATGAGTGGCAGCACTATCAATGCGGCGCCCGTTGTGCAATTGGTGTTTGAGCATCGTACTTGGCATGAGTATCGCCAAGAGTGGCGAGTGAGCCATAGTGATTGTAGTGCGGTAGTGGTGGGCCGGACACCGATGACCTTGTTGACTGCAGCACACTGCCTGCGAGACGTTAGCCTAGATGAGCAGGCCGGTTTGCCAATGTTGTCTATTTCCCATGCGGCCTCTTCTGTCTTGCAGACTGCCCGTCTTAAGCAAGCCATCTTTCCCGAATTCGATAAAGTGCGTGGCAACCTGATTGATGACTTGGCAGTGCTGGTATTCGATAAGGATTTGCCTGATCAGATCGCGATTGCGCCTGTTCTGTTGGATGAGCCTGCATCCGTGCTGCTGATTTGTGGTTATGGTTACGGCGCGGCAGATGCCTTACCAGTCAGCTTGCGTTGCGCCAACAAGGCGGTACACCAAGCAACGGAGGGTTTCGCAGCCTTTCTACCTTCTGCCTATGCCAGCCTGGACCCGGTATTTTACGCGCGTTATCAAGTGCAATTTGAAAGTAAGGCGAGTGTGGTCTCTGCCCTGGACACCTTGGTTGCCGTGAATAGATTGACTGAGCAGGGGGATTACGACCCGGCTTTGCCCATGCCGACGTTGGGTGATTCAGGCGGGCCTTGGTTAGAGGTGTTAACTGAAGGAAGCTACGGCGTGGTGGGTATCACGAGTTTTGTCGAGAGTTTTTACGGTAGTTCGCCGCAGTTGCCTTTTTTCCGCAAGAGCAGTGTGCCCATGGCAGATTTTGTCTATGCGGCTTATGGTATCCGGCTGGATTCGATGCGCGCCCGCAAGCTGTTCAACGCTGCGCGCATCAAAGGCGCCGATATTCGCGTTTATAGGCGTAACTGGCAGCAGACCAATACGCAGTAGATGATGCTAGGCTGCCGCAGTTGGCTGTGCCACAGGCTTGCGGATTAGCCGGCTTTGCGGCAGTACGGCGGTAAAGACGCTGCCCTTGCCAGCCTCTGATTCGATCTCCAAGTGCCCTTGGTGGCGTGTCAGGATATGTTTGACAATGGAAAGCCCTAGGCCAGTACCGCCGGTCTCGCGCGAGCGGCTACGATCTACGCGGTAGAAGCGCTCAGTGAGGCGGTCGATATGCTGTTGCTCAATGCCGATACCCGTATCCTGTACACTGAACAGGATGTCAGTACCACGCAGGAACAGGTGTAACTTGATGGTGCCACCGGCAGGCGTATAGCGCACGGCGTTGCTGACTAGGTTACCCAAGGCGCTATGCAATTCTTCCGTGGCTCCCCTGATGAATAGGCCGGGCTCCACTGGTTCTAGCGAAATCTCGTGCTTGCCCTGGCTCAGGCTGGTACCTTCGTGCAGTAACATGTTCAGCAGGGTACTAAGGTCAATCTCGCTTTCCTGCGGGGCTTCTGGGCTATTTTCCAGTTGCGATAACGTAAGCAAATCCTCGATCAGGCGGCGCATGCGTCCAGTCTGCTCCTGCATCATGGCGAAGTAGCCACGCGTACTTTCCGGTACTGCACCTTCCATGTCGGTCAACGTTTCCAGGAAACCACCTACCACAGTGAGAGGAGTGCGTAGTTCGTGCGACACATTGGCAATAAAGTCGCGGCGCATGGTTTCCAGTTTTTCCATCTGGCTGATGTCGCGTGAGATCAGCAGTTTCTGGTTTGCCCCGAATGGGACGAGCTGGATTTCCAGGGTCGCGCCGGTAGTGCGCCAGGACTTGAGCTTGATCGGCTCAGAGTAATTCTGCGCCTGCAAATACTGAATGAAATCAATTGGCCGCACCAGGTAGCTAATAGGTTGTCCGGCATCCTGGCGCATGGAGAGGCCTAGCTGGTGTTCTGCGGTGGGGTTGCACCATTCGATCAGGTCGTTACCATTGAGTAGCACTACGCCATCAGGCAATGCGCTGGCTGCATGGCGGAAGCGATCCAATGCAGAGCTAATTTGCGCCTGGCTGCGATTGTTGCGGCGTTTTTCATAATAGATGGCAGAAAAAACATCTTCCCAGATGCCGCCACCGACTGGCATGGTGTTGAGTTCAGGTTTTCTGAACCACTTCAGCAATTGATGCAGCCAGTAAAGATGGCTGATGAGATACAGCAACACCATGGCGCTGAACGTCAGGAGCGCCGTGATGGCATCTGTCGCTGCCCAGATGATCAGGCAGGTAAATAGAGTGGCTAATCCCAGCCACAGGGCTTTCCAGCGAATATCTTGCACGAAATGCTTCTTGTCTTAAGACGGTTGCTATTATGAGCTACTGCGCCGAGAAACGGTAGCCAACACCACGTACAGTTTGTATGAATTCTTCGTGACCAGATTCTGATAATGCACGGCGTAGGCGGCGGATGTGCACATCCACGGTTCTATCTTCCACAAACACGCGGTCTCCCCATACGCGATCCAGAACTTGGGTACGGGAGTGCACGCGTTCAGGGTTGGACATCAAATAGTGCAACAAGCGAAACTCGGTTGGCCCCAGTTCCAGAGTCTTTCCATTGCCGGAAACACGATGTGTCATGGGGTCAAGGCGCAAGCCGCCAACTTCTAGCGGGTCATCTGTCATTTGTGGTGCGCGGCGACGCAATACTGCCTTGATGCGGGCATTCAGCTCGCGCGGGCTGAATGGCTTGGTGACGTAATCATCCGCGCCTACCTCTAGGCCGCGTACCTTATCGGCCTCTTCCCCACGTGCCGTCAGCATGATGATGGGGATGGATTTCGTGAGTTCGTCGCCCTTGAGCTTGCGTGCAAACTCAATGCCGCTCATGCCGGGCAACATCCAGTCGAGCAAGATCAGGTCTGGCAGGGTTTCGCGGATCAGCATCTGTGCCTGCTCCACGCTCAAGGCACGGACAGGATTATGACCTGCTTGCGTCAAGTTGAGCGCAAGTAACTCTTGAATGGCTGGTTCGTCTTCTACTACCAGAATATTCGCTGGCATTGGGGTTTCCTCACTGTTTGAATGACGAGCAATATATGACGCTAATATGACAGATTGATGAACGTGATTAAAGTACATGTAGGATTGCGGTTTTATTCGACTTGTATAATGATTTGTAACAAAATGTTTCACTTTGTTATTTCGTATTCATTCTAAAAATTCAGATAAAACTCGGGAGTGTGCATGGCTGGCTTTTTTTCCAAGGAACGTATCACCGCAGGGCCGGGTTATAACCGTTGGCTGGTTCCGCCAGCGGCGCTGGCTGTGCATCTTTCCATCGGCATGGCATATGGCTTTAGCGTGTTTTGGCTGCCTTTGTCCAAGGCATTAGGTATCTCCGAGCCGTTGGCTTGTGGCGAGGATGTCAGCTTCTGGATGCGGGCAATCACCACAAGTTGCGATTGGAAAATCAGTGACCTGGGGTGGATGTACACCTTGTTTTTTGTCTTTTTAGGGTCATCTGCGGCGGTGTTTGGTCATTGGCTAGAGCATGCCGGCCCGCGCAAGGCAGGAGCTGTGGCTGCCGTATGCTGGGGTGGTGGACTGCTGATTTCCGCGATTGGCGTATACACGCACCAGTTATGGATGATGTGGCTGGGCTCGGGCGTGATTGGCGGCATTGGGCTGGGGCTGGGATATATTTCTCCAGTCTCCACATTGATTAAGTGGTTCCCGGATCGGCGCGGGATGGCCACCGGCATGGCCATCATGGGTTTTGGCGGTGGCGCCATGATTGGCGCGCCATTGGCGAATACCTTGATGAACTACTTTGCTACCGAGACGTCGGTGGGTGTGTGGGAAACCTTTGCCACCATGGGGGTGCTGTATTTCGTGGCCATGATGATAGGTTCGCTGGGTTATCGTGTACCTGCCCATGATTGGAAGCCTGAGGGTTGGACGCCACCTGCAAACAAGGGCAAGGCGATGATTACGCCACATCATGTGCATGTGAACCAGGCACACAAGACGCCACAGTTCTGGTTGCTGTGGTGGGTGTTATGCTTGAACGTCAGCGCTGGGATTGGTGTGATTGGCATGGCTTCGCCGATGTTGCAAGAGGTGTTTGGCGGTTTGTTGATTGATGTGCCGCAGAAATTGGCTGAGTTAAGTGGTGATCAGAAGTTGCAGGTGGCAGCCATCGGTGCAGGGTTTGCTGGCCTGTTATCTTTCTTCAATATCTTGGGGCGTATTGGCTGGGCTTCTTGCTCCGACTTTCTCGGGCGTAAACGTACTTATATTATTTTCTTTGCACTGGGGTTCGTGCTGTATGTGCTGTCGCCTTGGGCAGGCAATATGGGAAGCGTAGCCTTGTTTGCGGGCTTGTTCTGCGTGATTCTCACTATGTACGGCGGTGGTTTTTCCACAATTCCCGCGTATCTTGCGGATATCTTTGGGACCCAGCATGTAGGGGCAATCCATGGGCGTCTGTTGACAGCCTGGGCAACGGCTGGTGTATTGGGCCCTGTGATCGTGAATTATTTGCGTGACTATCAGCTTGATCGAGGCGTTGCGCCTGATCATGCCTATAACATGATCATGTATGTGCTAGCCGGACTATTGCTGCTTGGCCTGATATGCAACTTGCTAGTGCGCCCAGTAGCAGAGAAACACTACATGACTGCGGAGCAGCTTGCCGCAGAGAAAAAAGTATCCCACGAGCAAGCGAAAAAGATCAGCCAAGTGGCGGTGCATAAGAGCAGTACTGTACTGACAGCGATTGTCTGGATTGCGGTTGGCATTCCTATTACCTATGGCATCTGGAACACTTTGCAGAAAGCAGTTATCTTGTTCCATTGATTGTTAATTGATGGGAATGTTGTGACTGAACGTTGCCGGTGTGGCTGGGCCAAGGGTGAGTTGGATGTGGTTTATCATGACACGGAGTGGGGCGTGCCTGTGCATGATGACAGGCAGCTTTTTGAGTTCCTGATTCTGGAAGGTGCACAAGCAGGCCTGAGCTGGAGCACCGTGCTGAAAAAGCGGGCGCATTATCGCGAGGTGTTCGATCAATTCGATATTGCGAAGATAGCCGCTTATGATGCGAGCAAGGTTGAGGCCTTGCTCGCAGACCCCGGCATCATCCGTAATCGCCTCAAGGTACAAGCGGCGATCGGCAACGCCCGGGCCACATTGGAGGTGCAGGCGAAATATGGCAGCCTGGATGCGTTTCTCTGGCAATTTGTGCAAGGTACGCCGCAGATTAACCACCGTGTGAGCCTGGCAGAGGTGCCAGCAAAAACAGTGCTGTCTGACCAAATGTCCAAGACCTTGCTCAAGCATGGATTCAAGTTTGTTGGTTCTACCATCTGTTATGCCTTTATGCAGGCGGTTGGCATGGTCAATGACCATGTTGTCGATTGTTTTCGCCATGCCGAACTGCTGTCTGATTCCCCTAACGTGGTAAAATAGCAAGATTCGCCAGCAACTTGGCTGGTTCATTTCAATGGCGCACGTGGTTGCGCCTAGTTCGGACGAAATCATGAAAAAAATCGCAGTAGATTTGAATGGCAAGGATTTGCGCATCGGCATCGTGCTGTCACGGTTCAACAGCAATATCGGTGATGGTCTGCTCAAGGCTTGTGTTGACCAGTTGCAGAAGCTGGGTGTGGCCGATGACGATATTACCTTGGCAACTGTGCCTGGCGCCCTGGAAACCCCTGCGATTTTGTTGCAGATGGCTGATAGCGAGCAATTCGATGGCTTGATTGCTTTAGGCGCCATTATCCGTGGTGAGACTTACCATTTCGAAGTGGTATCCAACGAGTCTGCACGCGGTATTTCCGATGTGCAGTTAAGCACTGGTATCCCGGTTGCCAATGCTATCCTGACGACTGAAAATGACGAGCAGGCAGAAGCACGTATGGCGATCAAAGGTGCTGAGGCAGCGGATGTAGTCGTTGAAATGATCAATCTGCTCAAGCAACTATGAGTGACAGCGACAACAAGCCTGTAGAGGCAAAAAAGGCACCACCGAAGGCAGGCCGTAGCCGCCGTAAATCGCGGGAGTTGGTGCTAAAAGGTATCTACTTGGGCCTGATGAACCAGAAGGATGTGTCTGTCATCATCCGTGAGTTGGCTGATGACCCTGATTTTGACCGGGCCGATTACGAGTATTTCCGTCAACTGCTTGAAGGGGTGGCGGAAAATATCAATGAGCTGGATGCTCGCCTAGTGGGGTTGATAGATCGCCAGCTCTCCGAACTCAGCCCGATTGAGCATGCCATTCTCTGTATTTCTGCCTATGAGTTGATTCATGATGTGACGATTCCTTATCGTGTGGCGATCAACGAAGGGGTGGAGCTGGCCAAGCTCTATGGTGGCACCGATGGGCATAAATACGTCAACGGTGTACTGGACAAGGTGGCAGCTGAAGCTCGCCCGGATGAGTTCCAGCGTGGACGTAGATAAATTCTCGCTAGCCAAAAACCGAATAGCCAGCTTTTTAGCTGGCTATTTTTTTGCCTGATGCAGGAAAGTTTCATTGTGTGATGCTCTACTTGTAATCTTGTATTGTCTTTGTAAGGATGACGTTTACAATCATATAAGCAAATTAAAGTCAGTTGACCAAGTCTCACTGGTAATAAACAACTGTGGTGGTCGATCAGGCTATAAGGGAGTTTCGTCATGGCAAAACTGGTACTTATGCTGGAGGGGGATTTTCTGGCAGAGTTTCCATTGGATAAGTCGCGCTTGACCATAGGGCGGCGGCCGAATTGTGATATCAGGCTGGAGAACCTTGCGATCAGTGGAGAGCATGCTGCTGTAGTCCAGCAGGGTGGCGTGTTCTATATCGAGGATAATGATAGTACCAATGGTACTCTGGTGAATGGACAGTCGATTATCAGGCATCAGTTGCAGGATGGTGACAGGATAGGTTTAGGCCGTCATCAGATTGAATATCGCGAGGAGGATCTGGCGGCAGCGCGTGGTTTTGAAAAAACGATGCTGGTAATGCCACTCGTCCAGGAAATCATGGCGGAAGCTGCTGCGAAGCAAGTAGGCGCTCCGGAATCTGACCATCAATCAGTAGCAGCCTCTCAGGCAGTGGGCTCGGTGCTTAACCCATTGGCAGAGCGCCAGGCCAAGGTGAAGTTGTTGGATGGTGGACGTGAAATGGTCATCAAGAAAACCCTGACAACGTTGGGGCGTAGCGGGGTGCAGGTGGCTGTTATCACCAAGCGCCCCCATGGTTATTTTCTTTCTCATGTGGAGGGGGATGGTCGCCCGGTACTGAATGGACATGCCGTTGGATTGCAGGCACAACAGTTGGAAAATGGCGATATTATTGAGTTGGCTGGCGTCAGCATGTTATTTTCACTGGAGTAGCTAGCGTCGTTTTTGGTCTTGTCGGAGGAGTGATGACTGCGCGCAATGCATTGATCAAACAACTGGAAGACCTGAATGCAATAGGCATTGCCTTATCTGCTGAGCATGATCACCAACGCTTGCTTGAAATGATCGTCATGAGCGCCAAGCGGCTGACTAATGCCGATGCTGGCACACTATATACCGTTACTCCCGACAAAACCTTGCAATTCGAGATCGTGCGCACCAGCTCACTGGGCATTGCCATGGGAGGCACTACTGGCAAGGACATTCCCTTCCCGCCCTTGCCACTGTATCTCGACGATGGTCAGCCCAATCAGCATATGGTCGCTGCTTATGCGGTGCTTAACGATTGCACGGTGAATATTGATGATGCTTACGCGGCGGAAGGTTTTGACTTTTCTGGCACGCGGCAGTTCGATCAGACCACAGGCTATCGTTCGAGTTCATTCCTTACCGTGCCGATGAAGAACCATGATGGAGATATCATCGGGGTATTGCAATTGATCAATGCCAAGGATGAGCGGACTGGCGACATTGTTTCTTTCTCTGCTTCCAACCAGCAACTGGTGGAGTCATTGGCTTCACAAGCGGCAATTGCGCTGACTAACCGGCAATTGATCGAGGGGTTGAGAGGCTTGTTTGAAGCATTTATTCGCCTGATTGCTGGTGCGATTGATGCAAAGTCACCTTACACTGGTGGTCATTGTCGGCGTGTGCCAGAGCTTGCCATGATGCTGGCTGCGGCAGTGAATCGTGCCTCCGCTGGTCCGCTTAAGGACTTTCAAATGAGTGGCAATCAGCTGGATGAGCTGCGAATCGCTGCCTGGCTGCATGATTGTGGCAAGATTGCGACGCCAGAAGCCTTAATGGATAAGCCCACCAAGCTATCCGCGATTGTTGACCGGATTGGCGTGATTGAGCAGAGGTTTGCCTTGTTGAAAAAACAGGCCGAATGCCGTTTTCTACAACAGGAAGTACAGGCGATACGGGACAAGCGAGAGCAAGTACTGGATGCCGTGGCGCAAGAGTATGCTGGCTGGGTCCAGCAGCTTGATGATGATTTAATATTCTTGCGCAAGGTGAATGAGGGCTGTGAGTCCATGCCAACTGAGGATCAAGATCGCGTGCGGCAGATTGCTCAATATCCGTTGGAGGATGCGCAGGGTAATAGAGTCAACTTCCTGACTGAGGATGAAGTCTACAATTTGACGATTGCCTCCGGCACATTGACGCCAGAAGAGCGCCAAGTCGTGAACCAGCATATCGTGGTGACGATAGACATGCTGGAGTCCTTGCCTTACCCACCGGGATTGCAACGGGTGCCTGAATATGCGGGCGGGCATCATGAGCGGCTGGATGGCCGTGGTTACCCGCGCGGATTGACCAAGGAGCAGCTTTCCATACCGGCGCGCCTGATGTGCATTGCTGATATTTTCGAGGCATTGACTTCAGGTGATCGCCCTTATAAAAAGGCCAAGACCTTGTCAGAGTCCTTGCATATCTTGGGTGAAATGAAGCTGGACCAACATATCGACCCAGATTTGTTTGATATTTTTATTCGCGAGAAAGTCTATCTGCAATATGCCCGGCAATATTTGCAGCTGGAGCAGATTGATGAGGTGAATGAAGCCGCGATCCCCGGCTATCGCTTATAAAGCTGGCCAGATCCGCATTCAAGCTAACGACTGGTTGCGGATGCCTTGCAGGTCGGCCACCAAGCAGCTGCCCTGGTCATACCAATCTCCCAATACCCAGCGATCTATCTTGTGCCCATCGACTTCCAGCGGATGTCGAGCAGGGCGGTGGGTATGCCCGTGGATCAATAGTTCGGGGTAGTCATGCTCGCGTAACAAGCTGGCTACTGCCTGGTCATTGACATCCATGATGCTCTCCTGCTTGCCAGATTTCTCCTGTTCACTGCGTTGGCGCAGTGCTTCGATCTGCGCCTTACGTTTATTCAACGGTTGTTGCAGGAAGGTTTGCTGCCAAGCGGATGTGCGCACTTGCTGACGGAAGGTCTGGTAGGCGACATCGTCGGTGCAGAGCGCATCGCCATGGCTAAGTAAGGCGCGTTTGCCGTAGAGGGTGATCAGGGTAGGATCTGCGAGTAATGTCAGCCCTGCAGCTTCTGCAAATGTCTCGCCAATCAGGAAGTCACGATTGCCATGCATGAAGTAGACACGTGTACCGTGATGCGCAAGCATGCGCAGTGCTTGGATGATGGGTTGATGTTGTGCAAGGTCATCATCACCTGCCCAATATTCAAAAAAATCCCCCAGGATATACAGAGCCTCGGCATGAGTAGCCTGGTCTTGGAGAAACCCAAGGAACTGGGCTGTGATGGCTGGTCTGGAGGAGCACAGGTGCAGGTCAGAAATAAACAGGCTGAATGCCGCTGATTTCTGGCCTGTTGGTCCCATGCTGTTTGCTGCTTTAAACGATTTCAGCGCGTTCGATGATCACAGGCTCAAGAGGCACATCCTGGTGACCATTCTTGCTGCCAGTCTTGACCTTCTTGATTTGGTCGACCACTTCTGTACCAGCCACAACCTTGCCAAAGACCGCATAGCCCCAGCCTTGGGAAGTTGGCGCAGTGAAGTTGAGGAAATCGTTGTCTGATACGTTGATGAAGAACTGGCTGCTGGCAGAGTCAGGTGCAGGTGTACGTGCCATGGCAATGGTGTATGTCTTGTTCTGCAGGCCGTTATTTGCCTCGTTCTTGATCGCGGCATTGGTTGGCTTTTGCTGCATGTCTGCCGTAAAGCCACCGCCCTGGATCATGAATCCATCAATTACGCGATGGAAGATTGTGTTGTCGTAAAAGCCATCTTTTACATATTCAATGAAATTGGCAGCAGTGATCGGTGCCTTTTCTTCATCGAGTTCCAGGGTGATTTCACCGAAATTGGTATGTAACTTAATCAAGGTTTCTTTCCTTTGGTTTTGGTTGGAGCTTCTGTCTGCGCGATGGTCTTGACCTTCTTGTAGTCAATGCGCTCAGCGATATTGATGGGTTGGTCGAGCAAGGCAACGCGTTCAATCACCACAGGTTCTACCGGAACATTGAGGTGAGCGCCTACTACCTTTGTTGGGCTCTTGCCGATGCGCTCCACTACGTCGATACCCTTGATGACCTTACCGAATACGCAATAACCGATATAGGCAGCTTCCGGTTTATGGAAGTTGAGGAATTTATTGTCGGCCAAGTTGATGAAGAACTGCGAAGTGGCTGAATGTGGGCTGAACGCGCGTGCCATGGCGACGGCACCATATTCATTCTTCAAGCCATTGCTGGATTCATTCTCAATGGGAGAATAAGTCGACTTCTCGCGCATATCCGTTGTTAGGCCGCCACCTTGAATCATGAAGCGGTCAACAGTGCGGTGGAAGGTCGTGCCAGTATAAAAGTCGCTGGTGACGTACTGGATAAAATTGGCGACGGTTTTAGGTGCCTTGTCGGGGTATAGCTCAATGACGAAACTACCTTGGTTGGTCTGAATTTCCAGTTGCTGTGGCGCATTGTCAGCCGCAAGTGCGGTCAAGCTTGCGCACAGCATGTAAAAATATAGGAATGGGGTGAATAAAGCACGTTTGTTTGCGCGCATTAGCTGTCCTCCAATGTCAAAAGTCTGCATCATGCGGGACCCTCATACATGATTTTCCAGCGTTGATTGTCCCACACCCAGTACTGCTGCTTTTTCATGCGGTTGGCGATTGCGTCGCTCTTGTAATCCTGATCAAAGCTTACTTGGACCATGGATGCTGGGCCATTAGGATAACGGAACATGCTGATGTTGGATAGGCTGATCTGCACTTTTGCCTTGGTCGCCTGGATGCGGCGCTTGTTCTGGCTCCAGTTCTCCAGATTGCCACTCTCACTGAAAAAGTCCTTGGCATAGTGGGAGAGATAGCGTTCCGTGTTCTGTGTTTCCCAGTCGTGGCGCCATTGCTCCACTGCCTGGTTTAATGCTTGCTGGCGGTGCTTCGTTTCGCTGGGCGAAATCCATTGCAGGTTATTGCTGATGATGACGGGCGTTGTGCCTTGTTGTAATACCGGGGTAAGGGCCTTGAGGTCCGGATTGGTCACGACCACACAGCCATCACTGGCCTTGGGTGGGCGGCTGTAGACATCCTTGGGTGTGCCATGCAGCCAGATGCCATGGCCTTTCTTGCCCTGTTGCTTGTCTAATGGGTTGGGGTAATTCAAGGGATAGGCGGCTTCCCCATAAAAGTCAGGTAGCTTGCGATCCAGCTTTTTTCCTGCGATATAGACGCCCAACGGTGTGCGTTTGTCGCCTTCCACAAACTTTTCGCTGCCGTTCTTGCCCATGGTGATGTAGTAGTCGACGACATGCTGCGGACTGTTGTCACGGTTCTGGTAGACGTAAAGCCGTGACTTTGTTGTGTCCACCACAATGGCATAGCGTTGCTCTGGTGACATGCGCCAGAGGACGTCGGGAATCTTGCCATCTTGCGCGGCCGATAAATGGCGCTCAATACGTACCTTAGCTTCTTCCTGGAAATCTGAGACTGCGGCGTTTTGATAATCACCAAACTTGGTCGATTGCTGCGCAAACGCCATGAGTAAATCACCGCGCACCAAGTGAGCTAAGCGGAAATTGGGCACTGCCTGTAGCAGTTGGTCTATCGTACTCAGGGCTTCGCGTAACTGGCCTTCATTGATTTCGAGCAGGCTTTGCACCAATAGGTTTTCGGCCTGGTTACTGCTAAATGCAGGCAGGACATTGCTGGTGGGCGAGCCGGATCTGTCGGCTGTGGCATTCCAAGGTAACAGGCTGCTGGATATGAGCAGTGCTGTAGCGACGAGTTTAATAAAACGCTTGATCATGGCTGTGGGATTATCGGTTGGTCAGTTCCTGTTGGATTAGCCATTTGCCTTGTTGTTGAACTAATACCAATTGTTTGCCAGTGCGTTGAGATAAATGATCGGCTTGGTAGGACTGCTGGAACACTGCGCGCGCCGAGTGCTCATTGTCGAGCGTGACGCGGAGATTATTCAGCTTAACCTCAATGCGTGCAGGTTTGCTGATACGCGCTTTGCGTGTAGCTTCCCAGTTTGAGCGGCTTTCACCGTTAGGCGTCTTGAAATCCTTTGCGTAGCTGGCGAGATATTGATCCACATTCTGGTTAGACCAAGCTTTTGCCCAAGATTCTACGGCATTGCGAATTGCTTGTGTCGGATCAGCTTTTTTTTGCTCAGGGACAGTTGCTGGAGCGGTGGCGACGACAGGGGCTGCAGGTTTCGCACTTGCGGGCGTGGGCACTGGTGTTGGCTCGGGAGCCGGTTTGGTTTCTACAGGCTTTGTAGGTGCAGGAGGCTGGGGTTTAGGTTCTGCTTTGACCGGTGCCGGGCTGATTGCCAGTGTGGGTTTTGGTGTTTCTTTGGTGGCCTGTTTGGTTGTCGTGTCGCCTGGTGGAGGGAGCAAGTCCTTGATCAGGGCCAGCTTGCTTTTTGCTCGACTATTATTAGTGTCCAGTTGCAGCGCGCGGCTGTATGACTCAGATGCCATGCGAGCATAAATATCGCCCAGGTTCTCATGGGCGGTAGCATAGCTCGGATGAGTGCGGATGGCGGATTCGAGAGCGGCCTTGGCTTTTTCGTAATTGCCTTGGTAGGCATAAAGTACTGCTAGGTTGTTGTAAGGCGCGGGGAGCTGTGGGTATTTTTCTGTCAATTCGGTAAATACCTTGATCGCTTCTTCTTGCTTGTCACTTTCTGCAAGGAGCACGCCCTTGAGAAACAATGCCTTGGCATCCATGGGTTGCTTGCCCAGATAGCCATTCAGGCGCTGCAGTGCTTGCGCGGTTTTTCCTTGCTCTGCCAACTGATTGATTTCATCCAGCTCCGTGGATGCCCATCCATTGAGCGAGAGCAGAAGAGCAGCTAGCAACAGGCTATGGCTCAGCGCGCGTGAAACAGGCATATGTTATACTTTCCAGCGATTATTTATGAGCGCAATTCTATCAATAAGCGCATGTCAGCACTACTGCCAGCGCAACAGGTATGATGCTCACTCCAATTTTTTGTATAACGAACCCTCCACCAACGCCTACCTCGCAATTTAGACCATGCTGAAAATCTACAATACCCTTGCGCGTGCGAAACAGACTTTTTCCCCAATTGTGGCGGGCAAGGTCAGCATGTATGTCTGTGGCATGACTGTCTATGACTACTGTCACCTGGGGCATGCACGCGTGATGGTGGTGTTTGATATGGTGAATCGCTGGTTACGTAGTTCTGGCTATGACGTGACCTACGTGCGCAACATCACGGATATTGACGATAAAATCATTGCGCGTGCCAATGAGAATGGCGAGACAATCACGGCCCTCACCAGTCGTTTCATTGATGCGATGAATGAGGATGCAGCACGGCTGGGTGTCTGGCGTCCCGACCAGGAGCCGCGGGCGACAGACTATATCCACGAGATGATCACTATGATCAATACCTTGATCGAGCGCCAGCATGCCTATGCCGCAGATAACGGTGATGTCTATTATGCGGTTTCCAGTTTTGCCAATTACGGGCAATTGTCAGGCAAGTCACTCGAGGATTTGCGGGCAGGGGAGCGTGTAGAGGTTGACGTACACAAGCGTGACCCCATGGATTTTGTCTTGTGGAAGGCTGCCAAACCAGGTGAGCCCAGCTGGGATTCTCCGTGGGGGTCGGGCCGCCCTGGCTGGCATATCGAATGTTCGGCGATGGGCGAGCGCCACTTGGGCAAGCATTTTGACATCCATGGTGGTGGGCAGGATTTGCAGTTTCCCCATCATGAAAATGAGATCGCCCAAAGCGAGGGAGCCCATGGGTGCAGCTTCGTCAATTACTGGATGCACAACGGCTTTATCCGTGTGGATGACGAGAAGATGTCAAAGTCGCTTGGCAACTTTTTCACGATTCGAGAGGTACTCGACAAGTACGATGCAGAAGTGGTGCGCTTTTTCATCCTACGTGCGCACTACCGCAGTCCGCTGAATTATTCCGACCATCACTTGAATGATGCGAAGCAGGCGTTGACCAGGTTATATAACGCCTTACGCGGGCGTGAAATTCCTCAAGTGGATATCGACTGGCAGCAGCCTGATGCCGCCCGCTTCAAGTTGGCACTGGACGACGATTTCAATACGCCAGAAGCTTTTGCCGTGCTGTTTGAACTTGCGAACGAGGCTAACCGTACCGGTTCATTGGCTCAGGCAGGGTTGCTCAAGGTGCTTGCCGGGCAATTGGGCTTGCTGCAGCGTGACCCTGATGAGTTCCTCAAGGGGGATGCTGGGGCAGGCTTGGTCGCGGAAGATATTGAGCGCTTGATAGAGGAGCGCTTGGCGGCGCGTCGAGGCAAGAACTTCGCCGAAGCGGACCGTATTCGCGATGCATTGACTGCCCAAGGCATAATTCTTGAAGACACTGCGCAAGGCACAAGCTGGCGTCGTAGCTGAGTGAGGATGAGGTAAGCCGGTTCTCAGCAGTAGCGGTTCTGGTCTATAATCGCTCCATGTCTTTTGCAAAACGCTTATTTGCGTTACTCAGCGTCATTGTGTGCCTGTGTTTGTTTGCCCAGCAAGCCGAGCAGTCCTACGCAATGGAATATGACGATCCCATGTTCAGTCATGTGCAGCAGATGGAAATGGATAATGACCGCGAGCTCAGCGAGCCTATCCTCGTCATGCACATGCCTTTAGTGCGCCCTTCTTTTATTTTCGATCTTAAGCTTGCCATTCTGGCAGTGACTTATCGCCAGCCTGATATCTTCCTTACCACCCGCCCTCCGATTGCCTGATCACGCGTGAAGTCCGCCTTGGTGCTGGTTTATCCCTATTGGGAAAGACTGTGTTTTCAGGTGAGATCATCGCGTAATTATCCCTGAAGTATGAATTGGCCCGGGGTTTGCTAAAGAACTGCCGTAAGGCGGTATCAAATCCCGGTAACCAAAAGTATTCGAGGTCTGCCCCCGGGCAACCTAGTACGCTCTGCATAGGTTCGCCACAGGCTGTGCCGTATTGCAGAAAAAGTTGATCAATCGGTTCAAGAGTGACATGAAAATAAATCTAGATACACGCATGCGCCGCCATGGTGCATCGCTGATCCAGCAAGTTGGCCTGCGTACTTTTTTTGTGCGCATATCCGTCTTGCTGGTATGTGGGTATATGGCACCAGCATCGGCAGCCTATACGCTACCAGAGATGATAGATACGGCGATGCAATATAACCCTGCGTTGGGTATTGCAGCTGCACGACGCGATGCAGCCCAGGCGGCCGTTACCACGGCTTCGACGTATAGTAACCCCCAGGTGGAAGCGGTCATGGGGCCTAGCCGTTACCTGACGCCTGGCGGACAAGGAGACAATCGCAACTGGAACGTCGGCTTGTCACAGCCACTGGATTACCCATGGGTGCGTGATGCCAGGATTGCTGCCGCGGAGTCTGGCACCAAGGTGGCTGATGCTGGTACGGAATTGATCCGTATCGAGCTGCGCTCCCGCGTCAAGAATGCTTTTTATGATGTATTGCAGCGTAAGGCAGTGCTCAAGTTGGTCGAAGGTGACCGCAACTTGTTGCAGCAGATCCGCGAGCGGGTCAAGTTGCGCGTGGAGGTGGGTGAAGCGCCCAGGTATGAGCTGATCAAGGCCGATACCGAGGCCTTGGCGGCAGAGCGTGATTATCAGGCAGCCCTAGTGCGCATTAGTGAGGGCAAGGCTTATCTACGGGGGTTGCTGGGTTCCAGCATTCCTTTGGAGTACGATGTGGAGGGTGAATTGCCCATGGGCTATGGCTTGCCATCGCTGGACAAGCTGCGAGATCAAGTGGTGCAAAGCCCGCAACTCTCGCAACTACGTGCTGAGACTGAAACGGCAGAGGCCAAGCTCAAGCTGGAAGAGCGCTTACGCAATCCAGGCCTGACCCTCAAGGCTAGCGTCGAGGAAGACCCCGACTTGAGGCAGATGCGATTTGGTGTGGCGATCCCACTGCCATTATGGGATAGGCGCCAAGGGCCAATTGCCGCAGCCTCTGCCGATGTGCGTCAATCCCAGGCTAGCCTGCATGATCGCGAGCTTGGTTTACGCCGCGATATGGAAGCGGCCTATCAGCGTTACCTGATTGCGCAGCAGCAATTGGCAGCATTTGAGAACGGCTTGCTGAGCCAGGCTGAGTCGGTGCTCAAGGTGGCAGAAGCTGCCTATCGTTATGGCGAGCGTGGCATTCTGGAATATATGGATGCCCAGCGCACTTTCCGCGTCGTACGCAAGGATTACCTTGCCGCAAAATTCGATTATGTCAGCAGCATGCTGGAAATAGAGCGCCTGCTCGGTACAGAACTTCTGGAGGTTAAGCCGTAATGTTCCCCAATTTATTGATGAAATCCCACTCCATGCTGACTAAAGGTAGCCTGTTGGTACTGGCAATGATGCTTGCTGCCTGTAAACCTGCCGCTACGCCGGATGAGGCCGTGAGCGAGCCTCAGGATCCTAATGTAGTCGAGCTTTCTCCCTTGTTACAAAGCCAGGTCAAGCTGGCACCTGCTGGTAAGGCTGATATTCGCGAGGTGTTGCGCGTGCCTGGCAGCATTCAGGTGGATGATCAGCGTGTGGCGCGTATTGGCGCTTCCGTGACCGGGCGTATTACTGATATCAATGTCATCCTGGGGCAAGACGTCAAGCAGGGTGAGGTGCTGGCGACATTGAACAGTACCGAGCTTGCACAGAACCAGTTGCTATATATCAAGGCATCGCAACAAATTGCGTTGCAGACTAAAGCGGTGGAGCGTGCGCGCCAACTGCTGGAGGCTGATGTGATTGGTGCAGCTGAATTGCAACGCCGTGAAGCTGAGTTGAGCGCTGCCAAGGCTGATTTGTATACCGCCAAGGAGCAGTTACAGGTGTTGGGCATGTCGGAGAAGTCGATTGCGCAAATCGCCAGTTCTGGCCAGTTGCGCTCTTACAGCAATGTCGATGCGCGCCTTTCTGGTACGGTGATTAGCCGTAAGGTCAACTTGGGCCAAGTGGTGCAGCCCGCAGAGGAACTGTTCATCGTGGCTGACCTGTCGCGTGTCTGGGCCGTGGCCGAGGTGCCAGAGCAACAAGTGGAATTGGTGCAGGAGGGGGAGGATGTCGAGATCGAGATTCCTGCGCTGAGCAACCGCAAGTTCACTGGCAAGCTGATTTTTGTTGGTGATGTGGTGAATCCGCTGACGCGAACCGTGACGGTGCGTACCGACCTGGAAAACAAGGATGAGGCCATTAAGCCAGACATGCTGGTTTCTATGCTGGTGCAATCCAAGCCGACGGCACAGCTGGCCGTGCCGAGGCGTGCCGTGGTGCGCGAGAATGACAAGGACTATGTCTATGTCGAGATTGCACCAAATAAATTCCGCCTGCGAGAGGTGGAGCTGGGCAATGAGTACAACGAGATGGCGGCTGTGGTATCTGGCCTGGAAGAAGGTGAAACCATCATTATCGAGGGTGCTTTCCATGTGAACAATGAGCGTAAGCGCAAGGAACTGGAATAAGCCATGATCGAATCCCTCATTAGAGCTGCCCTCAAGCAGCGCCTGATCGTCGTGGTCGTGGCGCTGGCCTTGATGGCTGCCGGGGCCTTTGCCCTGAAAAAATTATCTGTCGATGCATTTCCTGACGTCACCAACGTCCAGGTCCTGATTGCCACCCAGGCCACGGGCCGCTCTCCGGAAGAGGTGGAGCGATTTATTGCCGTACCGCTGGAAATCGCCATGACAGGCTTGCCTGGCTTGGAAGAAATGCGTTCGATGAACCGCAATGGCTTATCGCTGATTACCCTGGTATTCACCGACAAGACTGATGTCTATTTTGCCCGCCAGCTGGTGATGGAGCGCCTGATGGAGGTGATGGACCGCATGCCTGAAGGTGTCACGCCCATCCTTGGGCCGGTAGCGACTGGCCTGGGCGAGGTGTATCAATTTACCTTGGAGAAACCCTCTGACGGTAATAAATCATTGTCGCAGGAGGAGTTGACCGAACGTCGTTCTATCCAGGATTGGGTGGTGCGCCCCTTGTTGCGTGGGATACCTGGCATTGCCGAGATCAACTCCCAGGGCGGCTATGTCAAGCAGTACCAGGCGCTGGTTAATCCAGATCGCATGAGCCACTATGGCCTCAAGCTGCAAGATGTCTATATGGCATTGGCACGCAACAATGCCAATAGTGGTGGTGGGGTGTTGCCGCATTATGCCGAGCAATACTTAATCCGCGGCGTGGGCTTGATTGAGAATCTCGACGATATCCGCAATATCGTGCTCAAAGAGCAGAATGGCGTACCGGTATACATCCGCGATGTGGCCGATGTACAGATCGGCCATGAGGTGCGCGATGGTGCGGTAGTCAAGAATGGTTATACCGAGTCTGTCGGCGGTATTGTCATCATGATGCGTGGCGGTAATGCCAAGGAAGTGGTGAGTCGCGTCAAGGCCAGGGTCAAGGAAATTAACGAGCAAGGCATGTTGCCCGGCGGCTTGCAGATCGTGCCTTACTACGATCGCAGCGAGCTGGTGGATGCGGCCTTGCATACGGTGACCAAGGTGCTGATCGAGGGCATTATTCTCGTCATCATCATCCTGTTCCTGTTCCTCGGCGATGTGCGCTCCAGCCTGATTGTGGTGTCTACGCTCATTCTCACGCCCCTGATTACTTTCATGGCCATGAACCATTACGGCATTTCGGCCAACTTGATGTCGCTGGGCGGCCTGGCCATTGCGATTGGTCTGATGGTAGATGGTTCAGTGGTGGTGGTTGAGAATGCATTTCACCATCTTGGGCACCGTCCAGGTGAGAGCAAGATTCGTGTCGTGCTGGAAGCTGCGGCTGAGGTAGGTACGCCGGTGCTGTTCGGGGTCGGCGTCATTATCTTGGTGTTCCTGCCCTTGATGACCTTGCAGGGCATGGAGGGCAAGATGTTTGCTCCTCTTGCCATGACAATTGCCATTGCCTTGTTTATTTCACTGGTGATTTCCCTGACCTTGTCTCCGGTCTTGTGCTCTTACATTCTCAAAGGCGGGAGCGGTGAGGACACCAAGTTTATCCAGGTGATCAAGCGTCCTTACCTGAGGATGCTGGATTGGGCGTTGAATCACGACAAGACCACCATCCTTGCGGCAACGGCCTTGTTTATCGTCACGATCTTGCTGGTACCTTTCCTCGGGACTTCCTTTATCCCTGAAATGAAGGAAGGCTCAATCGTGCCGGGCATCAATCGTGTACCCAACATCTCGCTCGAGGAATCGATCAAGATGGAAAACGATGCCATGCGCCTGATCATGGAAAAAGTGCCGGGTGTGAAATCTGCCGTTTCCGGCGTGGGCCGTGGTGAGAGTCCTGCTGACCCACAGGCGCAGAACGAATCCACGCCCATTATTAGTCTGAAGCCACGCGATGAATGGCCTGATGGCTGGACTCAGGACGACATTGCAGAAAAGATGCGTACCGTGCTGGAGGAGTCCCTGCCTGGCGTGCAGATCGTCATGGCGCAGCCGATTTCTGACCGTGTGGATGAGCTATTGACCGGAGTGCGTGCCGATGTTGCGGTCAAGATATTTGGGGAAGACATGGTCTTGCTCAAGGCCAAGGCAGATGAAATTTCACGCATTGCTGGTGGGGTACGTGGTGCCACCGAGATCAAGGTCGAGAAGGTATCTGGTCAGCAATATCTTAATATCACGGTGGATCGGCATGCCATAGCGCGTCATGGTATTAATGCAGCTGATGTGCATGATGTGATCGAGACGGCGATTGGCGGCAAGATTGCTACCGAAATCTACGAGGGCCAGCGACGCTATAGTGCTGCGGTACGCTTCCCTGCTGGTTTTCGCAATAATATCGAGGCCATTAGCAATATCTTGATCACTTCGCCCAATGGTTCGCGAGTGGCCTTGCGTGACCTCGCGAAAATTGAGGTTCGCGATGGCCCGGCACAAATCAGTCGTGAGCTGGCCAAGCGCCGCGTGGTGGTTGGCATCAACGTCAAGGATAGAGATCTCGGTGGTTTTGTTGCTGAGCTGCAGCAGGTGCTGAACCAGAAGCTCAAGCTGCCTGATGGCTATTATCTCGAGTTTGGCGGCCAGTTCCAGAACATGGAGCGTGCGATGGGGCATTTGATGGTGATTATTCCTGTCACTGTCGGGGCGATTTTCTTCTTGCTGTTCCTGCTGTTCAATTCAGTGCGCTATGCCACCATGATCATCATGGTGCTACCATTCGCGTCGATTGGCGGCATCATCGCCCTATTCCTGACAGGTGAATATCTTTCAGTGCCTGCCTCAGTTGGGTTTATTGCATTGTGGGGGATTGCGGTCTTGAATGGCGTGGTGTTGGTGTCTTATATCCGCAGTCTGCGGGATGAAGGGCTAAGCCAGAGCGAAGCTATCCTCAAAGGCTGTACACAGCGTTTCCGCCCTGTGATGATGACGGCAACCGTGGCGATGTTGGCCTTGGTGCCTTTCCTGTTTGCAACGGGGCCAGGTTCGGAAATCCAGCGTCCGTTGGCTATCGTAGTGATTGGTGGCTTGATTACATCCACCTTGCTGACATTGGTGGTGGTGCCGACGTTATATCGTAAATTTGAAGAGCAGCGTGTAGAAGCATGATGATAAGGAGCTGAGCAATGAAAGAGATTAAAGCAATTATCCCGCCGCAGCGCCTGCCTAAAATCCGCTCTGGGTTACGCAATATCAAGGGCTTTCCGGGAATGACGGTGAGCAAGGTAGAAGGGTGTGGCCATCATGTGGCACGCCCGACCTTGGGCATTCGTGAAGAGTTGACCGACTACAGTCCCAAAGTGCGTATTGAAATGGTTTGCCCCGATGAGTTGGTCGAGGGCATCCTGCAGGTGCTGGTCGAGGTTGGGCATACTGGCCATGTCGGTGATGGCATTGTCTGGGTGACGTCCGTGGAGCGCATGGTGAGGCTCTCGGAGCAAGTGTTGGTGCTCGACTGTTAGATACATAAGCGAGTGGTATTGCACAAAAGGCACCTGAGGGTGCCTTTTTTATTGCCTGTTATTTCCAGTAAGGGATGAGCAATCAATATAGGTGTTGATATTTAATATACAGATCTGTATATTAAATTGGATGAATAAATTACAAGTGTGTGTCATGCATAGGCACGGTCCGGGTGAAAGCTGCGGCGCAAAAGGCAGTGTGCTATTACTGCATTACTTGCAACAGCTAGTGATTGATTCAGGTGCAGATTCTACTGTGGAGCCGATTAACTGCCTGCTTTATTGCCAGAAAGGCCCAAATGTCAGGTGGTTGGAGAAAGGCAAGGTTTGGCACCAGGTTGATGAGCATCGTTGTGACGAGATTGTGCAGTGTTTGAAGAGTAGTAGTTGAATATATTTACTGATGTGTATATTAAAAATTAAAAAGAGGAGAAAGTCATGGAAGTGTTGTTAGTAGCCGCTGGTGGGATGATCGTTGCAGTATTGAGCATGGCGTGGCTGGGTACTTTTGCACGCTGGTTCGTTGTGCCGGGCGTTGATGGTGGCTTGGTGAAGGATTATGGGGTGCTGATCAAGGCGCATATTGATTTTGTCTTGATGTCGCTGTATTGCCTGGCCATTTATGCAGCAGCCAAGGCGGTAGGTGCGGAAATCCCAGTCTTGGCCTGTTGGTTGATTGCGATTGGTGGTTTTACCAATCCTGGCGTATTCGTGATTGCGGCATTCAAGCCTGATTTCTGGCAGGCATTGTGGGTCAAGATTTATACTGGCCTGAGCTTTATTATTACCACCGTAGGCTTTATCTGGGCAGCCCTTATATTGATCTGTACGGCATTATCGGTTGCATAGGCCGTGAGCATGTGGGGGTTTTCCGGTAAAATCCACACATGCTTTATTCCATCGCCCAACCTTGGCTGTTCCGTCTAGATGCGGAACGCGCCCATGATTTTACCCTGAAAAACCTGAAACGCCTGGAGCGTTCAGGTTTGCTTAATCTTTACCCTCGGCCTGCCAAGTGCAAGCCACGCCGAGTGATGGGAATCGACTTCCCGAATCCTGTTGGACTGGCGGCAGGACTGGATAAGAATGGTGCCTATATTGATGCACTGGCTGCTCTCGGATTTGGTTTTATCGAGATCGGCACTATTACGCCGCGCCCACAGCCGGGTAATCCCAAGCCGCGTATGTTCCGCCTGCCTGAAGTGCAGGGGGTGATCAACCGTTTTGGTTTCAACAATCTAGGTGTCGACGCCTTGTTGCGCAATGTTGCTGCGGCAAAATACAAGGGTGTGCTGGGTATCAATATCGGCAAGAACTTTGATACCCCCAACGAGCGGGCTGTGGATGACTACCTGCATTGCCTGCGCAAGGTCTATGCGCAAGCGCACTATGTCACTGTCAACATTTCCTCTCCCAATACCAAGAACCTTCGTGCCTTGCAGGAGAAGGAAGCCTTGGGCCAATTGCTGCATGCCTTGAAGCTTGAGCAGCAAGCGCTGGCTGACCAACATGGCAAATATGTGCCGATTGCGCTCAAGATAGCGCCAGACCTGGATGACACGCAAATCGCCGATATTGCCAGCTTGTTGAGGGAGTATCGTTTTGATGGCGTGATTGCAACGAATACTACGCTAGCGCGCGATGCGGTACAGGGTTTACCGCATGCGGAGGAGGCTGGTGGCTTGTCTGGCGCACCGGTGCGTGATCGCTCGACTGCTGTCATCAGAGCCTTATCTGCCCATCTGGCAGGTGAGCTTCCCATCATTGGGGTGGGGGGCATTCTGAGTGGTGATGATGCAGAGCAAAAGATGGCGGCAGGTGCGAGCTTGGTGCAGGTATACAGCGGCCTGGTTTATCGTGGCCCAGTGCTGGTGGATGAGGTTTGCCGCAAGCTGGGGTGATGGCAGTGTTGCCTGTGCTCTATTCCTACCGGCGTTGTCCATATGCCATGCGTGCCCGCATGGCACTGCATTACGCTGGTATCTCTGTAGAAATCCGTGAAATAGTCCTCAAGGACAAGCCTGCGCATATGTTGCAGGTGTCGCCCAAGGGCACTGTACCTGTGCTGGTATTGCCGGATGGTTCAGTGATTGATGAAAGCCTGGACATTATGCGCTGGGCACTGCAACAGCATGATCCGGAAGATTGGCTTGATAGTCAGGCACATCAAGCTCAAGCAGAAAGCTTGATTACGGAGAATGATGGCCCATTCAAGCGGGCGCTTGATCAATATAAATACGCGATACGTTTCCCTGAGCAGCCCCCCGAGATATATCGTGCGCAGGGCGAAGAGTTTCTGAAGCAACTAGAGGCGCGCTTGCATCAGCATATATATCTGCTATCTGATCAAGCAAACCTGGCTGATATCGCCATATTTCCTTTTGTGAGGCAATTCTCCATGGTGGATCAGGCTTGGTTTGAGGCTACGTCTTATCATAGGGTAAAGGCCTGGTTGCAGGCTTGGCTGGCGAGCGAGCGCTTTAGCGCCATTATGCAGAAATACCCAACTTATGTCGATTAGCAACCAATAAAAAACGCCGCATTTAGCGGCGTTTTTTATTGGTTGATATGGGTCGATTAACCCGCGACATCAGCTTCCAGCGCAGGTTTGTCTTTTGATATATCGGCGTTGCCAAAGTCCAGCTTGATATTGTCAGCCTGGTCAATATCGACATGCACATGGCCACCATTGGCGAGTTTGCCGAAGAGCAGTTCATCAGCCAAGGCGCGGCGGATTGTGTCCTGAATCAGGCGTGACATCGGACGCGCACCCATCAATGGATCAAAGCCCTTCTTGCCTAGGTACGCCTTGAGGGCATCGCTGAAGGTTGCGTCGACTTTCTTTTCGTGTAGTTGATCTTCCAACTGCATGAGGAATTTGTCGACCACGCGCATGATGATATCTTCCGACAGCGGGGCAAACGAGACGATAGCATCCAGGCGGTTACGGAACTCTGGGCTGAACAGGCGCTTGATGTCGCCCATCTCGTCACCAGAGTTACTGCCCAGAGTGAAGCCGATACTGGTTTTGCTGATCGCTTCTGCACCTGCATTGGTGGTCATGATGATGGTGACGTTGCGGAAATCAGCCTTGCGACCATTGTTGTCGGTCAGCGTGCCGTGATCCATCACTTGCAACAGGATGTTGAAGATATCAGGATGTGCCTTCTCGATTTCATCCAGCAGCAAGACGCAATAAGGCGTCTTGTTGATAGCTTCCGTGAGCAAACCACCCTGCTCGAAACCAACGTAGCCCGGAGGCGCGCCGATCAGGCGTGACACAGCATGGCGCTCCATGTATTCCGACATGTCGAAGCGGATCAGTTCCACACCCAGGGTGTAAGCGAGTTGCTTGGCTACTTCGGTTTTGCCAACCCCTGTAGGGCCGGAGAACAGGAAGGAGCCAATTGGCTTATTCAAGCTGCCCAGGCCGCTGCGTGCCATCTTGATTGCGGCAGACAGGGCTTCAATCGCTTTGTCCTGGCCAAACACAGTGGCCTTGAGGTCACGCTCCAGCGTTTTCAACGCATTGCGGTCATCGCTGGAGATGTTCTTGGGCGGAATGCGCGCTACCTTGGCGATAATGTCTTCAATCTCTTTATTGCCGATGACCTTCTTTTGCTTGGATTTCGGCAGGATGCGCTGCGCCGCACCCGCTTCGTCAATGACATCAATTGCCTTGTCAGGCAGGTGGCGGTCGTTGATGTAGCGCGCGGATAGCTCAGCAGCGGTATTCAGCGCTGATGCAGTGTACTTGACGCTATGGTGCTTCTCGAAGCGCGACTTGAGACCCTTGAGAATCTCTACGGTTTCCGAAACGCTGGGCTCAATCACGTCCACTTTCTGGAAGCGGCGGGATAGGGCATGGTCTTTCTCGAAAATGCCGCGGAATTCCTGATAAGTGGTCGCACCTATGCATTTGAGCGAGCCATTGGAGAGTGCCGGCTTCAACAAGTTGGATGCGTCCAGCGTACCGCCGCTAGCAGCCCCTGCCCCTATCAAGGTGTGGATCTCGTCAATGAACAAAATGGCATCAGGCTGGTCTGCCAATTTTTTCATCACGGCCTTGAGGCGTTGCTCAAAGTCACCGCGGTATTTTGTACCAGCCAGTAAGGCTCCCATATCTAGGGAATAAATCACTGCGTTTTCCAGTACTTCGGGTACATTACCTTCGACAATACGACGTGCTAGGCCTTCGGCAATAGCGGTTTTGCCCACACCAGCTTCACCTACCAGCAGGGGGTTGTTTTTGCGACGGCGGCACAAGGTCTGGATCACACGTTCCAGTTCCTGGGCGCGCCCGATCAGCGGGTCTATCTTGCCTGCCAATACTTGCTGGTTGAGGTTTTGTGTATAGCTTTCCAGTGCGCTTGATGGGGATGCCTCGGTTTCGGCTTCCTGTTCTGTTTCAGGGCGCTTGGCATTGCTACCATCGGCGACCTTGGCCACGCCGTGGGAGATGTAGTTAACGACATCCAGGCGGGTGACACCTTGTTGGTGCAGGAAGAACACGGCATGCGAGTCCTTTTCGCCATAAATGGCGACTAGGACGTTGGCCCCGGTGACTTCTTTCTTGCCGGACGATTGCACATGCAGGATCGCACGCTGTATCACACGCTGGAAGCCCAAGGTCGGTTGCGTATCAACTTCCTCGTTGCCTTCGACAGTGGGTGTGTGCTCTTCAATATAGTTATTGAGCTCGCTGCGCAAGTTATCAAGATTGGCCCCGCATGAACGCAATACGTCCGCAGCAGTTGGGTTGTCTATCATGGCCAGCAACAGGTGTTCCACGGTGATAAGCTCGTGGCGCTTCTGCCGGGCATCCATGAATGCCATGTGTAGGGATACTTCAAGTTCTTGCGCAATCATTTAAGCTTCCTCAGCTTTCTTCAGGCTTCTTCCATGGTGCATTGCAGCGGGTGCTGGTGCTCACGGGCATAACTAATGACTTGGTTGACCTTGGTCTCGGCGATGCCGTGTGGATACACACCACATACGCCAGCGCCCTCGGTATGTACTTGGAGCATGATTTGCGTTGCTTGTTCACGGTTTTTCTGGAAAAAGCGTTGCATGACATCCACCACGAATTCCATGGGCGTGTAGTCATCATTCAGCAGAATGACTTTGTACATCGAGGGCGGCTTGATATTGGCCTTGCCCGTTTTCTCGACGATGTTGTCCTGATGTTTGATGCTAGCCATACGTTTAATCTATTTTGAGCCGAATGCAGAAATTTTCAAGTCTGAAATGAGTAGGGTTATTACTGATGCCATGTTTATGTATGCAAGATATTTGCCATACTGTATTGATTACGGATGAATTCTGACTGTTTTTACAGTGCGATCCTGGGTTTTAAGGATTTCCAGTTTGTAATCGCCAATTTTTAATCCGATACCAGGCTCGGGAATATCCTCGAAATGCTCCACAATCAGCCCATTCAAGGTGCGCGGACCATCCAGTGGCAAGGTAATGCCTAATTTGTTGTTGATGTCGCGCAAACTATTGCTGGCATCAACCAGCCAACTGCCTTTTTCTTCCTGGCGATAGCTGAATTGTTGCTGTGTGGATTCATGTGCGAAATCGCCAATGATGGCCTTGATGATATCTTCGAGCGTAACCAGTCCCTTGAGTTCACCGTATTCGTCTACGACTAGGGCAATGCGTTGCTGGCATTGCTTGAACTCCTGCATCTGGGTATAGACCGGGGTGCCGGAGGGAATGAAGTAAGGGGCTTCCATATGTTGTGTCAGCAAGTGCTGGCTGAGGTTTTGTGTCCGCAAGGCATTCATGATGGCACGTATGCGCAGCATGCCGATGATTTCCTCGTTTGGCCCCTTGCGTAGGGGCAGGCGCGAATGCTGGCTTGCAGTGACTTGAGCCAATATGTCTTCCATTGGTGCTTCAATATCGATGATCTCCAGTTGCGTATGCACAGTCATGATCTCATCAACAGTGGTTTGCTCTAGTTCCAACAGGTTGAGCAATACTTCGCGATGCTTCTGCGGAATCGGGCTGGTGGTTTCGCTGAAAATGCTGCGTAGTTCTTCAATGCTGGTGGTGTGGTTATTCTGGGTAAAGCTGACTTTCATGCCCAGCAGGCGTAACAGGCTGTTAGCACAGAGATTGGCAAGCCAGATCAAGGGGTAGCCGATCTTGACCAAGGGTAACAAGACATAGCTGAACGAGAGAGCCAATGGCTCCGCATGGCGTGCAGCAATCACTTTTGGCGTGATTTCGCTGAACACCAGGATGGCAAAAGTGATGAGTACGGTAGAGACTGGCATCAGCAGCTCACCCAGATTGAACAGGCGAATGCTGATAAAGGCTGCGAGTGTCGCGGCTGCGGCATTGGCCAAGGTGTTGCCTAACAGGATGGCACCGAGAAACTGCTCACGCTCATTGAGGAGCCGGGTGGCGAATTCAGCGCTACGCAGACCTTCTTTAGCGAGGATGGTGAGCCGGTGCCGGTTGAGCATCAACAAGCTGGTTTCGGCCATGGAGAAAAAAGCTGAAGCGAATAGCAGCAGGGCAAGAATGCCCAGCTGCCATAATAAGGAACTGTCCAACGGTATCAATCGGTGAATGAGATACCACTAGTGTCGGCGCTTCGCGCCAACTTTGTCAAGGTAAGGCTTCTTCTGCCTCGGGTTTCTTCTCGCTACTACCGATCAGGTTTTCACGTGATACGCCCAAGTACATGGCGATCGGGCTGGCCACCAGGACGGAGGAGTAGATACCGAACAAGATGCCGATAGTCAGGGCCAGGGCGAAGTTGTGCAATACCTCGCCACCGAAGAACAGCATGGACAATACCATCAGCTCGGTAGAGAAGTGGGTGATGATAGTACGTGACATAGTGCGGGTGATCGCGTTATTGATCACGTCCGGCACGCTGGCCTTGCGCATTTTGCGGAAGTTTTCGCGCACCCGGTCAAACACCACTACGGATTCGTTCACTGAGTAACCTAGCACCGCAAGCACCGCTGCCAATACCGTGAGATTGAACTCCCACTGGAAGAAAGCAAAGAAACCGAGAATGATGATGACGTCGTGCATGTTGGCGATGACAGCAGCTACGGCAAAGCGCCATTCAAAACGCATGGCGAGATAAGCCATGATGCCTACACAGACGAACAGCATCGCCAGTGCGCCCTTGTCATAAAGCTCCTGGCCAACCTGCGGGCCGACAAACTCGACACGGTGCAGCTTCACCTCGGCATTGTCAGCAGACAGGGCGGTCAGTACTTTTTCGGAAAGCTGCGCGGTGGACAAACCAGGCTTGACCGGCAGGCGGATCAGTACATCTTGGCTGGTGCCGAAGTTCTGCACGGTAGCATCCTTGAGGCCGATTTCATCGACGGACTTACGGATGCTTTCGAGGTTTGCGGCTTGCGGATAACTGACTTCCATCATTGTGCCGCCAGTGAAATCTACACCCAGGTGCAAGCCTCTGGTGGCCAGGAAGAATACCGACAACAGGAAGGTCAGGAGCGAAATAGTCGTCGTGAGACGACCATAGCTCATGAACGGTATATCTTTTTTGATTCTGAAAAATTCCATGATATTTACTCTAGTGTATGACCTGTTGATCGACGGTTAACCTATGGACAGCTTGCTGATCTTGCGACGATAGCCATAGATCAGGTTGATCACTGCACGAGAAACCAGCACTGCCGAGAACATGGAGGTCAGGATGCCCAATACGTGAACAACGGCAAAGCCCTTCACTGGACCGGTGCCGAACATGAACAGCGCCAAACCAGCGATCATGGTAGTGACGTTGGCATCAAGAATGGTGCCAAACGCACGGTCATAACCCGCATGGATAGAGGCTTGCGGCGTGTTGCCGTTACGCAGCTCCTCGCGTATGCGTTCATTGATCAGCACGTTGGCGTCAATCGCCATACCCAGGGTCAGTGCAACCGCTGCAATACCCGGCAATGTCAGGGTCGCTTGTAGCATGGAGAGCAGGGCAACCAGCAGCAGCAGGTTGATACTCAGTGCGAGCACGGAAACGCTGCCGAAGAGCATGTAATAGACGATCATGAAGGCGGAGATGGCAACAAAGCCCCACAAGGTAGAGTGCATGCCGCGCTCGATATTCGCTTCACCCATGCTTGGGCCCACGGTGCGCTCTTCAATGATTTCCATGGGGGCTGCCAATGCACCAGCACGCAGCAGCAGAGCGACGTCGGTGGCTTCTTGCGTATTGGCCATGCCAGAGATTTGTACGCGACCACCGCCGATTTCCTCGCGGATGACGGGAGCGGTAATGACTTCTGCCTGGCCTTTCTCAATCAGCAGGATAGCCATGCGCTTGCCGACGTTTTCACGGGTGGCTTGCTTGAAGATACGCGCGCCACGCCCGTCAAGCGTGACATGCACGACTGCGCCGCCACCTTGAGAATCCATGCCGGGGCCAGCATCGGTGATGTAGTCACCGGTCAGAATGACATTCTTTTTGACCAGCATGGGAATGCCGTTACGGTCAGTAAAGAACTCGGTCCCAAATGGTACTTGGCCCTTGGACGCATTTTCCAGGCTGATGGCATTGCTCTTGTCTTCATCCACCATGCGGATTTCCAGGGTGGCAGTACGGCCCAGGATTTCCTTGGCCTTGGCAGTGTCCTGCACACCAGGTAATTGCACGACAACGCGATCCAGGCCTTGTTGCTGGATCACAGGCTCGGCAACACCTAGTTCGTTGATTCGGTTGTGCAGGGTCTGGATATTCTGCTTGATGGCAAATTCCTGAATGCGTTTTTTCGCGGGTTCGCTCAATACTGCAGTCAGTACTTTATCTTCGCCGCGATCGGAGGTGCGGAAGGTGAGGTCCGGGTATTCTTTTTCCAGGGTACGTTGACCCTTGTTGAGTTCGGCCAAGTCCTTGAAGCGGATATTGACGGCTTGTCCATCACGGGAAACACCGAGGTAGTTGAGGCGGGCAGTACGCAGTGCACTGCGGAAGTCGCCGACATAGCGCTCTGCTGCCTGATCCAGTGCCGCCTTCATGTCAACCTGAAGCAGGAAGTGCACGCCACCGCGCAAATCCAGGCCCAGGTACATCGGGCGAGCCCCTATGCTACGCAGCCACTCAGGGGAGCGCGAAAGCAGGTTGAGTGCAATGACGTAGTCCTTGCCCAAGCGTGCTTGCAGTGCATCCTTGGCGTGTAGCTGGACATCAGTGCTAGGGAAGCGCACCTTGACGCCAGTGGCATCAAGGAACAGGGCTTCAAACGGAATATTTTCCTGCTTGAGGATGTTTTCCGTACTTTCCAGCAAGGCCGAATCCACCTTGGTATTGGCTTTGGCGGCAGTAATTTGCACAGCCGGAGATTCGCCAAACAGATTGGGGGCAGCGTAAAGCAGGCCCACCAGGACGACAGCCAGTACCATGAGGTACTTCCATAAAGGGTAGCGGTTCATGAAGCAGCTCGCATTTCAGTGTTTCAGTGATGTTAAAGATCGTGATTCAAGTCAGGGTAAGCAGCTTACAGTGCCTTGATCGTGCCTTTGGGTAGCAGAGTTTGCACAGTGTGCTTTTGCACGGTAATGACAGTTTCTGGTGCAATTTCCAGGCTGACATAGCCTTCGCCTACCTTGGTAATACGGCCAACGATACCGGAGCTGGTAGTGACTTCGTCACCCTTTTGCAGGGCTTCGATTAGTTTGCGTTGCTCTTTGGCTTGCTTCATTTGCGGGCGGATCAGCATGAACCAGAACAGCACGAAAATGACGATCAAGGGCAGGAAGCTAGTCCAGTCTGGAGTGGCCTGAGCTGCATCAGCAGCGTACGCAGAGGCAATTAACACGGGTAAACCTTTCTTCTATCTAAGGGTGAAATACTTGAAGCGCAAAATATTAGCCGAAAATTGTAACATAATGTGACACTTGCACTGGATTATGCAGCTTGCTGCAGTGTTTGCCTATCTTGCCGGAACTGGGTGACAAATGCAGCGAATCGTCCCTGCTCAATCGCCTCGCGCATGCCTGCCATCAGTTCCTGGTAATAGTGCAGGTTGTGGATGGTGTTGAGGCGGGCGCCGAGGATCTCACCGGTGCGATGCAGGTGGTGCAGGTAGGCGCGACTGAAATTGCGGCAGGTGTAGCAGCTACAGTCTGCATCCAGCGGGCGGGTATCCTTGCGATGGCGCGCATTTTTCAGCTTGATGTCGCCGTAGCGCGTAAACAGCCAGCCATTGCGGGCGTTACGCGTTGGCATCACGCAGTCGAACATATCCACGCCATGCGATACCGCAGCCACCAGATCTTCCGGCGTGCCTACGCCCATGAGGTAGCGCGGCTTGTCTTGTGGCATCTTGGGGGCGGTATGGTCGAGAATGCGCAGCATGTCTTCTTTCGGCTCCCCCACGGAAAGCCCACCAATCGCGTAGCCATCAAAGCCAATATCGGTGAGCCCGGCCAGCGATTCATCGCGTAGGTCTTCGTACATGCCGCCCTGGATAATGCCGAATAACGCATTGGGGTTGCCCCGGTGCGCGGCCTTGCTGCGAGCGGCCCAGCGTAAGCTGAGGCGCATGGAGTCTCGAGCCTCAATATGCGTGGCAGGGTAGGGGGTGCATTCATCGAAGATCATGACGATGTCCGAGTTAAGCACTTTTTGGATGCGCATCGACTCTTCTGGCGTCAGGAAACAGCTATCACCATTAATTGGTGAGCGGAAACGCACGCCTTCTTCGGTGATCTTGCGTAGGTCGCCCAGGCTCCAGACCTGGAAGCCGCCGGAGTCGGTTAGGATGGGACCATCCCAGCCCATGAATTGATGCAGGCCGCCGAATTCGCCAATCACTTCCAGCCCTGGGCGTAACCATAAGTGGAAGGTGTTGCCGAGCAAGATATGAGCGCCGGTTTCCCTGACTTCTACAGGGGACAGTGATTTGACTGAGCCATAAGTGCCGACCGGCATGAAGGCCGGTGTTTGTACATCACCGTGGGCGAGGCTGACGGTGCCACGGCGTGCGGCACCGTCTTGCTTGATAAGGGTAAATTCCATGATGCTTAACCAAAATACAAGTCGCGATACTATCATGGACTGAGGGGTGGCATGGGATGAAAGCGTGATCGTGGTTGTTAGGCATGGAGTGCAACCTGCGCGCTTTGTTATACTGTGCGGACTTTGACTGGCAGATATCCTGCCAGCTCTATATATCGAGGACACTCTAGGAATGGCTGATCTTCCCAACCGCCCGCGCCGCCGTGGTTCGTTCATGGAATCAGGCTTGCGTGAGCGTAGTATTTACCTGTTGCCCAATCTGTTCACCAGTGCGGCCTTGTTCGCGGGGTTTTACGCCATCGTGCAGGCAATGAATGGCAATTTTGAGCATTCTGCCGTGGCGATTTTTATTGCCATGGTACTTGATGGTCTGGATGGTCGCGTAGCACGCATGACTAATACGCAGAGTGCGTTTGGCGCTGAATACGATAGCTTGTCTGACATGGTCTCGTTTGGCGTCGCTCCCGCCTTGGTAATGTATGTCTGGGCGCTCAAGCCGCTAGGCAAACTGGGTTGGATTGCAGCCTTCATTTATTGTGCTGGGGCGGCTTTACGCCTGGCACGCTTCAATACCAAGCTGGATGAAAGCGATAAGCGTTACTTCCAGGGCTTGCCCAGCCCCGCAGCTGCGGCGTTGCTGGCAGGCCTGGTATGGGTGTCGTATGAAAATCAAGTGAGCGGCACCGAGGTGTTTTTCGATGCGGTGAAGATGCAGTGGGTGGCATGGGTCATCACACTGTTTGCCGGGCTGTCCATGGTCAGTGACCTGCGCTATTACAGTGGCAAGGATATCAATCTGCGTCGCAGTGTGCCTTTTGTTGTCATTTTGCTGATCGTGCTGGCTTTTGTGCTGATTTCATATAGCCCGCCCGAGGTACTGTTTGCCGTATTCCTCGTGTATGGGGTTTCTGGCTATGTTATGTGGCTATGGAGCAAGCGCACATCCAAGACCGCACCCGTCGACCATTCACCGCCTTCCACATAATCTCAGGTTTGCCAGTTTAATGCCCGTGTTGCAAGGCTTGCAGCACGGGTTTTATTTTGTCTCCGATATAGATTTGCGGGTTGGAATAGCCATCTGTTTTCCCGGCTTGCTGCTCGCGTTCGCGGATGATGGGCAATGCATGCTGGAAAGCTTCTTCGAAAGAGCCGGTGTCGCGTAATGCTTCGTTGAATACGGCGCGACCAAAGAATGTTAGCTCAGAGCCGCTGCCGCAGCCAAAGGATGTGTGTGTTGCATCGGCTGCCGTCATGATCAGGGTGTTGTCATTCTGCAATGGTGCGATCCAGCTACCGGAATAACAGGCAGAAACGACGATGATGCGGTGCTTGATGCCAGCTTTGTCCAGCCAGAGGTTCAGGGTCTGCGGGGTCAGTGCATCCATTTCCAGCGGCCACAAGGATGCGCTGAGTTCGCCATTCTGTGCGCCATGCGAGGTGAGGTAAACCAGCAGTACATCCTCTTCGGGATTCATGAGGTTGGCGACGCGGTTGATGGCTCGCTCCAGGTTTTCCAGGCTGGCCCAGGGCAGGCTTTCCAAGGTGGCAGGATGGTTGACGAGTTCCTGCATATGCCCGCTCGCATCGAAGCGCTCTTCGAGCACAGCATTGACCATGCTACTCTCACGCAAGAACACTTCATCATCGCCATAAGGAGCATAGCTGATGCTGAATAGATCAACCACGCCAGGGCGTTGTGGCTTGATGGCAGCCCGTTGTTTGCTGGCGAGTTGTAGCTGTGTTTCAAGATTCTCTTGCGTCAGTTGCAGGGTGTTTTCTGCCACGGTACTTTCTTCCTCATAGGGCTGCCAATACATAGGTGGCTGGGAAAGATGGACGATGACAGGCGCACCAAAGGAAAACAGGCCAGCCAGCAGGATCAGCTTGACTGGTACTTGCGTGCTGCGCGTGAGCAGCAGCCAGAACGCCAGGGCTGCCCAGCTAGTCATGGCGATGTATAGTGCCCAATGCCAGCTGCTGCTTTCCAGGCCTAGTGGCTGGATCACCCCCATGTAAAGAACGGTGCTGAGCACATCCAGCACCAACGCCTGGGTGGTGCCGATGGCAAATAATGCGGCAGCCTGTGTCTTGAGGCCTCGTTCACGCGCATGGTCGCTGAGATACCAACACAGCCAGAGCATAAGTAGTGTGATCATCCAGCCCCAGAGCAGTGCCTTGGGGAAAAATTCCGCCGGGCCGGGTACGACCAGTCGCCCCATGAGAATACTGGCGGCAGTGGTGATGAGTAACAGCCACAATAGTTGTACCGGCGTAATGCGTAGGTTGCGGACATGAGTGCGGTGGAAAAATGCGCTGTGAAATCCAAGCCGGAAAAAGGTACGCAATGGAGTGGTCGGTTGAGACATGCTGGCCTGTGACTGATTGGGGGAGATGTTTGTCATCCTGCCTCAAATTTGCCTGCGCGCCAAGGCGTTGGCTTGCCTTGCGTGGAGAAAAGAATTATATTCAATCACCTATGCAAACCTTCAGGCAAAATCCAGATTTTCCTGTTGCTTGGGCCTTCCTGGCCCTGGCAAGCCTAATGCTGCGCGGCCCGCGCTAGTATTTCCTCCTACCCAGCTTAGCCATACCTATTGAGACGCTGAACTCTCATTTAACTCCCCAAACCTTGATGGAATCCAGGCCATGACACAGAACCAGCTCATCATTTTTGATACCACCTTGCGCGACGGCGAGCAAAGCCCAGGCGCGGCCATGACCAAGGAAGAGAAGCTGCGCATTGCCCGTCAACTGGAGAAGTTGGGCGTCAATGTCATCGAGGCCGGGTTTGCGGCGGCGAGCCCAGGAGACTTCGATGCCATTCGCGCTATTGCCGAGGCGATTACCGAATCTACCGTCTGTTCACTCGCGCGTGCCAACGAAAATGATATCCGCCGTGCAGGTGAGGCTATCCAGCCTGCTAAGAAACGCCGCATCCATACCTTTATCGCAACCAGCCCCATTCACATGCAGAACAAGCTGCGTATGACGCCAGAGCAAGTGTTGGAGCGTGCCGTGCAAGCGGTGAAGTGGGCGCTGGAATATACCGATGACGTTGAGTTCTCAGCCGAGGATGCCGTACGTTCCGACATGGATTTCCTAGTGCAAGTGTTCGATGCCGTGATCGCGGCTGGCGCCAAGACCATCAATGTGCCTGATACTGTAGGTTATTCCGTACCGCAGCAATGGGGTGAGCGCATGGCACAACTCATTGCCCGCGTGAAGGATGCTGACAAAGTAGTATGGTCTACCCATTGCCATAACGACCTCGGCATGGCCGTGGCCAACTCACTTTCTGCGGTATTGGCTGGTGCGCGGCAGGTGGAGTGCACCATTAACGGCCTGGGGGAGCGCGCGGGTAATGCCAGCCTGGAAGAGGTCGTAATGGCGGTGAAGACACGTCGTGACGTGTTCCAGCTTGATACCACAATCGATACTACGCAGATTGTCACTGCATCCAAGCTGGTATCCACCATCACTGGTTATCCTGTGCAACCCAATAAAGCGATTGTAGGCGCAAATGCTTTTGCTCATGAGTCCGGCATCCATCAGGATGGCGTACTCAAGCATCGCGAGACTTACGAGATCATGCGTGCCGAAGATGTAGGCTGGGGCGCTAACAAGCTGACGCTGGGTAAACTCTCCGGGCGTAATGCTTTCCGCACCCGCCTGACCGAGCTGGGTATTACCCTGGAAAGTGATGATGCACTTAACGCAGCATTTGCGCGCTTTAAGGAGTTGGCAGACAAGAAATCCGAGATATTCGACGAGGATATTCAGGCACTTGTCAGCGATAACGTGGTCAATGAGGAAAGCTTCAAGCTGAGTTATCTGCATGTCGCATCGCAGACTGGGGAAACTCCACATGCTGAAGTGGCTGTGGCAGAAAATGGTATTGAGCGTCGAGCTGATGCAGTGGGCGGTGGCCCTGTGGACGCTGCCTTCAAGGCGATTGAGAAGATCGTCAATAGTGGTGCCGAGTTGCTGCTTTATTCCGTCAACAATATTACTAGCGGTACTGATGCACAGGGTGAGGTGACGGTGCGCTTGTCCAAGGGGGGGCGCATTGTCAACGGCCAGGGTGCTGATACCGATATCGTGATCGCCTCGGCCAAAGCCTATCTCAATGGTCTTAACAAGCTGCATGCCAATGCTGAGCGGGCGCACCCGCAGGTATAGCAAGCAGAACAATGCGGTATTAACTCAATAATTGATGTCATCAAGGTAAAAGTAAAGGAATCCTCATGTTGCAAGGTGCAATCCAGGTCACAAGTTTTGATATGGACCGGCTGTTTTCCATGATTGAGCAATTGCGCAAGAACGGTTTTCCAGAGGTGGGTAACCTAGCCCGCCTTGAAGATGAACTAGCGCGTAGTGAGGAGGTGGCCTCCGAGCAGGTTGGCGCAGATGTAGTGACCATGAATTCGCGCGTGTTGCTACGTGACGAGGCGAATGGGCATGAAATGCATTGCACGCTGGTGTTTCCTGTCGATGCCGATGCTTCGGCAAACCGTATTTCAGTAGTCGCCCCGCTAGGGACGGCTATTCTGGGGTACCGTGTTGGGGATGTGATTGATTGGCCAATGCCAGGTGGTGTACGTCAATACAAGATTCTGGAGATTGATTACCAGCCAGAAGCCGCGGGCGATTTTCATTTGTAAAAGTGGAATAAGACGTGAAAAAGGCGCCTTGGAGGCGCCTTTTTTATTGCTGGTGTATCAGTGATGATTAGTGCTTGGTCTTCAGGTAACGCTTGTCACTGAACGTGGCAAGCCAGTGAGGGCGAAACGCAGTCATCAAGGTGACGGCCATACCGGTGAGAAACGCTTCGGACCAGGCAATCAGGATGAAGTAAGGCAGATAATTGCTGAATAAGTAGTTTGCTGGATAAACCTGCATGGCACTTAAAGCCAAGACTGCGACCAAGCCAGACAGGCTAATGGTGAGGCCTGCGCAAGCAAAGCCGCAGGCAAAGATGTAAATGACTAGGTGGTTGGGGAGCTTGCTGTCGATCAACCTAAACAAGTTATAGCTAAAGGCTACTGGGATAGCCGCCATGATCAGAAAATTGAGCCCCAAGGATTGCCAACCTGCCATGCCGAAAGCGGTGACACTAGCGAGAATCAGGGCCAGTGCTATCAGTGCCAGTTGCCAGCGGAACATCAGACATAAAGCTGTGGCGCCAAGGAGATGAATGTTGAGGCCTGGGCGTATGCCCGCCTTGACGCTCCAGATCAGCATCAACACCACGATAGAGCCTAGGAAAACGTGTTGTAACGGGGAGGTGCTTAAATGCTTCCAGGGTGCCGTGATGAAGGCATAAGCGAGCAGCGCCAGCGCCAACGCGTTGGCGATCCATTGCCATGCTGTCGGTACCAGGTAATCAGGTAAGTTCATGACCCACTGAGGCTGGTGGTATTGGCTGGTTTGAGGTCGCGTACTTAAGTGTCATAAGCTAAACTCTAGCAATTTTGCCGTAGATGGAGAAACATTTTGCAACTCGCATTGTTTGATCTCGATAACACGCTGTTGGCTGGTGATAGCGATTTTCAGTGGGGCCAGTTCCTCATCAGCAAAGGATTGCTCAACGAACAAGAGCATCTTGCCAAGAATCTGGCTTTCTACGAGGACTACAAAGCCGGTCGGCTGGATATTTATGCTTTCCTGGATTTCCAGCTTAAGCCCTTGAGCGAGCATCCGCGTAGTGAGCTGGATGCCTTGCATCGCGAATACATGAAAGAGAAAATTCAGCCCATGATCACCGAAAAGGCGCGTGCGCTGGTGGAGAAACATCGCCAGAACGGTGACTTGTTAATGATTATTACCGCGACTAATAGCTTTGTGACAGGCCCGATTGCAAAGACGTTTGGCATCGACAACCTGATTGGCACTACGCCTGAAGAGGTGAATGGAGAGTTCACCGGCAAGGTGGTTGGCACGCCCAGTTTCCAGGCTGGCAAGATCACTAGACTCAAGGAGTGGTTGGCTACCCGCGGACAATCGTTGAGTGATTTTGACACTACCTGGTTCTATAGTGATTCCCACAATGACTTACCGCTCATGGAGTTGGTGGACAAACCCGTGGCTGTAGATCCTGATGCCACATTGAAAGTGCACGCTGAACAGGCTGGCTGGCCTATTATCAGCCTACGTTGAGCCGATAAGGGCGTGTTAGCGGTGCAGCAGGATTTCGAGTACAAACTTGCTGCCCGCATATGCCAGCAACAATAATACAAACCCGCTTAGTGTCCAGCGCACGGCTGTCTTGCCGCGCCAGCCGTAGCGATAGCGCCCAAACAGTAGCCCGCCGAAGATCAGCCATGAGAGCATGGTGAACACATTTTTGTGGTTGAACTGGAACGGTTGATCAAACAACAGTTCAGAGAACATCATGCCGCTGATCAAGGTTAACGTCAGCAGGATAAATCCCAGCGTAATGATGCGGAACAGCAGGTTTTCCATGGTCATGAGCGGCGGGAAATCAGGCAGCTTGAGCCAGCTTGATTTCTGGTGCAGCTTGCGCTCCGCAGCTGTCATCAGCAAGGCATGCAGTGCGGCAAAAGTTAGCAAGCTATAAGCCAGCATTGCAATGACCAAGTGGGCTACAAACAAGGGCTGGTCAGCATAAGGAATCACATGTGACTCAGGCTGCCATGCCTGTAATAGCACGAAGAACGCAGCTGGAGGTAGTACAAAAGCTTGCAGGCTATGTAAGTGGTGCTTGAGGTTGGTGACCCAGTAAATCAGTACCGTGAGCCAGAGAATGGTTGAGAGGGCGTTGGTCAGGCTAAGGTTCAGGCCCTGTGAAAATAGGGTGCAATATAGCGAGAGCGCATGCAACACCAACCCAACGGCAATCAGGCCGGAAGGCCAAAGTGGATTGGAGGGTGCCGATGTGCCATTGTTTTTGCTCTGGCGCCAGTAATTGGTAGCCACCAAGAGGTAAATCAATGCGGTAATAAAAGGCAGAAACGCAATCATACGGGATGAGTTGGGTTAGAATTCATATATTCACAACACTATAACATGCAGCCGCACTCCACATACGCTAATCCATGTGCGGTAGCTATCGGTAGCCATCATGCTTGAAAACCTCAGTAGCAGATTACAACAAGTCGTCAAAACCCTGCGTGGGCATGCACGACTTTCCGAAGACAACATTACCGATGCCATGCGCGAAGTTCGCATGGCCTTGCTTGAGGCCGATGTTGCCTTGCCAGTGGTCAAGGATTTCGTCAATCAAGTCAAGGAGCGCGCCGTAGGCCGCGAAGTGCTGCAAAGTCTCTCGCCAGGTCAGGCTGTCATCCAGGTGGTGCACGAAGAGCTTACCCGCCTGATGGGTGAGCAGAATGTTGGCCTAAACCTGGCAACCAATCCTCCCGCGATTGTATTGATGGCTGGCTTGCAGGGGTCTGGTAAAACCACTACATCAGCCAAGCTGGCGCGCTTGCTGAAAAGCGAGAAAAAGAAAGTACTGCTGGCCAGTGCCGACGTTTACCGACCAGCCGCGATCGAGCAGTTGAAAACCCTGGCCAAGAGCCTGGAAGTAGACTGTTTTGATTCCAATGCCACGCAAAAGCCCGCCGACATTGCTGCGCAAGCACTAGATTTCGCCAAACGCCATTTTTATGATGTGCTGATCTTCGATACCGCGGGACGCCTGGGTATTGATGAAGCCATGATGGCCGAGATCAAGCAGTTACATGAATTGCTTAACCCAATTGAAACCCTGTTCGTGGTCGATGCCATGCAGGGCCAGGATGCAGTCAATACTGCACGCGCCTTTGGTGAAACCCTGCCGTTGACAGGTGTGGTGCTCACCAAGCTTGACGGTGATGCACGCGGTGGTGCGGCATTGTCCGTACGTCATGTGACAGGAAAACCGATCAAGTACATCGGTGTCAGCGAAAAAGTGGATGGTATTGAATTGTTCCACCCCGAACGCATGGCCTCTCGTGTGCTGGGCATGGGCGATGTGCTTTCGTTGATTGAGCAGGCGCAGAAGAATGTCGACCTAGAAGAAGCCAAGAAACTGGCAGACAAGGTCAAGTCGGGCAAGAATTTCGATCTTGAGGATTTTAAGGCGCAAATGCTGCAAATGCGCAAAATGGGTGGCATGGGCTCCTTGATGGACAAAATGCCTGCGCAGATTTCCGGCATGATGGGTCAGGTCAATAGTGAGGCTGGCGATAAAGCTTTACGTCGCATCGAAGGCATCATCAATGCCATGACGCCATTAGAGCGCCGCAAGCCCGAGATTATCAAGGCGACACGCAAGCGCCGTATTGCCGCTGGCTCTGGGGTACAGGTGCAGGAGGTTAATCGCTTGCTCAACCAGTTCGAGGAAGTGCAGAAGATGATGAAAATGTTCTCCAAGGGAGGTATGAGCAAAATCATGCGGAGCATGCAGGGCCGTTTTCCAGGCATGAGGTAACCAGCAGGAAATGCTTTTTCGTCCATAGGCTTGCATACACCGATCCCTTTCTTTAGGCCTGAAACTAAGAGAATTTAAAATCCAGCATTGACGTCAGCAGCACTTTTCTTCATAATTGCGCGCTTTCCGAGATGAGAGTCTCATCTCACGGGCCGTTAGCTCAGTTGGTAGAGCAGCGGACTTTTAATCCGTTTGTCGCAGGTTCGAGTCCCGCACGGCCCACCAGTTTTATAAAAGGTTACGCAATTGCGTAACCTTTTTTCGTTTCAAGGCTGCGATTGCAGTGTCTTTCACGTTGTTTTTTCCTAAGCGGTTTGATTTTTTGTGAGGTTGCGTTATGCAGGCAGGTCATCATCCATCTATTCATAACCGCTGGCTGGCGCTGATGATCTTATGTTTTGGCGTGTTGATGATTGTGCTTGATACCACGATTGTGAATGTGGCCTTACCATCGATCCGCGCTGATCTTGGCTTTAGTGAAACTTCGCTGGTTTGGGTGGTGAATGCCTATATGCTCACTTTCGGTGGTTTTTTGCTACTGGGCGGACGCTTGGGGGATTTTTTCGGGCAGCGGCGTTTGTTCTTGATCGGCATTGCTTCGTTTACGATGGCATCTCTGGTTTGCGGTATGGCAGTGACGCAGCAGCAACTGGTCTGGGCACGCGCTGTGCAAGGCCTGGGCGGGGCGGTCGTGTCTGCTGTGGCATTGTCGTTGATCATGAATTTGTTTACAGAGCAACGCGAGCGGGCCAAGGCGATGGGAGTGTATGGTTTCGTCTGCGCTGGTGGGGGTAGTCTGGGCGTATTGCTGGGTGGCGTACTGACTAGCACTTGGAGTTGGCACTGGATTTTTCTGGTTAATCTGCCTATCGGTATCGTGGTCTATATTCTGTGTTGGAAGTTATTGCCTGCACACATGGCTGAATCACGCCCACAAAAGCTGGATATTGGCGGGGCAATGAGCATCACAGCATCAATGATGTTGGTGGTGTATGCTATTGTGAATGGCAATGAAGCTGGATGGCTGTCCGCACAGACATTGGGTTTGTTCGCACTGTCGGCATTTTTGTTTGCGTGGTTTATCGGGTTGCAGTTGCACCTGGCTGCGCCATTGATGCCTTTGAGTTTGTTCCGGCAGCGTAATGTGACGGTGGCCAATGTGGTAGCTGTACTATGGGCAGCAGCCTTGTTTGCCTGGTTCTTCATGTCCGCGCTGTATATGCAATTTGTGCTGGGTTATGACGCCTTGCAAGTGGGGCTTGCGTTTCTGCCGGCAAATGTGGTGATGGCTTTATTTTCACTCGGGTTGTCAGCATGGCTGGTCATGCGGATTGGTATCCGTGCATCGTTAACCCTAGGGTTGCTATTAGCTGCGGGGGGCTTGGGATGGTTTGCTTGTGCGCCGTTAGATGGTCAATTCTGGCGCGATATTTTTCCCGCCATGGTGTTATTGGGGCTTGGCGGTGGTATCGCTTTTAACCCTTTGCTCTTGGCGGCAATGAATGATGTGGCTCCTGCGGATTCTGGCCTGGCGTCGGGAATGGTGAATACTGCTTTTATGATGGGCGGTGCAGTTGGCTTGGCTGTGTTGGCAAGTTTGGCTGCGCTGATGAGTCAGCAATCGTTGGCGCAGGGCAATGCCTTGTCTGTCGCTTTGCTGGCAGGCTACCAACTGGCCTTCTTGCTTGGCGCGGCTGCGGCTGCCATTGGCGCTGGCTTGGCATTGATGTTGATGCGCGAATCCAAGCTAGGGCGAGCAGCATCTACCCATATGCATTAAGCGCTCGCGTACTGGTTGCTTTACGCCCGGTGGTACCGGGCTTTTTTATGCGGTGATACTTTTTTGAGTGCTAGGTGATGTCAATGTGCGCACCATGTAGCATGCGTCCACATCGTAGCTACTTAGCTTAGCGGCAGGGACGAGATGGTTGGCTGGTTGGAATCGCTGCTTCTGCCAGAAATGGGAGGATTGATTGACCGCGATCAACGAGAGGTTGCCCAAGCCTGCGCCGAGCGCATGCTCATAGAGATGCGCGAGGATTTCACCTGTGGCGTTTGTGCCGCGTGCGGTAGGCAGCAGTGCAATGTCATGCAGATAGTAGCTGCTAGCTAGGTTGGGCAATGCATGTAGCATGATGTTGAGGGATGGTGGTGTGCCCAGCTCCCAGGGATGACTAATCAGGTAGCCGCAGAGTTGGCCTGAGTGTTGTCGTACCCAGCATCCTTGCGGATATAGCCGTTGACGCTCAATGAAGATGGCTTCATCCTCAGGGTAGCCGGGATGCACCTGGGCCGCTATTTGTATGACGGCTGGCAAGTCGCTCGCTTGCATCGGCCGCCATGAAGCCTTGGGCTGCATGCGATACCTGCGCGAATTACTCGGTTTCTGCCTGGCGTTTGCGGCGCTGGCGTACGCTTTCGGCAAGGGTGTCGAGCAGGGTGATGGAGTCGTCCCAACCCAGGCAAGCGTCGGTGATGGATTTGCCGTACTCGAGTTGGCAGCCGGGGATTAAGTCCTGTCGGCCTTCGTTGATGTGCGACTCGATCATCATGCCGACAATGCGGTCATCGCCGCTGGATATCTGGCTGGCGACATCGGCGACAACATCGATCTGGCGCTTGAATTGCTTGAGGCTGTTAGCATGCGAGCAGTCGATCATGACTTTAGCGGCTAAGCCGGAATGTGCAAGCTCGCGCGCGGCATCTTCCACACTGGCAGCATCGTAGTTCGGGGTTTTGCCACCGCGCAGTATCACGTGGCAATCTTCATTACCGCTGGTTGAGATGATGGCAGAGCGACCTTCCTTGGTCACGGACAGGAAGTGGTGCGGGCTCGCTGCGGCTTTGATGGCATCCACGGCAATGCGGATGTTGCCATCTGTGCCATTCTTGAAGCCTACCGGGCAGGAGAGGCCTGAAGCCAATTCTCGGTGTATCTGCGACTCTGTGGTGCGCGCACCGATCGCTCCCCAACTGACTAGGTCGGCAGTGTATTGTGGGGTAATGACGTCGAGAAACTCCGTGCCGGCAGGCATGCCGAGGTCATTGACGTCCAGCAGGAATTTACGTGCCAGTTCCAGACCTTCGTTGATGCGGTAGCTACCATCGAGGAAAGGGTCATTGATCAGACCTTTCCAGCCGACAGTGGTGCGCGGCTTCTCGAAGTAGACGCGCATGACAAGCAACAACTCATGCTCGAAGCGCGCGCGCAGGGCGACCAAGCGGCGGGCATATTCCAGGCCTGCGTCATAGTCGTGAATAGAGCAGGGGCCGATGATGACAAGCAGGCGGTCATCGGCGCTATGTAGGATTTTATGAATGGCGCTGCGGGTTGCCACGATATTGTCTGTGGCAGCCTGGCTGGCAGGCAGCTCTTCAAGCAGCTCGGACGGTAATCTCAGCTCCTTGATTTCCTTGATGCGAACATCGTCAGTCGCAATTTTCTGGTATGGGCTCATTCTTTTTCTCACCGTCGCCCGGAGGGTAACCAAGCATGGCACGGTATTGGTATTGTAAAAAAGTCGATTATTATAACTTTATGCGGGGCTTCATGCCTGAGTTTGTGTCTTGACCGTCATGATGCAGCCTGCAGATGTCAGGCTTATGGCGCGATAGGCGTTGTTTTGCACACAAAGGTGTGAAAGCCGGGTTTGGGACCATCGATCTTGTCGAAATAGCCGTCTGATGAAGTTTGCAAGCTGCCTTGCGGGCAGGTGAACATCGAGGGCGCTGATTCTGCAAGGGGCACGTAGCTTGCAATGCGGCCATTGGCATCGCGGCTGGCAATCAGCTTGTAGAAAATGCGGCGATTGCCTTCTTCGGCAATTTCAGAGGTGGTCCAGCACATATCGCCGTAAAAATAGGCGTCGATCTTGTCTGTTTTGTAATCGGCAAACACCACGCCGCCAATCACCTCGCTACCATGCTCGGGCTTGAAGTTGCCATAATCCTTGCATACAGCCATGGCGCTGGTGCCGTATAGCATTAGCGATGCAAGCAGGATGATAGTGAGCTTGTTCATGCGTATTCTTCCTCAAGATGCAATATTGTTTTCCGGCTATTCTCGCACAATCGCCGTGGTGGTCGTAGCGAGTCGTGGTTGAGCGATGTGGAACTCTAGCCCCTGTGTTTGATCTCATTGGGCATGCCAGAATAAAATAATAGTGATTAACAATATCAAGAGTTGTCACTCAAGCAATATTCATCTGCCCACCTGCTTATGTCAGCAATGGGTGAGTCTATCGGGGAGGCTTGCCAAGGTGCCCTGTGAATCGTGATCGTCAAGATAATGTGCCACACATCGTGCGCTCCTTGTGCCTGCAAGTGAAATGCAGATCATCATGTATGGATAACGGGCCTGATTCCTCAATGTCTCAGAGGATAGCGTCAGAAAGGATTAATTTTGTATCGTGTTGTGTTGAATCGATTGAGTGTTGCCTACCTTGTGGTGGCAAGTGTGAGTGCGTTGCCATTATCAGCTGCAGCTGATGAAATTCGTCTTAAGAATGGTGATGTGATCACTGGTAAAGTGGTTCGCAAGTTCAATGAGAAGGTTGTGTTCAAGACCTCTTATGCGGGTGATATCCAGGTCGCTTGGTCTGAGATTGAGACAATCAAGACAGATGAGCCGCTTGCTGTGACGCTGACGGACCGCAGTAACTTGAAGACGACGCTGGAAAGTTATGATTCAGGCAAGGCGACCATCAAGCTGGCACAACTGGATGACGATGATGAGGATGGCAAAAAGCAATACGAAGAAAAAGAGATTCCCCTGGCCGACTTACTGTATATCAATCCCACGCCCGAATTATCTGGTGTCGGGGTGAATTGGAGTGGCCGTATCAATCTGGGCGGCTCGGTGACGCAGGGTAATACCGATACCACCACGCTCCGTCTTGATGGAGAGTCGATAGCACGTACGCTCAACCATCGTCTGACAGTGGCTGCTGTAGTCAATCGCGCAACCAACAATGGCGAGAATACCCAATTTAATAACCGATCTTCCATTAAGCTGGATCGCTTCATCAGCAATAAGTGGTATGTCTATGCCAATAACACGCTGGAAAATGATCGCTTCCGTGATATCAAGCTACGGACAATGACAGGTATTGGTAGTGGTTACCAGATATACGAACGACCAGACCGCAATCTTTTTGTCGAAGGTGGTCTGAACTATGTAACGGTTAATTATTATGATGCGGAAAATGAAAGCTACCCAGGCGCACGCTGGGCTTTAAAGTATGACCACCGCATTTTTGGTGGTAGCACCCAGTTTTTCCATGAGCACGAAGTGTTACTGGGCCTCGATAGTGCAAGTAATGCGTTGGCATTCACCAAGACAGGCTTGCGTTTCCCTATCATCAATAATTTCAACGCATCTATCCAATACAATCTGGATTGGGCAGGCCAGCCAGCAGAAGGGCGTAAGAGTACGGATAGTGCTTTGATCTTTAATCTTGGTTATGTCTGGCAGTAGCGGATGTCATCAGCGTAGCGCGCCTTGCGCGCCATTTTGCCACTTGTTGCCAGCGCATGATGTACCTTAGCAGGATGGTGATCACCATAAAGGTCAGTAGGTGTGCTAAACCCGCATAAATGCTGACCAGCAAAATATGTGTCAATGCACTGGTCATGACCAGTGGTAATAATGCCATCAAGGCGATCAGAAAGATCAGAGGCATGGTTGGGTCTCCTTGCTGGGTTGCAACATCATGAAGTTTTAAGCATGAAATGCGCCAGGAAAGCATGACGAATACTCAATCTTTTCAATAGGGTGCCGTTAATTGACCAAGGGACAAAGTTCCTTTCCTCCTTGTTGATAAAATGATGCAACAAGCCAAGTTACAATAAGCGCTATATTTTCTGGGCCAAAGACTCTAAAAAAACATGTTTTCTGACCAGGGCAGCCAATTTAGCATTGCGCCAGGTGGGTGGAGATTTTTCTCCCCCCTGATGGTGGCGGCCCTAATCGGTGTTTGTCTGCTGGGCGTTGCATTCTATATCCACCATGTGGATCACCAAGCCAAGATCAAGGATGAGCGCCATTATGTGTCAACGCTGGCAGCGGGGGTGCGTGCTCGCATTGAAGGGGAGTTAAATAGCTCTATTCATCTTGGCTTGGGAATATCTACGTATGTGGCGGCTAACCCCAATTTCAATGCTGATAGTTTTAATCGTGTTGTAGCCAGCCTAGTGCATTATGGGCGTCACCTTAAAACCATCACCATGGCACCAGGCAATGTGGTGCGCTACGTTTATCCATTGGCTGGTAATGAGAGGTTGCTTGGATTACGTTATCAGGCAACCTCTCATGATCATGAAGTGTCTTTAGAGGAATCCAGGCATCCGGAGTTAATCGGCCCAATTGATCTGGTACAAGGTGGGCGCGGCATGGTGCATCGCTTGCCGCTATTCGTGTTTGACCAGGCTGGCAATGAGTCCTACTGGGGTACTGCGACGATAGCGCTGGATATCAACAGCCTGTTGCAAGCGGCAGGCCTTGAAGTGCATGGCCCCGTCCTCAGCTATGCCTTGCGTCGTCTTGATGCACGCGGTCATGCAGAAATGATTAGTGGCGACAGTGCTTTGTTTAGCCGTAACCCGGTTTTGCTGGACATTGGTCTGGATGGTCAATCCTTCTGGCAATTGGCCAGCATACCCACCAATGGGTGGGGCTACCTTGCCAAGCCAGATGACTGGATTGTCTGGGTTGGAGGATTGTTGGCCTTGGCTCTTGCAACCCTGACCTATGTCTGGCTGCGTACTATCCAGCAATTGCGCCAGCGCGATGCCCGAACCCGTCTTGCAACGAGTGTGTTTACCTCATCTAGTGAAGGCATGCTGATTGCCAGCCCCAGCGATGAGGTTATTGGTATCAATCCCGCAGTGACAGCGCTGACAGGATATTCGGCAGATGAGTTGTTGGGGATGCCTGTGAGTTTTCTTGCCGCTGAGCAGGATATGTCGGAAAGCCGGCAGCAAGCCTATTTTTCAGTCACTGAGACAGGAATTTGGCAAGGCGAAACCGTAATGCGGCATAAGTTGGGGCATACCTTCCCGGTAGCGCTGACCATTACTACTGTTGTTGGTATGGATGGTCATGCTGATTGCTATATCAATACCTTTAGCGATATCAGCGAACGCAAAGCCAATGAGGCGAGAATTCATGACCTCGCTCACACCGACACCCTGACTGGATTGCCAAACCGGATGAGCCTGTATAACTGGTTGGGTGAGCGGTTGGCAAAAGCCCAAGTGATTGGGGTGATGATTCTGGATTTGGATAATTTCAAGATCATTAATGATACTTTGGGACACCATGTGGGAGATCAATTGCTGGTGGAGGTGGCACGGCGTCTGGTCTACTGTATGGCACAAGAGGGGATGGTTGCACGGCTGGGTGGTGATGAGTTTGTACTCGTACTTGATGGGGAGTTGGTATCGCAACGGGTAGGAAAAATGGCGGAGCAGGTCTTGCAACGCCTGGCGCAGCCATACCTGATTGAAGGGTATGAGCTGCATTCTTCATCCAGCATTGGCATTGGTATTTATCCACATGATGGTAGTGATGCACATAGCCTGCTCAAGAATGTTGATACGGCGATGTATGAAGCGAAGTCCTCAGGGAAAAATAACTTCAAATTCTTTACCGAGAAAATGCGGGAAGAAATTAATGAGCGCCTGCATATGGAAAATCATCTCCGGCAGGCATTATTGCGCGAAGAGTTTGAGCTACATTACCAGCCCCAGGTAGAGATTGCCAGCGGACGCATGATTGGCATGGAGGCATTGGTGCGTTGGAATCATCCTGAATGGGGGATGGTATACCCGGATAAGTTTATCCGAGTTGCGGAAGATACCAATCTCATTATCCCGCTGGGAGAATGGGTGCTCAAGGAGGCATGCCGGCAGATTAGCCAGTGGAGTCAACAGGGCTTGGATGAGGTGTGTATTTCTGTCAATATTTCTGCGCGTCAATTAAAATCAAGGCACTTGTTCAGCCTGATTGATGACTTGATTGCTACACACAATATCAAGCCAGGCATGCTGGAGCTGGAAATTACTGAAAGTGCAGCGATGGATGATCCCGAGCAAACCATCCCGCGCATGAAAAAATTAAGGAATAAAGGCGTTGCGTTAGCGATTGATGACTTTGGGACGGGCTATTCCTCATTAAGCTATCTCAAATTGCTGCCGTTGACACGCCTGAAAATAGATCGCTCCTTCGTGAAGGATATAGAAACCGACCCCAATGATGCGGCGATTTGTGCTGCGACCATTGCATTGGCTCGGATTCTTGGCTTGGGCTTGGTGGCCGAGGGAGTGGAGACAGAAGCACAATTAGAATACCTACGCGCCCAAGGATGCGATAGCGCCCAAGGATATTATTTCAGTCGGCCCCTGCCAGAAAAAGACATTATGGCGTTTTTCGCCTGTCATCAGCAGGAGATATTATCGTCATGACACTATGATACGGGGAATGGGAGGGGTGTTGCATAGGCTGGTCACATTGATGCTGCTGTGGGTTTTCCATGCTTGTGCGTGGGCGCAGCCTTCCGCATTACATCTGGATAATAGCCAGGGTGTTGTGCATGTTGGCTCATTCCTGCAGTATCTCGAGGATCCTGATCATCAGTTCAGGTTGCAGGATTTACCGCCCTTGCGCGAGGGCGGTGCCTGGAAACCTGCATTGAATGTGCATGGCAATGTGAATCTGGGCTATTCGCACTCTGCCTATTGGTTTGCCTTGCCAATATCTGTGAGTTCCGGCACTACAAGGGAGCGATTGCTCGAGGTGGCCTTCGCCTCGCTTGATCATGTTGAGGTTTATATGCCGGATGACAATGGTGCCTATCAGCGCCAGGTGTCAGGTGATCTCTATCCATTCAAGCAACGCCCTTATCCGCATCGTCATATGGTTTTTCCGCTCAATCTTCCCACGGGCGATCATGTAATTTATATCAGGGTAGAGTCAAAGGGAACATTGACTGTTCCAATCAATATTTGGCAGGTGAAGGCAATGCATGCGCATGATCAATATGCGTATTCATTGCTGAGCCTATATTACGGCGCGTTATTGGCGCTGTTTTTCTACAATTTCCTGATTTATCTCTCAACACGCGAAACCGTTTTCCTGTTTTACGTGGCTTTTGTCGGAAGCATGGTGGTGGCGCAGGCGTCACTGAATGGCTTGGGCAATCAATTTCTTTGGCCTGACTGGCCTGCATGGGGTAACGTAGCATTGCCCTGTGGCATGGCAGCCACGGGGTTTTTCGGCGTATTTTTCAGCCGTATTTTCCTTAACACACGCAGTACTTTCCCACGGCTAGATGCGCTCATGCTGGCATTTGCTGTCTTGTTTGCATTGATTATATTGTCTCCGCTCGCCTTGCCGTATCAATGGTCTGCATTGGCGGTTTCTTTGTCTGGGGTGATATTTGCGTTGTTTGTCACTGTCGTGGCCATCATGTCATATATGCGTCACAACCCTGGAGCGTTTTATTTTCTGCTGGCATGGGGAGCTGTGCTGGCAGGTGTGGTGATTCTCGGGTTGCGTAACATTGGCTGGGTACCCACCAATCCTTTTACCATCTATGCGATGCAGATTGGTTCTGCGATTGAAATGTTGATGTTGTCTTTTGCGTTGGCCGACCGCATCACCATCATGCGCAAGGAAAAAGAGCAGGCGCAGCGCGACACCTTGAATGCCAAGCAGGAACTGGTGGATGCTCTGATCAAGACAGAGCATGAGTTGGAAGAGCGAGTGACGCTACGTACCAAGGAGATTGAGGCGGTCAATACCCAGTTACGCCATAAGGAGCGTGAGCTACGCTATATGGCACTGCATGATGCCCTGACTGGCCTTGCTAACCGAACGCTGATGAATGACAGCCTCAAGCGTGCACTTGCCCGTGCTTGGCGGGACAAGGGCATAGTGGCCGTGTTGCTGGTTGACCTTGATGGCTTCAAGGAAATTAATGATGCCTATGGTCACGCGACAGGAGATATTGTTCTGCAAGTGGTCGCTGCCAGGCTACGTAAAGTAACGCGAGTGAGTGATGTGACAGCACGACTGGGCGGAGATGAGTTTGTCGTGATTCTCGAGGACATTCATGGAGAGGATGATGCCATCCGCATTGCCGAGAAGCTGGTGCAGGAGTTAGCTCGTCCGCTAGAGGGTGGCTTGCATATTTCGGCCAGTATCGGGATTGCCCTGAGTGCAGGGGCCCAGGTTACCGATGATGTGTTGTTGCGGCAAGCCGATAAGGCGATGTATGAAGCAAAACTGGCTGGTCGTAATCGATGGCATGTGGCCGACGGCATGGAGTGTGACAGCATGCGCTGATGGTTAAGCAACTTTTGCTGCATGTGCTTGTCATTTGGAATGGGAGTTCTGCTGCAGATATTTCCCATACAAATCAACATTAATAAGGCAGCGTATGAATATTCTAAAAAAATATAAAAGGTTTTTTCTTTCCTTAATCATCCTTATTGCCGGTGGTATTTTATTTTTTACTGGCGCAAACCAATATCACATGCAGTGGTGGCCGTTTGGCCAAGGTTATTTTGCCAATGTTGATGTCGATGAGATGGTGCCTGAGGCACGCCAAGTCAAACTTTCCTCAATATTCGGTACAGAAGATCTCGAAGTCCGTGAATTGCCATTCAGTGATCAATATCCCACTGGGCCTTTTGAAATGCTGGGTAATAAGCAATTTCTTTTTATCACCAAGTGTGGCGAGGTTTATTTCACCAAAATTAATGCGTCCAGCGAGATCGAGATCACCAAGCATGCCAATCCATTGACCAAGCCAGGGCTGGATGAGCGCGAGGAAAGCAAAGGTGATGACTACGACGGATTGGTGTATTGCAAGGAGCTCGCTGGGGTGAAGGATTCGTTACTGTTGGGCAATACCTTGTACGTTGCTTATACCACCTGGGATCATGAGGCTAACGGGGCAAGGCTTGCAGTATCGGCTTTTGAGCTTGATCAGGACAATGCCGAACTGACATTCCGCAAGGATATCTTTGTCACATATCCCGCAATCAAAGAGCCTTTTCTGGGGCACCAGGTTGGCGGCAAGATGGTGCTAGGGATGGATGATGACACCATGTTCTTGAGTGTTGGAGACTTTTCCAAACCTGATGGCGTGCAGGATCCGGCAACTGCGTTAGGCAAGATGATCAAGATCAACCTGAGGGATGCAAGTGCAGAGATTTATGCCTCTGGATTGCGGTCACCTTCTGGTGGTTTATATTTTGACCGTGATCACCATGAGCTGTGGGAAACCGAGCATGGCCCCAAAGGCGGTGATGAAATCAATCTCATCAAGCAGGGCAAGAATTACGGCTGGCCACTCGTGAGTTATGGCACCTTGTATGAGCGCGAGGGCATGGGCAACTATTATGGCAACAAATATAACTCGCACGAAAAGTTTGAAAAGCCAGCCTTTGTATTCAATCCTTCCATTGGCGTGGGTGCAATCGCTAAATACCCGAAGACCGGCAAGAATGAGTACTGGGAGGGCGGTTTCTTTGTAGCAGGCATGGCAGCTAATAACTTGTTATATATGCGCAAGGAAGGTGAGCGATTGGTGTATGCCGAACCGGTGTTAAGCGACTATCGCATTCGTGCGCTGAAGATAGACAAGAATGGTCGTTTTTTCATGAAAACGGATAACGATCAGTTCCTGTGGATGGAGAAATAGCGAGATTCAGCCAGGTGTAGTATTTAACCTGGCTGTTGTTGCGACTGAGGGAGTTAGCTCGCTGAAGGCTGCAGTGCTATATCCGGTAATGTCAGCAAGTGATATTGCAAAGCATAGAAGATGAAATCTGCATTGCTCTTGATATTGAGCTTCTTGAGTACCCTGCTGCGAAACACACTCACCGCGCCTGCGGTGACATTGAGCTCGCGTGCTACCGTGGCAATCGTCTTGCGTTGAATAAATTTCAGAAACACCTGGAATTCACGTTTTGAAAGCTGCTCATGCGGCAGTGGAGTATGTTCTGCCTTCAAGGAGCGCTGTAGTGGCTCGGGTAGATAGAGATGCCCAGCACAGACGGTTTCAATGGCATTGACCAAGTCAGCCTCACTCGCATATTTGTCGAGATAACCTTTGCAGCCACAACGCATAAAATTGAGTAGGAAATGTTGATCTTCATTGTTGCTGACAAGCAGCACCGGCACACGGGGCGCAATACCCCTTAGTTGAGACAATAACTCCAGGCTGTCTCCCTTGCCCGAAGAAATACAGACGATTACAAGGTCAAGTTGTCCCTTGGCTTTGAGTTTCTTGATTTTTGACTCATCTATTCCCGCCAACACATGCTTGATCTGCAATTCCTTGTGCTGGGAAATCAAATGATTCAGGGCGTAATTGACCAGGCTATCCCGGCTGATCAATGCAATTTTTTTCATGGCATATCAAGTTGACGCAAAGCAGACAACCCCGTCGCAATGAATGGAATCAGTATGTTAACCCATACCTCCGCCAGGGCAATATAGGACGATATAGTGCATCCGTGTAGGAGAAAATCAACAAAACCTTGCTTGATTGAGCGCGTAGGAGCGCGCTGACAATCATTAAAGCACTTGGCCGATGACGACCACGCCTTGTTTTTTCTAATCTGCATCTCAGCCGCTCTAGGCTAAAAACATAACAATCATCTAATGAAAATTTTCTAGGAGACAGATATGGCGACGTTACATAGCGAAGCATCAAGGAGGGAAGAGTGGTTTGTCTTGCCCATTTCATGGCGTGCGATCCTGGCCGGTCTTGCCGTCGCGGTCGCCGTGCAGCTGGTCTTGAGCCTGTTGGGTACAGGTATAGGTTTTAGCTTTGTGGAGCCTGCCTCGGTCGGTGATACGCCATCAGCCAAGGCTTTCGGTATAGGGGCATCTTTATGGTGGATTGTCTCCTGGATATTCTCATTGACTGCGGGGACGATTGTCGCCGTATTGTCTTCTGATGAAATCACGCGTTGTCGTGGTGCCTTGCTCGGGGTTGTGATCTGGGCGCTGGCAACCATAGCGGGTGCTTGTGTCTTTACCAATCTGGCAGGAGGTGTTTTTAAGACCACCGCAGGTGCCGTCGGGCTTGCTGGCAGTGGAGCTGTCGCTGGTGGTGCTTTGCTGGCTGGGAATGTTGGCCCCGGTGTTGGCGGTGAACTCAAGCATGAAGTGGAAGAATTTTTCCGCAATGCCAAGGCTAGCGTGGATCAACAAGTTGCGGATGAGCATCATGGCAAGCACCGTGGAGGCGCTTACTGGCATGTCCTGACCCGCTATTTGGTCAATACCGATGAGTCAAGCAAGGCTATAGACCGTGACCGTGTGGTCACAACCTTGGCAGAGGCTGCTGGTGTTTCCAGAGAGCAGGCCGATGAAGAGGTGAAAAAGCTGGAGGAGGCTTACGCTGCTGGCAAGGAAAAAGCTAAGGAAGCTGCTGACAAGCTCGCTGAGGTGACCGCACATTTTGCCCTATGGGCCACGCTCGGTTTTCTGTTGAGCCTCGCTGCTGCAGTTGTAGCCGGGTCTTGCACAGCACGTGGTTTAGTCCACGCTTCCACAAAAAATACATATTAATTTAGTTAAAAGGAGAAAAATATGCCTTACATCATTGCATGGTTACTGGGTGTACCCATTACGGTTCTGGTCTTGATCTGGCTGATTTTCTAAGAAGCTGGTGATGAGCAAAACGAAGCCCCACATTGTGGGGCTTTTTTATTGGCGATGAGGGCAACGGCGTATCTGGGTGTCAGTCTTCTCTGACAAAAAGTACCACAACCGTCCTATGGGGAGCAGATCTACACTTGGCTATGATGTTTCATACATTGTGGCAACACAGTGCACATTAAGTTGCATGTGTACGCAAAATAATTTGCACAGATCCATGACCAAACAGCATCCATAGCATGACTGTTAAGGAGAATAAAATGAAGACTATCATTCGAGTGCTCGCTCTATCATCCCTTGTCTCGGTGCTGGCCGTGGTTGGCAATGCTGCATCTGCCAGCGAAACCTGCGGCGGTGAATTGCGCCATGCTCTGCCTGTGCAAATGAATAAAGGTGCGATGGTCAGTGTCAGCGATCAAGTCGTGCCTAACCGTCAGGACGGCATATATGCAGGTCATGCCCAACAATTGCGTGCCAAGCCTAATAAGTTTGATCGCTATCAACGGCCTGTGTTGGTAGACAAAGGGATTTGCCACCAGAAGCGTTCTGCCTTCAACAAAACCACCATCAAAATGTAATGTTGAATCCCCTGAATTGCCTGATAAAGGAGAGTAAATGAGATTATCTAATTCAAAGTTGTTTGCTGCAGTACTGGCGCTGGTGCTGGTCTGGGTTATTTTCACTCAGGTTCGTATGCTGGATGGCAAGGCCATAGATACTGCAAAGGCGACTGCCTTGAAGAATATTGAGTATCCTGAGACGGCAAAGTTCGAGAACTTGCAGGAGGTTAAGCACGGCGATGCTAGTGTGGTGTGTGGCGAATATAGTGTGAAGCCCGAGGGTGGTGATTATGATCCTGCCAAGCCTTTTGTCGTGGAAGTGCGTGAAGGAGAAGACGCTCGGTTTAGCGAACTGCCGGAAGATATTGCCCAGTATTGCAATCTTCCAGGAAAGCGTTAATGGTGTAATGAAAGTGATAAAAAAAGCCTGCAATTTGCAGGCTTTTTTATTGGTTTGTTCTATGTTCTAGTTGCTGCTGGCTGAGTGACTTTCAATAGGGGCAATCAGAGGCCAGCGATCATTCATCCAGGCATATTCTTCAGGTGGTTCGGTCGTAATCACGTATACCCTGCGTTCGTCATGATGGGTTGCGATAATGCCTTTGATGGCGTGCCCAGCAGGGATATCAATCCAGTGTGGGTTGCGTTCTAGGTCTCGGCTGAGAAACTCATCGGCAACCAGATCAACAGTCTCAGGCTTGAGTTTGTCCCATTTACCTTGCTCAAGGGATATCTGGCGTGCCCAGCCTCCGATGAAAAAGCCGCCTTCCTTTTCCTCAAGGTTATTGCCCCAGCGTAGCCACTTGATCTGGCCTTCTACACTCTGGATGGGCAATGCCGCCTTGGGATGGGGAAATTCAATACGTTTTTCCATGCCCGAGTGGTCGGTAAGTTTGATTCCTCTGCACATAATAGCGTCCTTCATATAACGGTAATGATTCTAGGAGAATCGTATGAAGGATTGATGACATGCATAAGCCTGAATTTTCTTATCCTGTTGTAGGAGTTTTCCTAATCTTGCCAAGCTTTTATTGTTCCTTAATATGGAATTGTGTAATTGAGATATTTCTATATGTTGGAAATGATGATTTTGGCATACTGTTGAGATTGTTAAATAAGGAGCCTCATGCAATGAAAACAACAAGCAAAGTGCTCGGCCTGATGATTGCGATGGGTTGGATGACGTCTGCTTATGCGGATTTGGCTGCTGTGGAGGCCAATCTAGCCAGGCTCAAGGTGCCGGAAGGGTTCAAGGTAGAGGTCTATGCTGAGGTGCCTGGCGCGCGGCAAATGGCGTTGGGGACTTCGGGCACGGTATACGTCGGTACCCGGGGTAACAAAGTCTATGCCGTAGTTGATAAAAATAAAGATCACAAGGCTGATGAGGTGGTCACGATTCTTGATGACTTAAAGGTTGGCAACGGTGTTGCCATGTGGGATGGGCACCTTTACGTGGCCGAGCAGCACCGCATCACGCGTTATGCTGCACCTGATTTTGACCTCAATCTTCCCTTCAAGCAGATGCGCGAAGTAATCTACGACCAATTGCCAGATAAAGCGCACCACGGCTGGCGTTATATCGCATTTGGTCCAGATAAGAAGCTCTATGTGACGGTAGGCGCACCGTGCAACGTGTGCGACCCACAAGGGATTGAGGCATCGATTATTCGTATGGACCCCGATGGCAAGCACGCGGAAGTATTTGCCAAGGGCGTGCGCAACTCTGTTGGCATGGATTTCCAGCCGGGCACCAATATATTGCACTTCACCGACAACGGCATGGACATGATGGGCGATGATATTCCGCCTGACGAATTCAACGCTGCACCGCAAGCTGGCCTGCATTTTGGTTTTCCTTATGTGGGGGGCCAAGATGCGCGTCCCAAGGATTGGCAGAACAAGAAACCGCCACAAGCTGTGACGCCGCCTGTGCTTGGGTTCCAGGCGCATAGCGCAAACCTGGGCTTCAAGTTCTACACCGGCAAGCAGTTCCCCAGCGCATACCAGGGCAATGCCATCGTCGCCCAGCACGGTTCATGGAACCGCAGCAAACCAGTCGGCTACCAGTTGATGCGCGTGGTGTTCGACGAAAACCACAAGGTGAAATCGAACGAAGTCTTCATCGATGGTTGGCTCAATGACGGCGAGGCCTGGGGCCGCCCTGTCGATGTGTTGCAGCTCAACGATGGCTCCGTGCTGGTGTCCGACGATTATAGCGGCGTCATCTACCGTGTTAGCTACGGCGAGGCCGCCGCGGCTGCACCTGTCCCCGGCAAAAGCGGTCACCAGGCAAAAGTCACTGGACTGAAAATGCCGGAGTCTGCCATTGCACACCCGGACGGCCGCATCTTCGTCAGCGAGATTGGCGAGTTTGGCAAAAACGGCGATGGCAAGATTACCGTGATCAACAAGGATGGCAGCCGCCAGACCCTGGCCGACGGCTTGAATGATCCCAAGGGGCTTGATCTTTTCAACAACCAGCTTTATGTAGCGGATGTGGATCAGGTGCTGAGGATTGGGCTGGATGGTAGCAAGACCGTGATTGCCAGGCCGGGAGATTTCCAGGAAAAGCCGGTTTTTCTCAATGACATCGAGATTGATGGCCTGGGTAATGTCTATGTCTCGGATAGTGGTGATGACAATGGCAAGCATGGTGCGATCTACCAGATATCTCCTGAGGATAGGGTGAGTCAGTTGATCAATGACAAATCCGGTATCAAGCGCCCTAATGGTTTGTTGATGGATGGCCCCGGAAAGCTACTAGTGGCAGATTTCGGTACTGGTAAATTATTCCAGGTGAATTTTGCTGGGAAGAAAGCAAGCGTTACCCTGCTTAACCAGGGGTTTGGTGGTGCTGATGGTTTGGTGCGCGATACAGATGGCTTGCTGTATGTGAGTGATTGGGCTGGTGGCAAGGTCTGGCAGTTTATAGAACCACGCGCAACACCACAATTGATCAGCACAGGGCATCAATCTGCTGCAGATATTGCAGTATCTGCGGATGGGCGTTTTCTATTGATTCCTGACATGAAGGCAGGTGAGCTGGTGCCTTTACCCATCAAGTAAATTGAGTCGTTTTGCATAATAAAAAGCCGGCTTATGCCGGCTTTTTATTGATTAGTCTTAATGGACTATTGCTGGGAGGAAAGATTTGCTAATAAATGGCGGTGCTATTGAGAATTAGTTACTTTATTTAATTGGGGGAGTAATGAAAAAAGTTTCATCATTGTTGTTCTTGCTGTTATCTGTTTCTGCTTCGGCACACGCTGCGAGCGCAGCTTCTGCATCAATCAGTAATTTAAACGTGGCAGTCTTGTCAGGCGATGCTATTAATCTTTTTAATTTACCTGTTAATAGTAATGTCAATATCAATTTGAGCGACTATTTTGGCAGTCATTTGCATGATTATAGATATGCTTATGATCTACCCAGTGTGACCTCAATCAGCTTGACCAATTCGATTGGCAATGCCGCAGCATCTACCAATATCGGTGCTGCAGATCAAAGCTTGTGGGCCACGGCAGCAGCCTATGATGGCTATGTTTCCTCTAGTGCAAGTGGTAGTTTTTTCTTTGATTACACTGCAAATTCACTGGTCTTGTTTACCGCCACGGCAACTGTCTGGGGGCAGGGGAATGCAGGCCAATTTGATGATGCAAACTCATTAGCAAGTTTAAGCCTGTATGATACCTCTTATAGTGATGATGCCTTTTCTAGCACGAGCTATAACTCGACCCTCTCATCTGGAGCTGGCCTAGCATCACCATATTCCGCAACCAAGCAATTGAAGTTCTATTATTTCAGTGATGTCAATTCAAAGCTTCAGTTGACTGCTTCAGTTGATGTTTGGGCAAGTACTGCGCCTGTTCCTGAACCAGAAAGCTACATGTTGTTGCTTGCTGGATTGGGGCTTGTAGGATTTGCTGCTTCTCGCCGCCGCAATTAAAAACCGATTTACTATATAAAAAAGCCAGCATTTGCTGGCTTTTTTATTTTATGTTCGGCGTATCAAGTGTTGAGTAGAGCCGCTTTTGCCGTATCAGGAAGATGAGCATCGAGTTTTTTCGCCAGTAGGTAGGATTGCCGTTGATGATGAGCATCGCGGATGTGTTGGTCTATGAGGGTGACGACATCCTCCACGGTGAGCACATCTTGATAGGCAGAGATACTATCCTTGAGGGTTTGCAGGGTCTCTATGCTTTGTTGTGTGTCGTAAATGGATTGCTCGATATTCGGGTTAAACATCACGGTACTACTCCCCATAAGTGAATCAATGAATGGAGTGATTGTAGTCATGATGATTGTGGTGGCTTATCAGGGCATCCTGATGTTGATGTAGGAGTTGACTGACAACCGTCTCAAGCCATTGAGTGAGTCAGTTTGGACGGTACATCATGGCTTGCTGTAAAGGCGCTTGGTATGTGAGGACTTCACTCTCAACCGTCGCCAGCCGATGACGATGCCACTGGCACTGATGACGATAGCCCCGAGGCTGAAGATGATCATGAATGGCTCACGTAGCCATGGGCGTTCAAGCAGGGGGAGCCAATCCCAGCTATGTAACAGGTTGAACAGCCAGCGGCCCAGGCGGCGACGTTCGTCCAACTGTTCAATGATGGCACCAGAGTATGGGTCGACATGCAGCCACGTATGTGCGGCATCATCAAAGCGTACACGCAACATTGGCAGGCGCCTGGCGTGGTTGCTATACATGCTGTTTTCGGCTCGTGCGAAGTAATAAAAATCGTATGCCTTTACTGATTCCAAGTGAATGGGTTTATCTGGCAGCATGGCCTGCGCTGCTTGGGCCAAAGTAGCAGTAGGCAGCCGTTGCATGGCATGGCCAGGTTGGGCCATGGCGAGGGTTAGGCTTTGCGTCGTGCTCGCATAGGCAGTGAGGTAGGCTTGGCCGTTGATCATGTGCCATTCGATTTCCTTGACTGGCAGGCCAGCATTCAGCAGGTGCTCCACGATGCGTTGCATAGGCCATGGGGATGACATATTAAACAAAGCGCCAGCCTGGTAATCAGCCTGCACCAGCGTAGAGCGGCTATCTGTCAGCTTCCACGGACGCATCGACATCATGCCGCTGAATATCCAGGCAATCAGCAGCGCGCCAAATATCAGCCCGGCTATGTGGTGCCAACGCATGAAACCCTGGCTATAAGGAGAGTGTGAACCGCTGCGATAAGGCTGTGCAAAGCGCCAGCGCATAATGCCTATCACCTGCCCGAGGATGGCAACCACAGAGCCAGCCAAGGATAGATAGATGATGATTTCTGCCCACCACGGCACATCGCGGATGATGTAGAACCAATGCAGCCAGGCACCTAGCCAGTTCCAGATGCGTTCCTGTTTAGTGACATCCAGTAATACCCGTCCGGTGGTGTGGGAGAGGTAGAGCCTGCGCTGGGCGTCGTCATGGATGTATACGACATGAAAAGGACGTTCTGCATCCAGTGCACGCGCCATGCTCCAGGCGTCTTGATGAACTAGGCCGATATATTCTGCCGCTGCACCGTGGCCAAATGTGCTGGCTGAGGCGAGCGCTTGCTGTTCGCTGGTCTGGTTGATCACATCACCAGAGCGGGCATCTACGGCGATTTCTGCCTGGCCTGGGTAAGTCAACAGGTAGCGCGTCTGGCCTGCAATCGAGGTGAGGCGGAGGGTGGTAGGGCTGAGGGATGGATTGGCAGCCATCATGGCCTGTGTGGGTTCTATGCAGCAATGCTTGGCATCCAGCACCGGCAAGCCTGCCAATTGTTCGGAAAAAAGCAGGCGGGGATAGCCGATAAACAACATGACGATCCCCGATATCAACCACAGCACCATGGGGATGCACAAGGCAATCCCCAGCCAGCGGTGCCAGAGGTAGAGTTGGCGTTTCATCTACTAGAAGCGTACATGCAAGGCGACCTCAAGCGTGCGTGGTTCACCCACATAGTAAAGTGCATTGCTTGATTGCACGTAGCGGGCATAGGTTTCATCGGTGAGGTTGCGGATACGGGCCGTGAGGTCTGCATTCTGGCTTACACGATATTTGGTTTGCAAGTCGAACAAGGTGTATGACGGCACCCACTGTGTATTGGCGGTGTTGGCATACACGGAGGCGACATGACGTGCGCCGATGCCTGCTTGCCAATCTGGCGTGATGTCGTAGATGAAGCGCAGGTTGGCGACCTGGTCTGGTGTATTGACGGGCGTCTTGCCTTTGCGTGAAACCGAAACACCGCTCACGCTTTCATTGAAGTCGTCATATTCTGCATTGACCCACGCTACATTCCCTTCTGCCCTCAGCTTGGGTGTGATTTGAAGTGAGGACGCTAATTCAATGCCTTTGGATGTCTGCTGGCCAGCCAAGATAGTGTTATTGGCGTTTTGCGGATCAGTGACGGGGAAATCCCTGCGCACGATCTTGTATGCGGCAATAGTGGCAGTGCCCTTGCCGTCCAGATAGTTCATTTTGCTGCCGAGTTCCAACTGGTAGCCGGTGGAGAGCTTGAAGTTGTTATTGATCTGTCCGACGTTGGCGCTGGTCAAGGTACCTCCTGGTGGTTCAGCGGAGGTACTGTATTGCGCATAGAGATTGGCTTCTTCCGTGACATCGAATACGACGCCTGCACGCCCAGTGATTGTGTTCCAGCCCCGGTTGATATCAGTTGGGTTGACGCCTGGAGTATTGTCGAAATGAAAGTCGATATTGTCATAACGCAAGCCAGTGACCACGGATATACGCTGACTCAGGAACTGACGGTTTTCGATAAAGGCGGATAATGTCTTGGTTTTGGTGCTGCGGCCTTTCTTGAGTGAGTAGCCTGCACCTGCGACATCTGCGAAGTCGTCTGGATTAAAGTTGCCAGGGGCAATGGTGTCAAAAGGGCTACTACTGCTACTGAAGAATGAGGTCGGATAGACTTGTTGCTGATTGATGTTGTAATCCGCACCGAACGACCAATCGCTTTTTAATCCAAACAATTCTCCTTTGTGCACCAGCTCGACACGGTTGCCATTGAGCTCTTGATCATGGCGCTGTAGATAACCACCATATCGGTTGATCTGGGCATTGCCTGATGTATAGCTGTACATCTCCAAATTACGATAGTCGCGTTGGCCGGTGTAATGGTAGAAGGTATTTTTCAATGAGGTTTGATCATTAATCTGGTATTCAGTGATTGACCTTGCCCAGGTCAGGCGCTGCTCATAGCGACCATCGCTCACATTGTAGTTATTGAAGCGGTTGGATTTGTCGATTTTCAGCTTGCCTAGTTTTGGGTTGAGCGTAGGCGTACCCCAGTAGGGGCTGTCTTCCTGTTCCACATGGTGTTCCAGAGCCAGGGTGTGCGACAAATTGGGCGTAATGTCCGCTAGCCAGGACAGTGCCACGCTATTTGCCTCGCGTTCCTGGCGGTCTATATAGCCATTACTGGTATTGCGGCTGAAGTCGAGTCGAACCCAGTTGCTGTCGTTGAGCGCATGATTGATGCCGAATGCCGCTTCCATGGTGTCGTAGCGTGCGTAGCTGAGGCGTGCCTCCCTGATTTCTGCCTCGCGCGTGGCGAGTTTGGTGACATAGTTCAGGCTGCCGCCAACGGAGCCGCTGCCGTAAAGGAATGAAGAAGGGCCGCCGACCAGTTCTACACGATCAAACACCCACGCGTCTACCGGCCGGTTGGCGCTGGTGTATTGCAGGCTGATGCCATTGAAAAGTTGGTTGATTTGCGCGCCATTGAAGCCACGATAGGTAACGAAGCCACCTAGTCCCGGTGGTGCTGAGGCATTGACACCGGGCAGGCTGTTAGCCGCATCTTGAAAGGTGCGTGCGCCAATCTCTTCCATTTTCTTTCGATCTGCTACGGCGACTGAAGCCGGGTTTTCGCGGATCGTTAAGCCCAGGCGCGAGCCAGCTTCTGAGGGTTTGTCGAGATTGAGACCTTTTTGGTCCTTGATCGAAGTTGTTTTGACATTGAGGGTTTCTAGCCTATTGACCTCTTCTTGTTCTTTTTTTGTTTGTTCTGCCTCTTCAGCGTTAGCAATGGGTATGCCTATAGTCGATGAAAACAGGCTGGCGACGATTGTCCTGATCAGCAATGAAGATGAGTTTGTCATAATGTTAGTTGTTATATGGATTGCAGAGGTGATAGCCGTGTTTCATCATCCATGATGAAAAGCAGGGAAATATAACAACATCAAGCGCGGGACATAATGTGACAAATTGCCGCAGCATGCGCAGCCTAGGGGAGGCTGCATGGTTAGGTTTGCGTAAAAAAAGAACCGGAACCCAGAGAGAGAAAGCCCCGGCTTTATAGTATTGCTAGGAAAAGTTAATGCGCCTGTGCGATAGCCAGCCCTTGCTGGGCTTCCTTCTTGCGCTCTGCATCCGCATCTGCACGGCCTGGGCGCGCAGGGGCATCTAATGCCTTGCGATAATATTCAATCGCCTTCTTGTATTCGCCTGATTCAGATAGGTAATCAGCGTAGAAGTAATTGGCATCCACCCCGGCAGGATTTATTTGCAGTGCTTTTTCCAGATAACTCTTGGCTTTTTTCTTGTCGCCAAAACCAATTGGCCAGCCGGGTACACGGTAATAAAGTGTGCCTAAGCTGGTGTAGACCGAGCCTTGCATGATCTCGGGCTGGGTTTTTTCCACTCCGAGTAATAGGTCACGAGATTTCTCTACCAGCTTGAGCGCGCCCAAGCCGCCTTTGGCCTTGGCATAGCCGCTAAGGGTAATGGCTTCCCAGACTTGGGCCTCAGGTGCATTTTGCGAGTTCACTACTAATTGATGTGCTTCTTCAGTGAGTTGCTTGAAAGCAGCCTCCTTGGCATTGTCTGGTGTCTGGTAGTTGGCGATCACCCAGGCGTGTTGCAGCTTGTTCAGGTTGTCGTCGAGTTGGCTATCTGCCCAGGCAGGGCCGGTGAGCCAAGCCAGGCCTAGGGTACTAGTGAGTGCCAACGTGGCAGAGAGCTTACTAACGTGTTTGATCATCATTGCTCCTGAATGCGGGATTGATTGACGTAATGACGTGCCATTTGTGCTTGTTTGCGTATGCCCAAGCTGATGATGGATGGCGCGATGCTGTTGATCCAGGCAAAAATTTTCTCGGGGAAACCTAGGTAGAGTTCATCTTTGCGCTCCTCAATGGCAACGATAATGTCGCTGGCGACTGCCTCAGGTTCATCAATGGTCATGTTGCCGTGATGCATCATGTCGATACTCGCGGCACTGTTGAGCGCTGTGCGGACTGCGCGTGGTGCGACATAGGTGACATGGATTTCGCTACCTGCAAGCTCTCGGCGTAGGGCTTGTGAGAAGCCACGTAGTGCATATTTGCTTGCGCTATAGGTGGCGTAATAAGGGTAAGCAAGCGAGCCGAAAATAGAGCCGACATTGACGATATGCCCGCGATTCACATGCTTGAAATAAGGCAACACGCCGCTGACTAATTGCATCGGCGCAATGGCATTGACTTGCATGAGCTCAGCAATGCGTGCGGAGGATTGTTGCTCAAGTATGGTGAAGTCAAGGATGCCTGCATTGTTGATGAGAATATCAACCTTGCCCCAAGTGCGTAGCACTTGCTCGATAATGCCTTGTGCTGCGTTGGGTGAGCGCAGGTCAGCCAGTACCTCCATGACCCGGGTGTTGCGCATGCGCAATTCGCCAGCCAGCTCCATTAATTTCAGTTCGTTGGAGGCAACGAGTACCAGTTGTGCATCTTGCTCGGCCAATTGATGAGCCAGGTGCCTGCCAATACCGCCGGTGGCACCAGTGAGGATAATGACTTGGTTTTGCAGGATCATGCTGCTTGCTCCTCTGTAAATATCGGCGCAAAGCGCCTGAACAGCTCGGAAAAAATATCGCCATATAGTCGATAGAAAGCTTTGGCGCCATGGATGACCGCCTGCCGGTCGGCCTGCTGGGTGATGTTATTGACCAATCCCGCGTAGAAATCGGTATGGCCGACATCCAGTGCACCATGGGAGGTCAGGTAGGAAAACGCTTGCTTGGGCAAGTTAAGTGTTGATTGAATCGATGTTGCTGCCAGTGAAGCCAGAGCTGTACTGGTACCTTCCAGTACTAGCACCATGCCAAGAAAACCCAATGGATTCTTGCGATCAATCAAGTGATAGGCATAGGCGACCATCAATTCGGTTTCGTGGGAGGGCTGACCATGGCGAACGGCTTCTGCATCGCCACCACAGGCGGTAATGTCGTTCAATATCCATGCCTGGTGGCCAACTTCTTCCTCGATATATTCCGCCATGCCAGTACGCAACCATTCATACGCATCTGGCAGGCGCGAGCCACAAGCCATGAGGAGTGGCACGGTGTGTTTGACGTGGTGATAGGCTTCGCCCAGAAAAGCGATATAAGCCTGCTTGTTGACGTTGCCCTGAGCTCCCGCCTGGATAAGCGGTAGTGACAGCAAGGCCTGCCGTTCGGCTTGAGTTTCTTGCAGCAATGTTTCATAAAAAGCCATGTCAGACTTCTCCATATAAGGCATTCAATTGGGTTTCATAGGTGGCTTGAATGGCCGCACGCTTGATACGTCCATTGCTTGTTGTCAGACCATTCGCGGGGGTGAACGGGCCGGAAGCCCGAATCCAGTGTTGTACCTGGGCATAATCGGGCAGGGTTTGATTGATCTCGTGAAGGCTGGCATCAATGGCCGAGTCGGTAGCCTGGGCATCCACGACCAGTACAGCGGTATTCCATGGTTTTGCCTCGCCAAATACTGCTGCCTGGTGAATACTGGGCGATAGGCATAGCTCGCGCTCTACCCATTCAGGTGCGACATTCCGCCCGAAGGAAGTGATGAAGACGTTCTTTTTACGCGCTGTGATATGCAGGAAGCCATCGGCATCCAGGTGACCGATGTCTCCGGTGTATATGCTTTGTGCTGCCTGTGTCGCACCACCCAGATAACCCTGCATAGCGGGGTAGTGCACGATGATTTCGCCATCCGGCGCAAAGTTGACGCGCACGTGTTGTAACGGCTTGCCTACACTGCCTGGCTTGCGGTGGCGTAATGTGTTGAGGGCGACCACGGATCCGCATTCGGACAATCCATAACCCTCAAATACCGGTAGACCGAGGGCTTCTGCTCTTTTCAGCAGGCGCGGCGATACGCTGGCCCCACCCACGGCAATAAAACGCAAATCGGGCAAGGACATGGGTGAAGATTCTAGGTGCATGACTAGGCCATACAAGAGTTCGGGCGTGAGTACGGCTGTCGTGATCTGGCGTTGTTTAAGCTGGGCTAGTAACAATTGCGCTTGAAAGGTGGAGGAGCCAGTAAGCCCCAGCTTGTTGAGCGGCAAGAGAGTGGTGCTGGTGCCCACCAACAAGGGCGTGTAAATGCCGGCAATGTTTTCCAGTAACGTCGAGAGTGGTAATACGCAGAGGTGTCTATCTCGCAGGCTGGCCCATGATGCCGTCGCTAGTGAGTTCGCTACTTGTGCCATGGTATCTGCCGAGAGGCATACCCCTTTGGGGGTACCTGTGGTGCCTGAGGTATAAGTCACCTTGGCTGTATTCTTTGGAAAGGCCGCAGGATAAGGGTTGCTCAATGCATACATGCCAACTTTGTACTGCCCGGAAGCATCGTGCCATGCCTGTGGGTTGGCATTCAATAAACCAGCGGATTGGTACAGCGCCAGGATGGGCATGCCTTCCTGGGTGAGCAGCATCTTCAAGCCAGCATCGTGCGCTGTATGCAGCAATTGCTCTGCAGAAAAAAACAAGGGCAAGGGGACGACAATCGTTTCTGCAAATGCGCCTGCCAGGTCGGCAATCATCCAACTGATGGAGTTATCCATGAAAATTCCCACCGCCTGCCCTCGATAAGGCTGCAACTGGCTGGCAAGCGAATGCACGGCTTGGAACAATTCCGCATAAGTCAAAGCGCTATTTTCATCTTGCACCGCCACCCGTGTGGGATACAGCACCGCACCATGTGCCAGAGCGAGGATAACTAAATTGTTTGGCTCCTGCTCCCAAAGCAAGCTGTCCACTGAGGTCTCTTCCAGGCAAGTCATCATGATGCGCTCCTGTTTCTGGCAATAGCTAATACCTTGGGTGCACAATCGTAATAAGTGCCCCACCCATTGCGGGCATCTGGTGGTAATCTCTCCAGCCTTGCTTCGCCTAGCGTCACCATGGGGATGGTTAGTTTCTGGAGTGAGTTGTAGAGCGTTGTTGTTGCGGTGAATACGGCCCATTCAGTGGCAGTTTCGTGTAAGTGTCGGCTGATGCAAGACAATAAGGTGCGGATGTCATGGTGGCGGCGTACGGCAAAGTTACCGATCTCGAAGATCAAGGCGCGTGCTACTGCTTGCCCTGTCGAATCCTGCAACGCCTGTTCTATTGAAACATCCAAATAATGTTCAAGAAATAAGTCTTCCTCATTAGCGCGACGCAGACCGCAAGTGGCTAATAGCTCGCCCTTGCGGTTATTCAGGCTCATGATTGTTGGCATGAAATGCGTAATCTTGGCGGCATGAATAGACCAGTATTTCTCACGGATAAAATCCTCCAATCGCTGGCGGCAAGGTGATTGCCTATCATGTAGTGATACAGCAATTTCCTCAGGACAATGAAGAGAGATGTCAGCCTGCTCAGCCGCTTTATGTCGTATCTGAGCTATAGGCAGCGTTGTATCTGCTTGGTATCGAGGGTGCAGCATGTCGCTCGTCCTTGGTGAGTCATCGTATGCTTAATAAATGGCAAGTGATGTGCCAACCTGAACGAACACACAGTTGCTTATAGTAAAACGATGGAAATAGCTTAGGTTGGCAATGGACCCCCCGCAGGAAAACCGCACCAGAACTGGAATTAAGGACAAGGGGGGAGTGGAAAGTAAGAGGCAGTCTTATTCTTGATTGTTACCGTGATACCGTTTAATACGGAATAACCCTGCAAAAATTGTAGATGAATACTGCAATCCTGCATGAAAAAGCGTGAATGAACTGGTGAGCAGCATTGATGGGGGATTCAAGGCTGCTGTCTCAGAGTGAGGGAAGAGTGGACTTATTGAAAATGCAAAAACCGGGTATCGAAACCCAGAGTGAGGTGAATAATATAGAAACACTAGCCATAAGCCGTCTATATTAAATTTACTATTGCTGATGATCAGGTTGCGAATGTATCAATGGAACAATAAATAAAAAGGGTTAGCCTAAGCTAACCCTTTGAAAATTTGGTGCGCCCAAGGGGATGAAGCTGGGCACTGGGTAGACAACATAATTATTTAGAAAATTATCATATTTCAAATTTTATCCAGGGAAGGTCATGAAATTGCTTTGACAACTTACTAGCTTGCTGTGGGTTGATTGAGTGAATGTAAGTGATTAAACCAAACAAGTGGTTGCGAAATCCGATAATTGATCTGAATCCTATCTTGTCGCAATGCTGAGGAATTCCCCATTTTTTTGCGTAATAGCAATGCATTCTCACTTTGTCACGCAACGCCTTTGGAGTGGATGGTATATCTTCATTAACAACTAAACCTGTGATAATTTTGCGCGAACCAGGAGGAATTATTCTGGTTTTTTTCTTATTTGTACGAAAGCCATGTGAGTATAGTATTTTTGATATAGCCTGTTTGTAAGATAAAAGTTCTTCTCTTGTACTTTCTGTAAAAGAAAAGCATAAATCATCTGCATACCTACTATAGGTTGCACCTAATTGCAATGCTAAAGATTCCAGTTGTTTATCAATTTCTAAAAAAATTAGATTTGATATTGCAGGGCTTGTAGGAGCGCCTTGAGGTAGGCTGCCAATAAATTCTGAATCGTAAGGAATATCAGGGTTGTAGTCTTCGTTTTTCCATCTTTTACCTTTTCTTCTACGGGTGATTCTTGTGCAGATCCTAGACATCTCAAAGGCAAGTAAATCCGGATACCCTAGATTTCTAAACAAATAATAAACTTGTAATTCTGAAATGTTATTAAAAAAATCTTTTAAATCAATTTTTAATATCCACTTCGCAGAGCAATGCCTTTCAGCATGACCTTTAATCCCACGATTTTTTGCATATGCAAATGATGATGGATGAGGTGGGATATTATTTAAAATATTTTGAGAAATCCATTTTTGCACTGCCATTAATGCTGGGCATGGGACTGAAATCCAACGTATTCCACCTGATCTTTTTGTTATTGTGAAATTTTTATATGGAAAATCTTTTTTAGTGGTGGTTCTTGATACAAATGAATGAAGGTCTGAATATTGAGTGTCAGATAGGTTGGCTAAATGGGATAGCGAGAAAATGACGGGCAGGTTGGAGGCTCTAAGCTTTCTTCCTGATTCGACCAGTTTTTCTAAATAAGGCTGACTGTAATTTTTCGCTTTACCTTGTGATAAGAAGAGGGTGGGGTTCCAGAGATTCATTTACTTTACCTCACGTAGTGAGGATGCATTGTGCGATTACTCGCACTGGCTTGGTAGCCCGAAGGAGCGTACAACGAGCGAGTAATCGCACAATAAATACCACTCATTCGAAAGCTACCACATTGAGCAACGGAATTCCGTGCTCTACAGCTCTCAAACAGTTCAAAACGTAGAACTGCCCAAGAACTGCCGGTGGTGTCAAAGCCAAAGCTTTTCCACCGACTACTAAACTTCACGCTGGAGCCCCATAAACGTAGCAGGGTAGAAGTTTCCCTTATTTTTGTAAGGTTTTGCAATAGTTTTCTTCGGTTTTTTAGCACGAGACAGGATATCAGTCCCGAAGATAGTAATTTTGCACTCATGATCTATGAGTCCGTATTTAGTTAGTTTATCTAATGCTGCTTGAAATTCAGAGGCAGACATTATCATAACGTTTCTGATTTTACCAATTGGCTTTTTATTGGCTATAAGAGCAAGGATAGTGATAAGGTTATGTTCACCTTTAAAATCATCAAGTCGATTAACTAGCTGAATTGCTAATCCATAGTTCCCTGCCATCCACACATCCTCTGCTGTGGTCGTGAGGCTATTGTCTATGGTGAATAGGGGGTAAAGTTCTTTTGGGATACTTCGGTCTGGGAAAAGTGGTGTAAATGGTTTGTTGTATTTTGCCCAAAAAATATCAGGTGCATTATTAGGGCAGCCATGTTGAAAAATTATAGGGCACAGTGTGTTGCCATAACTATTGCGAGCACTGCTTTTACTATATTTTTGAGTTAAATGCAAAAGATTGCGGTTTTGTGAGATAAAAGAATTCTCTATGGTTAAATTAACCCTAATTTGCTCTAATTTTGCAGGTTTTATTTGATTTACGATATTGCTTATTCCTGACTTGTGTCCTGCAAAAGAAATTATCCATATTTTGCACCAGCCTCTAGCACACCAATTTTTTACACTTCTAGAAACTTTATTTCTCCAGAATTTTACAAATCTATCCCCTGTTCCGATAATGTCATCAATATAAATAATATGACGAACTTTTCTAGCTCGCATCGATTCTATTCTGGGTGTCAGTTCAATATGATTTCCCAGCCTTCTATCAATATTTGTGAGTGAGTGGGCTATTCTTCCAGAGCTGTCATTTGCAGGCTTGATTTCTTTATCTTGGTTAAATTTATGAACGGTCGGTTTTTCTACAGGGAATATTGCTACACCTTCTTTTAACCCATTTTTATTTATTTCCGTCAACAGGTGTTCCAAATGCTCCTGCAACCATTGTTCAAATTCCTCGAAGCTAACATATCGCATTTTACTAACTAAATATTTAGCAATATATCTATCTGGAAACTCAAATTGATTTAGCCAGTCATCAATTATGTCTAGTTGCAATTACTCTCTCCCAGCAGCTTGTCCAGATTTCCCGTTTATGTAACACGGGGGGCTATCAATACAATTCCTGATTAATTTGAGTAAAGCCGAAGGCAAGAGCGCCGGAGCGTCCAGCGAAGAGCGATTGCCGCAGGCTTTACTGTTCTGTCTATCAATGACTAAAGACTAGCTCGTAAGGAAATCCTACGCAACAGTGATTTTCATTAATATCACTTTTTCTTCTTGACACCTTCAATTCTCGCACCTTATATTGGGATTCGTTTATGTATCCCAATATTGAGGTTGAGCAATGAGTAACGAAAAGTTTGAAATTACAGGCGCACAATTTCTGGCTGACATGCTAAATAGATCGGCCTCTATTCAGGCAAATGTTGCCTCTATACAACGTAGCCATCGTTTTCCCACGCATACCTTTTTCAAAATTGAGAACATGGCCAAGATGGCAGACGTGTCTGTTGCCACGATCATCAATCAGTTGATCGAATGCGGAATTGAATCTGTTTACAAAGAGTTGGATGAAGAATCAAAGCAAAAAATTAATATTGTTACGGCAGATCAATATGCAAAGCTGGACAAGCTGAGTAGTGACAGCAAACTCAAGGTTGTGAAGTAGGGGACTTTGTATGCACCGCTTCCTTCTCTCTGGCCTAGACACCATCGAATGCGCCTACTACCTGATACCTCGGGTCAGTAGTCATCTCGACTTTGTCGCCTTGGCAGTAGAGCGGGACGCCATGCGGCAAGCCAAACTCAAGCAAGGCAGGGAAGTACAGCTAGGGTCTGAATTCTTCCTGCTGGCACCACATGGTACAGGCAGCGGCTATCCCTTCCTGATTGAGAACGAAGCCTTCATCATCCAGTTTGGTGAATTCAACCGTCCTAATTTCTTCGTCAAATATCGCAGTATTGCCCTATGGCATCACGGGGCCGCTCATCTGCATCGTCGTTTCTTGGATTGGGCCGATTCAATAGGCATGATGCCCTCTCAACCAGAGCGGTTATCCCGTATTGACTATGCCTTTGACTACCATCTCCCTGAAATCGACTTCGATGAAGATCACTTCGTCTCTGTTGTTACCAGTGACAACCAGCACCGCAAGAATCGCAAAGTTCAAACCTTCACCTTCGGATCAGGTGAAGTCGTATTACGTGTGTACGACAAATCCGCCGAGATCACCGAGTCCAGCAGCAAAACATGGTTCTATCCCTTATGGGGGCAAGACAACCATGTCTGGCGTATCGAATGGCAACTGCGTAAAGAACCATTACGCAAGATCGGCATTACCGCCTTTGATAGTCTGTTAGAGCGTCAAGCCGACCTGTTGCGTCCACTCGTCACCGCCCATACCACGCTACGCATCCCTAATGACGACAGCAACCGCTCAAGATGGCCCTTGCATCCTCTCTGGCAAGACCTCATTTCTCAAGTCAATCAACTGCAAGGTTTAGGCCTCGTCCGAGAGCTAGATGAAAAAGCCCTCTTAGAAGAGCGTCTCTACCGCATGGCCATTAGTGTCTATGGCTACGTCAAACGCGTGGCTGCCATTGATGCCATCTACACCAATGCAGACACATCCTATATGGATGAAGCCTTTCAGCATCTATGCAATGTCGTCTCAGAAATCCATGATCCACTGACATGGCAAAACGATGTGAATAAACGCGTCACGCAAATGAGGTTGGGTGAATGGTAATTGCGCTCCAACTTCTCATTGAAATGATCAATGCCAGAAAAGGCAAAGTGCTCACACTGGCGGAAGCCAGCATGCACCCAAATCAATTCAAGGCATTCAAAAAGCTATTCTTTAATGAATTCGGTGACAAGGGATTGGAAGGGGAGTTACGCAAGATATACACCGAATCTAAAAAGCACGACTGGAAGGGGCGGGAATAGACCATGCAGGAAAGGAGGTGCCATCATGAGTGGAACAGCAAATCGACGTCGAACTACACTTTGCAGAACCGCTTGGTCTCGCTATCTCTGCCGACGAACTAGCCCTCATTGAAACCGTCATGCCTGAATTGCTAATAAGCCTGATGCAATCCAGTGAAACCGAGCAAGACTAAAACTTAGGAGTAAACCTCATGCACGTTGCCTTATATGCCCGTGTCTCCACCACACGCCAAGCTGATAATGATCTCTCCATACCGGATCAACTTCGACAGCTACAAGAGTGGGCCAAAGCCAACGGTCATTTGGTCGTGCATGAGTACATCGAACCAGGTGCATCAGCCACAGACGACAAACGTCCCGTGTTCCAGCAAATGATCCATGATGCCCTGCAAAAGCCACAAACCTTTGAGGCCATTATCATTCATAGCCTGTCCCGTTTCTTCCGTGATGGCATTCAGTTCGGCGTCTATGAACGCAAGCTACTCAAGAATAAAGTCAAAGTCATTTCCATCACTCAACCGACCAGTGACGATGCAGGCGGTGAAATGATGCGCCGTATCATCAATCTATTTGACGAGCACCAATCCAAAGAAAACTCCAAGCATACCTCCCGCGCCATGAAAGAGAACGCACGGCAGGGTTACTTCAATGGCTCTCGTCCACCGTTTGGCTACATGGCGGTTGCCACTGAAACCACAGGCAGTCACGGGCGCAAGAAAAAGAAGCTCGTAATCAACGAAGCTGAGGCTGGGATCGTCAAAATGATCTATGACTTATACCTGCATGGCGACAAGGGTCGCTCTTTAGGCTGCAAGGAAATAGCCAAGCAATTAACGGATCGAGGTTTGCTTATGCGTGGTGGTGCTTGGGGAATCCAGAAAGTACATAAAATCCTCTCGGATAGTTTGTATATGGGGGATTACTACTTCAATGTTATTAATTCTCAGACTGGTGAAAAGCGTCCTCCTAGTGAGTGGATCAAGACCAGCATACCGGTGATCATTGATGCAGCGGTGTTTGAGCAGGTGCGCCGCAAGCGCGAGCTGCGGGCACCTGACAAAACACCGCCAAGAATCACTTCATCACCAACGCTGCTGACTGGCCTGCTCAAATGTGGGGAATGTGGCGGTGCTTTAACCTTAGTGACAGGCAAGAGCGGCAAATACAAATACTACAAATGCACCAGTCGCCAGAACAAAGGCAATCATGCATGCACGAGCGGCAATATCCCAATGGAAAAGCTGGATCAGCTCGTACTCACGCAATTAGCAGAGAAAGTCTTCGCCAAGGATCGCCTCAACGCCATGATGGTGGCGCTACGGAAACGCATCAAAGAATCTGCAACCTCACAACAAAGCCGCGTTAATGAACTCAACAAGCAACTCAAACAAGTAGAAGAGCGTCGTAATCGGTTAATGGATGCCATAGAAAGCGGCATTCTCGAATTAGATGAAACCGTACAACGGAGAGCACAACAGTTAAAAGCGTCCAGAGAAGCACTCTTAGTTGAGATGGCGGTAGCGCGGAGAGAGGTATCTCTTCCTGTAGACCAAATAAAGACCAGTCAAGTTGAGCTATTCGGTCAATCATTGCGCCAACGGCTCATGTCCGGTGACAAAGGGTTTGCCAAAAGCTACCTAAACCTATTGGTCAGTGAAATTACCATCAATGGAAAAGAGGCGACTATCAAAGGCAGTTACCGTGCCTTGGCCTATGCGGCTTCAATAGACAATAAAAAAGTGGGTCACTTATTACAAGTGCCCACTTCTTTATCTGATTGGTGCGCCCGAAGAGATTCGAACTCCTGACCCCTTGGTTCGTAGCCAAGTACTCTATCCAGCTGAGCTACGGGCGCATATGTGAGGCGTGCATTATACGTGAATGTTAAATTTATGCTACTAAAATTTCACCACGCTCACACCTCTTTTAAGGTGGCGGAGAGCGAGGGATTCGAACCCTCGATACAGGTTTAAGCCCGTATGCTTCCTTAGCAGGGAAGTGCCTTCGACCACTCGGCCAGCTCTCCGCACGAGGGCGTAACAATACTTGATTACGCTGTAAAAATCAACGCCAAAACGGCGTAATTCTTAAACTTCTTCTAGTCCAAAAGCCTTATGCAATACGCGTACTGCCAATTCCATGTATTTCTCGTCAATAACGACAGAAATCTTGATCTCGGAGGTGGAGATCATCTGGATGTTGATGCCTTCTTCGGCCAAGGTGCGGAACATCTGGCTGGCGATACCAACGTGGGAGCGCATGCCAACGCCGACCACGGAGACTTTGGCTGTTTTGTCGTCGCCGATGATCTCGCGTGCGCCGATATGGCCTTGCACCTTATCGCGCAGGATGTCTAGGGCCTTCTGCAGGTCGTTCTTGTGCACGGTGAAGGTGAAGTCGGTGGTGCCATCGGCGGCAACGTTCTGGATGATGATGTCGACGTCGATGTTGGCATCAGCCACTGGGCCCAGGATCTGATAGGCAATGCCTGGGCGGTCAGGTACGCCTAGTACGGTGATTTTGGCTTCATCGCGGTTGAAGGCGATACCGGAGATGATGGGTTGTTCCATATTGTTGTCGTCCTCAAAAGTAATCAACGTGCCTTCGCCTTCTTCCTCAAAGCTGGAAAGCACGCGTAGTTTGACCTTGTATTTGCCTGCAAACTCGACTGAGCGGATTTGCAGTACCTTGGAGCCCAGGCTGGCCATTTCCAGCATTTCCTCGAAGGTGACCGATTTGAGGCGGCGTGCCTCAGGCACGACGCGTGGGTCGGTGGTGTAGACGCCGTCTACATCGGTGTAGATCTGGCACTCATCGGCCTTGAGAGCAGCTGCCAGCGCAACGCCGGTAGTATCGGAGCCACCGCGGCCTAGGGTGGTGATATTGCCTTGCTCATCAACACCCTGAAAACCAGCGACGACAACGACATGGCCGTCATCAAGATCTTTGCGGATACGCTCTTCATCAATCTTGAGAATGCGCGCCTTGGTGTGGGCATTGTCAGTGATGATGCTGACCTGGCTACCGGTGTAGCTCTTGGCTTTTACCCCAAGCTCTTGCAGGGCCATGGCAAGCAGGGCAATGGTGACTTGTTCGCCGGTGGAGACGAGCACATCAAGTTCACGTGGGCTGGGGTTGGGCATCACTTCCTTGGCCAGGCCGATCAGGCGGTTGGTTTCGCCGGACATTGCCGAAACCACTACCACGACTTGCTGACCTAATGCCTTGTGGCGAGCCACGCGGCGGGCGACGTTGCCGATGCGTTCTGGATTGGCGACTGAGGTGCCGCCGTATTTCTGTACGATAAGTGCCATATCTATGTCGGTATCAAAAGTGCATCAATAAAACGCGGGTGGCTGTCATGCATGCCCCCGCGGCGGTTAATTCAGTTTCTCGCCTACCCAGCTAGCAACGCTGGCGAGTGCTTGTGGCAGCTTGCTGGCATCGGTGCCACCTGCCATGGCCATATCCGGCTTGCCGCCACCTTTGCCGCCGACTTGTGCGGCAACAAAGTTCACCAGCTCGCCAGCTTTGACTTTGGAGATAGTGTCAGCGGTGACACCAGCGGCAACGCTGACCTTGTCGCCATTCACGCTAGCAAGCACGATAGTAGCAGTCTTGAGCTTGTCCTTGAGCTTGTCCATGGTTTCGCGCAAGGTGTTGGCATCTGCGCCTTCCAAAGTCGCAGCCAAAACCTTGACGCCGTTGATCTCTACCGATTGGCTCGCAAGTTCGTCACCTTGCGATGAGGCCAGCTTGGATTTCAGGCGTGCGAGTTCCTTCTCCAGCGATTTGACATGATCCAGGGTCTGGTTGATCTTGCTAGCCAGTTCTGCTGCTGGTGCCTTGAAGGAGGCAGCAGCATCGGCAAGCAGTTGCTGCTGTTGCTGGATATAGTGTAGCGCTACATCGCCAGTAGCTGCCTCAATGCGACGCACCCCGGCAGCAACGCCTGATTCGGAAGTAATCTTGAATAGGCCAATATCGCCTGTGCGGCTGACGTGCGTGCCGCCGCACAGTTCGCGCGAAGTGCCGATGTCGAGTACGCGGACTTCATCGCCATATTTCTCGCCGAACAGCATCATGGCACCGGTTTTCTGTGCCGATTCAATATCCATCACACGTGCCTGGGTCGGCGCATTGGCGAGAATCTCTGCATTGACGATATCTTCAATGCGACGCACTTCCTCATCGGTGACGGGAGCATTGTGCGCGAAATCGAAGCGTGTCTTGTCAGGATCTACCAATGAGCCTTTTTGCTGCACATGGCTGCCCAGCACTTCTCGCAAGGCTTTGTGCATGAGGTGGGTGGCCGAGTGGTGGCGCATGGTGCGATGGCGCGAGACGAGGTCCACGCGTGCGCTGACTTCGTCGCCTACGCGCAGGGTGCCGGTGTTCAATACGCCGTGATGGCCGAACACATTAGCCTGGATTTTCAAGGTGTCTTCTACCTGGAAGATACCTTCCGCGCCCTTCAATATACCTTGATCGCCGACCTGGCCGCCAGATTCGGCATAGAAGGGGGTGTTATCTAGCACGACCACGCCTAGCTCGCCTTCATTCAAGCTATCGACAGCGCTGCCATCCTTATATAGTGCCAGCACTTTGCCCGGCGCTTCCAGGGTGTCGTAGCCTTGGAATGTAGTGGCCGCCCCTACATATTCAAGGTTAGTGGCCATCTTGAACTTGCCTGCGGCGCGGGCTTGTTCTTTTTGGCGTGCCATGGCGGCGTCGAAAGCGGCGGAGTCTACGCTGACTTCACGCTCACGGCAGACATCTGCTGTGAGGTCAAGCGGGAAGCCGAAGGTGTCGTGCAGCTTGAATGCGGTTTCGCCGTTGAATACGGTATTGCCGGTTTTAGCCATGTCGGCCAACTCAGCGTCCAGAATCGCCATGCCGTGCTCAATGGTCTCGAAGAAGCGGTCCTCTTCCAGGCGCAAGATGTCGGTAATACGCTGTTTGCCGCTCTTGAGCTCGGGATAGGCATCGCCCATCTCGGCTACCAGGTCTGCCACGATCTTGTAGAAGAAGGCGGCACGAGCACCCAACTTGTAACCGTGGCGGATGGCACGGCGAATGATCCGGCGCAGCACGTAGCCGCGACCTTCGTTGCCAGGGATAACGCCATCGGCGATGAGGAAGCTACAGGCGCGGATATGGTCTGCCAGCACTTTGAGCGACGGGCTGTCGAGGTCTGAGGTGCTGGTGACGCGAGCCGCAGCCTGGATCAGGCTCTGGAACAGGTCGATCTCGTAATTGCTGTGTACGCCTTGCAACACAGCAGCAATCCGCTCCAAGCCCATCCCAGTATCGACCGAAGGCTTGGGCAGCGGATGCATGACACCAGCTTCGTCACGGTTGAACTGCATGAAGACGTTGTTCCATATTTCGATGAAACGGTCGCCATCTTCTTCGGGGCTACCTGGAGGGCCGCCCCAGATATGGTCGCCGTGGTCATAGAAAATCTCGGTACAGGGGCCGCAGGGGCCAGTATCACCCATCATCCAGAAGTTGTCGGAAGCATAGCGCGCGCCCTTGTTATCGCCGATGCGAATCACGCGCTCGGCAGGTACGCCGATTTCCTTGGTCCAGATATCGTAGGCTTCGTCGTCTTCTGCATAGACAGTAACGGTGAGCTTATCTTTGGGCAGCTTGAAGACTTCAGTCAGTAGCTCCCAGGCAAAATTAATGGCATCACGCTTGAAATAATCGCCAAAGCTGAAATTGCCAAGCATTTCAAAGAAGGTATGGTGGCGCGCGGTATAGCCGACGTTTTCCAGATCGTTGTGCTTGCCGCCAGCGCGTACACACTTCTGCGAGGAGGTGGCACGGGTGTAGGGGCGTTTGTCAAAACCCAGAAATACGTCCTTGAACTGGTTCATCCCTGCATTGGTGAAGAGCAGTGTAGGGTCGCCAGCGGGGACCAGTGAACTGGAACTAACGATCTGGTGGCCCTTGGAGGCGAAGTAATCCAGGAAAGCCTGGCGAATCTGGTTGCTCTTCATTGATATATGTTCTTGCTCAAAGCGTTAATGTCAAAAAAATCCATGGATGCAACGTGCTATGTTGCATCACTCAATATCTTCCGGGCTGCCACGCAGCACTTTGCGTATTACTTCAAACCCAAACCCGCGGCCTTGCAGGAAGCGGGCTTGCTTGGCCCATTCTTCTCGCGATTGCGGTGCCTGGGTAAACTTCTTCTGGTATACCGTCCTGGCAGCGGCCAACTCATCTGTTGCCATGTCAGCAACTGCTTTGCTGATCAACTCATCACTGATGCCATGTTGCCTGAGCTCATGGGCTACGCGCAGGCTACCGTAGCGGCCTTTGCGTGCATGGACGATCTGCTCGGTATAACGGGTATCGGATAACCAGCCACGTTTCTTGAAATCCTCAAGTAGTGTGGGTAGGTCATCGGCCTCTCCCACATGTGGGGTCAGCTTTTGCTGCAGTTCCTGATAGGAGTGTTCCCGGCGCGCCAAATAGGCCAAAGCCCGCTCGCGCAGGCTATAGGCAGGTTTACTCGTCTTCGTCTTCATCCGGCGCCGTGGTCATCGCGGCATTGGCCAGGTTGGATTGTTCACGAATCTTGGCATCGATTTCATCGGCAATCGCCGGGTGCTCCTTGAGGTACTCGCGGGCATTATCCTTGCCCTGGCCAATTTTATCGCCCTTGTAGCTATACCAGGCACCCGCTTTTTCAACCAGTTTGAGGTTTACGCCCAGTTCGATGATTTCGCCTTCACGCGAAATCCCCTCACCGTAAAGAATGTCGAACTCTGCTTGCTTGAATGGGGGCGAAACTTTGTTCTTCACCACTTTGACGCGAGTTTCGGAGCCGGTGATTTCGTCACCCTTCTTGATGGCGCCAGTGCGGCGGATATCTAGGCGCACGGAGGCGTAGAACTTGAGCGCATTGCCGCCAGTGGTGGTTTCGGGGTTGCCGAACATTACGCCGATCTTCATGCGGATTTGGTTGATGAAGATGACCAGGGTATTGGTACGCTTGATGTTGGCTGTGAGCTTACGCAGGGCTTGCGACATCAGGCGTGCTTGCAGACCCATGTGTGAGTCGCCCATTTCGCCTTCGATTTCGGCCTTGGGTGTCAGTGCAGCTACGGAGTCGACAACGACGATATCAACAGAGCCTGAGCGTACCAGCATGTCGGCGATTTCAAGCGCTTGTTCGCCAGTATCGGGCTGGGAGATCAGCAACTCGGAAACATTCACGCCAAGCTTTTGTGCATATTGCGGATCAAGTGCGTGTTCAGCATCAATAAACGCTGCCGTGCCACCCAGTTTTTGCATTTGTGCAATCACCGACAATGTCAGCGTGGTCTTGCCAGAAGATTCAGGCCCGTAAATTTCCACGATACGGCCTCGTGGTAAACCACCAATGCCCAAGGCTATATCCAGGCCCAGCGAGCCGGTAGAGACTGCCTGGATGTCAGCGGCGACGTCAGTGTCACCCATGCGCATAATGGAGCCTTTGCCGAATTGTTTCTCAATTTGCGAGAGGGCGGCGGCTAGCGCTTTGCTTCTATTTTCATCCATCAGTGAATACCTTTTCGAGTTGCCTGCTAAAGCCTGCAATTATTTCATAAATCAGTGGCTAAGGTAAGTTGCAACAAGCCTGTTAATGCGGTTTTGACCGCTTGCCTCCGCACCGCCTCGCGATCACCTGAAAATACTTCTGTTTGCGTGAGGATTTGGCCATTTTTACAACTCCAGCCAAAGCATACCGTGCCGACTGGTTTTTCAGCACTGCCGCCTTCGGGACCGGCAATGCCGGTAATGGCTGCACTGATGTCTGCAGAGCTGTGGGCGATGGCACCCAGGGCCATTTCCTCTGCAGTTTGCTTGCTGACCGCCCCGTATTGTTCCAGTGTATCTGCGCCAACTCCCAGCATCTGTTGTTTGGCAAGATTGCTGTAGGTGACAAAGCCGCGGTCAAACCATGCCGAGCTACCAGCGATCGCTGTGACAGATTGCGCTGCCCAGCCACCGGTGCAGGATTCTGCGAGGGCTAGATTCCAGCCTTTATTCTTCAAGGCGGTGCCAAGCTCGTGAGCCAGGTTTAGAAGTGTTGCATCATCCACCATTGGGTTCCTTTCAATACGGCAATTGCATAGATTGCGGCGATCAAGTCATCAAGCATTACGCCGAAGCCGCCATGTACCTGGCGATCCAGTGTGCGGATGGGGAAGGGTTTCCAGATGTCGAACAGGCGGAAGAGCAGGAAGGCATAAAGCCACCATTCCCAGGCCTTGGGTGTGAATTCCAGCACCAGCATGAAGGCGACAATTTCATCCCAGACGATACTGCCGTGGTCGCTGACGCCGAGGTTGCGCCCGGTAATGCCGCACAAGGGAATGCCTAGCAGGAATAATAGCGCCAGGATAGGCAGGTGGCTCACTTCAGGCAGTAGTAGCAATAGGCCGAATAATGGTAGTGCTATCAGGGTGCCAAAGGTGCCCGGGCCTTTAGGCGCTAGGCCGCTGCCAAAACCAAGTGCAAGGAAATGCGCAGGATGGCGCAGCAGGAAGTGGCGATCAGGCGAAATGGTCAAAGCCATGCTCCTTGAGAGTCAGGGGGGTGTCGTCCAGTCCTAGAACGGTGAGTGTGGGTGATGCGGTAATCTGCCCGATGATCGCCATGGTCAAGCCAAGTTTTTGGCCAATCTCTGCAATACGGTGGCGATTTTTTGCCGGGGCAGTAAAGCATAGTTCGTAATCATCACCGCCAGAGAGAATCATCGATTGGACTTCGCGTTGGTGAGAGTGGGCGCTTACAGTATTGGACTGTGGAATGGCTTTCAAGCAGACTTCTGCCCCTACCTTTGAGCGTTCGAGGATATGTCCAAGGTCGGCGAGCAGGCCGTCGGAAATATCAAGTGCGCTATGAGCCAGGCCCTGCAAAGCACGGCCTAGGGCCACCCTGGGTTGTGGTTGATGCAAGGCTGGGCTGCATGCATAAAGTTCAGTCTCGCTGAGGGGGAATCGCCCCTGGATCGCTGCCAGCGCCAATGCGGCATCGCCTAATGGCCCAGACACCCAGAGATCATCCCTGGCGTGGGCATTGCTGCGTAGCAATGATTGGCCTGGCGCAATTTCACCCATGATCTGCACACTGATGGTGAGTGGGCCTCGGGTGGTGTCGCCTCCTATGAGGGCGACATCGAATTGCTCGGCGCAGGCAAAAAATCCTTCGGCAAACCTGGCGACCCAGGTTTCATCCGCTTTTGGCAGGGCAATAGCCAATGTGGCCCAGCGAGGTTGAGCGCCCATGGCAGCCATATCGGAGATATTCACTGCCATGGATTTCCAGCCTATCATCCAAGGGTCTATGTCTGCATAAAAGTGAGTGCCTGCTACTAGCATGTCGGCAGAAATTGCCAGCTGCATGCCTGGAGAGACTTGCACCAAGGCCGCATCGTCGCCCACGCCCAAAATGGCGGCTGGCTGCGGGCGATTGAAGTAACGCTTGATGAGGTCGAATTCCGAGGCCATGGCTCAAGCGGGCTTTTGTGCGGATTTAGGGCGGAATGACGATACGATGTCGGGATTAGTCTCGATGTAAGGCGCCTCGATCAAATCTAGGCAATAAGGCACTGCTGCAAAAATGCCAGGTACCACGGTTTTGCCATGTTCGTCCTTCAGGCCTTCCAGTGTTTGGGCGATGGCCTTGGGTTGCCCTGGCAGGTTGATAATCAGGCTCCGCTTGCGGATGACCGCGACTTGGCGCGAGAGGATGGCGGTGGGCACGAAGTTAAGGCTGATCTGGCGCATTTGTTCACCAAAGCCAGGCATCACTTTGTCTGCCACTGCCAAAGTTGCCTCTGGCGTGACGTCGCGAATGGCCGGCCCAGTGCCGCCTGTGGTCAGCACCAAGTGGCAGCCATCGAAATCCACCAGGTCGCGCAGGGTTGCCTCTATTTCATCCTGTTCATCAGGAATCACGCGTAGCGTGCTTTCCCACGGGGTTGTCAATGCGCGGCCTAGCCACTCTTGCAGGGAAGGGATGCCCTTGTCTTCGTAAGCGCCGCTGGATGCACGGTCACTGATGGAAACCAGGCCGATACGGATGATGTCTATTGCCATAGGTGAGGAGTGATGGTTGATGGAGTTAGTCGGTTAATCTGCCTGTAACGTGTACGCAGGCGATGAAAAAAACATCGTTTCATCATACCATTGTCGCTAGGAAAAATGAGTGGAGAGGATGATGCATCCATATGTCATTGTATTATTGCTAGTAATGCTGGCTGCTTGTAGCAAGCCGGTGGTGAAGCAGCCGGTACCTGATCAGCCCGTGATCGCTGTGCCGCCGGTTGAGGTGCCTGCTGAGGATAATCCTTATACCCAGCACTATGTCGCTCGTCAGTTGCATGGCGTGAAATTGAGCTCAGGTGGCCAGGAACCAACCATCTATAAAGGTGTGAATGAAGCGGATGATTACCAGCGCATGCTGAATGATGGTTATGAAATGTTGGGTTATTCCAGTTTTGAAACGACCGATGTTCCACCTTCACGTGCCGTATCTCAGGCAGCCAAGGTCAAGGCAGATGCTGTGGTTGTGTATACCAAGCTGATCGCTGCGCCAACTGCGGCAATGAGGCTGCAGCAAATCAAGGAGCAGTCAAAGAGCCAGGGAGCTAGTGCAGGGAAAGGTGAGGTCTATAGTTATTTTGCTACTTACTGGGGCAAGCTGGCCCCGTCCGCGCTGGGCGTGCATGTGATGCAGCCTAGCAAAGATGATGCTAAGCCCGGCTTGACGGTGCTGGCGGTGATTACCGGATCTCCTGCGGCGCAAGCTGGAGTGGCTGTGGGGGATGTCTTGCTCAATCTTGGTGGGGAGCCTATTCCGTCAGCGCAGGCGCTACAGCAAATCGTACATCGCCATGCCGGGCAGGAAGTGGAGCTGGTTTTGCGCCGCGTCAATAGCGAGAAGCGCGTGCATCTGAGGCTGGGGGCGGCATTATAGTGCGTGCCTCAAGTTTATATGTGGGATGATAAGAACGAAGAAATCCATATCCTGATAATCACAAAAATGTTTTCGATAGAAATATGCTGATGGAAGAAATCCTGCGCGATTACGCACAACATAATACGAATGCTGCCCACTTGGTTGCTGACTTGGTGACAGAAATTCGTCCACGTCACAATAACGATACCGCGCACGCTGCCCATGCAGTGCAGGCACTTTGCCATGTATTGAACAGTGATCCTGACAAGGCACGCTTGCTGCGTGATGCTATCGTCAGCCTGCTGGTGGGGCGCAAGCCTATCTCTTTGTATGTGGATTCCGGCATTCAGCCGAACAGTGGTTTTTTTACAGAGTTGGCACGCCGTATTGGCCACAAGATTCTTCCCGATGCCATCAATCCAGCTTATCTCAAGGACTTATTTGGGCAGATATTCCCAAAAAATGGCGATGAGGAGTGGGTGTCTTCCGTGCCTGATGAGGTCTGGCTGCAACTGGTGCATGCCTTGCGCTTCAATGAGGTACCTGCCGAGAAGGTGGCTGAGTGCCAGAAAAGCCTGCTGGATGCGGCGCAGGTGCTGTCATACCGGCTCGCTGCTTCTGGCCTTGAGCCCGAGTTGATCCGCAATCATCCCGAGATCGAGTACCACGATTCGCCTTTTATTACCCAGAGCGTCGAATTGCAGGCCTTGCTCGCCATGCCGCTGGAGCAGCAGCACGATGTGGGGCACATACTCGTGATGCTGGATCAATGTCGCCAGGTGATTGTAAAGATAAGGCGTAACAGTTCGCAAACCGGAACTAGTGTGCATCTCACCTTTTTGTTGCAGCGTATGAGTCAGCAGGTGCGACGGCTAGAAAGCTTGCTGGGCATCATCAAGCTGGTACGCAGCGAGGCGGATGCTGGCGTGGCGATGGTGCAATTGTTCAAGACACTGGTTTCCGCTGAGCGCCACAAAAACGATGTGCGGCAGCATTTCCGTGAGAATGTCGAGTTGATGGCTTTGCGCGTCACGGAAAATGCGAGCCGCACTGGAGAACACTACATCACCGAGACGCGTAGTGAATATTTTGGCTTGATGCGTTCAGCGATGGGGGCGGGCGTGATCATTGCACTGATGACCATGCTCAAGATCATTGCCGCCAAGCATCATTATGCGCCCCTGACCGAGGCTATCCTGTTCAGCCTCAATTACGGCCTGGGTTTTGCGTTGATTCACATCCTGCATTTTACGGTAGCCACTAAGCAGCCCGCGATGACGGCAGCGGCGATTGCGGCGAGCATTGACGCCAGTGATCGCAAGAACAAGAACCTCGATAAGCTGGTGACCATCATTGCGCAGACATTCCGCAGCCAAACCATTGCTATCCTTGGTAACGTCATGATGGCGGTACCAGTGGCGATGCTGGTGGGTTGGTTGATCCTGACGGCGACTGGCGAGCACTTTATCACGCCGGAAAAAGCTCATGCCTTGCTGGATGCCAACGATCCGTTCCATAGCGGTGCCGTGTTTTATGCGGCGATTGCCGGGGTGTGCCTGTTCTTGTCTGGCCTGATTGCGGGTTATCACGACAACATGGCGGTTTATAACAAAATCCCGCAACGCTTGCGCGCTTTGGGCTGGCTGGAATGGTTGTTGGGGCCTGCGCGTCTGGATCGTGTTGCGCGCTATGTGGAGAACAATCTGGGGGCGTTGGCAGGTAACTTCTATTTTGGCTGCTTGCTGGGCGGCATGTCTGGCCTGGGCGTGTTGCTAGGTGTGCCTATCGATATCCGCCATATTGCTTTTGCCTCGGCGTTTACCGGCTATTCCTTTGTGGCGCTGGATTTTATTTTTTCATGGCAGGTGCTGGTTACCGCTATCCTCGGCATCTGGCTGATAGGGACGACCAATCTTGTGGTGAGTTTCAGCTTGGCGCTGTATGTGGCAATGAAATCACGCAAGGTCACCTTTGCCCAGTGGCGCTTGTTGTTGAAGACCTTGGCCAAGCGTTTTATCCAGAACCCAGCCTTGTTCCTGTTTCCCCCTAAGCGTACCAGTCATGTGAATGTGGAGGATTTGCAAGCTGTCTCACATGATCAGGCTGGCGCGGACAAAGCGCCGCCAGCGCATTGAGGGTGAGGTGTTGAGGTAGCTTAGTCCAGTGTCTGGTAAGGCTTGTGTTGGCTGTTCTTGCGGGCGATGGCTTCGTCCGGCAAGGGCACCAGCGACTCCACCTTTAGGTGCAATGCTGATTTCGCCAGCAAGTGGGCGCTGATCGGCGCCGTGATAAACAGGAACAGTGTAATCAGCACCTCATGCAGGCTGAGGCCTTCTCCTTGCACGCTGAAAAAAATTGAAGAGGCAATCAGCAGGCAGCCTACGCCCAGTGTCGTCCCTTTGGTAGGGCCGTGCAGGCGGGTGTAAAAGTCACGTAGCCTTGCCAGACCAAGCGAGCCGATAAAGGTCAGCAAGGCACCGGTCACAATCAGTAGCGAGAGCAAAATTTCCAGCACGATATTCATTCGATAATGTCTCCGCGCAACAGGTATTTGCACATGGCAATGGTGCCGATGAAGCCCATGAGGGCAATCAGCAATGCTGCCTCGAAATACACCATGCTTTTGATATGGATGCCAAACACAACCAGTAAGGCGATGGTGTTGATATAAAGCGTGTCTAACGCCAGGATACGGTCTGGTGCGCTCGGACCCTTGAGCAGGCGCCAGGCATTCAGCGCCAATGCGGCTGAAACCAGCACGAATGCAATATGGATGGCGATTTCTATCATTCCTCGAAAATCTCCTTCAGTGGCAGTTCGTAACGTGTCTTGATGGTATGGATGAAAGCATCGACGTCGTCGACATCAATCGCATGCACGAGGATGCTTTTACGGTCAGGTGCGAGCAACGCCGACAGTGAGCCAGGAGTCAGGCAGGTGGTGTTGGCGAGAATACTCATGCCGAAATCGGAATTCAGGTCGATAGGCACCACGATAAAGGCCGGACGCAGCTTCTCCGGGTTACCCAAAATACGCATGGCGACAATGAAATTGGCCTCGATGATGTCATACAGCAGGATAAAGCTGAACCGCAACAGGGTGAGCGGTTTATGCACTTTGAGTTTGTCAGGCCAGAACTGCAGGGCAAAAAACGGGATCGCCCAGCCGAGCAACAGGCCCAGAACAATTTGCCCTGGTTCTATGCTGTTGTTGAGCAATAACCAGATGATGCCCAGGATAATGGTGAGCAGCGGGTGGGGCAAGAAGCGTTGCATTATTGTGCTTCCTTTCCAAGAACGGCTTCAATATACGCGGGTGTATCCAGTAATTGGTTGGCAGTTTTCAGGCTGTAGCTATTGATGGGGCCTGCCCACAGGGTCATGAGCACGCACAGGCCGAGCAATGACAGGATAGGCAGTAGTTCGCGTACCTTGAGCGGCTCGGGTTCGCTCTGCTTGATGTAGGTGTTGGTGGATGTGTCGACTGCATGGGCCGCAAAGAAGAACAACGCGCCTGTGCGCGCCATGGCAATCACGGTCAATAGGCCATTCATCAAGACGATGGCCATGATATAAGGCAGGGCTGGGTGTTCCAGTGCTGCGCGCAGCAGCATGAACTTGCCGAGGAAGCCTGATAGGGGAGGAAGGCCGGAAGCAATGATCGCGAGCACGAAGAACATCACGCCGAGGAATTTTTGTTTGGTGATGACCAAACCGGCCTCCAGCTTATCCTCCATTTGGTCGCGGCGCTGTACGATGAGGTCAGCAAGCAGGAACAGCGCAGCAGTCGCAAAGGTGGTGTGCGGCAGGTAATACAGCCCTGCGGCAATGCCTGCCTGCGAGTTGAGGCTGAAGCCGGTGAGCAGGGTGCCTGCGGAAATCACGACCAGATAAGCGACTTGCTGGCGTAACCGTTTACTGCCCAGTAGGCCAAAGCTGCCAATGATGATGGTGGTCAGAGCCATGCCCAGCAACCAGCCATCCAGCAGGTTGGCAAGCGGGCCTGCTTCGTTGCCGAAGATCAGGCTGTAGACGCGCAGGATGCTATAAGCACCTACCTTGGTCATGATGGCGAACAAGGCCGCAGCGGGGGCGCTGGTTTGCGAATAGGCGGTGGGTAGCCAGAGGTAAAGCGGCAACAACGCAGCCTTCAATGCAAACACGACAAACAGGAGCAAGCCCGCGGTTTTCACCAGGCCGATATTCTCGGGGCTGACATGGGCGACCTTGACCGCCAGATCAGCCATATTCAGTGTGCCCAGAATGCCGTAGAGAATACCGACGGCAAACAGGAACAGCGAAGAGCCCACCACATTGATGACGACAAAGTGCAAGCCGGAACGTATGCGCTTGCGTCCTCCGCCATGTAGCAGCAGGCTGTATGACGCCAATAGCAATACTTCAAAGAACACGAACAGGTTGAACAGGTCGGCGGTGAGGAAAGCCCCGTTAAGCCCGAACAACTGCAACTGGAACAGGATGTGGAACTGGCGTCCCTGCCTATCCGTGCCACGCATGGCATAGATGAGTGAAAACAGGGCTAGTAGCGAGGTAGTCAACACCATCAGGGCTGCCAGGCGATCCGCCATCAGTACAATACCGAAAGGCGCAGGCCAGTTGCTCAACGAATACACCAGAATGTTGCCATCGCTAACGGCACACAATAGCTGGGTGGCGACGGCAATCAGCGCAATGCTGCTAAGGCCGGAGATGGTACGTTTGATATAGATGCGCTGCTCGCGCAACAGCAAGAGGAAGATGCCGGTAAACAGCGGCAGTAGTAACGGGATGATGGCAAGGTGGCTCAACGGATATCCTTTCCATCCACATGATCATTGCCCATCTCGGTACGTGCCTTGAGTGCTAATACTATGATATAGGCGGTCATGGCGAAGCTGATGACAATCGCCGTCAGCACCAGTGCCTGCGGCAATGGGTCAGCATAGCTGCTGGCATGTTCGCTGATGATGGGGGGCTTGCCGATGACCAGGCGCCCCATCATGAACAGGAACAGGTTCACGGCATAGGACAATAACGTGAGGCCGAGGACGACGGGAAAGGTGTGGCTGCGCAGACAGAGGTAAACGCCGCCTGCGGTGAGTATGCCAATCAGGATCGAGATCAACGCTTCCATGGCATGTCTTCCTGTGTTTGTGTTGTGGACTTGTCGGTCTTGTTGCCGGCTGGTGTAGTACGTGCCGCTTTGGGTTCTTTATTGCCTGGGTTTTTATTGACACGTGGCAGGTAGCTGACCTGGTGGATCATACCCAGGTTGATCAGAATCAGCAGCGAGGTGCCGACTACTACCAGGAATACGCCGATATCAAAGGCCATGGCTGATGCCAGTTCAAATTCGCCCAACACTGGCAGGTGCAGGTGATCAAAGGTGGAGGTGAGGAATGGGTAGCCAAAATACCAACTGGCAATACCAGTGCTGGCTGCAATCAATAGGCCATAGCCAATCAATGGATGGGTATTGGCCGGTAGCTTGCTGCGCGTCCATTCCACGCCATTCGCGAGATATTGCACGATAAGTGCGGCTGAAGTCACCAAGCCTGCAATGAAGCCGCCACCCGGTAGGTTATGCCCGCGCAGCAGGATAAAGATGGCAACCAGCAAGGCTAGTGGCAGCAGGATGCGGCTGAAGGTGGCAAGAATCAAGGGGTGGGTGTCGGGGTTCCAGGGGCGGCCATCGGCATCCTGCTTGGGGCTGAGCAATTTGAGCTGGTCCAGCATGGCATAGATTCCCAGGCCAGCCAGCGCCAGTACCGTGATTTCCCCCATGGTGTCGAAGCCGCGAAAATCCACGAGCAAGACATTCACCACATTGGCACCACCGCCACCGCTGACGCTGTTGGCGATGAAGTAATCGGCAATCGTGTCATAGCCACGTGTTAGCACGGCGTAGCTTAAGGCTGCTATACCTAGCCCTGACACCACGGCGATGACGATGTCACGTGCTTGCCGCAAGCGATCCTGCTCATCTGGGGTCGTCTGAGGCAGAAAAAACAAGGCCAGCAACAGTAGAACGGCCGTGATGAACTCGACCGCGAGCTGTGTCAGCGCCAAGTCTGGTGCAGAAAACTTCACGAAGGTGAGTGCTACGCCCAAGCCTACGGCGCTCACCAATACAAGTGCGGTAAAGCGTTGCTGATGCATGGCGACAGTCGCAATGGCAGCTGCCATCATGATCACGGCGACCATCACGCTCATGGGATCGACAGGCAGCATAGAGCGATTGCCAGCCAAAGCGCTGCCTCCACTGATGAAGCCATAGCCTCCCAGGACAATAGCCGTGACGAACAATATCCATAACATGCGTTTTTGCGAGAGATTGTCGGCATTCATGGTGATGGCGCTGGACCAAGCAAACAACCTGCGCATGGTGCCGTTATAGATGATCTTGGCATCAATCCTGCCGTCTACGAGCGTTTGCAGGGAGAAGAAGGCTTCACGCTGGCGATAGACCAGGATGCCGCCTACGAGTGCAATTGCGCTCATGTATAGCGCAGGGGTAAATCCATGCCAGATGGCAAGGTGGATAGCAGGCGCTGCATCTTGTAGCGAGCTGCCAACAACCAGCGTGACCAGCGGTTCGGCCATGGCTGGAAACAAGCCAATCACAATACAGCCTACTACGAGAATAGCTACTGGAATTTGCATGCCGGCGGAAGGGTCATGCGGCTCTTTTGGTAGGTCGCTAGGTTCACCGCCAAAGAAGACATTGTGTGCAATCCGAATAGAGTAAGCCGCTGAAAAGACCGCGCCTAGGGTCACAATCGCAGGTAGTAGCCAGGAAGGTGTGGCGGTATGACCATACTCGACGACTTGCTCAAGAAACATTTCCTTGGAAACAAAGCCATTGAGCCCAGGAATGCCCGCCATTGCGGCAGCGGCAATCACCATTAGCACCATGGTGTAGGGCATATAGCGCCACAGGCCGCGCAATTGACGCATATCCCGCGTGCCGGTTTCGTGGTCGACTATCCCTGCGAGCATGAACAAGGAGGCCTTGAAGGTGGCATGGTTGATGATATGGAATACGCCCGCGACTACCGCTAGCGGTGTACCAATGCCGAATAGTGCGACAATCAGGCCAAGATGACTGATCGTGGAATAGGCTAGCAAGGCTTTCATATCGTGCTTGAACAGCGCGATATAGCTGCCTGTCAGGAATGTGATGATGCCGACAGTGGAAACAATCCAAGTCCATTCCGGGGTGCCGGACAACGCAGGAAACAGACGTGCCAACAGGAAAATACCTGCTTTGACCATGGTGGCTGAATGCAGGTAAGCGGAGACAGGTGTGGGAGCCGCCATCGCATTGGGAAGCCAGAAGTGGAAGGGGAACTGCGCTGACTTGGTGAATACCCCCAGCAAGATCAGGAGCAACATGGGCAGGTAATGCTCGTGGCTGCGGATAGTATCACCGGTCAGCAAGATATCACTGAGATTGTAACTGCCAGCCATCTGCCCCAGTAGGAGGAAGCCACCCAGCATGGCAAGGCCACCGCCGCCGGTAATCGTCAGCGCCATGCGTGCGCCGCGGCTGGCTTCTTCACGTTGTTGCCAATAGCTGATCAACAGGAATGAAGACAGGCTGGTGAGTTCCCAGAACATGAGAAGCTGGATGATGTTTTCCGAGAGCACAACACCCAGCATGGAGCCCATGAACAGCAACAGGTAAGTATAAAAACGCCCCATGCTGTCGCGCGGGGAGAGATAGTATCGGGCATAGATCACCACGATCAGGCCGACCAGCAGGATCATCAGGCTGAACAATAGCGACAGGCCATCCAGCCGGAACGATATATCAATGCCAAGCTCCGGCAGCCAGGGGCTGACGCGCTGGATGATGGTGGCACCACCCTGCCAGACTTGCGTAGCCAATGGCCATAGCAAATACAGCGATAGCGTTGCAGAGAATAAGGAAACCCAGGCCGATGAGTACCGTCCCAGCCTAGTGCTGAGTTTCGTGAAGACTGCCGCGATGAAAGGGATGAGTGTTAAATAAGCTAAGCCCATGAGGTTTGCAATGTCTTGTTAAAGTTTACGGTGATGCTGCCCGAGTCATTCGGGCAATCAACACGTGCTCAGCATTAGCTGGCACAGCCGGAAACTCCCAGAGGGCCTGACTGGCTATTGCACTGATGGATTAATCAGCGTCGAGTTCAGTTTCTGGCGTTATATTTTCCGTGATGCCACGGATGAGTTTGAACAGCTCCCGGCTGCTCTTGGGGGGCTTGCCTGCGGCGTGCTCCCGGCGCGCATTGCGAATCAGGTTGCGAATCTGCTGTGCTTCGGTGTTGGGATATTCATTAATGAACTCTGCCAGCGCAGATTCGTCTTCCAGTAAGCGGCTACGCCATTGTTCCAGGCGGTGGAAGCGCGCATTTTCTTCATTATGCGAGCCTTCCCAGCGCTGCAATTGATCAACGATAGGCACTGTGTCGATATCGCGCATCAGGCGCCCGAGGTATTGCATCTGTCGGCGCAACGCACCATTGGAATTAATACGCTTGGCTTCATTGACGGCATCCAGCAGGGTTTCAGGCAGCTCCAGCTTGGCAAGCTTGTCCTTGGGCAGGCCAACCAGCGTGACGCCGATGGCTTGCTGCGCATCGGCTTCAGCCTTGCGCTTGGTTTTGCTGATGGGTTCGATACCCGGTTCGGTGTTTTCTGTCTTGTTCGGTTTCATGCTGATGTATGATAACAGTTTTTTGCAAAGAGACGCCCGTGAACGACCAGACAGCCCATGATTCGCGCTTTTCATACACGCTGGATGAGCTGAAGGGACTGAGCGATGAAGTGTTGCGTTTTGCCAAGGCCGCAGGGGCAAGCGCAGTTGAAGCAGAGGTTAGCCTGGGTATTGGCCAGAATGTCTCGGTGCGCATGGGTGAAACCGAAACCATTGAATACAACCGTGACAAGGGTATGTCTGTCACCGTGTATTTCGGCCAGCAAAAAGGTCATGCCAGCACCTCTGACCTCAGTATGCAGGCGCTCAAGGATACTGTCGCAGCGGCTTGTAATATTGCACGCTATACCGCACAGGATGAATTCTGTGGATTGGCTGACCCTGCTTTGCTGGCACGCGATATTCCAAATCTTGATCTGCATCATGCCTGGGATATCAGTGTTGATGAGGCACTGGCCTTGGCACTGGAGTGTGAGCAGGCTGCCCGGTCTGCTGATCCCCGTATCAGTAATTCCGAAGGCGCTTCGGTCTCCACTTATGAGGGTCTATTTTCCTACGCCAATAGCAATGGCTTCAACGCTGGGTATCCCAGCTCGCGTCATGGCTTGAGCTGTTCGGTCATTGCCGAGGCAGCTGAAAGCATGCAACGGGATTATTGGTATTCCAGCGCCCGTCACCCTGCTGACCTGGATTCAGCGCTTGCGGTAGGCTTACGTGCCGGTGAGCGTACAGTACGTCGTCTCAACCCGGGTCGCGTCAAGACTTGTCAGGTGCCTGTGCTATTCGAGGCACCACTGGCTTCTGGCTTAATTTCTCACCTGGTTTCTGCGATCTCGGGTGGCAGTTTGTATCGAAAATCATCTTTCCTGCTGGATAGCCTGGGCAAGCAGGTAATGTCTTCATTCGTGAATATTGAAGAGTTGCCGCACGTGCCGCGCGGACTAGCAAGCTCACCATTTGACAATGAAGGCGTGGCGACCCATGCCCGGACCTTGATCAAAGATGGCGTGTTGCAGGGCTATATGCTCGGTAGTTATTCCGCTCGCAAGCTCGGGATGCAAAGCACGGGTAATGCAGGCGGTAACCACAACTTGATTATCCGGCACGGTGATCTGGATCTTGCTGGACTACTGAATACCATGGGCACAGGGCTACTGGTGACGGAGTTGCTGGGGCACGGTATTAATATGGTGACGGGTGATTACTCCCGTGGTGCGGCTGGTTTCTGGGTGGAAAATGGCGTGATTGCCTATCCAGTTGAGGAAATCACGATTGCCGGCAATTTGGCAGAAATGTTCATGAATATCGTGGCCGTAGGCAATGACGTGTTGGTACAGGGTTCCAAGCAAACAGGTTCTATCTTGATTGAACGCATGACGGTTGCAAGTGGAGAATAAGTAGACTCACTCTGTACCAATAAAAAAGCCACGCATCTGCGTGGCTTTTTGTTTAGTAATTACTGCTGCGCATCTGGGGTTTCGTCGTCATCATCGTCGTCGAAATCATCATACTGCGTGGCTTTGCCATGCACTGCGATATCCCGACGTTGCAGGTAGGCTTCGCGCATGAAAATGTACGGGTCAAGTGCTGCATCATCGACCAGATCGCTTGCTGGCAAATATTGTGAGCGCAGATCAACGAAGCTGAGCATCCGCAACTGGTTACGTATACGGACATGATTGGTGTACTGGATGGGGTCGAAGTAGAGCGTATCAACCGTCAGGCCAGCGGTATCGCGGATGGTGCTTGGGCCTACAAATGGCAGTACCAAGTAAGCGCCACTGCCAACGCCCCATTTGCCCAGTGTCTGGCCAAAATCAGCTTTGTGTCTGGGTACGCCATCCATCGAGGCAACATCAATCAGGCCACCAATCCCAATGGTGGAGTTGATTACCAGGCGGCCAGCGTTATCCATGGCTTTGCCCAGCTCCAACTGCAGGATGTTGTTGATCAAAGAGGTGAAGGTGCCCAGGTTGGTGAAGAAATTGTTGACGCCTGTGCGAATCGGGCTAGGCAGTACTGCCTTGTATGCGCCTGCAATGGGTTTCAGTACGGCTTTATCAGCAGTATCATTGAATTTATAAACGCCACGGTTAAAGCCTTCCAGTGGGTCTTTATTGGCTTGGGTGGCACAGCCGCTGATACTCAGTGCAAGTACGAGGCTGGTTGCGATCCCTGAAATCTTCATGCGCATACATCTGTCCTAATTATTATTGAGTGTCTCTAATTTGACACAAACGGAACCCACTTTAACCGAGCGGTTTTTAGTTGTCTATCGAATTTAATACAACTAAAACTCCTTAACGGCAGCGAGTTGTAAAAATGAAACACCTGATGCACAGAGGTGTGTGGTACAACCAATGGCTTGCGATATGCCGCGAGCATGTAGAGAGGAAGCACTGACGATGTTGAGTTTATCGGATTTCCTGGCAGGGCAGGCCACGCAATATCAGCTTGCTCCAAGCCTGACTGAGGCGGTGGCAACGCTTGCGCTGGCATGCAAGGCTGTGGCGCATGAGATTGGTCATGGTGCGTTGCGCGGTAATATGGGTGAGGCTGATCAGCAGAATGTGCAAGGGGAGCAGCAGAAAACACTGGACCTCATCAGTAACGATGTTTTTGTGAAGATGGCTGTCCAAAGCCCACACATCGCTGCGCTGGCATCAGAGGAGTTGGAGCATGCCCAGATATTTTCTGGTAAGCAGGCACCCTACTTATTGGTGTTTGATCCGCTTGATGGATCATCGAATATCAACCTGAACCTTTCCGTGGGCAGCACTTTTTCCATTCTGGAGGCGCCAGCGGGCCACATTGATGAGGCTGCATTTTTACAGCCTGGTAACCGGCAGCTGGCGGCTGGGTATGCTTTATATGGCACGTCGACCATGCTGGTGCTGACCCTTGGGCATGGCGTATATGGATTTACCCTTGATCCTGAGCAAGGCGAGTTTTATCTGACCCATCCCGCGTTGACCATTCCCGCCAGCACCCAGGAGTTTGCCGTCAATATGTCTAATCAACGCTTCTGGCAGCCGCCGGTACAGCGGTATATCGAGGAATGCATTGCCGGGAAAAGTGGGCCACGTGGCAAGGATTTCAACATGCGTTGGGTGGCAACCATGGTGGCAGAAGTGCATCGCTTATTGGTGCGTGGTGGCGTATTTCTTTATCCGCTCGATAGTCGCAGCGTGGGGCGGGGTGGGCGCTTGAGGTTGTTGTACGAAGCTAACCCCATGGGCTGGCTGGTGGAGCAGGCAGGTGGTCTTGCCAGTACTGGGCACCGGAATATCCTGGACGTGGAGCCCGGTAGCCTGCATCAGCGTGTGGCCGTGATTCTCGGGGCGAGGGAAGAGGTTGAGCGCTTGCAGGAGTATCACTCATTCACTGACCCGACTGCATAGATATCGGGCCAGTTTTTGTAACTGGCAATGGGATTATGTTGCGGTAGAGGCTTGGTGGCTGGCTTGTTTATAGAGTGCGAGTGCTTGTTCACGTCGCATCGCGTGATCCACGACGGGCATAGGGTAATCCTTGCCAATTACCAGCCCCAGTTCCTGCTGGCGTAAAGGTGGCATCAGCCACGGGGCATGGATTTCCTTGCTAGTGCATCCTTGCAGCTCAGGTACGTATTTCCGGATGAACTTGCCATCGGCATCGAATTTTTCTGATTGTGTCACCGGATTGAAAATACGGAACCAGGGTTGTGCATCACAGCCCGTGGAAGCTGCCCATTGCCAGCCGCCATTGTTGGCTGCCAGGTCAAAGTCGATCAGGTGTTCCGCAAAATAGCGCTCTCCCCAGCGCCAATCGATCAACAGATCTTTGACCAAGAAGCTCGCAGCCACCATGCGCAGGCGGTTGTGCATATAACCTGTCTGGTTGAGCTGGCGCATGGCGGCATCTACCAGGGGATAGCCAGTCTTGCCTGTGCACCATGCCTCAAACAAACGCTTATCGTTGGGGAAGGGAATAGCGTCGAACTCTGGCTTGAAGCTTTTTCCGTGTGCCACTTGGGGGTGGTGATGCAATATCTGGAAATAAAAATCCCGCCACAGCAGTTCGTTGAGCCAGGTTTCAGCCCCCGAGCCTCCCTGTTGCCATGCTGTACGTGCCAGATGGCGGATGGATACCGTGCCAAAGCGCAGGTGAACGGACAGATAGGAAGGGCCTTTGACGGCAGGAAAGTCACGGGCATCGCGGTAACGTGACATGCGGTTGTGGAAATCTTCAAATAATGCACTGCCGCCTGACATGCCAGTAGGAAGCTTGAGCTGTTTCAGATTTGTGCGCTCAAAACCCAGTGACTCAAGAGAGGGCATGGGTTGTGGTGTCACATTAGCCAAGTGGTGACGATAGCGGTCAACGGGATAGGCTTTGAGATAAAAGTCATTAATGGTTTTCAGGCAGGCATTTTTGTAAGGCGTGAATACGCTGAAAGAGGTGCCAGATTTGGTGAGGATTTCATCCTTCTCAAACAAGACCTGGTCCTTGAATGAGTGAAAGCTAATGCCCGCCTTGGTCAGTGATTGTGCAACGGCCTGGTCCCGGACCATGGCCTCGGGTTCGTAATCATGGTTGCCGTAAACGGCATCGACTGCCAAACGTGTGGCAAGCTTGGGGATTTCCTCTACCGCTTTGCCATGAAGCACGAGCAGGTCGCTACCCTGTTGTTGCAGCGCAGTTTTTAGCTCTTGCACGCTTTCCCAGATGAACTCTACGCGTCTATCCTGTTTGTTGGTGAGTTGTGTCAGGATATCGGTGTCAAAAACGAAGGCACAAATAACTTGTGCTGAGTTTTTCAGTGCGTGATAGAGCGCGGCGTGGTCGTAATCTCGTAAGTCGCGGCGGAACCAGACGAGTGATTTGTTCATGAGTTGGGGCGCGAAAGGTTATTCGCGATGATAAGGATGATTGTTGATGACACTTAATCCGCGATAAAGTTGTTCGCTCAACATCACGCGCACCATGCCATGTGGCATGGTGAGTTTTGACAGGCTCCACAGCCAATTTGCCTGGCGCTTCAAGCTGTCGTGCAGGCCATCGGCACCGCCAATCACCAGGCTGACATCGCGCCCGCTTTCCATCCATCCACGCATCTTGTCAGCTAATTGCAGTGTCGTGACTTCTTGACCACGCTCATCCAGCGCCACGAGGTAGTCTCGACCGGCAGCTTCGAGGATACGCTTGGCTTCTGCTTCTTGCACGACTTCTGCATTTTTGCCGGAGGCGCGTTTGTCTGGCTTGATCTCGACAATGTCCACGTTCATTTCGCGTGGCATGCGCTTGGTGTATTCGTTGCATGCGGATTGCACCCAGTCCGGCATTTTATGTCCGACAGAAATGATCCGCAGCTTCAAGGGAGTGTCGGTTACTCTACGGCTTTGATATGGCCACGACGGCTTTCAGCTTCGCCCCAGAGTTGTTCCAGGTTGTAGTAGGCTCGGGTAGCGGGCACCATGACATGCACGACGATATCGCCCAGGTCAACCAGCACCCATTCGCCTTCCTTCTCGCCTTCAGTGCCCTGAATATTGGCACCTTTTTCCTTGAGCTTTTCGCGGACATTGTCGGCAACTGCCTTGGCTTGGCGAGTGGAGTTAGCACTGGCGACGATCATGTAATTGGTCATGGAGGTAAGCTTGCGCACGTCCATGACGGTAATATCAAAGGCTTTGATATCTTCCAGCGCGTCGACGACGGCCAGCTTCATTTGTTCTAAATCTAGCATTAGGCAGCTTGTACAGGGATATGCTGGCGTTGATCCTTGATGCGGTTTTGCGCATCAACATAGACCAGCTTGGGTTTGAAAGTGGCGAGCTCGGCTTCGGAATATACGGCATAGCTAGCGATGATCAGTAAATCGCCAGGGCTGGCTTTGCGTGCAGCAGCACCGTTGACGGAAATGACGCCGGAGTTGCGTTCCGCACGGATGGCATACGTTGTGAAGCGTTCGCCGTTATTGACATTGTAGATGTCGATCTGTTGATATTCCTTGATGTCGGCTGCGTCAAGCAGTGCTTCATCAATGGCACAGGAGCCCTCATAGTCCAGCTCCGAGTGCGTCGTGCGTACCCGGTGCAGCTTGGATTGGAGCATGGTTCTTTGCATGGCCTGCCAGTGTAAAAAAACGAGACCCGCTATTATAGTGGAAACAACACGCTGAATAAATGAAGATTTATTGCTGAGGGAGAGATAAGGTCATGAATAGACAGGAACGTAGCTGGATGATTGCTTGGGCAACCTTTCAAGGGTGTGGCCTGTGGCTGTTGCATGAGTGGATACTCAAGCTGACACTCCCTGAGCAATATTTCAGTTTCATCTGGCCCATATATACCTTGATCATTACGCTGCCGTTGAGCTTCATGGTGCTTTCTGCATATCGCCAACAGCGGCAGCTATGGGTAATGGCGGCGGCCTATTCTCTACTGATGGCGGGTGCTGCCTCATATAGCGGACACCATGCCTGGGGCGGCAATATGCCTCCTCATTCGGCTTGGCAGCCTGGGCTTATCCTGAGTTTTATCACCTTATCCACCTGGTTTGTCTTGCTGCCGTTTGCCGAGCATAGGTTAAACAAGGGCAGTTGGTTCAGTGATTATTCGTTCCTATTTTCTGCTGCTTGGCGCAACTGGGTCAAATTGGTATTGGCTGGTGTTTTTACCGCCCTGTTCTGGGCGTTATTGTTCTTGCTGGCGGGCTTGTTCAAGGTGCTGCATGTCAATTTTCTCATGGAGTTGATTAGTAGCAGGATATTTGCTTATCCAGTCACTGCCATCACGTTTGGCATAGGGCTCTCGTTGTATGCTGCCAAGGAGGAAGCATTGGTCGGTATTTACCGGGCAAGCCTGGATATATTGGGCTGGTTGTTGCCAGTGGTCAGTTTCATCATGCTCTTGTTCCTGCTGGCATTGCCTTTCCAGGGCCTGGCCCTGTTGTGGCAGACAGGTTATGCCACTAGTCTCATGTTGTGCTTGTTGTTGTGGACGATATTTCTGTTCAATGCTGCATGGCAAGATGCTTCGCGTGAGCAACGGTTTCCTGGTTGGCTGCGGCGCTTCATTGGCCTGAGTTTGCTGACAATGCCGGTATATATCCTTTTATGCGCTTACTCTCTTGGATTGCGGATAATCCAATATGGCTGGACGATAGATAGGGTCTGGGCGGCTTTAGCGATTGTGGTCATGGCCATTTACGCATTCGGATACGCCCTCGTCGTGATGCGAAGGCATGCCGTCTGGATGCTCAATGCAAGGCGAGTGAATGTTGTGGCGGCATTGTTCACGGTGGCACTGCTGATATTCAGCCTGACGCCAATTCTTGACCCTGTAAGGTTGGCAGTTCATAGCCAGGTTTCCCGCTTGCTCGATGGTCGTACACCAGTCAGTGATTTTGATTTCGAGTATTTACGGCTGGAAGGCAGGCGATACGGCAATCAAGTGCTCCAAGACTTGAGCCACAATACTACCCATGAGCATGCTGCCTTGATCAGGCAGAAAGCCGCTGATGCGCTGAAAGTCACGCATCGCACGTTCAAGCCCCAAGGGCCTGAGCCGTTGACACACAAGCAATTGCAAGAACAATTAAAGCTTTATCCCCACGCTACCGAGCCTGATCCGGTGTTTCTGGATTTCGTCCTTGAGCAGCGCAATTCAGGGAAGCTTTATATCAATTGCAGCGCTAACAAGCCCTGTCCGGTGTTAATGCTAGACCTGAATGACGATGGCGAGCAGGAGTTGGTGCTGCTGAGCGGGTATAGCAGCTGTATTTTTTCCAAAGTGCAGGGTGTATGGAAAGTGGTCGGCCGACTGACAGGCAAGCATATGGATGCGTTAAGCGCCGACAAGATACGACGCGAACTAGACACCCTCGATTTCTCTGCCAAGCCCAATACCTGGCGTGATCTATGGGTAGGGGATATGAAATACCAGGTGGAGGAGCAATAAAGGCAGCAGTGTCATTGACTGCTGCCAGCTTCAGAGGTTGTTAGAAATCGAAGGATGCAGATAATACAAAAGTGCGTGGAATCGCGGGGGAAACTGCACCCCAAGAGGTAATGCCGGACCAATATGCGCGGTCTGTGAGATTCTGGATGGTGGCTCGCAAGGTCGTATGGCGGCCAGCAATGCTGGTTTGGTAGCGTGCTCCAACGTCAATGCGCGTCCAGGAGGGGATGTGCAGTGTGTTGGCCTGGTTGACATATTGGCTGCCGGTATAGACAAGATCGGCGGTTAATGTCATGTCCGGAATGAAGGCAGAGTCCCATTCCAACCCCAAGTTTGCCTGTTGCTTGCTGGTGCCGATTGGTCGATTGCCTATCAAGCTAGATGTTGCTGCGCTGGTGATTTCACTATCTATCAAGGTGATGCCACCCATTGCCCTCAGGCTGGGTAATAGAGTGCCGTAACCATATAGCTCAACGCCGCGATTGCGCTGTTCACCATTAGCGGAAAATACACCATTGTCCAGTCCTCCGCTAGGTTTCTCGATCTGGAACACTGCCACGGTAGTCATGAAGTGGCCTGCATCATACTTGATGCCTGTTTCATATTGTTTGCTCTTGTATGGTGCCAGAACTTCACCATAGTTAACGGCAGCAGGGGGAGCAATGTCTCCCTTGCTCAGCCCCTCGATATAGTTGGCATACAGCGATAAATGCTTGATCGGTTGTACAACGATACCAATAGCAGGGGTGGAGACACTGCGGTCATAATTATTGTTGTTACTGGCACTAAGCACATTGTGATTGGTCGTTTTGATGCGCTGGTGACGAAGCCCCAGTGAGATATGTAGCCTGTCGTCCAACATGGACATGGTGTCGACCAATGCAAAGCTGGTGTTCTGGTTGTTGTATATGCGCGGAATATTGCTAGGCTTGGCAAGATACTGTTTTGCGTAGTCCATCGTATCGTAAATATTCGAGGTCACTGCGGTGCCGGCAAGCAGGGCCCTATCTAGTTGGTCGCGATAAACACTGGTTTGGAATGTGACAGAGTGCTGTATTGAGCCAGTGCGGAATTTGCTGCGCAGGCCAGCATCATAGGTCTTGCGGGCGACCTCAAACACGCCGTAGGTCGGTGTGATCTGTGTAGTGCCTTGCTCACTCACTAATCGAGGAGCCGAGTCGTACACACGGGAGACGTCGGCTGAGGACGTACCCGCATTGGCAAATAATGATAAGTGCTCATTGAAATCATATTCCGTGCGTAACAGGATGGCTTGCTCTTTGTTATCTGACCATTCCCAGGGCTGGGTGACATTACGTTTGCCATCTGGTGCGCCGGGCATCCGGCTAATGCCGGAAGGCATCAGTGGGCGGGTGGGCGCATTAATATGTTCTTTCTGCAGGATGATATCCAGCGTGGACCGGAAGCGCTCTCCTTCATAATCTAATGCCAATGCACCCGTATGCCCTTCCGTAGATTGTTTATCGATAGCAGTATCACCATTGTAGTAGCTCCCATTGAAACGGATACCAAACTGACTATCTGTGCCGAAGCGCCTGCCAACATCCAAGTGAGCGCCTGCTTGGTTATTGCTGATCAGGGATGTGGTGAGGGTGGTGACATCTTTATTAGCTCGCTTAGGGGCAATATTAATGACGCCGCCAACCGAACCATTGGGCGAGATGCCAAATAATAATGCCCCCGGCCCCTTAATGACCTCAATGCGTTCCACATACTCTGTCCTGACACGGTAATTGGGCGCAATACCATAAATACCATCAAAGGCGATTTCTCCTGAGTTTCCCTCCCAGATTGGAAAGCCGCGTATGTATAGATTGTCCACATTGCCACCAGGAGCGACTGTATAGCGCACGGATGGGTCGCGATTGATGGATTCTGCAATGGTTCTTGCTTGTTGGTTCTGGATTGCGGCGGATGTATAACTGGTTGTACTGAATGGTGCGCGCATGTTGGAGGTGTTACCCAACACGCCGAGCCGTACACCTTTTGCAATCTGTTCACCGGCATATGGTGCAGGTAGAAGGTTGATGTTCTGGTCTCCAGCACTGACCTTGAGTTCTGGCAATATTTCAGAGATTTTTTCTTTTGCCACAATCGTATAGCGTTGGTGATCTCGTCGTTGCACGCTGAGGCCTGAACCTGCCAGCAGGATTTCAAAAGCAGATTCAACACTATAGCGTCCATTCAGTCCTGCGCTGGTTTTTCCATCAGCCAGAGAGGCATCGGCAGAGAGCAGGATGCCTGCACCTGCCGCAAACTGGCTAAGTACCTGACTTAATGGTCCGGCAGGAATGTGGTACTCATGCAATGCACTATCAGGCTCGGCAGCCTGTAATGTGGTGATGTTGAATGTGCTGCCCAGAGTGATTGTGAGAGAGGTTACGCAGAGGCGCAGGCGTATTGCGCGCTTGCAAAATAGATCGGAGTTCATGTGGTTCCCTGAGTGGTTGGAATAAGACTGCTTCATTTCCTAAACCGAACCAAACTCAAAAAAGGGAACTGGAAGCCATAAAAATACTGCGAATGTCTTGAGCTTAATGTCGTGGCATCAACACAATAGTGTTTTTGCCTGACTCCTGTATTTGTACAGGCAGGGTGTTGGTGATTTCGTCTAATACGAGATGTACATCGTTAAATGGATATGCTCCCATGAGCCGCAAATGTGCGATGGAAGGTGACACACTCAGCTTGCCGGGATAATAGAGCCCAAGCTCCTGAATGAAGTCATCCAGCCTGCGGTTATCAGCGATCAGGATGCCGCGCGTCCAGGCTTCTCGCGCGGCTGATGCCTGGGCAGGGTGGGAAATATGGTGAGTATCAAACTGTGTTTGCCAGCCTGCGCTGATGACAATCGGGGAAGCGTGTGTCGGGCTGATGGCGACCTGGCCCTCATAGACGGCAAGCAAGGTATGTTCAGCTTGTTGTTGCACGGTAAAGCGGGTGCCAAGGGCGGTCATGCGCCCATGTCGGGTATCAACCACCAGCGGGCGCACCGGGGACGTGGTGTCATGGCCTGACTGCACCAGGATTTCTCCGGCAGCGAGGGTAATACGCCGCAAGCTGTAGCCATATTCCACTGTGGCGCGGCTACCGGCATTTAGCCAGAGCTTGCCGCCATCTGCCAGTGTGACGAAGCCTGTTTTACCTTGCTCAGGGCGATGGATGTCTGCTTGTGCAGTGAGCGTGGTGATCCAGTCCTGCCAGGGGCTGAAGCGTTTCAGCAGCATGCCACTGGCAAAGGCTATGCCTCCAAATCCGAGCAACTTTAGAGCTTGGCGCCGGGATGTTGGGCGGCTCAGGGCCTGATGGGCGGCAGGTTTATGGGCAATACTGGTCAATTCTTGGAATGGGGTATGGATGGATTCAACTTCTGCCCACGCTGATTGATGCAGCGGGCTGGCTTTAAGCCAGGCTTGCCAGGCGATTTTATCGTTTTCCTCAGCCTGTTCATCGCGCAAGACAGCAAACCACTCCGCTGCTTGCTGCAATGCCGTGAGTTCGTCACCCTTACTCATGCCTGTGCCTCGTTGAGTTCACGGCGCAACAACAGGCAATGCATCATGGCGGTAGCCATGTATTTCTTTACCATACGTTCTGAAACCGCAAGTTGCTGGGCGATTTCCAGGTAGGTCAGCCCATCAATCTGTGCGAGCAAGAAGGCTTGCCTAGCCTTGGGATTGAGGCGATTGAGCATGGTGTCAATTTCAAGCAGGGTTTCGATTACCATGGCCTGCAATTCTTGCGAGGCAGCGGATTGACCATCGTAGAGGTGCAAGGCATCAAGATAGCGTTGTTCCAACTCCTGGCGTCGCCATTGATCAATGATCAGGCCCTTGGCTACTTTCACAAGGTAGGCGCGCGGGGTGCTGATATCCTTCAGCGACTCATGTTTCAATAGCAGCCGGACAAAGGCATCCTGTGTCAGATCAGCCGCATTGTGGGGGCATCCCAGCTTTTTGTAGAGCCAGCCGAATAACCAGCCGCGATGTGCCGTATATATCTCTGCCACGGAAAAATGCTGGGGAGAATGCATGAGAAATACTGATTTATATGATAATTATTCTCATTCTAAATCTTGGCGCATTCTTCTACAATGGGGAGATCAGTTGGGCGTAATTCTGCGAATAGATGAGCGTATGATGAAAACTATCGTAAAGCTTTAGAAAGCACATCATGAAATGGGATGGATATCGTCGTTCCGGTAATGTGGAGGATAGGCGTGGCATAGCGACTGGGACCGGTAAGCTGGGCCTTGGAGCGGTGGTCGTGGCGCTGGTGGCGGGCTGGATATTCGGAGTGAATCCGCTCACAATTTTAGGCTTGCTGGATGGGGCGAGTTCCCCTGTTGTCACCCAGCAAGGTGTTGCGCCGCCGACTGATGATCGCCAGGCCATGTTTGTGGCCACTGTGCTGGCTAGCACCGAGGATGTATGGACCAGGCTGTTCAGCGAGGCAGGCCGGGCTTATCAGGAGCCAAAGCTAGTCCTGTTTGGTGGGGGCACCAATGCTACGCAGACAGGTTGTGGCGTAGGGCAGAGCGCCATGGGGCCATTCTATTGTTCCCTGGATCGCACCGTTTATATTGACCTCGATTTTTACAATACATTGGAAAAGCAGTTGGGCGCACCAGGTGAGTTTGCCCGTGCCTATGTCATTGCCCATGAAGTGGGGCACCATGTGCAAAATCTGTTGGGTGTATTGAGCAAGGTAGATCAGGCGCGTTCGCGCTTGAGTGAGGCGGAGGCCAATAAGCTATCCGTATTGCAGGAGTTGCAGGCTGATTGCCTAGCTGGTGTATGGGCGCACCACGCTGATTCACAGTACAGCATGGTGGAGGCAGGGGACATCGAATCTGCATTGAATGCTGCTTCACGCATCGGAGATGATTACTTGCAACAACGCGGTCAGGGACATGTGGTGCCGGAAAGCTTTACGCATGGTACTAGCGCTCAACGTATGCAGTGGTTTAGTACGGGCTACAAGCAGGGTAAGGTGCAGGCTTGTGACACATTTAGCGGCGGGTAAAAGAAAAGCCAGCATGGCTGCTGGCTTTGTCTAGTATCAATATCCGCCTGGCCCGCCACCGGCGCCTGGGCCACCACCAAATGGTGGGAACCAGCAACAGGCATTGAGTAGGATAGCCGCTGCGAGAAGAACTATCGTTTTCTTCATCTTGATACCAACCTTTCGTGATCAGAACGCTATTCAGGCATTGTAGTCGCAGAGGCTGGCAGCGATTGTTAATCGGGGTAAAAGTGAATCTGGATGCATACCCCTTGATCATGACGATACCGGGGTATGTTCTCTGCGATTAATTAGTAATTAATCGTATAGCTGATTGCTACGGTACGCCCTTGTGCTGGAATACTTGAAATTGGGCTAAAGGTCACAGCCGATTGCTGCGTATAGACGGTACGATAGAACTTGTCGAATACATTATATACGCCAATATCTACACGTCCTTTGGGTGCCGGGAAGTGCGCGAGCACATCAACAATCGCATAGCCTTTGATGTCTGCGGCAGCAATGCTAGTAACGTTCGCATTGTATGCAGCGACTAGAGAGTCTTTATATGCTTTATCTGAACCCTGAATCGCCATCATTTGCACCCGGACGCCTGTGCCTTGCCTGTTATCCCACTCGCCAAACAGTGTCGCTTTCACTGGGGATACCTGATAAGCATTGAGTTCTCGCCATTCTCCCGCTGCATCTTTGAACTGGCCGCGGGTATAGCCCAATGTGCCTCCCACCTTGAATTGCTCCAGCACAGGATAGCTGGTGTTCAGCTCCAGACCATAAATCCGCTGATCGGTGCTGGCTACATTGATCGTTCTGTCTGACTGGAATTGCACAACCTTATTCGAGTCATTGTAGAAGCCGGTAACACTGGCATTTAGGCCACGAGGCTGTTGCAGACGCCAGCCCAGTTCGTAGTTGTTGACGGCGATTGGTACAATGTTGGCAGCGGCCAGGTTGTAACCAATAGGTACGTCACGCATGACGCGCTGAACATCGGGATAGCTGAAGCCTTGTGAGAAGTTAGCAAATACTTGTTGTTGCGCTTCTAATTTGTAAACTGCGCCAATATTGAACAGGGCCTTGCCATTGCTGGTAGAGCCGCTAGCGATAGGTGTCAGGTCAGCAGATAGGCCTTGTGCTGCTCTTGCGGCTTGTCGTGTTGCAATGAATGAATCCGTTTCGGCACGGATATGTTGGTAACGTAGCCCAGCTTGAATGTTCAACTTGTCAGTGGCAGCAAAGTCACTTTGCAGGAAAACACCCAGGTTTTGCAGTCGGGTATCCGGGCCAGCATTAAAGCTTGTACCGGTGCTGGTGTAGTACAAGCCAGGGCTGGTAACGCTTAACAGATCGTAATACTGGCTATCTTTTTCGTGGTCATAATCCAGGCCGTAGGTAAGCTTGAGTTCTTTTTCCTGCACTTGTAAATCAGTTTGCATGGTCGAGCGAAAGCCTGCTACGTCAACATTCGATTGTGATTGGGTAGCAAAGGCAGTGCCAGCATAAATCGGGAAGAAACGTGCTTTTTCCTTGCGGTAGTATGCTTCGATATTCAGGATCTGCCCCAGGAAGTCCTTATTCTGGTATTGCGTATTGATGGCATAGCGCTCTGTGAATGGCTGGTTGCTCAGGTGCAATCCCTTGACTGCGCGATAAGTGGGGTTGCTGCTATAGTTGCCTGAATAGTCGGGTGCATAGGAGGTATCCTGCTGATCCTTGAAGTACTGGACACCAACGCTGAGGGACTGCTGATTCGCCAGGTTGAAATTCAAACGTCCGTTGATGTCGATAGTATCGGTATCCGAGCGGCTAGTTTGATAAGGGTCAGGCGCAATCCGGTTGCCGTTGCCATCTAGCTGGTCACCACGACTGGTGTAGTTGATGCCCAGAAAGCCGTCCCACTTGTCCTTGTTGAAGGAAACAGTCTGGCCCAGTTCATAAGCCATGCCATCACGGTTCAGGTTGGTGCCAGAGGCGATGCCCACTATTGATTGAAAGCTTAGGGGTTTGGATTTGTCAGCACGCTTGGTGATGATATTAATAATACCGCCGGTTGCTCCAGAGCCATAAATACTGCTGGCACCAGAAACGACTTCTACACGCTCAATCATGGCAGGGCTGATGCTGTTCAACTGGCGTGAGACATCACGCGAACCTGTTTGTGAGACACCATCAATCATGACCAGCACTTGCCTACCACGCATGGTTTGGCCGTAATTGCTGGTGGTGCCGCTGCTTGGTGCCAGTGAAGGAATGAGTTGAGCCAGTGCATCTGCTGTCTTGCGTCCAACAGCAGCTTGCTGCGTGATTTCTTCATGGCTGATGGTTTGTACTGTACCCGCGATCTCGGCAATATTTTTGGGTGTGCGGGTGGCTGTGACAATGGTCTGTTCTAGCGTGTGTTCGACTTGTTCCGTTGTGGAGACCTCTGGTAATACGGAGGTTTTTTGTGGCGTGGCAGTGATGATGAAGCTGTTGTTACCTTTTGCCTGAGTGATTAATCCTGAGCCACTTAATAACCGCTCCAGCGCTTCTTGTGCAGTGAAGTTTCCTTTCAGCGCCGTTGTGGACAGGCCTTGAGCCAAGTTGCTGGCGATGAGTACCTGTACGTTGGCGTGTTTTGCAATGCGGTTGATTGCCTGCTCTAGTGGTTCTGCCGGGATGTCAAAGGCAAACTTGCTGGTATCGGCATAAATAGACGTGGTAAATAACAAGCTGATCGCGATGACTGTCTGCTTGAGTGGATGATGTTGTGACACGGTTAATTTCCCTTTAGGTTGAAAGCGGTGCGATGACCTACAAGGCGTTAGACGTTTGGCAACGTGCCTACCCCAACCTGGGAATAAGAATTTTTTTGATTATTTTTTGCTGATGAGCAAGCTGCCATCTGCCTGTTCTCTGATAGTGACTGGCAGAATGTCTGGCAACAGTTGCAATAAGGTGTCGGTATCGTCGGTGGCGAATACACCGGAGAACTTTAATTGGCCCAGTGCTGCGGATTGGAGATGTATGGACTCATGCCGATAACGCTGGATTTCTGTGATGGCCTGCGTGAGTGTGGCTTGCTCAAATACCAGCTTTCCATCACGCCACATCAGGCTGCTGGCGGCGTTTATGTCATGCGCAGGTTGCAAGTTACCATTTGCCGAGATGGTAACTTGTTGGTTAGGATTGATCGTGGTGCGCATATATCCAGTCGGCGCTTTGCTGGTAACTTGCACTTTGCCTTCTTCGACAGTCACGGTGACATGGTCGGGATGGCGGTATACATCAAATATGGTGCCAACTACCCTGATATTTGCCTGATCTGCCACGACTGTGAATGGACGATAGGTGGCTTTAGCAACGGTGAACAGTGCTTGACCTTGATGTAGTGTCACACGGCGTGAGCGTAGGTGCCACGAAACCTCCAATTGCGTATTGGTATTGAGGGTTAGCTTACTGCCATCAGCAAGTGCTACTTCAGCACGTTGCCCGATAATGGTGGCGTGTTGCTCGGTTTTGTAAGCAGGATCTAGCCAGAGCAGTCCTGCTGTGAGGATAGACAGCACCAAGGGCGCATGCCTGGCTAACGTTTTCTTTTTACGAGGTTTCTTGATGACTGGTAATGGGAACAACTCTTTCAGCGTTTCACGGTGCTGGATCAATGTATCTTCGGTGTTGGTTTTGTTGGTACCTATGGGAGGTTGTGGGTGCTGCATGACGTGTTAATTGTGCCCCAATTGCTTTTTGCAGGATGCGATTCCCAGGCGGGTGTGGCGCTCTACCATTTTGATGGAAATGCCTAGTTGTTCTGCTACCTCGGCCTGTGGCATGCCGTGAATTTTGTGCATGATGAACACTTCTTTGCATCGGGGAGGCAACGTGTCGATGGCTAGTGCCAGTTTTTGAATGTCTCGCTGGGCATCCAATGCGGCAGCATGATCAGGCATGCTGGGCGCTACGGGTAATGCTGCCATGGATTCAATCAGGCGCTTGCGTACGTTCTCCGAACGGCACTCATTCACTGCCATGTTGTGCGAGATGCGCTTGAGCAGGGCAATCGGTTGTCGCGCTTCAATGGCCGGTTTTTCCAGCAGGTGTACGCAAACGTCATGCACTATTTCGCGAGCAAACATCTTGCAGCCAAAGCGTCGCCGGACATAATCCACCAGGTCGTCGTAATGCCGAACCAAAGAGACAAGGATGGGAGGAGTGGATGAGTTGGGTAGCACGCGTGCAAACCAGCCAGTATTAAGTAAGTGCTTATTATAAATAATAATGCTTCTTAATTGTAGTTGGTTGGACTGATATCGCGGCTGAAGGAGGTATAAATGCTGCGAATATCTTCAGTGTTCTTTATGGTCTACGCCTCATGACATTGCTGTGAAGTTAGTTTTAGGCAAGTGATCGTGTGAATTCGATATTGTCGATTAGGCGGGTATTGCCTTGTCGTGCCGCAGCAAGCACGACGAGCTCAGTGTCTGTTGCGCTGGCAGGCAGCAGCGTGGCGGCGGAGCGGATAGAGATGTAGTCTACAATCCAGCCTAGCTGGGTGAGGTATTGGCTGGATTGGGCTTCAATGGCGGCATAGTCATGGTGCCCCTTCTGCACATTGTCGACAATCATCTTAAGAGTGCGATAGAGGCGTTGTGCTTCCAGTTTCTGTGCGCTGCTCAGGTAGCCATTGCGTGAACTTAGGGCAAGGCCACTTTCTTCACGCTGGGTTTCGCCAGCGATGATGTCGATAGGCAAGTTGAACTGTTTTACCAACTCGCGGATGATGAAAAGCTGCTGATAATCCTTCTTGCCGAATAAGGCGATTTGCGGCTGTACGATATTGAACAGCTTCATCACCACAGTTGCTACCCCATCAAAATGCCCTGGTCGTGCAGCGCCACAGAGTTCATTGGCAATTGGTGGGGGTGTGATGCGCATGGTTTGCGCTGCTGGGTACATTTCGGCGACTGATGGTGTGAAAACGATGTCTGCGCCCGCAGCCTGCAGTTTTTCACAATCTTCCGCAAGCGTGCGTGGATAGCTTGCGAGGTCTTCGTTGGCGCCGAATTGCAGCGGATTAACGAAAATACTGACGACCACACAGTCAGCTTGTTGTCGGGCCAGCTTAACCAAATGGGTATGTCCGGCATGCAGGTTACCCATGGTAGGCACAAAGGCAATGCTGGGCGCTACTTTTAGCCGAGCGCGCAGTGTTGCAATGTCAGGAATGATGTCTAGTGCCATGGCTTATTCAAAGCTATGTTCGGTATCAGGAAAAGTTTGCGCCTTGACGGCAGCCACATAGTCGCTGATCGCTTGTTGAATGCTGGTGGCACCTTGCATGAAATTGCGTACAAAGCGTGGTGATTTGCCTGCGTAAATACCCAGCATATCCTGCAAGACCAGTACCTGGCCATCGCAGTATTTGCCCGCCCCAATACCAATAACAGGAATCTTGATGGCTTGGCTCACTGCCGCTGCCAGGGCAGTTGGCACCATTTCCAGTACCAACATGCCTGCACCCGCACTTGCCAGGGCTTTGGCATCATCAAGCAATTGACGGGCAGCCGCCTCATCACGTGCTTGTACGCGATAGCCGCCAAATTGATGCACTGATTGTGGTGTTAGTCCCAAGTGACCACAGACAGGAATGCCACGTTCCACCAGAAAGCGCACGGTATCCAGCATGATGCTGCCACCTTCCACTTTGACCATTTGTGCTCCCGCAGCCATTAGCAAGGCTGCATTTTCGAAAGCCTGTTCCGGGTTGATCTGGTAGCTGCCGAAAGGCATGTCGGTGACGATAAAGGCTTGTTGTACGCCCTTGGCAACACAGCGCGTGTGATATTCCATATCGCGTAAGGATACGGGCAATGTGCTGGTATAGCCTTGAATGGTCATGCCCAGCGAGTCGCCAACCAACAGCACGTCTACTCCTGCTTTATCACTGAGCGCGGCAAAGCTGGCGTCATAGCTGGTCAGTACGGCGATCTTCTCGCCACGCTCCTTGAGTTGCTGCAATGCAAGCAGGTTCATGGCTTTACTCCAGGTTGGGGTTGAAGAACTCGCGACGGCCACGCATCTGCATCACGCGATCAAGCAGCATGGTCATGGCGGCATCATTTTCGGTGATGTCGAGTTTTTCATTATTCACGATGAGCACAGGTGCGCCATCGTACTGGTGAAAGAAATTGCTGTAGGCATCCGATAGACGTGAAAGATATTCGCGCGGGATTTCCTGTTCGTATGAAGTGCCGCGCTGGTTAACGCGCTCATGCAGGGTTTCTACTGGCGATTGCAGGTAGATCACCAAATCTGGCGTTGGCACTTGTACATGCAGGTGCTTGTACATCTGGCGATACAGCGCATATTCCTCATCATTGAGATTTAGCTGCGCGAATAATGGGTCTTTTTCCAGGAAAAAATCGGCAATGGTCGCTTGGTTAAACATATCCCGCTGGCATAAGTCCCGAATCAACTCAACACGCTGGAACAGGAAAAACATCTGCGTAGGCAAGGCATAGCGCGGTGCATCCTGATAAAACTTGGGCAGGAACGGATTGGCACTCGCGTTTTCCAGCAGGAGATTGACGGGGAACATATCGGCCAGCTTTTTTGCCAGCGTGGTTTTGCCGCTGCCAATCGGCCCTTCAATGACGATGTAAGGAAAGCGATCAAAAATACTCATGCCTGATCTTCCTGCAACAAGGCAACGCCTTGGTCTGCGCATTGTGCGGCCAAATCCATCACTTTACCGTGGTCAGCAAGCTGCAGGTCTGGAGCAATCTCCGCGAGCGGCAGCAACACAAAGCCACGTTCATGCATGCGCGGATGGGGCAAGGTTAATTCTTGGCTACTCATGGACACTTGATCGTACAACAACAGGTCCAGATCCAGCACCCGCGGGGCATTGGGGAAAGGGCGCTCGCGGCCATGCTGGGTTTCCAGTGCGAGGATGGCGCGTAACAAGGCCATCGGCTCCAGGCTGGTCTCAATCTCGGCGACGGCATTGATGAAGTCGGGTTGATCATCATAGCCAAGCGGTGCGGTGCGATAGAGTGAAGAGGGGCGAACCACACGAGTTCCCGGCAGGGTGCCAAGCTCAACCATGGCTTGGCGTACTTCCTGCACCGGGTCACGCAGGTTGCTGCCCAAGGCAATATAAGCACGCGCCATGCTTATTCTCCTGCGGCTGCGGTCGCTGGCTTTTTGGTGCGACGGCGTCTGCGTTTGCGTGGCGTGGAGTCAGGCAGCAACATGGTTTGGCGTTTTTCACCATCGGCATTAGCAAAGTCAGTCCACCATTGACCAAGCTCTGCAGGCAGCTCACCAGACTCACAACGCAACAAGAGGAAATCATAGCCAGCGCGATAGCGCGGGTTTTCCAACAAGCTATAGGGGCGCTTGCCCGCACGTTGCTCAAAGCGAGGCTGTAAGCTCCAGATTTCGCGCATCGTCACGCTATAGCGCTTGTTGATCGCCATTTTCTCGGCCTGGATGTCACACACTTCATCCATTGCCATAAACAAGGCGGGGATAGGCTTATTGCCTTGCTGCTCAAATTTTTTCCATGCCAACAGGACTTCGTGCCACAGCAGCGTGGCAAATAGAAATCCAGGAGAGACGGGCTTATCTGCCAATACGCGCTCATCGGTATTTTTTAATGCCAGCTTGACGAAACGCTCACCCATTGGCTGTTCCAGCACCACATCCAGCAAAGGCAGCAAGCCATGGTGCAGGCCGTGCTCGCGCAAGGCATTGGCACTTTCGATCGCATGGCCGGAGAGAAACATCTTGAGCATCTCGTCGAAGAGCCGTGAAGGTGGCACATCGTGCAGTAGTTCTGCCAACTCGGAAATCGGCTGTTCGGTTTTCTTCTCCAGCTTCAGCCCAAGTTTTGCCGATAGACGCACGGCACGCAGCATGCGTACAGGGTCTTCACGATAACGAATTTCTGGGTCACCAATCATGCGTAGCACGCCTGCCTGGATATCAGGGACACCATTGTGGAAATCCAGCACTTCTTCGGTCGCCGGATCGTAATAGAGCGCATTGGCCGTAAAGTCGCGCCTTACCGCATCTTCTTCCTGCGAGCCAAAAACATTGTCGCGCAAGATACGCCCGGTATCGGCGACCTTGGCGTCTCCTTGATCATTCAGATGGCTACCACGAAACGTTGAGACCTCAATCGTTTCATCGCCAAACATCACGTGCACCAGCCGGAAGCGTCGGCCAATAATACGAGAGCGGCGGAAAATCCGATTCACTTGCTCTGGCGTGGCATTCGTCGCCACATCGAAATCCTTGGGCCGTTTTTTCAGTAAGAGATCACGCACCGCGCCTCCCACGATAAACGCCTCAAAACCGGCTTTCTGCAAACCTTCCGTCGTCTTGATCGCAGCATGGCTGATCAGCTTGCGGTTGATGTGGTGGGTCTTGGCAGTAATACGAGTGGCGCGCTGATTCGGTTTGGCTGCGGGCAAAGAGGCGGATTTTTTTGAGGGTTTAAAAACGCGTTGCAGCAGTTTTTTAATCATTTAGAGGTGGAGCCTAGGCATCTGGTTGAATGTGCGATTGCCAGTAATTATATCGTATGTCTTCTGCACGCATGTAATTGTCATTACTCTTCATCGCTATGCTAGGTAGTAAATGATTACATTGCGTCATATCGGGTAGAGCAATGCTCATTATTATTGATAGCAAATAAAAGCCCATGCAAGAGTGCATGGGCTTTTGGGATATGCTGCAAGCAAAAGTTAGCGCGTACCGGTGCTACTTTCGAGAAACACTTGCACGCTACGCGGCTTGAGATAGACATTGCTACCTTGGCTAATAGCAAGCTCGCGGAAGCGTTCACGGGTGATTTCTGCTTCGATGATGTCGGCATTGTTGGTAGGCTGTAGTTCAAGCCTGACAAGTGGGCCAGCCGCATGGATGTAGCTGACCACGGCTTGTAATGCGGGGCTGCCGTTTTGCTCGGTATAGATGTCGATGTCGTGTGGACGTACGTAGGCAAGAGCATCGCTGTTCTGTACGGTATGGTGCTCGTCCAGTGCGAGGCTGATGTCGCCGATATGCGCTTGGCCTTGATCTACGCGGCTGTGGAACTGGTTAACGTTGCCGAGGAATTGATAGACGAATGGTGAGGCTGGGCTGTCGTATACCTCTTGCGGAGAGCCTATTTGCTCGATCTTGCCCTGGTTCATGACGACGATGCGATCTGCGACTTCGAGCGCTTCTTCCTGATCATGAGTGACAAAGACGCTGGTGATGTGAAGTTCGTCGTGCAGTCGGCGCAGCCAGCGACGCAGGTCTTTACGCACCTTGGCGTCCAAGGCTCCAAAGGGTTCATCCAGTAACAAGACTTTGGGCTCAACGGCCAAAGCGCGGGCGAGTGCGATGCGTTGGCGCTGGCCACCGGAAAGTTGTGGTGGATAACGGTCAGCCAGCCAGTCCAGTTGCACCAGGCTTAAGAGTTGGTGAACGCGACGGTGGATTTCGGCCTCTGTGGGGCGTGTCTTTTTAGGGCGAACACGTAAGCCAAACGCGACATTCTCAAACACTGTCATGTGGCGGAACAAGGCGTAATGCTGGAATACGAAGCCCACTTCGCGTTCACGTACGTCGCGGTTTGTGGCTTCTTCACCATGGAAATGGATACTGCCAGAATCGGGAGATTCCAGGCCCGCGATGATGCGCAATAGTGTGGTTTTACCGCATCCTGAAGGGCCAAGCAGGGCGACAAGTTCGCCGCTGGGAACATCAAGGCTGACGTCTCCTAGTGCGGTAAAACTGCCAAATTCTTTTTTGATATTGCGGATTTCGATACTCATGATGTCATCCTTGTGACGGTGATGCGGTCAGTACGTTATTGGTCAGAGGCTTTTTCACGTGCGCTGGCGCTACGGCCACTTTGCCACTCAATGTATGACTTGAGTGCCAGTGTTATCAGCGCCAGGAAGGCCAGTAGCGAGGCGACAGCAAAGGCCGCGGCATAGTTATATTCGTTGTAGAGGATTTCCACATGGAGCGGCATGGTGTTGGTGAGACCGCGAATATGGCCTGATACCACCGAGACAGCGCCAAATTCGCCCATGGCACGGGCATTGGTGAGGATGACGCCATACAGCAAGCCCCATTTGATATTTGGTAGGGTGATGTGCCAGAGGATTTGCCAGCCTGAAGCACCCAATACCAAGCCTGCCTCTTCTTCTTCCTTACCTTGAGCTTGCATGAGTGGGATTAATTCACGTGCAATGAAGGGGAATGTAACGAAGATCGTGGCGAGGACGATGCCGGGGATGGCGAAAATGACTTTGTAATCATGATCAATTAGCCACTCGCCAAACCAGCCTTGCAATCCAAAGATCAATACATAGATCAAGCCTGCAATGACCGGGGAGACTGCAAATGGCAGGTCAATCAGGGTGATCAGAATGCTTTTGCCCTTGAATTCGAATTTGGCAATGGCCCAGGCTGCTGCAATACCGAATATCAAGTTAAGCGGTAGCGAGATGGCGGCTGCGATGAGCGTGAGCTTGATCGCGGAAACGGCATCGGGCTCAATCAGGGCAGCAAGGTAAGTGTCGAAGCCCTTGCGTAATGCTTCAGTAAATACGGCTGCCAAAGGAACAAACAGGAACAGGCTGAGAAACAGCAGCGCGGAAATAATCAGCGTCCAGCGTACCCAGGCTGGCTCGGAGGTGGCACGATTGCGTGCTACCTTGGCATTGTAACGGGCGAATTGGGAAACAGTGGTTGACATAAGGTGTATTCCTATCGCGATGCGCTGTTGCGGCTGCTGCTCCACCACTGCAGGCCGTTGATGGTGAGCAGTAGCAGGAAAGAGATGACCAGCATGACTACGGCAACTGCAGTTGCGCCGGTGTAGTCGTATTGTTCGAGTTTGGTGATGATGATGAGCGGTGTGATCTCGGAAATCATCGGCATATTGCCAGCGATGAAAATCACGGAGCCATACTCACCCACTGCACGGGCAAACGCGAGTGCAAATCCAGTGAGCAGGGCTGGCCAGAGGGCTGGTAGGATAACGCGATGAAAGGTCTGCCAACGATTTGCGCCTAAGCTGGCTGCAGCTTCCTCAGTTTCTGCTTCTAGGTCTTCCAGCACAGGTTGCACGGTGCGGACAACGAAGGGTAGCCCAATAAATGTCAAGGCTACGACGACGCCTAGCGGAGTAAAGGCTACCTTGAGGCCATATGGCTCGATCAGGCTGCCAATCCAGCCATTGCCTGAGTAGACTGCTGTCAGTGCAATGCCAGCCACTGCAGTAGGCAGGGCGAATGGTAAGTCCACCAATGCGTCTACCAGCTTCTTGCCGGGAAATGTATAGCGGGTCAGCACCCAGGCAGTAAGCAAACCGAACACTGCATTGATCAGCGCTGCAAACAAGGATGCGCCGAAAGTGAGCTTGTATGAAGCGATCACTCTGGGTGTGGTGACGGTGTGCCAAAACTCTGCAAGGCTTAACTCTGTTGTCTTGAAAAACGCAGCTGATAATGGGATCAGGACTATCAGGCTCAGGTATAACAAGGTATAGCCAAGAGATAAGTTAAAGCCAGGCAATACGTTATGTGGTTTGTGTTTTTTTGCCATATTGTGAATTTAGTGTGTGTGGCTGGAGCAAGGCCGCTGCAATGTAGCAGAAGTGGCTGCGCGCAAAAAATAATATGTTTTTATAACGATATAGCTCGGGGTTATTTTTCTATGTGCTGCGGCATCACGCGGCTGCTCGTTTGTTCAACTGCAATGAAGGCTTTAGTGCTTGCGTGGGTTGAAGCTCCTTGGCAGTCACCGGTCTGCCTAGGAAGTATCCTTGCAGCAGAGTAGTACCGGATTCCACTGCAATGTCGAGGCCGGTTTGAGACTCGATACCGGTAATCACAGGCTGCGCACCGATGTCATGGATGAGTTGGATCAAGCGCGGCAATATCTTGCGCATGCGGGTATTGCGCTCGGCTTCCTTGATCAGGCCAATATCAAGTTTGACAAACTCGGGAGCAAGTTTCCATAGCCGTTCCAGATGGGAGTGCTTGCTGCCAAAGTTGCCAATCGCGATGCGGTAGCCTCGTTCTGTGTAGTTTTCAATGGCATCTGCCAGTTGATGCTCATGCTCGACGACACTTTCCTGTATTTCAATGACGACGCGATGGGTGGGAACAGAGTTCGCATGCAGGATGCGCTCGAATACTTTACCGTGCGCGTTGACGCTCATCAGCAAATTGGGGTGTACATTGAGGAACAACAAGCCATTTTCCGCATAAATCTGACGGAAGTTCAGTACATGAAGCGTGCGGACAACGCGATCAAACTTTACCAGCTTGCCAACTTGCCCGGCAAAGCTGAAGGCAAACTCTGGATTAATGGCTTGTTGGCCACCGAGCGAGGGGCGGATAAACGCTTCATGACCAAACAAATCGCCTGCTTCGCTATCGTAGATAGGCTGGAAGGCACTGTTGAGTTGCAATCCCAGGAATGAGCTATTGAACTCTCCCGAAGACTGTTCTTCTAGCCCATATTCATCAAGGTCGAGATAAAGCGATTCTCGCAACTGGGCTTTCAATTGCTCTATAGCGATGGATGTGGAGACGTTTTGCTTGGTCATGATTGTGGCCGCTTATTTATTGACGTAAATCTGGTCAAATATGCCGCCATCAGCAAAGTGCGTTTTTTGGGCTTTTTGCCAGCCGCCAAATGTCTCATCTACGGTAAAGAGTTGCAGTGGCCTGAAATCGTCCTTGTGTGCAGCCAATACTTCCGCAGAACGTGGGCGCAGGTAATGCCGTGCGGCGATTTCCTGGCCTTCTGGTGAGTAATGGAACTCCAGGTAGGCTTGTGCAATTTGGCGTGTCTTGCGCTTGTCTACCACCTTGTCAACCAGTGCGATGGGATTTTCTGCCAAGATGCTGGAAGATGGATACACCACGTCGAAGTTATTGTTACCTAACTCTTTATTGATGAGAAATACCTCATTCTCAAACGTGAGCAATACGTCACCAATGCCACGCTGAATAAATGTCGTAGTGGCACCGCGTCCACCTGCATCCAGGACAGGAACGTTCTTGAATAGGCGAGCGACAAAATCACGTGCTTTGGCTTCATCCCCACCTTTCTTGATTACTGCGCCCCAGGCGGCAAGATAGCTATAGCGGCCATTGCCCGAGGTCTTGGGGTTGGGGATCACGACACCAACGCCAGGTTTAATGAGGTCGTCCCAATCCTTGATGTTCTTGGGGTTGCCTTTGCGCACGAGAAAGACGGTGGTGGATGTTGTGGGGGAGCTGGCATTGGGCAGGCGTTTCTGCCAGTCAGCGGGAATCAGCTTGCCGCGCTCGAACAAGATATCAATATCATTGCTCTGGTTCATGGAGATGATGTCAGCCTGCAAGCCATCTGCTACGGCTCTGGCCTGCTTGCTGGAACCGCCATGTGATTGATTGATGGTGACGGATTCACCAGTTTTTTGTTTCCAGAATTTACTGAAGGCGGGATTAAAGTCTTTGTAGAATTCGCGTGTTACATCATACGAAACGTTGAGTAGTGTGGTATCTGCATGAACAATTCCTGCGACGGCAAAAAGACTGATTGCCACTATTTTTCTTAGCATGTAGGCCTCGGAGAGATGGGAGGGAATGTGCGGTACTATAAGAAATTATTGTAATAATGTAAAAGAATATAGTGGAATATAATTAAATTTATTGGTTATTTAATGGGTGGGAATTAATATATTTTATAGTTCTATGTATAGAAGTTAATTGAATATGTGGTAGTCTTCCCGACGTGATATGTTTGTTGCACCATGTTCAGTATGGACAACAAGCATTGTGAACTTGAATTAATTTCAGTACAGCATTTCCATACATCGTTAGCGTAAGCTGACCGGACAACCGGAAGCCAGCTCCTCTCTTGAGAGGGGCTGGCTTTTTTGTTTTTACAAGGTCACTTGTGGGTAGGACTTGATGAGTCAACATGAAAAAAATATTGAGTTGGGCGACGAACTGGGAATTAGCCAGATTGTAGGCAAGCTGCGTGAGGTTAGGCTCACCTCGCTGGAACACCGGAATCGCTTGAATCGACCTCCCAAACTGCCAGCACGCAAGGCGCTAGCGGATGTGGTGGAGGGGCTGGGTGCTGCCTTGTTTCCCAATCGTCTCGGCTTGCCGGATTTGCGAGAGGAAGGGATCGATTATTTTGTCGGTCATACGCTGGACGTTGCATTGCGGGAGTTGGTGGTTCAGGTGCGCCTGGAGTTGAGCTTCGTCGCAGAAACATCAGCGTTGGCAGCAGTGCGTGAACGTGCCACGGATTTAGTGCGCAAGTTTGCTGCTCAGTTGCCAGCAGTACGTCACTTGTTGGATAGCGATATACGTGCTGCCTATGAAGGCGACCCGGCAGCACGCAGCGTAGATGAGGTGCTAGTTTGTTATCCGGGCATCAACGCCATGATCCACTATCGTATTGCCCACTTGCTGCACAAACTTGGCGTGCCATTAATTGCGCGCATGATCACTGAGATCGCTCACTCTGCCACGGGTATTGATATTCACCCGGGCGCTCAGATCGATGAGGGATTTTTCATTGACCATGGCACCGGGGTCGTGATCGGGGAAACCAGCATTATTGGGAGGCATGTCAGGTTATACCAAGCTGTGACTCTTGGCGCCAAGCGTTTCCCACAGGATGCCGATGGCAGTTTGGTGAAGGGCAATGAACGACACCCAATTGTCGAGGACGATGTCGTAATTTATGCCGGCGCGACGATTCTCGGCCGTATTACGATTGGTCGCGGCTCGGTGATCGGTGGCAATGTCTGGCTTACATATAGCGTTCCCCCGAATAGCAATATTACCCAGATACAGATGAAGGAGGGGGCATCTACAGGCCATTCTAATGGCGCTGTGAGTCATCCGGCAGTTCAGTAGTGAATAGGGTGGGCATTTGCCTGCTATTGATTGGTAATTTTTTAGGAGAGCTTTCATGTCAGATATTCATCAGGCCCATACCGCATTAGGGGATGTTGCAGCGCGCACGCTTGCCAATGCGACCAAAACAGTTCCCATGCTTGGGTCTATCACACCACGTTGGCTAGTACACCTGCTGCAATGGGTGCCGGTTGAGGCGGGTATCTACCGCGTCAATAAGGTGAAAGACAACCACAATGTCGAGGTGGATTGCTCTGCCAAGGATGAGCGTGAGCTGCCTGCTACTTTTGTGGATTATGAAGAGTGGGGCCGTGAGTATGTGCTGAATGCAGTGAATACTGTGGTTGATGTCCATACCCGTATTTCCGATCTCTACAGTAGCCCGCACAACCAGATTCGCGAGCAGTTGCGTCTGACCATCGAAACCGTCAAGGAACGCCAGGAAAGCGAACTGATCAATAACAAGGAATACGGCTTGCTGCACAACGTGGCAGATGGCCAAAAGGTTAAGTCGCGCACCGGATTTCCCACACCAGATGATTTTGATGAGCTGATTTCACGTGTTTGGAAGGAGCCAGCATTTTTCCTGGCACACCCGCAGGCGATTGCTGCGTTTGGGCGTGAATGCACTCGTCGCGGCGTACCACCTCCTACTGTCAGCATGTTTGGCTCACAGTTCATCACATGGCGTGGCATCCCCTTGATTCCGTGCGACAAGCTGCGCGTGACCAAGGGCAAGACCAACATTCTGCTGTTGCGCACAGGCGAAAGCCGTCAAGGTGTTGTAGGCCTGTATCAACCCAACCTGCCGGGTCAACAAAGCATGGGGCTTTCCGTACGCTTCATGGGCATCAACCACAAGGCGATTGCTTCATACTTGGTTTCACTTTATTGCTCGCTGGCGGTACTGACCGAAGATGCGATTGCCGTGCTGGAGAATGTAGACGTAGGCAACTACTATGACTACAAGTAACCTCAACGATCTGTCTTCTTTTGAACCCGAAGCCATTCTGGCCTCTTTGCCTGGTGAGCATCCACGCATGGCGGCTGCATTGGCCGTGGGTCGTGAAGCGCAATCAGGTGGTCACCTGGATGTTGATGAGCTTACCCGCATAGCCAATGAGCTGTATGCTGAGGGGTTTCCTCGTTTGCCACAAGATGCCCCGTCGGTGACGTCGCTCTCGGATTCCGCCGCACCTTATGGGGCAGGCAGTCCGACTATTGGTGCTCCTGTGCCTGCAGCTCCTTCCATCGTTTCTGCGGTGCCTACGGGCTTGCCAGCTGCCACTAACGTGGTGCCGGGCGCTGAAACTTTGCCAGTCAGGTCTCCCAGCTTCGGAGTGTCGCCGTCTGATTTGCCACCAGAATTCAGCCAGGAGCGCGTTGATGCTGTGGGGCCTGTTCCTACTCTACCTGGCCTGGACATCAGTGGCTTGCTGGGTGGGCTCGACATTCCTTATGCTATGGATCTGGGTTTGCTGGCATCACCGTTTAGCGGTGTTCATGCTAGAGCTGCAGATTCAGACAAAGCTTCCAACAGCAAGGCCTCCAAGGCCTCGTCGCCGTTCTATTTCCTTGCCGAATCACCGCAAGTACCTGATATTGCAGGTTCTGCGCATCCACCGTTTGACGTCAATCTGGTGCGCAAGGATTTCCCTATCTTGCGTGAGCTGGTCAACGGCAGGCCGTTGATCTGGCTGGATAACGCAGCGACTACCCAGAAGCCACAAGTAGTGATTGATCGCTTGTCCTATTTCTACCAGCATGAAAACTCCAATATCCATCGTGCAGCGCATGAGTTGGCGGCACGTGCGACGGATGCCTACGAAGGGGCGCGTGAAACCGTGCGGCGCTTCATCAATGCGCCTGCGGTGGAAAATATCGTCTTCGTGCGTGGTACGACAGAAGCGATCAACCTGGTAGCCAAGACTTGGGGCAAGAAGCACCTAGGTGAAGGTGACGAGATTGTGGTCACCAATCTGGAGCATCATGCCAATATCGTGCCCTGGCAGCAGTTATGCCAGGAGACTGGCGCCAAGCTTAAAGTGGTGCCCGTGGATGATAGTGGCCAGGTGCTGCTTGATGAGTACCAGAAACTGTTGACCTCACGTACCAAGCTGGTTTCCTTTACCCAGGTTTCCAATGCATTAGGGACGGTGACACCTGCACAGCAGATGATCGCCATGGCGCATGCCGTGGGTGCAAAAGTGCTGCTTGACGGTGCTCAATCCGTGTCGCATATGCGTACCGATGTGCAGGTGCTGGATTGCGATTTTCTGGTGTTCTCCGGGCACAAGATTTTTGGCCCGACCGGCATAGGCGCTTTGTACGGTAAGGCAGCGGTGCTGGAAGATATGCCAGCCTGGCAAGGTGGCGGCAACATGATTCAAGACGTCACCTTCGAGAAAACTGTCTATCACGGTGCGCCAGCTAAGTTTGAGGCTGGTACTGGCAACATTGCTGATGCTGTGGGGATGGGCGCTGCACTCGAGTATGTCGAGCGTCTGGGCATAGAAAATATTGCGCACTACGAGCATGAACTGCTGGTCTATGCGACAGCCGCGCTGCACAAAGTGCCGGGCTTGCGCTTGATAGGCACTGCCCAGAATAAAGCCAGTGTATTGTCATTCAACCTGCATGGGTACAAGAGTGAGGAGGTTGGTGCTGCATTGAACCAGGAAGGCATTGCCGTACGCTCTGGTCATCATTGCGCACAGCCCATTCTTCGCCGTTTTGGCGTGGAAACCACTGTCAGGCCGTCCTTGGCTTTCTACAATACATATGCAGAAGTGGATGTGCTGCAAGGGGTGCTACTGAGACTGGCATCTGCCAAGCGTTAATCTATTAACACTTGGCAAAGTGCTAACACGAAAGGCCAGGGAGCAATCCCTGGCCTTTTGATTGATGAGGATGAGATCAGGCTTGCGTTGCACCTGAGCGTGGCTAGCTAAACCTTGGCGAGAGAAACCTCAGTTGCCTTGATCAGCGCCAGAACTTCAGTCCCAATCTGCAGGTTCAGTTCATTGACTGAGCGAGTGGTGATGACAGAGGTGACGATACCTACCGGGGTTTCAACATCTACTTCAGAGACAACTGGCCCCAGGACGATTTCCTTGATCCTGCCGCGAAATTGGTTACGGACATTAATTGCGTGAATTGCCATGATAAAACTCCTTTTGCTACATCAAATCGTGATTGCTGGTTAATTCAGTGAGTGGCGCGCTTGCCGCTGGCTTTGGTATTGGCTGCTACACTCACTCTCCTGAACGTAGTCTGGATTGATTTGCTTCAGGCGTATGCGCAATGCACTGGGGCCATTCGGCGTATATACAATCCTGACGCCGCGTTTAGCTGCGCTCTGCTTGATCTTGTGAGTGAATGTATGACTGATCCAGTCAGTCACCAATACGATGAGGTCGGTGTCTTGGGGAATGACTTTCTTGCCATCACCAACTTTACGGCCTGACCAGTGATTGATATGCGTAACACCAAAATTGGATAGCTCTTGCTTGATGCCTTCAATCTGGTCGCCGCCTACAATTAACGCAGTACTCATGATAAGAGTCTCCTTTGGCTGCTGGCGGTGCAAGGTTGTGCCTGGCACCGCCTGTTAATCAAGAAATTAAGGTTTATTGTTGGTAAATCTGATCAAAGGTACCGCCATCAGCAAAGTGCGTTTTTTGCGCTTTTTGCCAACCACCAAATGCTGAATCTACTGTGACCAGGCTGAGATGCGGGAAAGTCTTTTCATACTTCTTGGCTACGGATTCTAAACGTGGGCGGTAGTAGTTCTGGGCAGCAAGCTCTTGGCCTGCCTCACTGTAAAGGTATTCCAGATAGGCCTCGGCAACCTTGCGAGTGCCACGTTTGTCTACGACTTTATCGACGACAGATACGGATGGCTCAGCCAGGATCGAGAGAGATGGAGCCACGATCTCGAATTTGTCTGGACCTAGTTCCTTTTGTGCAAGAAAAGCTTCGTTTTCCCAGGCGAGCAATACATCACCAATGCCTCTTTCAACGAAGGTGGTAGTAGCACCGCGTGCGCCAGAATCAAGGACAGGGACATTTTTCAGGATTTTGCCAATGAATTCGCGAGTCTTGGCTTCATCATTGTTGAACTTCTTTTGACCATATGCCCAGGCTGCCAGGTAGTTCCAGCGAGCGCCGCCGGATGTTTTGGGATTAGGGGTGACTACTTTGATGCCAGGCTTGATCAGGTCATCCCAATCCTTGATGTTCTTGGGGTTGCCTTTGCGTACCAGGAACACGATAGTGGAAGTGTAGGGTGAGCTGTTGTCAGGTAGGCGTTTGATCCAGTCCTTATTTACCAGTTTGCCTTTTTCATAGAGTGCATCTACATCGTATGCCAATGCCAGGGTGACGACGTCAGCCTGCAAGCCATCAATCACAGAGCGGGCTTGCTTGCCCGAGCCGCCATGAGAGGCTTTGATCGTGACCTTGTCACCAGTCTTTGCCTGCCAGTATTTGGCGAAGGCGCTGTTGTACTCCTGATAGAGTTCTCGGGTTGGGTCATAGGAAACATTCAATAGGGTGATATCCGCAGCCAGCGCTGTCAATGAGCTACTCAGGGCGGTTAATGTGATCAAACTGGCGATCTGGGGTAAAAAACGTTTCATGCAACAATCCTTGGATGATTTGAAAGTTAGTGGTTGATAACCACGCGTTGTAGGGTTTGTTTTATTTTTGGGGCATCATGGTTGAAACGTACTTTTTCCCTACGTTCTATTTGGGTGACCCGGCCATCGTGTACCGTGATTTCAATTGAGCCAAAACGCAGTAGGTCAATGGAGCGGATAATTTCCTGGATCACTTCATCGTTAGGTTTCGGTTTGGATTCGTGTGACATACGTTTGCCTTGGCAGTGTTCAATGAATGAGTGCACTGTAACAAGGTTATTAAATAGTTAAAAATAATTTGTTTTTATATTTTTATATATATATTAGAATATGTGGCGTAAAAAAACCGGAAGCCATTGGCTCCCGGTTAGTGGAGGTATACCTGAACGATAGTGCTAGAAAGCGCTGACCGTCAGTTCAACATAGAAGAAGTTGGAGGTGTCTTTGCGACCAAGTGTTGCAGGGGCATTCTTAATAAAGTCACCACCTTTGAAGTAGGCATAACCTACGTTAGCAGATACTTTATCTACAACAGGGAAGCGTACGCGGATATCCCATTCTTCGCCTAGGTCACGACCGCTGCGACCTGTGGCATCAACAAGGTTATTGCCCGCACCCCAGCGATCAGTAGCGCTATCCAGTTTGTACCAACTGTATCCAGTATCTATATTCACTCCTGTGAAAGGACTGAATTCCGCTCGTACCTTGGTGGCGTTGATATTTTCCATCTGGATGTAATCGTTGCTGGACCATGGTCGCGCAAACCCGAACAAACGGTCAAAACGTTCTTGAGTTCCCGTGCTTGAGGCTTTGTTTCCGCTGGCAACGCCATAATTGGCGCTGAAGCGTGGTTTCCACTCATGGTCGGCTGTATAACCGATTTCAGCAATATACGAATAGGCGCGGTGATCCCGCTTTGCTGTCAGTGTTCTGTCTTCTTCACCCCACTGGCGGTAATAGCTAAGGTCATAATCCAAGCCAGTTTTTCCAATGAGGCCGTAGCCACGGAGGCCGGCAGTATGGATTGAGCGATCTAGGCGCTGGGCGGCAGTAGCAAGGCTACCACTGGATGTATACTTGACTTCATCACCATCTTGTTTCAGGTAGAAATAGGAGGGGGACAAAGTCACGATATCGGACCACTTGCGCCAATCGAAAATAGCCCCATAAAACCATTGCGATTTGTCACGCTGGTTGAGTTGCTCAGTCAGGCGCACGATGGGCTGTAAAGCAAGTAAGTCCAATTCCCAATCATTCTTGTGTTGACCAAATGTGGCACGAACACCTTGGAATGTATTGGTCGTGTTGCGCCATTCATTACGGGCAATCAGGCGGCGATCAAGCTGTTCAAACGCCATACGGCCTGCCTTGATACTTACCGGACGATCATTACCGAGATCATCCTTGCCCAAGCCATCCTTGAAGAATAGTTCTGCATAAGCCTGGATAGGTTCTGCCAAGTCGACGTCGCGGTTATCACGGGCGAAGTTGCTGTGGTTGCGCCGCGCATCTTCGGCTTCCAGCGTGAAACGTAATGGATCGAATTTATTGCGCACGGCAACATAAATACGTGAACGTAACAGGAAAGGTTCGTCAGTGACGTTAACGCCACGGCGGAAGTCGTTTTCACGGTTTTCGTAGCGGAAGCGATAGTCTGCTCCCACGTCCAGCCAATCGATATCTGTGTATTCCTTCAGCCAGGTTTTTTCTATTGGCTTAACAAAACGAGGTGGCTCTGTCTCACGTTGTGTTCCATAAGCGCGTGGCGCTACCCAATAGCCTTTTTCAGCTTTCTTGGCCAAAGCAGCTTCTGCTGCAATCTCTGCCTTGCGTGCCTTGATGCGTTCTTGTTGGTCGATTTCTTCCGCTGATAATGCCGTGTTTGCCGTTTCTTCGGCGGCATAGCTGAGGCCTGCCGTGAGGACAATGCCGCTGGCAATCAATAGCTGGATAAGCCCAGTTTTATTGAACAAGATAAGTCTCCCTGATGTTGTGTTGCTTCCAGTGGACTGGCAAGCGAACCTTGCTTATGAACAAGTGTTGATGTGTAACCGCTGGTGATACAGTAGGTATTAAAGTTGATTAGAAAATCATGGGATGTCGCAATATGACCTTTATTCTGGTCGGGTTTGACATGCCCGATAACTGCCTCGACAGCGGATAAGACCTAATGCAAATGCCAAGGCTAATATCGACATGGTGTAGAGGTTCTTTAAAAGTGCTATTTGAAAGATAGCTCGCACTTTAGCAATGGTTTTTAATAGTTAAAAATACTTTTTTCCTATATTTTTATTCTATTTCTTGATATTGGTCTCGGTGCGATGTCGTTGCCACAATACGTCACTTTGTCCAGTTGCTTGATTGAGATGGCGAGCGATGACAAATAGCAGGTCAGATAGGCGGTTAATGTAAGGCAATGTGGCGGGCGAGGTTGGATGTTGCCGATGCAGGGTCAGCAATACGCGTTCTGTACGGCGGCATATGGTGCGTGCCAAATGGCAGAGTGCTGCAGGCCGGGTGCCGCCAGGAAGAATAAATTCCTTGAGTGGCGGGAGATTCGTATTGAGCATATCCAGCACTTGTTCCAGCTCTTGGGCTCGATTGGGTGGTAGTAATTGGAAGTTCGGAATGGAGATTTCTCCTCCCAAATCAAAAAGATCATGCTGGATTTGTATGAGGTAATGCGTTATCTGTTCAGGTAATGCTTCCGCAAGTAGCACTCCAAGGGCTGCGTTAAGCTCATCAACGCAACCCATCGCTTCGACCCGTAGGCTATCTTTTTCAATACGACTGCCATCGCCAAGGCCAGTTGTGCCATCGTCGCCGGTACGCGTATATATCTTGCTTAAGCGGTTACCCATGTTCATTCTCGCTGAAATCATCATGCGTATTGTAAAACATGTGACTGCTGGCTCCTCAGCGCATGCTTGGGTAAACTGCCCATGTGTTCACTTATTTTGTAGATCGTGCCTAATTCATCAGTATTGATAGCGGGAAAGCAAGGCCTGCGGCCTGCGATTGGGATCTTTGATTCCGGCGTTGGAGGGTTGAGCGTACTACGACATATTCATGAGCAGCTTCCGGCGGAGTCGCTACTTTACTTTGCGGACTCCCTGCATGCTCCCTATGGACCTAAATCCCAGGCTTTTATTATTGATCGCTCGCGCAGCATTGCGCGATTCCTGATAGCGCAAGGGGCGAAAGCAATCGTCGTGGCATGCAATACGGCAACAGCTGCTGCGATCAAGACGCTCAGGCAAGAGCTTGATTTGCCGATTATCGGAATGGAACCCGCAGTGAAACCTGCTGCTGCTGCCACACGTAATGGTGTGGTAGGCGTGTTGGCCACGACTGGAACATTACAAAGTGCGCAATTTTCCGCCTTGCTTGAAAATTATGGCAAGAATATTCAGGTGGTGACTCAGGCATGTATTGGCTTGGTGGAGTGCATAGAGCGTGGGGAATTGGCTTCTGACACAACGAGGTCACTGGTGGCCGACTATGTATTGCCGCTTATTCAGGCTGGTGCTGACACTATTGTGCTCGGGTGTACGCACTATCCGTTTGTCAAATCATTGATTGCCGAGATTGCCGGGCCGGATATTGTGTTAATCGATACAGGAGAGGCTGTGGCTAGGCAGCTTCGCCATCGATTGTATGAGCGAGATTTGCTGGCTGGTACTCAGGGGTTGGGATGCGTGCATTGCTGGACCAATAGTCCTTCAACTCATGCTGTGCAACTGATCGAGCGATTGCATGGGGAGCCTATTGTGATTGAGGCTCTGACGCATCAAACGGTTTCAGTGCTGGAATGAAATAAAGCCGGACATGTCCGGCTTTATTTGATTTAATGGTGGGCGACGGTTTCGCCAGCCTTCAATTTATATTTAGTCCCACAATAGGGACAGGCGGCGTGTCCATTCGCGGCAATATCAAGAAAAACCCTTGGATGTGAACACCAGAGTGCCACTTCCTTGGTTGGGCAGTGTAGGGGTAAGTCTTTTGCAGTGACCTCGATTTCCTTGATATCTGTTGCCATGATGCACTCTTTTCTGTTCGTTAAACCAGGGTAAGCCAGCCAATATGCTCTGGAGAGCGGCCGTGCACCACATCGAAATATTTCGATTGTAGTTTTTCCGTGATCGGGCCGCGTGTGCCTGCACCAATAGCGCGGTTGTCCAGTTCACGGATTGGCGTAACTTCTGCCGCAGTGCCAGTGAAGAATGCTTCGTCGGCAGAGTAGACTTCATCACGCGTGATGCGTTTCTCAATGATCTGGTAACCAAACTCGTTAGCCAATTGCACAACAGTATCCCGTGTAATGCCTTCCAGCGCGCTGGTTAAATCTGGCGTGTAGATTTTGTTGTTGCGGATGATGAAAATGTTTTCGCCAGAACCCTCGGCAACAAAACCATCGACATCAAGTAACAAAGCTTCATCGTAGCCATCTTGAGCGGCTTCCTGATGTGCCAGGATGGAGTTCATGTAGTTGCCGTTGGCTTTTGCCTTACACATGTGAATGTTGACATGGTGGCGGGCAAAGGACGAAGTCTTGACGCGGATGCCATGTTTGATGGCGTCATCGCCCATATAGGCGCCCCATTTCCATGCAGCTACGATCACATGGGTGGAGAGAGTCTTGGCGGAAATGCCCATGGCTTCTGCGCCATAAAATGCCATCGGGCGCATGTAGCCTGATTCAAGATTGTTTTCGCGGATCGCGGCTTTTTGCGCTTCCAGCAGAGTTGCCTTGTCGAAAGGCATCTTCATGCCCAGGATGTGGGCGGAACGGAATAGGCGATCAGTATGATCCTGCAGGCGGAAGATCGCAGTGCCTTTGTCTGTTTTATAGGCGCGTACACCCTCAAAGACGCCCATGCCATAGTGCAATGTATGGGTCAGTACATGTGTGGTGGCATCGCGCCAGGGGACCATTTTTCCATCATACCAAATCAGACCATCGCGGTCGGCCATCGACATCTTTGCTTCTCCGTTACCAAGTACTGTCAAAAAACGTCCATTGTACGCGCAAGGCCTTGTATTTGAATAGCGGGTTTTCTGATTTTGTTGCCATGGTACACAGTGGTTTGGGAAGGATGCAGTTGGATAATATGGCTCCTAAATAAGTTGAGTAAATTGATGGGTTATTAACCACTTTTAAATTATGGGTAATGGGGGTAAAATAAATTCCATAAATTTTTTGTGGTTAATAATAAAGCGAGAGATATGATGAAACTGAAGCAAAGTGTTCTATTGGTATGTGCCTTGTTGTCTCCTTTGGCTGCAATGGCAGAAGCAGGAGATTGGGTGATTCGTGCACGTGCGGTTAATGTCAGCCCTAATGAGAGTAGTGATCTGGGCAAGTATTTGAATGGGATGACTGGTGGCGCTGCTGGTGCTGGCTCCAAGCTGGAAGTCAATGATCAAGTGATCCCCGAGTTGGATATTTCTTACTATGTCACCAAGAATATTGCGCTGGAGTTGGTGCTTGCCTTGGGTACCCGTCATGACGTCAGCATTAAGGGCGCTAATGGTGTAGCGAGTGAGAATCTGGGTTCTGTGAATCTGCTGCCGCCCACATTGACTGCTCAATGGCATTTCCGTCCTGACCAAACTTTTGATCCCTATGTCGGTGCTGGTGTCAACTATACCCGCTTTATGGATAACGGCCTGCACTCTAATCAAGTGGGCGATATCCGTGTCGAGCGCAATAGTTGGGGTCCTGCCCTGCAAGCTGGTTTCGATATCAATCTCAAGGATGGTTGGTTGCTGAATGCTGATGTGAAGTATTTGTGGATTGATACCGATGTGAAGCTGAAAAATGGCCCCAAGATTGATAGCCTGGATATTAACCCATGGGTCATCGGTTTTGGTTTTGGTAAGCGCTTCTAAAAGCCCACTTGCGCATCAATGCCTGATGCGCGGTTTGGCATAACTTGCCTGATGGCCGATAATCCTATGGATTGTCGGCTATAGGTATGTGGATGATGTTGAGATATTGTTTGTTCGCGTTTTTCTTACTGTTGGCTGGATGCGGGCAGGATCAGCGTGATTTGGATTTGTTCGGTACGGATATTAGCGGTAGGGCGCTGACCGGGGCATTTACCTTGACGGATCATGAAGGCAATGTGCGCCATCTTGATGACTTCAAGGGAAAGGTGGTTGCCGTATTTTTTGGATATACGCATTGCCCGGATGTTTGCCCAACTACCATGCTTTCCATGGCTAATGCGATGAAGTTGCTGGGTAAGGATGCAGGGGAGGTGCAGGTGCTGTTCGTGACTGTTGATCCCGAGCGCGATACGCAAGCGGTGTTGGCTGAGTATGTACCGTTCTTTGATAACCGCTTTATAGGGCTGTATGGAACGCCTGAGCAGTTGAAGCACGCCGCCAGAAATTACAAGGTGGTATATGCTAAGCGACAGGCTGATGCGGGAGATGCTTATACTATGGATCATAGTGCGGGGGTGTATGTGGTTGATCGCGCAGGAAAAGTACGTGCCTACTTGAAACATGATGAAACGCCTGAGCAGCTGGCGCATGATATTACCCAATTTTTTTAGGGTTTTTCTTGTCCAGGGGCTTGGATAAAGAATATAATTTTGCGGTTTTTTACAAATAGACTTTTAGATGAGGAGTGCGACCATGGCAACGGCAAGCATTGCGTCTGCTGGTGTTGGTACTAGCGAGCAATATAACTACGATATTATTCGCAAGTTCGCCATCATGACCTTGATCTGGGGTGCGATTGGTATGTTCGTTGGTGTGTATATCGCCTCCGAACTAGCCTTTCCGTTCCTGAATTTTGATAGCCCATACATCACATTTGGTCGCTTGCGCCCAGTGCATACCAGCGGTGTGATCTTTGGTTTCGGTGGTAGTGCCTTGTTCGCCACTTCTTATTATGTTGTTCAGCGCACCTGTCAGGCCCGACTGTTCGGCGGTGAAGGCTTAGCTAATTTCACTTTCTGGGGCTGGCAAGCAGCGGTGGCGTTGTCTGCACTCGGATATATGTTCGGCTATACGCAAGCGCGTGAGTATGCCGAAATGACATGGCCAGTCGATTTGCTGATCCTGTTCGTCTGGGTAGCATACCTAGCCATCTATGTCGGCACCTTGCTCAAGCGTAAGCAGCCTCACATCTATGTTGCCAACTGGTTCTACCTGGCTTTCATCCTTGCAACGGCATTGCTGCACATTTTCAATAACCTGCAAGTGCCTGTGAAGCTGTTCTCCCTGGAATCCTATAGCTTGTTCTCTGGCACTCAGGATGCGATGACCCAGTGGTGGTATGGTCACAATGCAGTGGGCTTTTTCCTGACTGCGGCGTTCTTGGGCATGATGTACTACTTCGTTCCGAAGCAAGCTGGTCGTCCAGTGTATTCCTATCGCTTGTCCATCTTGCACTTCTGGGCAATTATCTTCCTCTACATGTGGGCCGGTGCGCACCACTTGCATTGGACAGCTTTGCCTGATTGGACTGGTACGCTTGCTGCGACCTTCTCCATCATGCTGTTGTTGCCATCCTGGGGCGGTATGATCAACGGCATCATGACCTTGTCTGGTGCTTGGGACAAACTGCGTACAGATCCTGTGATCCGCTTCCTTATCGTGGCATTGTCCTTCTACGGTATGTCTACCTTTGAAGGCCCGATGATGTCGCTCAAGGATGTGAATGCACTATCTCACTATACTGATTGGACTGTAGGTCACGTGCACTCTGGTGCATTGGGTTGGGTTGCGATGATTACTTTCGGCAGTATGTACCATCTGGTTCCACGTATCTGGAACACACAGATGTACAGCTTGCGCCTGATCAATGTCCATTTCTGGCTGGCTACTATCGGTGTGCTGCTTTACATCACTGCGATGTGGATCTCCGGCATCATGCAGGGTCTGATGTGGCGTGCTTTTGATGACTTCGGCAACTTGCAGTATTCCTTCGTGGAATCTGTTGCTCAGATGCATCCGTTCTACGTCATGCGTGCATTGGGTGGGGTGTTCTTCCTGACTGGCATGATCATCATGTGCTACAACATGTTCAGGACCATCCGTCAGGGCAGTACGGCTGCCCACGCAGGCCTCAATGTAGCGGCTGCCTAATCGGCGCTTGATTGTAAAGACGAGTTACTGGAGTTATTCATGAAGCATGACAAAATTGAGCGCAACCTAGGTATCTTGCTGGTGTTTACCATGCTGGCCATTAGTGCAGGCGGCATGGTGGAGATCATCCCACTGTTTTTCATCAAGGAGACAGTGGAAAAGGTGGAAGGCGTGCGTCCTTATACCCCTCTTGAGCAGCGTGGCCGTGATATTTATACCCGTGAAGGTTGCTATCTCTGCCATTCGCAGATGATTCGCCCTTTCCGTGATGAAGCATTGCGTTACGGTCATTATTCCCTGGCCGCTGAATCCAAGTATGACCATCCGTTCCAGTGGGGCTCCAAGCGTACCGGTCCAGACTTGGCACGTGTTGGCGGCAAGTATTCCAATGATTGGCATACACAGCATTTGATTGCGCCACGTTCGCTGGTACCCCAGTCTGTGATGCCTAACTACCCATGGCTGGCAAGTAACGAACTCAAGTACGACGATATCCAGGATCGGATGAAGGCTTTGCGTCGTGTTGGTGTTCCTTACTCCAACAGCCAAGTGGAGTACGAGCGCAATGTGAAGGAATTCGGTGAAACTGTCGCTAAGCAGTTGCACATCCCTGATGCAGAGAAGAATCTGGTCGCCCAGGCGCAATTGGGTAATTATGATACCGACCCTAGCAATATCACCGAAATGGATGCCTTGGTGGCCTACTTGCAGGTGCTGGGTACCATGGTTGATTTCAAGAAATACGATGACGATTATTTCGTCAAGTTCCGCTAAGGGGTAAAGACGATGGAATGGTTGCTATGGTTCACTCGTTTCGAAAACACCAAGCCTTTGTCCTTGGCGATTTTCTTCCTCGTGTTCTGCGGCATCTTGTTCTATGTCTTCGGAAGCAAAAAGCGTGGCGAGAGGCTGGAAAGCCACAAGAATATTCCGCTGCAAGATGACGAAATCTAGTTAGGAAAGCATTATGAGTCAGGATAAGGCTACTACGACAACACCAAAAACCACTGGCCATAGCTGGGATGGGATTGAGGAGTACACCAACCCGTTGCCGTCGTGGTGGATTTGGGGTTTTTACATTACTTTCATTTTTACCGTGGTTTACTGGTTGCTCTATCCAGCATGGCCGATTGGCGACAAGTTCACCAAGGGGGTTCCGGGGCTGCATACCATTACCTATACTGCTACTACGGTGGATGGCAAGGAAGTGGAGAAGACTTCTCACTGGAACATGCGTGCCAAGTTCATGCATGAAATGAACGAGATGCAAGCAACCCAGAAGCAATGGTTCGACAAGGTAGCTGCGATGCCCTTTGAGGACGTATCCAAGGATGCTGAGTTGATGCAGTTCGTGAACTCTGCGGGTAAGACATTGTTTTCTGATAACTGCGCGCCTTGCCATCAGTCTGGCGGCCAGGGCAAGATTGGTTTTTCTCCTAACCTGACCGATGACCATTGGCAGTTTGGCGGTACTTACGCTGAAATCAATCAGACCATTGACCATGGGCGTCGCGGTTTCATGCCTGCGTTCAAGGAAGTGCTGAACGAGCAGCAAATTACCCAACTTGCCAATTACGTATTGAGCTTGTCTGGCGAGCCTCACGATGCGAGCCAGGCAACAGTTGGTGCGCAGTTGTTCAAGAGTGAGGAAGCTGGTTGCTACTATTGCCATGGTGCCGATGCCAAGGGCAATACCCAGATGGGCTCCGCTAACCTGACAGACAAGATCTGGCTCTGGGCTGATGTGGGTGGCAAGACTGGTCAAGAAGCCAAGTTAGCTGAAGTTAAGCGTGTCATTACTGCTGGTTTGGATCGTGGTGTCATGCCAGCCTGGGGTGGTCGCTTGAAGCCAGAACAAATCAAGCTCTTGACTGTCTATGTGCATGACAGCCTGGGTGGTGGCCGTTAAGGCGGATGGAGTTTGAATAAAGGCTCACGGTTGCGTGGGCCTTTATTTCTTGGAGAGTTGCATTTTTGAGGGGTGATGTGTCACCAGCGTTATGGAAGCAACCAGTTCGACCAGCAGTACTAACAAATCCCCGCTTCTAAACCGGCAGATCCCGATTGTCACGCGTTCGGTGAAAGGTAAGTTCCGTACCTTCAAGACCGCGGTGATGGTGATTGCCTATTCAGTGTATTTCCTCTTGCCGTGGTTGCCGTGGTCGCGCAACAGCGCCGCAAGCCAGGCAGTGTTATTTGACCTGGAATCACGTCGTTTCTTTATTTTCAACTTGGTGGTGTATCCGCAGGATATCTTCTGGCTGGCAGTGCTGCTATTTATTGCTGCCGCATTGTTATTCTTTACTACAGGCTTGATCGGTAGGGCATGGTGCGGCTATTTCTGCTTCCAGACCTTGTGGACAGACCTTTTTATCATGATTGAGCGCATGATCCAGGGAGAGCGTCCTGCACGCTTGCGCTTGCTAAAGCAGCCCTGGAACGTCGAGAAAATCCTCAAGATGGGTAGCTCGCATGGGCTGATGATACTGATTTCGTTCTGGACTGGGGTGACGTTTGCCTGTTATTTCACCTATGCCCCGGATTTCATACCACGCTTGTTCAGCGGCACGGCTGCTGAAGCCGGATATATCACGGTCATTGTCCTGACCATCACGACTTATGTCGCTGCGGGTTTGTCACGAGAGCACATTTGTACATTGGCTTGCCCATATGCCAGGTTCCAGGGTGTGATGTATGAGCAGGATACGCTGGCTGTTGCCTATGATACGCGGCGCGGGGAAGGTAGCGCTGGCCGCAAGGCGCCTGCCAAGGGCTTGCGTACACGCGAGGAGCGTCAAGCAGCAGGGCATGGAGATTGTATTGACTGTGGTTTTTGTGTACAGGTTTGCCCAACGGGTATCGATATACGTGATGGTTTGCAGTACCAATGTATTTCTTGTGGCCTGTGTATTGATGCATGCAATAACATTATGGACTCCATCGGTTCTCCGCGAGGTCTGATCCGTTATGATTCCGAGCAGAATATCGCTAGTCCCGTGCCGCACAAGCCGCGCCTAGAGTGGAAGCGTCCGAAGGTATTGGGATACGCTTCAGCACTAGTGGTGGCCACAATCATCTTGTTCTACAACATTGGCACTCGCAATGATACCGAGGCGAATGTGCAGCAAATCAGGCAGCCGCTATTTGTCATGTTGTCTGATGGTAGTGTGCGCAATCGTTACCAGATCAATATCGCCAACAAGACTGAGTTTGAGCAACGTTATGAGCTCAAGGTGCAGGGTATTCCTGCGGCTGCGCTAGATCTTGGCAATATCCCGGAAATCCGCGTGCGTGCAGGTAAGAGCTTGAGCTTGAATGCCAAGGTTGACCTAGCCAGCGAAATCGCGCGTAATACTAAAGAGTTCTCGTTTGTCATTATCCCGACGATCGCAGATGCCGAGCCCGTTGTGGTGAAAACTAATTTCAATAGTCATTGATACATGCTTAAGCTGATTCCTGTGTTATCCATCGCCGAAACCTTGTTCGGCGGCCTGATTTCTGCCATTGGGCTTTACTTCCTGCTGCGTGTTCTCAGGGTTGCCAATTTCTGGGCCGCTGTGCTCAGTGGTGCTATTCCGTTTGTCCTGTATATCGTCTATAGCACCCAGCATTGGGCAGGGGGCGATGTGCTGGCCATCCACTTTGCGGTGTTCTTGGCGAATGCCGGCTTGCTGGGCGTGTTTGGTAGCATGAAACAGAACAAGCAAACCATGCATTGGGGGCCTAAAATCATTATTGGCTTCTTTATCTGCTTGGTGATTTCCAATGCTATCTTACTGTCTGTCGCTGGACGTGGCTTGCCGCAAAGCCTGACCTCCATGTTCCTGCCCAGCCCGGAGAATCAGCGCGTGCATACTGCTTTTCCTGGCATCATGCCGCATGACCGCAACAAGAGTTATCAACCCCATCTTGAGCAATTGCAGCAGCAACAGGCTTTGGGCTGGCAATTAAAGTTGATTGGTGCGGATACCTTGAGCCCAGGCAAGCAGCAGCAGATGTTGGTGCAAGTGCGCGACGAGCATGGCAATGCCGTGACGCAGGCCGAAGTCACGCTGAATTTCTGGCGCATGGCCAATAGCCGTGATGACAAGGTTTACCCGCTTGTAGAGCAGGCTGGGGGCGAGTATGCGGCAGATGTGCTGCTACCTGACTCGGGCCGCTGGGTTGCCGAGGTGTTAGTCAAGCAGGGTGACCAACGCTATCGCAAGCAGGAGTCGCTATTCATCGGCGATGAATAAGCCGCAGGACATGGAGGCAGCTTGCTACCATTGCGGGTTGCCTGTTCCAGGCAACAGTCATTTCCACGCTAGCATCCTGGGTGAGCGCCGACGGATGTGCTGCCATGGTTGCCAGGCTGTGGCGGAATCTATTGTTGAGAATGGCCTGGAAAGCTATTACCAGCATCGTACCGAGCTGCCCAAAACTGCTGATGAATTGGTGCCTGAAGAGCTACGCCAGCTTGAACTCTATGATCATCCAGAAGTGCAGAAAAGCTTTGTGCATGATGAGTCTGGTGATGTATTGGAAGCCTCGCTGATTCTGGAAGGCATTACCTGTGCAGCTTGCATCTGGCTTAACGAGCGTCATTTACAGCAGTTAGATGGCGTTGTATCCGCTTCCATCAATTACTCGTCCCATCGCGCGCGAGTACGTTGGGATGACCGCAAAATCCGCCTGAGCCATATCCTGACAGAGATACGTAAATTGGGCTATCACGCCCATCCATTCAGCGCTCAGCAACAAGAAGCCGTGCGTGAGCAACAACGTCGGCAGGATTTTCGCCGATTGGCGATTGCGGGCCTGTCTGCCGCACAAGTTATGATGGTGGCGGTTGCATTCTATGCTGGACCTGCACAAGGTCTGGAGCCCGCCACCGAACAATTGCTGCGCTGGTTCAGCTTAGTGATGACCCTGCCAGCGATGATCTATTCAGCCTGGCCTTTTTATCAGTCAGCCTGGCGCAGCATCACGCATCGTACCGTAGGCATGGATGTGCCGATCAGCCTAGGCCTAGTGACTGGTTTTATTGGCAGCGTCTGGGTGACGTTCCAGGGGCAGGGTATCGTCTATTACGACACGCTGACCATGCTGATTTTCTTTCTATTGGCGACACGCTATCTGGAGCGGCATGCGCGCGAAAAATCTGTAGAGGCGGCAGAAAACCTGCATCGCCTGATTCCTCCCATGGCTACCAGGCTGGATGAGCAGCAGCAAGCGAGTATTGTGCCTTTACATGATTTGCGCATGGGAGACACCTTGTTAATCAAGCCGGGAGAGGCCATTGCCGGGGATGGTGTCGTAACACAAGGCGAAAGCCAGGTGGACGAAGCCCTGCTGACCGGCGAAAGCCATCCGGTTCCCAAGCAGCCTGGGACTTATGTCTATGCTGGCAGCGTCAATTATGAAAGCCCGCTACAGATAAAGATCACAGGCCTCGGTGAGCAAACGGTGATTGCAGGCATTGCGCGCCTTCTGGATAGGGCGCAGGCTGAAAAGCCACGACTGGCAAGAGTGGCAGATCAAGTGGCCGTCTATTTCACCAGCGTTCTCTTGCTGGCTGTCATCGTGATCGGGTTGGCTTGGTGGTGGATTGCGCCTGAGCGTTGTTTTGAAATTATCCTGGCGGTGCTGGTCGTCAGTTGCCCATGCGCGTTATCGTTAGCGGCACCTGCGGCATTTGCCGCCGCCGGGTCACATTTGGTTGGTCGCGGGGTATTGTTGACACGGGGCCATGCGCTGGAATCGCTGGCTAGGGTCACGCATGTGGTGTTCGATAAGACGGGCACATTGACCATGGGGCATCCGCGTATTACCAATATCATTACCTATCAAGGCGCGGATGCCAGTGAGATGCTGCGTATTGCGGCAAGTCTGGAGCAGGCCTCGGAGCATCCGCTGGCGCGTAGTTTCACGGATGCCGTACCTGCCGCAGAGCGTTCTATCGTGCTGGAGGCCAATAATCAGCCTGGGCGTGGCTTGAGTGGAGAAGTGCTTGGCCAGCGCTACTTTATTGGCAACATGGCGCTCAATTCTACATTGATCTATCCGGAGATTGCAGGCCTGGAACCGGGAGCCAGTATTGTATGGTTGAGTGATGCGCAGCAGTTGCTGGCAGCATTTGTGTTGGCCGATACCATGCGGCCAGGTGTCACGGCGCTGATTGATCATCTCAAGGCGCGCAAGATTGCTGTGTCAATATTGAGTGGGGATACGGCCTCCAGCGTACAGCACTTTGCTGCTGTCGCGGGAATTGGCGATTGGCAGGCAGGCTTGACGCCGGAAGGCAAGTTGGCGGCCCTGCGCGATATGCAGCAGCGTGGCGATGTCGTGGCGATGGTGGGTGATGGCATCAACGATGCCCCGGTATTGGCTGGTGCCCAGGTATCGTTTGCCATGGGTAACGGCACGCAAATGGCGAGGGCTTCTGGGGATATCGTGCTACTGGGCGAGAGCCTGCAAGAGATAGAGCATGCCCTGGTGACCGGTCGATTTACCGTCAGTGTAGTACGCCAAAACTTTACTTGGGCATTGGTATATAACGCCGTGGCATTGCCATTTGCCGCCACTGGCTTGATCGCACCATGGATGGCGGCCATTGGTATGTCTGTCAGCTCCTTGATCGTCATCCTCAACGCATTGCGCTTGCGATAGCGTAGCTTTCCACCTGCTGCGGTATGTTCTCTTGCCCCTGTCGCGAAAGTGACTTGTTTTCGGCTAATACGAAGAATGATTCTTGTTGGTATTTTTCTTTATAAAATCATTAAAAATCAATAATTTATATAAAAATATTGCTATCTTTTTATTCATGCCTTGGGTATGATGCCTTCCATTAAGAAACCGCTTATGGAGTGCGCGATGAAAGGCGATAAAAAAATCATTGATACCCTGAATGAATTGCTGGCAGGGGAGCTAACGGCAGTGGATCAATACCTGCTGCATGGCGAGATGTATGCGGATTTTGGCCTTGGGCATCTAGCGCAGAAAACCTTGCATGAATCCGACCATGAGCGTCAGCATGCGCGTGCCATCATTCAGCGTATCTTGTTCTTGGAGGGTAAGCCTAATCTGGAGAAGCGTCATGGCCTGACGACAGGAAAAACCGTGACCGAGATGCTCAAATCTGATCTGGCACTGGAATACAAGGTGGTGAGTGATCTCAAGGCTGCCATGGCGCAATGCGAAAAGACGGGTGACTATGTCACGCGCGACATGTTGCTATTGCAACTGGATGATACAGAAGTTGATCATGCCTACTGGCTTGAAAAACAATTACGCCTGATTGGGATGGTTGGCTTGGAAAATTACCTGCAAAGTCAGATGGGTTCTGACGCGGCATCTGTATAAGGAGAAAGTGATGAAGGGCGATAAAAAGATAATCGACATCCTGAACAAGGTGCTGAAGAATGAGTTGACTTCCATCAATCAATACTTCCTGCATGCCCGTATGTTCCGTAACTGGGGCCTGGAAAAGCTCAACGACTACCAATACAAGCAATCCATTCGCGTGATGAAAGAAGCGGATGAGTTGATTGAGCGTATTCTGTTCCTGGATGGTTTGCCTAATCTACAAAACCTCGGCAAATTGCTGATTGGTGAAAATGTCGTGGAATGCTTGCAGGGCGATCTCAAGTATGAGAGGGAAATTCATCGTCCCTTGTTGATCGAGGCTATTGCGTTGTGCGAAGAGCTCCAAGATTATGTCAGCCGCGACTTGCTGGAAGAGTTGTTGGAAAAAAGCGAGGCCGCCATTGATTGGTTGGAAACTCAGCACAGCCTGATTGCCGATGTAACATTGCCCAACTATCTGCAAACGCATATGGAAGTGGCAGACTGAGATTGCCCCTATTTTTCTGAAAAACCGCAGCTTACCCTGCGGTTTTTTTATGCACGCGCGAGTGAGATCGGGATGATACGCTGGGCAGGAATTTTTCTTGACAAGTAAATGACTTAAAAACGATAATGGTTATCGTTTGTTAACGCATCTTGATTTAGCAAGAGAAAGTATCTGGTCGCTTCATATGTACGTCTGTGTGTGTCGTGCTGTTACTGATCGCCAAATTCTCCAGGCCGCCCGGGATGGAGCCAGCAGTCTCAAGGACTTGAGGCGTGAATTGGGCGTGGCTACCGAGTGTGGTCAATGTGCCAGTTGCGCCAAGCAATGCTTGCGTGAGGCCCATCAAGGCGGTGATACTGCCATGCCTATCAGCTTCGCCTGACTAGGTGTCATCATCAAAGCATCGGCAGGATTGTTCCCGCCGATGATGTCAATTTAATACCTGAGTTTTTTACAATCTTAAAGCAAGTGATCCAGCAGGTCGGGTCCAAATACTTCCCGATGTATGCGCTGTGGTTCCACGCCAGCATTAAGTAATTGTGTGCGTTGTGCCTGCATGAACCCGAGTGGGCCACACATGTAGATATCTGCCGTTTGTAAAACTTGCGGCCATAAAGTGGTGATATCCATCAGTCCCTGATGTACACCACCTATGCCACCATGAGCACCTTCTAGCGTTTCATAGAATAAAGCTGTCGAGAGTGAGGACATGCGGCTCTTGGTTTCTTGCAAATCTAACCCATGGCTTTGCCAAGCTGGGCTACGTGTGGCATGAGCGAAGAACACTGGGCGCTGTGGTGCCAAGTCGCGGACGGTATTGAGCATGGATAGCATAGGGGTAATGCCGATGCCCGCGGAGAGCAATACCAGTGGTTGTTCGCTCGCGATAGGGTCTAACACGAAGTCGCCAAATGCAGGTGTCACCTGCAACAAGTCGCCGACTTCGACCTCATCATGTAGCCAATTGGAGAGGCGGCCTTGTGGTTTGCCCGTATCTTGCTCACGCTTGATTGAGATGCGCCACCATGGTGCTGCTGTGGAATCCGACAAGCTGTATTGTCTAAGTTGTTTGCAACGACCTTCGTCAAACTGCATTTCTACGCTGACGTATTGTCCAGGCAGAAAATCTCCAGGCTTACGGCCATCTGGATGTTGCAAGTAAATTGAAACAATATGTTCTGACTCAAATACTTTGCGGGCAACCTTGAGTGGCATTAACGCGCCTGCCGTGGTGGCGGTCGTGGCGTAGAGCGTCTTTTCTTCCTCAATGAGTAGGTTCGCCAGCAACCAATAAGCCTCGCCCCATGCCGCTAGCAATTCATCCGTCGCAGCATCTCCCAGTACCTGCTTGATAGCCCCCAGCAAGTGTTCGCCGACAATGGGGTAGTGTTCAGGCTTGATACCTACGGCGGCATGTTTGTGCACGATGCGTTTAACCACGGGGGCCAGTGCAGCAGGATTGTCGATATTGGCAGCATAAGCAAACACGGCAGACGCCAGCGACTGTTGCTGGATGCCGCTGGCCTGGTTGCCCATATTGAACAGGTTCTGCAGTTCTGGGTGGCTACCCAGCATATTCTGATAGAAGGCCTTGGTGATCGTCAGGCCGTGCTCGCGTAACACTGGGACGCTGGCTTCAATATATGGGCGGGCGGTGGCAGAAAGCATAGTGGCTCCTTATGTTGTATATAAAATGAAACAATTAATGCAGAAAAAAAGCGATCAATCGCACAGTTTTTTTCTATCCATGATCAATGTAACTCGGCCAAATGATGTTGCTGTAGCCTGATGATGACATCGGCGGTATGGTCGTGGATCACGTCTGCGAGGGTATAGGTGTCCATGTGTTCGTAAAAAGCATTCAATCCTAAGTCCAGGGCATGCTTGAGGCCGCATTGACCTTTGAGTGGGCAGGGCGGCTCCTGGCAGTTCACCAGCGAAGTGCTGCCTTCCAGTATTCGGATTGCCTGCCCAAGGCGCAATGAGGCTGGGTTGATGCCAAGGCGCAAGCCACCATTGGGGCCGCGTGTTGTCTGAATCCAGCCAGTTTTATTGAGAAAGGTGACGACCTTGATCAGGTGATTACGCGGAATATTGAATTGCGTGGCGATTTCACTGATGGTGATAGGCTTGTCGCGTTCATATTGGGAAACGTACATCAATACGCGTAAGCCAAGATCGGTGAATTTTGTTAGTTGCATGTCACGCAGTATAAGATTGTTTATTTTTATATGCAACAATAAAGGCAGCAAGAATTTAAAGGCTGATGGAGGAACACAAGCGCTGAGTTGGCCAGAGCGCTTGGCTTAGCCAATGCGATACAGGGCTTGAGAGCAGTCCTTCAAGCCTTGTTCTGCGGCTGGATAGTCCGGGTAAATCTTGGCGACAACAGCCCAGAAGCGTGCGGAGTGATTCATCTCGCGTAAATGAGCAAGCTCATGCGCGATGACATAATTAATTAATGCAGGTTGCGCCTGTATCAAGCGCCAGTTCAGCCTGACCTCACGCCTGGAGTTGCAGCTGCCCCATCGAGTCTTCGCATTAGAGAGAAAGAGAGCGGGCGTTGGTTCGCCAAGTTTGGCAGCCAGAATGTGCAGACGCCTAGCAAAGTCCAGCATGGCCTCTTTTTGCAGCCAATGAATGACCTTGCGTGCGATCATGACTTGGTCATGGATGTTGCTCGTCGCAATTTGTAAGGTATTGCCCTCACGCTTGGGCTGGCTATTGCGTGTGGATGGGAGGATACGCAAGATGAGTGGCTGGCCAAGTAATTGCAGCTCTGCACCATCTTGCCAACTGAATGCAGGCAAGGTGGCAGCTTGCCTGGCCTTGAGCTTGGTGCTGATCCAGCGGGCTTTACTACGAAGCAAGGCCTCAAGGTCAGCCTGGCGGATCCGTAAGGGGGCATGCACAACCAGGCCATCTGTCGTGATCTTCATGCCAATCGTTCGCCGGGCGCGGCGCTCAAGCAGGTAGGGGATGTTCTCCCCATTGGGTAATGCTAGGGTGTGCTGCATTATTTGCGGTCCAGCAACAACATTTCCTGTTCTATCCAATCCTCGACACGTTGATTGAGCGCATCAGCCTTGATGCCTGCTGTTTCAATAGGCTTGCCTATGCTTAGCGTAATTGTGCCTGGGCGCTTGAGGAAGGAGTTTTTGCCCCAGTATTCCCCCGCGTTGTGTGCCACGGGAACCACTGTGCTCTTGCTATGAGTCGCCAGCCAGGCACCACCAATGTGGTATTTTCCGCGAGTACCTGGAGCGACGCGGGTGCCTTCGGGGAAAATCACGACAAAGAATCCTTGTTGCAGGCGCTCCTTACCCTTGGCGACCAATTGCTTGAGCGCTTCTCGTCCGGCAGCACGGTTAATTGCGATCGGGGAGGTGAGTGCCAAACCCCAGCCAAAAAAGGGAATCCACAGTAACTCACGCTTAAGCACCCAGACCTGCGGCGGGAAAATCTGTTGCAGTGCCAGGGTTTCCCAGGCGGATTGGTGTTTGCAGAGGATAACGCTGGGGTGGTCTGGAATATTCTCGCGACCAATCACCCGGTAGCGCAAACCGCAGGTGATGCGTAGCCACCAGAGCATGCTGCGTGCCCAGCCGCTGATGAGGATGTAGCGGGTTCGGCGTGGTAAGGGAAATGTGAGTAGTGAGAGTGTGGTGAATATAGGGGTGAATATCCACATCCCGACTGCATAAAGAAACGATCGAATATAAATCATGGATTAACCAAGTTCGGTAGTAATGCGGCGCGCAGCCTCGGCCAGGTCGTCGCAGACCCAGGTGTTATCGGGCATGCCACCGGCAGCCAGGGTTTTCTCGCCTTTGCCGGTGCGTACCAAGATGGTTTGCGCACCGAAAGCGGCGCTGGCTTGGAGGTCGCGCAGCGAATCTCCCACGCTGGGAACGCCTTTGAGGTCCATGCCGAAGCGCTTGCTGATTTCTTCTATCATGCCGGATTTTGGCTTGCGGCAATTGCAGTTGGCATCGGCAGCATGCGGACAATAAAACAATGCATCAATGCGACCGCCGAACTGTGCGAGTGCTTTGTGCATTTTGTCGTGAATGGCATTGAGCGTCGCCATGTCGAACAGGCCACGCCCGATGCCGGACTGGTTGGTGGCTAGCGCCACGCGGTAGCCGCGTTGATTGAGCAGGGCGATAGCCTCCAGGCTGCCAGCGATGGGCTTCCATTCGTCCGGACTCTTGATGAATTGGGCACTGTCGTGGTTGATCACTCCGTCACGGTCAAGAATGACAAGTTTCATGATGGTTCCCGCTTAGGCTGCAATGACACGATTATGCCGCGAGCCTGGACAAATCGGCTACCTGATTCATGGCTTGGTGCAAGGTGGCAAGCATAGCCAGGCGGTTGGCCTTCAAGGCTGGGTCGTCGGCATTGACCATAACATGATCAAAGAAGGCATCCACAGGGGCCTTGAGCGCTGCCAGTGCCTTGAGCGAGTCAGTATAGTTGCCAGCGGCAAAGGCTTGGTGTGCTTGTGGCTGTACTTGCTCCAACGCTTGTGCCAATGCCCGCTCTGCATCTTCCTGCAACAAGGCAGGGTTGATGTTGGGTTCGATAATTCCTTCTGCTTTCTTGAGGATATTGCCGACACGCTTGTTAGCGGCCGCCAGGCTGGGAGCCTCGGTTAGCGCTGCAAAGGCTTGCACGGCATTGAGGCGCTTGAAAATATCTGCGATCAATTGCGGCTTCAAGGCCAGCACTGCCTCGACTTCCTGTGCGCTATGGCCTGCATCGCGCAGATTACCTGCCAGGCGGTCATAGATAAATTCATCCAGTGCCTGTAAGGTGGCGTCACTGTCAAACTGGTGCTGGAACACTGACAGGGCTTGTGCCAGCAGGGTATCTAGCCCAAGCGCAATATTGCCATCATTGAGCAGGCGCAGGATGCCAATCGCATGGCGGCGCAGCGCAAATGGATCTTTCTCGCCTGTTGGTTTTTCACCAATGCTGAACATGCCAGCCAGGGTTTCCAGCTTGTCAGCCAGGGCGACGACCAGGCCAACGCGATTGCGTGGCAACTCGTCGCCAGCAAAACGCGGCCGGTAATGGTCCTCAATGGCATAGGCGATGTCGTCACTCAAACCCTCATGCTGGGCGTAGTAACGTCCCATGATGCCTTGTAGCTCGGGGAATTCTCCCACCATATCTGTGACGAGGTCAGCCTTGGCTAGCTGTGCTGCTTGTGAGGCTTGCGCTGCGAGTGCAGAGTCACCAAGTGCGGTGGCGATCAGATTGGCGATACCGCTAACGCGGGCGATGCGCTCGCCCTGCGAACCCAACTTGTTGTGATAAACCACCTTGCCCAGGCCGGGAATACGTGACTCCAGGGTTTTCTTGCGATCCTGCTCGAAGAAGAACTTGGCATCGGCCAGGCGTGGGCGCACCACACGCTCATTGCCACCGATGACGGCGCTGGGGTCGGCCGGGCTGATGTTGGAGACAATGAGGAACTGGTTAGTGAGCTTGCCTTGCGCATCCAGTAGCGGGAAATACTTCTGGTTAGCCTTCATGGTCAAGATCAGACATTCTTGCGGTACCGCAAGGAATTCGGCTTCAAACTGGCCGACCAACACATTGGGGCGCTCAACTAGGGCAGTGACTTCGTCCAGCAAAGCTTCATCTTCGATCGGGCGCAGATGGAGTTTGCTGGCAGCGGCTTCCAGCTGACGTGTAATCTCGTCGCGGCGTTCCTTGAACCCGGCAATCACGGCACCATCTTGATGCAATTGCTCAGCGTAGCTATCAGCATTGCGCAGCATGATGGGATTTTGTGTGGCTTCAAAGCGATGGCCTTGGGTTTGGTTGCCAGCGGTCAGGCCCAGGGTGTTGAGTGGGATAATCTCGCTGCCATGCAATGCGACCAAGCCATGCGCCGGACGTACAAAGTTGACGTTGCTCCAGCCATCTTGCAGTTGATAAGTCATCACCTTGGGGATAGGCAGCTTGGCAATCGCTTCATCCAATGCCTTCTGCAAGCCTTCGGGCAAGGTGGCTCCGGCAACGGTGAGGTCAAGAAACAGCACTTCTGCCTTGCCATCGTGCTCGCGTTTAAGTTGATTGACTACGCTAGCATCTGCACCCAGTGCAGCCAGTTTTTTCAATAATGCAGGTGTAGGGTTGCCGTCAGCATCCAGGCCTACACTTGCTGGCATAAGCTTCTGTGCTACAGCCTTGTCATCAGCCTTGGCGGCAACATCGGTGATATGCACTGCCAAGCGGCGCGGCGATGCATAAGGGGTAATGGCTGAACTGGCGGCAGTCAACCCTTGGGCCTGCAAGCTATCGAACAGGGTTTGGGAAAATGCTTGTCCCAGTTTGTTCAGGGCCTTGGGAGGCAGTTCTTCAACGAATAATTCTACGAGTAGGTTGCTCATGCTGCTGCTTTCTTTGCCAGTTCTGCCAATACTTCATCTGCCCATTCCTTGGGCGCCATCGGGAAGCCGAGGCGGGCACGGCTGTCGAGATAACTTGCAGCAACGGCGCGTGCCAGATTACGAATGCGGCCGATATAAGCAGCACGCTCGGTGACAGAAATCGCACCGCGAGCGTCCAGCAAATTGAAGGTATGGGCCGCTTTGAGCACTTGCTCATAGGCGGGGAGAGCCAGCTTGTGCTCCATGAGTTCCTGCGCCTTCTTTTCGTGGGCATTGAAGGCGGTGAACAGGAAATCAGCGTCGCTGTGTTCGAAGTTATATGTGGATTGCTCCACCTCGTTCTGGTGGAAAACATCACCGTATTTGAGATCAGGCGCGCCATTAATACCCTTGGAATAAATCAGGTCGTAGACGTTTTCTACGCCTTGCAGGTACATGGCCAGGCGCTCCAGACCATAGGTGATTTCCCCTGTGATCGGGCGACAGTTGATGCCTCCCACTTGCTGGAAATAAGTGAATTGCGTGACTTCCATGCCATTGAGCCAGACTTCCCAGCCCAGGCCCCAAGCACCCAGCGTCGGGTTTTCCCAATCGTCCTCAACGAAGCGGATATCGTTTTTCTTCAGATCGAAGCCCAATGCCTCCAGTGAGCCGAGGTAAAGCTCCAGGATATTGTCGGGTGCTGGCTTGAGCACCACCTGGAACTGGTAATAGTGTTGCAGGCGGTTTGGGTTCTCACCATAGCGGCCATCCTTGGGGCGGCGGCTGGGCTGTACATAGGCGGCTTTCCATGGCTCCGGGCCAAGTGCGCGCAAGAAGGTGGCGGTATGTGAAGTACCAGCCCCCACCTCCATGTCATAGGGTTGCAGCAGCGCGCAGCCCTGTTTGTCCCAGTATTGCTGCAGGGTCAGGATGATCTGTTGAAAAGTCAGCATGTTGTATTAACTATTTGTCTGAATTGGGTTTGTTAGCGCGCTTTAGCGTGTGTGATGGCCAATAGTTCATCGCGTAAGCAAAGCGTGCAAAAGGGCTTGATTTTACTTCTTTTTAGGGCGCGGCAAAAGGCCGGGCGCGATAGCGCCATAAAAGACCCAGTGCCGTAAATAAGAGCACCAATATTGGCCAGTTACCCCAGCGGACATAAGGTGTCGTACCCTGATAACTCTGTGCTTCACCTTCCAATATCATGGTGGTGAAGTGGGGGGCATGGGCTGCCAGCGTGCCATCGGGCCGGATAATGGCGGTGGCGCCAGTATTGGTGGCGCGTAGCATCATGCGCGCGCTTTCTATGGCGCGGGCTTGGGCAATCTGCAAATGCTGGTAGGCAGCGAACGAATCGCCATACCAGGCATCGTTGCTGGTATTCACCAATAGGCCAGCCTCGGGCAATTGCAGGATGATTTCCTCACCAAATACGTCTTCGTAACAAATATTGATCGCAACGGATTGCCCAGCAATGTGCATCGGACGTTGCTGGAAACCGCCGCGCGACATATCAGTGAGCGGGATGTCCAGCCAGTTTTCATAGACCCAGCCAAACACTTTTTTCAGCGGAATGAATTCACCGAAAGGCACCAGGTGGGTCTTGCGGTAGGCTTGTTGCGGCGAGGTGCCCAGGCTCAGCATGCTGTTGTAAAACTGATCATGCTCATGTTCAACTGTGCCAATGAGGATGTCGCCGCCTTGTTGCCGTGCATGGTCAGCCAATTGTTGCAGGTAGTCAGCTGGCAACTGGCTGGAAATTAGCGGGAAGGCGGTTTCGGGCAGGATGATGAGTTTTGCCTGGGTTTGCAGGGTCATGTCCAGGTAGCGTTGCAGGGTTTCGCGTAGCGTCTGGTTTTCCCATTTAAGGTCCTGCGTAATATTGCCTTGTAGCAAGGCAACGGAAATCGGTGCTCCTGTAGGTGTGCTCCATTGCGGCAGCTTCAATAGCCCACCGGCGAGCCATAGCACGATCAGCAAGGAGGCACTGCGTGCCATCATCACGTGCTGTTGCCTATGCAAGACAATCGAAGCAAGCAGGCTGGCGCTGATAACGGTGGCTATTGATACACCATGGATGCCCAACACAGGGGCAAAGCCAGCCAAGGGGCTACCAGGGATTTGCGAATAACCTGATAGCAACCAGGGAAATCCGGTGAATATCCAGCCTCTTACCCATTCACTTAATACCCATAATATCGGGATGCTGAGCCATAGCTTGCCTAGTTTCTGGGCTGCCCAGCCAGTAGCGGCGGGAAACAGGGCCAGGAACAGGCTCAGCATGACGGTAGCGAATACTGCCATGGCTGCGGGCATGCCGCCAAAATCATGCAGGCTGATATAGATCCAGTAGATGCCGACTCCAAACAAGCCTAGCCCGAACGCCAGGCCTAGCCACCAGGCTTGCGCCGGAGTTGCAGATTTATGCCACAGGTAAATCAGGCCCGCTATCCCGGCGATCGTGGCTGGGTAAGCATAGAAAGGCGCAAAGCCAATGACGCTGAATGCGCCTGCAAGCAGGGCAAGGAAATGAGCTAAGCCTAAGCGCGGAAGTTTCAAGTAAGCCTCGGGGGTAGTAAACTGGACGGGAGTTTGCTGTTTATTGCATTATAGCGGCTCGAACTGGTATCAGGCATGCGGCATGCATGCGCTACTCAAACTGGCTGTTTTTGATGGGAGATAATATGTTTAAAGAATTCAAAGCGTTTGCGATGCGCGGCAATGTGGTCGACATGGCGGTGGGTATCATCATCGGCGCGGCTTTTGGCTCTATCGTGAAATCTCTGGTGGATGATGTGATCATGCCGCCGATTGGGTTGTTGCTCGGTAACGTGGATTTCAGCAACTTGTTTATTGTGCTCAAGGATGGCGCTGAAGTTGCGCCTCCCTACGCCTCGGTAGCAGCAGCTCATGCTGCGGGTGCCGTGACGCTGAATTATGGTTTGTTCATTAATGCCGTCGTTAGTTTCCTCATTGTGGCGTTTGCTGTGTTCCTGCTGATTCGTGCGATCAATAAGCTTAAGACAGCTGAAGAGCCTGCGCCAGCGGCTACGCCGGAAGATATCCTGCTGTTGCGTGATATTCGTGATGCATTGAAAAAATAATCCTCATTCTGTACGTGATCTAAGGCGATGTTTTCATCGCCTTTTTTATTGCCCGTGACGGGCGGATGTGGCGGGATTAAAGATTACGACTTTTTCGTCGTTCCCAATTGAGAGACTGCATGAGCCTGGTGATGGGGTTAGTAAATAACTTAGCGCTTATCAGTTTGCTACATGAGGGCGAAATGGTATTGATGCAGGGAGTACCGGCAAGCATTTGCTAAATGCTGTGTTGATAATGTGCGCCAGCGATATGAAAAGAATGGGAGTCATAGCATGAAATTTTCGGATTGGAAGGTGGGAACGAGATTAGGCGCGGGGTTTGCAGTCATTTTGTTCTTGCTGATAAGCATCGTTGGGATGGGCGTAATGCAACTCTCTGTCGTGGGCAAGACGGCGAAGCAAGTGACGGCGGACGAATTGCCAAAAGAGCGACTGGCACAAGAGTGGCTCTCGAATGTGAAGCAGAATGGCATTCGCATTTATGCGGCATTGATGATGCAGGACGCTGTCATGGTGGACATGTATAAAAAGCAGATTGCAGAGACAGTCGAGATCAATAACGAACTGAGTCGCAAGCTGGAGTCCTCTATTTCCAACCCCGAAGCTAAACTCAAGTTCGCTGATGTCCAGGAAAAATTCAAGGCATTCGCCAGCCGCCGAGATGAGCTGATGAACTTGCGTGACCAGCGGGCAATTGATGCTGCCACCATGGAGCAAAGGATCAGGATGGAACTCCTGCCAGCGCGTGAGGTTTATTTTGCCGCGATTGAGGATTTTGTTGCTTTTGAGCGAGGTGTTATTGATGCTGCCGGTAATCAGATACAGGATCTGAAAAACTCCAGTAGCTTATGGTTCCTGATATTGGGGGCGATTGCTTTGGGTGTAGGTATATTCAGCGCGTTGCGTCTTTCCCAAGGCATTACCCGCCCGATTGCGGATGCAGTGAAGTTGGCAGAAACGGTGGCATCAGGTGATCTGACGGCAACGGTCAAGGCGAGCTCCAAGGATGAAATTGGACAGTTATTACAAGCATTGGGCAAGATGAATGATAACTTGGCCAAGATTGTGGCCGATGTCCGGCATGGGACAGAGTCTATTGCAACGAGTGCAGGTGAAATTGCTAATGGCAACCTGGATTTGTCATCCCGCACCGAGGAGCAGGCCAGTTCACTGGAGGAAACGGCGTCTGCCATGGAAGAGTTGACCTCTACCGTGAAGCAGAATGCTGATAATGCAAGGCAGGCTAACCAGCTCGCTGTTAGTGCTTCCAGTGTGGCAGTGCAAGGTGGGCAAGTGGTGGATCAGGTGATTAGCACAATGGGCACTATCACCGAATCTTCCAAACGGATATCTGACATCATCGGCGTGATTGATGGTATTGCCTTCCAGACCAATATCTTGGCATTGAATGCTGCCGTAGAGGCCGCGCGTGCAGGGGAGCAGGGGCGTGGATTCGCGGTGGTAGCAAGTGAGGTGCGGAATTTGGCGCAACGCTCTGCCAATGCGGCCAAGGAAATTAAAGGCTTGATAACAGATTCGGTCGAGAGTGTGGAAGCTGGTAGCAAGCTGGTGGCCCAGGCTGGAGCGACGATCAGCGAAGTGGTGGAAAGCGTGCGTCGAGTAACAGATATCGTCAGTGAAATCAGCGCTGCAAGTGCGGAGCAAAGTACCGGTATTGAACAGATCAACCAAGCTGTGGTGCAAATGGATGAGGTGACACAGCAGAATGCCGCGCTGGTGGAAGAAGCTGCGGCTGCTTCACAGGCAATGCAGGATCAATCCAACAAGTTGGAGCAATTGGTAAGTGTGTTCAAGGTGAACGGTGGGCAAGCTAGAGCCGTGAATGAGCATGTGCCGAAACCGCGACCAAAGCCTGTGGCTGTGCATAAGCCCAAGCCTAAACTGGTTGCCTCTAGTGTTAAAACAGTGGGCAATGCAGGGGCGGGTGCAGCGGCTGTGGTCGCAGGAGATGAGTGGACCGAATTCTAGAGAGTATTTGCCCGATAAAGCAAAAGCCGGATTGATTCCGGCTTTTTTTATCGAATGGACATGCGATTTAAAGATCAGGTGTGAAGTGGCTGGGTACGGCGGCGTCCTTGCCATCATGGTTCATGAAAACTACCATCACGACATTGTCACCGACGAAATCGAGTTCGGTGGTCTGGTAATAGCTGCCTGCTAAGTCGGTATTGATGTAATGGTATTGCCAGACCGAGGCCATTAGTTCATCAGTACCTGGACGATGATAATCCTTCTTGCTAGCGGGCTCGCCAAACTGGGCAATGATGGAGGCTTTGTCAAACTGATGGATGTTCTCGATAAACTCAGTTTCAGCAGTCGGTATAGGTGTATTTGACTGAGGTTGATGCTCCTCTGCCAATACTGGTGAAGAAAATAGCGGTAACAACAGGGTAAGCCACACGATGCGCATCACGTTACTCCCTATCGAAGGTATCAGTCTATTTTGATAAGTGTTTTGATCTAAAGTTCCTGATTCAACAAGGTGTTATAGCTGAATTTGTAACTTTCTATATCTCATTTTTCGTGTGTGTTGGCGGAGTGATTTCAATAAGTAGAGAGTAGACGCGTCGGCTATCCGCGCGTAGTACTGTGACGTTGAGATCATCGAAGCTTACTTCTTCACCGCGCTTGGGCATGTGCTGGAATTTGCTGACGACCAAGCCGCCAATGGTAGAAAACTCTTCATCGCTGAGTGAGGTACCAAGAATCTCATTGAAATCGGCAATTTCGGTCAGTGCCTTGACGCGATAGCGTCCATGGGCGTCCTGAATAATGTTGTCTTCGTTTTCGTCTTCGTCGAATTCGTCTTCGATGTCACCAACGATCTGCTCCAGCACGTCTTCAATTGTCACCATGCCCGCGACACCGCCGTACTCATCAACAACGATAGCGATATGGTTACGATTACTGCGGAATTCCTTCAGGAGCACATTCAGGCGCTTGGATTCTGGAATGAACACGGCGGGGCGCAATATCTCGCGTACGTCAAAATCCTTGCCGCTGTAGAAGCGCAGTAGATCCTTGGCGAGCAGGATGCCGATGACGTCATCCTTGTTTTCGTCAATCACTGGGAAGCGCGAGTGTGCAGCCTCAATGACGAAGGGGATGAATTTCTCAGGCGGGTCAGTGATGTCGATGACATCCATTTGCGAGCGCGGGATCATGATGTCGCGCACCTGCATCTCGGAAACCTGTAGTACCCCCTCGATCATGGAAAGGGCGTCGGCATCAAGGAGGCTGTTTTCGTAGGCAGTGTGGAGTTGTTCGATGAGTTGCTCGCGGTCTTCTGGTTCGCGTAGCAGGAAGTTGGTCAGGCGTTCCAGCCAGTGTGGTTTGTCGTTGGAACTACGTTTGTCGGGTTCTGCCATGATGATGGGTTAAGGCTTCTGTTTTTCTGATAAATAAGGGTCGGCATAGCCAAGCTGCACCATGATGAAGGATTCTATCGACTCCATCAGTTCCGCCTGCGCCTCTTCTTCGTGGTCGTAGCCGTGCATGTGCAGTATGCCATGCACGGTGAGATGTGCATAATGCGCTTCTAGGCTGATGCCTTGTTCTTGAGCTTCCTTCTCCACCACTGGAGCACAAAGAATAATGTCGCCGATCAGCCAGGGTTCTTCCGTCAGCGGAAATGTCAGTACATTGGTCGCGTAGTCTTTACCACGATAATCACGATTGAGCGTGCGTCCTTCTTCCTCGTCAACGATGCGCAAGGTTGCTTCCGTATCTACGCGCAAGGTGGTTCTCGCCCATTTGCGGAATTGCTTCTCGCTGGGGACGCTGTTGTTGCTTTCGGTGGCGTACTGCACGCTCATGGCGAGCTTGGGCATGACTTATTCCCTGCTTGCTTCAGGCTTGGTGGAATTGGGTTGTGCATGGCGCTCGCTATCGTAGCGCTCGTAGGCATTGATGATCTTTTGTACCAAGGGGTGGCGCACGACGTCTTCGGAAAGGAATTGCGAGAAGGCAATACCGCGTACATCCTTGAGCACTTTTTGCGCTTCTACCAGGCCGCTTTTCTGGCCGCGTGCGAGGTCGATCTGGGTGACATCGCCGGTAATCACCGCCTTGGTGCCGAAGCCGATGCGGGTGAGGAACATCTTCATCTGTTCTGGCGTCGTGTTCTGGGCTTCATCCAGGATGATGAAGCTCTGGTTCAGGGTGCGACCGCGCATATAAGCCAGTGGGGCAACCTCAATCGCACCGCGCTCGAACATCTTGTTGACCGAGTCATAGCCGGCTAAGTCGTATAGCGCATCGTAAAGTGGGCGCAGGTAAGGGTCGACTTTCTGCGAAAGGTCGCCGGGCAAAAAGCCAAGTCGCTCGCCCGCTTCCACAGCAGGGCGAACTAGGACGATGCGCTTGACGCGGTCTCGCGTCATGGCGTCAATCGCGCTGGCGACGGCGAGATAAGTTTTGCCCGTGCCTGCAGGGCCGATGCCGAAAGTAATATCGAAATCCTGAATTTGCTGCAAGTAACTCACCTGGCGCGGTGTGCGGCCATGCAAATCTTGGCGGCGCGTCATCAGTGTAGGCATGGGGGTGGCAACCTGGTCGGCAGGTAGGCGATCAAGCTCCACCAAGCCCAGTTGGATTTCTTCCAGGCTGATTGGCTTGCCGGCCCGTTCGTAATAGTTTTCAACCAGTTGGGCAGCCAGCCGAGTGTTGCCCAACGCACCAGAGAAGCGGAAATGCGCGCCACGTCGCGAGATGCCGACATCCAGTGCATCTTCTATCTGTTTGAGGTTTTCATCCAGCGCACCGCACAGATTGGCCAGGCGCAGGTTGTCTTCAGGGTGTAAGGTAAGCTCCACAGGCAGTCCTATATCAGCTCGCCGCGCAAGGTATGCGAGGCTGCCTCGGTAATTCGTACATTGACGAATTGGTTGATTAGTGTCGCATCGCCGGGGAAATTGACGATGCGGTTATTGTCGGTACGCCCTGCAAGCTCGCTGGTACTCTTGGCAGAGACGCTTTCGATCAGTACACGTTGCACACTGCCAACCATGGCCTGGCTAATGGCTTTGCCCTGCTCTTCATTGAGCGCTTGCAAGCGTAGCAGGCGTTCTTGTTTCTCATCGGCACTGCATTCATCAGGCAAGTAAGAGGCAGGTGTGCCTGGGCGGGGGCTGTAGGTAAAACTGAAGCTGAAATCAAAGCCCACATCACGCATCAATTTCATGGTGGCGGCAAAGTCCTGCTCGGTTTCACCGGGGAAGCCGATGATGAAGTCGGACGTGATGCAGATATCCGGCCTTGCTGCACGTAGCTTGCGAATCACGGATTTGTACTGCAAGGCGGTGTAGTTGCGCTTCATGTTCATGAGCACGCGGTCTGACCCGGCCTGCACCGGCAGATGCAGGTGCGACACCAGCTTGGGGATGCGCGCATAGCAGTCTATCAAGGCAGGCGTCATCTCGTTCGGGTGCGAGGTGGTATAGCGGATGCGTTCGATCTCGGGGATTTCCGCGAGATACTCGAGCAATAGGGCTAGGTCGGCAGCTTCACCCTCAGCTGTTTGGCTGCGATAGCCATTGACGTTTTGTCCGAGGAGGGTGATTTCCTTGACACCTTGCTCAGCAAGCTGGATCGCCTCAGTGAGGATGTCGTCAAATGGGCGCGATACCTCGTCTCCGCGCGTATATGGCACGACGCAGAACGTGCAGTATTTGCTGCAGCCCTCCATGATGGAGAGAAAAGCCGCTGCGCCTTCCACGCGCGGCGGCGGTAGGTGGTCGAATTTTTCCACCTCGGGGAAACTGATGTCCACCTGTGCAATGCCAGTCTTGCGCTTGGATTGAATCATGTCCGGCAGGCGGTGCAGGGTTTGCGGGCCGAAGACGACATCCACATATGGAGCGCGGGCAACGATGCTTTCGCCTTCCTGGCTGGCAACGCAGCCGCCTACGCCAATCACCAGGTTGGGGTTCTTTTCCTTGAGCGGGCCGAAGCGGCCAAGGTGGCTGAACACTTTTTCCTGCGCCTTTTCGCGTACCGAGCAGGTATTGAGCAGGATAACGTCGGCTTCTTCGGGGTTTTCCGTGGTTTGCATGCCTTCGGCTGCATGCAGCATATCCAACATGCGTGACGAGTCATACTCGTTCATCTGGCAACCAAAGGTTTTGATAAAGACTTTTTTAGGCGGATTCATACAGCGGGTCAAACTGCGCTCAAAGCGAGGGAAGGGCGAAAGATAGGCGATGCAGGCTGCAAAATAGCGTAAGAAAAACAGTAGGGTAAAGCTTTATTTTAGCGTAGCTGCTGCGGAAAGCCAATCATAGCGTCGTTTCATCACCAATTTATCTGACCGTTGTTGTTGCCATGCGCTCGTGCTCTGTGTCGTCACGCCTAATCTCGTATTACATTGAAAATGGAATAAAATGGCGCGCATGGAAACATTGCCTATCTTCATGAAAGTACAAAGCCGCCCTTGCCTGGTAGTTGGGGGAGGAGAAGTCGCTAGCCGTAAAGTCAACCTGCTGGAAAAGGCAGGGGCGAGTATCACGGTGGTTTCCCCTGACCTGCATCCCGAGTTGCAACAATTGCTAGTGGATAGGCGCATTCGTCATCTGCAGGTCGTGTTTGATCCTGCTCAGCTGGATGGCGTCATGATCGTGATTGCCGCTACTGATGATGCCGAGGTCAATCGTGCGGTTTCTCAAGCAGCGCAGGCACGTAATATTCCGGTGAACGTGGTGGATGCGCCAGAGTTATGTACTTTCATCGTACCTTCGATTGTGGATCGTTCCCCCTTGCTAGTGGCGGTGTCCAGCGGCGGAGCAGCGCCCGTACTGGCGCGTATGCTGCGTACGCGCATTGAGACCATGATCCCCGCCACTTATGGCCGCTTGGCAGCGTTTGCTGCTGAATTTCGCGATGCCGTGAAGCGTCGTTTTTCTACTAGCCAGCAGCGGCGTATTTTCTGGGAAGATGTATTTCAGGGGGCGGTTGGTGAGTTGGTATTGTCAGGGCAGGAGCCAGCAGCGCGTCATGCCATGGAGCAAGCGCTGGCTGGTGATGGGGAGTTGCATCATGGCGAGGTGTATCTGGTTGGTGGTGGGCCCGGTGATCCAGATTTACTGACTTTCCGGGCTTTGCGACTTATGCAGCAGGCGGATGTTTGCGTTTATGACAAGCTGGTGAGTCGGGAAGTGATGGAGCTGGTGCGGCGTGATGCGGAGTTGATCTATGTCGGTAAGTCGCGCGACCAGCATACTTTGCCCCAGGAAGATATTAACCAGCTATTGGTGCGTCTTGCCCAGGAGGGTAAGCGCGTACTGCGGTTGAAAGGTGGCGATCCGTTTATTTTTGGCCGAGGTGGCGAAGAAATCGAAACCCTCATGGAGCATGGTATTCCCTTCCAGGTGGTACCTGGCATTACTGCTGCCAATGGCGTATCGAGTTATGCCGGAATTCCGCTGACGCATCGTGATTATGCGCAGTCATGCTTGTTCACTACAGGGCATCTCAAGGATGGCTCCGTGGATCTGGATTGGACGGCATTGGTGCGCCCCAAGCAAACTGTGGTGATTTACATGGGCTTGGTGGGGTTGTCGGAAATTTGCCGCCAGCTGGTGCTGCATGGTGCGCCTCATAGCCTGCCTATCGCGATCATTCAGCAGGGCACTACCCAACGGCAACGTGTGGTAGAGGGTACATTGGAGACATTGCCAGGGTTGGTGGAGCAAGCAGGGCTAAGAGCGCCGTGCCTGATTATTGTCGGCGAGGTTGTGCGTTTACGCGAAAAGCTTGCTTGGTTTGCGCCGTCACCTGAGGCTGAATCGGTAAAGTAAGCCGTGCTTCCAGCCCGCCCTGTGGTCGGTTGAGCAGGGTGAGCTGGCCTTTATGCAACTTGGCGATACGATCAGAAATTGCCAATCCCAGTCCACTGCCACTCTTGTTGCCGCGAGCCGTATCCAGGCGCTCGAATGGGCGCAGTAACCTTTCCATCTGTGAGGCTGGAATGCCGGGGCCGTTATCCAGTACACTGAGAATGATGTTGCCTGCCGTAATGCGCGTCATGACCGTCACATCGCCGCCGCCATAGGCGAAGGCATTGTCGATCAGGTTGGTGAGCAGGCGCTGCATGGCTAGGGGGCGCACGGGGATGAGGTGGGTAGGTGCCAGGGAGACCGTCAGCTTGCGACCAGCACGAATATGGCGATCAGCAATGGAAGTGAGTAAGGCGTTGAGGTCCATCATTTGCGTGGGCTCACCCTCAATCCCACGGACAAAATCCAGGAACTGGTGAATGATGCTGTCCATATCGCCAATATCCTGGATCATGCCGACTTTCAGGCTGGCACAATATTCATCTGGCAACATTTCCACGGAAAGCCGCAAGCGGGCAAGCGGCGTGCGCAGATCGTGTGAAATTCCCGCTAGCAGCAGTGTGCGCTCGTTATCGAGCCGTACCAGGGCCTCGGTCATTTCATTGAAGGTGCGGCTCACCTCGCGTAGCTCATGCGCGCCTTCTTCAGGCAAGGGCGGTGGGTACTCACCACTACTAAGCCGTCCTGCTGCCTTAACGAGCAGGCGTAAGGGGTGGTGAATATTGGAGGCGATCAGGTAGGCACCCAGTAGTGACAGCATGATCACTAGCGCCCCCCAGCCTAGCCACTGCCAAGGAAAGGGGCGATCTACCTGAATGCGCGGAATGACCACCCAGTAATCATCTTGTCCGAGGCTAAAGCTCACCCACAGGCCGGGGATGCCAAAATGGTTGAGGACTACCAAGGTGTCCTTGCCCAGGCGTTCGCGGATTTTCTCCGCGATCATGCGGATGAGGTGGTCATTGGGTAGCGGCTCAATTTCTTCTAGCATGTCCGCAGCATAAATACGTACGCCCTCGCGACCGGAAAGCTCAGAAAGCAAGGCTAGGCGGCGGTTTTCATGTGCAGCAAGCAACGAGGCACGTGTGTAGTTGACGACCGTGATCGCCTGAAGCGCCGCTGCCATTGCACGCGGCTCACTCTCAAAATAGTCAAACAGCTTTAATGCTGCAAACTGCCCCGCTGCAAGCAGCAGGGCTATCAGCAGCATGACGCGTGCAAGAAGTGTACGTGGTAACAGGTTCACGAGGGGGTGACACTAGCTTTTCTGGGTTTCGCCATCGGGTACGAACACATAGCCAAATCCCCACATGGTCTGTAGATAACGAGGATGTGAAGGATCAGGTTCAATTAGGCGACGCAGGCGGGAGACTTGTACGTCAATGCTACGGTCAAATACGTCCAGCTCTCGACCGCGCGCCAATTGCATGAGGCGGTCACGTGACAAGGGCTGGCGTGGGTGATCTACAAATACCTTGAGCAGGGCGAACTCACCGCTGGTGATGGTGACAGGGTCTCCATTCTTGGTCAGGGTGCGCGTCGAAGGGTCAAAGATGAAATCGCCAAAACTGATGTGATCCGCCTCTGCCACTGGGGTGCCAGGGGGCAAGCGGCTGTGGCGACGCAGCACTGCATTGATACGGGCAAGTAGCTCACGTGGGTTGAATGGCTTGGGTAAATAATCGTCAGCTCCCATTTCCAAGCCGATGATGCGGTCTATCTCGTCGCCACGCGCAGTCAGCATGACGACAGGAATGGTGCTGCCATTGGCACGCAGGCGGCGGCAAATGGCAAGGCCATCTTCACCTGGCAACATGAGATCTAGTACCAGCAAGTCTACGTGCTCGTGGGCAAGCGCTTGATCCATTTCGGCAGCGTCAGACACTGCTTTGACGGAAAAGCCCTGTTCGCCTAAATAACGTTGCAACAACTCGCGCATACGCAAGTCGTCGTCCACCATTAATATTTTTTTCGGAGGTGTTTGCATAGCCATATTTTCTGCGGAAATAGGGGTCGATGAAAAGTATTATTTGCAAGGTTCCATACAATCATGCCGATTCTTGCCCTGCGCTTGTATTTAAGAGTGCATGCGAAGGAGAAGTGCGGCGCTTCTGATGTTACAAATTTTTACAATCACAAGTCGATGTGAAACACTCAGTTTACATCAATGCGGGATGATGTCGCCTCATTCAGCTCTCACCTAGGGTGAGTTTGAATGGTTTCTGAGCTGTTGCGTCCCAATGTAGTACGCAAGGAAACAGGTAAGCTTAAAACAGAGGCGAGCGAATCATATGATCTTGCAAGTGTACGGTTTAGCTTTATGTTGATGCTGACAGATTTAGTTTGGCATCATAAGTTGGCATTAACGGCAGTTTTGCTGGGAGTTGCAAGTGTCGCCCACGCGGCAAATCTCCGCTATGCGAATGATGATATGGCTAGTGACACACAGGATGTGCCAACAGCGAATATTCATCAGACCTTGGATGCAAAAATTTCTGGTGAAGATCGTCAGCGCTTGAGGCGCGATCTTTACGAATACTCTCGTAATGTTGATGCTGCACACGCTCAGATAGAAGAGCGTAGGCGTGCCATGCGCCAGCGTATCATGGAACGATTTCAAGAGGCCGACAAAGACGGTAATGGGGTTATTTCCCGTGAAGAAGCGGTAGAGATGATCCCTCAGGTAGCGCGTCATTTCATGCAGTTCGACTTGAATGGTGATGGCGTGATTACAATGAACGAGCTTGAGACCATGCAGGCTCGTATTGCAGAGCGCCAGCACAAGGCGCTCGATAAGAAAGAAAAAGAGTTACAGGATGTAGTGGAGCCAGCGCCGTTGCATGATGTAAAAGAAATGAGTGCCGCAGTTCCTAAGCGAGCACTATGACCGAATTCCAATAATAATCTTCCTTGTGAACCACTTAAGCACTGCCTTGCCGGGACAGTGCTTTTCTTTTGTCTGTCATTAGCGACAATTTTGTCTTTATTTTGCTGTGTAATAGCAATATTGGTTTTTTAACTGATTGATTTTTATTGTTTATTGAAAATTGGCCTACTTTTTGCGAATTGGATCACGAACAGGCAGAGGCCTGGAATTTGCTAAGGAGTAAAAAAATGAATAAAACGATAGCAGGTGTATTGTTGGTATTGATGCTTAGCGGTTGTTCTGGCTTGTCTACGCGTCAAAAGAATGCCGCGACAGGTGCCGCGATTGGTGGTGTTGCAGGTGCGGTGCTGACAGGCGGAAGTTCTTTTGGCACGGTCGGTGGTGCTGCCATTGGTGGCGTGATTGGTCATGGGGTGGATTCTGTCGGTAAGCGCAAGTAGTGGCTGATCATTGAAGTGTCGTGATTGTGCGACACTTCAATGTGTGGGTCATGTTGTTGCTCTGAATCAGCTTGGCCTCGAGAAATAAATGGATGATTGCTATACATGCACTGGGGGCATGATGATTGGCACTATAATGCAGCTTCTATGATGCATAGGTCGTAGGTGTGCTGGGGATGAAGATAGAGGCTGAATTTGTCGATGGCGTAAGTGGTCTTGATTGCGCACAATGGGATGCATTAACTGATGGTTCGCCATTACTAAGCCATGCTTTTCTGAGTGCCTTGGAGCAAAGTGGCTCGGTGGGTGAGGGTAGCGGCTGGCAACCTATGCCATTGGTACTTAAACATGACGATAGCTTGCTTGGCGCCGTGCCTTTATATCTCAAGCAGCATTCTTACGGGGAGTATGTGTTTGACTGGTCGTGGGCTGAGGCCTATGCCCATCATGGTCTGGAATACTACCCCAAGCTGGTTGCTGCTGTACCTTTCACGCCGATTACAGGCACCCGCTTGCTTTCTCATGATCCTGTCCTGCAAAAGCGTATGGCGGAAATGTTGTGTGAAACAACGCAACACCTTCAGTTATCCTCTACCCATGTGCTATTCCCTGACGTGGAAAGCGCGCAAGCGTTGTCAGGTCCACAGTGGTTAAGGCGTCAGGGCGTACAGTTTCGCTGGGAAAACCAGGGTTTTTCCAGCTTTGACGCATTTCTCACGACCTTGTCGCATGACAAACGCAAGAAAATCCGTCAGGAGCGCAAGAAAGTCACTGGTGCCGGCGTGATTTGTCGGCGCTTGCGCGGGCATGAAATCGGTGAGCGTGAGTGGGATTTTTTCTATAAATGCTATATCAACACCTATCTTGAGCATCATTCCAGCCCTTACCTGACACAAGCATTTTTTCATGAGATAGGGCAGCGTCTGCCGGGCAATGTCATGATGGTGTTGGCCGAGCGTGATGGGCGCTATATAGCGGCTGCACTCAACCTTTATGATGCCCATTGCTTGTACGGGCGTTATTGGGGGGCATTGGCTTATGTGCCGAACTTGCACTTCGAGCTGTGTTATTACCAGGCACAAGAGTTCTGCATTGAGCAGGCTATCCACTTCTTTGAAGGTGGCGCACAAGGGGAGCATAAACTGGCACGGGGTTTCACGGCGCGGGAAACCTGCTCGTTTCACTATTTGACTCATCCTGATTTCGAAGCGGCGGTCAGCCGTTTTCTGGCCCGTGAAGGGGCCGATATGTACCATTACCAGCAAGAGCTGGATGAGCGCGCACCCTACAAAAAAGCTGATTAAATCGACACTGCCTTATATGGCATGCCTACCATTCCACGCCGGCACGTACCCAGTTGGCCATACCCTTGGCGATTTCCCGCTCGCCCATGATAGTGTAAGAAGCACCATGCTTTTCTAGGTGCTCAATCTGGGCGTCGGAGTGCGCACGCGCGACTACCTCAATTTGAGGATTGATCTTGCGTGCATGCTCAATAATCTGCCCCGCTTCCAAGGCATCGGGTATGGCAACCAGCAACCAGCGTGCAGACTTGAGGTTGGCTGCTTCCATCATGCCAGGTGCTGCGGCATTGCCACATAAGGCAGGCGTCCCTTGTTCGCGTAGCATCTGCACAACTTCAGGTTGGTCTTCCAGCACAATGAAGGGCTGATCCTGCTGGCGTAGTGACGCACCTACCAACTTTCCTACACGTCCATAGCCTACCAAGACAGCATGCGCATGGAGGTAGGGGTAAGAGATGATGCGGGTGCCGCTTTCGCCCTTGAGAGGCTTCTTTTCTTCCCGGTTAAGTAGCCATGGTTTCAGGCGATCCAGCCACGCAAATAGCAGAGGATTGATGAGGATGGACAAGATGGCGCCGCTCAGAATGAGGTCGCGCCCGGTATCTGAAAGCAAACCTAGCGATGCTCCCAAGGAAGCAAGAATGAAAGAAAACTCGCCAATTTGCGCCAGGCTGGCTGAGATCGTCAAGGCTGTGCCTAATGGGTGACCGAAAGCGAGCACAATGGCATAAGCTGCCAAGGATTTGCCGAACACTATAATGAAGAGTGTCGCCAGAATCAGCCAGGGCTCGCGGATCAAGATGGAAGGATCGAACAGCATGCCGACCGAAACAAAGAACAGCACAGCGAAGGCATCACGTAGCGGCAAGGATTCTTCCGCCGCACGATGGCTGAGCTCAGATTCGCTCAAAATCATCCCTGCAAAGAAGGCACCCAGTGCAAAGGAAACGCCAAAAATATAGGTAGCACCTAGTGCAAAACCAAGAGCAATGGCAAGAACGGCTAGTCTGAACAACTCACGCGAGCCAGTGGCTGCGGTGCGGGCCAGCAACCAGGGGATCACTCGGCGCCCGACCAGTAGCATGACCGCCACAAACGCAATGACCTTGCCTATGGTCAGGGCCATGGTGTTGAAGAGCTCTCCTCCATTCAAGCTACCTCCATTGCCGCCCAGCATACCGCTCAAGGCGGGAACCAGCACCAGCGTGAGCACCATGGCAATATCCTCGACAATCAGCCAGCCAATGGCTATTTGGCCTCGCTTGGTTTCTAGGATGCGTCTTTCTTGTAACGCTGTAAGCAAGACCACCGTACTGGCTGTGGAAAGGGCCAGGCCAAAAATCAGCCCTTCTCCTAATGGCCAGCCGATGGCTAATGCTAGAGAAAGACCAAGCAGTGTCGCGATGGCGATCTGTACGATGGCGCCGGGGATGGCAATTGATTTGACTGAGAGCAGGTCGCGTAATGAAAAGTGCAGGCCGACGCCAAACATCAGCAGGATAACGCCAATCTCAGACAGCTCGTGGGCGAGATTGGCATCGGCAACAAAGCCTGGTGTATAGGGACCAACAACGACACCGGCAAGCAAGTAACCAACGAGAGGAGGCATTTTCAGGCGATGGGCGATCATGCCAAACATAAAGGCAAGTACCAGTCCTCCGACGATGGTGGCAATGAGTGGCGTGTGCTCCATGGCGGGGGAAACCTTTCAAACTTGGCAGGAAATCAAATTGCTGGCCACACACCAAGTAATTGCGTCAGTGGTCTATGGATACTCCGAAATTAACTCAAGATTATGTCAGTGCGCAACTTTTTATATGAAACTCATTGAAGCAGAGATCTATATGATTTCTGCCTTGCCTAAAGACGTCGTTGGTTTTTCTGACATTTTTTTAGGAACAGGCCAACTCTTGCGTCTGGATTGAAAACTATACACTGATAGTTAAGTAATACGTTTGGAGCGCTGATATGCCCACGATTGAAACAAGCATAGACATCAAGGTTCCAGTGAATATTGCCTATAACCAGTGGACCCAGTTTGAAACCTTTCCCTATTTCATGCAGAGCGTGATTAACGTCAAGCAATTAGATGACAGGCATGTATGGTGGCTTGCTCAGGCAGATGGGCATGCTGTTGAGTGGGAAGCGGAAATTGTTGAGCAGGTGCTAGATGACTATATTGCCTGGCGTAGTGTCTCTGGCGTACATAATGAAGGTGTCGTGTCTTTCCTGCAGGTGGAGCCTCACTCTACCCGTGTGCGGCTGCAGATTGAGTATGAATGCGAGGATCGCGGTGATGAAGTCGCCAGTGATATTACTGGCATATTGGAGCGCAAAATTGCTGAAGATCTGGAGCGTTACCGTCAGCTCTTGGAATCTCGCAAACTGTCGGGAGACAGTTTGCACCGACAGATGACTGAGCGTGTTGGCTTGTCATCACGGTATTAGGTAGGGGGGTGCTATGGGATTGTTTATGGTGAATGTGCGCTCCAGGAGCAAGATCAAGCTGGAGGATCGCCTGTATGGCGCAATCAAGTGAATGCCTCCAACATTGAGGAAGCCTATCGTATAGGCAAGAGTCAATTTGAGTTGGAGTGTCCCGATCTAGCCAAGGAGGCCGTGACTATAGAGGCTGTATCAGAATATGTGGAAAAATAATATTCAATCGACATGGAAAGCCTAATTACCAAGCTGAAAACGCCTTCTCCTCATCATGAGGTGGAAATGGCGTTGAATGGTTTCGTTATCACACCGCGGGACTCAAGTGAGGGGGCTCTTGATGACTTTCAGCCTATCGTCGAGGAGGCGCTACATTATGCTGGAGACGATTATCAGGTGGTGGCTGTTCCTATTACTGATGCCGTTGGTAAATATGCCAGGGTTTACTTTAATCAGGTAACCGGGACTTGAGTTACCTACTGCTGGCAGAGGCTAAGCCACTTTTCTATGTATTGGTTGAGATAGTCGCGGTCTCCATCCACGATATTGCCAATCACGCCTTGTTCCACTAGTTTCTCGCGCTGTTCTTGAATGCAAGTTGACAGCGCAGCCTTGTCAGGGTGCGACTCTACTACCGCTTTCATGAGGATGCGGTATTCAAGGCTTTCCAACGTGCGTTGATTCAACTGCAGCGCCATCGCTTCGACCTGTGCTTGCAATATTGGAATTCTTTCCATGATGCATTCTTTCCAAATAATTCCCCGAAATAATCAACGAGCAGTATTTATGCAGTGCCGGCGGTATGTTCCGCCTGCATCTATTGTTACAAAATCGATACTCCCTGCCAACCACGTACCTAGCGAGGTGAGGGTGGTGATAGACATACCTCAGTGACTTGCAGGGTAAATTCACAGGGGGCCGAGGAAGACATCCATAAATGCTTATCTGCCGCGGCGCTGCATCCAGCATCCTCGATTAGTCCCTGATGGCCATCTTTGGTACAGACGAGTACCAGGGCATGTCTATCTTCGACTTTCACTCGTAATAGGCGATGCTGAAACGAGTTGAGTAATGTGGGGTCATGCGCTGTGGCCTGTTGCAGGATTTCTACTTCACTCAAGGTGTTAACATCAGGTTCATATCTCACGATGGCTTCTACAGCACTGCTAAGCTTGGTCAGGCGGGAGGCCTCCATGAGCATAGACTCCTCATGCGTGGTACGAATTGCGCTACATCCGCTAGTCAGCATCAGAGAGCTGACCAAAAGATATAAAGTAAGCTTATGTCCAAAAGCCGAATTGGTCATGCTCGTCCTTTCCGGTATCAAGGTTCCAGTTGCGTACCACGGTTTTGTAAGTATCATCTTGATTAATAACGGCATTGGCAACCACTGTCCATATTTGCATCGTATTGCGCAGAGCATGGTCGAACAGGACGTCATAATCCATGCGTTCGCCAGGAGTCTGTAATTGTTTGATGTATTGCTGGTCAACCTCATTGGGGTTGGGATAGGTTAGGCCTGCACGTACTCCAAGATGGCGTGCAAAAGGCATGAGGCGATTACCTTCCTCCGCAATTTTATTTACCATGCGGTTGAAGCGTTGGTGCCACTTGTGAATAACAGGAGGATTATCCGCGTAGGCTTGCGGATAAGTTCGTTGCAGCATCCCTAACCATAAAGCATGAATATCCTTATCCAGCATTTTGGTTCCGGGCTCACGACAAGCCCAGATGCCCGACGATAAGTGTTCGGATAAGCCGATGCCTCCCAAGTTCAGGCGTTGAAAGATATAGGCGTCCTGGTGCATTTCACATTGCCGATGATGGCGCTTATTGGCAGCATAAGGCCCAACTTTAAGCTCTACCACTGGGTGGATGGTGACATCCATGATCACATGCGACACATAACCTAGTAACCAGGCCATTCCCTTTTCCCGTTGCATGCCTTGCCATTGTCTAAGGATATCGATACCGGCATGAATGATTTCGCCAGTGCGTAGGTAGTGCATGTTATCTGCCCAGGCTAGCGAAGATGCATCGCGAATGGCGAGGTAAGGATAGTCTGGGCTAACTGCGCCAAGCTCGGCAAACTTGAAATGTCGCAATAGCCAAGGAATAGCCTGGCGCGGGAAACCAGGAGCCGTTTCTAGCCTTGGTGTTTCCCGCAAGTGGTTGATGAGAGTGAGGTGGGCAAATGCACCGGGCATGATAGTTATCTCTTGTTATTAGCCTGGATTGCTTGTTCCAGGTGAATGGCTTACCCCGCCATTCTTGAGAGTCCCCGATATATTGAATTGAAAGTCTTTTTTATTTTTTTATGGGCTAGTGCTTGGAATCAAGGGTTCTGCCGATATTTCAGCAAAAATTCATTTTCCATAAACTCGCAAGCCTCGGCGACATATTTGAGCTCAGTGGGCGATAGTGCCGAGTTTGCGTGACGTTTCCAGCAATCCTCAATCGCTGCGCGATCATTTCTTTGCTCCAAGCTATCAGGTGCTGCAGGCGTACCAAATATATAGTAAAGCAGCACTGCACCGACAAAGACAAAAATAAATAACCAAAGCCAGATGCGCGAACCTTTTTGTTGGGGTGGGTTGGTCACCATGTGCTTCTCCTTGTTCATCAATAATAGATTGCTGTTGTTGGTATTATGCATGGATTATAACTTGGCTGGATTGTTCCATTTTTCCCGATAAGGAAGTATTTCGCGTAGCAGAAAATCCACAGAACCTGCAATATTTTGATGTGTCACAGCACACAGCATCACTCTCCTGATGATTCTTGAAAGATAAGCAGAACATGAAAAAGACGGCAGCATGATGGGCTTCTTGAATAAACCCGGCATACGCAGTTTGTTACGAGGAGGACTTACTTGGTATCAGCGCATCATCATGCTAGTGCTTATCATGCCCTTACTAGCCTGTGGCTTGCCACATGTACGTGATAGCGATAAACCACCCTCTGTCGCGCTAAACCCCGAAGAGGTTGTGGCCACCAAGCTGGGCCAGACCATGCAGCCACTGAAGGCTGCACATCCTGGGCAATCGGGCATCATGCCTTTGCTGGATGCCTATAGTGCTTTCGCTGCCCGCATGTTGTTAACTCATTCTGCGCAAAAAACCTTGGATGTGCAGTATTACATCTGGCGCAATGACAATACCGGCATCTTGTTTCTGGAAGCTTTGCGCAAAGCCGCCGAGCGAGGCGTGAGAGTGCGCTTGCTGCTGGACGATAATGGAATTGAGGGGCGGGCACTGGACGCCAGGCTGGCAGCACTCAACCAGCATCCTAATATGGAAATTCGCTTGTTTAACCCGTTTCCGTTTCGTACATTCAAGAAGCTGGGGTTTCTTTTTGATTTTTCGCGGCTTAATCGCCGTATGCACAATAAATCCTTTATTGCCGACAACATGGTGACCATTATTGGTGGTCGTAATGTAGGTGATGAGTATTTTGGCGCAACTGATGGCGTGCTATTTGCAGACCTTGATGTGATGGCGATTGGTGCGGTAGTGGACGATACTTCGCGGGATTTTGATCGTTATTGGGCAAGCGCTGCGGCTTATCCGTTGAGTGCATTGATTCATGTTCCGAATGACGATGAGCTGCAAAGATTGAGTGAAGCAGCAGGGCAGGCGGAGAAAACTGTTACTGGGCAAGGTTATCTGAAAGCGCTAAAAGACAGTCAATTTATTCACGATTTTATTGATGGGCAACATGCATTCGACTGGGCCAAGGTCGAGTTGCTGAGTGACAGTCCAGAGAAGGTCACAGGTGAAGTCGCAGATCGAGACCTGATGATTTTTGATCTGGCGCGTATTCTGCGTAATCCGCGAGAAAGTGTAGACCTTGTCTCCCCTTATTTTGTGCCAACCCAGACAGGCGTCAATGGGTTCTCACGCCTGGCTGGGCGAGGAATCAAGATACGTATTTTAACCAATGCACTTGAATCTACCGATGTGGCAGCAGTGCATGCAGGTTATGCCAAGTGGCGTAAACCATTGTTGCAAGCTGGTATCCAGCTATATGAAATGCGTCGTCAAGCAGGCACTAGTCATATGAAGGATTACTTGGGGCCATTTGGTAGCTCAGGTTCCAGCCTGCATGCCAAGACCTTCACGATTGATCGCTCCCATGTTTTTATTGGATCATTCAATTTTGATCCACGCTCTGCAAGGCTTAACACCGAGCTGGGATTTATTATTGAAAGCCCTAGCTTGGCTGAGCAAGTGGAAAATGCATTCAAGTCAGGCGTACCCGAAAATGCTTATGAAGTGCGCTTGGATGAAAATAATCGGTTGTACTGGGTTTCATATCAGGACGGCGTGGAGCAGCGATACGATGTTGATCCTGGCACAGGCTTGCTACAACGACTTTTTGTCCGGATATTATCTGTGATGCCTATCGACTGGTTGTTGTAAACATGGCAATAAAAAAGGCGGAAACCAGTCCGCCTTTTTTATTGCCACAATCTGACATTACACTTTCTTGGATAATGTCATACCAGTTCTTTTTGCCTTGAGCAGTACTTCAAATACGTCCACTGCTGCGACCTTATGAGTCTTGACCACTGCATCAAATGCTGCAATCAGTTCTGGCATGCCTTCACTTTGACGATTCAACTCTACAGGCTTTTGTTCGAGAGCTTCCAGTTGTTCGGTCAATGCAGAAATCTTTTGCTTCAGTTTTTCTCTTTTTGTATCAATGTTTGCCATGTGTAGATCCTGTGATTAAGGGTGTGGGAGTAAATGGAGATGAGTGTATTAAAGGCATTAATACTTCACTATGTGATTTGCATTATATTCAGATTAAATTCAAAAATAAAATAATGATTAATGTCAAAAGAGATGGCGGAAAATCATAAAACTGCCATACATTAGTACAACGCCAATGATAACGCTGAGTAATACATAAAGTAGGGCAGTCATGATATCTCCATTTCTGAGAAGCATCATGGTTTCTAAGCCAAAAGCAGAAAATGTAGTAAACCCGCCCAGCAATCCAGTGAACAAAAAAAGCTTCCAATCAGATGAAAATAAATCGTATTTATCCGCTAGGCCTGCGAGAGCACCAATCACAAAGCAGCCTAGAATATTCACAGTGAAAGTACCTAGCGGAAATTTCCATTCAGTTGCCTGATTCATCATGAACCCAGCAAGCTTGAATCGGGCAATAGAGCCAATGGCTCCACCAATGGCTACTAAAAATAATTGCTGCATGCTGCTTCACCTGATTGTACAGTTTGATGGGAAATAGGCTATCACAAAGTGTCAAATTAAACAGTTGAATAAAGACTGATTGATTTAGTTGAAATATGACAGTTATGTGTGAATTGTTAGGATTTTGTATCGAGACATCATACTTATCTGTTATGGGCTATTTTAACCGTGCATTGCACGGAGGTTTTTGCACATAGAACAGCTTGTCTGCATGATGAAGTAGTGCAGGAGGTCTGAAAATATGGGCTATATTGATAAATTGATGGCAATAAAAAAACCCGCCTGAAGCGGGTTCTCTATTATTTGGCTAATCATCCCTGATAGGTGTTTGGTGGTGATGGGGGGACTTGAACCCTCGACCCCAGGATTATGAATCCTGTGCTCTAACCAGCTGAGCTACATCACCATCATCCAAGGCGGATTAAACCAAGCCCGCTATTCTATTTTCTTGTTTGCTTAATGTCAAAGCCAATATGCGTTTTCTTGGTGTGGATAAATGAGGGAGCGCTAGAACAAGAGTCCTGATTGGATCGGGAGTTTTTCATGTTTTAATTTAACTGTATGAAATTAATGTGTATTTTTTGTTTTTTCTTGAGTTGTGATGATTTTCCTACGAAAGGCGGGGAAGCTGTCTGACGGCAGGTTTATGTTAATTTCCAGATAATGCCTCATTGTCGCTGATGTTCTATATGGGGGTGCATCATGAAGGAAGTTATACAGGGGCGCGGCTCCTTGGCTGGCGCTGTTCCAAGCTTAGTCTTTAGGCGCGATGTCTCCTCAATTGTATTGCGGCGAGGTCAGTTACCACATCTCCCGACAATTGCCACTCCTGCTCGGGACTTGTTTCATGCGCTATCTCAGCCGACTGGTATTGAAGCAGTACGCGAGCAAGCTCGTGCATTTCTGGATGAAAAAATTGCCGAGGCATCGTTACTACATAGTGGTTTGCCTAACGATATGACGGCATTGCCAACATGGCTGGAGCAGCGTTGCTTGCGAGTTAGAATGGATTATCAGGCCTATTTGGCTGATCGACATGCAGGGCATCAGCCTCGATATTTTTCTGGTAAATCCCATGCATTACATTTCTTGCAGTCTATGGCTCCAAGCCGAATGGTGGAGGGAGCATGGCTATATGGTTGTCTCAAACATTGGCGCGAAGCCAAGTTTGCACCGTTGTGCAGGTTTTATCTCAGAAACCTAGGAGACGGTGATGAGTCCAGTAATCAGGTGAGTTTGTATCAGCAATTACTGGATCAGAATGGTTGTTCAGATTGGCGCGGGATGGCTGACCAGTACTATGTGCAGGGTGCGATCAGACTGGCATTGGGGCATCATGTCGATGATTACCTGCCGGAAATCATTGGGTTTAACTTGGGGTACGAGCAGGTTTCGCTACCGATGTTGATTGCTGCATATGAGCTCAGCGAAATGGGCGTGCAACCACATTATTTTACTTTGCAGGCGACCGAAGATGATGCTTGTGTGGTGGCTACTATCAAGCTGTTATGCGCGTTGCTTGATGAGGCTACAACCCAGAAAGATCAGCATACTTTGCTGCAGCGTGTAGCCAATGGCTATAAGTTACATCAGTTGGGTTTGGGCATTCCCGAAATTGTGGCATCGTTTGATTTACAGCAAGCTTTTCTTGGCGTGATCCAGCCTTATGCCGTGCATATTGAGCGCGCCTATCGTATTGACTGTATGGAACGGGGTATTCGGGGCCGGTGGCCAGATAGTTTGCCACTGCCCTTGCTGTTGCAGCATTTGTGTCATGAAGGCTGGATGCAGGCCGATGAAAAAGGGAAAACACGCTTATGGCAAGTGCTGGAGCGTGGACATTGCTTGCCTTGGGACGCTTATCAGCAGCAAATCCTGTTGGATTGGATAGATTCCAGCCAAGAGTATGTCAAACGTCTGCGATATACCGATATGCCAGCTGTGGTCATGGCTTCGAGCCCTATTACTCATATAATGGCTGCGCAATCTAGCCACCATGAGGTTGATGATGCTCAAGAAGATGTGATGGATTACATCATTCGACTTTTGTCTCCAGTTGTGCACTATACCCAAGAGAGTCTAAAGGCTGCACGTGTTTACAAATCTATCCTTGATAAAGGCAGTGAGCTTTATGCTCAGCATTATGCTTTTTTTCTGGGATACGGACCGGTGTAAATGAATGCAGTAAAAAAGCCAGGCCTAAGTGACTAACAGGCCTGGCTTTTTTTATGACATAAATTAGTTGTTAGCGCTGCTATGAGCTCCGGCGACCACCTTTACGGCCAGCAGCACGGGCCTCGGTTGACGTGAATTGATGGGCAGTGCCTTTTGCGTGGGCAGCTTGGCCTCCTTTGCGGCCTGCCAAGCGGGCAGAGGCCGAGTCAAATTCGTGGGCTGTACCCTTGGCATGGGCAGCTTTACCTCCCATGCTGGCAATCTGACGTTGTTTTTCAGGACTCATTGCGGCAAAGCCGCGTGGGTTTGCAGTCTGGACCATAATAAACCTCCATGATGATGTAATGGAATCAAGCAGTGAATGTGACCACTGCTCTTTCCAATGGAAAGGAAAGTATGTTTATTATTGGTGGTGGCAGAGCGTGCTGTTATAAGCCAGTGTCTTATATCCATGTCAGAAAACTCAACCTTGTAGGCGTGTTAGTCGCTTTCTGTTGCCTTGATGACAGCAAGCAAAGCTTTACCAGTTTCTAATGAGTTTGTTGCTGAGGATAAGTGTTGAAGGGCGAAGGCCTTGATATCTGGGTCTTCAGTACGCTCAGCAATTTTTCCTAGCAGCTTGACGATATTTTCTTGGGATTTCACTCCAATAGTTTTGGCATAGCCTAGATCAAACTCACTCCCTTCTTTTGAGGATAGGCTTCTGAACTTGGCTTTTTGCCAGAGGGACGGTTCTTTCGGCAAATCTGCACGTTTCTGGTTGGCTAATTGCCTGATTGCCTCACCTAGTTGTGATTGTGTTTTGATCATTTCGCGTGCGAAGTCACGTACCTGTTCATTTCCCGATTTAAGTACTGCCATTTCGCTAGCTTCGGTTTGCAGGATTTCTAGACGAGTAATATCTTTCAAATAGCCTTGGTCCTTGGATGACAGCGCCTCAGTTGCAGCTGCGTCGTGCAGCACTAGCATAGGCGCCGCAAGCAAGGATATGGCGAGCAGATGAAGAAAATGCTTTCTTAGCCATAATTGAGAGGTCATATTGAACTCCATTAGATATGGAGTTCGCATGATCGTATCAAACGACCATGTTTGTGAATCAGACATGGCTGATCATTGTGTAGGAGTGAAGGCGACAAGGGGCCGAGTCACACGTTGGCATCAAGCCATTTTCCTACTTTCTCCTACAATGCTTTGCGATTTGGGACTACAAAGGACGGAATGATCACGGCTATAAGATGGCGGCAACACACCGTCTTGAAAGATTGCAATGGAATTGTTCACGTTCAGCATTTCGCCTTGGGAGATCATCTTGCGGGGTACATTGGTCTTCTGGTTGTTGTTTCTTATCTTCCGTTTTGTCTTGCGACGAGATGTTGGCAATCTGGGGATTGGTGATTTTCTATTTGTCGTGATTGTGGCTGATGCGGCGCAGAATGCTATGAGCGGCGATGCCAAGACATTCTTCGACGGTGCGTTGCTCGTGATGACATTGCTTATCTGGAATTTGCTGTTCGATTATCTGGGGTACCGTTTTCCATTGATACGTCGTTTTACCGAAAGTGCCAGTATGCTGCTGGTGCGCAACGGCGACATACAATGGCGTAATCTTCGACGTGAATGGATTACCAAGGACGAGCTCATGTCAAAAATGCGTGAGGAAGGCTTGGAAAGCCTGGCGCAAGTCAAGGAAATGCGCTTGGAGCCGGATGGCCGGATTAGCGTGATTCAACTAACAAATTGAGCGCGATGGCTGGAGGATATCGCGGTAAGACGGGGTATGTAATGAGTTTATTTTTCATATTTGCAATATTTTTCAATTTTATGCAAAATATTGACTAGTAAGTTCCTTACAGCGTGTGTCGGCGTAGGCGCATTCTGGAGTGGTTTCAGATGGTGTATCAAGCTGTACTATCTTCCGCTATCTTTATAGGACTGCGCATTGCGGGTAAACCATAACAATAATCTGACATTGCTGTGGCTGGTTGGAATGGCGGGATTCCTATTCCTGTGCATTTTGCGGACGACATATAGTGTCCAGCTACTAATCTCGGTTTTTTCGCTTTTTCTGTTATGCCTGGTTTATACCTGTTCCCGACTTCCCCATACTGAAAGCCAGCGAGCAATCATTCGCTTGCTGATGATCTATATTTGCATGTTTTTATTGTTGCGCTATATGTATTGGCGTGCGACAGAAACATTGCCAACACAATGGGGAATGGTTTCCATGATCGCGGGTTTGCTGCTATTTATTGCAGAAGCCTATAGCCTCATCAATACCTTGTTTGGCTTCTTTATCAATAGCCGACCATACAACCGTACTGCTTTGCCGCTGCCGAGCGATGCCTCGCAGTTGCCGCATGTTGATATATATATACCCACCTATAACGAAGCTCCTTCGATTCTTCGCACGACGGTGATTGCAGCTACCCAAATGCACTATCCAGCTGAAAAGCTACATGTCTATATTCTGGATGATGGAGGGACTGAGCAGAAACGCCATGATGCGGATGCTAGCAAGGCAAATGCTGCATGTCAGCGTGCTGATGAATTGCAGGAAATGGCGCGAGAGCTCGGCGCTCACTACATTACTCGTGCGGGTAATCTTCATGCCAAGGCTGGCAATATTAATAGCGCATTAGCTCATACCGATGGTGCGCTACTGGTTATTTTGGATTGCGACCATATACCTACCCGGGACTTTTTGGAAAAAACAGTAGGTTTCTTCATTGCAGATCCCAAGCTTTTCCTTGTGCAGACTCCGCATAATTTCGTTAGCCCTGATCCAATAGAAAAAAACCTGAATACCTACGAAAGCTCTCCTGCCGAGAACGAGTTATTTTATGACGTGATGCAGCCCGGTCTGGATTTCTGGGGTACTTCATTTTTCTGTGGATCTGCCGCTGTCTTGCGTCGTTCAGTCATCAACGAGCTGGGTGGGATTTCTGGCCAGACCATTACGGAAGACGCTGAAACGACAATTGATGCTTTAAGTCTGGGTTATAAAACTGCTTATCTCAACAGACCCATGGTGTCAGGGCTACAACCAGAAACCTATACCGGTTTCATCCTACAAAGGGTGCGCTGGGGGCAGGGAATGTTTCAGATTTTCCTGCTTAAAAATCCTTGGCGCCAGCCGAGCCTGAAGCTGGAGCATCGGTTGCTCTACACCAACTTTACTTTCTTCTGGGGTTTTGCCAGCTCGCGATTCATTATGTTATTGGCGCCGCCCATGTTTCTTGTGTTTCATGTCAATCTTTGCGATGCCACCGCAATTAACCTGATCAGTTACGCCGGACCGGCATTGATCGCCTCACTGATTTCTACGCAGTATTTTTATGGTCGTGTTCGTTGGCCTTTCATGTCCCAGCTTTATGAAATTATTCAATCTGTCTATATTTCTCGCGGTATCTGGGAGGTCTTAAAAAAACCACGATCCCCATCATTCCAGGTAACACCTAAAGGTGAGGTGCTAGATCAGGATTTTATTTCCAGATTAGCTAAGCCATTTTATTTTTTGTTGGCTTTTAACATCGTGGCATTAGTGTGTGGCGTAATTCGTTACCAGCAAGAGTCCTGGGGCGAAGGGGCCATCGCATTTGTGATGTTCTGGGCCATTCTGGACTTTATTTTTCTCATGGGCGTTCTGGGTATTTTGCATGAGAAGCGCCAATTACGTAGCGAGCCGCGAGTACCTCATCAAGAAAATCTCTTGGTACAGGATGTGGAGGGCAACACTATTCCTGCGGCGACAATTAACGCATCAGCCTCTGGCATGGGGCTGAGGGTGGATAGGGCGATATACCCTCATGTGCAGCTTAATCTTGGTGATGTTGTCGCCTTGGATTTACCACAGCGTGGGGTGCGATTAAGCGCCAAGGTCATGTCTATATTTACGGTTTCTCCCTCTAGCATGGGCGTGGGTTTGTATTATCAGTTCGCATCAGTTGCAGATGAGCGAGTTGCCATTGACATGGCCTTTGGAGACAGTGATCAATTAATGCGTAATAACCAAGATCGTCATCAGGGGCGTAGCATTTTTCGTGCTTTTCTATATCTCTTGAGATTTGGTTTTGTCCACGGCATAGGGCATGTACGGTATTTGATTACGCAATTGTTCTTGAAACGAAATCAATCCAGACATTAAAAATAAGGAAAGATGATGCGGATGCGATCCCTGTTTAAGTTTCTTGTCTTGCTTGGCCTCTCATATCAACTGTTGATTATGCCGTTATGGGCTGATGAGATGGTTCAGCAACATGCGCCTACTGCAGAAAGTAATGGGGTGGCGACGCATGCGGGTGAGTTTCACTTTTCATTAGCTAAGCTGATTGGCAGTGGCAAGATCAGTAACTTGCAGGGAGAGCGTGCTCAGCTAACATTTTCCCTGCCTGTACCGCCTGCATGGCAGGCGAAGGACGTGGAGTTGCGCTTGCGGGGGAATGTCTCAAGTAGTTTGATTGCCAGTTCTCAGTTGGTGGTCTATCTGAATGGGGAAGCGATTCAACAATATCCTTTGCAATATGAGGGCCATCATTTTGATGTGGTGCTTAACATTCCTGCGGATAAGCTAAAGAGTGGCTTTAATGACTTTGTATTGCAAGCGAATCAACACTACACCGAATCCTGTGAGTATCCGCGTGCGCCTCAGCTTTGGACGCAGGTCAACCTAGAACAGTCGGGTTTCACGATTAATGCCACCCCTAGGGCAGTCACAAGCAGTTTGAGTCGCTTAGGCGATATTTTCAGCAAAGCCAACTGGCATGATCGCCCCACAGTGACACTGATGACGGCTACGAAGCCGAGTCGTGATGAAATTTCCGTCATGGGGCTTTTAGCGCAAGGTGTAGCTGGATATTACGATTTTGTGCCGGTGCGGATTAATCATGATGTTTATCCTGTAGATGTGCACCGTCTTGCCTCTCTCATTCCTGAGGATAGCCGTGCAGTGATTGTTATGGGGAGCTTTGGCCAGTTGGGATCTTACTTGCAAGATTTGGGCATTAGTCAGCACGACAAACCGGTGATTGCGGTGCGTACTTTGCCAGGAGATTCGACGCGTCAGGTCGTGATTCTTGCTGCAAATGATGACAAGGATCTTAAAAAGCTGGCAACGGCGTTTGCCCTGCGTGGCATGCCTTGGCCTGATCATGCCTGGGTTAGCATAGATAAGCTTAAAATGCCTCCATCACGTGCGCTGGAAAAACGCTTTGATCTGCCGCTGGCCTCTAGCGGCGCTTTCCCTTTACGTGCCCTCAATTATAAGACGACTACTTACAGTGGCCAGGATAGTGATGGCCCGAGCTTGCGTGTCTGGAACAATAGTTGGCAGGGCCGGATGCAGGCGCGGGTACATTTGACCTATGCTAGTGGTATGTCTGGTCAATCATCGCTGAACATCATCAGCAATGGCGTCATGCAGGGAGCCATCCCTCTCAATAATCCGCGTGGTGGTATTTATGAGAATTATGCCGTGACTATCCCCGCAGGCGCACTTAATCCTGGCTGGAATACGATACAGTTCAAGCCAGTGTTGGTACCTGTCAGTAACGGAGGGAAGTGCCAGCCGAGTTATGACGGTAATCTGGCACTAACGATTTATGAAGACACTACCTTACAGAAGTTTGGCGGAGACGAGTTGCGTGAGTCTGACCTAGCCTTGTTATCTGGTGCTGGCAGTATTTATACCGAAGGTCCCTTGGGTAAGGGAATTGCAATCCAGATGACAGATGGGAGTGCCGATACTTTGAGCGCTGGCCTGACATTAGTTGCCAAACTGACACAGGTGTTCCGTCGTCCCTTGATGAATATCTGGTTTGGTGTTGGGGCTGCGCCTGAGATGAAGCATCAGTATTGGGTAGGCGCTTATAAGCAATTGCCTGCCGGTGTAGCGAATAAGGTTGGCGTTGATTTCCCTGCAAGTATTGCAGTGGATGTACCAATTATTCAATCTGCCACGCTGGAGGTACGCGAGGGTAACGAATGGTTGCGGTCAACCTTGGAAACAATGGGAATCCGCAATACACCCCCCGCTAAATATACCAGTGCAGATGTAGCACTGTCTGGCCCGTTGAGCCGTTACAGTTTTGCCGCAACTAAGGTGATAGATGGTAATGTGGTTACAGTCCTTTCTGCGGATACTTCAGCCACTCTCAAGCAAGGTGTGGCTACATTGATTGGGTATGGTCAATGGGCCCAATTGAAAGGGAGATTGGCCTTCTGGGAGCCAGAGAGTGAAAAGGTGACTTCTGTATCATTTGAAGATGCGCCTTTCTCTGCTTACGGCTTGCGAGGAGGTTTGGGCATATGGGTATCACAGTATCCATGGCTGGCCCTGTTTGCCCTATTACTGATCATAGGGGTGATCATTTTCATTACACATCGTGCACTTGATGCATATCAAGCACGTCATCATGCAGATTGAACATAAGTAAGGACGCTATGAAGAACATAATTCTTTCGATCGCGACAACCGCTTTTTACTTGAGTCTTCCTCTAGAGGTATTTGCTAAAGATGATGACCCGCTGTTTATCGGAGGGTTCCAGCGCGCGGAGCACAACTCCTATACCTATGCTGGATTAATTACGCCCATACTTGGGGGGAAGTTGGGGCAGGGTTGGTTTAATCGGACGATTGCCAGTTGGCTGACCTATGAGTATGACACCAGCTATAACGGGCAGCCAACCCAGCTCAAGGCCAAGGCTCCAGGAATTGAGACTGGTTTTGGTTACGCCTGGGCTGGAAAGTCTTATGGCGTGAATATTTCTGCCTCGGTGGGATATCGTGATTTTCGTCTCAGCCCAAATGTCGCTGGGGAGGAGCCGGAAGGTAAGGTTTTAGTATTCTCTCCGCAATTACAGGCACGCTATGATATTACAGAGCATATTGAAACGGATCTGATTGCTAGCCACGCATTCGCAAAAAAGAACGCTGAAACTAGCTTTGCTCGATTACGTCTGGGTTACAAGCCACGTTGGGATTGGAAGTTTGGTATAGAAGGAATTTACCAAGAGGGGGAAAATTTCCGCGTCAAGCAACAAGGTCTTTATGTCGTGACTTATCTCAAGAATGGATGGGGTGTGGAAGCCAGTGGTGGAAATGCTGAGTCACGTGATAATTCCAGTTCGGCTTATATTGGCTTTGGAGTCTCCAAGCAATTTTAGCGACAGCCTTTAGTCCAATCTGTTTCCAGCCCACCATCCGGCTTGAATGTATAGCGCTGCTCCAACCATCCTTGCCCAAATAATGCGAGTACCTGATCATAATAGCGGGGCGGAGTGCCGAAAAGCTGATTGGTATTAGCAGCCTCTAGATGCTGGCGTTGTGTTTGTAGCAGTTTTTCTTGTTTTAGCGATCGCAAATAGGGTAGCAAGGCTGCAGAAAAACCAATTGGCCCCTCGCCTGCAGTATTGCCGGTGATGGCATCAATGGTGAGCGGCGGCTTTTCGTGTGTCTGCAGGTGATGCTGCATGCCTTTCAGTTTGCCTAATAGCGTGGACTTAGCTTTATCGCTGTCATGCAACATGCCTGCCCAGAGATATACACGGATTGCGTCAAAACTGCCTGTTGTACCCTTGATTTTGTCTTCACCCCATCCACTAGCACGATGATAAGCTGCCCAATCGGGCACAAAGCCATGTGGGCTAATAGTATTGATCATCGTGATTGAGTGTTTGCGGATACTATCCCAAGGGCCAGCTTGATCTTGTAATGAGAAGTAGCGTAGCTGGTGTAGTGGCAGGTAGCTAGGATTGAAGCGCCACATTTCAACCTCATTAAATCCTGCCGCCCCAGGGGATAGCATGACACCTGCATCCGGCAAATACGTGAGTTCATGTTGCTTGATATTTTGCAGTACCGCTTGGCCAAGTGTTGTGTATTCAGGGGTATGCCACAGATTGCCAGCTTCTAATAGGGTATATGCCAGCCACATGTCAGCGTCGCTGGCTGGGTTACTATCAATGACTCCCCAATCATTACCCTGGCGGTGTCCCCATTTCCAGGCTGGTAAGTGACGGCTAAGATCGTTCTGCGCCATTTCTCGCTCTATCCAGCCGAGTATTAAGTCGAACTTGGGGCGATCATTATTCACCAGGGTGAAAAACAAGGTATAGGCCTGTCCTTCGGAGTAGGAAGGTTCTGCCACTTCCCCGTGATCAATCACCCGACCATCATCTTGGACAAAGTGTGACCAGTAGGCTTGCCAGAGTGGCCATGGCGAGCAACTTTCGCTTGCTAACGCAGAAGACGGTAGCATCATGATTACAATCGACAAATATAAATAGGCCAAGCATAAGCAGGCAGAATGCCAACGTCCTGACTTGGCGCACAAGGTCATTGCATGATCCTATTAGGGGTAAGGGGTACCTTGAATTATGCCTAATTTGGCATCAGTGGCAGGGAATTATTTATTGTAATCAATGCTGCGGGTGCACGGAGATTGAAACATTGAAAAGGTATTGGCGCATATATGCGTCAATACCCTAAGTGTGAAGTTTAGACGTTGAAGCGGAAGTGCATTACATCGCCATCTTGCACGATGTAGTCTTTGCCTTCGAGGCGCATCTTGCCTGCTTCCTGTGAGCCTTTTTCTCCCTTGTGCTTAACGTATTCGTCATAAGCGATCACTTCTGCACGAATAAAGCCGCGCTCGAAATCGGTGTGGATGACGCCGGCGGCTTGTGGGGCAGTAGACCCTTTGCGCACAGTCCAGGCACGTACTTCTTTCACGCCAGCAGTGAAATAGGTTTGTAGACCGAGCAAGTCGTAAGCTGCGCGGATGACTCGATCCAACCCAGGCTCTTCCAGACCGAGTTCGGATAAGAACATCTCCTTGTCTTCATCTTCGAGGTCGGCAATTTCACTCTCGATCTTGGCGCAGATCGCTACGACAGGAGCGCCTTCCTGCTGGCCAAGTGCTACGACCTTATCCAACAATGGATTATTCTCAAAGCCGCCTTCATCCACATTGGCAAGATACATCACAGGCTTCACCGTAATCAGGCACAACGGCTTGATCAGCCTCAGTTGATCTTCATCCAGGCCCAGGGTGCGTACCGGACTACCTTGATCAAGGTGTTTTTGTATCTTTTCCAGCACGGCGCAGAGAGCAATCGCTTCCTTGTCACCAGACTTGGCTTTCTTGCTCTCACGTTGCATGGTTTTTTCCACAGTTTCCATGTCGGCAAGTGCCAGCTCGGTGTTGATGGTTTCAACATCCGCCAGCGGATCAACCTTGCCCGCAACGTGCACGATATTGCCATCATCAAAGCAGCGAACCACGTGGGCGATGGCATCGGTTTCACGGATATTGGCGAGGAATTTATTGCCCAAGCCTTCACCCTTGGATGCGCCTGCCACCAAGCCGGCAATATCCACAAACTCGACAATTGCAGGCTGGATTTTCTGTGGGTTGACGATCTCGATTAGCGGCTTGAGGCGCGGGTCAGGCACTTCGACGATGCCAACATTCGGTTCTATGGTACAGAACGGGTAATTGGCGGCCTCAATGCCTGCGCGGGTAATCGCATTGAAGAGGGTGGATTTTCCTACGTTGGGTAGGCCAACAATTCCGCATTTCATGATGATCTGCCTGTTCTTGATTAAAGGTTAATTCTGTTTGGTTTTTGTGTGGAGCTTGAGCATGGCTTCTTCAAACCTGCCTTCCAGTAGCTGCGGCAATATGAGCGTGCTGTCGTCCATGGCGTATTCTATCTGCTGCATTTCATTACGCAGCGGCGCATGCAAGACATAATTGACGACGGCGCTACGATCACCGGGGTGGCCGACACCAAGGCGCAGGCGCCAAAAATCATTGGTCCCCAGTTGGGCGGCGATGTCCTTCAGGCCGTTATGACCACCGTGACCTCCACCTTTTTTCAGGCGAGCAATCCCTGGTGCGAGGTCAAGCTCATCATGGATCACCAAGATTTCCTCTGCAGGAATCTTGTAAAAGCGTGCCAGTGCTGCAACAGCACGACCACTGGCATTCATAAAGGTTGTAGGCTTGAGCAGCCAAGTATCGGCGTTGCCATTCAGCCGGCCACTGAGGCCAAAAAACTTGGCTTCCAGACTGGTTTTGCTGGAAGTCTGGGCGCAGACCTGGTCTATCCACCAGAAGCCTGCATTATGGCGGGTGTCTTCATATTGGGCGCCCGGATTGCCGAGGCCAACAAAAAGGCGGATACCGTTCATGGGTGTGTGACTCTTTAAAATGAATACGCGCGCCCTGGTTGCCCAGAGCGCGCGTTCAAGCATTTACACCGATATTATTCGGCGGCGGCGTCACCTTCAGCAGCGTCATCGCTTGCTGCACCACCACGTGGCTTGGCGATCGATGCAACAGCAGCATCATTTTCGTGAGCCAGTTGTACGAACTCAACGCCCTTAGGCAACTTGATTTCGGACAGGTGGATAGAGTGACCAGCTTCCAAATTGCCAAGATCAACTTCAATGAACTCTGGCAGATCCTTAGGCAGGCAGCTCACGTCGGCTTCTGTCAGGATGTGGGAGACGATACCGCCACCCAGCTTCACACCAGGAGCCACGTCAGCATTGATGAAGTGCAAAGGCACCTTCACGTGTACTTTTTCGCTGGCGCTAACGCGTTGGAAATCGATGTGCTGAATGGTATTGCGTACTGGGTGCAGTTGGTAGTCACGCAGAACAACTTGCTCTTTCTTGCCGTCCACTTCCAGGCTCAGGATAGAAGCGTGGAATGTTTCGTGACGGAACTCAAGGAACAGTTCCTTGTGGTTGAACTCAAGGCTGACTGCCTCTTTTTCACCACCGTAAACAACACCGGGAACATTACCAGCGCGACGGAGACGGCGGCTCGCACCCGTACCTTTGCCTTCGCGTGTGGTTGCTTTGATTGTAATTGCCATGTTACTACTCCTAAAAAAGGCCCATAGGCCCTGGGGTTGCCTGTTATCCGCGACCAGATAACAGAAAAGGCGGTTAAGCATTGCTCAACCGCCGGAACCATGCTCCTGTCTAATCTACAAACAGGGAGCTGACTGAGTCTTCATTGCTGATGCGACGTATGGTTTCCGCAAACAGTTTGCCCGCACTCACGACACGAATCTTCGGTGATTGTTGTGCATTGGGACGTAATGGAATGGTGTTGGTGACGACCATTTCATCCAGTTCGGAATTCGTAATGCGTGATACTGCCTCGCCAGAAAGCACTGGATGAGTACAGTAGGCCACCACTTTCTTTGCTCCTTGTTGTTTGAGCGCAATGGCGGCTTCGCACAAGGTATTGGCGGTATCGACCATGTCGTCCATCAGCACACAGGTGCGACCCGCTACATCACCAATAATGTTCATGACCTTGGCCACGTTGGGCTTGGGGCGGCGCTTGTCGATAATAGCCAGGTCGACGTTAAGGTGCTTGGCTGCTGCACGGGCACGTACCACGCCACCTACATCTGGTGAAACCACGATCAGGTCGTCATGCTTTTGCTGGCTCAAATCCTCTAGCAGGATAGGCGTAGCGTAGATGTTATCTACCGGAATATCGAAAAAGCCCTGGATCTGGTCAGAATGCAAATCCATCGTCAGCAGGCGATTCACACCTACTGTTGTCAGCATGTTGGCAATGACCTTGGCGGTGATGGCAACACGTGCCGAACGTGGGCGCCTGTCCTGACGGGCATAACCAAAATAAGGAATCGCTGCCGTGATGCGACCAGCCGATGAGCGACGTAGTGCATCAACCATGACCATGACTTCCATGAGGTGGTCATTGGTTGGCATGCAGGTGGATTGCAGGATGAAGACGTCCTTGCCACGGACATTGTCCAGCAACTCAATCATCACTTCGCCATCGCTAAAGCGATCTACAGTGGCCCGCCCCAGTTCGATGCCCAGGTGACTTACTACCTCTTCGGCAAGCGCACGGTTGGCGTTGCCGGTAAATACCATCATGTCGCCCTTGGCCACAGTTGGAATCCTTATCTCTTTAAAGTAAACCGCAAGGAATAGCTTGTATAAATCACGTACAAAAAACAAAAGCGTGTAATTTTTAAGTTACACGCTTTTATTCTGGCTGGGGAAGAAGGATTCGAACCTTCGCATGCCGGAATCAAAATCCGGTGCCTTAACCAGCTTGGCGACTCCCCATTTGATCGTTATTTCTGTCAGTTGGCGAAACTGTGTAATGGATGTTTATCCAAACCTTTTGCATGAAACCCTGAGACATCGCACTCTGCATATTGTTGCAATTCGCGCGTTTCATTGATTCTTGCAAGTACAGCTTTCGCAGCTTCCTGGTTATCGAATGCAGCGAATACCGAAGCGCCAGAACCACTCATGCGAGCCTTGGAAAACTGAGAGAGCCAATCTATGCATTTCTCAACTTCCGGGTACTGCCGTCTAACTACGGTTTCGAGATCGTTGTGAACCAAGTCCCTCAGAAAGGCCGCTATTGTCGTGGGATTCGTGTCCCTTGTCAATTGCTTTGATGCAAAAATTTCTGCGGTCGAGATGTGGATACGTGGCGTAATGACCAGGTAATAGGTATTAGGCAGTTGAATTGATGTTAATTTTTCGCCTATTCCCTCTACCCAGGCATTTTCGCCAAAAATAAAGAAAGGGACATCCGCCCCGAGTTTTAATCCCAGCGAGATCATTTCGTCGCGACTGAGGTCTAGCTTCCAGAGACGATTAAGGGCCAGTAAAACGCTGGCTGCATCAGAACTGCCACCACCTAGCCCGCCACCCATGGGAGTGCGTTTGGTGACATGGATGTCAGCACCTAATTGGCTGCCAGTGTGTTGTTTGAGAAGATGGGCTGCGCGAATGCATAAATCACTAGCCTCCGGTACGCCGGGCGTATCTTCTGTGCGATGAATAGCCTGGTCTGCACGCGGCCGGATATGTACGGTATCGCCAAAATCCAGTAGGCGGAACACGCTTTGCAATAGGTGATAGCCATCTGGTCGACGGCCAGTGATATGCAAAAAGAGGTTGATTTTTGCCGGTGCTGGATAAGCTTGAAAGTCTTGCAAGGTCATGATGAGGCAGTGTTGCTTTGGGCTAAGGTAGTTGCCATTGCTGCACGATCAGCTTGAGCGTGAGTCTGCTGGCATTGCGCAAGGTAATGCGAGTGGGGAGTTGATATTGGTTGACGCCAATATATTGGCTATATTCAATTTCCCAGCCATCTTGTTTGAGCTTCACCAGGTGCCCAGCAGCATCCCACTGTGAGGCCTCTACGGCTTCTTGGTTCGGGCGCCCGAGCACCCAGTCGGATAGTCCGCGCATGGGCAGCCGCCAGCCCAGGTTTTGCTCGGTCAAGGTTTCGGCGTCGGTAGCCTCATAGTACTTATTGTCGCTGGTCATCAGGCTAACCTTTTCTGTCGTTCGCGTGATGGAGGCGGCCTGGCTTCCTAACGGCGAAAATAAAGCGACAGTATCCTGATCTGCTGTGTGTTGCCACTGAGTGGAGCCAGAGAAACCCTTGGTATCGGTTTGCACGCCGATACGTCCCTTGAGCTGGAATTGGTCGATACCAGTCAAGCTGGCCAAGTGTTCCTGATGTATTTCAGGCGTACTTGGGCTGATGGTGGGAGGTAGGCTGGCACAGCTAGTCAGCGCTAATGCCGCGCCTAGCAATAGCCAGCGTGTAACGAACGGCATCTTAACGCTTGAATTTCCTGTTGGTATTGAGCAGGACTTCATTCTCTGGGAAAGCGGAAATGGCAGCTTCCCAAGTCTTGACGGCTTCATCGCGTTTGCCTTGTTTCCAGAGTACCTCTCCTAGGTGAGCGGCAATTTCTGGATCGGGTTGTTGCGAGTAGGCACGGCGTAGGTAATCCAAGGCCTTGTCCAGATTGCCCAGGCGGTAATATACCCAGCCCAGGCTGTCGAGGATGTAATGATCTTCGGGGCTTAATTCATGGGCTTTTTCAATGAGTACCCTTGCCTCTTCCAGGCGTACGTTGCGGTCAGCCAGAGAGTAGCCGAGGGCGTTGTAGGCCTGGGAGAATTCTGGCTGCATCTTGATCAGCTTGCGCAACTCACGTTCCATCACGTCGATTTTATTGACGCGTTCCGCTGCCATGGCAAAGTCATACACCAGTTCAGGTGAGTTGGGCAGCGTGTTGATAGCATTTTCCAGCCGGGAATATGCTTCCTGATAGCGCTTGGCCTGTGTGAGTACATTCGCCTGGGAGTGCACGACGGCTGCACGTTGTGCATCGGTCAGGTCTGGCAGGTTTTCCAGTGACTGGATGGCTGCATCAATGCCTTCGCGTTTGGAGATAATGTTCGCGACACCAAGCTGGGCATCTACATAGCGCACCTCGCCAGGGGCAACCTTGCTATACCATTGCAGCGCCTCATCGTCATTGCGGTTTTTTTCCGCGATCTGCCCGAGGTAAATATAGATTTGGTCTTTATCCTTGAATCCCTTGCCTAGCGCATCCTTGAAGTATTTCTCTGCATCAGGCAGTTCATTGGCTTGTAGCGAGAGCAGGCCGACGACGACCAGGATTTCTGGATTGCCGTTGGACGCCTCAATGAGCTTGATGAACTCGCTCTTGGCCTCGTCAAACTTTTTCTGCGCAGCCAGGATGCGCGCTAGAGCCAGGCGCACCTCGTTGGCATCGTTATGCTGGGAAAGAAAGCTGCGGTAAAAGTCCACGGCTTGTGCTGGAGACTTGCCCAGCAGAACCTGGCCTTGCATGAGTGCTGCCATTTCCCAACCGGGGCGTAGCTTGTTTGCCTGGTTAAGTTCGTTGAGTGCTAGCTCGGTATTGCCTGCATTCCAGGCAGCGTGGGCAATGGCAAAATGAGCTTCGGGGAGGTCAGGGTAGTCACGCGCCAGATCCTGCACCAGAGTCAGTACCACCGTCTTGTTTTGCTGGCGAGAAAGCAGGTTGTTGAGGAACATGAAGCCACTGGCGCGCCCCTCTTCATTAGCCAGTAAGGCCTTCAGGTGGGGTTTTGCTTCATTGAGCTTGCCAGTGTTGATCAGCATCTGGGTCAACGCCTGGTGTGCCTCGGTGGAGGCTGGGTCCAGTTGCGACCACAGGTTGGCTGCATCAATCGCAGTACGACCATCATTGCCCATGACCGCAGTCTTGGCAGCACGCTCCGCTAAGCGTGAGTCTTGGCTAGTTTGGGCAAGATCAAGAAATAATGCGCTGGCTAGGTCAAACTGCCCACGCTGCCCAGCAATTTCGCCAATCAGGTATTTGTAGACGAACTCGCCTGTGAGCGTAGGCTCAGGGTTTGCTGTCTTGGTGGCTGCACTTGCGCTATTTCCCATGCCTAGTGACATGGCTGCGCAGGCAACTGCAAGTACGATCTTTTTGCTGATAGGCATTTTCAAGGAAATCTCGTGGCGGATTGGTTAAATAGCATATTGAGGCCTGCCGGGCTTGTTTTCAATGGGGTGGATGCAAGTTTTGCATCATTTTTCACCGTATTTCTTAGTCCGTGACAGTACACACAAGTTCACCCATAATGCGCGATGCTATAAACTTTGCGCTATGCAGGTGGGGTTTACCTATCTGTATGATTTAGTGCTTGGCTTTGTATTGTTGCTAGCGTGATGTTGAATGCGATATTTCAATTAAGTCAGGGTTTTCTTGCAATGCAGATGGGTTGCAATGACGAGACAAACTTGACAGGCGAGTGATGTTTTTCTAACTTAGCACCCCTTAAAACCGGATAATTCACTCATATATGACGACTATTACCGTAGAGGCTTCAGAGTTAACCCGTAAGTATGGCAGCCGTGCTGCGGTCAGCGATGTCAGTTTTACCCTGCATAAGGGCGAGGTGCTGGGCTTTCTTGGGCCTAATGGCGCAGGCAAATCCACCACCATGAAGATGCTGACGGGCAACCTGGCTCCCAGCAATGGTTCGGTGAAGATTTGCGGTATCGATATGATGGAGCGCCCCAAGGATGCCAAGGCGTTGATTGGCTACTTGCCCGAGCAGCCTCCCTTGTACCGTGAGCTGACTGTTGATGAATTCCTGACCATTGCAGCGCGGCTACATCGTGTTAGCCGCCAGCATATCAAGAAGGCGGTCGACATTGCCAAACAGCGTTGCGGCCTGACCGAGATGGGCCAGCGCCTGATCGAGAACCTATCCAAGGGTTATCAGCAACGCGTGGGTATTGCTCAAGCTATCATTCACAACCCGATGGTGGTGATCCTGGATGAGCCGACCGTGGGCCTGGATCCGATCCAGATTCGCGATATTCGTGCCTTGATCAAGGAGTTAGGCGGCGAGCACAGCGTGATTCTTTCTACCCATATCTTGCCGGAAGTTGAAATGGTATGTGATCGTGTGCAGATCATCCATAAAGGCAGTCTTGTGTTCAATGGCGGTATTGATATCCTCAAGCAGCAACGCCATGGCAATCGTTTGTTGGTGGGCCTCAAGCAGCCTCCCGCCCACGAAGCTTTGTTGGCTATTCCAGGCGTGGAGTCAGTCGAGGCCTTGGAAGGCAATCTGTTGCGACTCCGCCATACCCCTGGCGAAGCGCCGTCGGAGGCATTGGTGCAGGCTGCCGTTAGCCAGAACTGGGGCCTGTTCCAGATCAATCCTGACCAGACCTCGCTGGAAGAGGTCTTTGTCCAGCTCACATTCCAGGAAGCTGCTGCCTGATGGCAGGCAGTGTGTGTTTTAAGGATTTCTCATGATCGTCAATATCGCCAGAAAAGAATTGAAGGGCTTGTTTTCCTCGCCGATGGGCTGGGTGATTCTTGCCCTGTTGCAGTTTGTGTTTGCCACTTTCTACCTGATGGGTGTGGATCAATATTTCCTCACCATGTCAGGTGCCATGCGGCCAGACCAGCGTATCGGGGTTACCGAGTTCGTTGGCGGCAGCGTTTTCGGTATCGCGCCTTTTATCATGCTGTTTGCGGTGCCATTGCTCTCGATGCGCCTGATCAGCGAGGAACGCCGCCAGCAAACGCTGCCTTTCCTGTTCAGCGCTCCCTTGTCGCTGACTGAAATCGTCCTCGGCAAGTTTGTCGGGTTATTGTCTTTCCTCTCCATCAACGTCTTGCTGATCGGTGCCATGGTGTTCTCGCTCAACCTGTGGGCGGATATTGATTTCGGCTATTTGCTGGCCAACCTGCTGGGCTTGTTCCTGTTGTTGGCGAGTTACTGTGCATTAGGAACCTATGTCTCCAGCACCACGCAACAGCCGGTGGTTGCCGCCATCATTACTTTTGTTGCCTTGCTTGCATTGCAGTTGATCGAGTATTTCCTTGCTGGTGATCCAAGCAACACGGTGGCTAACTTCTCCCTGATGCGCCACTTTGAGCCATTTTCACGCGGCATGCTGGATACCCGCGATATTGCTTATTTCCTGTTGTTTATTGTTACTTTTCTGACTCTGACTATTCGTAGGCTGGATGCAGATCGCTTGCGTGGCTGATCGAGAGAATTTATGAAAACCAATCGCAAACTACGCTTTCAATTATTCGTACAAAACAGCTTTTTCGTGGTGCTGTTCCTGGTGCTGGTATTCCTGCTCGGCTTCCTAACTTACCAATACCACGTGAGCCGTGACGTGACGCAGGGTGGACGCAATACCCTGACCGAGGGCAGTGTCAATGTCCTGAAAGAAATGAAGGGGCCGATCAATATCACGGCCTACGTCGTCAAGGACAATGACACCCGCAAGTACATCAACAAATTCGTTGAGCGCTACAAGCGTATCAAGCCGGACATCAACCTGAGCTTTATTAGCCCCACCGAGGAGCCCAAGGCGACTCAGGAAGCTGGCGTGAAGGCCGAGATTGAGCTGGTGGTAGAGTACAACCAGCGTACCGAGCATATCGTACCGCCGCAGGCTTTTGTTGAGCAGGACATGACTAACCTGCTGGTGCGCCTGTCACGCACTAACCAGAACGCCATCATGTTCCTGGATGGGCATGGTGAACGTAGCCTCATCGGCGTCAAGAATCACGACTTGGGCGACTTTGGTCGCCATCTGGAAAAGAAGGGTTTTAAGCTTTCCAATCCTGACTTGCTGCTAGCGCAAGAGGTGCCAAGTAATGGCTCCATGTTGGTGATTGCCAGCCCCGCTGTGGATGTGACCGAGGTTGAAGTACAGAAGATCAAGCAGTATCTGGAAAAAGGCGGTAATTTGCTGTGGTTGATTGACGACGAGGTTAATCTACATGGCTTGCAGCCGATTGCCGAATACCTAGGCCTGCAACTGACGCCAGGCATGGTGGTTGATTTGTCTGCAACTCGCTATGGTGCGGATGCCAAGGTGGCATTTGCTAACCAATATGGCGTACATGCGATCACCAAGAATTTCATGCTGCGTACCTTGTTCCCAGAGGCGCGCATGATTCACGCTGAGGATTCATTTGATAATGGCTGGCGTGCGTCCAACTTGGTAGAAGTGGCACCCAATGGCTGGCTGGAAACCGGCAAGGTGGATGACAACGTCAGTTTTGATAACAAGAAGGACTTGCCTGGACCGATCAACATCGCAGTGGCGCTGGAACGTAAGTACGGCGAAAAAGGCCAGCGCGTCGTGGTGGTGGGTAATGGTAACTTCCTTGCCAATACTTTCCTGTCCAACGGTGGCAACCTAGACCTGGGTTTGAACATGGTCAATTGGCTGGCCGGTGACGATAGGCTGATCACTATACAGCCCAAGCCACGTAAGGATGTGAACATCGTGATTCCATCCGAAGGCTGGGCCAATTTGTTGGCACAATTCGTCTTCATTGGCTTTAGCCGCATCTTGCCTATCGGCTTGATCGTAATTGGCATTGTGATCTGGTGGAGGCGTCGCAAGGCATGAGGTCAAGATGGATCGTAAATCTGGTGCTGCTGCTATTAGTGGCAGGGATTGTGGCATTCCTGTATCTAAAGCCTCAGGAGCAGGAAGAGCAGGCCGCAACATATGAAGTATCCAGCCTCAAGCTGGCTGATTTCAACAAGCTAAGCCTGGAGTTCCCTGCCAAGGCGCCTGTGACTTTCGAGAAAAGGGACGGCTTTTGGTACTTGGTGCAGCCATATTCTGCTCGTGCCGATCAGGTGACTGTGCAGCGTATTGTCTCGATTGTGGCTGCAACTAGCCGTGAGAAGTTTTCTGCGGCAGACCCTGCACGGTTTGGTCTGGATAATCCACGACTCAAGATCAAGCTTAATGATGAGGAGTTCATTTTTGGGCTCTATAACCCGGTGACTGCGGAGCAATATGTGGCCTACAAGGATGGCGTTTATCTTCTCTCTGGCCTATATGCGGAAACAGCTTCCACCCAATTGCTGGAAATGCTCGACAAGAGCCCGCTGAAACCGAAGGAGGAGATAGTTGGCTTTGATTTCTCGCGCCTAGAGCAATGGGAAGATGTGCGCCTGCAGCTTGACATGGATACCAATGGAAAATGGCAGATGTCTGTGGCTAATGCCAAACCAAAGCAGGATGATATGAATGCCTGGTTTGACGAGTATTGGACAAAAATTCGTGCGCTGTCGGTGGAGCCATATACGCCAGATCGCAAGGCCAACTATCCTTCGTTTTCGGTAAAGCTCAAGGATGGCAAGCAGGTGAATTTTGATAAGCTGCAAGAGTCGCCGCAACTGATACTGGGGCGTCCCGATGAAGGGATGCGTTATTATTTCCCTGCCGATGTTGGTTTTACTCTACTCAACCCACCAGTGGGGCTGGGTAATTAAACAGAGGCCATGCCTGAATTACCAGAGGTTGAAGTAACGCGTCGCGGTTTGGTGCCCTTGGTGGGTGCTACCGTGACGCAAGTCGTCATTCGCCAGCCAGCGATGCGCTGGCCAATTCCCGCTGATTTGCCCTCGTTGCTCCATGGCAGCCAATTGCTGGAGCTTACTCGGCGCGGCAAATACATCATTGCCCGCTTTGAGCGTGGTTGCCTGATTCTGCATTTGGGGATGTCTGGGCGACTGTGCCTGCTCGAGCAGGATATTCCCGCTGAAAAGCACGATCATTTTGACCTGCATTTTGCCGATGGGCGCGTCATGCGCTTGCGCGATCCGCGCAGGTTTGGTGCCGTATTATGGGCAGGAGAGCAGCCCAATGAGCATGCGTTGCTCAATGTGCTTGGGCCGGAGCCGCTGGATGATGTGTTTACCGGCGAGTTTTTGTATGCGGCTATTCGTAGTCGATCTTCACCAATCAAGGTGGTAGTGATGGATAGTCACCTGGTCGTGGGTGTGGGGAATATTTATGCCAGCGAGTCGCTGTTTCGGGCAGGCATACATCCTGAAACGCTCGCAAAGGCATTGACGCTAGCGCAATGTCAGCGACTGGTTGGCGAGATCAAGCTGACGTTGCAGGATGCCTTGAATGCTGGGGGAAGCAGTTTGCGTGACTTTTTTGGCGCAGATGGCAACCCTGGCTATTTTCAGCAAACCTATTTTGTCTATGGGCGCACGCATCAACCTTGCCTAGTGTGTAATACCCCAATTCAAGTGTTGCGCTTGGGTCAACGATCGACCTTCTACTGCCCTTCCTGTCAAAAAAGCCGTTAATCCTGTATTGCTGTGCCATGGATCGGCATGAGCTGATCTACGTTTAGGTATCTTGGTAATCTATACCGTATTGTCATTTTTCTCTCATCTTGCTTGGTAAAGATTTGTGTTTGGTGAGGGGCATTGTCAATGATTATCGTAAGGGGCGCTGGGATTAAATCCCATCATTCAGGAATTTTTCTAAAAATCATTGCCAAAAGTTAATCCATCTTTCAAAATATACAGATCTGTATATTAATGTGCGATTTGAGGATAGCTATGGCAATTGCAGCAACGGAAGGTCAATTGGCAGACTGGAGAACGCGTGCTCTGAAGTTGGAGGATGCTGTTAAGAGTGTGATTGTGGGGCAGGATGCGGCAATACGCCTGATCAATATCGCAATCTTCGCGCGTGGGCATGTCATGCTGGAAGGCGGGGTGGGCGTCGGCAAGACCACATTGCTGCAATCGGTGGCGCGCGGCATTGGCGGCGCTTATGAGCGCATTGAAGGCACGGTGGACCTGATGCCGAATGACCTTGTCTACCATACCTTCCTTGGGCCCGAGGGCCGTCCGCAGATCGACGAGGGTCCCTTGCTACGCGCAGGGGAGAATCTCTCGGTGTTCTTCTTCAACGAAATCAACCGTGCCCGCCCGCAAGTCCACGCCTTGATGCTGCGCGTGATGGCAGAGCGTCATTTGCATGCGTTCAAGCGTGAATACCGCCTGCCACATATGATCGTGTTTGCTGATCGCAATCAGGTAGAAAAGAATGAGACGTTCGAGATTCCTGCTGCTGCGCGTGACCGCTTCATGATGGAAATCCCGATCAATGTGCCGGAGGACAAGGCGCTGCGCAAATCGCTGGTGTTCGATACCCGCTTCCAGCATGCCGAGCAATTGACGCGCACTGTCGAGAGCGGCCTACTGCCATTCAACATGCTCAATGATTTCTCCGACGTGTTGCAGAACCATGTGCAGTCTTCCCAGGCACTGGAAGATTACGTGATCGACCTCTGGGACGCCACGCAAAAGCCGCAGGATTTCGGCATCACGCTCGAGGGCGTCGACATGCAGCGCCTGATCCAGGCTGGGGCTAGCCCGCGCGGCATGGGCATGCTGCTCAAGGCGGCCCGCGTGCATGCTTGGCTCATGGAGCGGGAATATGTCTATCCCGAGGATATCCATGCGGTGTTCCACGAGGTGATCGCGCATCGCCTCGTGTTCAATTCCATGTACGAAAGCCGCCGCACGGTGCTGGCCCGCGAATTGACTGCCAAGATACTGCAAACCGTGGCGGTGCCGTCCTGAGTCATGCTGCCGTCATATATCAAGCCGTTTTCCTACCAGATCCCCTGGAAGTCTTCCAGCGTTCATGCTGGCGATCACTTGGGGATACAGCGCGGGCTGGGGTTCGAGTATAAGGGTAACGCCTCGCTGGTCGATTATCCCGACCTGCGCCGCATGGATTTGCGCCAGAGCCTGCGCGACCCCTACGAGCAGGTGCAGGTGCGCCTGTTTTACCATGACTCGATCACACCTGTGTATGCGGTGTGCGACTTGTCTAGCTCTATGCAGTACAAGGGCGGCCGTCGCAAGATCGAGCTGGTGCAGGAGGTGGCGGCATCAATCGCGTATTCGGTATCGGCCGAGAACGACGTATTTAGCCTGATCGGCTACGACCAGCATGTGCTCGATGATTACGTGCTGCCGCTTGGCTACCAGGTGCATGAAGCGCTGGAGCGTATCGATGCTTTTACCTGCATAGACGCGCTTGGGCGAGGCTCGAATGGCATTCTGGAGGTAGGCCCCCTGTTGAGCCAGAACAAGGGACTGGTGTTCTGGATATCGGATTTCCACATGCCGTTCGACACCATCATTCAGGCCATGAACATGTTTTCCCGGCACCAGGTGGTGCCGATCGTGCTGTGGGAGGAGGAGGAGTACCGGCGCCTGCCGCGCTTTGGCCTGGGCACAATGCTGGATCCCGAGACCGGGCGCGATCGCACGATTTTCTTCCGCGAGTCGATCCGTGCCAAATTCATTACCGCATTCGAGCAGCGCCGGGCGGCGCTGGAAGACCTGTTCCTGGCTTTCGAGAGCCCGCCGCATTTCGTCAGCGGGATATTCGAGGCCGAGGCAATGACGCATTATTTTGAGAAATACCTGACAGCATGAAAAAACTGACGACCTTGTTTTCCATCTGCCTGTTTCCTATCAGCCTTTGCGCGGGAGCTATGGCATATGCAGCGGAAGCCACCCTGGTCAGCCTGGACAACCCGCGCATCGCGACAGGCATCACCATAGGCGACGTACTAGAGCGCAGGCTGGTGATCGAGGCCAGCCCTCCCTATGAATTGCCCAAATCGGCCTTGCCGCTCAAGGGCGAGCGTGTCGACGGCATAGAGCTGGTGGGCGTTGCATTGCAGGGCGAAAAGACGGCCGGCATCCAGCGCTATGAAGTCAAGCTCAGCTACCAAGTGTTCGCGGCTGCAAGCAAGCCCAGCGTCATGCGCCTGCCCGCTTTGACCTTGGCGCTAGGCGGCGGCGATACACCAGCGGAGGTGAGCGTGCCTGCCTGGCATTTCTGGAGCTCGCCGCTGGCAGCGGGCAACATCCACACCGCGCGCAGCAATGCGCAGCCGCAACGCAAACCGACTTTACTTGATACCGGGCCGGAGCGCCTGGCGCTTGCGTTGGCCGTGTTCCTGGTAGGCATCGTCGGGCTGGTCTACATCAACGCCGACCGTCGCTGGCTGCCGTGGATGGGCGGCAGCTTCGCCCAGGCTTATCGAAAGCTGCGCAAGACGCCTGCGCAAACCGGGCACCAGGCGCAGGCGCTTGGCTACGTGCACCAGGCATTCAATCAGGTGCATGGAAGCACCTTGTTCCGGCGGCAATTGGGTGAGTTCTTTGCGCAGCACCCACAGTACCAGCCGCTCGCAAAAGATATCGATAGCTTTTTCCAGCGCTCCGAGACTTTGTTGTTCACCGGCGAAAACGCAGACAGTCCAGCCCTGGTCAAGGAGCTGCAACAGCTTTGCCGTCGCCTGAGGGATTGTGAACGGGGAATCGCATGAGTTTGCTCAATCCCTTGGCCTTGCTGTTATTGCCGCTTGCGCTGATACCTTTCTGGCTCAGGAGCCTGCAGGGGCAACGCTACTCCTGGCTGGAGCTGGTGCCGGAAGACCCGTTCTCGGACAATATCGTCTTGCTGCTCAAGGTGGTGACGGCCGTCATCATTGCTAGCCTCGTGCTGGCCCTGGCAGCACCGCAAGGTAGCGACAAGGTCGTGAACCGCGTCGGCAAGGGCGCGCAGACCGTGATGGTGATTGATCGTAGCGTGAGCATGGACCATCCTTTTGCCGGGGACGCCACCAGTGGCCGCGCCGGGGAAATCAAGTCCGGCGCTGCACGCCGGCTGATCACGCAATTCATCGACTCCAGGCCCGATGACATGATGGGCGTGGTGGCGTTTACCAATTCCGCCTTGTACGGCGTCAAGATCACCGCCAACCGCGATGCCATTCATGCCGCGATCAACGCCGCAACGAGCGCCGGTATCAACCAGACCAATATTGGTGCGGGCATCACCCAGGCGGCCAGCCTGTTCGACAGCATCCAGAACTCGGGATCGCGCGCCATCATCCTGTTGTCCGACGGGGCAGGCAAGCTGAGCCCTCGCGTCAAGGCGCGGATCAGGGAGGAGCTTAAGGACAAGGGTATCAAGCTCTATTGGATTGTGTTGCGCGAACCGGACGACGTGAGCATATTCGGCGACCGCGTATTCGAAGAGGACAGGGGGCCTGCGGCAATCCAGCTCGACCGTTTCTTCAAGTCGCTCAAGATCACCTACAAGGCTTACGAGGCGGACAATCCCGTGGCGCTGCAAATGGCGATCCAGGATATCGACAGCCGCGAGAAGAATACCATTCAGTATGCCATCACCGTGCCGGGGCGTGATTATGCGCGCGACTTGATTGTAGTGGCCCTGGTGTTGAGCCTGGGCATGTTCGTCATTAAAAATTTCAGGGTAAAAGCATGGGAATCCGCATAAAAGGCCTCAACCTGCTGTTTGTACTGCTGACCGTTGCCGGGTTGGCGGGCAGCGTCTATGAAGGCAATGCGCTGGTGCAGCGCCATGATGCTAACCGTCAGATACAGGCCGGCACATTGGTCACTCACGACAGCTATGGTTTCGAACAGAAGTTCATGGCGGCTTACAAACTGGGAGAGTCCGGCGATTACAAGCATGCGGTGCAAAGCTATAGCCAACTGCTCGAAACCGGGTTGAGCCAGCCGCAGCAGGCGCTGGTGCAGTACAACATCGGCAACAACCTCCTGCAGTCCGGCCTGAAGCGCCGCCTCAATGATGATGGCAGCCTCAAGGACGAGGCAAAATATGACTTGTCCCAAGCGCAGATTGCCTATGAGCAAGCCTTGCGGCTAGATCCCGCATTCAGGCAGGCAAAGTTCAACCTCAGCCTGATGCTGCTGGTGCAACCCAATGGCATTGAGGGGTTGAAAAAGGAACAGGAAGGCATGGAGCTCAGTAACATCCCGGTGGGCCTGCCATGAAGTGGCAGTTGAGGCTGCGCCATGGCTGGCGCTGGATCAAGGATCATTACGAGTCTGGGCTGTACCTGTTGGTGGTCGTATTACTGTTGCTGGCAATCTTCAAGCCGGAAATACAGCTCAAGCAGCGCGTGCATAACTACCTCTTGCTCGCCGATGTCTCGCAAAGCATGAACGCAGAGGACGTCAGCCTCAACGGCAAGCCGGTGAGCCGCATGGCCTACACGCGTCACCTCATGCGCAAGCTGGTGGAGAATTCGCCCTGTGGTACTTACTTCAGCCTCGGCGTGTTTGCCGCGGAAGACGTCGCGCTATTGTTCACGCCACTGGAAACCTGCGCCAACTACGACATCATCGTCGATGCGATCGAGCACCTGGAATGGCGCATGTCCTGGCGCGGCAACAGCCGCATCAGTTTTGGCGTCAAGGGCGCCGCCAAGGCCTTCGACTCGCTCAATGCGCCTGCGCGTCTGTTGTTCTTCACCGATGGCGACGAGGCGCCCAAGGTGAACGCGATCAACAAGCTCAAGCTCGATGACGTGCAGATCGGCGAGAATATCGTCTTCGTCGGCGTCGGTGGCAGCGAAGATGTGCCGATTCCGCGTTACAACTCCAGCAACAAGTGGGTGGGCTATTGGTCCTCCGATGCCAAGGAGAATTCGGCAGGTGCGGTCGGCGTCACCTATAACGATACCAGCCGCGACGACCCTGACCCGGTGGTAGCTTCGGCGGAATATGATCGCTATCTTTCCAAGCTGGAAGATGCATATTTGCAGGAGCTGGCCGAGGAGATCAATGCCCAGTATGTGCATGGACAGGACAAGCCCGATTTCTACACCTTCGTGCAGAAGCAGAAACCAGTCGCAAGCTTTGTTACGGCTTATTCATTGCGCTGGGCCTATCTCTTGCTGGCGCTGGTACTGATTCTTGCCAGTTATTGGCCGTATATCCGCCAGAGACTAAAAGCAGAGCCTACCCAAGCTTAATAAGGCTTGCAGGAATTGTTAACTACCCTTATGCGGTACGTGAGGATGCGCGGCATGACTATGCAGGTAACTTGCTTGCTCATGGCGGCGCTGTGGGGCGATCTTCTGCGGTAACAGTGAGCCTGCCACCATGCCGATAATGCTGACGCCTAGCCCCAGCAATTGTGGCGGTATCAAGCTTTCCTCACCCACCAATACTTCGACCAACACCCAGGTGCTGATGCCGCCAATGATGGCGGCCAGGGCGCCCTGGTTGGTCGCACGTTTCCAGAATACGCCGAAGAACAGCGGCACAAAGGCACCCGCTAGCGTGATCTTGTAGGCAGATTCCACCATGCGGAAGATAGAAAGATTGGTGTTTAATGCATAGACGAGCACGCAGCTGGCAAAGCCCAGCAAGCAAATACGCATGATCTTGAGGAAGCCGCGATCATCCAGGTGTGGGAGGTAACCACGCACGATGTTCTCCGCGAACGAGATAGAAGGTGCGAGCAAGGTGGCGGATGAGCAGCTCATGATCGCCGATAGCACGGCGCCGAAGAAGATCACCTGGGCCGCGATCGGCATATGCTGTAGCACTAGCGTAGGCAATACGCGCTGTGAGTCCTGGTCGATCAGGGTATTGAAGAAACCGGGGTCGATCAAGGTGGCCGAGTAAGCGATGAACATGGGCACGAAGGTGAAGCAGAAGTAGACTGAGGCGCCCAGGACGGAGCCCCAGATGGCGACCTTGGCGCTCTTGGCCGAGGTGATGCGCTGGAAGACGTCCTGCTGCGGAATGGAGCCCAACATCATGGTCATCCAGGCGCCGATGAAGGTGACCCAGAGCCAGGGGTCGGCTGGCGGGAAGAAGTCCAGCTTGCCGGCCAGACGCGCATGCTCAATAACGGGCGCAACGCCGCCGGTCATGCCTGAGACCATGTAGGCGATATAGAGCATACCGCCGATGATGACGCTCATCTGAACGAAATCCAGGATGGCGACCGAGAGCATGCCGCCCAGGGTGGTGTAGGTGAGCACGATGGCGGTGCCGAGGATCATCCCGGCTTCCTCGCTCACCGCGCCGTCAGTGATGATGTGGAAAATCAGACCTAATGCCTTGATTTGCGCGGCAACCCAGCCCAGGTAGGAAATGACGATGGCAATCGTAGTGAGCACTTCCACGGTGCGGTTGTAGCGCATGCGGTAGAAGTCGCCTAGGGTAATGATGTTGAGCTTGTAGAGCTTGGTTGCGAAGAAGAAGCCTGCAATCACCAGGCACATGCTGGAGCCAAATGGATCGGCAACAATCCCATTAAGGCCATCCTTGACGAAGGTGGCAGAAACGCCGAACACAGCTTCTGCGCCAAACCAGGTGGCGAACACGGTTGCCATGACCACGGGCAGCGGCAAGTGGCGTCCGGCTACGGCGTAATCCTTGGTGGTCTTGACGCGGGTGGCGGCAAATAGGCCGATGCTGATCGACACCATGACGTAGAGAATGACAAACCAGATCAGCACTAAACCAGCCCTTTGCTATGAGGTTGAAAGATGAATAAAAAAGTGGCCTGTTCAAAGGCAGGCAGATTTTAGCAAAAACTTATCCTGAAAGTGGGCTTTGTTGCTCAAAATCAATGGGTTTGTGAATGTTAGTCAAGCAGGTTTAACGCTGGCTTAGCCACCAAGCCAATAGCGCAGCACTTTGCAATAGCACGAGCAAGATCAATGCCATGGAGATCAGGCGCAGCCAACGTGTCTGGCGCTGGTGCTCACCGAGAAGGTGTTGCAACTCGGCCGAGCTTGCAGGCGCTTGCAGGCCGCGTTCAAGATGCTGGTGAATCAGGCGTGGCATTTGCGGCAGTATCTTGCTCCAATAAGGTAGCTCTGCCTTGAGGTTGTCGATAGCACTACGCCAGCCTACTTGCTCTGACATCCAACGCTCCAAATAGGGGCGAGCGGTCTTCCACAAGTCCAGATTAGGGTCCAGGTCGCGGCCCAGGCCTTCAACATTGAGCAGGGTTTTCTGCAGCATGGCAAGCTGTGGCTGGATTTCAACACCAAAGCGGCGCGAGGTCTGGAACAGGCGCAGCAGTACCTTGCCAAACGAGATTTCCTTGAGTGGTTTGTCAAAGATAGGCTCGCACACGGCGCGGATTGCGGTCTCGAATTCGTCGATAGGCGTATCCTTGGGCGCCCAGCCTGATTCAATGTGTGCTTTTGCTACTTCACGATAATCACGGCGGAAGAAAGCGAGGAAGTTGCGCGCGAGGTATTGCTTGTCTTCATCATTGAGGCTGCCCATGATGCCGAAATCCAGTGCGACATAACGGCCATCATCGGCGACCTGTACATTGCCTGGGTGCATGTCAGCATGGAAGAAGCCATCACGGAACACCTGTGTGAAGAATATCTCCACGCCATCGCGTGCCAACTTAGGAATATCGACGCTAATCTCGCGCAGATAGGCCACTTGACTGATGGGGGTGCTGACCATGCGTTCCATCACCATTACTTGTTCATGGCACCAGTCCCAATAAACCTCTGGCACGATAAGCAGGCGCTTGTCGGCAAAGTTGCGGCCCAACAGGCTGCAGTTGGCAGCTTCTAGCATGAGGTCGAGCTCGCTATGGATGTGGCGTGCAAATTCGGCGACTACCTCTCGTGGTTTCAGGCGTTTGCCATCGGATGACAGCGTGTGCAATAACCATGCTGCACCATCGAGCAGCTTGAGGTCTTTCGCGATGGTCTTGCCTATGCCAGGGCGCAGAATCTTGACCGCTACCGGCTTGCCATCGGGCAACTGGGCAAAATGTACCTGGGCGACAGACGCGCTGGCGATCGGTTCGACATCAAAGCTCTGGAACACATCCAGCACTTCCTTGCCATAAGCTTGTTTGAGGATAATTTCTACGTCTTGGTAGGGAAAGGCAGGAACACGATCCTGCAACTTTGCCAGCTCGTCAGCGAGATCTAGCGGAATCAGGTCGCGTCGCGTGGAAAGCATCTGGCCGAACTTGACGAAGATCGGACCGAGAGATTCCAAAGCCAAGCGCAAGCGCTCACCTCTAGGCTGTGAAGTATTGCGCCAGAACAGCAGCATATTGACTGGACGCTGCAAGGGGCGCAGCTTGGTATGGCTCAGAATGAATTCGTCCAGGCCAAAGCGCAGGGTGACAATAATAATCTTAAGCAGGCGCAACCAATGCATGCGGACTCTTTCTATTCATCCGCCTGCAGGCGGTGTTTCAGTTTGTTAATGCGTTTTGCCAAGCGTTCCGTATCTTCTTGCAGGATGTCCACATCCTTGATGAATTGCGTCACATGACGTTGCTTGGCTAGCAGTGGCTGCTCTTCCTGCCAGTATTCGGCCAGCATGCTGGCCATATTGTGGGCTTGGCGTTTGGTTTTCTCAACCGCACTGCGACCAAACTTGGCGATTTCATGTGCCGGAATATCACCGACGATGCGGCTGAGGTCTTCTTCGTACTCCCAGCTCATCCCTTGCAGCACCCTGGCGAGGCCAGCAGCAAATTCGGTATCGCCAGTAATGGATGCAGATGCGCCTGCATGGTCATCGCCTGCCAGGATACGAAGGGCTACTGACGGCGGCACGGTAATAGTGGCGTCGATATTGGCTGTTTCGCCCGCAAGCGCGAGACCACCATCTTCCAGCACGACGATGGTGGCGCTGAATGGTGGCAGGATCATGCGCGCATGCTTGCCGCCGAATGGTTGTAAAGCTTCCGCAGCCCAGCTGTTTTGCGCTAATAAATGGTTTAACAGGCGAGTAAGCAATGGTTTCAGCATGATGAGTTTAGTCCAGGCTGATGCAGGGTGATCAGGTTTTCCAGCCTTTGTGCAGGGCAACAACGCCAGCAGCCAGATTGTAGTAGTCGACTTTGCCTAAGCCTGCATCCAGCATCATTTGCTTCAGGGTTTCCTGATCGGGATGCATGCGGATAGATTCGGCCAGGTAACGGTAACTGTCTGCATCATTTGCAAACAGTTTGCCCATGATAGGTAGCAGCTTGAAGGAGTAAGCATCATAAAGCGGCGCCAAGGGCTTCCATACCTGGGAAAACTCCAGCACCAGCAGGCGACCACCAGGCTTGAGTACACGCTGCATTTCAGCCAGCGCCTTGTCTTTGTGCGTCATGTTGCGCAGGCCGAACGCGACGATGACACAGTCAAAATATTGGTCAGGGAAAGGCAACTTTTCTGCATCGCATTGCAACGCTGGAACAGCCTTGCCGTCATCAATCAAGCGATCGCGCCCCACGGCCAGCATGGAAGCATTGATGTCGGTGAGGATCACTTGCCCTGTCGGACCGACCTTGTTGGAAAATAGGCGCGATAAGTCGCCGCTACCACCAGCCACGTCCAGCACGCGATCTCCAGGCCTCACGCCGCTCACTTCAACGGTGAAGCGCTTCCAGGCGCGGTGAAGGCCGGCAGACATGACATCATTCATGAGGTCATACTTGCGTGCCACGGAGTGGAATACTTCACCGACTTTACCGGCCTTTTCGCGCTCATCCACAGTCTGGAAGCCGAAGTGTGTCTTGGCGTTGTCGCTCATGATATTTGCCTTAAATCAATGTTCAGCGTCACGGCTGGCACCTGCCTGTGCAAGCCGTTCGAGATATTCTTGCCACAAGGTATCGTGTCGTTGCAGCAATGCGTAAAGATAATCCCAGGAGTAAAGACCAGTATTGTGCCCATCGCTGAAAACCAGTTTCACGGCGTAATGGCCGACCGGTTCGATGCCGGTGATGTTCACATCCCGCTTGCCGGTTTGCAGCACGGGGTTGCCATGCCCTTGTACCTCGGCTGAAGGTGAATATACCCGCAAGAATTCGCAAGGCAGCATGCCGCTGACACCATTATCGAAGGTGATTTCCAGCGTGCGAGAAACCTGATGCAAGCGGATATCGGTGGGAAGTGGAGTGTCTGGGCTTAAGCCGCTCATCTGCCAAATGCCGGAATTTACTCAAAAAGCGATAATAGCAGAATGTATTCATGCGCTTCAAAATACCGTCATGATCGTTCTGCATAATATGTGGTGAATCGGCCTGTGGAAACGGATTTAGGCAGCTGATTCGTTTGATAATTTACACAGGCGTGCTAGAGTAGCGCTTAAATAAAAAGCATCGGGGGGTGCTATGGCGGAAAACAAGCTTGAACGCCACTTTCAGGCATATGCCGATTGGCGCAAAGCCTTGGTGGACACCATTAGTGACTATCGTAGCTGGCTCAATGAGCAGGAGCTCAATGATGCCCAGATAGACCTGCGATTGCAGCAGTTGTTGGAGCGCTTGCGCGAGGACAAACTCAATGTGGCTTTCGTCGCTGAGTTTTCGCGTGGAAAATCTGAGCTGATCAATGCCATCTTCTTTGCGGCATATGGGCAGCGTTTGCTACCATCCAGTGCTGGCCGTACCACCATGTGCCCCACTGAACTACTCTACGATCCATCAAAACCCACTTCGTTGCAGCTCCTGCCGGTAGAAACCCGGACTTCAGATGCAACCACTACCGAATACAAGCGTTACCCCGAGGAGTGGACCATCCTGCCATTTGATGTCAGCAATAGCGACAACATGGTGGAGGTGTTCAGGGAAGTCAGCCGTACCAAGCGTGTATCGGTGGAAGATGCCGAGCGTTATGGATTGTTCGACACGAATAGTGCGGATGATGCGCTGGCGGTGAATGCCGATGGCACCGTTGATATTCCTTGCTGGCGGTATGCAGTCATCAATTTTCCTCATCCTTTGCTGGAACAGGGGCTGGTGATTCTGGATACCCCAGGCCTCAATGCGATTGGTACCGAGCCGGAGCTTACCCTCAACATGCTGCCGAACGCGCATGCCGTGCTTTTCCTGCTTTCTGCTGACACTGGTGTGACCAAATCCGAGATCGATGTATGGCGCCAGTACATCAGCGGCACGCGCTGGAAGCAAAAGGGCAGGCTGGCTGTATTGAACAAAATTGATGGTCTATGGGATGAATTGCGTAACGAGTCAGAGATAGACCGTGAAATAGCCAAGCAGATCAAGACCAGTGCCGAGTTGCTTGGGCTGGATGAGGAACAGATTTTCCCGATTTCGGCGCAAAAAGGCTTGCTGGCAAAGATTGCCAAGGATGATGCCTTATTGGCGCGTACTGGCTTGCCTGCATTGGAAAAGGCTTTGTCCGATGAACTGATTCCCTCCAAGCGCGAGATCGTGCGCGACAATACGCTGAGTGAAGTCGATGAGCTGGTAAAAAACTCGAATATTCTCCTGGATGCCCGTCTTGCTAGCCTCAATGAGCAACTAGACGAGTTGCGTGGGCTGCGAGGCAAGAATGAAGATGTCATTGAGCACATGATGAACAAGGTCAAGGTGGACAAGGAAATTTTTGAAAAGGGCTTACAGCGGTTCCAGGCGCTACGCAGTGTGTTCTCTCAGCAGACCAACAAATTGTTTACCTTATTAGGTATGGAAACCTTGCGCGTGCAGGTGACCAATACCCGCAGTACCATGATCAATGCTAGCTTTACCAAAAGTATCCGTAGTGCGATGGATGGGTTTTTTGCTGATTTGCGTGATCGACTAGTGAAATCTGAGGCTCAGATTGACGAAATCAAGCGCATGATGGATGCGATGTACGACAAGTTTGCCGAAGAGCATGGCCTGCGCAAGGCTGAACCACCTGCGTTTTCAACACTGCGTTACCAGAAGGAGCTTGGCAAGCTCGAGCGTGCCTATCGTGAACAATTCAATACGACGTTGAATATGTTGACGAACGAAAAGATGACATTGACGTCAAAGTTCTTTGAGACACTCGCCAGCCGAGTGATCCATGTGTACGAAGTTGCTAATCATGACGTTGAAAATTGGTTGAAAGCGGTGATTGCCCCAATGGAGTCGCAGGTGCGCGAGCATCAATTGCAGTTGCGCCGGCGCCTGGAAAGTATCAAGCGTATCTATAAGGCAACAGATACACTTGAAGACCGCATCGGTGAGCTGGAAGTCATCGAGAAAAGCATCTTGGGCCAGATGGCTGACCTCAAGGTGTTACGCCAGCACATGCATAATGCGCTGGTTTTTGAAAATAGAATTGAGGATGAAGCGGCATGAATCTAACCAGCCTAGTGTTGCAACTGGGCCTGACATTTGTGTTTATCGGTTTTGCGGCTGCGGGTATTCTATGGGCAATTAGAAGTGGTCAGTACGATGATCTTGAAGGACCTGCACAACGGATATTGATGGATGATGATGATCCCATGATTCCGTTTAACCACTTGAAGAGTGGGGCTAATCAGAATAAAATAATCAAATAACTTGCTGGGGAATTTGAATGGCTACTACCAATAATGCGGACGAAGGTTTCAAGTCCTATTTTACTTTTGCAAATCTGCCGCTCACGATCACGATAGGCCTCATTGTCATGTCTTGGTTGAGCGCGTTTTCAGTTATCTTTTTTGGATAAGATGACAAATTAAAGAAAAAGGCTGCGATTGCAGCCTTTTTTATTGTGTTGCGAGATTGAGTTATGCCGGGGTTAAAAACCCCTTCATCTGTTTCATGGCCTTCTGTTCAATCTGACGGATACGTTCGGCAGAAACGCCAAACTCTTCAGCCAAGTCATGCAGGGTTGCGCTATTGTCTTCCTGTAACCAGCGTGCTTCCAAGATACGGCGACTGCGATCATCCAGCTTGGCAAGTGCGGTAGAAAGACCAGCCGTATGCAGATGTTCGACTTCCTGCTCTTCTAGAATCTCGGAAGGTTCAGCCTGTGTTGCCTGCAAGTAAGAGATCGGGGCGAAGACATCCTCTGTCTCATCATCCGCGTTGCCCTCAAGCGAAATTTCATGCCCGGACATACGAGATTCCATCTCCAGCACATCTTCGGGCTTGACGTTCAACTCACGCGCAATATGTGCGACCTCTTCAGATTGTAAGCTGGCAGATTTACCACTTTTCATGCTGCGCAAGTTGAAGAAGAGCTTACGCTGAGCCTTGGTGGTAGCAACTTTCACCAAGCGCCAGTTGCGCACGATATATTCGTGAATCTCGGCCTTGATCCAGTGCATGGCAAAAGATACCAGGCGTACTCCGCGTTCAGGGTCAAAGCGACGTACTGCCTTCATCAGTCCTATATTACCTTCCTGTATCAGGTCTGATTGTGGCAGGCCATAACCTGAGTAGTTACGTGCGATGCTAGCCACTAAGCGCAAGTGTGAAACAACGAGCTTCTTAGCCGCTTCCAGGTCATTTTCCTTTTTGAGGCTGGTAGCAAGTTGATATTCCTCTTCCGCGCTGAGCACGGGGAAACTCTTGATCGCACGCATGTACTGATCAAGGCTGTCGTAAGATGAAATCGCAGGTAATGTCATGCTGTTGGTCATGTTGGAAACCTCTCTCATGAAAATGATTCTAGCACTCACTCTTTGAGAGTGCTAGAGGGTAAAAGTTTCAAGTAAGGTGAGTGTTTTTAAGGGAGGTAAATCTGTTGGCTTGTGAGGCGCTTATTGCTGATGACTTGCTGCGACTTATTTGCCTTGTATTGAGCGCGTGGGCTTAATGATTTTTCAGGGAATATGGTAGCAGTTGGTCAACCTGGATGCGGTGACCGGAGGCGCCCATTGTGGTATGGCTGGGAACGGTCTCAAGTAGGCCACTGACCGAAATAAGGCTATATTGCCGCGTGGCATGATTGCACGAAGTGACTAGTTCCACTGACATATAACTGTCATTTATTTGACATGATACTGGGTTACTTTCTCTTTAGTGGCTCATGCTGAGCCTGATGTTATTCAAGGGAGACGAACGAATCATGAAAACTTACACATGCCAGGCGGAATATCTGAAGAAGGCCATTGATCTGAGTGAAAAGAAGGCAGAGCGGCTGCTTTCTCGCATGAGTGTGCATTTATATTCTGAGCTGCTACGGGATGCTTATTCGCCACATGAGATATTGGCTATCCAGTTGCAGATTGAGGAAGAGCAGCTACAGGAATGGCGTCAACGCGTGGCGCAACTCCGCCAGCAAGAGCAGGTGTGGATTTCGCAGCGTACTCCATTGACTAGTCCTGCCACTGTCAATTGAGGCATTGTGTCATGGGGCCCAACTGAGATCTTGCACCATGTTTCATTTAGATGTTACCGGGGTGTCTCTTTTTTGAGACGACATGTTTTGTATTTAAAACAATGAGATATTGAGTTGTAGTGTCATAAGTTGCGGGGGGTATGTCTCTTTTTTGAGACGAATGAAGATTGCCATGGTTGCTAATAAATTTAAATATTATATTTAAAATCAATTTGTTATGTTGGTTGGCATGAATGATGCTATATATTCCAGTGAAGTACTAGTCTATTTTAGACTATCGAGTCCAAGCCATCCCCCCCTGGCGGAAGACTCACAATCCAACGCCGGGCTTTTGCCCGGCGTTTTCATTTCTGTGTCCTTCACAATCCATCATTAGTACTTCATTTATTGCAGTCTCTATAGCTGCACTCTGCAAAAAATACCTGCATGTTTTGTTGATCATGAATTTTTTCAAGAGCTTGGTAAGTTGAGCCTAGGTTTTACATATGTAAAATTATTTAAATAATCATCATGTTAAGGATTGTTGCCTTTCTTTATCAATCACTCTGATGAAGTGGAATGGCATTTGCCCTCTTAGACATATCTTGTTTAAGGGAATGAATCGATGCCAACTCCTCAATTTTCTCAGGGCCTGTCGTGGACAAAACGCACATGGTCGTTGAGTGTCGTATTGGCCATGGTGGCCATGATGCTCTGGTTGATATTGCGCATGGTGCTGTGGCTAGATTTAGGCAAGGTCGGCCCAGGATGGGGGGACGCTTTTCATGTGCTGGCCTTGGGGGCTTGGTTTGATACTTGGACACTGACATATCTCCTAGCACCGTTATTGTTACTGAGTGGCGTGCTACCTAATCGTCTCAGAATCAGTCGTGCTGCAACAGTGTTCAGGTGGTGGCTATTAGGGGCGGTGACGGCCTTACTGATGTTTGGTGTGGTGGCTGAGTTCATTTTCTGGCAGGAATTCACCACGCGCTTTAATTTTATCGCGGTGGATTATCTGGTCTACACCCATGAAGTGCTAGGTAATATTTGGGAGTCGTATCCTGTTCCTGCCATTTTGGCGGCCATCGCCATGGTGGCAACAGGTTTGACCTGGGGCTTAGGACGCATATTGACCATCAAGGCGAGCCCACATGGCTGGCGTACCCGTATTGCTTTGGTCGCTACCGCGATTGCGTTGCCTGTGGCGGCAACACAGTTTGCCAACCTTGATCAGGCCGAGAGTCGTAACCATTACGCACAAGAGTTGGCGAGCAATGGTGTGTTTGCATTGGCTGCGGCGATGCGCCGTAATGAACTTGACTATGATCGATTTTATGCCACGTTGCCAGAGCAGCAGGCCTCGCAAGTGTTGGCGTCAGTGGGGCTGCACATGGGGTATGGCCAGGGTGAGATGCACTTGGCTAGTCTCGATGCATCTACGATACGTTCAGTGGGTGGCCTGCCAGCCAATTTCAAGCGGAGGCCGAAGAATATTGTGCTGGTGACCGTAGAGAGTTTATCGGCCGATTATCTTGCCAGTTTCGGTGGTCAAGCTGGCTTGACACCTGCTTTGGATAAATTGGCTACTGAAGGGCTGAAATTCACCCACCTTTATGCCAGTGGTACGCGCACGGTAAGGGGGCTGGAAGCGCTCTCGCTCGGTACGCCGCCTATTCCTGGGCAGGCGGTAATCCATCGCCCGAATAATGAGCACTTGGTTACCCTGGGAGAGCAACTGCAAAGCCATGATATGGCTAGTTACTTTATCTACGGCGGCTATGGTGTGTTCGACAATATGAATTATTACTTCCGGAATAATGATTATCGGGTAGTTGATCGCACCGATTTTCCTGCCAATACTATTGCAGCAGAAAACATTTGGGGCGTTGCGGATGAAAGCCTGTTTGCCAATACCTTGACCACGCTGGATGCAGCCTATGCGCAAGGCAAGCCTTTTATGGCACAGGTGATGACGACCAGCAACCATCGCCCTTATACCTTCCCTGATGGTCGTGTACAGGCGGAGCAGGGGACGCGTAGCGGTGCTGTGGCTTATACCGATTATGCGATCGGTCATTTCATTGAGCAGGCGCGTAGCAAGCCCTGGTTTAAGGATACCTTGTTTGTGATTGTGGCGGATCATTGCGCCTCGGTCGCGGGGAAAACCAGTCTGCCTGTTGCTCGTTACCATATCCCCTTGATTTTTTATGCGCCCGACTTGTTGGTCGCGGGTAGTTATGACCGTATGGCCAGCCAGATTGATATTGCGCCGACCCTGATGCAGGTACTTGGCTTGCCCCAGCAAGGGTTTTTCGGTGAGTCGATGTTTGCGGAAAATTTAAGCGAGCCACGAGCGTTCATCAGCAATTATCAGGATTTGGGTTATTACAAGCGTGACCAGTTGATCGTATTGTCGCCCAAAGGCAAGGTGACAGCATTTAGCATTAATCCAACAGATTTTGAGGCGATGCCGATTGCGGTAGATGAGGGGCTAAGGCAGGAAGCCATTGCCTATTACCAGAGTGCGTCACATGCATTCCAGCGCGGTGCCCTCAAGTATGTGCTACCTAGGCGCTTGCTGGCAGAAGGAGTCCGTCATGCGCATGGCTAACAGTATTGTGCCTTTACGGCCTATTTTGGCGACACTATTCCTAGCAGCGCTGGCAATGTTGGCATTGGAACATTTCACTCATATTGATCTGTGGCTGGAGGATTGGTTTTTTGATGCAGCCTTGCATGACTTCCCTTGGCGCAACAGCTGGTTTGCCACGGATTTTGCCCATGGCAGCCTGAAAAGTTTCATTATCAACAGTGGGACCATCTTGCTGGTGGTAATGCTGATCGACAAAATCTGGCGCATTCGCCGTATGCCGGATTTCTGGCGCTATCGCCTGCAGATTGTCGCTTGGGCTTCTATCCTAGTGCCAGCCGTGATTCGTGGCATCAAGCGTACATCGGCCCTGAATTGCCCGTGGGATATAGACCGTTATGGCGGTCATGTGCCATACCTCAAGATGTTTGATCATGTGCCTGCAGGGTGGGTACCTGGCCATTGCTTCCCAGCCGGGCATGCCAGCACTGGGTTGTGGTTGGCATCACTTTGTGTGTTTTGGCTGCCTCATCACCCACGCCGGGCGTTGGGCGTGTTTTTTGCTGGGTTGTCGGTGGGTCTTGCCATGGGCTGGATTCAGCAAATGCGGGGTGCACATTTCCTGAGCCATACTTTATGGTCGGGCTGGTTAGCCAGTGTAACGCTGCTACTGCTGGTCTTGGCTTATCAGCGTCAGTTGCGATTGCACGCACAAATGCCAGCTGCCACCTGGCTAACACGCTTGAGAAGCTTGACCAGCGTTAATAGGCGCCACTCTTGATGAGAGACTTATTGGTTGCGTAAAGGCTTCAGCAGATCAGCAAGGCCATTGTGGTCGAGCTCTTGCATCAAGGCTAGCAACTTGCCCAATTCACCGGGAGGAAAGCCCTTTCGTGCAAACCAATTGAGGTAGTTGCCGGGTAGGTCGGCAATCAAGCGGCCTTTGTATTTGCCGAATGGCATGGTGCGGGTGACCAGTAGCTCAAGGTCGTGCTGATTCATGCCTTAATCCTTTATCAGGCTGGCGAGTATTGCAAAGGCCTCGGCGATGCTGGCTGCGCCTAGTTTGGATGTGCAGCAAACACCCTCTAGCAGGGCATGCTGACGAATGAGCGTCAGTATTTCACTTAACGTAGCTTGACCATGGACGGCCAAATGCTTATCCGGACCTGGTATGAGTATCTGCCCTGTGGCATCTATCAACCTTGTTGATGTGGTAGGTACAGGCCAAGTGGCGAAAGCTTCGGCGTCATTCAGCAAGGCTAATTCAGCATCACCAAGATGCTGGATCAATGCTGGCCAATGGATAGTTGAGGTTGTCATGTATATGGGGTGGTTGGTCTTTGCGCAATAGGGCGTTACCATAACGCCTTTTCCCTGGCGTTGTCAGGATCATTTTAACGCCTCTGGCCCAAGCAGGAAGAGGCAAGACCGAAAGCAGCTAGCATGAGCAAGATTGTCATTGAAAACAAGCCATCCTCCACCCGCCTGGAAAGTTTAGGGGTCAGCAAGTGGCCTACCTGGTCCAAGGAAGTGTCGACATTTCCCTGGGTGTTTCCTGAGCAGGAAATTGCTTATATCCTCGAAGGTGAAGTCGTGATCACGCCGAATGATGGCAGCGCTTCCGTCACTTTCCGCAAGGGCGATCTGGTGACTTTCCCCGCTGGATTGCGCTGCACCTGGGAAGTCAAGCAGCCACTGCACAAGCATTATCAACTGGATGGCAGCTTGGTTGGTCGCATCTATCGTCGCATCAAGCTTTTTTTCACCAAGTAAGCCAGTAGAAACAGTATCAATTCCTTTACGATCCAGCCTAGTGATAGTGTCACTGACTGGATCGCTTCACAAATTGCGCTAGCGCCTGATATGCAAGGTGTATCGCTTCGGATCAAAACCCCAGCCTAGCCACATGGTGATGACGAAGATGAGCGCTAAGCCAAGCCAGACCATGCTGAAATCATGCAATGCATCGCGCAGCATGCCTGCCAGTATTGGTGACGCTCCCGCAATCAAATAGCCTACCCCTTGCACGTTCGCGGTCAATATCCCGGCAGATTGCGCGTCTTCCAGGTGATCCATGCAGGCGATCAAGCTCAAGGGAAATAATGCTCCTACACCACATCCTGCCAGAATCACCCCTGCCCACGCCATCTGTGCTCCGGCATTCAGGCAGAGCATGCCTGCAATCGCCAGTAGCAGTGCCAGTATGATCCAGGGACGTCTGTCTGGAGACCTGGCGGCAAGTTGCGATAGCAGTAGGCCTGAGATGACTTCAGTGGCGCTGAGTAGTGATAACGCCAACCCTGCTGTCGTGGCATCATAGCCAAGATCAATGAAGTGCGGCGGTAGCCAGGCTAGCATGCAAGTGAAGCCTGACGTTCCCAAGCCAAAAAAGCCAGCCAGTCGCCAGAAACGCCCAGGTTTCAATGTGACCTTGGCATTTGCGGCGGCAGTATGTGGCATGGCAGGTACCAACCATAGCAACAGCAATAGGGGAGGGAGTGCCAACAAGCCCCAGCCTCCCAATGCCCAGGCGATATTACTCACATGCAGTATCTGCGGGGCGAGTGCGGCTGATATGGCTGCCCCGGCCATGATGGCCGAGACATACATTCCCATCAAGGATGCTGTTTGTGCTGGCCATTGGCGTTTGATGACGATAGGCAGAAATGCTTGTACCAAGGCAATGCCTAGGCCTGCAATGATGGAGGATAAAATCATGCTGGCTGGGCTTTGATTGAGCAGGCGACTCAAGGTGCTGATGCCCAGTATGATCAAGGCCAGGGCGAGCAAACGTCGCAAGTCAGCTCGGCTTAGTAGCCATTGGCTGCTAAGTGCTCCCAGCCCCATCATGACGATGGGTAGGCCATTGAGCAGGGAAATCCAGCTATAACTTAGGTGCCAGCTTTGCAGCAGGTATTCAGTCAGTGGGCCGATAGAGGCCATCACTGGGCGTAAGTTGAGCCCTAATAATACTAGCAAGAGGATGACGAGGAGCTTGTGCATTATTGTTCCCCTTCGAGGCTGAGCAATAGCTGGCGCAAGCCATGATTGATCGCGGTTTTATCCGCTTGTTCAAGCGGGTTGAATGTACTGGCCAGCTTGGCCAGGTAAAGCTCTAGCAACGGTTCAAATAGCATGCGCCCCTCGGGAGTCAGCTTGACTTCCATACTGCGTTTGTCAGCCGGATTTGGCCGGCGTTGAACCAGGCCTTTGTTTTCGAGGCAGTCCAGGCGGTTGGTCATGGCACCTGAGGTGATAAGTAGGCGCTGATATAGCTCGGTGGGAGAAAGCGTGCCGCCATTGCGGCTTAACGTGGCAAGCACATCAAACTCTCCTTGGTTCAGGCCTGCATTCTGAATAACTGGCATGATGTGTTTGACGAGAAGCGTGACGCTGCGAAGCAAGCGTGTGGCCAGTTCCATGTCAGCATAGTTCCTGCTGGGTGCAATATGCTTCCAATCGTTAATCAGGTCGTCAATATGGTCTTGGGGTTGGTTGGATGTGGGCATAATATCTTAATGTGAAGATAAATTATCTTGATGTTAAGATAAATGCATCAGCCAAGCAAGCTGTCTATTTCTATCAGTATTGTCCTACATCAGCTTCAGTCCTTGCTGACTGCGAATAGCATCAGATTTGTGGATGATGTCGCTACCTACAAATAACCGCAAAAATGGAAAGCGACATGGAGTTGTTCAAGGTGTGTGTGGCATTTGATGATGCTGATGACATCTATCTTAGCGATGCATTCGAGCATCAGGATGATATTTGCCTGGCATTGCGCTGGATTGATGAACCTGCTCATGACAGCAAGCGTCCGGAGCGCGTGTTAAGAGTCCCCAAAGCGCAACTGCAGTCAACCGATGACTCTCTGTATTACGAATACTTACTGCCACGTCCATTGCCAGGGCAGTTACGTACGGCGCGACATAGTGCTGAAATCCCGCATGGTTATGCATTGGAGCTCAGCCCTAATTACACATTTACCCTGCAATAGGCGAAGAGTTGCTGGTAATGGATAAGGGGAATGAGCAACGTACGCATAGCCCGCCATCCTCGCAGTTACTTAGCACGATATTGCCCTGATGATGCTCAATGGCTCGTTTCGCAATGGCCAGCCCTAGTCCATAGCCGATATGGCCTGGCTTATCCGTGCCTTGTACGCGGTAAAAGGGTTGAAACACGGATTGCGTCTCTGTATCCGGCAGGCCAGGCCCATGATCCCGTACTTCTACTGTCAGTGCTTGATGATCCTGGCGGATGGAAACTTCTATCGATTCGCCAGCCTGATTGTATTTGAGCGCGTTGCGAATGATGTTCTCGAAAGCGCGGCGTAGCAATTCATAATGACCATGCAGGATGACTTCATGCGATGCTTTGAACTGGATATTGCTACCCATCGCTTGCGCCTCAAAATTAGCATCCTGCACAATGGTGGCTAATAAGTCATTGAGGCTCAGTTTTTCACTACTTTCGCTACTGATACCAGATTCCAGGCGCGACAGCGTCAGCATCTGGCCTAATAGCTCGTCCAGTCTCTCGGTTTCACGCTCAATGCGACTCAAGGCAGATGCCAGTTTTTCTGGCTGTTGTTGTGCTAAGCCCACTGCCAGCCGCATGCGGGCAACTGGCGAACGTAGCTCATGCGATACATCGTGTAATAGCAGACGTTGTGCGTCCAGCAGGGTTTGCAGTCGCGTCGCCATATAGTCGAAGTCTGCTCCCAACTCGATCAGCTCATCGTTCCGATTCCCCAGTTCCGGGCTGACTCGTACGCTTAAGTCACCCTCGGCAAGCCTGCGACTGGCCTTGCGTAGCAACTTGATCGGTCGACTGAGGTAAAGAGCGAAACCTGCACTAAATAGCAGGCTGGCAAGTAGGGCGATGAATATTTGCAGTTGTAAGTTGTAGCGAGGTGGCCCCGCTGATTCAGCGCTGGTGGCTGGAATAAACAAGATGTATTCATGATGGTTGCTGGCTTTGACGCGACGCACACTGGGAATGGGGGGAGTCTGATCCAGCGCAAGGATGGCTTGTTGCAATGCTTCGGGTGGCACGCTACGCCCAAGGATGTCCTGATGCTCCTGGTTGATGACTAGGACCGTGGGGGAGCGATGCCCCGGCCAGCTCTCAAACAAGGCTTTGGCACCAGCCTCACCACCATATTGCAGGGCATTGGCGGCAATACCGACGACGAAATCTGCCCTGCGGTCTCGCAAGAAACCTTCTTCACCTGATAGCGTTTTTTCATTGAGGTAGATGACGCCGCCTACGCCTGCCAGCGTGACCAGCAGTGTCAGTGAAAAACCAAGGAATATTTTCCAGAATAACTTGCCCATACAGATGCCTCGCTAGTGTTAGCTCGCGATGAATTGATAGCCCACGCCACGTACGGTCTGGATTGGGGAGCGACCATCTTCCAGTAGGCCTAGCTTTTGGCGCAAATTGCTCACATGTACATCTACGCTGCGGTCATAACGCGTTTCTGCTCGCCCTAATGCCTGGGTGAATAAGTCGGCTTTGCTGACAACGCGTCCGGCATTTCGTGCTAGCACTTCCAGTAGTGCATATTCGCTGGTGGTGATGTCTAGCGGTTCGCCTTTCCATTCAATGATGCGTTCCGAGGGGTAGATGGCGATCTTGCCGACGCGTGTGATGTTCGGCGTGTTTTGGCTGTGCAGGGCCTCATCCCTGACGACGACGCGACGCTGTATCGCACGTAGCCTGGCGACCAATTCACGTGGGTTGAATGGTTTTGAGAGGTAGTCATCCGCGCCCAATTCCAAGCCAACAATACGGTCTATCTCATCCCCTTTGGCTGTCAGCATAATCACCGGGATCTGGCTGCTGGTACGGATGAGGCGCAAGGTGTCAAAGCCATTGAAGCGCGGCATCATGACGTCTAGCACCACAAGATCATATTCGCCAGAAAGGGCCAGGCGGGCACCTTCTTCCCCATCATGGGCAATGGTCAAGGTGAAGTCCTCCGCACCCAAATATTCTTCCATCATCTGGCAGAGTTCGACGTCATCATCGATGAGCAAGATACGTAGCACTGTTTTCACCTTTCACTTCTTTCATATTGCACATGGCATTCTGCCGTAGGCATGGCTTGGAGAATCAGCATCTTACAAAGTTTTACGCACAATTACACCGATTTGACCTAAGGCAACAAACATTTAGCCAGGTGCTGGATCATAGTATGCAGACAAGTTTATTTGTTATGTGACGATTATTTTTAACAAGCAAAAGGAGTATTGATCATGATCAAGCTACGCAAGTTGCTGGTTCCATCTTTTATCTTGGCCTCTTCGGTGTTGGCGATGGGTATGGTAGCCGTGCATGCCGAGTCGGGATCGGGCGACAGCAAGTGTGATAAGGGCAAGCAGCATGGAGCATTTGGCCAGCATCATGGCTTTTCCGAAGGACGCTTGCTGGAACATAAACTCAGCAAGCTGAATCTTACTGACCAACAGCAAGCTGAGGTCAGTAAGATTGTCGACCAGCAGAAGCCATTGCTGGCAGAAAAGCGCCAGGCCTTGCATGCATCCTTTAAAGCCCTCACTTCGGCTTCGACCAGTGAACAATATGATCAACAGAAAATACAAGCTTTAGCTGGAGAGCAGGCCAAGCTGCAGGCAGATTTGCTGGTGTTACGTAGTAATACCTTGCATGAGGTCTATCAAGTGCTGACGCCCGAGCAGAAGCAGAAATGGAGTGAGTTCCAATCCAAGGTACGCCCCAAGCATGATGAGAAAGCTTGAGGTTTGAGTGCAGTATCTCTGACGCATTTTTGATCACATAAAATTAGAATGCCCGGTGTTGCCGGGCATTCTAATTTCAGTGTCATGCACCTTAATGCATGTGCTCCTTGATGGCGCTTAGCACCAGGGGGCTGAGTCCGGTGTCGGGATGCTCGCCGATATATCGCACAATTTGCTGCCGCATCTGCGGAGCCCAGAAGCGTTGCAAATGGCTGGCAATATCTTTCTTTGCTTGCTCAGGGTCAGGGTAGGATCGAAAGAAATCACCGATCTGGTTAGCCATTTTTACCAAGTGTTCTACGTTCATGCTCATACCAGCTCCTTGTGTAACAAACGCTCTGTCACGCTATACACCACATGCTGTTCTTTGCGTGCAAACCCTACCAGGGTAAGCCCACAACCTTGGGCCATCCTGATGGCCAGCCCGGTTGGTGCAGAGATAGCGACCAACATGGGGATATCCGCGCTGGCTGCTTTTTGCACCATTTCATAGCTGGCCCGGCTGGAGGTCAATACGAAACCGTCATGCGGCAATGCTTGCTCGGCAAGTGCGCCTATCAGTTTGTCCAGGGCATTGTGGCGTCCGACGTCTTCTCGTACCAGCAAAACCCGGCCTTCCCGGTCTGCCCAGGCCGTAGCATGAGTGGCACCAGTGCGACCCTGCAATGCTTGCTGCTCCTGCAATTCCCGTTGGGCACGGTAAATGGCTTCGGCATCAAATGTGATCTCAGTCGCTTGTATTTTCCTGGGTACGCGAATCGCCTGGTCCAGGCTTTCGGAACCACACAAGCCGCAGCCAGTACGTCCAGCCATGCTGCGCCTGCGCTCCTTGAGATGAACAAAGCGCTCTGTCGAAATTTCCATCTGCAACTCTATGCCGTTGACGCGCTCGACGATGTCAACGCCATACAAGTCCTGTGGGCTGGACAATATACCTTCGCAGAGCGAAAAACCCAGTGCAAAGTCGGCGAGATCATCCGGGGTTGCCAGCATCACGGCATGCGAGATGCCGTTGTAGATCATGGCAATCGGCACTTCCTCTGCAACTTGGTCTTGCCGCTCCTGCAGCTCACCATGCTCGTACTTGAGCACGGTGACGCAGCTATCGGTTGCTTCGGCTTCAATCAAAAACTCTGGTACTTTCATCCTTATTCCACACGGGCTGTATCCCGTTGTTGGACCAGGGCAATCTGGTCGCTGCTGAATTCCTGGTAGTTGCGCTGCCATTCTGACAGTTGCGATACACGGGTGACCTGTACCGCAGTTACCTTGAATTCAGGACAGTTGGTTGCCCAGTCTGAGTTATCGGTAGTGATGACATTGGCACCAGATTCGGGGTGGTGGAATGTGGTGTAAATCACGCCAGGTTGTACGCGCTCGGTAATCTTGGCACGTAGCACAGTATTCCCGGCCCGGCTGGTCACACCTACCCAGTCGCCATCCTTGATGCCGCGATCTTCGGCGTCCTGTGGATGAATTTCCACCACATCCTCGGGGTGCCAGGCGACATTGTCGGTGCGGCGTGTCTGGGCGCCAACATTGTAGTGCGACAGTATACGCCCGGTGGTGAGGATGAGAGGGTACTTGTTGTTGACCTTTTCAGAAGTAGGCACATATTCCGTGATCATGAAGCGCCCCTTGCCGCGGACAAACTCATCCACATGCATGATAGGGGTGCCATCAGGATGATCTTCGTTGCATGGCCACTGAATGCTGCCCATCTCCTCCAGTTTCTTGAAGCTGACACCATGGAAGGTAGGCGTGAGCCTGGCAATTTCATCCATGATCTCAGACGCATGCTGGTAAGGCATGGGATAGCCCAGCGCCTCGGAAAGCATGGCGGTAATCTGCCAATCTTCGTATCCATTTTTCGGTGTCATCACGCGGCGTACGGGCGAGATACGGCGCTCGGCATTGGTGAAGGTGCCGCTCTTTTCCAGGAAGGAGCAGCCAGGCAGGAACACGTGGGCGTACATCGCGGTTTCGTTGAGGAATAAATCCTGCACGATAACGCACTCCATGGAGGACAGGGCATGAGTGACATGCTGGGTATTGGGGTCGGATTGGGCAATATCCTCACCTTCGCAATACAGCGCCTTGAAGCTGCCATCAATCGCGAAGTCCAGCATGTTGGGGATGCGCAAGCCCGGCTCGTTATCAAGTGGTCGGCCCCAGGCTGCCTCAAACAAGGCACGGGTGGCATCATCCGAGACGTGGCGGTAGCCAGGAAACTCATGTGGGAAGGAGCCCATGTCGCAGGAACCTTGCACGTTGTTCTGACCGCGTAGTGGATTGACTCCTACCCCTTCGCGACCAATATTGCCCGTGGCCATGGCCAGGTTGGCGATGCCCATGACCATGGTCGAGCCTTGGCTGTGCTCGGTAACGCCCAGGCCATAGTAGATCGCGGCATTGCCACCAGTGGCAAACAGGCGTGCGGCAGCGCGGATATCCGCAGCAGAAACGCCAGTTGCCTCTTGCAAGGCCTCCGGCGAGTTTTCCGGTTGGGCGACGAACTCGCTCCAGTATTGGTATGAGTCCCACTCGCAACGCTCACGGATAAATGCTTCGTCGACCAGGCCTTCGGTCACAACTACATGGGCCATGGCTGTGATCAGCGCCACATTGGTACCAGGCCGTAGTTTCAGGTGGTAATCAGCCTGGACGTGGGGGCTTGATACCAGATCAATAGCGCGAGGGTCCGCAATAATGAGCTTAGCGCCTTGGCGTAATCTCCGCTTCATTTGCGAGCCGAATACCGGGTGGCCATCGGTTGGATTGGCACCAATCACCATGATGACATCGGATTTCATTATGGAGTCAAACGTCTGTGTGCCAGCGGATTCACCCAAGGTTTGTTTCAATCCATAGCCGGTCGGGGAGTGGCAGACGCGGGCGCAGGTATCGACATTGTTGTTGCCAAAGGCTGCCCGCACCAGTTTCTGTACTAGGTAAGTTTCCTCATTGGTACAACGGGACGAGGTGATCGCACCGATGGAGTTGCGCCCATGCTTGCCCTGAATGCGCTTGAGTTCGCTGGCAGCGTAGCTGATTGCCTCTTCCCAAGAGACTTCTTGCCATGGGTCGCTGATATGTTTGCGTATCATCGGCGTGGTGATGCGGTCGCGGTGGGTGGCATAGCCCCAGGCAAAACGGCCCTTGACGCAGGAGTGGCCATGATTGGCACCACCATTCTTGTCCGGCACCATGCGCACGACTTGCTCTCCCTTCATTTCGGCACGGAAAGAACAGCCGACGCCGCAATAGGCGCAAGTGGTGACCACACTATGCTCAGGCTGCCCATGCTCAACCACGGTCTTTTCTATCAGTGTCGCGGTAGGGCAGGCGGCAACGCAAGCACCGCAGGAAACGCATTCGGAATCCAGGAAGTTATCAAAATTGCCAGCAGCCACCTTGGAGTCAAAGCCGCGCCCTTGAATAGTCAGTGCAAATGTGCCTTGGGTTTCTTCACACGCACGGACGCAACGCGAGCACACAATGCACTTGGAAGCGTCAAACTGGAAGTAGGGGTTGCTGATGTCCTTGGGGGCGGCCAGGTGATTCTCACCTTCATAGCCATACCGTACTTCACGTAGGCCGACTGCTCCTGCCATGTCTTGCAGTTCGCAGTCGCCATTGGCAGAACAGGTCAGGCAATCCAGGGGATGGTCAGAGATATAGAGCTCCATGACGCCGCGACGGATGTCGGCTAGCTTGGCGGTTTGGGTGCGTACTTTGAGACCTTCATCCACCGGGGTCGTACATGAGGCAGGGTAGCCGCGCCTGCCCTCAATTTCCACCAGGCATAACCGACAGGAGCCAAAAGGCTCCAAGCTGTCGGTAGCGCAGAGTTTGGGAATGCTGACTCCTGCCTCCATGGCGGCACGCATGATCGATGTGCCTTTGGCGACGGTAATCTGCTTTCCGTCAATTTCCAGCGTGACTTGCTGCTCAGTTGTCCGGCTCGCTGGTGTGCCGTAATCCGCTTGCTTGTCCATCACTTTCTCCTCTAAAACTTCTTTGACAGGCTCCGGGTTTTTATTGGGGATGCCTGCCGCTATTCACTGCACTAACTCATGCCGCACGTTCCTTCTTGCTGATGCCAAAATCCTCGGGGAAATGGTTGAGCGCACTTAATACCGGATAAGGCGTCATGCCCCCCAACGCGCACAGCGAGCCATTCAACATGGTGTCGCTGAGATCGCGTACCAAAGCAATCTGTCTGGCATGATCGGTTCCTGCGATGATCTTATCCATGACCTCGACGCCGCGTGTGGAGCCGATGCGGCACGGCGTACATTTGCCGCAAGATTCAATAGCGCAGAACTCCAGCGCGTAGCGTGCCATGTGGGCCATGTCTACAGTGTCGTCAAAGGCGACGATGCCGCCGTGGCCGAGTACGGCCCAGAGCTTGCTGAATGCTTCGTAATCGAGAGGTGTGTCGAATTGCGACTCAGGCAGGTAAGCACCTAATGGCCCGCCCACCTGTACTGCCTTGATCGGCCTGCCTGAGGCAGAGCCACCGCCGTAATCGTAGAGTAACTCGCGTAGCGTCACTCCAAAGGCTTTCTCTACCAGCCCGCCGTGTTTGATATTGCCAGCAAGCTGGATGGGCAGGGTGCCGCGCGAGCGGCCCATGCCGTAATCGCGATAATAGGGACTGCCTTTATCAAGAATAATGGGGATGCTGGCAAGCGAGATCACGTTATTGATCACGGTTGGCTTGCCAAATAGGCCCTCAATCGCGGGCAATGGTGGCTTGAAGCGAACCAGGCCGCGCTTGCCTTCCAGGCTTTCCAGAAGCGCAGTTTCTTCACCGCACACGTAAGCGCCGGCAGCTCTGCGTACTTCTAGGTAAAAATCGTATTCGCTACCGAGAATGCCGCGTCCGAGATAGCCCGATTCATAAGCGCTCTTGATGGCAAGGTTGAGCGCGGCGATAGAGTGGGGATACTCAGAGCGTACATAAATATAACCCTGGGTTGCACCGACAGCGATCCCTGCAATGGTCATGCCTTCGATCAGTACAAATGGGTCGCCCTCCATGATCATGCGGTCAGAGAAGGTGCCGGAGTCGCCTTCGTCGGCATTACAGACAATATATTTTTGCTCGGCTTGGGCATCCAGCACCGTTTTCCACTTGATGCCGGTCGGGAATGCAGCACCGCCGCGTCCACGCAGGCCGGAATCAGTGACTTGTTGTACGATGTTTTGCGGTGCCATGGTGATTGCATTGCGCAGGCCTTGATAGCCCTCATGGGTGATGTAGTCAGGTAGCGACACCGGATCAGTAATGCCGACACGGGCAAAAGTCAGGCGCTCTTGCTGTTTCATCCATGTCAGTTCTTCTGTCAGGCCTAAGCTGAGTGGGTGATTGCCGCCATCAAGAAAGTTGGCATCAAACAATGCACTGACTTGATCTGGCGTGACTGGCCCGTAAGCCATGCGTCCTTGTGGCGTGACGACCTCAACTAATGGCTCCAGCCAGAACATGCCGCGTGAACCATTGCGTACAATGTGTAGTGGTATGTGGCGTGCCTCGGCCTCCTTGGCAATGGAGGCAGCGACTAAATTAGCGCCTAGAGAGAGTGCGCTGGAATCGCGCGGGATATACACTGTTTTCATGATGCCCTCCTGGCGTTGGCGAGCAATTGCTCGACTTGCTGAGGACTGACGCGACCATAAATTTCATCGTCAAGCATGATGGCGGGGGAGCAGGCACAGTTGCCAAGGCAGTAGACAGGTTCTAGGGTGATGCTGCCATCGCTGGTGGTCTCGTGATAATCAATGCCCAGCGTGGACTTGACGTGAGATTCCAGTGCATTGCAACCCATGGCTTGGCAAGACTCAGCACGGCACACCTGCAATACATGCTTGCCTGGAGGGTGTGTGCGGAAATGGTGATAAAAGGACACCACCCCGTGGACTTCTGCAACAGAAAGATTCAGTGCCTTGGCGATATTGCCGTAGCACTCCTCTGGGATATAGCCTAAATCGTCTTGAATCGCATGCAACAAAGGCAGCAACGCACCAGCCATGTGTTGATGTGATTCGATGTGCGATTTAATGCGTGCCATCTGGTCATGCATTACTTTCTCCTCGAATCCATATTCACTACGGACTACGTTATTGTTATTGCTTCTACGTGCTTATAGTACGAACTATATACCGAATTGTACACAGTAGGGCAGCAAAAAACCTGATATGGAAAATGGCTATTTCTAGCTTTATATAACGGATTTCCCACCGTCAATAAAATATCCAAAGGCGGCTGTACCGATTGTGGCTATACCTGTATGTCTGTGCCTATAAGACAGTTGGATGTGATGATAGTTTGGGGAATAAAAAAGCCCTGTTGTGTAGAACAGGGCTTAGGAAGATATAACTGTATGGCCTAAAGGTCGAAAATCTTACCTGGGTTCATGATGCCATTGGGGTCGAATACCTTCTTGAGCTCTCGCATGTAGCCGATTTCAATTGGGTCACGGGTGTAGGCAAGGTAATCTTTCTTGGTCATGCCAACGCCGTGTTCTGCTGAAATGGACCCGTTGTATTTCTCCACGGTTTCAAAGACAAATTGGTTGACGACCTTGCACTTCTCGAAGAACTCATCCTTGCTCAGGTTCGCAGGCTTAAGGATGTTCAGGTGCAGATTGCCATCGCCAATATGACCAAACCAGCAGACTTCAAAGTCTGGGTAATTGGCGCTGACCACGGCATCAATATCTGCAATGAATGCAGGCACGTGGGTGATTAGCACCGAGATGTCGTTCTTGTAGGGTGTGAACGGCGCGATGGTTTCAGAGATGCCTTCGCGCAAATGCCATAATGCCTGGGCCTGCGCTTGCGACTGGCTCATGACGCCATCGAGGATCCAGCCTTGTTCCATGCAGTGCTCGAAGATGCTCATGGCATCATCCACCACCGCTTCAAAACGACCTTCAAATTCCAGTAGTACATAAAGTGGTGACTCTGTATCAAATGGACGTGCCGCGTGACCATGGGCCAAGACTTTTTCCAGGGCCACCTGGTTGAAAAATTCGAATGCCGTGAGGTCGATGCGCTGCTGGAAAGCATGGAGGATGGGCATGACGGCAGCAAAATCCGGTACGCTCAACACCAGGACTTTCAAGTCTTGTGGTGCGCGTGTGAGCTTGATCTCGGCTTCGGTGACGATACCCAATGTACCTTCTGAGCCAATAAAAAGTTGGTGCAATGCATAGCCCGTAGCGTTTTTGATCATGCCCTTGTTGAGGTGCAGTACATCGCCCTTGCCGGTGACCACCGTGAGGCCTAATATCCACTCACGTGTCATGCCATAGTGAATGACCTTGATACCACCGGCATTGGTGCCAATATTTCCACCCATCTGGCTGGAGCCAGCTGCGGCAAAATCCACGGGGTAATAAAGCCCTTGCTGCTCGGCGTATTGTTGCAACTGCTCGGTCACCACCCCGGCTTGTATCTTGACGAGGCGATCAGCAGGCAGGAAATCCAGCACCTTGTTCATGCGATCCAGGCTGATGACAATTTCACCATTGGTAGCCACGGCACCAGCAGAAAGCCCGGTGCGACCACCACTCGGGGTGACCGGGATATTGTATTGGTTGGCGAGCTTGACGATGGCCTGCACTTCGTCGGTGCTGCCAGGAAACACGATGACGGAAGGCTTAGGCTCGAAATGCTTGGTCCAGTCCACGCCCCAGGTTTTGAGGCTGTCTTCATCTGTTTTGACGCGTTGTTCGCCCACGATGGCGTGCAGTTGTTGCAGCAGTGCTGGTGGAAGGCTGGCTGGAGCATTCATTCAATGTGACCCTGAAAATAGCAGTGAAAAATTTATTGCAAGATTGTCAACGATCAGGCGATCTGGTGAGTTATTCTAGCAGCTTTTACAATTGATATTGATTCCCGATCTCAGTTTTATCTTTGCTGGTTTGCTCATGAGGCAGTTCAGGCTGTATCCCTTGCTTCATCAGGGTTTAATAAGTCTGCTGCTATGCTAGGATGACTGATTTTTGGCCTTTTCTCGGAGCTGTAATGACCCAACAATTATCCCTGCCAAAAGACAAGATCCGCTTTCTGTTGCTTGAAGGTGTGCACCAGAATGCGGTTGAAGTGTTGAATGCCGCAGGCTATCACAACATTGATTATCGCAAGACTGCACTGGATGAAGATGTCCTGATCGAGGCGATCAAGGATGTGCACTTTATCGGCATCCGCTCCCGCACCCAGATCACCACCAAGGTGCTGGATGCTGCCAATAAGCTGACCGCCATCGGCTGCTTCTGCATCGGTACCAACCAGGTTGATCTGGATGGTGCGCTGGAGCGAGGCATCCCGGTATTCAATGCACCTTATTCCAATACCCGCTCTGTGGCTGAGTTGGTGCTGGCCCAGACTATACTGCTGTTGCGCGGCATTCCCGAGAAGAATGCCTTGGTGCACAAGGGCGGCTGGACAAAATCGGCAGAGGGTTCATTTGAAGCACGTGGCAAGACCCTGGGCATTGTGGGTTACGGTTCTATCGGTTCGCAATTGTCCGTATTGGCGGAAAGCCTGGGCATGAAGGTGATCTACTTCGACGTGATTGCCAAGCTGCCATTGGGCAATGCGCGCCAGGTTGGTTCCATGGAAGAGTTGCTGTCGCAGGCGGATGTGGTGTCGTTGCACGTGCCTGAGTTGCCTTCCACCATGAACATGATGCGTGCGGAACAGTTCGCCCAGATGAAAAAGGGTGGCATTTTCATCAATGCGGCGCGCGGTACCTGCGTAGATATTGACGCCTTGGCAAATGCCATTGATTCCAAGCACCTTGCTGGTGCGGCCATTGACGTGTTCCCGGTTGAGCCTAAGGCCAACGATGAGGAGTTCCTGTCGCCATTGCGCGCTTTCGAGAATGTTATCCTGACGCCCCACATTGGTGGCTCTACCCAGGAGGCACAAGCCAATATCGGCATTGAGGTTGGCGAGAAATTTGTGCGTTATTCTGATGCTGGCTCTACTGTCACTGCGGTGAATTTCCCTGAGGTTGCCATTCCGCAACAGCCTGGTACACATCGCTTATTGCATATCCATCGCAATGTCCCGGGCGTATTGTCTGCGGTAAACAGCTTGTTTGCGCGTAATAACATCAATATTGCCGCGCAAAGCATGATGACCAAGGGCGATATCGGCTACATGATCATGGATGTAGAAGCCTCAGCCTCCAACGCTGCCATTGAGGCCTTGCAGACCGTGGAAGGTACTTTGCGTACACGCGTGCTGTACTAGGCTTTAAGCACTACTTCGCTTTAAGAACAGTTTCCAACACTGCTTTATTTGATCCCCCTTCATTCTGGTTGCCAGAGTGAAGGGGGCAATTAAACCGTGTTAAACACTACACCTGTCGCTTATTTCTTCCTCGGATCATCCTTGGGGTTGGAATAGCTAATATCCCAAGGCCCTGTGGCAATCAGTTCCACGATGGTTTCCTCTTTTTCGGTCCATACGTAATGTGCATGACCGGCGGGCAACACAAAGCTTTCTCCTACCTTCAGCGTTTCACCCTTGTTCTTATCCAGGACTTCGCCCATACCATTGCCAAGTTTGCCCTTGAGCACGGTGATGACTTCGGTGTAGGGGTGGGTATGTGCCGGGATAGGGTAATTGGGTGGGAATTTCAGCCAGGCGATAAATACCCCTGGCTTGGATGGATCGCCGAGAATGAGGGCACTCTTGGCACCTTTGGGCAGAAGGGGTTCGTCTTTCCAGGTGATGTTGGCCGTTTTGTAAGACTGCATCTTGTCTGCCGTCATACGCTCGATCTGATCACCTGCTTGTGCGCTCAAGGTTGTCAATGCAAGACACAGGGTGATGAATATGGATTTCATTGCTACTCTCCTCTATTTGATGAATGCACGCTTTACAGGTGCTAAACAGTTTTTACAAGAACGAATGAAGCTGGACATAATGCAATGAGTCTTGGCCCCTCCTTTTGTTATTGAGCGGACTTGATCAGCGTTTGCACCAGGCTGTGCGCGTGCTGAATGGATGGATTGCCTTGTTGCTGGCGTCCCGTGATTGAGGCGCCTTCTATAACCAAGGCCAGCTGCAGGGCTAGTACTTCTGCTTGCTTGATTCCAGCACGTGTTGCCAAGCTGGCAATCTGCTCGCGTAATTGCCTGGAGAATTCTTTTGCAGTTTGGTTGACCGGATTATCGTGCTGTGGAAATTCAACCTCGGCATTCAATGAGGCAAACCCCTTGAAATCCTGATCGGCAATGACATCCAGCAGTTGCTGCACCAAAGACTCTAGCTCAGCCAGTGCATTTTCCTGTTGCGATGATGCGGCAAGTTTCTTCCAGAGCTTGGCATCCTGTTCGCGCAGATACTCGATGATCAGCAACTCCTTGGATTTGAAATATTTGTAGAGCGTGACCTTGGCGACCTGTGCCTGGGCGGCAATATTGTCTACGCTGGTGGAGTTGAAACCCTGGCGCGAGAAAAGATCGCCCGCGGCTTCGAGAATGTAATCGCGCATTCTAGATGACATATAAATCCTTATATCCTTGAGATAAATCGTTGCTTGATCTGGGCCTTGGGGTAGCACTCCCAGGCACGTTGTTGTTCATACCAGGCGAGGAAGTTGGCTAGCTTTTGGTTATCGATATTAGGGTTGTCGGATAACCTGGAATGCGCTACCTCTAGATAGACCGGTATCTGTTCCTTGGGCATGCTAAAGAAATTGGGGGTAGGGCAGGTGCCAGCTTCCATGCTTTTGCGCAGCGCAAACGCCTTGAGCAGCAAGTCCGGCGCTATGCTTGTGGTGACGAGTTCGTCGCCAGCATCCTGCTGGGCGTGGAGGGTAGTAGGCTGCGGCTGATTGTTAGGCCAAAAATGTACCGCCAATATTACGGTGGCCAGGCCTGCTGCGGCATAACCGCTAGTGCGTATGGCTTGATTCAGTCTTGCCATCATGGGAGGTTTCGCCTGTGTGATGACTGCGCTGGCAGCGCTTTGCGCGGCTTGTAGCGCCCCCATTCCGGGATTGCGTAACTCCTCTGCGATAGCACCTTGCAGCAGGATCATCATCTGGTTCACGACCACTGAAGGATGTTGTAACTTGGCCATGGTGGCTAATGTGAGCAGGTGGGCAGCGAGTGCTGGGCAGGCATGCAATAGGTCCGGATTGTTGGTGTGCGCTTGATAGGCAGTTGTGCGCACACCAGGAGCCTGTAGCCAGGTTTCCAGCAAGCTGTACAAGGCGAGCATCTTGGCACTAGGTTGAGGGGCAGCTTGCTCTATCATGCGAATCAGCCAGGCACTATTGAGAAATTCGATCATGTGGCGTTTCCAGTGTGAATTGCAATGTTCAGGGTGTTATATCTATGCAGTTTATTTTGCTGTCTGCAATGCGTATCTTTGGCTGCAATTTGCGTGCTACTTTTTAACATCAAGCGCATCTAAGCGCTGTTTCACCACTTGGGCTAGCTTCTCAGCTGTGCGTATGGTGGTGCGCTCATCTGTCCATGAACTTTCCAGTTGTGCGGAATTGGACACCACTACAGTCTTGGTGTTGACATCGACGATGATCAGCCGGGGGTAGACAAACAAATAGGTAGGCTTGAGTGCTACACCTATTACTAGGTAGTCAGCCCCCATGTCTTTATTAAGCTCGATAGCGGTGTCCACATTGTCGTAAAGATAAGTGGGGGAATGTTTCTCGATTTCTGCTTGTACCTTCGTGTCTACAGGCAACACATTTATTCCCTGATTCTTCAGGCTTTCCTTGAACGTGGTTGACAGCAAGGCGATGCGCTTGAGCTCTTCAGGCGCATTGGGCAGGTCGGTCATGTCATCCAGTTCAAAGGCCAGGACGATGACTTTGGGGCCTGCGTTGGCGGCTGAGGAAATGAAAACACTTAGGAGTAAGAGTGCTTTCAGTAATTTCAACAGTGAGTGCATTGATTCTCCATGATGAAACAAGCGAGCGCAGCGAAATAGTACAAATGACAATACTATACTGTTTAGTATGAATATGTACTAAATAGTACACTTTTGAAAAATGTTTGCAAGGAAGTATTAAGAATTCAATACGGATAGTGGGTAGGAAGAATTTAAAAAGTTAGATGGAAAATGTGTTGTCTGAATCTGACATTGTGTGCTGCATGGTTTGCACTAGGCGTAGAAGTGCTAGTTTTTACTGCATTTCTAGGTAGGCGACACGTGAGGGGAGCAAGCGATTAATCAAGCAAAGCTATCCATGCGTCTTGGCTGAAACGTCTGCAGATGAAGCCGAGAGCCCTAATGCTGCGACAGGGCTATCACTGTGGTGGGGAGAGGTCTATGCTGGCAGGGTAATGCGGCAGGCACCTAGTTCGGCCCATACGGGCATGAGCTTAAATTGTGTTGGTGTGACTGGGTGCCTGGTCATGTAAATCCAGGGCAAACAGCAACATTCACGGAGGTCGAGCCGTCTGTCTACCCTGGGCAGGATAGGCTACATCCCTATGTAGGTTGGGCCACCGCCACCTTCGGGCGTGCGCCAATTGATGTTCTGCAACGGGTCCTTGATATCGCAGGTTTTGCAATGAATGCAATTGGCGGCATTGATTTGAAGGCGTGGGTTGCCTTCGGTAGTGACGATTTCATAGACGCCCGCCGGGCAATAGCGTTGTTCAGGTGCATCGTATTGCGGCAGGTTGATATCAATTGGAATGCTTTGATCACGCAGCACCAGGTGGCAGGGTTGGTCTTCCTCATGCATGACATTGGTGAGGTAGACCGACGATAGCTTGTCGAAGCTTACTACGCCATCAGGTTTTGGGTAGGCGATCTTGGGGCTGGAAGCGGCAGGCTTCAGGCTTTCATGGTCTGCTTTGCCATGCTTAAGCGTCCATGGCGTGGTGATGCCGAACGAAGCCAGCCACATTTCCATGCCGCCGAAGATGCTACCAAGGATGTTGCCGAAGCGTGAGAGCGCTGGCTTGACGTTGCGCACGGCTTCCAGGTCTTTCCAAATCCAGGAGGCGCGGATTTTTTCTGGGTAACTTTCCAGTGTGGCACCGATTTTTTCCTGTGCCAGAGCTTCCACGACTGCTTCTGCCGCAAGCATGCCGGACTTCATGGCATTATGCGAACCCTTGATGCGCGGTACATTCATGAAGCCAGCAGTGCAACCGATCAATAAGCCGCCGGGGAAGGCCAGGCGAGGGATGGATTGCAGGCCGCCTTCGGTGAGGGCGCGGGCGCCATAGCTAATGCGCTTGCCGCCTTCCAGCAGCGGGCGGATGGCAGGGTGCGTCTTGAAACGCTGGAACTCGTCAAACGGGCTCAGGTGCGGGTTGCTGTAGTTAAGGTGCACCACGAAGCCGATAGCAACGGTGTTTTCCTTGAGGTGATAGATAAACGAGCCGCCACCCGTGCTGTTATCCAGCGGCCAGCCCTGTGAATGAGTGACCAGGCCAGGTTGTGATTTCTCTGGTGCAATCTGCCAGATTTCCTTGAACCCTATGCCGAATTTCTGTGGCTCGGACAGGGCGCGTAGCTGGAAGTGCTCGGTGAGGTCTTTGGTTAACGAACCGCGCGCACCCTCGGCAAACAGCGTGTAATGCGCACGTAATTCCATGCCCAGCGCAAAGCCTGGCTTTTCGTTGCCTTGCTTGTCGCGACCCATATCGCCAGTGATCACGCCTTGTACTACACCAGCTTCGTCATAGATGACTTCTGCGGCGCTGAAGCCTGGGTAAATTTCCACACCCAGTGCTTCGGCTTGCTCACCCAGCCAGCGGCATACATCACCCAGGCTCACAATGTAATTGCCATGGTTATTCATGAGTGGCGGAATCAGCTTGGTGGGAATCTGCCAGCTTTTTTCCTGGCCCAAGACCAAGAAGTGATCATCCGTGACTGGTGTGTGCAGGGGAGCCCCTTTTTCTTTCCAATCGGGGATTAGTTCGTTGAGGGCAATCGGGTCGATCACGGCACCGGACAGGATGTGAGCGCCTACCTCGGCGCCTTTTTCCAGCACGCAGACGCTGATTTCACGTGCTTGCTCCAGTGCCAGTTGCTTGATGCGGATCGCGGCAGAAAGCCCGGAAGGACCTGCGCCGACGATCAGTACGTCATAATTCATTACATCGCGTTGCATGCTAAAACTTTCATGGAATATACGGTATGTTGATTTCGTCACTGCGCCGCACATCGCGGGTCAGCAGTTGACAATGATTTAAGAATGCGCGTACTGCAGCCGTCTGGTATTTTTTCTTATGCCAGACAAACATGAACTGGCGTTTCAAGTCCAGTTCGGGGGTTGCCAATGCCACCAGATTGCCCCGGGCAATATCATCCTTGAGGGCGAGGCGGGAAATGCAGGCCAGGCCAATGCCGGATTCGACAGCACGTTTGATGGCTTCGGTATGCTCCAGCACCATGCGTACGTCCAAGCGGCTTTGATGGTGGCGCAAGGCATGATCAAAGGTTTCCCGCGTGCCTGAGCCTTGTTCGCGCAATACCCAGCTTGAGGTGAGCAGTTCATCCAGGCTGGCGCTACCTTGTTTGGCAAGTGCATGCTGTGGGGAGCAGAATACGGTTAACTCATCTTCTATCCATGGCTCTACTTGCAAGTCTGGGTGATGGCAATTGCCCTCTATCAGGCCAAGGTCAAGATCATACTGGGCAACCTGTTGCATTACCGAGTTTGTGTTCTGCACGTGCAATTGTACTTGGCAATCCTGATGCTGCTTCATGAATGAGCCGATCAGCAGGGTTGCGAGGTAGTTGCCTATGGTTAGCGTAGCCCCCACTTTTAGCAAGCCAAAGGTGGATTTTCCCTGTAAAATACTCTCTATTTCAGTGGCTCGGGAAAGCACCTCGGCTGCCATTGGCAGCAGGCTGCGGCCTAGCTCATTGAGTTTCAGCACTTTACCCATGCGGTCAAACAGTTTGCAGTCAAACTGTCGTTCCAGTTCGGCAAGTGCAGTGCTGGCAGCCGATTGCGACAAAGACAAATCCTCGGCCGCTCGTGACACATTCTCCAGGCGTGCAATGGCAACAAACACTTCTAGTTGTCGTAGGGTATGCTTCACCTGAGAATGATTCTCATATCGATATAATAGATATGTGATATACTGATAATTGATTTAACAGATATTTTACCGCTGATTAAAATACGCGGCAAATGATGGAGTGGGATCACAATATGAAAGTGTTAGTTGCGGTAAAGCATGTGGTGGATTACAACATCAAGCCACGCGTCAAGGCTGATGGTTCTGATGTGGATATCGCCGGGGTGAAGTTGAGTATCAACCCGTTCGATGAAATCGCCGTGGAAGAAGCGGTACGCCTGAAAGAGCGTGGCATCGCGACTGAGGTGGTGGCTGTCACAATTGGCAAGACCAATAGTCAAGATAGCTTGCGCCATGCGCTGGCGATGGGTGCCGACAAGGCTGTATTGATTGAGACTGATGTCGAAATGCAGCCATTGGCAGTGGCCAAGCTGTTGAAATCAGTCATCGAGCGTGAGCAACCTGGTTTGATCATTCTGGGTAAGCAGGCTATCGATGATGATCTGGGCCAGACCGGCCAGATGCTGGCGGCCTTGATCAACGCTGGCCAGGGAACATTTGCCTCTGTTATTGATGTGAAGGGTGATGAGATCGAGGTGACGCGTGAAGTCGATGGTGGTACCGATGTCGTGGCACTCAAGCTACCAGCCGTGGTGACGACTGACTTACGCCTTAATGAACCGCGCTTCATCAAGCTGCCAGCGTTGATGATGGCAAAGAAAAAACCAATTGAGACTATCAAGGCAGCAGAGCTTGGCATTGATATCAATCCGCGCCTCAAGCAGCACAAGGTGGCTGATCCTGAGGCGCGCAAGCCTGGTATCAAGGTTGCCAATGTTGCTGAACTCGTCGAAAAACTACGTCTTGCGGAAGTCCTGTAATGAGTATCCTGATTCTCGCCGAACACGACGGCAAACACATCAAGCAATCCACTCGCCAGGCAGTGACCGCTGCTGGCGCATGGCAATTGCCTATCCATCTTTTGGTTATTGGTGCCAATACGGCTGAAATCGCCGCGCAAGCGGCTGGTATTGCTGGTGTTGCCAAGGTATTGCAAGCCGATGCTGACCACTTTGCACATCCATTGGCTGAGGATGTCTCTGCCTTGTTGGTGCAGCTGGGTAAAGATTACAAAGCCATTCTTTCCGCTCACACGGCATTCAGCAAGAGCGTACTGCCACGTGTGGCAGCATTGCTTGATGTTGGTATGGTGTCTGATGCCATCAGTATTACGGCTCCTGCTACTTATGTGCGTCCGATCTATGCCGGCAATGTGCTGGCGACGGTGGAAAGTAGCGATGCAATCCAGGTGGTGACTATTCGTGCAACCTCGTTCGTGGCTGCTGCTGATGGCGGTAGTGCGGAAGTAGCGGCAACTGCCACACCTGCGGCGACTGGACTCAGTCGCTGGGTCAAGGAAGACAAAAATGTCTCTGACCGCCCTGAGTTGTCCTCAGCGCGTGTTGTTGTTTCCGGTGGGCGTAGCCTGGCGGAGCGCTTCAACGAGCTACTTGAGCCGCTGGCCCACCGTTTCGGTGGTGCATTGGGTGCGACTCGTGCCGCCGTTGATGCAGGCTTTGCCCCCAATGACATCCAGGTTGGCCAAACGGGTACTATCGTGGCGCCAGAGCTGTACTTCGCGATCGGTATTTCCGGTGCGATGCAACACTTGGCCGGGATGAAGGACAGCAAGATCATCGTGGCCATCAACCACGATCCCGATGCGCCTATCTTCCAATATGCAGATTACGGCCTGGTGGCAAACTTGTTTGATGCCGTGCCCGAGCTGACCCAGGCTCTGAATCAATAATATTCAAAATCGTAAAGAGAATAGAATCTACATGAGTGCATTCAATACCGAAAAAGTCCTGAGCGTTAAGCACTGGAACGACAGCTTGTTCAGCTTTACCACCACCCGCAATGACGCTTTGCGCTTCGAAAACGGTCAGTTTGTGATGATTGGCCTGCAAGTCGATGGCAAGCCGCTGATGCGTGCTTATAGTATCGCCAGCCCTAACTATGCTGAGCACCTCGAGTTCTTCAGCATCAAGGTGCCGAATGGCCCGCTGACTTCGCGCCTGCAACACTTACAAGTTGGGGATGATCTGCTGGTGAGCCGCAAGCCAACAGGTACCTTGTTGCTGTCTGACTTGAAGCCAGGCAAGCACCTTTACCTGCTTTCCACTGGTACAGGTTTGGCTCCTTTCATTTGCCTGATTCAAGATCCTGAAATCTACGAGCGTTTTGAAAAAGTGATTTTGGTACATGGCGTGCGTCATGTGAACGATTTGGCTTACGAAGAGTTCATCACCAAAGAGTTGCCGGAAAACGAATTCTTCGGTGAGCAGGTCAAGAACCAGTTGATCTACTACCCTACCGTGACGCGTGAAGAGTTCCGTAACCAGGGCCGTCTGACCGACCTCATGGAAAACGGCAAGCTGTTCGCCGATATTGGCTTGCCACCACTTAACCCCGAGACTGATCGCGCCATGTTGTGCGGTAGCCCGCAAATGCTGATTGATACCTGCAAGGTGCTGGACGCTGGTGGCTTGAAGATTTCCGAGCGTATTGGTGATGTGGCTGATTACGTGATCGAACGAGCATTTGCAGAGAAGTAATCTTTAGCAGCCCTGTATCAAGCATCAATAGAAAGCTGGCATAGTGATATGCCAGCTTTTTTATTATCTAATGTCGAAGAAGGTGCACATGAGTAGGGTATATGTCAGGCAGCCCCTGGTGACGGATCAGGCCGAGTTCTTGGAAAAGGTACGCAATAGTTCCGGGTTACATGCAGCGTGGGTCAGCCCACCTGCGACTACTGAGCAATTTGGCTTGTATTTGGAGAAGAGACACACGATCAATAGTGCTGCTTTTTTGATTTGTCATGCTGCTTCTGATGAAATTGTCGGTGTGGTGAATATCACCAACATTATTCTGGGGGCATTTTGTAGTGCCTACCTTGGCTATTACGCATTTGCGGGTTACGAGCGTCAGGGGCTCATGCAAGAAGGGTTGCTGAGCGTGATGACTCACGCTCGCGACAAGCTTGGTTTGCATCGTTTGGAAGCCAATATCCAGCCTGATAATGCGCCATCAATTGCTTTGGTGAAGAAATGCGGATTTTCTCTTGAGGGATATTCGCCGCAATATCTCAAGATTCATGGTCAATGGCGTGATCATGAGCGTTGGGCGGTTATTCTTTCAGCCAATTAGTGTTTGCCTCATTGTCATCGCATGCGCAAGGCATGATGCTGGCGAGTAAAAGCGCCTGCTACTAAGGTACCGGATAGCGCGGTGGTCCAGGTGGCGGCCCTGGTGGACGGCGGCGCTGCATATCCAGGTAGCGCATGTCGCCATCGCCGAAGAATTCCTTGATCAGAAAGTCCTCCAATCCGGCGCTGTCTTCCATGCGGGCGGAGAGTACGACCACACGTCCGAGTTGTCGCGATTCCCAGTTGAAGTCGCCCGAGTAGTGGCGGCGAATCAGCTCTATCATCTTACGCACGGTAGCGCGCTGGATGTCTTCGCCTGCCTTGGCCTCAATCTGGAACACTTCACGCTTGGCGGTACTGAAATCGTTGATCCAGCCACGGAACTCGAACGTGGAGGTGTAATTGCTCATGCTGAGGATACGGAACACCCCGCTTGCACCTGAGGACAGGTTCTTCTTGATGGTTTCGTCGCGCTTTTCTTCTTCTGAGAGTGAGCGGTTGCCTGACTCACGCTGCGCGCGCTGGTTTTCCATCATGGCGGCATAGTTGCTGTCAGTGGAGCTGCGGTATTCCCGCATCGCATTCATGTATGAAGCCATATCTGAATATTGCGATGGATCGGGTGCCTGCTGGCGTGGCGGCGTTGGCACAGGTGCTGGAGCCGGGGTGGGCCTTTCTACGGGTTGCGGCACCGGTTTGTCTTTGCCTGTAATCACCTTGGGCTGCTTGCTGGATGGGCGTGGCTGTTTCTGTGTCTTGCTAGGTTTTGCCACCGGTGGTGGTGCAGAGGCTGGCGGTGGTGCCATCTCCTGTTGTGGCTTTTTCTCGGGCTGAGCCAAGCTGACTACCAGCTCTTTTTGTCCGCCTTCCTTGTCGGCTTCTTCCCCTTGGTCCATGGTGGGCATAATGAAACCAAAGAACAAGATCAGGTGCAGAATTAGCGAGAAAATCAGTGCATACAGCGTACGGCGACTGATGCGAAACTCGATAAATTGCTCGTGGTCAGCAGGTGTTTCCCAAGGGAGATTGGCTGTGTCGGGCTGAGAGGGCGCCTTGCCGAAGTGGCTCGCAATCCATGCAGTGATATGGCGAAACAGGCGCGGTGCAGCCACGGTAAATGTAGTCCGGGGTTCTTGGGTTGATTAGTTGGGGTTGAGGCTTGCCAGTGAGCGGTTGACGGCAATATAAGAGCCCAGCCAACCCAGCACAATAGCGCATGCGATTACTCCCAGGCTGATTTCCCAGCCGGGTAACACTAAGATGAAGCTGCTGCCATAAAGTTCTGCTAAATCGGCCACAGAGTGGTTAAAGATTGTAAGGATGCCGTTGACGAACCCGAGTCCAAGCAGGCTGCCGCCAAGGCCATACAGCGTGCCGGCATAAAGAAAGGGGCGGCGGATGAAGCCATCGGTGGCACCGATCAGCTTGCTGACTTCAATTTCTTCGCGCTGGGTGGCAATTTGCAACCGAATGGTATTGCCAATGATGGCGATCAGGGCAAACCCAAGCAGGCCAGAAAGTATCCATACGGCTTTCTTGCCCAGCTGTAGCACAGCATAAAGGCGCTTTGCCCAATCTGCATCTGCCAGCACATGTTCTACCCCTGGCCAGCCCTCGATTTCATGTTGTAACCGGGAAATCGCGTCTGGCGAATGATCTTTGGGCTCGATAAAAAAGGCATCTGGCAGGGGATTTTTCTCCAGCTGGCTGGCGATGCTTTGCGCTTCTTGCATCTCTTTCCACGCAGCATCCCTGCTGACAAACTGCTGTTTTGCGATACCTGGATGCTGTTCCAGCTTTTTCTTGAAGTCCTGCAATGCGGCTGATGTCACATCCAGCTTCATGAAGACGCTGATCTGTGGTTCGTTCTTGACCTCACCTGCCAGTTGGTTGAGGTTGTCGATCACGACGTAGAGAATGGCTGGAAGGCTCAGCGCGATACCGATCACGCTCCATATCATGATGGTGGAGAGCTTATTGCGCATGATGCGCGACAAAACGAGCCGCCAGACCTGGGTGTGCTGGTTGATCCAGTGTTTCATGATACCGAGAGCTTTCCATGATCAAGGTGCAGGATTTTTGCCGGGATATTCTGAATGCTGTGCGCATCGTGCGTAGCGATAATCACGGTAGCGCCAACTTGCTGAAACGCGCGGAATAGCGTCATGATGTCAGTGGCATATTCCTCGTCGAGATTGCCGGTGGGCTCGTCCGCGATGAGGATCGCAGGACGGCTGACCACGGCGCGAGCAATCGCCAGCCGTTGCTGCTCTCCGCCGGACAAGGTGACCGGGATAGCTTTTTCCTTGGCAAGTAACCCTACTTTATCGAGTGCAGCACGGATGCGCTTGGCAGCTTCGTGGCCAGTGATGCCGTTGATGTAAAGCGGCAGGGCGACATTCTCGAAGCAGTTGCGATCGTAAAGCAGCTTGTGGTCCTGGAACACCAGGCCGAATTTGCGGCGCAGGTAGGGCAGCATGCGCGGACGCAGCTTGCTGATGTTCTGGTTGCCTATCAATACGGTGCCACTGGTCGGGCGCTCTATGCCCGCCATCAGTTTGAGCAGGGTGCTCTTGCCAGCGCCGGAATGGCCGGTGACGAAGACCAGCTCGCCTGGCTCAATGGCAAAAGTCACATTGCGCAAGATATCGTCGCTGCCGCGGTAACGCTTGTTGACCTGGTCGAAACGTATCATGCGCGCCTAGTTTCCTTTTGCTGGTTATTCAAACAATGCATCAATAAACTCGCTGGCCTTGAATGGGCGCAAATCGTCAATCGACTCGCCTACGCCAATATAGCGGATAGGAATCGGACGAGATTGAGCAATCGCTGCAATGACGCCACCCTTGGCAGTCCCATCCAGCTTGCTCAATACCAGCCCTGTGACACCCAAGGCATCGTCAAACGCTTTTACCTGGGTGACGGCATTTTGTCCGGTGTTGGAATCCAGCACCAACAGTACCTCGTGCGGCGCGCCAGGCAAGGCCTTATCGATTACGCGCTGCACCTTGCGGATTTCTTCCATCAGGTTGAGCTGGGTGGGCAGGCGGCCTGCGGTGTCTGCCAGCACAATGTCGATGCCCTTGGCCTTGGCGGAATTCACGGCATCAAAAATCACGGCAGCCGGGTCGCCGCTTTCCTGGGCAACGACATGCACATTGTTGCGTTCGCCCCAGGCTTGCAACTGTTCACGTGCTGCGGCACGGAAGGTATCGCCTGCCGCGATCAGTACTGACTTGCCTTGCGCCTGGAACAGGTTGGCAAGCTTGCCTATCGTGGTGGTCTTGCCAGCGCCATTAACGCCAGCCAGCATGATGACGAAAGGTTTTGCCGTCGTGCTGTCTAGTGGTTTTTCCAGAGGGGCCAGCAGTTCCAGCAAGGATTGCTTGAGTGCTTCCTTGAGCTGGGTTGTGTCGTTGAGGTTCTGGCGCTTGACACGGGTACGAATCTGCTCAAGCAGTGCCTGAGTTGCTGCGATGCCGACATCGGAGGTGAGGAGGATAGTTTCCAGCTCCTCATAGACATCCTCATCAATCTTGCCGCCACCAAACAGGCTTGCCAGTTGCAGGCCCAATTGGCTGCGGGTCTTGGCCAAGCCGCGCTTGAGTCGCTCTGTCCAGCTCAGGGTGGGTTTTTCCTGGGTGGGTACCTGAGGTGTGACTGGCGCTATTTTCTCCGGTTCAGGAGCTGGCACAGGCGGGGTTTTATCTTTTTTGAAAAAATCGAACATGGAGTGTGTTTTTAGCAATAAGCCGATATTTTAAAGCAAAACAAGGCGCTTGCACTGGCATAAGCGGGATATTCTAGGCATATCTTCAAGTATTTTACCCAGCCGTCATTGGCTTGCTACATCTCTCATGCATATATGCCTCAGCTACAAGAACTAATGCTGAAAAGGCTGGGTCAGAGCATGGTTGCATGACAGGTTGTTGTCATCTGGAACTTGATAGCGCTGGTGGTGCAGGCAATCAGGCACTGCCGCTATAATGCATGAATAATGCGGCTAAAGGAGAATCGCAAGGTGTTTATTCGAGGAGTGTGGCTGGCACTGGCATTGATGCCAATCGCCGCCCAGGCAGCAGATACGCACGAGTTCAAGCTCGATAATGGCATGCGTGTGATCGTGCAGGAGGATCACCGGGCGCCCGTCGTGGTATCGCAAGTATGGTATCGCGCAGGCAGCGTGGATGAAGTTAACGGCAAGACCGGTGTTGCGCATGTGCTGGAGCACATGATGTTCAAAGGCACCAAGGCGGTGCCGCCAGGGCAATTCTCGCGCTTGATAGCCGCGGCAGGGGGGCGTGAGAATGCCTTTACCGGTACTGATTACACCGCTTATTACCAACAGCTGGAAAAGTCGCAATTGCCTCTGGCAATCAAGTTGGAGGCCGACCGCATGGCCAACTTGCAACTGACCAAAGAGGAGTTCTCCAAGGAAATCAAGGTGGTGATGGAAGAGCGCCGCTGGCGTACCGATGACAAGCCACAGGGCATGCTCAATGAGCAATTCAGTGCCGTAGCCTATCAGGCGCACCCTTATGGCCGTCCTATTGTTGGCTGGATGAATGATCTCGAGAACATGACGGTAGAAGATGCTCGCGAGTGGTACCAGACCTGGTACACGCCCAGCAACGCCATCCTGGTGGTGGCGGGCGATGTGGATGCACAAGCGGTACTCAAGTTGGCCAAGCAGCATTTTGGCGTAATCAAGCCACATGCTCTGCCTGCACGCAAACCACAGCTTGAGCCGCAGCAGATAGGCGAGCGCCGCCTGGTCGTGAAGGTGCCGGCCGAGCTGCCTTATGTGCGCCTGGGTTTTCATGTGCCGGTGTTACGGGATGCCGACAAAGACTGGGAGCCTTATGCCCTGGAAATCCTCGCCGGTGTGCTGGATGGGAATGCCTCGGCACGCTTGAATCAAAACCTCGTACGTCAACAGCAGCTTGCTGTCGATGTAGGCGCTGGGTATGACCTGATTCAACGGGGACAAGTGGGCTTGTTCGAGCTGGAAGGTACCCCAAGCGAAGGCAAGACTGTAGTTGAGCTGGAAGCCGCGCTGATTAATGAAGTGGAGCGTATCAAGCAGGATGGTGTCACTGAGGAAGAGCTGCAGCGCGTCAAGGCGCAGGTGATTGCCGCTGATGTGTACCAGCGTGATTCCGTGTTCTACCAGGCCATGCAGATTGGCCGGCTGGAGACCACCGGCTTCTCATGGCGCACGTTGCAAACTTACCCTGCCAAGTTGCAGGCGGTAACGCCGCAGCAGGTGCAGGAGGTGGCGCGTAAATACCTGATCAGGGACAGCATGACCGTTGCCACGCTAGACCCACAACCGATAGACCCCAATGCAAAACCAAAAGGCAAGCCACATGCGCATTAATCTTTCCCTTGTCCGGCGCGCGCAGCAGGCGCTCGTCGTTGCTGCTGGGCTGGTTGCCCTGCAAGCCCATGCTGCCCTTAACATCCAGCACTGGCAAACCAGTCAGGGCAGTGAAGTGTATTTTGTCGAGAATCATGACCTGCCCATCATTGATATCAGCACCAATTTTGCCGCAGGCAGCGCACGCGATGGCGGCAAGCCAGGACTGGCGGGAATTACGCGCTATCTCATGACCTTGGGGGCTGGTGGTCTTACCGACCAGCAGATTTCCAATGGCATGGCGGATGTTGGTGCGGTGCTCGGGGGGGAGCTGGATGCAGACCGTGCAGCCCTCAAGCTGCGTACCTTGAGCAGCGTGCGCGAGCAGAATGCTGCATTAGATATCTATACCAAGATACTGCATCAACCTGATTTCCCCCAGGCCACGCTGGCACGTGAAAAGGCGCGCATCATTGCAGGCCTGAAGGAAGCCGCTACCCAGCCAGCGAGCATTGCCAATCGCGCCTTGCTGAAAGCCTTGTATGGCAATCATCCATATGCGGTGGACGAAGAGGGCGAGCCTGAATCGGTCAATGCATTGGCAGCGGCAGATTTACAGCAGTTCTATCGGCAATATTATGGTGCGAAGAATGCCGTGATTGCCTTGATGGGCGATATGACGCCGGAGCAGGCCAAGGCTATTGCCGAGCGTATTTCCGCTGGCTTGCCTGATAGCCCTGCCGCGTCCGAGCTGCCTGAAGTGAGTTATCCGCAGGCTGCGGTGGAACGCCGCATTCCACACCCAGCCAGCCAGTCACATATTTTGCTAGCTTATCCTGGCGTGAAGCGTGGTGATGCAGATTACTTTGCACTGTATGTTGGCAATTACATCCTCGGTGGTGGTGGCTTTGTTTCGCGCTTGACTGAAGAGGTGCGTGAGAAGCGGGGCCTAGTGTATAGCGTTTATAGCTACTTCATCCCCATGCAGCAATTGGGGCAGTTTCAGATCGGTTTGCAGACTAAGCGTGACCAGGCCGAGGATGCACTCAAGCTGGTGCGCGAAACCCTGGACAAATTTATTAGCCAGGGCGTGACCGAGGCCGAGCTTAAAGCCGCCAAGCAGAACATTATCGGTGGTTTCCCGCTGCGTATCGATAGCAACAGCAAAATCCTCGATTATCTTGCCGTGATTGGTTTCTACAAGTTGCCATTGAATTATCTTGATGAGTTCAACGGCAAGGTGGAAGCGGTGACGGCGGCCCAGATCAAGGATGCGTTCAGCCGCCGCATAGACCCAAACAAACTGGTTACCGTGGTGGTGGGTGGCACTGATAGTGGCAGCAAGTAATCGTGTACGCATCAGCGGCGGCGAGTGGCGTAGCCGCCTGCTGAATTTTCCCGATGTGCCTGGTTTGCGGCCCACGCCAGACCGTGTACGCCAGGCAGTGTTCAACTGGCTGGGCCAGGATATGCATGGACAGCGTTGCCTGGATCTGTTCGCTGGCACTGGCGCCATGGGCTTCGAGGCATTGTCCCGTGGTGCGAGTGCTGCCGTGCTGGTGGAGAAATCTCCCGTAGCAGCAAAGTCCCTCCAGCAAAATCAAGCCTTGCTCAAGGCAGCTCAAGCCAAGGTATTGCAGCAGGATGCTACTCAGTTTCTTGCACAGAACCGTGAGCGTTTCGATGTGATTTTTCTTGACCCGCCCTATCAGCAAGGCTGGCTGCCCAAGCTGCTGCCGCACCTGCCCCCCCACTTGGCAGAAGGCGGTGTGGTCTACGTAGAAGCGGAGTTTGCACTGGAGGATGACGAGCGCTGGCAAGTCATCAAACACGGCAAGGCGGGCAATGTTTTCTATCACCTGTTAAAATTGGCAGATAGATCAACCGATTGACAGGTACTTTGCCTGTTTCGCCTCGCAAGGATTGTTTTTTTGAGCCAGTTGAAAGTCGTTTACCCCGGAACCTTTGATCCCATTACTCGCGGGCATGAGGATATTGTACGTCGTGCTGCCGGGTTGTTTGACCACGTGATTGTCGCCGTGGCTAGAAGCACCGGTAAAAACCCGATGTTCTCGCTCGACGAGCGCGTGGAGCTGGCTTCCAAGGTGTTATCCGATTGCCCGAATGTCGAAGTACTGGGCTTCTCTGGCCTATTGATGCAGTTCGTGCGTGAACAAGGCGCACGCGCCGTGGTGCGTGGCTTGCGTGCCGTCTCTGACTTTGAGTATGAATTCCAGTTGGCGGGAATGAACCGCCAGCTATTCCCCGAGATGGAAACCATTTTCCTCACACCGGCCGAGCAATATATGTTTGTCTCTGCCAGCTTGGTGCGCGAGATTGCCCAGCTAAAGGGTGATGTCAGCAAGTTTGTTTCCCCACTGGTGCAAGAGCGCATTGCGCTTAAGCTCGCTTGAGCAAGGTTGGGAGCTCGCCATGGCCTTGATGATCACCGACGAATGCATTAATTGCGATGTTTGCGAGCCTGAGTGCCCAAATGGTGCTATCTATCAGGGCGAGGAAATCTACCAGATCGACCCTAATCTTTGCACCGAGTGCGTAGGCCACTTTAATAACCCGCAATGCCAGGACGTTTGCCCGGTGGCTTGCATCCCTCACGACCCTACCCGCGTAGAAACCCATGACCAGCTTTACCAGAAATACCAGCAAATCATGCTGGTGAAGCAGGCTTAATCTCAATCGCAAGTAACACAACTTTTTCATTCAGGTAAAGATAGTTTCTTTTTAGGCACATTTTTTGCCTAATAACAGTCATCTATCGTTCTTTGCGCAGCCTCTTGCTGGGCTGTTATCTCGCCATGAAACTGATTGCCTCCTTGCTGGCCTGGATATGTCCGGCCTTGTCAGAACCCGCACAGGGGGAAGTTTCTCGACCGCAAGCGCTCGCATTAGCCCACGATCAAACTACGCGGTATCTAGCTGCCTTGGCGGAGCGTATCGGGCATTTAATGCGGCAATTGCTCAATACTGAAAGCACCCAGTCAGCGCGTTTTGCTGAGGTAGAGAGCCGACTTGGTGCAATGACGGCGGAAGTCGGGCAAACCACGGCTCGTATGCAGCATAGCTTGGAAGAGGCCGAAGCGTTGCGTAGTAAATCGCAAGAGGATTTTTCCCTCGCCAGTAGCGAAATTTCCCAGGGCTTGCTGGAGTTAGAGCAAACACTGGCTGCCAAGTTGCTGCGGGTCAACGAAGTGGTACAGGGGCTTGAACGCATCGGGCGCGAGCTAGAGCTGATCGGTATCAATGCAGCGATTCAGGCTGCGCATGCGGGTGAATCTGGGCGTAGTTTCGGTGTGGTGGCAGAGCATGTACGTGAACTGGCGCGGCATACCGTGAGTAACTCCAAGGAGGTGTCACACATGCTGGATTTCAGCGATTTCCAGCAGCAACTGATCGGCTTCGGCTATTCCAGTCGCGACAATGTGGAGAGGGTAGACAGAGATACGGCACAGGCTTTTGGCACCGTGCAGCAAGCTTTTCGCGAGATAGGCACTTCCATGCAAACCCTGCTGGAACATGGCAACGTGATCGAAACCATGCATCAACTAGACCGCGGAAGCTATGCGGGCCAGCGCCAGAAAGTTGGCTGGGCACAGCAGCTTTCCACTGACATAGCTGGTCTGGAAGCTTGCCCAGCACAGCAATTGCACGAATCATTGGCCACGTTGCTGCGCAAGGATGGCGGCTATAAGCCGTCAGGCTACGACCGCCTTGCGGATATCCAGGCGCGAGGTGTGCTGCGTGTGGCCATAGAGCCAGCGTTCAAGGGCCTATCGTTCCGGATGCGGTCTGGTGAGCCATTGCGTGGATTGGATGTGGAATATGCCACTGCCTTTGCTCGCGCCATAGGTGTCAAGGTTGAATTTATCGAGCATCCGTGGGATCAATGCGTCGAGTTGCTGCATATTGGCCGTAGCCGTGGCGAGCCCGAGGCTGATGTTGTCTGGAGCGCGTTACCACCTAGTGCCAGCTATCATCAAGTAGCTTATTCCGAAGCCTATACTTACCTGCATTACATGCTCGCCAGGCGCAAGGGTGACCAGCGCATCAACGGTCTTGCAAGCCTTGAAGGCAAAGTGCTCGGTTGCATCAATGACCCAGCGGCATTTGCTACGCTTGAAGCAGCGGGCCTGCGCTGGAGCAAGCACGGCAAGGCCGAGCGCGGCACCGTCAGGCTGGCCAACCTCATCGGCTATACCGATCAATCCATCATTCACGATGCCTTGGCTAGCGGCAAGGTCGATGCCTTCGCTGTTGATCAACCCATCTTCGCCTGGGCCTGCAACGGACAGGATAGCCCCTGGCATGGCCGCATCGAACTATTGCAAGGTAACCTAGCGGCTAGTCCTTGGTATTACGTGGTAGCGGTAGCTGATGATCCATCCAGCTACACCTTGCTACGCGAGATCAATCAATTCATTAGTGAGTTCCGCCACACCCACGAACGGCAGGTACTTGAACAGCGCTGGCAGTTTAGCGTGGTCGAAGGCAATGCTGGCTATCAGGATGAGCCTGGGCATTTGCGCGGAGAAGCAGAGCTTTATCAGGAGTATTAGCAGGTGAAGGTGGGCGGAGAGAGATGACTAATAATGGGGACTTCCGTTAGTCTTGAGCATAAGCTCATCCACTGCACGAGGACTCAGATATTGTCGTCTGGGATAAAGGTGATGAGGTCTGTGATGCCAACATCTATACCAGCCTGGAAAAGCAAGGTAGATACTTGGCCGCGGTGGTGTGTTTGATGGTTGAAAAAATGCTGAAGGACTGCGCCTAAATTCTTGTTTGACTTCACCCCCGCCATGTTTGCATATGTCAGGGTAAAAGCTAGATGCTCAAATGTAAGTTCGGAAACCCAAAGATCAATAATGCTGTCGAGGCCTTTGCGATAGGTCTCAAGACCCAGCAAGTCAGAGGTGATTATCTGACGTAGCGAGGTGGGTCGCTCAAAAGATGATAACGCTGCAAGTGCAGGGAACTCGCCAGGATGCTGGGCAAAGCGGTGTAGCCAGATAGTATCTGCCACTGCAATGTGATTGAGTGTCCCAATAATGGAGCCGAAGAATGCACCTCTATCAGCGGCGAGTTCAACACTGTTAAGCTTTTTAGCTGCTTCAAACATCTGCTCATTCATTGATGTGTTGTAATTCGCGAATAGCTTGGCGATTTGTGGTGTCATGCTAAGCCTTGGCGGCACGTTCGTAATGTGGGCGTTTTGGGGCGGTCATAATTGAAACCAATAGCCTGCTCTTAAGTTTGTACAGCATAAAGCTTCCTGTGATTGCCCAGTTCGTATGAACATGAATAAATCCTATTGGATGAGGTTGAGCTAAGTCAATTCATCTCTATCGCTCAATCAGGACGCCGTACTAGCCTCCATCTTACAATTCCTGAAATTCATTATGGTTATAATGGTGCTTTGAATCTGTCTGGAGAAGGTACCGTGCGCATATTGCATACCATGTTACGGGTTGTTGACCTGGAAAAGTCGATCGCGTTTTATACCAATGTGCTTGGCATGAAGCTGTTGCGTCGGCATGAGTATCCTGATGGCAAGTTCACGCTGGCTTTTGTTGGTTATGGTAGCGAGAGTGATCAGGCGGTGATTGAGTTGACCCATAACTGGGAGACCAAGAGTTATGACAAGGGCAATGCTTATGGACATATCGCCGTTGAGGTCGACGATGCCTATGCAGCCTGTGAGGCCGTCAAGCAGGCGGGCGGCAAGGTAGTGCGTGAGGCTGGGCCGATGATGCATGGCACGACGGTGATTGCTTTTGTTGAAGACCCGGATGGGTACAAAGTGGAATTCATTCAGAAGGGCACTTGGACGCCTGCGTGAGCGGATGCCTAGGAGATAAGGCGGCCTTGCTCGCGGCGTATCCTCTCAATCACAGATTGTCTGCGTGATACATCCACTGCCATCTATGTCGTAAGGAGCTACTGATGTTACAAGCCTTACCCCTGGCTAATCCAGGGCATTCCCAGGATTTGTTGCAGGAGTTGATTGCTTACGCGCAAGCTTTGCCCTCGGTGCGTACCGGGGTAGTGCACCCTTGTGATGCTGTCAGCCTGGAAGCGGCGTTGGAGGCCAACGCGCTCGGCCTGATCACGCCTGTGCTGATCGCGCCGCGTGCGCGTCTTGAGGCTGTGGCTGCGCAGCATGGGCTTGCGCTGGATGGTGTAGAGATTGACGATGTACCGCATAGCCATGCAGCAGCGGCCCGAGGCGCGGAGCTTGCGGCGGCAGGCAAGGTGCAGTCCTTGATGAAGGGCAGCCTGCATACCGATGAGCTGATGTCCGCCATCTTGCCTTCCAGTGCGGGCTTGCGCACCAAGCGCCGTGTTTCGCATTGCTTCCTTATGCAGGTGCCGACTTATCCGCGTGCCTTCATTATTACCGATGCCGCCATCAATATTGCGCCTGACCTGTTGGCCAAGGCCGATATCGTGCAAAACGCCATCGATCTTGCACATGTACTTGGTGTGGCTTCTCCCAAGGTGGCATTGCTGGCAGCAGTGGAAACGGTTTCGCCAAATATGCCAGCAACATTGGATGCTGCTGTGCTATGCAAGATGGCGGACCGTGGGCAGATCACTGGCGGCGTGCTGGATGGGCCGCTGGCATTTGATAATGCAGTTTCCAGCGAGGCAGCACAGATCAAGGGCATACGCTCCGAGGTTGCTGGTGTAGCAGATATTTTGGTCGCGCCAGACCTCGAAAGTGGCAATATGCTCGCCAAACAACTGGAATATTTGGGCAATGCCCACAGCGCGGGCATTGTGCTTGGGGTCAAGGTGCCGGTGGTGCTGACTAGTCGTGCTGATCCCAAGCCCAGTCGTTTGGCCTCCTGCGCCGTGGCAGTCATACTCGCCGATCATTACCGTGAGAGCCCGCCATGAGCCAATGGGTGTTGGTGCTGAACTGCGGTTCTTCCAGCATCAAGTTTGGCTTGTTCGATATCAGCCAGGCCGTGATCCCACGTAAGCCGCGCTGGAACGGCAAGGTGGATGGCATTCTTGGCACCGGCCCGACCTATGGCGATAGCGTGACAACGCCACACGCGATAGCACTGGGTAGCGAGCATCCTTACTCAGAGGCATTGCGTCATATCATTGAGCGCACCCAGGTACAACTACAGGATGATGTTCTCGTGGCGATTGCGCACCGTGTGGTGCATGGTGGCAGCCGTTACTTCAAGCCCGTGCGTGTTAATGATGAGGTCCTGCGTGATTTACGCAGCTATATCCCCCTGGCACCACTGCACCAGCCTTTTGCGCTGGAAGCGATAGAGCGGTTGCTGGAAATCGACCCCAGCCTACCGCAGGTCGCTTGTTTCGATACCGCTTTTCACCATACCCTGCCCGAAGTCGAGCAAGTCCTGCCGTTGCCCTATGCTGCATTCGAGCGCGGCATTAGACGTTATGGATTTCATGGCTTGTCTTACGAGTATATGGCAGTGCACCTACCTGAACTGGCGGGCGATCATGCCAGGGGACGTGTCATTGTTGCCCATCTGGGGAGCGGCGCCAGTTTGTGTGGCATGCATGACTTGCAGAGCGTAGCGACCACCATGAGCTTTTCTGCGCTAGATGGCTTGATGATGGGTACGCGTAGTGGTGCGCTTGATCCCGGTGTATTGCTGCACATGATGGAGGTGGAGCACCTGACACCTGCCAGGGTGGGGGAGATGCTGTACCACGAATCAGGTTTGCTCGGCGTCTCTGGTATTGCTGCTGATCCACGCATGTTGCTGCAATGCGAGGCAACAGAGCCACGTGCGCGCTTGGCGTTGGCGTTGTATGTGCGGCGTATCGTGCGCGAGATCGGCTCCATGGTGGCAGCCCTTGGCGGGCTGGATTTGCTGGTATTCACGGCTGGCATTGGCGAACACAATGCCGAAATCCGTCTGCGCATCATCCAAGGGCTGGCGTTTCTAGGTGTTCAGATTGAGCTTGCTGCCAATCAAGCCGATGCCACGGTGATTTCCTCTGCTGCCAGCGCTATCCCCGTGCTGGTGGCCTTGACCAACGAAGAGTGGATGGCAGCCAGCCACGCGCAGCGCTTGTTAAAGCCCGGCTTGAGCGAAGTGTAAGCCTTTGTAAGCGTTGACAGCACTAAGCCGGTGGCTGTGTAGGGTTGTGTAAATTCAATTGCGGCGATTCCTAGGGGACAATACTATTGTTCTCAACTACCCCTACTATTGGCTGGCTATGCATGTTTGACAGGCATGGCAGCTAGTTTAACCATCCAATGCAGATGCATCATATCTTATGTCTAGACCACTATTAAAAACCCTGCGTCCCTGGCTCATCTTGCTGCTTATACTGGCTGCTGTTGGGTATGCGCTGTGGAAGTATGTGCCTTTGAACTCCTCTACTAACCAGGGTCCTCCAGGAATGGGACAGGCTATGCCACCTGGTGGGCCGGGTGGCCCTGGCGGTGGGGCATCCAGGCCAAGGCCAAGCGGTGGTTTCCCCGGTGGTGGTCATCGCGGCATGTTCGGTGAGAGTATGCTGGTGAGTGTGGGGCAGGTGGTGGAGGCACCGCTCTCGGTGCAATTGGATGCGGTGGGAACGGTGACTTCGCTGAATACCGTGAATGTGACGGCCCGCGTGGAAGGGCAATTAAACCGCATATTGTTTACCGAGGGGCAAGAGGTGAAGCAAGGGGACGTGCTGGCCGAAATCGACCCGCGTCCTTACCTGGCGGCCCTCAAGCAGGCTGAGGGTGTGGTGAGCCAGTATCGCGCCCAGCTCAAGAATGCCGAGATAGACTTAGCGCGTTATCAGGAACTCAAGGATGAGGACTCCATCGCCGTTCAGACCCTGGATACGCAAGCGGCATTGGTGCGCCAATACCAGGGCAATCTTGATAATGCCTTGGGGCAGCTGGAGGCGGCAAAGCTTAACTTAGAATTCACTCAGGTACGTGCGCCTATCAGTGGCCGTATTGGTTTGCGTCAAGTTGACGTGGGTAACCAGGTGACTGTAAATGCGACGACCCCGATCACGGTGTTGACGCAAACACGTCCGATCAGCGTGGTATTCAGCTTGCCGGAGCAGCAATTATCCACTGTGCGGCGCCAGCTCAAGCAGAATCCCGACAAACTGGTGGTGGAAGCGCTGGATCGCCAGCGTCAGGTGCGCCTTGCTTCAGGTAAGGTGGCGAGTATTGATAACCAGATTGATGTGACGACTGGTACATTCAAGCTACGGGCTCGTTTTGACAATGGCGACGACAGTCTTTATCCCAACCAGTTCGTTAACGTGCGCCTGCATGCGGCCGAGGTAGCCAAGGCCTTACTGATCCCGAGTGGCGCTTTGCAACGCGATGACCAAGGCACGTATGTCTACGTGATTGATGCAGAAAAAACCGTGGCGAAGCAACGTGTGACGGTAGGCATCAGCCAGGCAGAGCAGGTGGAAATCCGCCAGGGCTTGAATGCAGGGCAGCGTATCGTCATTGATGGTGTAGACCGCCTATCTGACGGCATGACGGTGCGTGTGTCAGGTGAGGATGATGCACAGGCTGCGGCGGGCCGTGGTGGCGAGGGTAAGCACGGTGGCGCATGGCAGCAAGGCGGACAGGGTCGTGGCGGTGATGGCGCTTCAATGAGGCAGGGTAGAGGCCCACGTTCATGAACCCCTCGCGGATGTTCATTGAAAGACCGGTGGCGACCACGTTGCTGATGTTCGCCCTATTGATTTCGGGCATCCTCGGTTATCGCTTGCTGCCCGTTGCCTCATTACCTGAGGTGGAGTATCCGACGATGCAGGTCAAAACCCTGTATCCCGGGGCCAGCCCGGAAGTCATCAATGCCATGGTCACAGCGCCATTGGAAAGCCAGTTGGGACGGATTGCCGGGCTGGATGAAATGTCATCCAGCAGTGCAGGTGGCGCATCAGTCATCACCTTGCGCTTCAATCTCAATACCAGCCTGGGCATTGCCGAGCAGGGCGTGCAGGCAGCGATCAATACGGCTTCCAACCTGTTGCCCAGCGATTTGCCCAGCCAGCCGGTGTATAGCAAGGTCAACCCTGCGGATGTGCCGGTCCTCACGCTGGCGGTGACCTCGGAAGCGCTATCCATGCCTAAGGTGCAGGATTTGGTTGATACACGGCTAGCGCAGAAGATTGCGCAGATTTCAGGCGTGGGCATGGTGAGCATCAGCGGAGGGCAACGCCCTGCGGTGCGGGTGAGTGCAAACTCTACCGCCCTGGCGGCATATGGCCTTAGCCTGGAGTCTATACGCACGGCAATCGCCAGCAATAATCTCAATGGTTCCAAAGGCAGCTTCAATGGGGCGACACGCTCCACGACCATCGATGCCAATGACCAGATGCGCAGCGCGGAGGAGTACCGCAACCTGGTGTTGAGCTACCAGAATGGCGCACCGATACGCCTCAAGGATGTGGCGCAGGCCTATGATGGGGCCGAGAATGAATATCTCGCCGCCTGGGCTAACGAAAAGCCTGCCGTGATCGTCAATATCCAGCGCCAGCCTGGGGCGAATGTGATTGACGTGGTGGAGCGTGTGCGGGAGATGTTACCCGCGCTGGAGGAAAGCCTGCCGGAAAACGTGCAGGTGTCTATCCTCAGTGATCGTAGCCAGACCATCCAGGCATCGGTCAAGGATACGCAGTTCGAGCTGTTACTGGCGATTGCACTGGTGGTGCTGGTGACTTTCTTCTTCCTGCAAGATGGACGGGCGACGCTGATTCCCTCGGTGGCTGTGCCGTTATCATTGATCGGGACATTTGGCGTCATGTACCTGGCGGGTTTTTCCATCAATAACCTGACGCTGATGGCGCTGACGATTGCGACCGGTTTTGTCATCGATGATGCGATTGTGATGCTGGAAAATATTGAGCGCTACATTGAGCAGGGCGATCATCCCTTGCAGGCGGCGCTCAAGGGCTCCAGGCAGATCAGTTTCACCATCATCTCGCTGACCATTTCGCTGGTGGCGGTGTTGATTCCGCTGCTGTTCATGAGCGATGTGGCGGGCCGCTTGTTCCGTGAGTTTGCCTTGACATTGGCGATTGCCATCCTGGTGTCCATGCTGATTTCCCTCACCTTGACACCCATGCTCTGCGCGTTGTGGCTCAAGCATGCGCCTGCCAGCGAGAAAGGCCGTTTTGCCAGTGCTGGCGCACGCATGATGCAAGGTCTGATTGATCGATATGGCAAAGCCTTGAAATGGGTGCTGGCGCACCAGGTCTTAACCCTGATGGTGGCGCTGGTGACGTTGGTGATTACGGTGTTGTTTTATCTTTATTTGCCCAAGGGCTTTTTCCCTACCCAGGATACCGGTTTGATTCAGGGCGTCAGTGAGGCACCGCAATCGGTTTCGTTTGCTGCCATGGCAAAGAAGCAGGAGCAACTTGCCCGTATCATCAAGCAAGATCCTGCAGTGGAAAGTGTGTCGTCCTATATTGGTGTTGATGGCACCAATGAGGCACTGAACACTGGCCGGGTGCTGATCAACCTCAAGCCGCATGCGGAGCGTAACGTGACCGCCAGCCAGGTCATTGCGCGCCTGAAGCAGGCCACCGCAGACATCCCGGATTTCAAGCTTTACCTGCAAGCCGTGCAGGATTTGAGCATAGAAGACAAGACCAGCCGCACGCAGTATCGTTTCCTGCTCACTGACCCTGATATTGCCGTGTTGCAATCGACCATGCCGCGCGTGATGGAAAAATTGCGCCAACTGCCGGAAATTACCGATGTGGCGAGTGATTTGCAGGATAAGGGCTTGCAGGCTTACCTGGTGATAGACCGCGACAATGCCGCCCGGCTGGGCGTGACGGTGTCTAGCATCAATGCTGCCTTGTACAACGCGTTTGGCCAGCGCCTGATTTCCACTATCTACACGCAGGCCAGCCAGTATCGCGTGGTGATGGAGGTGCCGCCTAATTTCCGCAATGGCCCAGAGGCGCTTGCCAATCTGTATATCCCCGGTAGTAGTACGGATAGTGCAGGCAATGTGGTGACAACGCAGGTGCCGCTGACTGCCCTGGTGCGGGTGGAAGAGCGCAATACCCTGCTGACGATCAACCATATTGCCCAGTTCCCCGCGGCGACGGTCTCCTTCAACCTTGCCGACAATGTCGCGCTGGGACATGCGGTGGCAGCCATCCGCACTGCTGTTGATGAGTTAGAGTTGCCGGGCAGTGTGCAGACGCGCTTCCAGGGCGCAGCACTGGCGTTTGAGGCCTCCTTGTCGAATACGCTGTTCCTTATCCTGGCTGCACTGGTGTGCATGTATATCGTGCTGGGCATTCTTTATGAAAGCTTCATCCATCCCGTTACTATCCTCTCTACCTTGCCATCAGCGACCGTGGGGGCCTTGCTGGCTTTGTGGGTACATGGGCAGGAGATTGGCATGGTGGCGATCATCGGCATCATTCTCCTGATCGGCATCGTCAAGAAAAACGCGATCATGATGATTGACTTTGCCCTCGCTGCCGAGCGCGAACAAGGGCTAAAGCCTGTGGATGCGATCTACCAGGCCTGCCTGTTGCGTTTCCGTCCCATCCTCATGACCACCATGGCAGCCTTGTTTGGTGCTTTGCCGTTGATGTTTGCCAGCGGCGCAGGGGCTGAATTGCGCCAGCCGCTCGGTATCACCATGGTGGGCGGTTTGCTGCTGTCACAACTGTTGACCATCTTTACCACGCCCGTGATCTATCTGCTGTTTGATCGGTTGGCGCGCCGTCGCGCCAAGGTGCAAACCCGCATCACTGATGCGGACGAGGAGCTGGCATGATGCAGTGCGGGAGCGCAGGCGCATGAGGCGCATCATGTCCTGGAGCAGGCTAAAGATGGATGAGCGTGGCCCTGCCTCCTTGTTCATCCTACGTCCGGTGATGACGCTGCTGGTCTCGCTCGCCATGATGCTGGCCGGTTGGATGGCGTTTGGCTTGCTGCCAATCGCACCGTTGCCGCAGGTGGATTTTCCGACCATCAATGTTACCGCTTCACTCGCGGGGGCTAGTCCGGAAACCATGGCTTCCTCAGTGGCTACGCCGTTGGAGCGTAGCCTGGGGCGCATTTCTGGCATCAGCGAAATCACTTCCTCCAGCTCACAAGGCAGTACGTCGATCACCTTGCAGTTTGATCTCAGCAAGGATATCAATGTGGCGGCACGTGAGGTACAGGCTGCCATTAATGCCGCAGCGAGTATGCTGCCGACGGGGATGCCAACCCGGCCCAGCTATCGCAAGATGAACCCGTCGGATATGCCTAGCATGGTGCTGACCATGACCTCCAAGACCAAGAGCATGGGGGAGCTTTACGATCTGGCATCTAATCGCGTGTCGCGCAAGATTGCCCAGGTGCAAGGCGTGAGCCAAGTCAATGTGGCAGGCAGCTCCTTACCCGCGGTGCGCGTGGATATCAATCCGGATGCCTTGGTGCAGCAAGGCTTGGCGCTTGACGATGTGCGCAGCGCCATCAGTGCAGCGAATGGCAGTGGGCCCAAGGGGTATTTGCAGAATGACGAATATAGCTGGCAGCTGGATGCGGATGACCGCTTGCTACGTGCCAAGGATTATCGCTCGCTGATTATTGCACGTAACAACGGTGCGGTGACGCGTCTGAGTGATGTGGCACGTGTCTATGATTCGGTGGAGGATATCCGCAATGTTGGTTTCCATAATAACCAGCGTGCCATCCTGCTGATGGTGAGTCGCGAGTCTGGAGCCAATATCATCGAAATGATAGACCGCATCCGCACGGAGTTGCCTAGCATCCAGAGCAGCATTGGCGATGACATCAAGCTCACTGTGGTTGAGGATCGTAGCCCAAATATCCGCGCATCGTTGCATGAGGCCGAGCTGACGCTCGCGATTGCCGTGGCATTGGTGATTCTTGTCGTATTCCTGTTCCTGAGGAATGGCAGAGCCACGCTGATACCGGCGCTGGCAGTGCCGGTATCACTGATTTCCACCTTTGCTGCCATGTATCTCTGCGGCTATTCGCTTAACAACCTGACCTTGATGGCGCTGATCATCTCTACGGGTTTTATCGTCGATGATGCCATCGTCGTGGTGGAGCATATCAGCAAGCTAATTGAGCAAGGCGATCATCCTTTCCGTGCATCGCTACGAGGTGCTCGCGAGGTCGGTTTTACCGTGGTGTCGATGAGCATATCGCTGGTGGCAGTATTTATTCCGCTATTGTTCATGGGGGATATTACTGGCCGCCTGTTCCGCGAATTTGCCGTGACGCTTTCCGTGGCTATCCTGATATCCCTGTTTGTGTCGCTGACATTGACGCCGATGCTGTGTGCCTACTTGCTCAGGCGCAAGGATGCATTGGCCCTCGAGGGCACCACACCAACGTCCCAACAGCGCCCCGGTTTGTTCGAGCGTGTACAACGCAGATACCAGCAAAGCCTGGCCTGGGCACTGGAGCATGCTGGCTTGATGCTAGTGGTGCTGCTGTTTACGATCGCTGTCAATGTTTATCTCTATATTGCTATCCCCAAGGGCATGTTTCCTGATCAGGATACGGGACGCCTGTTCGGTATGGCACGTGCTGACCAAGGTGTTTCTTTCAGCGAGTTACAAAAAAAACTGGAGGCATTCCGCAGCATCCTGCTGACAGACCCAGCCGTGGATCAGGTAATGGGGATGTCGGGTAGTGGTCGCGGGCCGGGGGCATCGAGTAATTCCGGCAACTTCATCATCATCCTCAAGGACATCAAGCAACGTGAGTCGGCAGAAACCGTGATCGCCAGACTGCGGCCGAAGCTAGCCCAAGTGCCGGGTGCCTCGATATTCCTTGTCAATATGCAGGATTTGCGTATCGGTGGCCGTTCAGCAGATTCCAGCTATCAGATGACCCTGAAAAGCGATGATGTGAAGGACCTGCGTACCTGGGAAACCAAGGTGTTGGATACCTTGCAGTCCGTGCCTGGCATTACCGATGTCAGCGGGGGGGGGCGTAGCCGCTCCGTGCAGGTTTATCTCGATATAGACCGCGCAGCGGCCAGACGTCTCGGTATTGATGTAGAGATGGTCATTGCGCTGCTGAACAACTCCTATGCGCAGCGCCAGATTTCCACCATTTATGAAGATCAGAACCAATATCGGGTTGTCATGGGGGTCGCCGATCAATACATGCAGAGCCCAGATATTCTTTCCAGCCTCTATGTCTTGACTAGCAGTGGTGGGCGTGTGCCATTGTCCAATATCGTCACCCTGGGCTATAACACGGCCCCTGCCTCGGTACAGCATGAGGGGCAGTTTGCCTCGATTACCTATTCCTTCAATCTGCCGGAAGGGGGCAACCTAGAGCAGGCCAAGCAGGCAATCAAGCAGGCGCTGGCCGACCTCAAGATGCCGCTCAATGTGCAGGCAACCTTTTCCGGCACTGCCAGCGCACAGGATAAGGTGCTGAAGCAGATGCCGTGGCTGATCCTGGCGGCGCTGGTCTCGGTCTATATCGTGCTTGGCATGTTATATGAGAGCTATGTACATCCGCTTACTATCCTATCCACGCTGCCCTCTGCCGGGGTAGGGGCTTTACTTGCGCTGATCCTGTTCGATACGCCGCTGACGCTGATTGCGTTGATTGGCATTATTCTCTTGATCGGCATCGTCAAGAAAAATGCCATCCTCATGATCGATTTTGCCTTGGTGGCAGAGCGTGAGCATGGACTCTCATCCAGGGATGCCATCATGGAGGCTTGCCAGCAGCGTCTGCGCCCCATCCTTATGACTACCATGGCGGCTTTGCTGGGAGCCATTCCGCTGATCCTCGGTACTGATGGCGATGCGCCGCTCAGGCGTCCGCTGGGTATCGCTATCGTGGGTGGCTTATTGCTGAGCCAGTTGCTTACCCTTTACACCACCCCGGTGGTTTATCTTTACCTGGATCGTTTACGCCTGTGGGTCTTGCGTCGCAAACCTGAGGCTGCAATGTTGGAGAAAATGGAATGAGTACCACTGCCAAGTTTGGTATCGTCAGCTTGTCCGTCCTGTTGTCGGCCTGCATGGTAGGCCCGGATTATCATAGGCCCGAGAGTAGTGTGCCCACTGCATTCAAGCATCAAGAAGGCTGGAGTGTAGCGGCACCGGCAGATGAAATGCCCAAAGGGCAATGGTGGGCGCGTTATGGTGATACAGAACTTAACCAGCTGGTGGCGCGGCTGAATGATAGTAACCAGACTGTAGCCCAGTATGAGGCGCAATATCGTCAAGCGTTTGCCTTGGCCCAGAGCGCACGTGGTGCCTTGTGGCCGCAACTGGATGCTACCGTTGGCAAGACACGTGCCGGGCAGGGAACGGGTAGCTCTACCTCAAGTCAGGCTGTGCAAACCAGCGGTATACGCACCACTTATAACGCCGCGCTCAATGCTAGCTGGGAGCTGGATGTCTGGGGTAAGCTCAGGCGTACCCTGGAGGCCAATAGCGCTAGCGCCGACGCAAGTTTTGCGACGTTGGCTGCCATGCGGCTCAGCATGCAATCCGAGCTGGTGCAGAACTATCTGCAGATCCGCGTGATGGACCAGCAGAAACGTCTATTGCAGGAAACCGTCGATACCTACCGTCGTGTGGTGCAATTGACGGAAAGCCAGTATAAGCGTGGTGTTGTGGCTAGTGCAGATGTGGCGGCGGCAACCACGCAGCTCAAGAATGCAGAAGCTGACTTGGTCGATTTGGTCTGGCAGCGGGCACAACTGGAAAACGCCATTGCTGTGCTGATTGGTGTGCCACCCGCGGATTACAATCTGGCCGAAAGCGATGCCGTGCCGCAATTGCCTGCTATTCCTGCTTCCGTGCCTAGTCAATTGCTGGAGCGTAGGCCTGATGTGGCCTCTGCGGAGCGCTCCGTCATGGCAGCCAATGCCAATATTGGCGTGGCAAAGTCGGCATATTATCCCAGCCTGAGTTTATCCGCTACCGCTGGGTATCGCAGCAGCACGTTCAACGATTGGATGACATTACCGAACCGGTATTGGTCTGTTGGGCCGCAATTGGCGATGACCTTGTTCAACGGCTTGCAGAACAAATATAACGTTGTGCAATCCGAGGCTAGCTATGATGCGGCGGTAGCCAGTTACCGCCAGACAGTCTTGACCGCATTCAAGGAGGTGGAGGATTACCTTGTGGCTTTGCATACACTGAGTGAGGAGTCTGCATTGCGTGAAGAGTCCGTCGCCGCAGCGCGCAAGGCGCTGAAGCAATATACCAATCAATACCGCGTGGGGCTGATTGGTTTTCTTGATGTCGTTACTGCGCAAACCACTGCGCTCAGCAGCGAGCGTACCTTGCTGACCTTGCAACAAAGTCGGCTGATCAATAGCGTCCAGCTGATCGCTGCGCTGGGTGGTGGCTGGGAAGGTTTGCCTGAGCAGCAATAGCCCGCTTCCTACAAGTATGTCAGCGTCCTGCTGACATACTACGCTGCATCATGGGCGCAAAATGAATATTCACCACCACCTGTACAGGAGATGTACCGTGAATATTCTTGACCCCATTCTGCATACATTTGCTTCTGATAAACAGGAATATAGCGGCATGGAGCCTCGTACCCGTGCCTTTCTCGAAGAGGTGGCAGCTGCAGACAGTACGCCAGTAGAAGAGCTGGCGCCTGACGAGGCCCGCAAGGTCTTGAGTGATTTGCAGGCCAGTGTAGATGTCAAGCTGGATGGTGTCAGTGTTGATGAGCGTGAGGTCGCCATTGAAGGCCATTCCATCCATCTCTTCATCGTTAAGCCTGCTGACATTGCCATCAAGCCCCCCGTCATCATGTTCTTCCATGGCGGCGGTTGGGTACTGGGGGATTTTCCTACACACCAGCGCTTGGTGCACGATCTCTGCGTGGCCTCCAACTGTGCCGTGGTGTTTGTTGATTACACGCGTTCTCCAGAGGCCAAGTATCCAACGGCCATCGTTGAGTGCTATCTTGCCACCAAATGGGTGGCGCAGCATGGCGACGAGATCGGCGTAGATAGCAAGCGTTTGGCCGTGGCTGGCAATAGTGTCGGCGGGAACATGGCCACCGTGGTTTGCATGATGGCAAAGGAAAAGCGTGAGCCATTCATCAAACACCAAACCTTGTTCTGGCCAGTGACCGATGCAAGGTTCAATACCGAGTCCTACCAGCAATTTGCGGATGGCTATTTCCTTACCCGCGAGATGATGAAGTGGTTCTGGGACAACTATCTGGAAAATAGAGATGCCCGTGAGGAGCCCTATGCCTCACCGCTGAATGCCAGCCTGGAGCACTTGGCTGACCTGCCGCCAGCATTGATACAGACGGCAGAATTCGACGTGCTGCGTGACGAGGCAGAGGCCTATGCGCATCTGTTGACCGATGCCGGGGTGAGCGTCACTTGTACGCGTTACCTAGGTGCTATCCACGATTTTGGCTTGCTGAATCCGCTCGCCAAGACCCCGCAAACCTATGCTGCCATCATGCAGGCAGCGGGCGAGATACGTAAGCATATCTAGCATATTGCTCAATATCCTGCATCAGACGGACGTGGCTGTGCCTGTGCCTAGTCAATGCACAACCACGTTCGCCTTGGCGCAATGCGCTGCAAGTTAGCGCACCTATCTCAAGCGTCTTGGGGTTTGACAGTCAGTATGCCTTCTGTTTATCATGGCCCCACTATGCAAATCCAGCAGACCACATTGTTTGTGTTTTCCGCCCTGGCTCTCCTAAGCCTAGGTCTGCTGCTGCGCTCCGCGCGCATCTAACTTACCTCCTCCTGCCGGTTTTATTGAGTTGTCCTTGTTGTACAGAGGGCAATAACGATTAATTGAGTTTCGCTTCATCCCATAGGATATTTGCATCATGTGTCATATAGCATATTGTTTAAGAGTGTTCCGACTGCCACGCGGTTGTCAGGCCTTGCGTGAGCGGTAGCCTGGCAGCCCTGGATCACGATCTAGATACCGCAGTCCGTGAACTGAACTTTTGAGAGAAATATGATGTTGAAGAATCCAAGCAGCAAATACCGCCCATTTACGCCGATTAACTTGCCAAATCGCCAATGGCCGATGCGCACCATTACCCGTGCTCCTATTTGGATGAGCACAGACCTGCGCGATGGTAACCAGGCCTTGTTCGAGCCCATGAACGCTGAACGCAAATTGCGCATGTTCAAGATGCTGGTTGAAATTGGCTTCAAGGAAATCGAGGTGGCATTTCCTTCCGCATCGCAGACCGACTTCGATTTTGTGCGAAACTTGATCGAGAATGGACATATTCCCGATGATGTGACCATCGAGGTACTGACGCAGGCGCGTGAAGACTTGATCCGTCGTACCTTTGAATCCTTGCGTGGGGCGCGCCGTGCCATTGTGCATGTCTATAATGCTATTTCGCCTGTGTTCCGCGAGACCGTGTTTCGTACCGACAAGGCCGGCGCAAAGAAAATTGCGACGGATAGCGCCCGCCTGATCAAGCAATTGGCCGATGAGCGTCCCGAAACCGAATGGGTGTTCGAGTACAGCCCGGAAACCTTTACTGCCACCGAGCTGGATTTCGCCAAGGATGTGTGCGATGCCGTGACCGATATCTGGCAGGCGACACCTGAGCGTAAGGTCATCCTCAACCTGCCCGCTACAGTGGAAGTGGGTACGCCTAACTACTATGCCGACCAGATCGAGTGGATGCATACCAACCTCGCTCGTCGCGATAGCGTCATCATTAGTGTGCACCCACACAATGACCGAGGCACCGCAGTGGCGGCAGCCGAATTGGCCGTGATGGCGGGCGCAGACCGTATCGAAGGTTGTTTATTTGGACATGGTGAGCGTACTGGTAATGTCGATCTCGTCACCCTGGCACTCAATCTTTATACTCAGGGTGTTGATCCCGGCCTGGATTTTTCCCAGATCAACAGCATTGCCCGCACTGTCGAAGACTGTACACAGTTGCCCGTACATGCGCGTCACCCTTATGCCGGTGACCTGGTCTTCACCGCATTTTCCGGTTCACACCAGGATGCGATCAAGAAAGGCTTTGTCGTACAACAACCGGATACGCTCTGGCAGGTGCCCTATTTGCCGATAGATCCGCATGATGTGGGCCGTACCTATGACTCCATCATTCGCGTCAACAGCCAATCAGGCAAGGGCGGCATTGCTTACTTGTTGGAATCGGGCTATGGCCTGGCCATGCCGCGTCGCATGCAGGTCGAGTTCAGTAGCGCTGTGCAGCGCCTCACTGACCGGAGCGGGCAGGAGGTGACTGCTGAGGGCATCTGGCAATTGTTCAACGATGAATACATTGCCGCAGATGATCCTGTGCACTACATCGACCACGTACTGGACGAGCAGGGTGGCAGCCAGCATATCAAGCTCACGGCACGTATCCATGGTGTGGAAACCGTGCTTGAAGGCAAGGGTAATGGGCCGATTGATGCCCTGGCACAGGCTTTTGGCAGCAAATTCCGTATTCATGATTATGAAGAGCGAGCGCTCGGCGCAGGCGCTGCAGCCAAGGCAGTGGCATTTGCCGAGTTGGAGAAGGACGGACAGCCAGGCACGGTGTACGGGGCAGGCATACACGATAATCTGGTGACTGCTTCAATCTTGGCTGTGATCAGCGGTATCAATCGCTTGTATCAACGTCTTGATGCCAATGCCCGGCAGTCGTTCTTACCGCAGTGATATTACGTTGATTTTGAGACAAGCCCACAAGATATACCTTGTGGGCTTTTTTTTGAGAGTTTTAGTCGTTTACCAATGCAGGCTTCATGCTGATCTTGGCGTATATTAAATACCTTTTATGCTAAACACTACTTTGAAACTGTTGATCGAAACTATAGAGTGATTGAGGGGAAATCCCTGATTTCTAGCGATAACGATGATTGGATAGACTAAGCCGACTCAATATTGATTTTGGAGAAGATGGATGAGCACACAGCAATCAGTAGACAAGCGCCCGACACCAGACCCTGCGGAGGATAATGCGTTTTTTCCATCTCCTTATTCTTTGAGTCAATTTACCGCGCCTAAGTCCGACTTGAGTGGAGCTGAGTATCCTCAGCCATATACTGGTGGCCGTTGGAAAATACTGGTCATTGGTGCAGATGAGCGTTATTTGATGACTGCTAATGGCACGATGTTCTCAACTGGCAATCATCCTGTGGAAACGCTTTTGCCTATGTATCACATGGATAAAGCGGGTTTCGGATTTGATATCGCTACAATTTCGGGTAATCCAGTGAAGTTTGAGTTTTGGGCCATGCCATCCGAAGATGAAGAAGTTACTGGCTTATTCCGCAAGTATGCTCATCAGTTTAAACAGCCGCTCAAACTGACTGACGTTATCAAACATTCGCTAGGCGAGGATGCAGACTACATCGGCGTATTTATACCCGGCGGCCACGGCGCATTGATCGGCTTGCCTGAAAGTGAGGAGGTTAAAGCTGTGTTGGAGTGGGCGGCGGCGAATGACAAATTTGTCATTTCCTTATGCCACGGACCAGCAGCTTTCCTTGCCGTCAATGACAGCCCTATTTATCAAGGCTACAAAATCTGTGCTTTTCCAGATGTGCTGGATGAAATGACTCCTGATATTGGCTACATGCCAGGGCATCTAACCTGGAAGTTTGGGGAAAAGTTGAAAGCGCTTGGCTTCGAGATTGTGAATGACAAGATTTCTGGGGAAACCTGTCAGGATCGCAAACTATTGACGGGAGACAGCCCACTGGCAGGCAACACATTGGGCAAGCTGGCTGCCACCGCGCTATTACAGGAGGTGCATAAGCGTTGACTGTAACAAGGCCTGACACGACATGGCGATAGCTGGTCCAGATTGAATGCAGCAAACAGCCTGAACTGCCCGTGCATTAATATTGCATGTGTCTCGCTGAGTGTTTTGAGGCAACGATCAAACGGTGTGTCAGCCAGGCTCCTATCCCGCACCCTGCCATCACGATTGCCATCGGGAATGTGGTGCCATCGTGAAACACATTGACGAGGCCACCTGCCACTGTGGCAAGACCGAATTGCAGCGAGCCCATCAAGGCAGAAGCCGTGCCCGCCTGTTGTCCATGGGTTGCCAAGGTGGCGGCGCTAGAGTTGGGGCCGATGTAGCCGATGCTGGCAACGAAGCAGAAAATGCCGACCAGCAATAATGGCAAGGTGATATGGCCCGTCAGCGATAAGCCGAGCAGGACAAGGCCAATACCGCTAGGCAGCCACAAAGCCCGCGATAGTAACACTGTGGCATCATGTTTTTTCAGGCGCCAGGCATTGATCTGGCTAAACAGGATCAACCCGGCTGCATTGATGCCGAAAATCCAGCCATAGTGCTGCGCAGGAATTTCATAATATTCAATAAAAACAAATGGTGAGCCTGCGATATAGGCAAACATTCCGGCACGGGCCAGGCCCCCGCTCAAGGTATAGCCGATAAAACTGCGGTCTATCATAAGCCTGCCATAATTACGCAGGACGCGGCTTAATACCAACGGAGGCTCATTGCCTGTGTCATGCGTTTCCTCAAGCTTGAAGTACACAGCTAATAATCCCAGACTACCTGCGAATGCCAAGGTGAGGAACAAGGCGCGCCAATCAAATGTGGTTACGATCCAGCCACCGATCAGTGGTGCAAGAATGGGCGCCAACCCCATGACGAGCATCAGCATGGATAAGGCACGTGCCGCATCGTTGGCACTACAGCGGTCACGGATGATAGCCAGTGTCACAACCATGCCTGCACAGCCGCCCAGCGCTTGCAGAAAGCGCCAGATAATCAGCTCCGGAATACTGCCTGCAAAGGCACAGCCAATGGACGCTGCGATATAAATCACCAGCCCCGCCATCAATGGCAGCCGACGTCCGAAACGGTCACTGAGCGGGCCATAGAACAGCTGCCCAATTGCCAGGCCAATAAAATAGCTCGCCAAGGTCAGTTCTGCACTACCAGCTTGCGCCAATAGACTTTTCTCAATTGCAGGAAAGCCTGGCAGGTACATATCGATGGATAGTGGAGCAAGGCCGGTGAGGGCACCTAATAGGAGCAGCCAGCCACTCAGAAGGGATAGGGATGTAGTTGAATAGGGTTGTCTGGGCATGCGGTGTAATAGTATTTTTCTTAGTGTTTCATACTACAGGGTGGCCCTGAGATTGCAAGGATGCATGTTGGATAACATAGAGATAATGGGTATATCTGTGTATGCAAGTTACAGGGCATGGTTTGAGCCAATAAAAAAGGCACGATAAAATCGTGCCTTTTTGCTAGTCATTCAGGATTTACTGAAAGAAGTCTTTCACCTTGGTCATCCAGGATTTTGCCCGAGGGCTGTGTTTCCCGGAATCCTGCTGGTTAATGTCTTCCAGCTCTTTCAGCAGTTCCTTTTGCCGTTCGGTCAGCTTGACCGGGGTTTCCACCACGACGTGGCACATGAGGTCGCCCATGTCGCTGCTGCGTAAAGGTTTGATGCCCTTACCGCGTAGGCGGAATACCGCGCCGGTTTGCGTTTCTGCTGGCACCTTCATCTTGGCGTGGCCATCCAGGGTCGGGATTTCGATCTCGCCACCCAGTGCTGCAGTGGTGAAGCTGATCGGCATTTCGCAATGCAGGTTAGCGCCGTCACGCTCGAAGATTTCGTGCTTCTTCAAATGCACTACGACATAGAGGTCGCCCGGAGGGCCGCCGTTGACGCCAGCTTCGCCTTCGCCTGATAGGCGGATGCGATCACCTTCGTCCACACCGGCTGGAATTTTGACCGACAGTGTTTTGTGCTGCTTGACGCGACCACCACCGTGGCAGGTGGGGCATGGCTCTTTCACCATCTTGCCGGAGCCGTGACACTTGGGGCAGGTCTGTTGTACGGAGAAGAATCCTTGCTGCATACGCACCTGGCCGTGGCCGCCACAGGTGGTGCAGGTGACGGGTTGTGTGCCGGGACGTGCGCCTGAGCCGTGACAGGTTTCGCATTCTGCCATGACGGGAATACGTATCTTGGTCTCGGTGCCGCGTGCAGCATCCTCAAGCGAGATTTCCATGTTGTAGCGCAGGTCTGCACCACGGTAGACGTTGGAGCGTCGATTGCCTCCACCGCCGCCACCGCCGAAAATATCACCAAAGATGTCGCCAAAGGCATCGGCAAAGTTACCGAAGCCAGCACCGCCAGCACCAGCGCCCGCGCTTGGGTCTACACCAGCATGGCCATATTGGTCGTAAGCGCCACGCTTCTGGTCATCCGACAGGATTTCGTAGGCTTCCTTGGCTTCCTTGAAGCTTTCTTCGGCCTTGGGGTTGTCCGGGTTGCGGTCCGGATGATATTTCATCGCCAGCTTGCGGTAAGCCTTCTTGATTTCATCATCCGAAGCATCGCGGTTGACGCCCAATACCTCGTAATAATCTCTTTTTGCCATATTTCTCTGCTAACAATAAATGAGGCACATCAGGGAAAATCCTGTGTGCCTCATGAGGTTACATGGTAAAGGAATTACTTCTTGTCATCCTTGACTTCTTCGAACTCGGCATCCACCACTTCGGCGTCCACAGTCTTTTCCTGTGGTTCGCCTTGCTCAGCAGCACCAGCTTCTGCCTGGCTCGCAGCGTAGACCTTCTCACCAAGCTTCTGGGAGGCTTCCATCAGGGCATTGGTCTTGCTCTCGATGGCTTCCTTGTCGTCACCCTTGACGACGTCTTCCAGCTCTTGCACGGCCTTTTCAATCGCTTCCTTCTCTGCAGCATCAAGCTTGTCACCGTGGTCAGCCAGGGATTTCTTCACGCTGTGGATCGCGCCATCGGCACTGTTACGTGCATCGACGAGTTCACGCAGCTTCTTGTCTTCGTCGGCGTACTTGGCGGCATCTTCTTCCATGCGCTTGATCTCTTCATCAGACAAACCGGAATTGGCCTTGATGGTGATCTTGTTTTCCTTGCCGGTTGCCTTGTCCTTGGCAGATACGTGCAGGATGCCGTTGGCGTCGATGTCGAAGGTCACTTCGATTTGTGGCATGCCGCGTGGTGCTGGCGGAATGTCGCTCAGGTTGAACTGGCCCAGGCTCTTGTTGCCGGAAGCCACTTCACGCTCGCCCTGCAAGACGTGAATGGTCACAGCGGACTGGTTGTCGTCGGCGGTAGAGAACACTTGCGATGCCTTGGTCGGGATCGTGGTGTTCTTCTGGATCAGCTTGGTCATCACGCCGCCCAGGGTTTCGATACCAAGGGAGAGTGGTGTCACATCCAGCAGCAATACATCCTTGACGTCGCCTTGCAACACGCCGCCTTGAATGGATGCGCCAACAGCTACCGCTTCGTCAGGGTTTACATCCTTACGTGGTTCCTTGCCGAAGAATTCTTTTACCTTTTCCTGCACCTTAGGCATACGAGTCTGACCACCAACCAGGATCACGTCCTGAATGTCGGTAATCTTGACGCCAGCATCCTTCAAGGCTACTTCGCAAGGCTTGATGGAGCGTTCGATGAGGTCTTCCACCAGGCTTTCGAACTTGGCACGAGTGATCTTGACGACCAAGTGCTTAGGACCAGAAGCATCTGCCGTGATGTATGGCAGGTTAACTTCAGTCTGGGTGCTGGAGGATAGCTCGATCTTGGCCTTTTCAGCTGCTTCTTTCAGGCGTTGCTTGGCCAGCAGGTCGTTGCGCAGGTCAAGGCCGTTTTCCTTCTTGAATTCGTCTGCCAGGAAGTCGATCAGGCGATTGTCGAAGTCTTCACCACCGAGGAAGGTATCACCATTGGTGGACAATACTTCAAACTGGTGCTCGCCATCGATTTCGGAGATTTCGATGATGGAAATATCGAAAGTACCGCCGCCCAAGTCATACACGGCAATCTTGCGGTCGCCTTCCTGCTTGTCGAGACCAAAGGCCAGTGCAGCCGCCGTTGGCTCATTGATAATACGCTTAACGTCCAGGCCTGCAATACGGCCTGCATCCTTGGTAGCTTGGCGCTGTGCATCGTTGAAGTAAGCAGGCACGGTGATGACGGCCTCGGTGACTTCTTCACCTAGGTAGTCTTCGGCAGTCTTCTTCATCTTGCGCAGTACTTCTGCGGAGATTTGCGGAGGTGCCAGTTTGTCATTGCGCACTTCCACCCAAGCATCGCCATTGTCAGCCTTGGTGATGGTGTAAGGCATCAGGCCGATGTCCTTCTGCACTTCTTTTTCTTCAAAGCGGCGGCCAATCAGGCGCTTAACTGCGTAAAGCGTGTTCTTTGGGTTGGTCACTGCCTGGCGCTTGGCTGGCGCACCTACGAGGATTTCACCATCTTCCTGATAAGCGATGATGGAGGGTGTGGTGCGTGCGCCTTCGGCGTTCTCGATCACGCGTGGCTTGCCACCTTCCATGACGGATACGCAGGAGTTGGTGGTGCCTAAGTCAATACCAATAATTTTTCCCATTGTCTTGATTCCTTGTGTTCTTTTAACTCTAAAAGTGGATAACTATGTTGCCAAAATGGGGATAGGCGCTGCGATTTCAAGCCTTATCTCTGTAAAAAATCCCCGTTGGCAACCTCAATGATTTATTTGGCTACCATGACCAAGGCTGGGCGCAATACGCGCTCATTCAAGGTGTAGCCCTTTTGCAGCACATTGACGACGGTGTTGGCTTCGGCATCGCTGTCGACAGTGCCAATGGCTTGGTGCTTGTTCGGGTCGAACTTTTCACCTACTGGATTGATTTCGGCAATGCTGAATTTCTCGAATACGGAAGTGAGTTGCTTGGCAGTCAGTTCAACGCCATCGCGATAGCTTTCCAGTGTTGCGGAGCCTACATTCAACGCGGCATCCAGGCTGTCCTTGACGGCGAGCAGTTCGTTGGAGAATTTCTCCAGCGCGAATTTACGCGCCTTGTCGATATCGTCTGCGGCACGGCGACGGATGTTTTCACCCTCGGCCTTGGCGTAAAGCACGGCAGCCTGTTGTTCGGCAATCTGGGCTTCCAGTGCAGCAATCCTGTCATCAATCGAGCCTGCGGCACCAGCGTCTTGTTGGCCGGTGGATACATTGTCTTGCAGGTCGGTTTCTGGCGTCTTGTCTTCGTGTTGCATGATAGTCCCTGTTGGTAATGATGTAACAACGAAGCAAATGGGGGTATCTGCCCGGATTACAAGAGGGGGCGGGTAATTTTATTCAGGCAGCAGCGAAAGGCGAGTGGCTGAGGCCACATCGTTAATGGGTGACTTGTGCCAACGCTTCCAGTACAGCACTCACTTCTGGCACCCGGCCTTGACCGCCCAGGTTGCAGATTTTTTCTGCATGTTGAGCCAGTACGCCAGTCAGCTTGGGGTCTGTGTCGGTATAGATCGCGACCGTAGGCAGGTTAAGGGCTGCGGCAAGGTGCACGAGGCCAGTATCGACACCAATCGCTGCCTGGCTGTGGTCAATGATGGCTGCGAGTTGAGTGAGGGGTAAGCGGGGTAGCACCACACTGCTAGCAACCGCGCTGGCAATGCGCTGTGCGCGGGCTTCTTCGCTGGCATTGCCCCAGGGGAGAACCAATGTCAGGCCTTGCTGAAGCAAGGCGTTGCCCAAGGCTATCCAATGTTGTTCTGGCCACAATTTGGAATCACGGCTGGTAGCATGTAGTCCGACAATATAGCGGCTGGGCAATTGCAGTCTGGCATCGGGTGTTCCCGCATGGATGCCGTAATCGGGTGGGGTAGTGGGGATGGCGTAGCCTAAGGCACGTGCTGCAAGCTCGCGGTTACGCGTCACGGCATGTTGCCCACGCAATACGGGGTGGCGATGCTGGTAAAGCCAGGAGGCCCAGGGCTCACGCGCCGAGGCTCGATCTTGTCCGTGGTAGATGCCGCTTGCTTGCTTGCCTATCAAGGCACTTTTTAGCAGGCCTTGGGTATCGATGATGGCATCGTACTGATGTGTATGCAGTTGATGGCGCATTTGACGGATTTCGTGCCAAGTGCCCATCTGTAATAGGTGTTTGCGCCATCGGCGAACGGCGACGGTAATAATGTCATCAACGCCAGGGTGCAGGCGTGGAATGTCGGCAAAACTTTCTTCCACCACCCAGACTATCTGCATCTCTGGTAATGCGGCCTTGATGTCCGTAATGACCGGCAGATTATGGATGACATCACCCAGGGAGGTGGTTTTGATCATGAGCAAACGAGGCATGGGCGGCATTTTCGCATACAATTCAGCTTCTTTTCCCAATTGAAAGCCTGAGCCGTTGAAGTTTGCCTTCCTCATCTTCAAGTACTTTCCTTATGGCGGCATGCAGCGCGATATGCTGCGCACCGCCACACGCCTGGCTGAGGCGGGACATTCTGTTGATATTTTCACGATGTCATGGGATGGCCAATTGCCAGGAGGGAACGTCCGCATACATGTCATGCCGGGCAAGGGATGGTTCAATGTGCAGAAATATGATGACTTCATTCGTCAGGCACAAGCCCGTATTACGCATGAATTCAGTGTGGATCTGGTCGTGGGGTATAACCGCATGGGTGGCCTGGATGTCTATTTTGCGGCTGACCCCTGTTTTATCGAGCGAGCGCACAAGCAGCGTAATTGGCTGTATCGCCTGACGCCACGCTATCGCTGGTTCCAAGCGATAGAGCAAGCGATTTTCTCGCCACAAGCTGGTACGCAGATGTTGATGGTGGATATGGCAGAGAAGGCCGTGTTCCAGCGCTGGTATCGCACCCAGGATGAGCGCTTTCATTACATTCCACCTTATCTTTCCAACGAGCGTCTGCAATTGCATGACCGTGCGGAGATGCAAGCCTATTTGCGCCAGGCTTTTAACTTGCCTGCGCAAACCCGTGTGGCGTTGTTGGTGGGTTCTGGTTTTTATATGAAAGGCTTGGACAGGGCGGTGCATGCGCTGGCTAGCCTTCCTGCCGATATGCGGCAAAACTTCAAATTGATTGCGATTGGCCAGGATAAACCTGCACCTTTTATCAAGATGGCACGTAAGCTCAACGTCTCGGAAAATCTCATCATCTCGCGTGGTCGGCCTGATATCCCGCAATTGATGCAAGGGGCGGATTTCTACCTGCATCCGGCTTATCGGGAGAATACTGGCTTGGTGATTCTCGAAGCCATGGCCAGTGGCCTGCCGGTGCTGGCAACGGCCAGTTGCGGCTATGCCGTGCATGTGCAGGCAGCCGAGGCTGGACGAGTGGTGCCGGTGCCTTTTGAGCAAGCAACGTTGAGTAAGATGCTTGCCGACATGGTGTCCCTGACGCTATCGCAAGATAGGCAATTACAAGTTTGGCGCGACAATGGCTTGCAGTATGCCCGCAAGTTGATGACTGAAAATGACGGCGATGCCGAGGCCAAGATCATGTTGCATCTGGCACAGCACAAGACCGGGAGTAGTGCATGAGTTGTGACGAATTGGAATTGTCGCCAGCGTTGCAGCAGGCGCTGGGTGATCAGGATGTGTTCTCTCGTGTGATGGCGTTGGGTGGCGAGGTGTTTCGTGATGTGCGGGGGCGCAAAACCATACGTGTGCAACTGGCTGGCCAGCCGTATTTCATCAAGCAGCATTTCGGTGTAGGTTGGGGCGAGATTTTCAAGAACCTGCTGGCATTCAAGGTGCCAGTGGTGAGTGCAATCACCGAGAAGCGGGCGATAGAAAAGCTGGGCGAGATCGGCATCGCTACCACTCCGTTGGCGGGTTTTGGTAGCCGTGGCTGTAATCCCGCCAGCAGGCAATCGTTCCTGATCACAAAAGACCTGGGCGATATCCTTTCCCTGGAAACGCTGGCAGGCCAATGGCTACTATCGCCACCAGAGCCAAGCTTTAAGCGACATCTACTGCTGGAGGTGGCGTCCTTGGCGGCACGGCTGCATGATAGCGGCCTTAACCACCGTGATTTCTATATCTGCCATATCTGCCTGGATTTGCCGCAGTTAAGACAGGGTAATATCCATTTATATCTCATCGACCTGCACCGGGTTGGTATTCGTGAGACAATCCGGCCCCAGGATCGTATGAAGGATATGGCAGCTTTATATTTCTCTGCGATGAATGCGGGACTAGCTCCCAGGGATTACCTGCGCTTCCTGCGTCGCTATCGTGGCAAGCCGATCAGGCTGGTCATGCATGAGGAACGGGATTTCTGGAGGCAGGTGCAGTCCCGCGCGATCAAGCTCTACGTCAAATTACATAAAGTCGCGCCAGAACTACGCCAGCTCGGCAGCATCATCGCCTAGCGTGGGTCAGGCCGGCATATAGTCGGGATATTTATGCAGACATCGATCAAGTTTGGTTCCAAGCGCTCTGACTGGGGCGCTTTGTTCAGCTATTACCTGTTCTTTTTCTATTTTTCTGGCATTACCCACATCCTGCTGCAAATCAGCGGTGCCACGATTTTTGTCGGCATGCGCCAGGCGATCGTGATGAGCCTACTTTGGCTGATTCCCGTGATGCTGGTGCCAAGGTTCTCGCGCCAGATGGCGGCTGGCATTGGCTTGGTGTTGTGGGTATTCTCGCTGATCAGCCTGGGGTATTTCTGTATTTATGGGCAGGAATTCTCTCAAAGCGTGATGTTTACGATTTTCGAGTCCAACCCAGCTGAATCCAAAGAATTCATTGCCCACTATTTTGTCTGGTGGATGATTCCGGTACTGCTGGTGCATAGCGCTGTTGCGTTCTGGCTCTGGCGTCGACTGCGACCCTTGCAAGTCACCCGTCGCTTAGCATGGTCGGCGACGGTGGCTATTTTATTGTTGCTATTCGTATATCCGATGTTCAAGCAGTTGGTGGTCAATCATGCGAGCTTGGATGACGCCGTGGAAAAGCTGCAATTGCGCATGGAGCCTGCGGTGCCATGGCAAATGGTGATTGGCTATGTGCACTATCGCAAACAGTTGGCCAATATGGAGGCCTTGCTGGAGCAGAACAGCAAGATCCCACCGTTATCCAACTTGAAGGATGCCAACGCTGGCAAGCCTGCCACGCTGGTGTTGGTGTTGGGTGAGTCGACCAATCGGTTGCGCATGAGCTTATATGGTTACCAGCGCGATACAACCCCAGAACTTGATGCTATCAAGGATGAGCTTAATCTCTTTACCAACGTGGTGACGACCCGGCCTTACACGATAGAGGCATTGACGCAGGTATTGAGTTTCTCGGATCAACTGCATCCAGACTTGTATCTCACCAAGCCATCGCTTATGAACATGATGCGGCAGGCAGGCTATACCTCTTACTGGATCACCAATCACCAGACGATCAGCAAGCGCAACACCATGCTGGCCAATTTTTCCAAGCAAACGGATAAGCAGTTCTACATGAACAACAGCCGGGCGCAGAATTCACGTGAGTACGATGAAAACGTGTTTGAGCCATTTGACGAAGTTCTGGCTGACCCTGCACCTCGCAAGTTCATTATTGTGCATTTGCTGGGCACGCACATGAAATATGAATATCGTTACCCTCCAGAGTTTGAAGTATTTACTGATCGTGAGGGTGTGCCTAGTGTGCTGAGCAAGGATCAGGCTAAGGTCTATAACCAATATGACAATGCTGTGCGTTATAACGATCACGTCATTGCGACATTGATCAGCAAGTTGCGACAGCAGGCAGGCAATAGTCTGATGGTGTATTTCTCCGATCATGGAGAGGATGTTTACGATGGTCCTGGATATAACATGCTGGGTCGCAATGAGGCCAAGCCCACAATCGCCATGTATGCGATCCCCTTCATGATCTGGGCTTCACCAGAATGGCGGGCTGGGCATGAGATGGCATTTGACGGTATGTTGGATCGGCCTTATAGCAATGCGCACTTCATCCATACTTGGGCGGATCTGGTTGGCTTGAATTTTGATGGATTTGACCCTGCCTTTAGTTTGGTGAATCCTCAGTTCAAGGAGCATCCTCTGCTGATCGGCGACCCGTATCAACCTAATACTATTCGTCCGTTGGATATTCACGTGCATGAGTAATGCCAACCATGTGGCGACTGCCCCTGATTTGCTGTCCTATGCCAATGGGACCCTGACGGAACCATTTGGCTTAAGGCTGGACGATGGCAGCTTGCTGCAAGTAGAAGCCGTCGTCAGGCGCGTGCCTGCCAAGCGTGTGGTTGGGCGGGGAGTGCTGAATGGCAAGCCTGTCTATGCCAAATGCTTCATTGGGCGGCGTGCCGCACAATATGCTGCACGTGATAAGCGTGGTGCGACCTGGCTGGCGGAGGCGGGGCTTGTTACCCCAGCCTTGCTGCTGGAATCCGCGATTGTGCAGCAAGGGGTGAGCGTGCTGGTATATGAGGCAATATCGGCGAGCAATGCCGAGCAGGTATGGCAAGCAACGCCAGAGGATCAGCGCCTGCCACTGGCCATGCGCCTGGTAGAAGCTGTTGCAGCACATCACCGTGCTGGATTATTGCAGACGGATTTATATCTCAAAAACTTTCTCGTGGATGGTGATGCCATTCATACCCTAGATGGTGACGGCATACGGCGATTGAGCGGTTGTGGGCGACGTGGCAAGCGGCTGAACAATCTCGCAGTACTACTTTCCAAGCTGGATGTGGCGCCTATTGGTGCCTGGTTGCCTGCCTTGCTGCAGCAATATGCCAGTGTGATGAAGGAGCTACCGCCAGAATTTTCTGAGATGCAACGGCGTATTACACGGTTTTGGCAGCAGGAAATGCAGGATTATGCTCGCAAGGTGCAGCGTACATGCACCGATGTGCGCACCTTGAGCACTGCAACCGGCTACATCGCCATCAATCGTCTTTACGATAGCCCCGGCTTGCACGCAGCTTTGCTAACGCCCGATGCCTTGCTGGATGGTCCTGGGATAAGCCGATTGAAAAGCGGGAATACTTGCACCGTGGCTGCGACAGAAATTGATCAGCGCAAACTGGTGATCAAAAGGTACAATATCAAGAGTTTTTGGCATGGCCTTGGCCGCGCATGGCGTCCATCAAGGGCCGTGGTGTCATGGGCCAATGCCTTTCGCTTGCAATTGAAGGGCATTGCGACACCGGTTGCGGTGGCAGTCATGGAACGCCGGCGCTGGGGCTTTCGCCAAGAGGCATATCTACTCACGGAGTTTGTGGATGCCAGGGATGCGGTCGAGTTCTTTGCGGATCACGGTATGCCTGATACGGTGCGAGCCCTGGTGGCGCAACGTATTGCCCAGTTGTTTTATCAGTTATATTGCCTGCAACTGGAGCATGGTGATTTCAAGGCAACCAATCTTTTGATTCAGGATCAGAAGCCTTTGTTGATCGACCTGGATAGCATGCAGCAACATGCATGCAAGCGAAGTTTTCTGCGTCGGCATGTGCGTGACGTGAAGCGTTTTTTCAGGAACTGGCGGTCAGATCTGGTAACGCGACAGCTGCTGATGAGCGCGTTCAAGACGGTTTATACAGATGCCTGTGTGCTGCAGCGGGCGGGCATCGCGAATTAAGTACAAAGTGAAAGACGAATGATCATTCTAGGTTTATCAGGTGCACTGGGGCATGATGCTTCGGCTGCCATTATTGTCGATGGAAAAATTGTCGCGGCAGCGGAAGAAGAGCGTTTCATCCGCGACAAGCACGCCAAGAACACTTTCCCGCTGGAAGCGGCAAGGTACTGTCTGCGTGAGGCTGGAGTAAAGCCCGAGCAGGTGGATATCGTGGCTTTCCCTTATGGCGAAATTCCATTGAGCAGCGAAGCGCGCTGGCATTATGCCAAGCGTTACTGGTATGCACCCGATCGCGCCCTGGATGCCATTTTTAACGGTAATCGCCGTTTCCGCCGCAATCGCGACAAATCACTCGATCTGATGCGACAGCTAGGCCTGACCAAGGCACGTTTTGTGCCGGTTGAGCATCACTTGGCGCACGCCAGCAGCGCTTACCACCTGAGTGGCTTCAAGGAAAAAACCGCCATCGTTGGTATCGACGGCAAAGGTGAATATGCCACGACCTTCTTTGGCTATGGTGAAAACGGCAAGATTCACAAGATCAAGGAATTCTATGATCCGGATTCCCTGGGCGGCATGTATGGCGCGATTACCGAGTATCTTGGTTTCGAGATGCTGGATGGCGAGTTCAAGGTCATGGGCATGGCACCTTATGGCGATCCCAAGCGTTACGACTTATCGCGTCTTGCGAAGTTCGAGGATGGCGAGCTCAAGATCAATACTGATTACGTCAACGTCGTCGGCCTGCGCCGTTACAAGGAAAAAGGCAAGGGCTTTTACTTCACGCCCAAGCTGATTGAATGGTTGGGGCCCAAGCGCAATGGCGATGAGATTGATGATCCTTACATTCATTACGCTGCCTCGGTGCAACAGTTGCTGGAAGACATTGCCTTGGAGATGATTGAGTACTACCTTGGCGACATCATCCGTGAAACTGGCCGTATTGCCATGGCTGGTGGTGTGGCGCTCAACGTCAAGCTCAACCAGCGCATTATTGCCTTGCCGCATGTGAAGGAGCTGTTCGTGCAGCCTGCCTCAGGTGACAATGGTACTTCCCTGGGCGCGGCCAGCTACGTGGCTGCTGAGATGGGCGAGCCGCTGGAACCTATGCCACATGCTTACCTAGGCCCATCGTTTACGACGGAGGAGTGTATTGCCGCCTGTGAGGCGCACCCTGCGAAACCCAAGTTCCAACGTGTCGAGAATGCACCTAAAACGGGTGCTGAGCTACTGGCTGCTGGCAATCCGCTGGCCTGGTTCCAGGGACGCATGGAGTTTGGTCCACGTGCTTTGGGTTGCCGCAGTATCTTGGGTGATCCTAGCCATCCTGGCGTGGCAGACCGTATTAATGCGCAGATCAAGTATCGCGAGCGCTGGCGGCCATTTTGCCCCAGCATGCTGGATCGCGTGGCGGCGGATATTTTGCAGACGGATCATCCTGCACCTTACATGACCTTTACCTTCGATGTCGCAGATCACTGGAAGCCGCGTATTCCCGAGGTGGTGCACGAGGACGGTACTGCGCGTGCACAGATCGTGACCAAGGAAACCAATCCACGTTATTACGCCTTGATTGAGGAGTTGGAGCGCCTGCGCAATGTGCCGGTGGTGCTCAATACCTCATTGAACCGTCGCGGCGAACCCATGATTTGCAGTCCAACCGATGCGCTCAACATGTTCTACGGCTGTGATCTTGAGTATCTCCTGATGGAAGACGTGCTCGTCACCAAAAGCTAGGCAATATAGGGGTTGCAGCCACAACGCAGGTGGTGCAACTCCATGGTTTTTTTACCTTATCCCAGTCGTGGTTAATTTGACGATGCCTAGCGCTTTCAGCGATAATTCCCGGCTAAATTCAACTTTTCAGCAGCGCAAAATTAATGACACAAACCCTGATAGAAGTCACCGAGCGCATTCGGGAACGTAGTGCACCTACCCGCAAGGCCTACCTGCAACGCATAGACCAGATTATCAACCGCACCCGCGGTGCTGATCGTCTCGGCTGTGCCAATGTGGCGCACGCTTTTGCAGCGTTGCCCAGCAACGACAAATTCCGTGTTGTCGCAGAGAAGGCTCCTCATATTGGCATCGTGACTGCTTACAACGACATGTTGTCTGCACATCAACCCTATGAAACCTATCCTGCCATCATCCGTGACGAAGCACGCAAGCATGGTGCGACAGTGCAGGTGGCAGGTGGCGTGCCCGCGATGTGTGACGGTATTACCCAGGGTGAGCCAGGCATGGAGTTGAGCTTGTTCTCACGCGATACCATCGCCATGAGTACGGCAGTTTCACTGTCTCACGATGTATTTGATGCGGCTTTGTTGCTGGGTGTTTGTGACAAGATCGTGCCTGGTCTTTTGATTGGTGCTTTGCATTTTGGCCACTTACCTACCGTATTCGTGCCTGCTGGCCCAATGGCGACGGGTATCGACAATACCACTAAGTCCAAGGTGCGCGAGAAGTACGCACAAGGCTTGGTTGGTCGTGAGGAGCTACTGGCTTCTGAATCTGCGGCTTACCACGGTGCAGGTACCTGTACTTTCTTCGGTACCGCCAACAGCAACCAGATGCTGATCGAGGCCATGGGCTTGCATGTACCAGGCGCAGCTTTTGTGCATCCACACGATGACATGCGTGAGATGTTGACCCGTGAATCGGTCAAGACCGTGCTTTCTATCACCAAAGGCCAACGCTTTACCCCGATTGGCCAAATGGTAGATGAACGTGTGATCGTTAACGCTATCGTGGCATTGCTGGCGACTGGTGGCAGTACTAACCACCTCATTCACTGGGTAGCTGTTGCGCGTGCGGCAGGTATCATCATTGACTGGTCGGACTTCTCCAAGTTGTCGCAAAATACGCCATTGCTGGCACGTGTCTATCCTAACGGTACGGCTGACGTGAACCAGTTCCAGGAAGCAGGTGGCCCAAGCTTCGTGATTCGCGAGCTTGTTGACGCTGGTTATATGCACGGCGATGTGAATTCTGTCGTGATCGGTGGTTTGCGTGATTTCGGCAAAAAACCTATCAAGTCCGATGACAGTCTGATCTGGGTCGATTTGCCCAAGGAAAGCCCAGACGAAACCATTGTACGTAACGCTTCCAAGCCATTCAGCGCGTCAGGCGGCTTACGTTTGTTGACTGGTAATTTGGGACGTTCCGTGATCAAGAGCTCTGCCGTGCCGGAAGACCGTCAGATCATTGAAGCACCTGCTATTGTGTTTAATGGTCAGGAAGAATTGCTGGCAGCATTTGAGCGCGGTGAGCTAGAAAAAGACTTTATTGCGGTTGTGCGCTTCCAAGGCCCGCGTGCCAATGGTATGCCTGAGCTGCATAAGCTAACCCCACCATTGTCCGTATTGCAGGGCAAGGGCTTCCGTGTCGCCATCGTGACCGATGGCCGCATGAGCGGTGCATCAGGCAAAGTACCTGCGGCGATCCATTTGAGCCCAGAGGCTGTGGCTGGCGGTGCAATCGGCAAGATTCGCACTGGTGACATGATTCGCCTCAATGCGATTGTCGGCACCCTGAACGCGCTTGTCGACGACGAAGAGTGGCAGGCACGCACTGTGGCAGTGATGACCGAGGCGCAGCGTAATAACAATGGCCATGGCATCGGTCGTGAGTTGTTTGGCGGCATGCGCAAGAATGTGCATAGTGCCGAAGAAGGTGCTGTCACCTGGCTTTAAGCCATTTGAAAATGCAGGCCATGCGTCTTTACTTTCGCTTGCCGTACTGTAGTACTGGCTGCGCTTAAGCGCCTAGCCTGGCCTGATTTTGAAATGGCAATGGATGGTCATTGCAAAACGGCGTTTCGTCTCCACCTGGTTTTGGAATAGCATTAGTAGCTTTTTAATAATCAATACATAGGTATATAGAATATGAGCACTCTCGATTTAGCCAACCATGGCCCGGTGATTCCGGTTATTGTCATCAACAAGGTGGAAGATGCTGTGCCGATGGCAGAAGCCTTGCTCGAAGGCGGCATCAAGGTGCTGGAAGTGACCTTGCGTACGCCTGTGGCATTACAAGCCATGGAAGCGATTGCCAAGGCTGTGCCTGATGCTATCGTGGGCGCTGGTACTGTGCGTAACATCAAGGATGCGCAAAACTGCAAGGATGTTGGTTGCCAGTTTGCCGTTAGCCCGGGCTACACTAGTGAGCTTGGTCGTGCAGCCCGTGAAATCGGCCTGCCACTGTTGCCTGGCGTTTCCACTGGTAGCGAAATCATGCAGGCTAATGCTGATGATTACTACTTCCTCAAGTTGTTCCCGGCTGTTGCCGTGGGTGGTATCAATCTGCTGAAAGGCTTTGCTGGTCCATTTGGGGATGTGAAGTTCTGCCCCACAGGTGGTGTAACTGTTGAATCTGCCCCGCAATTCCTGGCATTGCCCAACGTCGTGGTCTGTGGCGGCACCTGGCTCACGCCTGCGGATGCTGTAGCACGCAAGGACTGGGCGCATATCACCAAGCTGGCTCGTGAAGCCAGCGCGATCAAGGCAGCAGCCTAATCCATCACAGGCCCCTCGGGGCCTGTTTGCTTTCATCCTTCCTGGCATCTTTTGTATGCCAATCGTATCAACCTTTAGGTAGTGCCATGCTGAATCTAGAGCAATATCACACCTTGGTGTTTGATTGTGATGGTGTCATTCTCAACTCCAATCATCTCAAGATCGAGGCATATTTCGCGACCGCCAAGAATTTTGGTGCCAATGACCAGCAGGCGCAGGCATTGGTGGATTACCACATCAAGCTCGGTGGAATTTCCCGCTTTGTGAAATTTGAATATTTTCTCCAGGATATCCTGCAGCGGCCTGTGACCCAGAAAGATGTCGATTTCCTTCTGGAGGATTTTGGACGTGAGGTGCGTGAGCGTTTATCACACTGTGAGATCGCCCCCGGGCTGCAGGCATTGCGGGGAAAAACTGCAGCCAGCAACTGGTTGGTGATTTCAGGCGGAGATCAAGCCGAATTGCATAGTATTTTTGCCGAGCGTGAACTGACGGCATTATTCGATGGTGGCATTTTCGGCAGCCCTGATAACAAGGACGAGATCATGGCGCGTGAAATCAGCCGTGATAATATCCGTCAACCTGCGTTGTTTATCGGTGATAGCCGTTATGATCATGAGTCGTCCAGCCGCGCTGGCCTGGATTTTGTCTTTCTGCATGCCTGGACTGATTTCCCCGAGTGGCAGAGCTATTGTGCCAGCCAGCGCATTACTACGTTGCCTGACATCCAGGCTTTGTTAAATGAAGTATGCTGATTCCTAGACTGAAAATTCGTAATAGCCACCTGTTTACGCCGGAAGACTTTGCACAACTCAGCCTTAATGCCAAGGTGCTGGAGCAGGACGAGCGTGGTGTCAAAGTGCTGCAAATGGGGAATGGCAATATTCTCAAGGTGTTTCGTGTGCGGCGCACACTGAGCCTTGCGCGGGTTTATTCCTATGCCCGCCATTTTTGCCGCAATGCAGATAAGCTCAAGCAGTTAGGGATTCCCACGGTGGAAATTGTGCAACTGTTCCATTTTGAGGATAGCACTAATACTGCTGTCATCTATCGGCCACTGCCAGGCTATACATTACGGCAATTAAATATCTCAGGCTTGCTGGATCAAGCGCTAATGGAGCGTTTTGGTCAGTTTGTCGCACACCTGCACCAGCGTGGCGTATATTTTCGTTCCCTGCATTTTGGTAATGTCGTCAAAACTGCAGAAGGTGCGCTGGGCCTGATTGATATAGCCGATCTCAAGATATACCGACACAACCTGAGCTATTGGCATCGTGCGCGTAATTTCCGTCACCTGCAGCGATATCATGATGACTGGGGCAACCTATCCGCGGATGAGCGCCAAGCTTTTGCCAATAGTTATTTCTCGATAGCGCAATTGCCAACCAAAACAGCATCAGCACTTAAACTAAAGCTGAAATTTTTATCTGGGTCTTGATCTGATGTACGTCCTGCATATTTGTCACAGCTATTACCCGCCGTTTCTTGATTGCGCACGCCAATATGCTGCTCTATTCAAGGGAAGCTCTTACAAAGTTGTCACGGTTTACCTCACTGGTAAGCCTGACCCCGAAGTGGAGCAGGGCAGTGCCTCTGATGAAGTGATTTTTCTCGGTTATAGCAGTAAGCAGGTTAGGGGGCTCAAGCTCGGGGCGATTGCTAAAATTCGCCAGCTAGTCAAAACTCGGGATTTTGCATTCTGCATTGCCCATCGCGCTAAGCCTACGTATGTAGCCTTACTGGCGACCAATCTGCCTGTAGTCAGTGTGCATCACAACTATGATGATTACGGACGATTCACCCGTCGTATCCCGGTCAATTTTTACCGTAAACGACTCTTGATGCTATGTGTGTCTGACTCTGTGCGCGATGAAATGCGTCAGCACCTCAAGCACTGGCCTGCCGAACAGGTACAAACACTCTACAACCGCATTGATGTCGAAGCCATCAAACAATCCTTACTGCCTAGGCAGGAGGCCCGCCGCTTTCTCGGCCTTGATGATGATACCTATGTCATCGCTAACGTCGGGCGCCTGCACCGCGACAAAGACCAGGCCACGTTGTTGCGTGGCTTTGCCCAGGCATTGCCGCAGTTGCCAGCTAATACCTTGTTGCTGATTCTGGGTAAAGGTCCCCTAGAGCAGGATCTCAAGGCATTGGCGAATACACTGGGAGTCGCTAACCAGGTTCGATTTGCTGGACAGGTGCCAGATGCACGGCGATATTTCCGCGCGTTTGATCTCTTCGTTCTAAGCTCGGATCATGAGCCGTTCGGTATGGTGTTGCTTGAGGCCATGGCAGCAGAATTGCCGATTATCTGTAGTGATAGCGGAGGTGGCGCGGAGGTGGTGAGGACTTTTGCACCTTTATTTACCCTTGGGAGCGCAGAGGAGTTATCCCGAGAGTTAGTAAACTCTATTGACTATAAAATTGACAATAAAATACAATTGGCCTCCGATATTCTGATACATCGCTTCTCGGATGAAGCTGCCAGAATGAGATTTTTTGAGTTAATAGATCGCGCATGGATAAAGCGCGTAATGCGCTAGTTTCTTTTAACTCCTTGGGCGATGCTAGATTGATTGTACATAATCATCGCTAGCCCATCTAAGGCTGGAAAAGCTTTGTTATGAAAAAATTGTTGATATTGGATGGTATCTCCGGCGTGCCACTGGGAGAGGAATTAGCGCAGGCTTTTCGCCATATTGGCATTGAAACCGCATATTACAATCTGTTGAGCATGCCGAAGATCCCATTGTATGGCTTGAAATCTGCGGTAACGAAGTTAGTGAATCGAGCCAAGGATAGCAGCGGGGATGCGTTTTTTCATCTGCCGAAGGGCAATCTGGCGGCTATCACGGCATTGATCAAGCAAGCACGGCCTGATGCCATCGTAGTGGTGGGCTTTATCTATAAATTCATTACCCCTGGTGCGCTAAAGGCTTTGGCTCAACAGCATCAGGTCGATTTGTATTTGTATGATACGGATAGCTGTAACCTATACACCAAGCGTCGTGAGTTTATTTTCTTTCTGGAGCAGGAGCTTCCAATCTACAAAAAAATATTCTCATGCTCCAAGGTGACGGCAGATTTCTTCAAGGATACTAGGCAGCTGGATGCCAGTTTTGTGCCATTTGGGGCGAATTTTATCGCCGCACCGAGTGCTTCTGATGCAGACAAGCAACACGAGGTGTTGTTCGTTGGCAGTGGGGATTTGCGCAGGATTTTTGTCCTGGAAAGCATACGTGACCACCTTTCCATTTTTGGGAATCGATGGAAACGCAATTTTTCCTTGATGTCGCCAGGGTTGATCAAGCGCGTGGATGATAATCCAGTTTGGGGGGCTGATTTACATCAATTGCTGACTAGCTCGAAGATTGTCCTGAATGTCACACGTGGCCCTTATTATGCTGCTGGTACTGGCGTGAACCTGAGAATTTTCGAGGCGCTGGCAGCAGGCTGCTTCTTGATCACGGATTATTGTGATGAAGTCGCTGAGCTCTTTAAGCCTGGGGAGGAAATTGAAACTTTCAATGGCCCCCAGGAGTTACAGGAAAAGGTACATTTTTATTTAGCCAACCCAGAGAGGCGTATGGCAATCGCCCGGCAAGGACATGCCGCTTATCTCAAGCGTTTTACCTGGGAGGCCAGGGCGCAGGAGATGCAGATACTCATGCTGCAATAAGCCAAAAGTGCAGCTAATAAGTTGCTACCTAAGTAGCTGCTGTTTTTGCAGGGCAATGCAACTCTTGTGCGATCAATAACGCTAAAGGTAAATGGAAAAGTAACCAACGCTGGCTTGTACTATGAAACAAGCTGCTTCCATCAAAGCATAAGCCCAGTGCGCCAACCATGAAATACCAAGCTGCCCAGGATTGTGCCTTTAAACCTCTAATGATTGCCCACACAGTAAGCATGACTAATGGGATGAACCCAATTATGCCGGCTTTATAAAACTGGGTGACGAATGCACTATGTGGGTGCATGATAGGTAATTGATCTTGTGCGATAAAAATAAACTCATGTTCCGGTCCACAGCCCAGCCAAGCGCCACAGCGCAATGTTTCTGCAATGAAGCCGCCCCATATTTCAAAGCGATAGAATTTGCGTGTGAGTAAGCTGTCACCAATCGAGGTGAAAAAGATTAGCCCAATGATCATCATGATTAATACTAGGCCAACGGAAGTCAGCGATACCATGAGTTTGCGATTGATTAATTGTTGGCGGTAAAGGGATAGGCTAGCCAATAGAGTGATTAATGCCCAAATACCAATGATGCTTCTTGTTTGTAGTATGGTGAGCGCAAAAAATAGCACCAGTATGTGTGCGATGAGTACTTCACGATAGCGTTTAGCCCTGATGCCTAGGAGTGTGATGATGGCCATCATGCCTCCCATGGTATTGGTGACGTAAATGACATTTTCTAGTTTTGCATATAGCTCGCCAAGTCTTGAGCCTAATGTCCAACTGCCTTGCGCATATTGCAGGATAGCGTTGAAAATGACGTATGTAATGAGCAGCCCCAGCAAGGCCCAGGCAGCTTTATAAACTGTTTCGTCAAGGAGTAGCGGCAATCTTGCGACTGCGAGATAAAACAACAACACAACTGCGCCAAATTTGGCTTGTTTCCAGGGGCTGCCATCGCCAATGCAGGCAGATAAAATCAGTGAAAATATAACGACCACAAGCATTCTTGCTAAAGGATGCTCAAGAAGTTTATTGATTTCTTTAAGTTGCAACGACAGCAAGACAGGAATAAACAAGATGAGATAGCCCACATTGTTGTGGGCTTGTGAGCCAGCGATTACGAGAAAGCTGATGACCCATGCACTAATCGAGAATAGTGCAAACGTTGGGCTACGGAAAAACTGGAGAACCCTCATGAGAGTCTTTCTTAAATACTTAATGTGGTTTCGATGAGCTGGCGGTAGCTTTGGCGATAATGATCAATGCCATGGTGTTTTACCAGATAGCGGAACCCATGCTCTCCCTTTTGTTGGAGCGCATGGATATCCATAGATAAATAGGCACGTAAGGCCTCGGCAAGGCCATCGACATCTTTGGGTTTTACGGCGATCCCACCAGCCCCCAAAATAATATGACGTAATTGTGGAATATCCGAAGCAATCAGAGGTAGGCGGCCAGCCATTCCTTCCATCAACGCTAGCGGCAGGCCTTCTTGCAGCGAAGGGAGCGTCCAGATGTCAAAGGCTTTAGCATATTGTGCCGCATTGTCGTGCCATCCCAGCATATCTACACGATCAACAAGATTAGATTCCTTGATCAGTATATTGAGCGCACCTTCTTCTTTGCCATTCCCAATGATTGCCAATCGAGCCGAGGGAAATTCATCCTTGATACGTGCGAAGGCGGAAATAAGATAGCGATGGCCCTTGACGGCTACAAGTCTGCCGAGTGCACCGACGATGATGGCATCCTGGGGTAGTCCGAGACGTTCCCTTGCGATATGCTTTTCCAATTGTTGTGTTGCTACCTTATCTATGTCGATGGCGTTCTGGATGGTGACAGTGTTGTTTGTTTTAAAGCCTGAGTGATATGCAATCAGTTTTTCTCGAACAGTCTCTGATACACCGACAAAGCGCCAGTGCTGGTCAGCTAGCAGCTTGACCTGTAATTGCCGATATTTGCGTTTGTATTCATCCATGCTGTGTGCAATGCCAATGCATAAAGGAACACGCATGATCTTGTTGAGCTGGAGTAGTAAACTGATTACCTTGAATCTGTTACAGATAATGACATCAGGGCGATGCTTTTGACAGAATCGGTAAAGTTTCCACATGGCTTTCAGGCGCAGGCCAGTGACGTCCTTTTCTTTTAAGTCGAAATATTCAATATGCTCGGCAATGCTGCTTGGTTGCGTGCTCGTGGGGCGGCCAGACAAATAGCCTGAGAACACTTCATATTGCTCTGCTGGCAAGCTTTTGACGATTTGCTCGGCTAGATCGGAGGCGTCATTTGGCTTTACATTGTAATCAGGCTGTAGCTGTAATACTTTGATGCGGTTTTTCATTGTTCAGTATTCAGTGAGCAGTGCTGAGATAACGGTTGTAGGCTGAATCTGCCTTAAGCAATTCAAATGCCCCAGTGGGCATTCACGTTGAAAGCAGGGGCTACATGCCAGCCCTAGGTATTCAATAACCGCCTTGCTGCTCATGGGCGGTGTGTGGTGCGGGTCAGATGAGCCGTAAATGGCGATGAGTTTCTTATCCAAGGCGGCGGCCACATGCATGAGGCCTGAGTCGTTGCTGACGATTGCGTCGCATAGCGACATGAGGTCAATGGCATCACCCAGTTTGGTTTTGCCGCCGAAATCTTCGCACACTTGATCGCTCAGCTGATTGATCTCTGCAGTGTAGGGTACATCCTTGTCTGAGCCGAACAGCCATACATGCCAGCCCTGTGCATGGGCAGCACGGGCCACTTCGGCATAATGTTCCAGCGGCCAGCGTTTGGCTTCGCCATATTCTGCGCCTGGGCAAAGCCCCAATACGGGGGCTTGCGGTGCTGCCATACCGAGTTTTTCCAGGCTGGCAAGGGCATTATCCCGGCTGGCGACTAGGCTTGGGTTAGGGATGTGGCTGGGCATATTGCTCTGGGCATCAATACCGAGAGCGACAAAGCGATCTACCGTGCGAGGTAATCGGGTTTTATCCAGTGGGCGGATGTCGTTAAGGAGGCCGTAGCGCATTTCACCCAGAAACCCGGTGCGTTTCCTGATGCCGCTGGCGGCGGGCAGGATGGCGGATTTCAAGGAGTTGGTGAGCATAATGGATTGGGTATAGTGCCGTTCCTTCAGGCTGCGACCAAAGCGGATACGCTCTTTCAATGCCAACTGACCGTGCTTGAAGGGCAGTGCAATAGCCTCATTCACTTCCGGCATACGCTCCAGCAATGGCAACGTCCAGGCGGGGGCTGCGACGTCGATGGTGCAGTCGGGTTGTTGCTGCTTGAGGGTTTTGAACAGGCTTTGGGCAAGCACCATGTCACCTACCCATGAAGGGCCCATGACCAGAATTTTTTCAGCTGGATGCAGTGCCATGCTTCAGGAGGCGAGTTTCTGGATGATGTTGCTGGTGCTGCGCCCAGGCACGACATCAATCAGTGCGACCTGACCTCCCCACGATTTGACTTCTGCGCCGCCAACGACTTGGTCCTCGGTATAGTCGCTGCCCTTGACGATGATGTCGGGGCGTACGGCTTTGATCAGTTCGATAGGGGTATCCTCATCAAACAGGATAACGGCATCGACAGATTCCAGTGCAGCAAGGACGCGCGCCCGGTCTTGCTCATGGATCACTGGGCGAGTGGGGCCTTTGAGGGCGCTTACGGAGCGATCGGTATTGAGCCCTAGGACCAGTCGATCACCTGTGTTGTGTGCAGCTTCCAGATAGGTGACGTGCCCGGCGTGGAGTAGGTCGAAGCAGCCGTTGGTGAAGACGATGCGTTCGCCACGATTGCGCCAGGTTTGTACGCGGGCCAGTAGGCTTTCCAGCGTGCAGACTTTGTCCGCCTGTGCGGCAGATTGCTGAGATTGCAGCTCATGCTCAAGCTCGGCCTTGTTGATAGGTACGGTGCCCACTTTGCCGACCACGATGCCAGCAGCGATATTGGCCAATTCGATGGCATCGTGCAAGGGCAGGCCGTGGGCCAGGCCTGCGGTCAAGGTGGAGATGACAGTATCCCCTGCACCGGAAACGTCATAGACCTGACGCGCAGTTGCGGCCAAGTGAGTGCTGCCTTGGGTATTCAGCACGGTAATGCCTTCCTCGCCCCGTGTGACGGCAAGAAATTCAAGGTGAAGTTGCGTGCGTAGCTGTTCTGCCACCGCAAGCAAAGCCTGGTTGTCATTAGCGCCAACATCACAGGCTTCTGCGGTTTCACGCTTATTGGGGGTTAGCCCTGTGGCACCTTGATATTTGCGGTAGTCGCGACCCTTGGGGTCAACCAGCACAGGGATGTTGGCTGCCCGTGCCTGGACAATCACATCCTGGCATACTGCGTCGCTTAGCACGCCTTTGGCGTAGTCGGAGAGAATGATGGCTGCAGGCCTGTCAGCCAAGGCTTGGCTGATCATGACTTGTAGGGCAGTGTGCTCTTCATTGGAAAATGCCGCAGCATCCTCCTGATCCAGGCGCATCATCTGCTGATGCCCACCGAGAATGCGCGTCTTGGTAATGGTTGGTCTACGTGTGCTGCGATAGATATGCCGGGTATCAACGCCGATGTTTTGCATGAGACCCAGCAGGGTGTGGGCTTCGCGATCTTCGCCCACGACTCCGGCGATCCGCGTGTTGATCTCCAGTCCACGCAGGTTGGCGGCCACGTTGGCGGCGCCGCCGGCGCGTTCATCTTCAGATTTGAGCAATACCACCGGTACTGGTGCCTCTGGTGAGATGCGTTGTACGTCGCCAAACAAGTAGCGATCCAGCATCAGGTCGCCGATGACCAGTATCCATACCGGGTCGTGGCCAAAGCGTTGCTGGATGGTGTTGAGGAAAGACTCGCGCATGGTTGATCGTCGTCAGTAGGATATTAATCGGCTTCCACCAGGTCGCACAGGCTGTGACCAATGAGGATATGCGCTTCCTGGATACGCGGCGTATCGCTGGTGGGCATAGTCAGGACGTGGTGGCACAGGTTGGCCAGCTTGCCGCCAGTGCCACCAGTCATGGCCACAGTGGTAGCACCAATCTCGCGGGCTTTTTCTATGCCCAGCACCACGTTGCGGCTGTTGCCAGAGGTGGAAAAGCCAATTACCACATCGGCGGGCGTGCAGAGTGCTTCTACCTGGCGCGAGAAAATGAAGTCAAAGCCATAGTCATTGCCAACCGAGGTGAGGATAGAAGTATCTGTGGTCAAGGCGATGGCAGGCAGGCCTCGCCGTTCCTTCTTGTAGCGGCCAACAATTTCTGCGGCGATATGCTGGCTGTCTGCCGCGCTACCGCCGTTGCCGAACAGTAATATCTTGCCGCCATTGGCAAGGCAGTTGCGCATGGCATCGGCAACTGCAGCGATCTCCGGTAGCAGGGGCTCCAGAGCCGTAATCACGGCCTGGTGTTCGTTAAAAGCTTGTTTCAGGGTATGAATAGCGGTCATGAGATTTCCTTGCTAGCCTCAGCAATAATGGTCTGCTTGCAGCAGGTAGTGCTGGACATAATCCTGTACACCTTGCTCAAGGGTGTGGAACGGCGTGATATAGCCTGCGTTGCGCAGCTTGCTGATATTGGCTTCGGTGAAATATTGATACTTGCCCATCAGGTCCTGCGGCATATCGATGTACTCAATATTGGACTCGCGGCCCATGCTGGTCATGACTGCCGTCGCCAGATCCTTGAAAGCGCGCGCTTCACCAGTACCGATGTTGAACAGGCCAGAATGTTGGGGTTGTTCCAGAAAGTGTGCCATCACCGCCACGGCGTCTTTGACGTAGACGAAATCGCGCAACTGCATGCCATCCTCGAAGCCAGGCTTGTGGCTCTTGAACAGCTTGACGTGACCTTGCTCGCGGAACTGGTTGAAGGTATGGAAAGCAACGCTGGCCATACGCTCCTTGTGATATTCGTTAGGGCCGTAGACGTTGAAGAATTTGAAACCACACCATTGCGGCGGTGTTGCCAAGCCATCGCTGCATTGGCGTAGTGCCCACTGGTCGAAAAACTGCTTGGAGTAGCCATAACCGTTCAGCGGGCGTAACTGGTCAATAGCGGATTCTTCGTCATCGTAACCAAATTCGCCACCACCATAAGTGGCCGCAGAGCTGGCATAGAGGAAGGGAACTTCGTTTTCGGCACACCAGCTCCACAGCAATTGGCTGTAACGGATGTTCTCCTGTACCAGTTTGTTGAAATCGCGCTCAGTGGTGGCGCTGATCGCACCCATATGGATGATGGCGTCTACTTTGCCGATCTTGGGGAGCCAGTTGAACAGCTCGTCCTTGTCCAGATAGTTGGCATAACGGCGGTGGCAAAGGTTTTGCCATTGTTCAGGGTGCGCGAGGCGATCCACGATCACAATATCGTCGCGTTGCAGCACGGTATTGAGATGCCAGGCCATCATGCTACCTATCATGCCTGCGCCGCCAGTAATGACTATCATGGTTTAAATCCGTTTCTAGCTAATCTGAGAGTATAACAAAAGCCAATTCATTCTTGGCCGGGCCTTAACGAAGATTAACGTAGCGTTACCCAGCCTGGCAGGTTGTCCAGCGCAATTTCGCGCATGGCCTTGATCCAGGTATCCCTGTCGTTGAGTGCTGGTATGTAGTGATATTCGCCACCGCCAGCTTCGAGGAACAGGGTTTTGCCTTCCATGGCGATTTCTTCCAGAGTTTCCAGGCAATCGCTGGAAAAGCCTGGGCAGACGACATCGACGCGGCCCAGTTTTTGTTTGCCCAGCGCCTCAATAGAGGGGGCGAAATAAGGCTGTAGCCACTCGGCCGCACCAAAGCGCGATTGGAAGGCAATTAGGTATTGATCTTCCGAAAGCTCCAGCGCCTGGGCGATCAATTTTCCGCTGACTTGGCATTGATCATAATAAGGGTCGCCCAAGTCATAAGTGCGGCGTGGGACGCCATGAAAACTCATGACGAGTTTTTCCGGCCTGCCGTGCTGCTGCCAATAAAGCCGGATACTTTCTGCCACCGCATGGATATAGGCAGGGTGTGTGTGATAGTCGCGTATGGTGCGGATTTCCGGCATGTTGCGTGTGCGAATTAATACCCGCATGGCTTCATCAAGCGCGGAGGCACTGCTGCTGGCGGCATATTGCGGATAAAGCGGGAACAGCAAGATACGGTTGCAGTTCTGAGCTTTCAGTTTTTCGATTGCCGATTGTACGGAAGGCTGGCCGTAACGCATGCCCAGCTCAACTGCATAGGGCGAAGCAATCGCTTCATGCAGGTAGCCAGCCAATAATCTTGCTTGTTTCTGGCTGTTAACCATCAGGGGAGAGCCTTCTTTATCCCAGATGCTGGCATATTTATGCGCCGATTGGCGCGGGCGTAAGGTCAGGATGACGCCGTTGAGGATAAACCACCAGATCAAGCGCGGAATTTCGATGACGCGGCGGTCCCTGAGAAACTGGCGCAAATAAGGCCGCAAAGCTTTGGCTGTTGGTGCTTCGGGGGTGCCCAGGTTCATTACCAGTATGCCGGTACGTTCTGGTTCCTGCGCGGGAATCTCAGGCTCTTTTAGGTAAAAAGACATGCATGTTCCTTAAGGTTGGTCGCCGCTTGCAATAAGCTGGCGAGGCGGGCTGCATCAATGTGTGCAGCCTGCCGATGCTCAATGGTTATTGGATAATGCGTTGGAAAGTAGTTTCGCCGTGATGTCCACAATCGGGATGACACGCTCGTAGGCCATGCGGGTAGGGCCAATGACGCCCAGGGTGCCTATGGTTTGCCCATTGGTTTCATAAGGAGCGGTGACCATGCTGCATTCATCCAGTGGTAGGTAACCTGATTCACCACCGATGAATATCTGTACGCCATTGGCCTTCTGGCTATGATCCAGGAGCTGCATCAGCGAGGTACGGCGCTCGAACATATCGAATAGCTTACGCAAGGAGCTGACGTTGGTGGATAAGTCTTGCACATTCAGCAAGTTGCGCTCTCCAGCAATCACCACGCCATCTTTGTTGTTTTCCGCGGTCTTGCTGCTGGCTTCTAAAGCAGCCGCCATCAGGCGGGTCATGTCGGATTGCATCTGTTTGAGCTCTTCATGCAGCTTTTGTTTGACTTCATCCAGGGTGTTGCCGGCATAGTTCTGATTGAAGAAATTGCTTGCCTGGGTCAGGTCTGCTGCACTGTAAGGCTTGTCGGCCAGGATAATGCGGTTCTGCACCGCACCATCTGTTGTAACGATGATGAGCAGGATGCGTTTTTCCGATAGGGGTAAGAACTCCAGGTGGCGGAATGCGATGCCTTGGCGCTTGGGGATCATCACCAGGCCTGCGAAATCTGTCAGGCTAGATAATAGCTCTGCTGCGGAGTTGATCAGTTCCTGCGGATCGGGTGATGACAACACATGCTCAAGCTTGCGGATTTCCTGATTCTGCAATGGTTGTACCGTTAGCAGGGTATCCACGAATAGGCGATAGCCACGCTGGGTGGGAATGCGCCCCGCAGAGGTGTGCGGGCTGGCAATAAAGCCATGCTCTTCCAGATCCGACATGATGTTGCGGATAGAGGCCGGACTAAGGTCCAGTCCGGATGCCAGCGATAAGGTGCGCGAGCCAACAGGTTGGCCGTCACTGATGTAATGTTCTATCAGGGTTTTCAGGAGAAACTGGGCGCGTTTATCTAGCATGTTGGTATAGATGGAGTTGTGCAGTGACTAATTCAATGAGTAATGACGCGCTTTAAGCATGAAAAAATTATCCGACACAGGCCACTCTTGCGCAATCTATTATTGATGTCGATGATGGATTTGACATGCGGCAAGGGTTTTACACACTTATCTTCTATGATTTAATGCCAGCCATGAAAAGTGCGTTCCAGACAGTAGCATTGATTGGCAAATACATGAACCCGGAAACCCGGGAACAGGTCGTTGCCTTGGCGCGTTTTCTTGGTGAACGCCAAGTTGGCGTATTCATCGAGGAAAAGACTGCGCAACACTCCAATATCAAAGGCTATACCACGCTACAGATGAACGCGATTGGCGCTTATGCTGATCTTGCGATCGTGCTGGGTGGGGACGGTACAATGTTAACTGTGGCGCGTGCCCTGGTGGATTACAAAATTCCGCTGGTTGGGGTCAACCGCGGGCGTTTCGGTTTCCTCACCGATATCAATTCCGACCATATGCTGGAAAGCGTAGCGGCTATCCTCAATGGCGTGTTCGACACCGAACAGCGTATTCTTCTGGAGGCCTGCATCGAGCGTGATGGCACTACCGTCGGGCAGGGCTACGCCTTGAATGATGTGGTCGTTAACAAGAATGGCTTGGCGCGCCTGATTGAGCTGGAAATCCATATTGATGGACATTTCGTGCAGAAGCAGCGTTCGGATGGCCTGATCGTGGCAACTCCCACGGGCACTACAGCGTACTCTTTGTCAGCGGGCGGCCCCATTCTCTACCCTACGCTGGATGCCATTGCCTTGGTGCCGATCTGTCCGCATACATTAAGTAATCGGCCCATTGCTATCAGTAGCGCCAGTGAGGTGCTGATTCAGGTTGTGCATGCCGAGGATGCCAGTGTGCACCTTGATGGCCAAATGAAAATGGCATTGCAGCCCGGTGATCGTGTGCGGGTGAAGCGTGCCAAGAATACGATTACATTATTGCATCCGCCGGAACATAACCATTTTGACGTCCTGCGGGAAAAGCTGCACTGGGGCTAAGGAGCACCCATCAGCCCTTGAGCTTGCATTGCTAATATAACGAGAACAGACCCTGATGCTGCAAACACTCTCTATTCGCGATTTTGTCATTGTCGACACACTTGAGCTCGAGTTTTCCTCGGGTTTTACCGTGCTGACCGGTGAAACTGGCGCGGGGAAATCTATTCTGATAGATGCCTTGTCCTTGGTGCTAGGCGCGCGCGGCGAGGGCGGAATTACGCGGGCGGGGGCGGAAAAGGCTGAGATTAATGCGGTGTTTGATATTGCGGCCCTGCCAGCTTTGCAAGCTTGGCTGCGGGAAAATGAAATTGATGTGGATGATGCGCAGTTGTTGCTGCGGCGAGTGATCTATGCGGATGGTCGCTCGCGTGCGTTTGTCAACGGTTCGTCGGCGACTATTCAACAACTACGAGAGATTGGCGAGTTCCTCGTCGATATCTACAGTCAGCACGCGCACCATGCTTTGCTCAAGGCCAGCACGCAGCGGCAGGTATTGGATGCCTATGGTGGCCTGCAAGAGGTGGCAGCGGAGTTGGCTGACACTTACCAAATTTGGCAGGGCTTGTATCACAAGCGGGTGGATGCCGAAAAAAATGCCGAAGCACATGCGGTGGAGTTGGCGGAGTTGCGTGACCAAGTGCGCGAACTAGCCGCGTTGGCCCCTTCCGCCGAGGAGTGGGAGCCATTGCAGCAAGAGCATGTGCGCTTATCTCATGGCGCCAGCATATTGGCAGGCGGCGAAGCATGCCGGGAGTTGTTGAGTGAGGGCGAAGTGGCTGCCATGAGGCAGTTGAATAGCGTGCAGCATAAGCTGCAAGAGTTGGTGGCATATGACAGCGGGCTACAGGAAGCGCTAGATATATTAGACGGTGCGGTGATACAGCTGGAGGAAACGGATCGCTTCCTCAATCGCTACTTGCAACGAGCAGACCTTGACCCTGAGCGCTTGAACGAAGTAGAGGCCCGTGTTCATGCTTTGCATGCGGCAGCCCGTAAATACAGGGTCAGGCCAGAAGAATTGGCGGGGCTGCTGGAGTCGTGGCAGTTGCGTATGGCAGAGCTCGAGTCCGCGCATGATAACGAGCAATTAAGGCAAGAAGAAGCGCGTGCACGCACCGCTTATGATGTGTTGGCACAGCGCTTGAGTGATGGGCGTGAAAAGGCCGCGCTTAGTCTCGGTGAAAAAATCACCGCTGAAATGCAGCGCTTATCATTGAGTGGTGGAAAATTTGCCGTATCGCTGAATGCGCAGGATCCAGCCGCGACGGGGCGTGAGCAGGTTGAGTTCCTGGTGGCTGGTCATGCCGGCGTGGCGCCGCGCCCTTTATCCAAGGTGGCGTCAGGTGGCGAATTGTCGCGTATCAGTCTGGCGATTCGGGTTGTAACGGCTCAGCAGGGTGATATGCCTACAATGATCTTTGATGAGGTGGATGTGGGTATCGGTGGTGGCGTGGCCGAGGTGGTGGGGCAGTTGCTCAAGACGTTGGGTAGCCAGCGCCAGGTATTGGTTATCACTCATTTGCCACAAGTGGCTGCGCAGGGCAGGCAGCATTTGCGGGTGAGCAAGCATCTGCATGATGGGCAGACCTTGAGCCGCATTGAAGCTTTGACGCATACGCAGCGCATTGACGAAGTGGCGCGGATGCTGGGCGGGGTGGAGATCACTGAGACGACATTGCAACATGCGAGCGAGATGTTGGCGGCTGGTGCGTAATTTTGTCTGGTGATGTAAAAATCCAGAAAGGCGGGAAACTGCCTGAAAGCCGACTTTAATGTCGTGGTATATTACGGCATTTCTTGCCAAAGTCGTCGTGTGATGCGTCATATCATTCTTTTAGCTGCGCTGTTGTGCGTGGCCTGCAGTTCTGCACTGCCTTCCTTCAAGCCTTACAAAATGGACATCCAGCAAGGCAATGTCGTCACATCCAAGATGATGTTGCAATTGCGGCCTGGTATGACCAAGTCCCAGGTGCGTTTTATTATGGGCTCGCCATTGATCCAGGATAGCTTCCACCGTGATCGCTGGGATTATTTCTACCAGATGCGCAAGGGCGGCAAGGTCATAGAACAGCGTCGCGTGATCATGGAGTTTGAGGGTGATGCGCTGAAGCGCGTGCGCGGCGATGTTGTGCCCGCCTCGCCAGAAGATACGGCGGTGACTGCGGCAACGCCTGCTGCACCTATCGTGGTAGAACCCAAGGTGCCAGAAAAGAAGGGCGTGCTGGATCGCCTGAAGTTCTGGAAGAGCGATGAGGCCAAGCCAGCTGGTGCTGAGTACTATGATATGAAGCAATCCACCCCGGTGGTGCAGGAAGATCCTGCTGCGCCGCGCAAGGTTGCACCAGAGTTAGCGGTTCCCGGCGTAGCGCCTGCTGCGACATCTGCACCGACCCAGCCAGCACCGCGCCAAGCACAGCCTGCGGTCCAGCCTTCATCTACTAAGCCTGTGGCGAAACCTGCTGCGGGTGCAGCGGCCAAGACTCAGTCTGTGCCTGATGCAGACGAAGATGATGAAGATGACTTGCCGCCTGAAGATGAGCCTGGCTACTTTGAGCGTATGTTGGAAAAAATCGGGTTCTAATCTCTATCTGCAAGGCAGATTAATCGATGAATGAGTAATGGTTTGAAAATGCAAAAGATTGTTATAGCTGGTTGTTCTGGTCGCATGGGGCATGCCCTGCTTGAAGGGGTTTTTGCGGATGCGGAGCTAGTGCTGCATGGTGCGCTGGATCGTGCGGATAGTCCGCAAATCGGACGCGATGCTGGTGAGCAGTTTGGTCGTGAGACTGGTGTCAAGATCACGGCTGATGTTGCGGCAGCGGTTCAGGGAGCTGATGCACTGGTAGATTTCACAAGGCCTGAACCCAGCCTCGAATATTTGGAGGCTTGTCGCCAAGCAGGTGTAAAGCTGGTGATTGGCACGACGGGCTTTAGCGCAGAGCAAAAGCAGCAGATTGAGCGTGCGGCCAAGGATGTGGCAATTGTGTTTGCGCCTAATATGAGCGTGGGCGTTACATTGCTGATTAACTTGGTGCAAGCTGCGGCCAAGGTATTGGACCAGGGCTACGATGTAGAAATTATTGAAGCGCACCATCGCTTCAAGGTGGATGCTCCTTCTGGCACAGCATTGCGCCTGGGGGAAGCTGCGGCCGAGGCTTTGGGGCGTGATCTGGATGAAACGGCGATCTATGGTCGCCAAGGCGTGACCGGGGAGCGTGACCCTAATACTATTGGTTTTGCGACCGTGCGCGGTGGTGATGTGGTCGGCGACCATACCGTATTGTTTGCTGGTATCGGTGAGCGTGTCGAGTTGACGCATAAGGCTTCCAGTCGCGCCACTTTTGCGCTGGGTGCACTGCGCGCGGCCAAGTTTTTGGCCGCACACCAAGCTGGCTTGTATGACATGCAGGATGTGCTTGGGTTGAAAAAATAATTTCAAAGAAATAACTTCTTCGTGATCAGTCCTTGCTGTGCGGAATGGCAAGGATATGAAAATTGTTTAAAGCGTGCGTTGAAGCGCAGGGCGCTTTAGGCTATAATTCTGCAAAATTTGAAGCGGGATAAGCGGGAGCTTGTCCCGCTTTGCACATCCGCTTTCCGCGCTTCAATTTGCGCAGAATATCAAATAGTGACAAGGAGTTAGAATTGCCGCAAACCCCAGCCGTACTTGTGCTCGCAGACGGGACAGTGTTCAGGGGCATTTCAATCGGTGCCTTGGGTGAGACTGTTGGTGAGGTGGTTTTCAACACCTCGATAACCGGTTATCAGGAGATTCTCACCGATCCATCTTATACCAAGCAAATCGTGACGCTGACTTACCCACATATCGGGAATGTCGGTGTGAATGTCGAAGATGTAGAGTCCGAGCATGTCTATGCTAGTGGGCTCATTATTCGTGACCTGCCATTGCTCGATAGCAGTTGGCGTAGCGAAAAATCCCTTTCCGAATATCTCGCGGAAAATAACGTGGTTGCGATTGCCGATATCGATACTCGCAAGCTTACCCGTATTTTGCGTGAAAAAGGCGCACAGGCAGGCTGTATCATCGCTGGCGAAGTGGATGATGCGCGTGCGTTGGAGTTGGCGCGCAGTTTCCCAGGTTTGGCCGGTATGGACTTGGCCAAGGTCGTGAGCCGCAAGGATGTTGGCACGTTTGAGTTGGGCGAGTGGAAGCTAGGTGCCGGCTATGTAACGCCTGGTGATGCCAAGTTCAACGTGGTGGCTTTTGATTATGGCGTGAAGCACAACATTCTGCGCATGCTGGTGGAGCGTGGGTGCAAGGTGACTATCTTGCCGGCCCAAGCTACAGCTGAAGAAGCGCTGGCGCTGAATCCTGATGGCGTTTTTCTCTCAAATGGCCCTGGTGATCCTGAGCCTTGCGATTACGCTATCAAGGCGATCAGCAGCATTGTCGATCAGGGTGTGCCTGTCTTCGGCATCTGTCTTGGCCATCAATTGCTCGCATTGGCGAGTGGTGCCAAGACCATGAAGATGAAGTTTGGGCATCATGGTGCGAATCACCCGGTGCAGGACCTGGATGACAAACGTGTGTTCATCACCAGCCAGAACCATGGTTTTGCGGTGGATCCAGACAGCTTGCCCGCTAACCTCAAGTCTACCCATGTGTCCTTGTTTGACGGCAGCTTGCAGGGTATTGCACGTACCGATAAGCCGGCGTTCAGCTTCCAGGGGCATCCCGAAGCCAGCCCCGGCCCTAACGAGATGAGCTACCTGTTTGATCGCTTCATCAACCTGATGGAACAGCAAAAGCAATAAATACCATGGCAAAACGTACCGATATTAAATCCATACTTATCATAGGCGCTGGCCCGATCGTGATCGGCCAAGCTTGTGAATTCGATTACTCTGGTGCTCAGGCATGTAAGGCGCTGCGCGAAGAGGGTTACCGCGTTATCCTGGTTAACTCCAACCCAGCGACCATCATGACAGATCCGGACATGGCTGATGCGACCTACATTGAGCCTGTGACGTGGCAAATGGTCGAGAAGATCATTGCCATTGAACGCCCTGATGCCTTGTTGCCGACCATGGGCGGGCAGACTGCGCTGAATTGTGCGCTGGATCTGGCCAAGCATGGTGTGCTGGAAAAATACAATGTTGAGCTGATCGGCGCTTCCAAAGAGGCGATTGACAAGGCTGAAGACCGCGAAAAATTCAAGCAGGCGATGACCAAGATCGGCCTGGGTTCAGCACGCTCTGCAGTGGCACATAGCATGGAGGAAGCACTGCAGGTGCAGGCCTCCATCGGCTATCCCGCGATTATCCGCCCTTCGTTCACCATGGGGGGTAGCGGTGGCGGTATTGCTTACAACCGTGAAGAGTTCATGACCATCTGTGAGCGTGGTCTTGAGGCTTCTCCAACCAGTGAGCTGCTGATCGAGGAATCCCTGCTTGGCTGGAAAGAGTATGAGATGGAAGTGGTCCGCGATAGCAAGGACAACTGCATCATCATCTGCTCAATTGAAAACCTTGATCCAATGGGCGTGCACACTGGTGACTCGATTACCGTGGCACCAGCACAAACGTTGACCGACAAGGAATACCAGATCATGCGTAACGCCTCTCTCGCGGTATTGCGCGAGATTGGCGTGGATACTGGTGGTTCCAATGTGCAGTTCGCGATTAATCCTGATGATGGCCGCATGATCGTCATTGAGATGAACCCACGTGTATCACGTTCATCCGCCCTGGCCTCCAAGGCGACTGGCTTCCCGATCGCCAAGGTGGCAGCTAAGCTTGCGGTTGGCTTTACGCTGGATGAGTTGCGCAACGAAATCACTGGTGGCGCAACACCGGCTTCCTTCGAGCCTTCCATCGATTATGTTGTCACCAAGATTCCGCGTTTTGCATTTGAAAAATTCCCGCAGGCTGATTCACGCCTGACCACACAGATGAAGTCCGTGGGCGAGGTGATGGCGATTGGCCGCACTTTCCAGGAATCCTTCCAGAAAGCCTTGCGTGGCCTGGAAGTAGGCGTTAATGGCCTAGATGAAAAGACAGATGACTTGGATGAAATCCAGAAGCAGTTGGGTGAGCCAGGCCCAGAACGTATCTGGTATGTGGGCGATGCTTTCCGTGCTGGTTTGACGATTAACCAAGTGTTTGACCTATCCAAGATCGACCGCTGGTTCCTGGTGCAGATTGAAGACATCATCAAGCGTGAGCAAGCTCTGAAAGGCCGTCATCTTGCCGACCTGGATCGCGATGCCTTGTTCCAGCTCAAGCGTCGCGGCTTCTCTGATAAGCGTCTTGCCAAGCTACTGGGTACAGACCAGCATGCCGTGCGTGCCTACCGTCAAGCGCTGAATGTGCGCCCAGTTTACAAGCGCGTGGATACTTGCGCGGCTGAGTTTGCCACTGATACTGCCTACATGTACTCGACCTATGAGGAAGAGTGCGAGGCACAGCCAAGCAACAAGAAAAAAATCATGGTGCTGGGCGGTGGCCCTAACCGTATTGGCCAGGGTATTGAGTTTGATTATTGCTGTGTGCATGCAGCTTTTGCAATGCGCGAAGATGGTTATGAAACCATCATGGTCAACTGTAATCCTGAAACGGTTTCCACAGACTACGATACTTCCGATCGCCTCTACTTTGAGCCATTGACGCTGGAAGACGTACTGGAAATCGTGTCGTTGGAAAAGCCGGAAGGCGTGATCGTACAGTACGGCGGCCAAACCCCACTCAAGCTGGCACGCGACCTGGAAAAGGCCGGCGTACCTATCATCGGTACCAGCCCGGATGCAATTGACCGTGCAGAAGATCGTGAGCGCTTCCAGCATATGTTGCAAGAGCTTGACCTCAAGCAACCGCCTAACCGTACAGCACGCACACCAGAAGAAGCGCTTCGACTGGCGCAGGAAATTGGTTATCCATTAGTTGTGCGTCCTTCCTACGTGCTGGGTGGGCGTGCGATGGAAATCGTGCATGAGCAGGCGCAACTAGAGCGTTACATGCGCGAAGCGGTCAAGGTTTCCAATGAGTCTCCCGTGTTGCTGGATCGTTTCCTGAACGATGCGTTAGAAGTGGATGTGGATGCGCTTTCTGATGGCGAAGAAGTCATTATCGGCGGCATCATGGAGCACGTTGAGCAAGCAGGTGTGCACTCAGGTGACTCTGCATGTTCATTGCCGCCGTATAGCTTGTCTGCTGCGATGCAGGACGAGTTGCGCGAGCAAACCGTCAAGATGGCAAAGGCGCTGGGCGTGGTCGGGCTGATGAATGTGCAGTTTGCGATTCAGGGCGAAACCGTCTATGTCTTGGAAGTAAACCCACGTGCCTCTCGTACTGTGCCTTTCGTTTCCAAGGCTTGTGGCTTGCAACTAGCCAAGATCGCAGCGCGTTGCATGACAGGACGTAAGCTCAGCGAGCAAGGTGTCACTCGTGAGGTTGTGCCACCTTACTATTCCGTCAAGGAAGCGGTTTTCCCCTTCATCAAGTTCCCTGGCGTGGATACTATCCTTGGCCCGGAAATGAAATCCACCGGTGAAGTGATGGGTGTAGGCAAGACCTTTGCCGAAGCCTTTGTTAAGTCGCAATTGGGTTCTGGCACCAAGCTGCCTAAGGGCGGCAAGGCTTTCATCAGTGTCCGTCGTGAAGATCGCGAACGTGTGGTCGAGATTGCTCAAGCCCTGGCTGGTCTTGGCTTTCAGCTTGTGGCGACGCGTGGCACGGCTGGCGCGTTGACTGATGCTGGCCTGAGCGTGACTCCCGTGAATAAGGTGGCTGAAGGTCGTCCGCATATTGTCGACATGATCAAGAATGGTGAGATCAGCTTTATCGTCAATGTGACTGAAGATAAGCGTGCTGTGGCTGACTCTTACGAGATTCGTCGTAGCGCCTTGCAACAGAAGGTGACGTATTACACGACACTGGCTGGCGCCAAGGCGGCTTGCATCGGTATGGCGCACATGCAGGAGCTGGAAGTACAGTCCTTGCAAAGCTTGCACAAGCAGCTCACGAAGTAATAAGATAGTCCCTAAATCAGACCACGCCTGTCAAAACAGGTGTGGTTTTTATTTTTATTGATGGCAGCTTGCCTGTGGCCCAGTCCGGCAGGCCTGCCTGGTTTTTATAGCAAGTTGTGGATTGCAAGGAATAACAAATGAATCAATTCCCAATTACCGTCAAAGGTGCCGAACTCCTCAAGGCTGAATTGCAACGCTTGCGTAGCGTGGATCGGCCCGATGTGATTCAAGCTATCGCAGAGGCTCGCGCCTTGGGCGATCTTTCCGAAAATGCAGAATATGATGCTGCCAAGGAGCGCCAGAGCTTTATCGAAGGCCGGATTGCCGAGATCGAAGCCAAGCTCTCTAATGCTATGGTGATTGATCCCACTACCCTCAATGCTGAAGGTCGCTGTGTATTCGGCGCTACGGTAGAGGTCGAAGAACTGGATAGTGGCGAAGTGTCTACCTACCAGATCGTCGGTGATGACGAGGCGGACATCAAGGCTGGCAAGATTTCGATCGGTTCGCCAATTGCGCGTGCGCTGATCGGTAAAGTCGAGGGTGATGTTGCCGAGGTGGTTGCGCCTGGTGGCTTGCGCTCCTACGAAGTCTTGAATGTGCAATATATCTAGTTGGGATCAGGTATGAATGCTTGGTCAGACAGGTTGGCGCTCATCGTGATTACCCTGTGGGTGGGCACATTATGGGCGGTTGGCTATGTCGTAGCACCTAGTTTGTTCAGCCAGCTTGCTTCTGATAAACAGTTGGCAGGTAATCTAGCTGGTCGCTTGTTTGAGCTGGTTGCTTACATTGGCATGATCAGCGCTTTTTACCTGTTGCTCCATCGTGTCATGCGCTTTGGTATTATCGCCTTGAGGCAAGGTTTTTTCTGGGCGGTCGTTGTGATGTTATTGCTGACATTCGCTGGTCATTTTGGCATTCAGCCCATCATGGCTTCACTCAAGGCTCAGGCTTTGCCTGCGGATGTCATGCATAGCGTATTTGCTGATCGCTTCAAGACCTGGCATGGAGTATCTAGTGTTGGCTACCTGATTGAGAGCTTGCTTGGCCTTGTACTGATATTCAAGGCTAGGCAATAAAAAAAGCCGCCGTTCATGTGCTGAAGGCCGGCTTTTGCATAGAGTAGTGCGAGATGTTTATTTGGGAATGACGATCTTGGCTTGCTCAGCCTGACGATAGATAATCAGCTGTTTGCCGATGTGGTGTACAGCAATGGCACCAGTCTTGGCGCAGATTTCTTCCAGCATGGCAATCCGGGCCGCCCGATCATCGCCAAACACCTTGATCTTGATCAGCTCGTGTGATTTAAGGCTGACTTCAATCTCTTTCAAGACCTGTTCCGACAGGCCGTTATTACCAATCATCACCACAGGATGCAGGTCGTGACCCAAGCCACGCAGAAAACTGATTTGTTTGGAATTCAATTGATTTATCTTGTTGATTCGAAAAGGCTCGCAGTTTAGCAGATGAAACGCCGACCTACCAGTAAAGCTTGGTTGCAAGAGCACGTGAATGACGAATTCGTCAAGCGTGCGCAACGAGATGGCTACCGTGCCCGAGCTGCCTATAAGCTACTTGAGATTGATGAAAAAGATCAATTGATCAAGCCGGGCATGACGGTTGTTGACTTGGGCTCTGCGCCGGGTAGTTGGTCGCAAGTAGCTGTGCAGCGACTTGGTGGGCAAGGGCGCGTGATTGCGCTTGATATCCTGGAAATGCCGCCTGTGCCGGGCGTGGAGTTTATTCAAGGGGATTTTCGCGAAGAGGAAATCCTGCGCTTATTGGAAAAAAGCTTGAATGGCAAGCAAGTAGACCTTGTAATTGCCGATATGGCCCCCAATATCAGTGGCATCAGTGATGTCGATCAGGCGAGGGCCGCTTATCTGACTGAGTTGGCACTGGAATTCAGTCGTGATTGGTTGAAACCAGGGGGTAATTTCCTGGTCAAAGTTTTTGTCGGTTCAGGTTTTGATGAGATTGTGCTCGCTATGCGTGAAAGTTTTGACAAGGTGGTAACGCGCAAACCCAAGGCATCGCGTGATCGCAGCAGTGAAGTTTACCTTCTGGGCCTCAAGCGCAAGCCTGCCTGAATTGTGGCGCAGAACGGCGCAATTAGGGTTAGAATAAAGCAGTAAATGTCCATATGAATAAGGATCGGGACTTTGAATAACATCGTAAAGAACGTTGCTATCTGGCTGATTGTAGCTCTGGTGCTCATGACTGTTTTCAACCAGTTTGGCCCCAAGAGCGCTTCTGAAAGCCAGGTGGTCTATTCCCAGTTCATCAATGAGGTGAAAGAGGGCCGGATTGCCAAGGTCACCATTGATGGTCGGGTGCTGCGCGGCGTGACCAACGAAGGGCGCAAGTTCAATACTTATGCACCTTCTGATCCATGGTTGGTATCTGACCTGCTCAAGAATAATGTGACGGTGGAAGCCAAGCCTGATGAAGAGCCTTCCATCCTCATGAGTATTTTTGTTTCCTGGTTCCCCATGTTGCTCCTGATCGGCGTCTGGATTTTCTTCATGCGCCAGATGCAAGGTGGTGGCAAGGGTGGTGCGTTCTCGTTCGGCAAGAGCAAGGCGCGCCAGTTGGATGAAAACTCCAATCACACGACTTTTGCGGATGTTGCAGGTTGTGACGAAGCCAAGGAGGAAGTATCCGAGCTGGTCGAATTCCTGCGTGACCCGACCAAATTCCAGAAGCTAGGTGGACGTATCCCGCGTGGCGTACTGATGGTAGGCCCTCCTGGGACTGGTAAGACGCTGCTTGCCAAGGCAATTGCAGGCGAAGCCAAAGTGCCATTCTTTACAATTTCTGGTTCTGACTTCGTTGAAATGTTCGTTGGCGTGGGTGCTGCTCGCGTACGCGACATGTTCGAGCAGGCCAAGAAAAATTCGCCTTGCATTATCTTTATTGACGAAATCGATGCCGTCGGCCGTCATCGTGGTGCAGGTACTGGCGGCGGTAATGACGAACGTGAACAAACCCTCAACCAGATGCTGGTAGAGATGGATGGTTTTGAGGCCAATTCCGGCGTAATCGTGATTGCCGCGACCAACCGTGCCGATGTGTTGGATAAAGCCCTGCTGCGTCCTGGCCGTTTTGACCGCCAGGTCATGGTGGGCTTGCCTGATATCCGTGGCCGTGAGCAAATTCTCAAGGTGCACATGCGCAAAGTGCCTATCGACAGTGATGTGAAGCCCGAGATTCTGGCGCGTGGTACCCCCGGTTTTTCCGGTGCTGACTTGGCTAACCTGGTCAATGAAGCTGCCCTGTTTGCGGCGCGTCGTAACAAGCGCACTGTGGATATGCAGGATTTCGAGGATGCCAAGGACAAGATATTCATGGGCCCCGAACGCAAGTCCATGATCATGCGTGAGGAAGAGCGCCGTAACACTGCTTATCATGAATCCGGTCATGCCGTTGTTGCAGCGTTGTTGCCGCATGCAGACCCGGTGCATAAAGTCACGATCATGCCGCGTGGTTGGGCATTGGGCCTGACTTGGCAATTGCCGGAGCATGACCGCATCAGCAATTACAAGGACAAGATGCTGGAGGAAATCTCCATCCTGTTCGGTGGTCGCATTGCGGAAGAGATATTCATGAACCAGATGTCGACCGGTGCTTCAAACGACTTCGAGCGTGCCACCAAGATTGCGCGGGACATGGTCACCAAGTATGGTATGTCCGATGTATTGGGCACCATGGTCTATGCTGGTAATGAGCAAGACTCCATGTTTGGCAGCATGTCCGCCAAGACCGTGTCCGAGGCAACCCAGCAGAAGGTGGATGCCGAAATCCGTCGTATCCTTGATGAGCAATACTCAGTAGCTCGCAAATTGCTGGAAGAAAACCGCGACAAGGTGGAAGTCATGACCGCGGCTTTGCTCGAATGGGAAACGATTGATGCTGAGCAAATCCAGGACATCATGGCTGGCAAGCCGCCACGTCCACCTAAGCCAGCGCCAGTGAGTAACAAGCCTGCCGCTGACAACGATAATGGTGGTGGTACGACAACGGAGCCTGCTCCACAACCAGCGGCCAAGACCTGAACTTGACGTAGTGCCAGGGCCACAAGCCTCTCGAAAGCAATTGATTCGGGGCTTGTGGCCTTTGTTGTTTCTATTGACTAATGAACATGCATAATTCCAACCAATTCAATTGTGGCAAGTATCAGCTTGACCTTGCGCATCCCCATGTCATGGGTATCGTCAATGTGACACCGGATTCTTTTTCCGATGGTGGTCGTTATGCTTCGACCGAGAAGGCCGTCGCTCACGCTCTGCAACTAGTTGCCGATGGTGCACATATCCTTGATATCGGCGGCGAGTCCACGCGCCCGAATGCTACGCCAGTCGGGCTGGAGGAGGAGCTGGATCGCGTCATCCCCGTGATAGAACGTTTGTCACGAGAGGTAGATGTGCCGCTTTCCATCGACACCTATAAACCACAAGTGATGCGTGCAGCCGTGCAAGCCGGTGCGGCGATTATCAATGACATTCGCGGACTGCAAGAGCCAGAAGCTGTGCAAGCCGCTGCCGAGGGCGATGCTGGCATCTGCATCATGCATATGCAGGGCACGCCGCAGACCATGCAACAAAACCCGCAGTATGAAAATGTGGTGCAGGAGGTGAAAGGCTTCCTGCAGGAGCGTTTAGAGGCATGTTTAGCCCAAGGCATTGCTGCCGAACGTGTGGTACTCGATCCGGGCTTCGGTTTCGGCAAGCGTACCGTACATAACCTGGCCTTGCTCAACGGCTTGCCTGACATCTTGGCGCTGGGACGACCCTTGCTGGTTGGCCTATCGCGCAAGTCCGTGCTAGGGCAGATCGTCGGCAGCGATGTTGACCAGCGGCTACATGCCAGCCTGGCAGCGTCTGTGATTGCGGTAATGAAGGGCGGGCGTATCGTCCGTGTACACGATGTGAAAGCAACAGTGGATGCGCTCAAGGTGGTTGATGCGGTCATCAACGCTTGAACACAACACTAATAAAAAGACGAGTAAAGAGATGAGCAGAAAATATTTTGGTACCGATGGTGTGCGCGGCAAGGTGGGCACATTTCCTATCACCCCAGATTTCGTCATGCGCCTGGGCTATGCTGCCGGGCGTGTCCTGACCCGCATGGATCATCATCTAGCGCCAGGTACCAAGCCATTAGTGATCATCGGCAAGGACACCCGTATTTCCGGCTATATGTTCGAGACGGCACTGGTAGCTGGGCTATGTGCAGGCGGCGTTAACGTGCGTATTACCGGGCCCTTGCCGACGCCTGCGATTGCACATGTTACACGAGCGCAGCGTGCCCAGGCGGGCATCGTCATCTCCGCCTCTCATAACCCTTTTGATGATAATGGCATCAAGTTTTTCTCTGCTCAGGGTACCAAGTTGCCGGACGAAGTGGAGCTGGCGATCGAGGCCGAGCTAGACCAGCCCATGGAACTGGTGCCGACAGAGCAGATTGGCCGCGTAAAGCGTATCGACGATGCAGCAGGCCGCTATATCGAGTTCTGCAAAAGCACTTTCCCCAATGCGCTTGATTTACGTGGCCTCAAGATCGTGCTTGATTGCGCCAATGGCGCTACCTATCATGTCGCTCCCCCCGTGTTCCACGAGTTGGGTGCGGAGGTCATCAGCATTGGCACCGCGCCCAATGGCCTGAATATCAACCTCAATGTCGGCTCCACGCACCCTGAAGCCTTGCAGCAGGCCGTGGTCGAGCACCAGGCAGACCTTGGCATCGCATTCGATGGCGATGGTGACCGCGTAGTCATGGTCGATAATCAAGGCCAGTTGCTGGATGGCGATCAACTGCTTTACATCATTGCCCATCATCGTCATGAGCGTGGGCAATTGGCCGGCGGAGTGGTTGGCACTCTGATGACTAACCTGGCGTTAGAGCATGCGTTGGCCAAAGAGGATATCTCGTTCCAGCGCGCCAAAGTGGGCGATCGCTATGTGCTGGAACTGCTCAATGCTAATAACTGGCAATTGGGCGGTGAAAATTCCGGGCATATTTTGAGCCTGGACAAGCATAGCAGTGGCGATGGCATCATTGCCGCCTTGCAGGTGTTGCATGCCTTACGTGCTTCCGGCTCGACGCTGGCGGATTGGGGCAATCGCTTGCCTTTGTATCCGCAGGTACTGATTAACGTCAAGGTCGCGCAGCGAATTGAACTGGATGGCAATGCTGAATTGCAGGCAGCTGTGAAGAGTGCTGAGGATACGCTTGGTGGCAGCGGCCGCGTGTTGCTGCGCGCTTCCGGCACAGAGCCCAAGATTCGCGTGATGGTTGAAGGCCAGGATAGGGCTTTGGTACAACGTTTGGCGGAAGATATTGCTGCCGTAGTGCAGCAAGTTGCTGGTCAATAGCTGTCATTATAAATTCAGCGTAATGACACAGTTTTGTCATGGAGGCATGCGAATCTGCCCCCATGCAAAACCGTCCGCTGACAAATTATCTTGAACGTATCTGTGCGCTGGATAGTGCCTTGTGCATCAAGGTCAATCGCAGCAGCCATTATCGTTTAGTACGCTGGAGCTTCCGCCTGGTAAGCCGCCTGGGCGATGGCGTGTTCTGGTATACCATCATGCTGGGGCTCATCCTGACGCAAGGTGAGGCCGGAGTTGTTGCCAGCCTGCATATGATGGTCGTGGGGCTAATTGGCACAGCTATCTACAAATGGCTCAAAGGAAAGACGTTGCGCCCGCGGCCTTATGCTGTCCACCAGGATATTTGGTTAGCTGGCAAGCCACTCGACAAATTCAGCTTCCCATCTGGGCATACCTTGCATGCTGTTGCCTTTAGCATGGTGGCGTTGGCGTACTATCCGGAGCTGGGCCTGTTGATCCTGCCGTTTGCGGTGCTCGTGGCCTTATCACGTGTCGTGCTGGGATTGCATTATCCGAGCGATGTGCTTGCCGGCGCAGCAATCGGGGCCTTGATTGCGTCGCTATCTTTCTTATTTGTCTAGTTAAACTCTCAATTTTTTATTTCATCTCAAGGGCGCGCGCAGCAATGCTCAGTTGCTGTTGCTTCTGACGTTTCCCGGAGCTTGGCTCCGGGACGTAAACAATTGGGTCGCCTTTTGGCTATGCCGAAGCTTCGTTTTCTTTGGCCCTGTTTCTTTTTGCGAAAAGAAACCCATTCTTTCGTCAATCACAGTATGGGCGAAGAACATGCGTTGTTGAGGTTGATAACGTTGAGGTCGTTGGAAAAGTGGCCTTAATCAAACAAAAGGCGATCTCGGAGTCTGCGTCGGAAGCATGTTTTCGCTACCCTGTGTTGCTCAATCTTTTTTGGGGCTTGCGGAACTCGCTACGTTCAAGCATCCGCAAGCTGTTTTTCCAGAGAGATCTGCGCTACTCGGCGCAGCCAAACGGGGAAGGCAACGTCAAAAATCAGGTCAACAACGACAACGACTTGGCATTGCTGTGTTCGCCCTGGAATACCGGAGCACCTGAGTGAAGCCGCAATATTAGTAGAAATACTCGATCGGGCTATTAAGTCTGCGCTTGAGGTCAGTCAAGCAGCGCTTGCGCCAGTGTTGCATCTGTTCGCTAGATAAATGGTTTAGTTCGGGTTCCCAGTGCGGTCTGCCTCCTTGTAGCAGGGTGCCGATATGGCTGAGCGCGGTCTGGGTTCTTGCTATGTAGAAAGCAAAGTTGCGGAACAGGCGTTTATCCATGAAGCGCATGCCATGGTAGATCATGCCTGGCAAACGCGACAGGCGTAGTAGACGGTCTGCACGTCCTAGTCTGGCAATGGTGCGATAGGCTTCAGAGGGCGAGCAGTTGAAGTAAGGTGCGATGAACTGACCCAATGCATGCTTATGGTTGAGTAGCAGTTGTGCTGGCGTATGTTCCAGCAAAGGGGCCAGGTAGGCATCCATGGCCCACTCAGCACCGATGTGCGTGATCATGCTGCCTTCCATCCACATGGCTTCATGGGCGGGTACGAAGTGGTTGTGCGCGATAACGTCTATGTAGAGGTGGCTGGCATAGCCGATAGCCATGGCCATTTCTTCATCATTGCGGGCATTGGCCAGCATCTGGTGGGCATTTTCCCAATAATGGCTGTGGTTAAAGCGTGGCGAGACGATGGCCAGGTCGGGCAGGCATGCTCCTGCCATGACCAGTTGCGGGAAGCGGTGGATAGCGCGTTGTAGGCGCGGATCAAGCAAGGGCATGGCCCAAAGCAGTGAGTGAGCAAAGTAAACATGGGTGACCAGGCCCCAGGCCTGGACTTCTGCACTATAGCCCACGAATGGCGTGAACCACAGCAGTAAAGTCAATAACTTGCTGGTATTCATGCCGCATAATGTGCGGGTTGGCGATGAATGGATTGTGGCAAATCCATGATGTTATCGTGACAATGGCGGGGGTTGCCGGCAATTTGCTATACTGCGGCGCTCTATCATCCACATACTGTTCTGGGAAACTCATGGAAAGTCCATACAAGGGCAAGACCGGTTTGCGTCGCCTGATCAATGCTTTTGGTTATTCTGTCGATGGGCTTGCTGCGGCTTACCGCAATGAAGATGCGTTTCGCCAGGAAGTGCTCATGGCAATTATCCTGGTGCCATTGGCAATTTATCTTGGCAACGACGCTGTGGCGAAGGCGCTGATGATAGGCAGTGTGCTACTTGTGATCATCGTGGAGTTGCTGAATTCCGCGATTGAGGCGACGGTTGATCGTATTTCTCTTGAAAATCACCAGCTTGCCAAGCGTGCTAAAGATATTGGCAGTGCAGCGGTATTGATTTCCCTGATTAATCTTGTAGTGGTTTGGGGCCTGTTGATACTGGGTTAGTCAATTAAGTCGTCTGGTCTTTTCACCAAAGCGGCGCAGATAGCAGGCGTAAGCCTATGCTGAGCCAGCGTTCATCGCTGTTGTTGTACATTCGGTTGCCGTAGGTGGTATCGATTTGCACGCGCTCAGGCACCAACCAATAACGTAGGCCCGCTTGGTAGTAAGGTCGAGAACGATGGTCGCCATAGGTCTCTGCAATCAGGTCTAATTTGTTGGCGAGGGGGATCTCAGAGCCCAAGCCCCAAGTCATGTCAGTTCGGTTATTTTCCTTGTCGTGCAATGCGCCAAAGTTGGTATGCAGGATCAATTTATCGCTGAAGAAAGAGGCACTGACTGGAATATACGCGTAGGTGTTGCCTATCATGCTGGAGTTGTTGTCCAGCCGGGGATGCTGGGCATGGCCCACCACGAGGCCGTAACCGTAGCTGTTGGTTTCAAGCTGTTTGAACAAGAGCTTGGCCTGCATCATGAGATCGCTATTTTGTGATTCGCCGTCCTGGCGCGTGACCGCCCCACCTAGCGTTAACTCAAGGTTCTCTCTTGGGCTGCAGCCTGGCAAGGCCCAATATTCGGTACTGTCACGGTTGTGTTTTGCCCATGATTCAAGCTGGCAACTATTCGGGTCCACCACGCGGGCATCATCGGTAATCATCGGGCGTGCGGCCATGGCAAGCAACGGGCACAAGGCTGGCAGCAATAGCAGTAAACGGCATAGGTGAGTCATGGCATCAGTCTAGCCAAAAAGTGTGACGTGCACATGGCAATTCATTGAATCGTCACAATCCATAGGTATCTTCACGCTCATGTATTCGTTGATAGTGGAGTGGGACGCGTGAAGATATTATTCATCTCGGATGTGTACTTTCCCCGTGTGAATGGGGTGTCTACGTCTATCCGTACTTTTGTGAACCAGATGCAGGCACTCGGTCATGAGGTGCACCTGATCGCGCCGGATTATGGCATTGCGACGGAAGATGAGGCCTGGATCAAGCGTATCCCCGCACGCAATATTTACTTTGACCCTGAAGATAAGTTGATGCGTTATCGTGCCGTGTTGAAGTTGCTGCCGGAGCTACGCGACGAGAATTATGATGTCGTGCATATCCATACTCCATTCGTGGCGCATTATCTTGGTATCAAGCTCGCCCGATTGCTGGATATTCCCTGCCTGGAAACCTATCACACCTTCTTTGAAGACTATATGCATCACTACTTGCCCTGGATACCCAAATCCATGGCCCGCAAGATCGCGATCAATACCTCGCGGCAACAGTGCAATGCTGTTAACGCCGTGATTGCGCCATCGCAACCCATGCTGGATGCATTACGTAGTTATGGCGTCAAAACCAGTGCCGAGGTGATTCCCACTGGCTTGCAAGAAAAAAGCTTTGAAGATGCGGATGGCGAAGCTTTCCGTGATCGTTATGGTATCTCGCGTCAGCGACCTGTTGCGCTCTTCGTTGGGCGTGTTGCCCATGAAAAGAATATCGATTTTCTCCTGCGCATGGCGAATGAGTTACGCCGCCAGCAACCTGATGTGCTGCTGGTTGTCGCTGGAGAGGGACCCGCTCAAAAGCATCTTGAGGACTTGAGTGCTGAACTGGCATTGGGCGACAACATCAAGTTCATCGGGTATCTCGACCGCAATACAGAACTGAATGCCTGCTACAAAGCCGCAGATGTGTTTGTGTTTGCCTCCAAGACCGAGACGCAAGGGCTGGTGCTGCTGGAAGCCATGGCGCAAGGTGTGCCCGTGGTGGCGCTGGCGGAATTGGGCACCAAGTCTATCTTGATTGAAGGCGAGGGCGCGATGATTGCCACTGAGGATGAGCGAATCTTTGCTTCCAAGGTATTCAGTTTGCTGGCAAATCCTGGCAAGCGCGCCAAGCTTGGGCAGGCAGCACGTCAATATGTCGCAAAGCGCTGGACTGCACGCCTGCAAGCAGAGCGGATGTTGCAGTTTTACCAGCGTGTGCAAAGTCGTAGTGCATTTCATGCGATGAATATGGACAACAACCTCAAGGCCCGAGGCGGCTAAACTCGACCCCACCCGACTCAGCACGCTTACTTGATGCTAAGCTAGCCCTTGTCTAGCAAGATGGGGAGGTCGTGTGAGAGTGATTATCCTGGGTAGTGGCGTGATTGGCGTCACGACTGCTTGGTATCTTGCCGAGGCAGGGCATGAGGTCATCGTGCTAGATCGTCAGCCTGGGCCGGCGCTTGAAACCAGTTACGCCAATGCCGGACAAGTCTCGCCTGGCTATGCCAGTCCTTGGGCCGCCCCTGGGGTACCCCTCAAGGCACTCAAGTGGATGCTGCGTCGCCATGCTCCCTTGTTTATCAAGCCGGATGGCAGTTGGCAGCAAGTGCGCTGGATGTGGCAATTACTGAAACAATGCACGCCTGCTCGTTACGAGCAGAATAAGGCGCGCATGGTCCGCCTGGCAGAATACAGCCGGGATTGCCTGGATCAGCTCCGTGCTGATACAGGCATTGAATACGAGGGCAGGCAGCGCGGCACTTTGCAACTGTTCCGCACTCAGGAGCAACTTGATGCCGCTGTGCGAGATATCGAAGTGCTACGATTTGCACATGTGCCATTTGAATTGTTGCCTTCTTCCTTGCTCACCAAGGCAGAGCCTGCACTGGAACGCGTCAAGCACAAGCTGACGGGTGGACTGTGGTTGCCGCATGATGAAACCGGGGATTGCCATTTGTTCACAACGCACCTGGCAGACATGGCCGCGGCCAAGGGAGTGCAGTTCCGTTACGGACAAGAGATTACTGGTCTTGATATTGAGTCAGATAATATAAACAGTGTGGTGGTGAACGGCGAGCGATTGCAGGCAGATGCCTATGTTGTTGCCCTAGCTGCTTACTCAACCGATATCCTCAAAGGCGTGCTCGACGTGCCTGTTTACCCGGTCAAGGGCTATTCAATTACCGTTCCTATCATCGACGAGGCTTCTGCTCCTGTGTCGACAGTGCTGGATGAAACCTACAAGACTGCCGTGACGCGCTTCGATGATCGCATTCGCGTGGGAGGCATGGCTGAGCTGGTTGGTTTCAATCGTCGTCTCAGCCCAAGGCGAGAAGGCACCTTGAAACTGATCGTGGATGATTTATTCCCAGGTGCCGCTGACTTGAGCCAGACCAACTTCTGGACCGGCCTAAGGCCGATGACGCCGGACGGTACGCCGATTGTCGGTAACACTCCTATTCCCAATCTTTACTTGAATACTGGCCATGGCACACTGGGTTGGACAATGGCTTGTGGTTCGGCCAAGCTGCTCACGGACATTATCTCTGGTAGTACCCCGGATATTCGACACGATGATTTGGGGATGCGACGTTATACTCATGAGTGATGTCGCAGAACATAAAAAAAGCCGGTACCACAGGACCGGCTAGTGCTGCTGAGCCTGCTAGAACTGAAAGCTAATGCTCGCCATTGCAGTGCGTGGCGCACCTGGGGTTAGGAGTCCGTAACTAACATTTGACCAGTAACGCTTGTCGAAAAGATTATCGACATAGATGCGCAAGGTTGCTGGGGTGTTGCCCAAGATGCCGTTGTAACGTGCCCCTAGCGCGAACAGGTCATAAGCATCGGTGGATTCAGTGGTGTTGCTGTCGCTGGTTTGCATGCTACCAGTGCGGCTCCAATTGCCCACCAAGGTCCAGCCCGCTATTGCGGCTGGCGTATATTCGCTGGTGACGACGATGCGGTGCGTTGGCGTGGCGGTGGGGCGCTGGTTCTTGGTCGCGGCATTACCAGTTTCTTCAAACTTGGCATCCAGCAGCATGGCGCTGCTGAACACGGTCCATGCCGGTGACAGCTTGCCCGTTAAGCCAAATTCTATGCCCTTGTGTACGCGGCCACCGGATTGTACAAAGGTGTTAGATGCATCAGTGAATTCGGCAGGTCGTTCTATTCTGAACACCGCTACTTCAGCAAGCAGGTGCGGATTGATTTCATTTTTAGCGCCAATTTCCCATTGCTTGCTGGTTAATGGGGCAAGCTGCTTGAACTGGTTGTTTGTGCCGATTGGGGCAGTGCCTCCGTCTTCCAGGCCCTCCATGTAGCTCAGGTAGGTCGTGATATCCTGGCGAGGCTTGAATAGCAAGGCAATATTGGGGTTGAAGTCGTTTTTTTCATAATGCGCGCCTGGACTACTGTCGGAGTTGTATTCCCTCGTGTCGCGTTGGGTATAGCGGCCACCGAGATGCAATTTCCATTGTTCATTAAATGACATGACGTCGTTAAAGAATAATCCACGTTCATCCTTGCGATATGCCAGATAGTTAATGCCGGTAGCTAAATGCGGGTTGGCAAAGCGTATTGGGTGATAGAGATTCGTGCCTAATCCGAGGGATCCCCAGAAGTACTCATCATAACGATACTTGAACCGATGCGATGAAAGCCCCACACTCAATTCGTGCTGGATAGGCCCCGTGTTGAAGCTACCGTTGAGTGATAGCCGTGTATTGACGAAGTCTTGTTGCTGGTTAGGTGACTCGAAAAAATTAAAACTGACATCTCCGTTTGGCTGAGGGTTGCCTAGATTCATGGCGCTTTGATCACGCATCTGGCGGCCCCAATTAAACTCCGCCAACATTGACCAGTTGTCGGTCAGCGTATGCTCAAGCTTGCCGTTCAGGATATTCATCTCCGTTGGGTAACGTGCCCAGTTCTGCCCCAGGAAGCGTCTGGGGTTAACGTGAGACGGAAGTTGGCCGGAGGTTGTGACACCAAAGTTGGGTTGGTTAACCTCGTTGCGGCGCTCATGTTCAACATCGAGTTGCAGCGTGGTGCTATCGCTGATCAGCCAATCTGTGGCTAAGCTGGCGAACTGGCGTTCGCTGCTGTCTGCATGGATATAAGATTGCTGGTGTTCGACTGCTGCATTCAAGCGGATACCCAGATTGCTGGCCTCGTTTCTGCGGCTTAAGTCGGCATGCACCTTGGCATTACCATACTGATTGACTGAGAAATTCAATGCATTGAGGGCGACTGTTGTTGGCCGCTTGGTCACATAATTAATCAGGCCCCCAGGGGAGCCAAAACCAGCTTGCAAGGCAGAAAGCCCTTTAAGTATCTCGACCCTTTCCTTGTTTTCCAGCCCAGTGACTTGTTGGTTAACCAGCATCAGGCCGTTATAACGATAATTGCTGGTGTTGTGCAAACTCAAGCCACGAATTTCCGGGGCGCTGTACCAGCCCGGGTTATAGCCGGAGTTGGCAATACTGGCGTCGTAGCGTTCAAGGTTGCCGAGATTCTCGATAAAATGGTTTTGAATCAACGCTTGAGGAATAACTTTGACGGAGTAGGGCGTATCAATCAATGCTTGGTTGTTGAAGCCCGCTACTGAGGCATGCTGAGTACGGTATCCCTGACTTGCAAGGCCTTCCTGATCTAGGCGAAGGCTGTTTGATGTGACGCTGACTTCTGGCAGTGCAGATTGTGGTACAGCCTCCTCTTTTTTAATGACGAAGCCATTGCCTTGGCTGGCTGCGACGAGACCTGAGCCTTGCAGTAGCTGACGTAATGCTTGTTCTGCACTCATGCTGCCCTTGATGGCAGGGGCAATTTTTCCGCTGATCAAGGTGCCATCACTGAATATCTGGATATTGGTTTGTCTGGATAGTTCGGTAATGGCAGCAGCCAATGACTGAGCAGCAATATTGACGGTGACAGGGGTATTTTCTAATGTGATGGCAGCGTGGGCTTGGCTCAGCAGCAAGTTGCTAAAAGCCAGGGAAAGAATAAGGTAGCCGATGGCAGGCCGGGCGGCGAGGCCAGTTTTTATCATGTGGTTGATCCCTAGAAGTGTGATGGTGAAATGACCATTGCATTAGGGAAGACATTTCAACTGGGAAAACGGAGACACATAAATAAAAATGTTAATGATTATGGATCATTTGCCTTGTATTTCTAAACCCTGGTCCGCCTGAAAATGGATAGTCAATGGCAGGATAGCCGGTAGTGCATTTTCCAATGATGTTGCATCGTCTGCACGGAAGCGCCCTGTGATACGCAGTTGACCAGTTTGTTTATTCGCGAGCGTCAATGGTTGGCGGCGAAAAGCATTGATGCTGGGTAATGCATCTTCCAGCAATGTATTGTTGAATACCAGCCAGCCAGTTCGCCAGGCCGAGGCATCAGACGCTTGCACCTTCTCGAGAGAGGTGAGTCCATCATTCTTGATCACTAGGCGCTCGTTAATGGTCAGGTCGTATGCCTGTGGATGATTGACTTGGCTTGTGCTGTCATGATGTTGGTGGAAGCGTACATGGCCTTGTTCGACGCTGACTGCGACAGCACTGCCTCGGTCATTGACATTGAAAATGGTGCCGACGACTTCAACGTCTCCCATGCGGGTTGCGACATGAAATGGTCGTTTGGCGTTGTGCGTGACTTCAAACCTGGCTTCTCCTGTCGCCAGTGTGACCATGCGGTTTTGGCGATAGAGCGTAATGTGCAGACCTGTTTTGGCATTAAGGGCAATCTGGCTGCCATCGGGCAGGGTGATTTCCTTCACCTCGGCAATGCCGGTATGGTAATCCGCTTCATAGATGGGCTGATGCCAGTACCAAATGCCTGCTTTCAGTATGGCCGCGCTGCATAAGGCAATCACGCCCCAGCCTAGCAATGCTTGACGGGTCTTGCGTCTGCCAGCAGGTTTTCCAAATTGCTCCTGCAATTGCGGGGCAATGGCAGAGAGTGAGTGCAACTGGCTTGCCGCAGCCTGATAGGCAGCTTCATGCTCAGGTGATTTGCTGCGCCAAACCTCTAGCTGATGTTGCAGGTGTTGTGCGGACTCTTTAGGTTCGATCTCGATGCGGGCGAGCAGCGTTAAGGCCTGCTTAACCAGGCTGGAAACAGGTTGTGTCATCTCGGTTTACTTGCCATCGTCTTGAAGTGCTTGGCGGATTTCGGCAAAGATAGCGACGCAATCTAAGGTCGATCGCACCACATGCTTTGCCACGGCAGATTCCGTGATGTTGAGATGCGCGGCAATTTCTTCGCGGCTATAGCCATACACACGGAACAACAGGAATACATCACGCCTGCGGGCGGGCATTTTCTCCAAGTGGTCAACCAGCCGATTGAGCAATTGGCGCTGGGAAACCAGCAGTTCAGTTGAGGGAGCGCTGGCATTGATTTCTACATGGCTACGTTCGGTGAGCCACTCCAATACCAGCTTGTCATGCCTAGCCAAATTGATGCAAATATTGTGTGCTGCCTTGAACAATAGCGCCCGTGGGGATTCTATAACAGGGACTTCGCCACTCGCAGGTAATGCATAACGATAAACCCGCTCAAAGCTGGTTTGGGCAATATCGGCTGCATCATCGGCATTACCTAGTCTGCCGCGCAAGTAGTTGCGCAACTCTCGATATGAGGAGAGCAGCTCAGTGACAAGAGGGCTGGACATGATGCAATATCAAGGGGTTGCCTGCAATGAGGGAAGCGCGCATGGTAGCAGGCATCTGGATATGGAATCAAGAATCATTCTCGATTTTGATGGGGATAATAAAAAGCCGGGAAACCCGGCGTTAGAGAGTTTGACCTGACTCGAATGATTAACCGAACTTGCCGGTAATATAGTCTTCGGTTTCCTTGCGGCTAGGATTGGTGAAAATCTTGTCGGTATCGTCGTACTCGATCAGTTCACCCAGATACATATAAGCTGTGTAGTCAGAGACGCGGGCAGCCTGTTGCATGTTGTGTGTCACTACCAGGATGGTGAGCTTGTTGCGCAACTCGGACATCAGCTCCTCAATGTTGGCGGTTGCGATCGGGTCAAGCGCAGAGGTGGGTTCGTCAAACAGCATGATTTCAGGGTCGGTTGCCAAGGCGCGGGCAATACAAAGGCGCTGTTGCTGACCGCCTGAGAGATTGAAAGCCAAGTCGTGCAGACGGTTCTTTACCTCATCCCACAACGCAGCGCCCTTGAGCGCTTCTTCCACCTTGTCATCCACCACGCGCTTGTTGCGCTCGCCACGCACGCGCAGGCCGTAGGCAACATTCTCATAGATGGATTTGGGGAAGGGGTTAGGCTTCTGGAACACCATGCTAATACGCATGCGTACCTCGATAGGGTCTACGCCGTTATCCAGGATGTTGGTGTTGTCTGGATGCATGACAATTTGGCCATCATAGCTATTGCCAGGGTAGAGGTCATGCATGCGGTTGAAGCAGCGCAGGAATGTGGACTTGCCACAGCCGGATGGGCCGATCAAGGCGGTGATGCGCTTTTCATATAAGGGCATGGAGATGCCTTTGAGCGCCTTGTGACCGTTGCTGTAGTAAAAGTTCAGGTCGCGAGATTCGGCTTTGATCGGGCTAGTTGTTGTTACCATGATGTCAATATCCTGATTCTGAATTCGTTCTGTTTTTATGTGGCTTACCACTTGATGTTTTTGCGGATGCGGTAGCGCAACCAGATAGCCGTACCGTTCATGAGCAAGGTCACGACGATGATCAAGGCGCCAGTCGCAGCAGCATTGATATGGAATGCATGGTCAGGGCGCGACAGCCAGTTGAACATCTGGATAGGCAACACGGTGAAGCCGGATTGCAGCCAGTCAAAGTTGATGAATGGCGCAGCTTCTGTCACGGGTGATGGTGGCAAGAAGGCGATGAAGGTCAATGCACCAATGGTAATGATAGGCGCAGTTTCACCCAGTGCACGTGCCATGCCGATGATGATGCCAGTCAGGATGCCGCCGGAAGAATAGTGCAGCACATGGTGAAACACCACTTGCCATTTGGTCGCTCCAACCGCATAGGCCGCTTCACGGATAGACACCGGGATGCCGCGAATGGATTCGCGTGTCGTGACGATGACGATAGGCAGGATCAACAGGCCCAACGTCAGGCCCGCGGTCAGGATGCTTTCGCCAAAACCCAGGCCATAGACGAACAAGCCAAGTGCCAGCAAGCCATAGACGATGGAAGGTACGCCAGCCAAGTTGGTGACGTTGATCTCGATCAAGTCTGAGAACCAGTTCTTGGGCGCATATTCTTCCAGATAAACTCCTGCCGCTACGCCCATGGGCACTGCGGAGAAGAATGTCACCAACATGACGAGGAGTGAGCCTACCCAGGCAGACAGCAAGCCTGCGCTAGCTGCGCGGCGTGATGGATAGTTGGTGAGAAAGTCCAGGTTGAAGCGTGGGTAGCCATCTGCTACCAAGTCGACAAACAAGGTGAGCAGCGTCAGCAGGCCTATCATCAAGGCCAACAAACCAACGATGGAGAAAAGGAAGTCATTACGCTTGTGTCGGCGAATCATCGCCCGCACTTCGGCGAGGTTTTCCAGTACGGATGCTTGTGTTGTCATGATTAATATACCTCGCGGAATCTCTTGCGGGTGATGTGACCAATAATGTTAAAGGTCAACGTCATCAGCATGAGCACCAGGCCTGCCGCAAAAATACTTTGATAACCGATACTGCCGTGTGGAAGATCGCCCATTGCCACTTGTACGATATAAGCTGTAATCGTCGCGGCGCTTTCCATCGGGTTGAAGGTCAAGTTTGGTTGCTGTCCAGCAGCAAGTGCTACCACCATGGTTTCACCTACGGCACGTGAAATACCGAGGATGTAAGCCGCGATAATCCCGGAGATGGCAGCCGGTGTGACAACACGGATTGCGGTTTGAAAGCGGGTGGCACCCATGGCATAGGAGCCTTCGCGCATACTCATCGGCACGGCGCGCATGGCATCTTCTGCCATGGAACTGATATACGGGATAATCATGATGCCCATGACAATGCCAGGGCCGAGCATGTTGAAACCAGGCAATTCTGGGAAGATTTTTTGCAGCAATGGTGTGACGAACAGCAAGGCAAAGTAGCCGAATACCACTGTAGGTACGCCAACCAGCAACTCAAGGATAGGCTTGACGATCTCACGTGTGCGGTGCGACGCAAACTCGGAAAGATAGATCGCGCCTATCGTACCGAGAGGGATCGCTACAGCAAGCGCAATTGCAGAAGTCGTCAGAGTGCCGGAAACCAGCGGCAAGATGCCGTAATGGGCGTTCTCGAATAGTGGGGTCCATTCCGTATCGGTGAGGAAGTCCCACAGCGAGACATGTTCAAAAAAGGTGAAGGATTCATACAACAGAATCACGACAATCGAAATCGTGGTAGCCACGGCAGAGAGTGCTGCCAGCATCAGGATAAATTCAATGACACGTTCCAAGATGTGGCGACGCACATTCTTGGCAAGACGCGCACTGATGGGGAGTTCAGCGGGTTTTTCTAACACTTGAGAGACCATGATCACATTGATAATCCGTGCATTGTAACGGAATGCAGTTATGCGGGCGATGCCGGGAAGCCTGAAATCTCTGGCTTCCCGGGATGAAGGGGATTACTTGATACGCTTCAACAGATCTGTGATCTTGACGCCCACTTCAGGCTCACCACCAAAACCTGTACCGGCTTTCTGAGCCTTCCAGTGTTCTGTCACGGCGGCATACTCATGCTTAGGCAGGGCAATGTACTTCACCTCTTCAACCAGTTCCTTGCTGTTTGCCAGGTAGAAGTCGACAAATGCCTTCACATTAGGATTTTCCTTGGCAGCTTTTGCACTGATATAAATGAACAGCGGGCGTGACAAAGGCTGATAGGTGCCGTTCATGACGCTTTCACGGGATGGCAATACTGCAGGTGCGCCAGCTTTTGCGATAATTGGCACGGCTTTAACGCGTGTGCTGTTTTCTTCATAGTAGGCAAAGCCGAAGTAGCCTGTAGCGGCAACATCGCTGGCAACACCTTGTACCAGGACATTGTCGTCTTCAGAGGCGGTGAAGTCGCCACGGCTGGATTTAGCCTTGCCTACAATGGCTTCAGTGAAGTAGTCGAAAGTACCGGAGTCAGAGCCTGCACCGAACAGCTTCACGGGGGTGTCAGGCCAAGCAGCGTTGACTTGCTTCCAGGTCTTGACCTTGCCTTGAGCATCTGGCTCCCAGAGCTTTTTCAGCTCTTCAACGGTGAAGCTCTTGATGAAGGTGTTTTTCGGGTTCACGACAACGGTGAGTGCATCGTAGGCGACTGGTAGCTCGATAAACTCAATACCTTCAGCCTTACATGCTTCGATTTCCTTGGTCAGGATAGGACGGGAAGCCTCGGAGATGTCAGTTTCGCCACGGCAGAATTTCTTGAAGCCGCCACCAGTGCCAGAAATACCGACAGTGACCTTGATTTTCTTCGCTTTTTGGAACTCTTCAGCAACCGCTTCGGTAATTGGGTAGACGGTGCTGGAGCCGTCGATACGGATAATGTCATTTTTTGCTGGGGCTGCGTCTGCATGTTGGATCGAGAATGCAGCTGTAACGAGGGCAGCAATACCGGCTGCCTTCAATAACTGGGTTGGAACAAATTGGAATTGCATATAGGCTCCGTCGGTTGGTCAATTGTTGCCTGGAGCCTCAATGTGAGCATGCCCCCATGACAACCCGGCAAATATAAAGCGTAAATATTTCATATTTGTGACAAATAGGCAAAATGTCTTGAGGTTATTCTGGTTTGAACACGCAAGCTGGCGAGGAGCATGATGCCAAGGATAAATAAACTATAGGAAACTGGTTCTGGAACGGCGCTGATCTGTGATGTAGAAATATTTGTCAGAGTGCTAGGGCCAGAGGTGCTACCTATCCAGTTCAGACGCTGGCCGGTGGTTTCGTCGGGGTTGGTAGGGGTATAGAGCATCATCGTGATATCTAGCCAGTCTTGATAGGCGGCTGGCTGGACATAGCAGGATTTATTGGTCTGGCAAATGGCAGACGCAATACCGCCTAGTATCACATCTTCAGCACCATGTGTGCCCAGGAATAACCCGCTGCCACTATCCCCGCCTTGCACAATGGCATTGCCAGCAGGCGTGCTGTCAGTAATGATCCAATGCACATTGTAGCTGCCGATATGTGCAATATTGTCGATTAGCGTGGTTTCTACATAGCGTCCATTGCCGTTTCCGCTGGCATTGGCTAGTGTCACAGTGCCGTAAGGCTCAACATTCTCAATATAGGTCAGGTTTAAGGCTGTGTGGCTGTCGGCAAGTATTGGCGTGGCTAGGTGTAGAAGTGCCAGATCGTTGCCTGGGAATTGATAGTTGGGAAGCACAAATTTCTTATCAATCAAGGCATCACCAAAGCCGGATGAAAATACTTTGCCCGTTGTGGCTGAGTGGCCTGCTGTCAGTACCCAGTTAGGTGCTACCAGTACCCCGTCTGTTCCTCCGATGATTTGGCCTACCATGCCAAAGTCCGTGGTAGGTGTGCTACCGACCAGTGCAAATGCTGGCTGGCTGAAGGCAAGGCTCGCAGCGGTGATGATGCAGGCAGGGTAAAACGAATGCATAGCGAACCTCGTTGGGTTTAAGAAGTACCTATTGTAGATAAAGCATGAGTGGAGAAATACACGAGTGTAGGTATGGGTATTCTGGAGGGCAAACAGCGGGTGGCAGGGCATTAATGTATAATTGCGACCTTTGAATTTAGTCAGTTCGGATATTGCATGGAAGCGGAACAACTCAATCTTATTGCCAACCGTCTGGATGACCTTGCCGAGCGTCACCAGGCCTTACGGGGGTATCTTTGACTTCGAAAGCAAACAGCAGCGCCTAGAGGAAGTATCCCAGTTATTGGAAGATCCCAATATATGGAATGACAACGAGCGCTCGCAGAAGCTGGGCAAGGAGCGCCGCGAGCTGGAATTTGTTGTCAAATCGTTGACTGATGTTGATAGCGGGGTGCGGGACAGTCGTGAACTGTTCGAGATGGCGCGTGAAGAAAACGATGACAGCACCTTGTTGAGCATTGATAACGATACACAGGAGTTGGAAAAGGTTGTGGCGCAAATGGAGTTTCGCCGCATGTTTGCTCACCCGATGGACCCGAACAACTGCTTCCTGGATATTCAGGCTGGTTCTGGTGGTACCGAGGCGCAGGATTGGGCCTCCATGCTATTGCGCATGTATTTGCGCTATTGCGAGAACAAGGGCTTCAAGGTTGAGGTGCTGGAAGAGTCTGAAGGTGATGTTGCCGGTATCAAGAGTGCTTCGCTGAAAATCTCTGGTGACTATGCTTATGGCTTCCTGCGTACCGAAAGCGGAGTGCATCGCCTAGTGCGTAAATCGCCTTTTGACTCGGGTAATCGTCGCCATACTTCGTTTGCCAGCGTATTCGTTTATCCTGAGGTAGATGATTCCATCGTGGTTGAAATCAATCCTGCTGATCTGCGCATCGATACTTATCGGGCATCAGGCGCGGGTGGGCAGCACATTAACAAAACCGATTCCGCAGTGCGGATTACCCACATCCCGACCAATACCGTGGTGCAGTGCCAGAATGACCGTTCGCAGCATCGCAACAAGGATGAGGCGATGAATATGCTGAAAGCGCAGTTATACGCATTGGAGCTGCGCAAGCGCAACGAAGAAAAACAAGCGATGGAAGATGCCAAGACCGATATCGGTTGGGGCCACCAGATCCGCTCTTATGTGCTGGATCAATCGCGCATCAAGGATTTACGCACCAACGTCGAAGTTGGTAATACCCAGGGCGTCTTGGATGGCGACCTGGATCCATTTATTTCTGAAAGTTTGAAGCAGGGAGTGTAAGGGTGAGTGACGCACAAAATTCCAAGCCTGATACTGAGGTAGTGCAACAGGACGAGAACCATGTCATGGCCGAGCGGCGTGAGAAGCTCAAGGCGATTCGGGAAAAGGGTGTTGCTTTCCCCAATGACTTCAAGCCTGAGCATGCCGCACAAAGCCTGCATGATAGCTATGATGCCCTTGAGGGCGAGGATCTTGAAGCGCGCGCATTGAGCGTGGCGATTGCCGGACGCATGATGTTGAAGCGTGTGATGGGCAAGGCCAGCTTTGCTACTGTGCAGGATAAGAGCGGGCGCATTCAGGTATTTGTGACCAAGGAAAACGTTGGCGAAGAAACTTACGACGCTTTCAAGAAATGGGATCTGGGCGACATCATTGCGGCCAGAGGCACCTTGTTCAAGACCAAGACTGGCGAGTTGTCGGTTAAGGTGAGTGAGTTGCGACTGCTAACCAAATCCCTGCGACCTTTGCCGGAGAAATTCCATGGATTGGCAGACCAAGAGACTAAGTATCGCCAGCGGTATGTCGACCTGATTGTTTCGGATGACACCCGCAAGACCTTCATGGCGCGTAGCAAGATTGTCGCTGCTATTCGTGCCTTTATGCTTGGCCACGAGTTCCTGGAGGTGGAAACGCCAATGCTGCATCCCATTCCTGGTGGTGCATCAGCCAAGCCGTTCATTACGCACCACAATGCACTGGATATGCAGATGTATATGCGTATCGCCCCTGAGCTTTACCTCAAGCGCCTGATTGTGGGCGGGTTTGATCGTGTGTTTGAGATCAACCGAAATTTTCGCAACGAAGGTGTGAGCGTACGCCACAATCCAGAATTCACTATGATGGAGTTCTATGCCGCCTATACGGATTACCGTTGGCTGATGGATTTCACGGAGCAATGTATCCGGGCTGCTGCCATTGCTGCCTGTGGTTCGGCCGTGGTGCAGTATCAAGGCAGGGAACTTGACCTTAGCAAGCCATTTGAGCGGCTGACGATTGTTGGGGCAATCCAGAAATATGCGCCGCAATATGCATTAGAGCAGTTGAATGATGAAGCTTTTCTGCGGCAGGAGCTCAAAAAGTTTGGTGTGGAAGCTTTTGCCCATCTGGGCTTGGGAGCATTGCAATTGGCTTTATTCGAGGAAACAGCAGAAAGCCAACTGTGGAACCCGACGTATATTATTGATTACCCAGTCGAAGTATCACCGCTGGCACGTGCATCTGATACCAATCCAGCTATTACCGAGCGCTACGAGTTATTTATCACAGGCCGTGAGATTGCCAATGGTTTCTCCGAATTAAATGATGCGGAGGATCAGGCAGCACGTTTCCAGGCTCAGGTAGCAGCCAAGGAAGCAGGCGATGATGAGGCCATGTATTACGATGCTGACTTCATCCGTGCACTGGAGTACGGCATGCCACCGACAGGTGGATGCGGTATCGGTATCGACCGCTTGGTGATGCTATTGACGGATAGTCCAAGCATACGTGATGTCATCTTGTTCCCGCATATGCGACCAGAGCACTAAAAAACTTTCAAGGCCGGTTATCCCGGCCTTTTTTCTTGCTGTTAACTGTTGCTTGCCAGCGACAAACACTTTGTTTGTAGGATGAGATGACGCTTTTGCTGGAAGTGGGCTGTGAGCTACTTATAGCGCTGTTTTCAGCCCAGACTTCATCCAGCAGGATGTAAGGGAGATATGAATACCGGCAAGATAGTGGTACTGACGTCGTACTTGGGCGACATTTTCACGGCTTATCTATTGTGAAATATGAATATTTTTTCATAACAAAATGATTTTAAAAGAGGATTAAGGCATGGCATACACCTTGCTGACTCTTGTTGGTCTTGGCTCATTGCTGCAATGAGCCTGTCTGTCATATCAAACGAGAGGTTTCATCCATGTTAAACAAGCAAGGTCTATTCAATCGTACTCCCACTCCTCAAACCAGCTCTAGCGTTAATCCTGTTTCATCTTCACTGAACAGCAAACCAGAAACCACCCAAGTACCACATCATACTTCTCCGTTAAGTAGTCCAGTCGCTAGCAAGGTTGAGGTGCCAGCTAGCAGTGGCGTGCATGCGGATACGCAAACAGGTAGCCGACTGATTGTGGGGCCGGATGTTAAATTGAAAGGTGCCGAGATTCAGGATTGTGACATCTTGGTGGTGGAAGGGCGTGTGGAGGCTACTATGGATAGCCGGGTGATCCAGATTGCTGAGCATGGTGCCTTCTCTGGGAAAGTGGGCATTGATGTAGCCGAGGTGCATGGCAATTTTGAAGGTGAGTTGACGGCACGCAGCCAGTTGATCATTCATTCTACTGGCCGAGTCAGTGGAAAAATCCGTTATGGCAAGATACTGATTGAGGAAGGCGGTGAGTTGTCCGGTGATATTGCTTCTATTACTTCAGAAGAGGGTCATAACAAGGTCAAACGCATTCAATCTGCATAGCAGTTGATGCCAATAAAAAAGCCCCTTGTGGGGCTTTTTTATTGGCTAGCTAAACATCTCCATCAAGTACCATTGGCCGCAGCGGCTTCCTTGGCGTGATACTTACTGATCAAACTATCCCATTCGATGGTGACATTTCCACCAGTCATCTGGTATTGCTTTTGCCAGCCGCTCAGCAATTCGATGCAGGCATGGTCAATATATTCCAGGTCATCAAACTGCACGTGAACATCACGACCAGATTCCAGATTGTCCAGCACGGAAACTAGCTTTGGAATGCCCAACTGGGTTGCCGAGCCCTTGAGGTGCAAAGTGGTTTGCTTGCTACCAGCATTGTGTTCTGCCTTGATGGAGACGTGGGAGAACACATACAGGAGCTTGGCAATCGATAGCGCCAGACCAGTTACCACGCCAGCCAGCAGGTTGAAGCTGACGATAGTGACGATGGTGATGATATAAACCGCAAGCTCAGCCTTGCCATAGGAGAGGAGTTCCTTGGCTACTTTGGGATAAGCCAGCTTGTAACCGGTATATACCAACACGCCTGCAAGGGTGGCGACAGGGATATATTCCAGCGTAAAGAGGAACACGCTGATAAATAGCAGCAACCACAAGCCATGCATGATGGTGGAACGGCGGGTGGTGGCGCCTGCCTCTACGTTTGCGCTGGAGCGTACAATGACACCAGTCATAGGCAGAGCGCTCAGGAAACCGCAAATTGCATTACCAACACCTTGTGCCATCAGTTCGCGATCATATTTGGTGCGAACGCCCTGGTGCATCTGATCAACAGCAGCACAAGAAAGCAACGACTCGGCACTGGCAATAAAAGCGAGTGAGATGACGGCGAGTAAGACCCCTGCAGTCATCGATGCTTCTACCGTGCTCATGGTAGGCGTAATAATCGTGCCCAGGATATTTTGCAGGTCAGTTGGGCCATCAAATAAATCAGTGAGGTATTTGATATCGAAACTGAACAGGTTGGCGATGATCACGGCGAGCACGACACCAATGAGTGCCCCTGGAATCAGTTTGAGTTTCGCTGGGGCAAAACGTGTCCAGAGTACAATCGAGATGATAGTGATCAGCCCAGTAATGGCTGCGTAGATATTACCGCCACCATGTAGTGAGAATATCTCGAACAAGCCATTGGGGATATCCATCAAGTTCTTGATGCCACTGGACAGCGGGTCGCGGTCAAGCATGATGTGAAATTGTGAGCCAATGATCAGGATACCAATACCACCCAGCATGCCGTGGATCACAGCAGGCGAGATAGCGCGGAACCATACTCCTAACTTGAATATACCTGCTAGGATTTGTACTCCACCAGCAGCTAATACGATAACGCCATAAATAGCCAGGCCAAATTCGGCCACAATGTCGGCCACAATGACTACCAAGCCAGCCGCAGGGCCGCTGACAGTGAGAGGTGAGCCTGAAATAGAGCCAACGACCAAGCCACCGATAATGCCGGTGATAATGCCGGCGGTCGGGGGAAGGCCTGATGCAATCGCTATGCCTAGGCATAAGGGCACCGCCACCAGGAAAACAACAATGGACGCAAAGAAGTCTTTGCTGAAATTGCCGGATTGTGCCGGGGCGGTAGGGGTTTGAGTAGTCATACTAATTTATCCGTAAGATAGGGGCGGCCTAGATGCATCCTAGTTTTGTACGAGTGGATGATCAGCGCTGAATATCTGGTATTGCTTGGGGAATGTGACTTCAGCCGTTGCCAAATCATAGACACCACCTACGATCCCGATGTCTCCTTTGTTCAGCATCTCGCGCAGGATTTCACTGGAGTTCCAGATCGTATCAATCTGTGTCTTTACATTGATTTCACACACATGACCAACAAAAGCATCATTGGATGAAGAGCGGTTTTCCTTGGTTTGTGTTTCCGCCTCTACGGCAGGGAAGATCATCTTGGTGATTTCACCAATATGCCCACCGGAAAAACCATCGCAGGCAGCCTTGACTGCACCGCAGTTGCTGTGACCCAGCACGACAATGAGCTTGCTGCCTAGATATTTGCAAGAGTATTCCAAGCTACCGATCGCCTTGCGCGAAGCGATATTTCCAGCCAGGCGTACACTAAAGAGATCGCCCAGGCCTTGGTCAAAAATCAGTTCAGTGGATGTGCGCGAGTCACTGCAACTCAGGATGGCAGCAAAAGGATGTTGTTTATCCTTGGTGATATTCACGACGTTGAGTAGATCGCGATGGGCCGAAATGTTCTGGGTGAAGCGCTGATTACCTTCCAGCAGGATAGCCAATGCTTCTTGAGGTGACATTTTGTCACGGTCTTTTAATGGGTGTTTGTACATATTTTTACTTCCCCGGATAAGTTAAAAAATAACCGTATTGAGCAATGAATAATGCGTAATTGGTTCTATAAAAGACATTTATGGATTTTTTTTGTTCCATATAAACATGATTATTATAGGTAAATTTTATTGTTTCTATAAAAAACTTATTGTAAAGAAATGTAAGTTTTTGAAAGCTTCATGGCAAATTATTCATCGCATCATGCAGTTAAATCATGACGCTGGCATGAAAAATAATCGAAAGGGACATGGTTTTCTAGTTCTTTTTTGATGCTGGCATTACCTTTCTGTCATAAAACTGTCATTTTCAGTACATCATTCAGTCACATTGCAACGACATACTGCACGCCATATTGCTGGTAGAGCTAGCTTCTATCAGTGATTGGCGGCTTTGCCGCACGAGTTGGTATCACTCCTGAGATACATCTTTCTAATAAAACAAGTGCGTAAATTGTAAAGTGATTGCGATGACAACAGGGAAAATGGCCCGTAAGGCTTTAATGACAGCAGTCATGCTGGCAACAACTTCTGCCACTGCAATGGCGGAGGCTCAAGTGCTGGAGTTATATGTAGACTCTACGACTAAACAGATTTTTTCCGAGCCTGGCCCTAACCGGGTAAAAATGGGCACCTTTAAATCGGTGGGGGACGCAACAGAAGCCAAGAGTGAAAATGCCGCTAGCATTGATTTGGTGGAAATGAAGCAAGAGCTTGAGCATAAACAGCGTGAGCTGGAAGAAAAGCTGGATAAGATTGCCATGGCCCCAGCGCCAAAGCCTGCTAGTTCAGGCAAGAGCTGGGCCGATACGATGAAGGTGCGTGGCTATATGCAGCTTCGTAGCAACCCGATCATTGGTGGTGACAAACAGATTGCTCACCAGGCAGACCGTTCGATTGGTGACAATACCAATTTTATGATTCGTCGTATGCGCCTGATTTTCTTTGGGGATATTGGCGAGCGCTTGTCTTATTATATCCAGCCTGATTTTGCTAGCCGTACCGGTAGTTCTGACAATACCGGCAATATCGCACAGTTGCGCGATGCTTATGGTGATATATACCTGACCAAGGACAGGGTGCATCGTCTCCGTGTTGGTCAATCCAAGATCCCATATGGGTTTGAGAATTTGCAGTCGAGCCAGAATCGTATTGCTTTAGATCGTGCTGATGCAATTAATAGCTGCTGTAAAGATGAGCGTGATTTGGGTGTGTTCTATTACTACACACCAAAAGAACAGCAGGAAATGTTCAAGTACTTGGTTGATAGTGGTCTGAAAGGCTCTGGCAACTACGGTATGTTTGCTTTTGGTGCTTACAATGGTACTGGTGCCAATCGTTCCGAGAATAACGATAACCTACATTTGGTATCGCGCTTCACTTATCCGGTCAAGTTTGAAAATGGCCAGATTTTCGAAGCGGGTATTCAGGCAATTTCAGGGACATTTAAACCGAGCACTAGCTCTCCTACTGGTAATGACGCCACGTTCCCCAGGACGGATGGTTTCAAGGATCAGCGCGTAGGTGTGCATGCTGTGTTGTATCCGCAGCCATTTGGCTTACAGACCGAGTGGAACTGGGGACGTGGGCCTGAGTTGAATGATGCTGGCACCAGAATTGAGGAAAAGTCACTCAATGGTGGTTATATTCAAGCGATGTATCGTATCAAGGATTTCTACGGCTACGGTGTCATGATTCCGTTTGTGAAGTGGCAGTATTTCGATGGGGCTCAGAAGTTTGAGACCAATGCCCCCAAAAATCATGTCAATGACTGGGAGGCTGGTTTTGAATGGCAACCGGTACCAGAGATCGAGTTTACAGCTTACTATTCCAAGTTGGATCGTAACAATCTTGCTACAAGACCATACTCGAAATACGATACTGATATCTTGCGTTTCCAGTTGCAATATAACTTCTAGCCAGACATAAATGTATGTCCAAAGCCCGCCTTGAGCGGGCTTTTTCTTATGTGAGAATTTTTAACCGCATTTGTAAGATTTTGCTACTACAATGCGTAGATTATGTATATATCCAGTCACCAGTCGGCTCAAAAAAGCAGGCCGATCCGATATTTGCTGATTTCCATCGCGATTGCCCTTGGATATTTCTTACTTGGGCATAGCACCTTGTTACTGGGTACTCCCGCCATATTTTCTACCTTTATCTGGCCTCCGGCGGGATTTGCGTTGGCCATTTTGATAATTGGTGGTATGCGGGTGGTGCCTGGTTTGCTGCTTGGTGCGGTAGCAACACAATGGAGTGTGGAGGTCCCCCTTCCTTTTTTTGGAGCATTCTGTGTGGGGAGTGGCAATGTTGCGGGTGCTGTGATGGCCTACCTGCTCCTGAAGCGCTTTAATTTTGAACCTGCGATGACCCGTTTGCAGGATTTGCTGGTCATGGTTTTGGTGGGGGCAATATTCAGCCCCTTGCTCAGTGCGACTTTGGGTTGTCTAGTATTGAGTGCATTTGGCATAGTGCAGTCCGCATTTTTGTCTGTGACATGGTTGCAATGGTGGATGGGGGATGCATTGGGCATTATTCTCCTGACGCCTGCTATCCTGGCTTTTTTTCACTCGGAACCAATTCGCTGGAGCAGGGCAAAGATCGTGGAAGCCTTGGTGCTCAGTGGATTGCTACTGGGATTATGTTTCCTGGCATTCAATGAACTTTTGTCTGAGTCGGGCGAGTTGGAGGCCAAGGCATTTCTTGTCTTTCCGTTGGTGATATGGGCTGCATTGAGTTTTCACCAGCGAGGGGCGGCATTGGCGTCGTTGTTGATTGTCATCACGGCGCTGTGGGGTGGTGGTGGTTATCACGGCTATTTCAGTATGGAGCTTAGTAACGCTGAGCTGTTTAACTATTGGTTGTTTGCGCTTGTCACCGTGTCGATTGGTGTCGGTTTATCTGGTGTGCATGTAGGGCGTTTGCGAGCAGATGAACAATTGAAAAAGCAGCTCGGGCTTTACAACGCATTGAGTAATGCCCAGTCTGACGCAGGGGAAGGGGTAGTCGTCATTGAGGATGGCAAGATTGTCTATGCCAACGAGGCTTTATGGAAGATAGGCGGCTATGATGCGCGCGATATCCCCCTGGGCTCTCATTTCCTTAGCTTGATACACCCAAGTGATCGTGAGCGTGTAGCGCGACATTACGAGCAGCGGGTGCGCGGTGAATTTACACCTAGCCGATATGAGGCACTTGGGATCAGTAAATCGGGTAAGCCGATACCGATTGAGGTGGCGGCGGCTAATTATCGCGATGATAGCGAGCGTGTCGTGGTACTCATCATTGATATTAGCAGCCGTAAACAGGCTGAGGAGGCTTTGCTGCATAGCCGTGCCGAATATCGTGAGCTGGTCGAGTCGGTCAAGGCTGTCGTCTGGCGTGCCACTCCTGAAGCGACTTTTACCTTTGTGAGTCAGGAGGCTGAAAGTTTGTTGGGATATCCCCTCGAGGAGTGGGTGGCTAACCCCCGTTTCTGGGTAGAGAAAATTCACCCGGATGATAGGGCGTGGGTAGTAGATTTTTGTAGTTGGGAAACCCAGCAGCTTCAAGATCATGTGTTTGAGTACCGGATGCTGGCTGCGGATGGTCGGGTGGTCTGGCTACAGGATATTGTGCGGGTGATTCCTGATCGCAGTGGCAATAAGCCCCAGGAGTTGCTGGGCGTCATGTTGGATATTACGGCACGCAAGGCTGCCGAAGCAGGCCTCAACCTTTCCAAGCAGGTATTCGATAATACAAGCGAGGCGATCCTGATCGCAGATAGGGAGCGCAATATCTTGGAGGTAAACCAGGCTTATCTGGGAATGACGGGCTATGCGCGCGAGGATTGCATTGGTATGCGCTTGTCTTTGCTTGATGACGTGGCCGAGGATAATCAAGCGATAAGTAGCTTGGTGCAGCAGCATGGCCAGTGGATGGGAGAGCTCATCGGGCGAAAAAAGAGCGGCGAGTATTATCCGGAGTGGGTGTCGATCAGTTCTGTATACGATGGCAACGGTATTTTACAGAACTATATCGTGGTATTGACTGATATCAGCCAGCGTAAGCAGTCCGAAGAGCGCCTGCAATTTCTTGCTACTCATGATGGCTTGACTGGGCTGCCTAACCGGGCCTTGCTACAGGAGCGTATTGAGTTAGCCTTGTTGCGTGCTCAGCGCTACCAGCAGCGTATTGGTGTGCTGTTCATTGATCTTGACCGCTTCAAGATCATCAACGATACCCTGGGGCACCAAGCTGGAGACATGTTGTTGCAAGAGACAGCAAGCCGCCTCCGGGAGTGTTTACGTCAAACTGATACCATTGCGCGCCAGGGCGGGGATGAATTTGTCGTGCTGGTCGAGGACTTCACTGACCAACAATATTTGGTGACGGTGGCACGCAAGATCATGCATGCGCTGGCGCAGCCTTTTATCCTCATGCAGCAGGAGTTGTATATCAGTGCCAGTATCGGGATCAGTGCCTATCCTGAGGATGGCGTGGATATATTCTCATTATTGAAAAATGCAGATATGGCGATGTACCGTGCCAAGGATGATGGGAAGAATACTTTCCATTTTTACTCTGCCGAAAGCAATGCCAGCAGTGTTAGCCGACTCACCCTTGAAAACGGTCTGCGTCGTGCGCTAGAGCGTAATGAGTTCACTTTGTTGTATCAAGCAAAGCTGGATTTGACGGGGCAGTACATTATCGGGGCGGAGGCTTTAATTCGTTGGCAACATGCCGAGTTGGGTATGGTGTCACCACAGGAGTTTATTCCGATCGCGGAAGAAACTGGCTTGATTATCCAGATTGGTGAGTGGGTGTTGAAGCAGGCTTGCCGCGATGCTTATGCCTGGCAAGAGATTGCAGGCAGGCCGATCAGGGTGGGGGTCAATATTTCCGCGCGGCAATTCCGTGAAGATAGCCTGCATAAAGTGATTCTGGGTGCATTGGATGAGAGTGGGCTGACGCCAGATTGCCTGGAGCTGGAAATCACGGAAAGTATGATCATGCAGAATGCAGAGCGGGCCAGCCAGATGTTGCAGCATTTCCGTAACCTGGGTACCCATGTGCTGATCGATGATTTTGGTACGGGTTATTCATCATTGGGTTATCTCAAACACTTCCCGATTGACTCATTGAAGATTGATCGCTCTTTTGTCCGGGATATTCCCCAAGACGTAGATGATATGGCGATTACGCAGGCGATCATTGCCATGGCACATAGCCTGAAGGTCAAAGTCGTGGCCGAGGGCGTGGAAACCCAGGCGCAACTTGAATTCTTGCGCACAAAAGGCTGTGATCAGTTACAGGGTTATATTTTTAGCCGACCGCTGAGTGCAGAAGCTTTTCTTGGCATGCTGCGCTTTGACACAGCAAGGCGCGCAGGCCGTACCTATGCGCATGGCTTACAGTTTGCAGAAGAAACTGGCCTGGCGGAGGCCTGACCAAGCGTTGCCTGCTGATCTGCCTAGTGAGGAGGTTCCTTGGCGAGATTGAGTGAGTAGATCGGGATTTCCACTACAATGTCCTCATTGCCGACAATAGCTTGGCATGAGAGGCGCGAGTTAGGCTTCAAGCCCCAAGCTTGGTCTAGCATGTCTTCTTCTATTTCTTCAGGTTCGGATAGCGAGCTGTAGCCCTTCTGAACATAGATATGGCAGGTGGTACAGGCGCAAACGCCACCACAGGCACTATCAATGTCGATATCCTGCTTGTGCAGGTTATGGCAGATCGACCTGTCGGGCTGCGCCTCGAATGTCTTGCCTTCGGGGCAGTATTCCGGATGCGGGAGAACAGTAATTTTTGCCATTGCCTAGAGTTCCAGAGTATTCAATGATTGCCCGGCAAGTGCCTGCCTTACCGAAGCGTCCATACGGCGTGCTGCAAAGCTTTCTGTCGCATGGTTGAGGTTGTTCACGGCCTGGGTGATCGCAGCGCTATCCTCTTGTTGTGCCAAGTGACGCAAACTTTCCATCTGACGGCTGATGTCGGTTATTTCGGCTTCGCTTAACAGTGCATCACCATCTTGGCGCAATGCAGCTTCAATCGCCTCTAGTAGCCGGGCGGCATCCACTCTGGCTTCTTGTAGGGCGCGTGCTTGCTTGTCCGTTTCAGCCGAGCTAAAAGATGCTTGTAGCATATTGGTGATTTGGTCTTCGCTTAAGCCATAGGAAGGTTTGACAACGATATTGGCATGAGCGCCACTGGTTTGCTCTTGTGCCGATACGGAAAGTAGTCCATCAGCATCCACCTGGAAGGTGACGCGAATGCGTGCAGCACCTGCCGCCATGGGTGGAATGCCGCGTAGTTCAAATCTCCCGAGAGAGCGGCAGTCTGACACTAGCTCGCGCTCACCTTGCAAGACATGGATACTCATCGCTGTTTGACCATCCTTGAAGGTGGTAAAGTCCTGGGCGCGCGCGACTGGCAAGGTGGAGTTGCGAGGAATGACTTTCTCTACCAAACCGCCCATGGTTTCTAGACCTAGTGAAAGCGGGATGACATCCAGCAACAGCAAATCATCATCATGACGATTGCCCGCCAGGATATTAGCCTGGATGGCTGCTCCTAAGGCAACCACTTGATCAGGATCGAGGTTGGTCAATGGGTCTTGGCCGAAAAAGCTGGTGACGGCATGGCGTACTTGCGGCATGCGTGTCGCGCCACCGACTAGCACCACACCCTGGACTTCCTTCACGTCAAGTGAGGCATCACGCAGCGCTTTGCGTATCGGGGTTAATGTGCGGTTCAGCAATTGTTGGGTAAGCGTGTGAAATTCTGTCTGGCTTAGGCTCAAGTCAACGATCTCACCGTCACTGAGTACGGCAGTGATACTTGCGCTAGCGTGCTCGGTGAGCCACTCCTTGGCTTCCCTGGCCTTGGTCATAAGCAGGCGCGTATCCGCAGGGGTGAGTGGTTGCAGGCGAGCTTGTTCCAGTATCCAGCAGAAAATACGACGATCAAAGTCGTCACCACCAAGGGCAGAGTCCCCGTTGGTGGATAGCACTTCAAAGACCCCTTTACTCAGGCGCAGGATGGATACATCGAATGTGCCGCCACCAAGGTCGTAAATGACATAAATACCTTCTGATGAGTTATCCAAACCGTAAGCTACAGCGGCGGCTGTGGGTTCATTCAGCAGGCGCAGCACATTGATGCCAGCGAGCCGGGCGGCATCCTTGGTGGCTTGACGTTGTGCATCATCAAAATAGGCTGGGACGGTAATCACGGCACCGGTTAATTCCCCACCTAATGCTTGTTCAGCACGGGCCTTAAGGGCTTGCAGAATGTCAGCAGATACTTCAACCGGGCTCTTGATCCCAGCGCGAGTGTCGATTTGCACCATGCCTGGTGTCTCAATGAAACGGTATGGTAGGTGGCTGGTATCGCCAATATCGTTCAAGCCACGGCCCAGGAAGCGCTTGACCGATACAATGGTGTTTTGCGGATCCTGGCTTTGCTGCAACTGGGCAGGGTAGCCAACCTCAATCTGCCCGTCAGCAGTGTAATGCACGACAGAGGGCAACAAAGCATGCCCAGTTTCATCTAGCAGTACAGTGCTGAGGCCGCTACGCACGGTTGCAACCAATGAGTTGGTCGTGCCCAGGTCTATTCCCACCGCCAGGCGATGCTGGTGGGGGGCGGCGCTCATGCCGGGTTCTGATATCTGTAATAAAGCCATAGCGTGCGGTTATTCGTCTTCCAGTTTGCTGATCTTGTGTTCGACATCACTACGAATCTTGTCGATGAAACTCAATTTGCGCACAGTGCCCGAGGCTTCTTGCCATGCTTGTTGTTGGTCAAGGTGATTGGCCAGGCTATCTTCTAGTGTCATGGCTTCTGCGCGCATATCCTTGAGCAAGCGATCCAATACTGTGATATTGCCCTCATCAAATGCATCCTCTGCAGTCTCGCGCCATTCCATTTGCAGCATGAGGAAGTCGGCGGGCATGGTGGTATTGCTTTCTTCTTGCGTATCTATGCCTTGTAGTTGCAACAGGTAGCGTGCGCGAGAAGTTGGGTGCTTGAGCGTGTGATAGGCTTCATTCGCCTGTGTAGCCCATTGCATAGACTGCATGCGCTCGCTTGGTGACGCGGCAACAAAGCGATCTGGGTGCACTTCTGCTTGCAACTTGCGATAACGCTGATCCAACAGGGTCATATCCAGTGAGAACTGGATTGGCAAGCCAAACAATGCAAAATAATTCTGCTGTAAATTAGACATAAAGGAAGGGTTTGAACTGAATGGGGCAGTGCAGCTAACACACTGCCTTAAGCTGAGGGGCGCGGCTTATACCGTAAAGCTTTCACCGCAGCCACATTCATCCTTGACGTTAGGATTGTTGAACTTGAACCCTTCGTTAAGGCCCTCCTTGGCAAAGTCCAGCTCAGTACCGTCAATGTAGACTAGACTCTTGGGGTCGACGATCACCTTGACATCGTGACTGTCGAACACTACGTCTTCAGCATGGATGTCATCAACAAACTCTAGCGTATAAGCCATGCCGGAACAGCCAGTGGTTTTGACACCCAAGCGTAGGCCAACACCCTTGCCGCGGTTGGCAAGGAATTTCTGCACGCGTTTGGCAGCAGTTTCTGTGAGCGAGATTGCCATGTGAGTTCCGTCCTTTACGCTGCCTGTTCGTCCTTGGTGCCTTGTTTGGCTTTGAGGTCAGCCACTGCTGCGCGAATGGCGTCTTCAGCCAGCACTGAGCAGTGAATCTTGACCGGTGGCAGTGCCAATTCTTCAGCAATATCGGAGTTCTTGATTTCCATGGCCTGGTCTAGGGATTTGCCCTTGATGAGTTCAGTCACGAGCGAACTGGAAGCAATCGCGGAACCGCAACCATAGGTCTTGAACTTGGCATCTTCAATAATACCTTGGTCGTTGACCTTGATTTGCAGTTTCATTACGTCGCCGCAGGCTGGAGCACCTACCATGCCAGTGCCGACAGAAGGGTCGTTCTTGTCCATAGAGCCAACGTTACGTGGGTTCTCGTAGTGGTCGAGTACTTTGTCTGAATAAGCCATTTTTTACTCCTTAATATGCCAATATGCCGAGAGTTATACTGTGTCTCAACGATATTGGCAGGTCATGTATCTCATGTATTAATACCGCTTTGATCGGCAGGCCATATACCCAGGCGCTTATTTAATGCGCTGCCCACTCGACCGTATTCAGGTCTACACCATCCAAGTGCATTTCCCAGAGCGGGGAGAGTTCACGCAATTTGCCAATCTTGCTCTTCATTAACTCTACGGTGTAATCAATATCTTCTTCTGTGGTGAAGCGTCCGATAGAGAAGCGGATGGAGCTATGTGCTAATTCGTCTGAACGTCCCAATGCCCGCAGGACATAAGAAGGTTCCAGGCTGGCCGAAGTACAGGCGGAACCGCTGGAAACCGCAATGTCCTTGACTGCCATGATCAGCGACTCACCTTCTACGAAGTTGAAGCTGATATTCAGGTTGTGAGCAACGCGATGTTCCAGATCGCCATTGACGTACACCTCATCAATCTCCTGCAAGCCCTTGAGCAAACGGTCACGCAATATGCGGATACGGACGTTTTCGCTATCCATTTCCTCACGGGCTATACGGAATGCTTCACCCATACCAACGATCTGGTGTGTAGCCAGCGTGCCGGAACGCATGCCGCGCTCATGGCCACCGCCGTGCATTTGTGCCTCAATGCGTATACGCGGCTTGCGACGTACATACAGCGCGCCAATACCCTTGGGGCCATAGGTCTTGTGGGCAGAGAAGCTCATCAAGTCCACAGGCAGTTTTTGCAGGTCTATATGCACCTTGCCAGTCGCCTGTGCCGCATCAACGTGGAAAATTACGCCTTGCTCGCGACAAATGTTACCGAGCGCTTCAATATCCTGGATAACGCCAATCTCGTTATTTACCAGCATCACGGATGCCAGTACAGTATCTGGGCGCAAGGCAGCCTTGAATTTTTCTAGGTCAACGAGGCCATTGGTTTCTGGGACCAGATATGTTGCTTCGTAACCCAGTCTTTCCAGTTCGCGCACTGTGTCGATCACGGCTTTGTGCTCGGTTTGTACGGTAACGATATGTTTGCCCTTGGAGGGGCTGTAAAAATTGGCTGCGCCTTTGATCGCCAGATTGTTGGACTCGGTGGCGCCAGAGGTCCAGACAATCTCGCGCGGGTCTGCATTCACCAGCTTGGCTACTTCTTCACGTGCATTTTCCACGGCTTTTTCCGCTGTCCAGCCAAAAGAGTGACTGCGTGAAGCGGGGTTGCCGAAATGTTCGGTCAAGTAAGGGATCATCTTTTCCGCTACCCGTGGATCAAGTGGGGTAGTGGCGGAGTAATCCAGATAAATAGGCGTACGTACTGTCATTTTGCGATTCCTAAACTGCGATAGCAGTTAACTTTCTCAATCTTGTGAGTTCACCTTCCAGTGCTTGCAGGAAGGCCTCCACTTCATGTAATTCATTATTGTTGCCAAAGCTCACGCGAATCGCACCACGTGCGATGTCTGGGTGTATGCCCATGGCGAGTAACACATGACTAGGCTCGGTGTTATCGCTGGAGCATGCGGAGCCACTGGCTACTGCAAAACCCTGCTTATCCAGTGCCATCACCAACGTTTCACCTTCAATGCCCTCAAAGGCAAAGAAGCTGGTGTTGGGCAGACGTTCAGCACCAGCACCAAAAATGACGGCACCTAGATGATGCAGGCCTTGTTCCAGACGCTCACGCAATACAGCCAATTTTCCTTGACGATCTCTCGCCTCGTTGGCTGCCAATTGACAGGCAGCACCAAAGCCCACAATCGCGGCAATGTTCTCGCTACCGCTTCTCAAACCTTTTTCCTGACCGCCGCCATACAGCAGTGGTTGAATATCGATCCGCTTATCCATAATCAATGCCCCTGCACCTTGGGGGCCATTAATCTTGTGCGATGAGAGACTCATGGCATGGACGTTCAGGTGACTGAAATCTACGTCGATCTTACCCAATGCCTGCACTGCATCGGTATGCATATAAGCTTTGTGCTGGCGGGCAATTTCACCCAGAGCAGCAATGTCTTGGATTACACCAGTTTCGTTATTGGCCAACATGATGGACACAATGTCGACCTTATTTTTCAATATGGTCTCTAAAGCGCTTGTTTCAACTTGTCCATGTAGATTGCAGCCGACTCGGTCCAGTGCCCAACCTTGCCACCTAAGTGCTTCTGCTGGCCTTGAAACCGCTGGGTGTTCTAGGCTGCTGATGGTAATCCGGCCTTTTTCCAGTGCTTGTGCTACACCAGTGATAGCGAGATTGTCAGCCTCGGTGCCCCCGCTAGTGAAAATCACTTGTGAGGGGTGTGCCCCTACTGCATCAGCAACCTGTTCCCTGGCTTGGTCAATGGCATTGCGTGCTGAGCGGCCAAAGATATGGCGGCTGGTGGCATTGCCTTGCTGCTCTGACAAATAGGGTAGCATCGCCTGTAACACTTTTGGGTGTAGGGCGCTGGTGCCATTGTTGTCAAAGTAGGTGGCGCGACGCATTTCGATGGCCTCGATTTAGGCGGCAACCTGTACTGGTGAGCGTGAGTTTTCGCGGCGCACAGTGAAGCGGATTTCTTTGCCTTCGCGCTGAGAAGCCACCAAATCTGCCAGGGCAACACCAGAGAGGTAATCGAGTATCTTGGCGTTCAGGCTGGACCAGAGGTCATGTGTCATGCAGGGCTTGCCTTCATGGCAGTTTTCCTTGCCACCACATTGAGTCGCGTCAATTAACTCGTCCACTGCGGTAATGATGTCAGAGACGGAAATGTCGTGATGATTCTTGGCTAGGCGATAACCGCCGCCTGGGCCGCGGACGCTTTTTACCAGGCCATTACGGCGCAGGCGACTGAAAAGTTGCTCAAGATAGGAAAGGGAAATGCCTTGGCGCTCGCTAATGCCAGCAAGCGTGACTGGCTTTTCCTCTTCATTGAGGGCCAGATCCAGCATCGCAGTCACTGCAAAACGGCCTTTGGTGGTTAATCGCATGTTCAGTTCCTAAAGTTGTTCGAATGGTGCGCCGCTACTGGATTGTGGCGACTGTTTCATGGCAAGTTTCTAGGATAAAATTCTAGAATACCTGAACACTTTAGTCAACTATTTTGTTGATGGAGTTCACATCAAAAGCTTGTCCCACTTCTGTATCTGTTTCGATGTCAGCGCCTAGCTTGGCTAGCTGCTCCTTGACGGTTTGTAACTGGGCATCTTGAAGGGCAATATGTTCAATCAGGGTGTGAATCGCCTTGTTTAAAGGGTCATTCATATTGTCACTCACCGCATAAGCTGCAAAGCCGATCTTGCCTGATACAGCATCTTGCTGGCGAGGTTGTTCCTGATCAATCAGGCGGGCGGGAATGCCGACCGCTGTGGCATTGTCCGGCACATCCTTGACAACAACGGCATTGGAGCCAATCTTGGCTTTTGCGCCTATCGTGATCGGGCCGAGTACCTTGGCGCCTGCGCCAATCACAACGCCACTTGATAATGTTGGGTGGCGTTTACCCTTGTTCCATGAAGTACCGCCCAGGGTGACGCCATGATAAAGCGTGCAGTCATCGCCGATGATGGCTGTTTCCCCAATCACGACGCCCATGCCGTGGTCAATGAAAACGCGCCTGCCAATCACAGCGCCGGGGTGGATTTCAATGCCGGTCAGCCAGCGTGCAATATATGAGCTAAATCGCGCCAGCCAATAAAAGCGCATCTGCCAAAGCCAGTGCGAGACGCGATGGATGAGCAGGGCATGAACGCCAGGGTAGGTAGTCAGGATTTCCCAGCGCGTGCGAGCTGCAGGGTCTCGCTCGAATACGACATTGATGTCTTCTTTGATTTTGCTGAACATCCTACTATTTTACTCTGAAATGCGATGCAGGCGTTATGTCTCAGGGGGAAGGCGGTGCTGGCGGATGTGGTGTCTGTGTGGCGCTAAGTATGCCGCGCAGGATATTCACTTCCTCTTTTTCCAACCCTGCGCGCCCATACATCCGTCGTAGACGCTGCATCAGGCGCTTGGGCTGTGCGGGATTCAGAAAGCCAATTTCAACCAATACTTGTTCCAGGTGAGTGTAAAAGCGCTCAACGTCGTCATTGGTCGCCATGGGGGCTGGTTCGGTGCCTGATGGCTGTGGGTTGTTCAGTGTGGCCATGCGTAGTTCATAGCTAATCACCTGTACCGCTGCCGCGAGATTGAGTGATGAGTATTCAGGGTTAGCTGGAATCATAGCCAGTAGTTGGCAGTGATCAAGCTCGGCATTGGAAAGTCCGCTCATTTCCGTGCCAAACACGATGGCAACAGGGGTGTGGTGGGCTGTGGCTACTGCGCGCTGTACACCTTCGTGTGCGGAAACTAACTCATGTGAGAGTTCACGCCGACGGGCACTCATGCCAATGGCAAGGGTGGTGCCTTGTAGTGCTTCTGCCAGACTGTCGCATACCAGGGCACGCTCCAGAATGTCGGTTGCCCCTGATGCCATGGCAATTGCCTCTGCATGGGGGAATATTTTGGGGTTTACCAGCACCAGTTGGGATAGTCCCATGGTCTTCATGGCGCGTGCTGCTGCGCCTATATTGCCGGGATGGCTAGTCTGGCAGAGCACGATACGGATTTGTTGTAGCAGGTTGGGTTTGGATGTCATGGCAATAAAGCTTAAAATAGCATTTTATCAGTTTAGGGCGTGTGCTTAAGAAAGCACAAGTTGCCTCTGTTCTTTAAAACCAGCCCGGCTTGCCGGGAAATCAATACGGAAAGAATCTATGCATTTGTTGAACAATGCGGTCAAGGCCGCTCGCCGTGCAGGCGATATTATCAATCGTGGCTCGTTGGATGTGGGTGCCTTGACAGTGCGTAGCAAGGACTATAACGATTTCGTCAGTGAAATCGACCATGCCGCCGAAGCCGCCATCATTGATGTGCTGAAAAATGCGTATCCTGATCATGGTTTTTTTGGCGAGGAAAGTGGCAAGCAGGACGAAGACGCTGAAAATGTCTGGATCATTGATCCGCTAGATGGTACGACCAACTTCCTGCATGGGTTCCAGCAATATTCCGTTTCGATTGCGCTCAGGCAAAGGGGCTTGATCACACGTGCTGTGATCTATGATCCTAGCCGTAATGATCTGTTTACCGCGATTCGTGGTGGTGGTGCGTTCCTCAACAATAAGCGCATCCGCGTGACGAATCGTCCCAAGTTGCAAGATTCCTTGATTGGCACTGGTTTTCCGTTCCGTGATTTCACGCATTTCGAGACCTATCTCGGCATGTTCAAGGATATGGTGAAGAAAACTGCCGGCTTGCGTCGCCCCGGCTCCGCTGCGCTAGACTTGGCCTATGTTGCTGCGGGTTGGTTTGATGGGTTCTGGGAAATCGGCTTGTCTACCTGGGATATTGCTGCAGGTTCCTTGCTGGTGCATGAGGCTGGTGGCTTGGTAGGCGATTTTGAGGGTAATGAAGGCTTCTTGGAGAGTGGCAATATCGTGGCCGCCAACCCCAAGGTATTTGCGCAAATGTTGCAAGTGCTGGCGCCACATTTGACTGAAGAGTTGAAGAGCCAAAAGAAGTAGCAACTGAGGGCAGCAGATGTTGCCCTTTTTTCATCTGATTTTCCATAAAAAAAAGCCAGCGTGAGTTTTCACGCTGGCACTACACTATGGAGAAGTTGCAAAGAACATGGAGTGAACTCTTAACTTCTGTGGAGCATTCTAATCAGTCGATCACTGCGTTGCTGTAGGAATGTGTCACTTGGGAGTGGGGAAATGTTCATTTGTATTTCGTGCTGAATGGATAGGTGTCGGGACTTTTTCCCGTTTCTGTTTTCGGAGAACTGATTTAAATTGCGCAATCACTCGCAACTGCCTGATCTATCACGTTCGCCGATGAACCTAAAATTACGTCTCAACTTGATCATTACCTTGTTGCTGGCAACAGTATTGTTACTGGCAGCAGTGATGATGATCCACAATGCACGGGATGATGTGCGTGCGGAGGTGCAATCCACTGCAACGCTGGCCATGCACTTACTGGATGCAGAAATACTGCATTACACCTCTGATTTTGGTTGGTTGCGGGAAACCAACGGTCAAAATTCCAACTCGATGTTCCGCTTGCACAGCCTGGGCAATGTCCGTCATTTACGCATTGAGTTTTTTGATGCAAATGGACGGTTAAGAGATAGCAATATTGAAGGCGATAAGCAAGAACCAACTTCTTGGTTAGTACGTACGATGGGATTTATTTCGCCTGCTATGCCTGAAATCCGTCGCAAGATATTTGCAAATGGCCGCATGATAGGCGAGCTGGTCGTGACGCCTGACCCCAGCTATGAAATTCAGGAAGTGCTCGGCGATATCATGGGGCTGCTGTTGTTGGTCGCGATCTTTTTTGTGGCGGTCAATGCCTTGGTGTATTGGGCTGTTGGTCGAGCAATGCGGCCAGTGGATAGCGTGATGACTGCATTGAACGAGCTGGAGCGTGGCAACTTGCAAGCCAGGTTGCCAGAGTTTGAATTGCCAGAGTTGGCCGGGATTAGTCGTAAATTCAATGCTATGGCCGAAACCCTGGAAAAAAGCATACATAATAACCATCGGCTTACCCAGCAGATGATTCGTCTGCAAGAAGATGAGCGTAAAAATCTCGCACGCGACCTACATGACGAAATCGGACAGTACCTGACGGCGGTACATGTAGATGCTTCTGCCATCCTTAATGCCAAGAATATAGATGGGGCCAAGGAGAGCGCAAAAGCGATCAGTGTCGTAGCCAGGCAAATGATGGACATCGTGCACGATATGTTGCAGAGGCTACGCCCCTCGGGTCTGGATGCGTTTGGCCTTAGCACTGCCGTGACTGATCTCGTCAATACCTGGAAGCAACGCAACCAGCAAGTGACTGTCAATCTTGATATTCCGGAGCGACTGGATGATGTTGAGGATGAAACCACGGCGATTGCGATTTATCGTATCGTGCAGGAATGTCTGACCAATGTTACCCGACATGCCCATGCTAGCCAGGTAGACATAAGTATCGGGATTGAGGGGGATATGGTGAGGATTGATGTTGAGGACAATGGGCGAGGATTTAATACTGCAGAATTACCATCCGGCTTTGGTTTGGCTGGTATGAGGGAGCGTGTAGAAGGCCTGGGAGGGTATTTCTCACTAGAAAGTGCGTTAGCTGCTGGCGCGCGTATCAATGTTGAGCTGCCATTACAAGAATCAGTAGGGGAAAAGCAATGAGTGTGAATATTCGCGTTATGTTGGTGGATGATCATGAGGTCGTCCGCTCTGGTTTGCGGCGCCTGCTTGAACAGAATGATGGGGTTGAGGTCATTGCCGAGGCCGACAGCGGGGAGCAGGCTTACCAATCTTATGGCGAATATTTGCCCGATGTGGTCGTGATGGACATGTCCATGCCCGGCATGGGGGGGCTTGAGGCCTTGCGGAGAATTATTGCGCGTTACCCTCAGGCGCGCGTGATTATATTCTCCATGCATGAAAATGCAGCATTTGCATCACAGGCATTGGGGGCCGGAGCTAGGGCATATGTCGCCAAATCGGGTGCGGCAGATGACTTGGTTCAGGCGGTACGTGAAGTTGCTCTGGGCAAGGGATATCTCAGCCCTGGTATTGCACAGCAGATTGCCCTGCAGACGCTTTCTGGTAGTGATGATCCGACGCGATTATTGTCTGCACGTGAGTTTGAAGTGTTTCGCTTACTGGCGGCAGGTAAGGGGATCGAAGAGATTTCCACTATTCTGAAAATCAGTCAGAAAACCGTGGCCAATTACCAGACATTGCTGAAACAGAAGTTGGGTATTACCAGTCCTATCGAACTGGTGCGCTTGGCAATCAAGCATGGCGTGATTGAAGGATAATGTGGCGCTAGTGTGGCATGAATGACTGGATGTGATTTTCGGGAGTAATTCCCAATATTTTTGGGGAATTAATGCAATGGCTGATTGATTAGCTTAGGCATACGATGTGACTTAACAGCTTGGATTTTTCGTAAGACGTTCTGCCATCAAGCCTGTTGTTCACTCCATACTAAGGATTTACCAAAACCAGGATGAAACCTGGTTTTTTTTTGTCGGCAAATTACTCGCGCTGTTGAGTAATGCCGAAGCGTATCGCCATGTGCACCAATTGCCCTGTGGTCTGCACGTTGAGTTTCTGGCGCACCTGGGTCTGAATGTTGGCGGCAGTTTTGTAGCCGATATGCAATTGTTCAGCGATACCACTCAATGAAACGCCTTCAGCGATGCGGCGGAATACCTCAAACTCTCGAGGGGAGAGTTTTTCCAATGGGTTTTCGGTAGGAGTGAAGCGATCCATGGCGAGGTGTTGTGCCAATTCGTGTCCAATGTAGCGTCCGCCTCGCAGCACTTGCTTTACCGCTTCCAGCAGCACTTCCGGCGCATCAGTTTTCACTACATAACCCTTGGCACCTGCTTGCATGGCACGGGCAGCATAGATGTTGTCGTTATGCATGCTGAAAATAATGAGGCGTGCATTCGCATCTCTCGCAATAATGCGATGCAGGGTTTCCAGTCCGCCAATGCCAGGCATGTCCAGATCAAGAATGCCTAAGTCCGGATGATGTTCCTGCCATAGCGTGCAGGCACGTTCGCCATTTTCTGCTTCGGCGGTCACTTGATAGCCGGCGTTTTCCAATAAGGTGCGTAAACCGCTACGTACTACTGCGTGGTCATCTGCCAACAGTATCTTTTGAGCCATATCTATTAACTTTCTTGAATTGCCTTGGAGGCGGTACTAAAAGGGAGAGTGGCCGAAATAACGACACCTTTCACCTTGCTGTGCACGTTAAACACGCCGCCTTCGGCTTCAACACGTTCGCGCATGCCTGAGAGGCCAAAGCCAGCCCTGGGAGAGTGAGGGTTGAAGCCAACGCCGTCATCACGTACTTCTATTGTGACTGTGTCGGAGAGAATCCCGCGGGTGCGCATCAGCTTGATAGAGATGTGGCTGGCTTGGGCGTGGCGTGCAATATTGGTCAAAGATTCTTGCACAATGCGATAAGCTACGATGCTGGTTTTTTCTGGCAGGCTTAAGCAGCTTTTATCCAATGATAGTTGGCAATCAATGCCAGGTTGCTGTTTTTTCCATTCGCTGACCAGTTGTTCGATGGCTTCTACAAGCCCATGCGCATCCAGCGCAGTAGGGCGCAGGCGATGAATTAATCCACGCACTGCTAGTTGAATATGTTCTACATGTGAATGGATACGAGTAGAAAATTCTCCCAGTGAATATGGTTTGTCCTTGGGAAGGCTGGCTAATTCCAGGCGAATTGCTGTGAGATATTGGCCCATTTCATCATGAATTTCCCGCGCGATATTACGGCGCTCCTCTTCTTGAACTTCCATGGCATGGCGTGCCAGGGCCTGATTTTCTTTCAATAAAACTGCTAGCTCACGCTCAGCGAGGTGTTGTTCAGTAATGTCTGAAAAAAATCCATAGATATTTTTCTCGGGCAATTGTGGGTTATCCAAAGCGCGTGTCAGCCTTGCCATGACAATCCATGGGGCATGATCTGGCCGGGCGACAGTGAGCTCTGCAATATCCACTTTTTCTACGGAATGTAATTTCTTGCAAAGCTCATCCCAGTGTTTGCCAATCGCTTTTCTTAAGTTCAGGGTGGATTCGCTGTTGCCAGACATCGTGCTAAACGCTTGGTTGCAGAACAGAATGTTGCCATTTGTGTCTGCAATGAAATTGCCGCATAAACTTTGATCAAACAACGTCTTGAACATACGTTGGCTTTCCTGCGAAGCATGTTCAGCTTCTTCCCTACGATTGATTTCAGCCATGACTTCGCGCATACGCCGACGTGAGAACCAAATAGCGACAAATGCTGCAGTGAAGAGGACGAGGGGGAATTCATCCAATTGCAAGGACTCGTGAGCCAGTGCCCAGGCAATGAATTTTTCTGAGAGATTCAGTTTTGCCGAGAGGAGAAAGACACTCAGGATGATCATCATGGCAACAATGAAATCACGGGCAGACTGAGAAATGCGTGTCCAGAATGTGCTCAGATTAAGGCGGTATGGAATGGTGCTCATTATCACGATATTGTGAAGACATCATTCATTGCTTGGAAGTGATTTTTTCCTGAAATCGCTTGCTAGGCCTGGCTTTGTGAGTTTTTCCTGATTTTGTGGGTGATTAATTTTTATTTACATTGAAATATTTTCAACACATATTCGGGATTTATTCCCAATATTATTTGTGATTAATTCCTCTTCTTGGATTGAACCAATCCTTGGAAACTCTCACCCTATCTTCGGTTACAAATTTTTACAATTAAATAATACCGGTGATATTTATGGAGAAGTGCTGGGAAACATCGTTTTATCCAGCGTTCAATGATTTTGAGAGGGAATTCAAAAGTGATTAAAAAACCAATGATGGGGATGGCGGCCTTGATTCTGACCATGCCAGCATTTGCAGCTGAGCTGGCAAGTCAACAGGATGCTTCAGAGGCTGCTAAGGAGAGCATTGTTGCCGACAAGGTCAAAGTCACCAGCATCTTGCCGGACCGCCTAGAAGCTGTGCCAGGGTCTTTCAATGTAGTAGATGAGAAAGAATTGAAGGCTCGCCAGCCATTCAGTGTGCGTGAAGCATTGAATCAAGTCCCTGGTATCAACATTGTGGGTGAGGATGCTTTCGCACTTGCGCCTAATATTGGTATTCGCGGGATGAATCCACGCCGTACGCAGCGTACCTTGTTGATGGAAGATGGTATGCCTTTGTTCATGGCACCCTATGGTGATCCTTCTGCTCACTATTCCACACCATTGGATCGTGTCAGTCGCATTGAAGTCGTCAAAGGTTCTGGACAAACTCTATATGGCCCTCAAACTGTTGGCGGCATGATCAACTTCGTGACTAAGCCTGTGCCTAAAGAGTTTCAAGCCAGCGTGATGGCCATCATTGGTAACAACAATTTCAGCGGTGGTCACGTTAATATCGGTACAGGCGGTGACTGGGGCGGCATCATGTTGGATGCTGTGAACCGTAAAGGCGATGGTATTCGCAAGAATCACGATTTCGAGATCAATGAGCTTACCTTGAAGGGGCAGTTGAATCTTGATGATCGAAATACATTGATTGCTAAGTTGGGTTGGTATGAAGAGAAATCCAGTATTTCTGAAACTGGCTTGGGTGAAAGGGAGTGGCGAGAGGATAGATATCAGGCTCCTAGTGGTGACCAAGATCAATTCAATCAAACACGTAAGACTCTGCAGTTAAAGCATATATTTGAAATTACTGAGAAAGCTAAGCTAAGTACTCAGTTCTATTATGCTGAGACTTCCCGAGCTTCCTTCCGTCAAATAAATAGTCCTGGTCGTTATGATTCTGACAGTCCTGGTAGTTCTACTGGTTATTCTCGTCTTGATCGATGCCCAAGTGGAGCAATGCGTGATGATTTGAGTAATGCGGCGCAGTGTGGTGGTCGCTGGCGTCCTCGTGATTATGAATACTATGGTATTGAGCCACGTCTGGATTTCAGCCATAACCTGTTTGGTATCGAAAGCGATGCCGTAGTTGGTTTCCGCTGGCATAAGGAAGATATAAAGCGTAATCAGTTCCGTGCTAATGGACCAGAGGTGCAGAGCCAGTCTTGGGCTGAGGCCTTGGGTGACCATCGTGAGGATGTGAGGATTGATGTAGAGGCAAGGTCCTACTATGCGCAAAATACGTTCTATATGGGTAACTGGGCTTTAACGCCAGGTATTCGAGTAGAAGATCTGCGTATTAAAACAAATGTGGTGAAAGCTGAAGGGCACTTCCACAATAATCCTGAATCCAGTCTGACTAATAATCAGACTAAAGTATTGCCTGGTTTCGGGGTTGCGTGGAACGGTATTGAAAACACTACGATTTTCGCTGGAGTGCATAAGGGATTTGCACCACCTCGCCCTGACCGAGACATTGTTGCTACAAACGCAAATACTGCAGTAGTGCATAAGACTAAGCCAGAAGAAAGTACCAATTGGGAACTGGGCATCCGTTCCAATTACTTCCGTGGCGTTAGCTATGAAGCTACTTTGTTCCATACCAAGTTTGAAGAGATTGTCATTAATAGTGGTGCAGGCTCGTACATTAATGGTGGTGAATCTCAGCAAAGTGGTATTGAATTGGGAGGACGCATTGATTTTGGCCAGGTGTACGATACGCCACATAATTTCTATGTCACTGGCACCTATACCAACTTATTTACAGCCAAGTTCAAGAAGAATGGTCTGAGAGCGCAAGATGGTATTGTCAGCGGTGATCGGTTGCCATATGCACCCCGCCATATCGCTTCTGTCAACTTCGGTTATTCTCATCCCGTAGGCTTTGATGCACGTATTGGTGTGGATTATGTAAGCCGTCAAGAAGTCGATACTTTTGCACGTGTGTTGCACCCGACTGATGCAGCGTTGTCAGGGTTAGCTGGAGACATTCCATCCTATGCATTGATCAACGCCTCTGCAAGCTATCGTCCAGTTGGCAGCAAAGCAACTTTCTTTGTCAGCGGTCACAATCTGGGTGACAAAGAGTATTTGGCTAGCCGTGTAGACGGTATGGTAGCTGGTCGTCAACGCCAAGTATTTGGCGGTGTGCGTTACGATTTCTAATAGTTAACAGCATCCTTCCTCCGGCTTTTTGCTGGAGTAGTTGTGTTTACGCCCCGTTATCGGGGCGTTTTTTTTGCGTGGTGGGCATGGTGAAGGCAGCGTTATAATCACGGTTTGTGTTGAAGTGCCGCGATTGGCGGGCATGTGAGAATAGGCGATCAGTTTGAGTCATACAGATAATTCCTCATTAGAACAACATACTCCCATGATGCGCCAGTATCTTGGTATCAAGTCGCAATATCCCGATATGCTGGTGTTTTACCGCATGGGGGATTTTTATGAGTTATTCCATGATGATGCTGAGAAAGCTGCACGTTTGCTGGGCATTACGCTGACTAAGCGTGGTAGCTCGAATGGGGAGCCTATACGCATGGCAGGGGTGCCTTATCATGCTGCCGAGCAGTATCTGGCTAAGCTCGCTAAGCTGGGTGAGGCGGTCGCTATTTGTGAGCAGGTGGGTGACCCGGCCAAGAGCAAGGGGCCGGTAGAACGTCAGGTGACGCGTATCCTTACGCCTGGCACGCTCACAGATGCGGCTTTGCTGGATGATACACGGGATAACCTGCTGCTGGCGATTGCTCAGGGGGACGGTGTGCTAGGGTTAGCACGTATCAATCTTGCTTCGGGGCGCTTTATCTTGAGTGAGATAGCCTCTGGAGTATTGGCACAGGAATTAGAGCGGATTAGTCCAGCCGAAATTCTTTATCCGGATGATTTTTCCCATGCTGCACTGGCACCAGTCAAGTGCTCCAAAAAGCGGTTAGCACCTTGGCAGTTTGATCTGGACTCATCATTACAAACCCTGACCAAGCAGTTTGATACTTACGACTTGGATGGCTTTGGTTGTGCAGATATGCAAGCAGCCATTATGGCGGCTGGAGCCTTGCTGGATTACGTCAAGCATACGCAGCGCACCAGCTTGCCACATATCCAGGGGCTCACCGTAGAACAGGGTAGCCAATTCATCCAGCTGGATGCAGCAACGCGTCGTAACCTGGAAATCGACCAGACCTTGCGTGGAGAGTCTGCCCCTACTTTATATTCTTTGCTAAATACCACGGTGACAGCCATGGGTGCGCGCTTGTTGCGCCATTGGTTGCATCATCCTTTGCAGCATCAACCTGATATTCAAGCGCGCTTGCAGGCCGTGACCAGTTTACATGTGCAATACGATGCCTTGCGCCCAGTGTTGCGCAATATCGGGGACATTGAGCGCATGAGTACGCGCGTTGCCTTGAAAACGGCTCGTCCGCGGGATTTATCCGGCTTGCGTGATAGCTTGCGCCAACTGCCATTGTTGCAGCAATCGTTACAAGTAGGGGATAGCGGGCTATTGCATGCGCTATCGCAGCAGCTTGATGTAGCACAAGATTCCCTGGAGCTTTTGCTCGCGGCGGTGAAGGATGAGCCTGCGGCAGTGTTACGCGAAGGAGGCGTGATTGCTGATGGTTTCGATGCAGAGCTGGATGAGCTACGAGGTATCCAGAACAATTGTGGCGAATTCTTGCTCAAGTTTGAGGCACTGGAGCGCGAGCGTAGTGGTATCAGCAATCTCAAGGTGGAATACAACAGTGTGCATGGTTTCTATATCGAGATCAGCCGGGCGCAGGCTGAAAAGGTGCCTGCTGAGTATCGTCGTCGGCAGACGTTGAAGAATGTGGAGCGGTACATTACTCCCGAACTGAAGACGTTCGAGGATAAAGTGCTGTCTGCCAATGATCGTGCGTTGGCGCGTGAAAAAGCCTTGTTTGATGCATTGCTTGAACAGTTGCAACCCGCATTGGCTACATGGCAACGTAACGCGGAGGCAGTGGCCCAACTGGATGTATTGGCAGCGTTTACCGAGCGTGCTGACGTGTTGAAGTACGTTGCCCCGGAGTTTAGTGACGAAGCCGGGCTCACCATTGTGGATGGCCGCCATCCGGTGGTGGAGCAATTGACGCAGCCTTTTATCGCCAATAGTGTCGTGTTGTCACCGTTCCGCCAGTTGTTACTGATTACCGGGCCTAATATGGGGGGTAAATCGACCTATATGCGGCAAACGGCATTAATTGTTCTGCTTGCGCACTGTGGCTGTTTTGTACCGGCCAAAGTAGCCAAGATTGGCCCAATAGATCGTATATTTACTCGTATTGGCGCATCGGATGATCTGGCTGGTGGGCGATCCACATTCATGGTGGAAATGACCGAGACTGCCAATATCCTGCACAACGCTACTGAACAAAGCCTGGTGTTACTAGATGAAATCGGGCGTGGTACGTCTACCTTTGATGGTTTGTCCCTGGCATGGGCGGTAGCCAAACAGCTATTGGAAAAAAACCGTAGCTACACCCTGTTTGCCACGCATTACTTCGAGCTGACCAGGATCAGTGAGGAATTCAAGCACGCTGCCAATGTGCATTTGGATGCTGTTGAGCATGGTAGTGGTATCGTGTTCTTGCATAATGTAGAGGATGGCCCAGCAAGCCAGAGTTATGGGTTGCAAGTTGCACAGCTGGCGGGGATTCCGCGAGCGGTGGTGAACGCCGCCAAGCGCAAACTGATGCAATTGGAGCAAAGCCAGGTGTTACAGCAGTCAACGGCAGGGCAGGGAGACATGTTTGTTGCAGTGGAAAATGCGCCCGAGCCGGAGTTGCATCCTGCGGTATCAGAGCTGGACCAGGTTGAGCCGGATGAACTAACACCAAGGCAAGCGCTGGATATTTTGTACAAATTGAAAAAATTAATATAAATATCGGAAATAATTAGACATATTTTTGAAACAACTCCCTGCCAGAATATAAACCGTAGTCCTTACCGGGGCTGCGGTTTTTTCATTAAAGGATCCCAAAAGGAAGATATGGTAGTCGAGTATTTCATCAAGATAGTTATTCCCGTGGTATTTGCATCATTCGTGGCTGTGATCGGCTGGTTTGCCGGTGAAAAGCTGGGTGCAATGATCGCTGGTGGCGTTTCTCTGGCTGTAGCCATTGGTTGGACCAGCTATAGCTGGGCATTGTCCATGAGGCAGTCGCGTATCAATGAGCGCTTGGCCAAGCGTAAGCAAGCACGTGCCAAGAAGGCAGTTCGTAGGGTGTCCTGCGCATAATATGAGTTAAGCGGTTTTAAATACCGCCCTGAATATGAAAAAGGCAGCCATATGGCTGCCTTTTTATTTGCGTTGGTTCTAACACAAGTTAGAACCAACCTTGAGACTTCTTAGTGGTGGTGGCCGCCTGCGCCATGCACATGACCATGCTCGACTTCTTCCTTGCCTGCTTCACGCACGGCAGTGACAGAAGCCTTGAATAACACACGCTCGCCAGCCCAGGGGTGGTTACCATCGACAATCACCTTGCCATCTTCAATGTTGGTCACGGTGTACAGTACGATATCGCCGGTTTCATCTTCACCTTCAAACTGCATACCGACCTTCAGTTCTTCCGTTGGGAAGGCAGAGACCGGTTCTATTTGTACCAGCTCTTCATCATAGTCACCAAATGCATCCGCTGGCTCCAGAGTCAACTCGATGGAGTCACCTACTGCCTTGCCATGCAATTCTTCTTCCACGCGTGGGAAAATATTGTCATATCCGCCATGCAGATAGCTGACTGGATCCTTGCTGGATTCCAGAATATTTCCATCGCTATCGCGCAGTTCGTAGGTGATGGTGACAACAGTGTTCATGGCGATCTGCATGAAAGATCCTTCTTTTAAAGTGATTTGATAAATTTGAGTACTTCTGTAGCGTGATTTTTAGCTTCCACGCCATATTGTGCCAAGCGTACCACTCCAGTCCGGTCAATGACAAATGTTGAACGGACTATACCCATTTTTTTGATACCGTCTTTTTCTTTTTCCTGCCAAACGCCGTATTGATTGCAGACTTCCCCATCCTCATCGGAAAGCAGCTGTACTGCCAGACCGTGTTTGTCTCTAAAGTTGGCATGGCTCATGCAGTCATCACGACTGATGCCAAGCACGACTGCGCCATGTCGCTTGAATTCATCCTCCAGGTCGCTAAACTCGATGGCTTGCAAGGTGCAGCTCGGCGTGTTGTCCTTGGGGTAAAAGTAGAGCACCACGTGATGACCACGCAATGCAGAAAGGCTGATGGTTTCAATATCAGCATCAAGCAGGGAAAAGTCAGGGGCTGGCGTATTGGGCTGCAGCATGGCTGGCTTTGCAATGATGGCGATGGGAAAGATTCTAACCTAATTTCTTATCAGCGTAAGCAATGCGCTATGATGCGAGCATGAAAAAACAATCATTATCAAATCCGGCGTCTTTGACCCTATTGGGCGGGATCAGTGCAGAGCAATTTCTCGCTGAGTACTGGCAAAAAAAACCTTTGCTGATTCGTCAGGCGGTTCCTGGGTTTAATGGCTTGCTGAGTCCAGACGAGCTTGCTGGGTTGGCTTGTGAAGAGGATGTGCAGTCTCGCCTAGTGTCGTTCAAGCGAGGAAAATGGCAGGTGGAAAACGGGCCATTAGATGAAAGACGTTTTGCCAAACTGCCGGAGCACGACTGGACGTTGCTGGTGCAAGGGGTCAACCATCATCTGCCGGAGGCGATGGATTTGTTGCAGCAGTTTGCGTTTGTGCCTTATGCAAGGCTTGATGACCTGATGGTAAGTTTTGCGCCTGATCAGGGTGGAGTAGGCCCACATTTTGATTCTTACGACGTTTTCCTGCTTCAAGGCGAGGGCAAGCGCCTGTGGCGTATCAGCGAGCAAGAAGACTTGACCCTGGTAGACGATGCACCATTGCGTATCCTGAAAAATTTTGAGACTGAGCAGGAGTGGGTACTGGAGCCGGGAGATATGCTTTACCTACCCCCGCACGTGGCCCACTGGGGGGTTGCGGTGGGCAATGCCATGACCTATTCCATCGGTTTTCGTGCGCCATCGGCACATGAGCTTGCGAGTGAGTTCCTCAATTACCTGCAAGATAAACTGCAGTTATCGGGTATGTATGCAGATCCAGAATTGCAATTGCAAACTCATCCGGCAGAGATTGGTACGCAGATGCTGGGCAAGGTTAGTGACATGCTAGACCAGATTCGCTGGCAGCCTGAAGACGTGTCAAGTTTTCTTGGACGTTATCTTTCTGAGCCTAAGCCACATATTGTGTTTGATGAGAATGAGGCATTGAGCCTCAAGCGCTTTGTACAACAGTTGGCTCAACATGGCATTGCCTTGTCTGGAAAAAGCCAGATGTTGTTCCATGAAGGGCAGTTTTTCATGAATGGTGAACAGTTGCCTGTCTGTGCACAGCATCAAGATATATTGATGGCATTGGCAGATCATCGCCTGCTTGAGGCTAGCTGTATTGATGCTGACGTACTAAAGGATCAGGCACTGGTGCAGCAATTATATAACTGGTATTTGGCGGGTTATTTACAGCTCATGGAATGATGTGCTATTGATCACGCATGGATAGTATGGATTTATATCTCAATGTTTAATTAAATCAAGTTGAACAGCGATAAGCTGGTGGTCGCAACGAAAGCCTTTTGCGCGGCTTCCAGCACAGTTTGTTCTTTGGCGAGATCGGACAGTGCTTTTGCATAGTCCAGATCTTGTAGTTCTGACAATGACTTGGCATATTGCAGCGCACGACTGTCGCCATCGCCATTGAGGGCTGTGATCTCCTTGAGCGCCGAGCCGTTACGTGCGCGGACAGTGAGTACATTATCCAGCGTGCCTTGCAAGGCATTGCTGGCTGTCGTCAATCCATCCTGCAATGCTTGGGCGTCAGCAGCGCTGGTGACGGGGGTCTGCAGCAAGCTGGTAATAGAGGCCAGGGCCGCAAAGACATCATTGCCATTTGCCTGGAACACATTTGGTCCATTATCTGTAATAGGCAATTGGCGGCTGTTGGAAACCTGTAACTGGCGTACTTGATTGTCGCCATTATAGGTCGCACCGCTAGCATTCAATGTGTAAGGCGCTGTATTGGTGCTGTATCCGGAATACAAGTAGCTTCCACTGCCATCTTTAGCATTGGCCAGACCGACTAATGCTTCAAGGTCGTTCTTGAGGTCAATGGCGATATAGCCGCGTTGGACATCATCATAAGAAGCGTTGCCTGCCTCGGTCAGCCGGGATTTCGCGGCAATCAGCAAGTCTGTGACGCTTTGCAGGTTGCCCTCTACCGCATTCATGTTGTTCTCGGCAAACATGCGATTGCGCTCGAGTTGGGTATTAATGCGTTGCGCATTCTGTAATTCGAGTGAGCGGGCAGCACCTACCGGGTCATCTGCAGGGGTCAGGATACGTTTTTTGCTGGCAATCTGTTGCATCAAGCGATCCTGGGAGACCTGTAACTGCGAGAGTTTATTGAGGCCGTTCTGGAATATAGTGTTAGTGCTGATACGCATGATACTTTCCTCGCTTATCTGATCGACAGCACAGTTTCAAATAGGGTGCTAGCCACTTGCATGACCTTGCCTGCAGCTTGGTAGGCTTGCTGGTAACGTAGCAAGTTGACAGCTTCTTCATCCAGATTTACCCCAGATTCACCTTGCTGGGCGGTGATGGATTGGTTCAATAGCTCATCTTCTGCAGCACCGGTCACTTGCAATTCACGCGCACGGTTACCTACATAGCTGACGAGCTGGTTGAATGTGTCCTGATAAGACGCCGTACCATTCAGCATGATCTTGGTGCCTTGCAATGCGGCCAGCTGCAAGGCATTGCGATTATCGCCAGCGGCATTGCTGCTATTGGCAACAATGGTGAACTGATCGCCATTAGCTGGAGCGCCACTCAGGCTGAAGCTGATACCTGCGACGCTAATCGTTGCGCCAGCGCTGTAGGGCACTGTGCTGCCAGCAGGGTAAGTGGTTGTGACACCGGCGCTGGTGGTGACGGAAATGGCCTCGCCGGCAGGGAAGCCGCTCAGGTTACCGCTGTTGTAACTTAAGGTGAAAGGGCTGGCCAGCGGGGCGCTGGCATAGCTGTTACTCACTGTGGCACCACTGATAGTGCCGCTTCCTGTGTTACTTGTCGCGGCAGAGGTACCTACGACTGGGGCACCGGCGGCAATGTCTGCAATCTGTTTCACTGCCATCGACAGGTCGCTTGCTGCATTAGCGGTTGGCCTGATCAGGAACTCGTCCCCTGTGTTCATGGTGCCACCGCCCAACGCGAAGCTGACGCCATCAACGGTTTGTGGCAGGCTTGTAAAGGATTGTGTTGTGTTATCGCTGAGGCGTGTGACGATGTAGTTTGATCCATCGTAGCGCAACCGGTAATCGCTCGCAGTTAATTGGTTGGCATCAGTAATGCTGCTGGCAATACTGGCGTCGCCAGTGTTGCGGCTACTGGCATTGACTTGCGGTACCGGGATATTGAAAAAATTGCCGCCTTGCACATTGTTATTGGTCAGGCCTTGTTGATGCTGGGTATTAAAGGATTGTGCCAGTGCAACGGCAATCTGCCCCAGGGTATTTTGTGCCTTGTCCAGGGATTCGCGGCGATACTCGATAAGCCCGCCGATGACGCCGCCTTGCAGGCTTTGTTCGGCAAGAATGGAGACGGTGGAGCCAACCTGGTAGGCGACTTCGAGTTTGCCAGGATTGGTAGGCGAGTTGACCGTGGTTAATGAATACGAAGTGAGGCCATTCACCAATGGAATGCCGTTACCAATCGATACGTTGTATTTATTGCCATCCTGGACAACCACCGTGCCTTTAATTTCCTTGTTGAGCGCCAATACTAACTGGTCACGCTGATCCAGGAGATCATTAGGTGGTTGGCCTGTGCTGGTGGTCGCAATATCAATCACTTCATTGAGGCGTGCGATTTCCTTGGCATATTGATTGACGGTTTTGACGCTGGCGGTGAGTTGTGAATTTACCGAACTTTGCATCTCCTGCAACCGGCTGCCCAGGCTGTTGAATCGGCTAACCAAGGCCTCACCATTGGATAGCATGGCCTGACGTGATGCTGGGTCGTTGGGTGAGGAGGATAAGTCATTGATCGCATCGAAAAAATCCTGGATCGCTGGCGAAAGCCCCGCGTCTGAATCTGCCAGCATATTGCTGATCTGGTTGATATTGGATATCTGTGTATTAATGGCACTGGCGATAGACTGGCTATTGCTGATCTGCCTTGATAGCAGTTCGTTGTAGATTCGCTTGACCGTATCAATCTGCGTGCCATTACCCAAGTAACCAAAGCCCCAGTTTTGTGCCTGGCCGGTCGATTGGACGATTACCTGACGCGAGTAACCATCGGTCTTGGCATTGGCAATATTGTGCCCAGTCACGCTAATGCCTACTTGGGCAGCGTTCAGTGCAGTTTTGCCGATGTTGAATATATTAGACATGATGGGTGTCGATCAAGGTTACGTAAATGGTTGAACGGCATAAAAACAGGAAACTTTAAGTCGTGGTGATGCTGTTGATCACCCTCTGCAACTTGCTGGCATATTGGGGATCGGTGGCATAACCTGCATCTTGCATCGCCTGGGCATAACCAGCGGTGCTTCCGGTATTGCTCATCACATTGTCATAGCGCGGGTTGTTGCGCATCATATTGGCAAAGTCACGGAATGAGTCGGCGTAAGAGTCATAAGCACGGAATTTCTCAATACGCTTTTGCGGCACACCATTGATGTATTCCGTCGTCAATGCTTCAACGGTTTTGCCCTTCCAGCTTGAGGTAGCCTTGATGCCAAACAAGTTATTGCTGGCAGTGCCATCTGTCCCAGTAATCTGGCGTTTGCCCCAGCCGGTTTCCAGTGCTGCCTGGCCTAGCATTAAATTCGCGGGAATGCCGCTATCTTGGCTGGCTGCCTCTGCGTGCTGGCTCATTTGCTGTACAAACTCACGTGCATTCTGTGGGACTGATGGAGACTGGAAAGCGGTATTTGCGGTAGGGCTCGTCGCGAGCGGCATGTTTCTCTGTGTCGGGGCGAGAGAGTCCAATTGTTCCGGTGTTACGCTGGATTGCTTGATTTGTAGCTGGCGTGCCAGCATGTCGGCTAGGCCAGTACCACGGCTTGCGATTTGCTGGCTGAGCTGTTGGTCTAGCATGGAAACGAAAGTGCGGCTTTGTTCGCTATCAAACATGCCTTCCTTGGGGGTGGCGTCACGCATGCTTTTCAGCATCATGTTGATCATCAAGGCCTCAAACTGCACGGCTGCGGCCTTGATCGATTCAGGGCTATTGTCGCGTGCAGCGTATTTCAGGTTGTTCAGGCTATTGGCATCCGCCGCCATTCTGCTGTTGATATCAGTATTGAGATTGTAGGCGGTCATGATGATGTCCTAGATAATTTCCAGGTCGGCGCGTAATGATCCAGCGGCTTTCATGGCTTGCAGGATCGCCAGCAGGTCTTGCGGTGTGGCGCCAATGGCATTCAATGCCTTCACGACATCGGCGAGCGAGGTGCCTTTATCCAGCTTGATCACCTTGCCTGGTTCCTTATTGATTTCGACTTGCGAGACGGGCGCTACCACCGTTTGTCCGCCAGAGAACGCGCCTGGCTGGCTGATCGCTGGTGCCGTGTTGATCACAACGGAGAGATTGCCGTGCGAAATCGCGCAGTCATCCAGCGTCACGGCTTGATTCATCACAACAGAGCCAGTACGGGCATTGAGGATCACCTTGGCTGTGCCTTGTGAAGGCTTGACGTCGAGGTTTTCCAGATTGCCGAGGAAGGCAATGCGGTTGGTATCCATGGGTGGTTGGATTTGGATAACGCGTCCATCCAGTGGCGTGGCCGTGCCATTGCCAAAGCGTTTGTTGATGGCATCGACCACCATGCTGGCTGTGGAAAAGTCGGCTTCTTTCAGTTCGAGCCGGATGGTGCTGGTTTCGGTGAGCTGGCTGGGGACGGCACGCTCCACAATGGCCCCTGCAGAAATACGGCCTGCACTCAGGTGGTTGATCTGGGCGCTGCTACCACTTGCGCCTGCACCTGCACCACCAATGACCAAATTGCCCTGGGCCATGGCGTACACCTGGTTATCAGCACCTTTGAGCGGTGTCATGAGCAAGGTGCCGCCACGCAGGCTGCGCGCATTACCCATGGATGATACCGTTACATCCATGTTCTGGCCCGGTTGGGCAAACGGCGGCAAGCTGCCGGTGACCATTACGGCGGCGACATTCCGTAATTGCAGGTTGGTGCCTGGGGGCAGGTTGATCCCCATTTGTTGCATCATGCTGACGATGCTTTGCACGGTGAAGGGCGTTTGTGTGGTCTGGTCGCCCGTGCCGTCGAGGCCGACTACCAAGCCATAACCGATCAGTTGGTTGGAGCGTACGCCTTGTATCGTGGTCAGGTCCTTGATGCGCTCAGCATGAACAGGTAGGGACAAGAAGATGCCGAAGATGGCGATTAGCGTCAGAAGACGTTTTGTCATGGTGATGCTCATAGTGGTGCCAGGCTCAGGAAGAACCGACCCAGAATAGACAAGATTTGGGCGGTATCAATCGTGCTATTGGTACGATATTCCACGCGAGCATCCGCAATACGGCTTGAGGCCACGGTATTGCCATTGGAAATATACAGCGGGTCGACAACGCCTGAGATGCGAACAAATTCAGTGCCGCGGTCAAACGCGACTTGTTTCTCACCGCTGACAACCATATTGCCGTTGGGCAACACCTCAATAACAGTTGCGCTGATCGTGCCAGTAAAGGCGTTACGCGAATTGGCAGCTGCGGCATCATTGTAAGAGTTGTCGGAGCTGGCACTGGCGCTCAGGCGGGGAAAGGTTTTACCCCAAAAACTGGTGACACTGGCATTCACATCACCTTGTTTACTTGCTGAATTTGTACCTGATTTGCTGGCGGTAGTGTTTTCCGTGATATTGATGACGATGGTGTCGCCTACCAAGCGTGCACGCTTGTCTTCAAGCAAGGGGCGATAGCTGGCAGGGCTGTAGATGCCACCGCTATTGTAGGCCGTTTGTGTCGGGTACGCCGGGCGAGCGGTTTTGGGAGCCTGCGTGATGCTTTTTGGTGCGACTGAGCAAGCGCTGAACAACAGCATCATGCCCAGTGCCAGCCAGTTTCTTGATCGAGTGCGCAATTGCATCATATTTCCTTCACTACACTATGCCCAGACTAGAGCTGGGATAAGCGTTGCAACATTTGATCGGATGTGGAGATCGCCTTGCTGTTGATTTCATAGGCGCGCTGGGTCTGGATCATGCTGACCAATTCCTCAGCGACATTCACGTTGGAGGTTTCCAGGTATTGATTGATCAGCAGGCCGGTGCCATTAAGGCCTGGCTGGTTGATATTCGCTGCACCGGATGCCGCTGTTTCGATATACAGGTTCTCTCCACGGGATTGCAGGCCAGCCGGATTGATGAATGTGGCTAGTTGGAACGTGCCAATCTGCACAGGGGCATTCGGGTTGTCGGGCAAGACCACTGAAACGGTGCCATCACGTGCAACCGTTATGCTTAGGGCATTAGGCGGCACGATAATCGCTGGTTGTACTGTAAAGCCGCTAGCGGTGACTAATTGCCCTTGATTATCAAGCTGAAAAGCACCATCACGCGTGTAAGCAGTGGATCCGTCCGGCAGCAGCACTTGAAAGAAACCTTCGCCGCTGATGGCGACATCCTTGCTATTGCCGGTTTGCTGCAGGTTACCCTGAAGGTGGATACGCTCGGTAGCCACGGGGCGCACACCAGTACCTAGTTGCAAGCCAGAAGGCAGCTGGGTTTGCTGTGAAGATTGTGCACCGGGCTGGCGGATGTTCTGATAGAGCAGGTCCTCGAATACGGCACGGGTTTTCTTGAAGCCATTGGTACTGACGTTGGCCAAGTTGTTGGCAATGACGTCCATCTGCGTTTGTTGGGCATCAAGGCCGGTTTTGGCGATCCATAGCGAACGTATCATGGTCTGCTCCTTTGCAATGGCGGCCTGGGCTGCCGGTATTCTGGAAATTAAGGACTATGCTACTCCAGAGGTGCTTAACTTAAACTGAAGATCTGACCGGCTTTTGTGGCGTTATTCTCGGCGTTCTGGATCAGCTTGGTTTGCAGGTCAAACTGACGTGCCTGGGAAATCATGTTGACCATTTCTTCCACCACGTTCACGTTGCTACCCTCCAGTGCGCCACTTACCACGCTGACAGCAGCATCTGCAGCCAGCGGCTGGCCATTCTTTGGCTCGAACAATCCATCGGCACCACGTACCAAGTCGCCATCATTCGGGTTGACCAACTTCAAGCGTCCAATCATGCTGGTAAACAAGGGCACCACATTGGTAGCCACGGCGGAGACGGTGCCATCGTTGGCAAAGGCGACCTTGCCTTCTGGTGGAATGGTGAGTGGGCCGCCATCGCCTACGACAGTGAGACCGTCTTGGGTTTGCAGAACGCCGTTTTCATTCAGCTTGAAGTTGCCATTACGGGTATAGGCTTCGGTGCCATCGGCCCGTTGCACGGCAAACCAGCCGCGATCACGGATGGCAACATCCAACTCGCGCCCCGTTGTTTGGATAACGCCACTATTGAAATTGGTGCCCACCGTGGCATCAACCACGAAAGCACGAGTGGGTAGGCCATCGCTCAAGACAGGTACGGCACGGAAGCTGTCTATTTGGGCCCGGAAGCCAGTAGTTGTCGAGTTGGCCAGGTTATTGGCCGTAGTCGACTGCTGCTCCATGATGTGTTTCAGGCCGGTCATGGCGGTATAGATCAAGCGGTCCATGGCGATTCCTTTCTATTGCTGATGGCTTAGGCGCTTAGTTCAATTAACGCAGGTTGACCAGGGTTTGCATAATCTGGTCTTCGGTCTTGATGGTTTGCGCATTGGCTTGGTATACCCGTTGCGCTGTGATCATATTGACCAACTCAGCCGTCAGGTCGACGTTGGAATCTTCCAGACGATAGGATTGCAAAACTCCCAAACCGCCAGAGTTGGCGGTACCAACCATGGGAGGACCTGATTCAGAGGTTTCAGCCCATAGGTTGTCCCCCAATGGTTGCAGGCCGTTGAGGTTGCGGAAGTTCACCAGTGCTACTTGGCCCAGCACAGCGCTCTGGCCATTGGAATAACGTCCCAGGATAGAGCCATCGGAGCCTACGCTAAAGCTGGAAAGACGACCTGCGCCATAGCCATCCTGCCCCAAATCACTTTCGTTGAATGAGTTGGCGAATTGAGTACTACCTGCTAGGTTTACACTGATTGACATAGGTGTTAAGCCGCCGGTGCCTACAGGAACGCTGATGTTGAGATTGGCGGGGGTGAAGGTCGGGTTAATGCCCGAGCCAGTGAAAGTAACGGTACCCACGGAACCACCGACAGGGGTTTGTACACCATCTGCGCTTGCCATGATAGTCCAGGTGGTAGTCGCAGTTGGCGTGGTCGTGACATTACTTTTGAGGTAGTACAACTGTACGGCATGTGAGTTGCCTAAGGAATCAAAAACCTCAATCGGGGTCGAGTGGCTATAAGTACTGGGGTCGTTAATATTGAAGTCAGCTGGGTCTAGAATGTCAGCGCGGGTGTCTAGGTTCAATGGCCCGGTGATGGATGTAGTCGCTTGAGGGGCAAGATCCGCTGCATCAATGCGTAGTTCACTCAGGGCACCTGTCTGTACAGCGCCGTTGACAACGGAATATCCCGTAAGGCGCTGGCCTGAGGCATTCTGGATATATCCGTCTTTACTCAACTGGAACTGTCCATTGCGGCTATAACTGATGGTACCGTTATCGCTCATGCGGAAAAAACCGTTGCCATTAATGGCAACATCCAGTGGGTTTTGCGAGTTTGAGATATTGCCTTGTGTAAATTGCTGTGTGACAGCGGCTATCTTGGTGCCAATGCCGATCTTGGAAGCATTGCCTCCTCCTAAGGAGTTTGCGTAAACATCAGCAAATTCGGTCCGTGATTGTTTGAAGCCGACGGTACTGGCATTGGCAACGTTGTTGCCAATCACTTCAATGCTCTTAGATGCAGCATTTAATCCGCTTAAACCCTGTTGGAAAGCCATGTTGTTCTCCTGGTGAAGTTACCTGGGTTGTTGTTAATAAATTTGTTTAATCTTGTCGGTAGTAATTGATGCAAGGTTGCTCAGGTTCAGCTTGACTCCGTCAGAACCCGTAGAGACGCTCATTACTTGTTCATAACTCAGGGTGTTTGCTGCAACAGTGGTGTTGGCAGTGGTGGCTGTGGCTTCGATGGTATAGCGACCATCTGCCAGCTTGCTGCCATCGTCACCATATCCGTTCCAGCCCAATTGCGAGATACCAGCCTGCTGATTGGTGACAGTCATTGTTTTCACGACCTTGCCTGAGCTGTCCTTGATGTTGACCTTAAGGTTATCGGCGCCTACCGGTAGCTCAACCGCAAAATAAGCAGCTGACTCACCTTCGGTCTCAGTTGCTGCGAGGTAAGTGCTGCTGCCTTCTACCAAAACGGTATTGCCAATCAGGCTGGATGCCTGCAAAGCCTGAGTTGCCTGCATACTGCTGATAAAGGCAGAGAGCGATGCATTCATACGCTCAATTCCTGTGACCGTGGAAAGCTGAGCCATCTGGCTGGTGACTTCTGCATTGTCCATTGGGTTCAGAGGGTCTTGGTTCTTCATTTGCGTGATCAGCAGTTTCATGAAGCGATCTTGTGTTTCAGAAATGCTGCTGGTTGTGCTACTGGAGCTACTACCATTCATGGTAGTGAGCAATGAATCTGAAATGCCTGAGGTGCTTGCCATGGTGGTTACTCGCTTTCAGGGTAGTTGATCGTTACTGACCGATGGTCAGGGTCTTGAGCAGCATAGATTTCGCTGCATTCATGGTTTCTACGTTGTTCTGATATGAGCGCGATGCCGATATCATGTTGACCATTTCCTCCGTCACGTTGACGTTGGGCATGGCGACATACCCATTCGCATCAGCCAAAGGGTGTTTCGGGTCATACTTCAATTGCGGTACGGATTGATCTTCTACTACTTGCTGTACCTTCACCCCTTGTGAGCCATTGGCGTTGACGGGTACGGCTGAAAATACAATGTGCTTGGCACGATAAGGCTGACCATTGGAACTGGTTACACTGTCTGCATTGGCAAGATTGCTAGCGACGACGTTCAGGCGCTGGCCTTGGGCGCTCATGGCAGAGCCAGAAATATTGAATACATTAAAAAGTGACATGGAGGTCTCCTTTGGAAATCAGGATTACTGGCCTTGTATCGCGGAGAGTAGTTTTCTGATCTGCCCGCTAATCATGGTGGCACTGGCTTCGTAACGTAATGCGTTATCCGCGAACTGTGTGCGCTCTACATCCATATCCACAGTATTGCCATCAACGCTGCCTTGGATAATCGGGCGGAATAACACGCCGTTCTGATGGCTGGCAGTGGCGGGGATATGGGCTGGGTTGGTAGTGTCGGCTTTCAGGCCGCCACCTGCTCCAACGAGCGCCTGCTTGAAGGTATCAGCAAAATTGATGTCGCGTGCCTTATAGCCAGGCGTGTCTGCATTGGCAATGTTGGCAGCCAGCAGCTCCTGGCGTTGCCCACGCACGCGCAATGCGGTTTCATGAAAATTGAGTGCAGCATCCAACTTGTTCATCGTACAACCTCCCTTGCTAACGGCAGTCAAGAAATGCTGGAGACTGTCGTTATTTCAGATGATTGCGAGTCTAGGACTGATGATGCAAATTTCATTGCACGAATAAAAGGGATTTTCCCTTGTTATTTCCTGCTTGCGTGTTTGCATGCCTGAGTAGAATGCACCTTCAGATGAAGTGCCAAAGGCTATCCTCAAGGGGTAGATAGCTCCAGGCCTGGAACCAAGAAGGAGGGATGCAATGAAAAGAGTATATATCACAGGGCGTATGATTGCCTTGCTGATTGCCTGCTTGTGGGTATTGCCCACCTCTGCAAATGGTGGTCACCAGGATTTGACGCAATTGCGACAACAGGTTGAGCAGTTCCTATTGAGCCAGAGTGCAAGCTTGCCTGGCAAGGTATCAGTATCTGCCATGGCGATTGATTCACGCCTCAAACTGGCCGGTTGTGACAATCTCCAGATGTCGCTACCGACAGGTAGTCGTATCTGGGGGCGCACCAGTGTTGGGGTGCGTTGCAATGCACCACAGGTGTGGACAGTGTATGTGCAGGCAAATGTGCAAGTGATGGCGGAATACTTGATTGCTGCTGGTCCATTGGCCCAAGGACACATTATTACCGAGCAAGACCTCATCAAGGGGCAGGGTGATCTTGCCAAGTTGCCGCCAGGGGTGTTTACAGATACTAGCCAGGCAGTGGGCCGTGCTGTTTATGTTCCGTTAAGTGCGGGAACAGTATTGCGTCAAGAGATGTTACGGGTGTTGCCAGTGGTGCAACAAGGACAAAAAGTGGTACTCAATACCATAGGCGATGGATTCAAGGTCTCGGCTGAAGGCACGGCCCTGAGTAATGCCGGGGAAGGGCAGCGCGTCAAGGTAAAGGTAGGCAATGGCCAGGTCGTCAGTGGCTTAGCACGACAGGGCGGCTTGATCGAGGTGATTTTCTAAACGCGGTGATCAATCGGACGTTCTTGGTACAGATGGTATGATGCTGCAAGAACGCTTTAAACTTTTTTACTAAAGTTAACAAAAATACCGCCGATAAGAGCAATATATCGGTATGTAGTTTTGCCGTAGATGAAACTAGCTTAAGGAATTGCCATGAAAATTGATGACGCACTTCAGAAAGCGGTTGCGCTGACCAATGACAAGACGGAAAACAGGCCTGCACCTCGTGCAAGCGAGACCAAGGCTACTGTAGCCGGTGAGAGTGTTACCTTGTCTCCGTTGGCTTCGCAATTGCAATCTATCGAAGCCGCCGGAGCGAATGAGCAAGTATATGATGCGGACAAAGTGAACGCGATCAAATCTGCCATTTCCAGTGGCCAATTCAGGGTTGACTCTGAAAAGGTCGCAGATGGCCTTATCAACACAGTGAAAGACCTGCTGACAGTCCAGCGTTAAGGCTGTGCAGGGAGAAAGGTGATCCTGACATGACCACAGCCAGCTTTGAGCGTGAAATCGCATTGACTGATAGCTTATTGACGCTTTTAAGGCGTGAGCAAGCAAGCTTGGTCAAGGTGGATGTGGATGCTATGGAAGGCTTGCTGGATGAAAAAGCCCGGGTATTGCAGGATATTAATGCTCATACCCAGGCACGGTACCAGGCGGTTGCTGCTTTAGGGTTTGGTGCCGATGAGCGTGGTCTTGCAGCTTGGATTGCGGTACAAATAGCTGAGGTTCAAGAGTCCTGGGCTCATTTCCAGGGCCTTGTTGACCAGGCTAAAGAACTCAATCGTGTGAATGGTATCTTGATCAACAAGCAGTTCAGCCGTAATCAGCAGATGCTGGATACTTTGGGGCGACCTCCTGCTTCCGGTCAGTTTTATGGCCCTAATGGTCAAGCCAGTTCAGGGTCTGGCCTTTATAACGGTCAAGCGTGAAAAAATTGGAATAAAAAAAGCCGGGATTATCCCGGCTTTTTTTATTCCTGAATTTCTGTTTTTTGAAGTTTTTCCGGTTTGCTATATAGCACCATAATAGAAACGCGACGATTTTTTGCGCGGCCTTCAGCAGTTTCATTGTCGGCAATAGGTTGCGTATCGCTATAACCTGTTGCGCTGAGTCTATCTGCAGCAATGCCGTTATCTATCATCCGGCGCACAACACTGGTGGCACGCATAGCGGAAAGCTCCCAGTTTGAAGCGAATTGCACATTGCTGATGGGTAGGTTGTCAGTGTGACCTTCTACCTGGATAGCATATTCCTGATTGGCGAGTACCTGGGTAATGTCATTAATGGGAGCGTTTGCCTCGGTCTTGATGCTGGAAGAGCCTGCCTGAAACAGCACGCCATCGGCAATATCAATTCTGACGCCACGATTGGTTTTGCTGATATTGATTTTGCCGCTGCTGGTGAGTGAGCCCAAAGTTTGATTCAGGCTGGTAATGATGGCGCTGATATTTTCCTGCTCTTGGCGGTACTTTTCTTGCTCTAGGCGAGTGAGAGGCAAGCCATTGATCAGTGAGTGGCTGGGAGATGATTGCAGGTTTTGACTTTCTACCGGCTGCATATCAGAGGGGTTGCTTGGTGACTTAAGCTCGGCTGTACCGCTGAATGCACTACCGAGGGCGGATGTGAGTTCTTTATATTTCTGGTCATTCACCGATGAAATACCATACATCACCACGAAGAAGGCAAATAGAAGGGTAATGAAATCCGCATAGGACACGAGCCATCGGTCATGGTTATCTGGCTCTTCTTCAAATTTTCTTCTTCTTCCCATGTTACCCTGAGTTTAACGCAAGTATGCATTCAAGCGTTCTTCGACAATTTTGTGGTTCTCACCGTTGGCAATGCCAACCATTCCTTCAATCACCATCTCGCGGCGTGTGGTTTCCAGTTGCACAAGTGCCTTGAGCTTGTTTGCAACCGGCAGGAAGAACAGGTTGGCAAAGCCTACGCCGTAAATCGTGGCGACAAAAGCAATGGCGATACCACTACCCAACTTGCTTGGGTCAGATAAATTTTCCATGACATGGATCAGGCCAAGCACTGCCCCTAGGATGCCAATCGTAGGAGCATAGCCGCCAGCTGCTTCCCATATTTTGACGGCATTGCGTTGCGCGACTTCATAGCGGTTGATATCCACATTGCAAATGTCGCGGATCTTCTCGGGTGGTGTGCCATCAATCACCAGGCGCAGTGCGGTTTTCACAAAAAGGTCTGGTTCGGAGTGCATATGATTTTCCAGCAGCAGAATGCCATCTTTGCGCGCAATCTGGCTCCAGGTGCTGATGCGGCGTGCCAGTTTTACTCTATCGTCTTCTGGAGGACGAATGATCCAGGTGAGCAAGCGTAAACCCTGAATGAAGAAAGCTGGGCGTGTTTGCAGGAGAACAGCACCAATTGTGCCGAACAGCACAATCATGAATGCAGCTGGCTGGATGAGCGAGCTGAACTTGCCACCTTCAAGGGCTTGCCCCAGCAGGATGCCAGCAAGGGCGAGTAAGATACCGCCTAGGCTGCTCCAGTCCACAACTTCTCTTTCAGGTTGGCGCGCAGGCGTGCAACGGCTTGGGTGTGTAATTGGCAAACCCGGGATTCAGAAACGCTCATGATGGCACCGATTTCCTTGAGGTTCATTTCTTGTTCGTAATAGAGACCCATGAGGATTTTTTCACGTTCCGGCAGTGAGTCGATAGCATCAATCAGCGCTTCGCGGAAGTCGGTGGAAAGCAATGCCCTCAACGGATCTCCAGAGTCATCGGATTGATAGCGGTCGAGAAAATGGTCACCACTGTCCTGTTCGCTGAAATCCTCGTAATAGATGAGCTGGTGGCCACTACAGTCATCCAGCATCTCATGGAAGTCATCCATGGAAAGATTGAGTTCGCGCGCAATTTCTCCCTCGGTAGGGGGGCGGCCAAGTTTCTGCTCCAGCTGGTGCACGGCTGATTCTACATCGCGCATGTTTTTGCGCACACTACGTGGTAGCCAATCCGCACGGCGCAGCTCATCTATCATGGAGCCGCGGATACGCTGCGCGGCATACGTCTCGAATTGTGCACCATGGTTGTCTTCATAGCGGTTGGTGGCATCCAGTAGCCCCATCATCCCTGCCTGTATCAGGTCATCAATATCCACGCTGGCGGGCAACTTGGCCTTGAGCTGATAAGCAATTTTCTTGACCAGGCTTGCATGCTGCTTCAGAAGATCTTCCTTGGGGCTGGTTTTTCCATGCAAGGTGTACATCACTTGAGATTCCTCTTAGCCGAGCGACGTTTCCAATAAACCATGATTATGGTCTATTTTGCCCGCTAATGCCTTAAATGCGGCCGAAGCCTTGGTCATGGGGAATGCTTCAATGACGCTGCGGCCCAGTTTTGCCGCGATACCCAGATGCTCATCGGATGGAATCAGGCCAGCAAAATGGAGTTCGATATGCAGGTGGCGGCGTGCAACTTCTGCAATATTGTTGAAGATAATACGTGCCTGGGATTCGCTTGTGTGTGAGACCACGATGTCAAACGAGCGCCGACCAACCTGTTGGCACAATTGCTTGATCAGGGTGTAGGCTTGGGTAATGGAGCCAACATCTCGCGTCATGTGTATCAGTATCTCCCCACGATGCAGTACATCTAGTGGCATGGTGTCATTAATAGTGAGCGCAGCATCAACTAAGATGATGTCGTGCTGGCTTGCCATGGCCGAGAACACCCGCTCGATTTGTTGTTTGAGATCGCCATTTTGCAGAAAACGGCTGGCGGAATTTCCTGGCAGCAATTTTGCAACAGAATAACCCTCACTGTCATTGTTTATTAATGGTTGGTGCAGTTCTGGCCGCATGATAGCTTCGAGTAGGGTGCCTTGGTCGCCATTGATGCCATAATGGCTGACTTCATTCATGGAGGCGCTGGTCGCTTCCACAATCAATACCTTGTTGCCCTGTCGATGTAATGACGCTGCGAGGTTAGTCATCAATCTGGCATGTTCTGCTTTGCTGGCGGCTGAAAGCAGGGAGATGACTCTGGGGTTCGGGCCTGCCATCATGCGACGCAGGCCTGATGCCTGATCTTTATGTGCATGGATCATGCTCGGTCTCCTGTCACATTGCTACTGGCGACATTCGCCATCAGGAATGGCATCTCTGCATCACGAAACTGAAATTGTTCTGCCTTCTTGCGCGCCATCTTAAAGGCATGGTGTGCAAGGAAAGTGTTGTTAGCAATATGGATGTCTTCAGGGACGCGCTGACCGTTGGCTACGTAATAAAGCCTGAGGCGCTCACGCATGATGATGTCGAGTGCACTGCCGATGGACGCTGCCTCGTCAAGCTTGGTGAGGATGCAACCATCGAGGCCGCAGCGTTTGTAGACATCCATGACATCAGCCAGGGTTTCGCCAGAGCTGGTGGCATTCATGCACAGGATTTTCTTGATCGGCAAGCCTGTCTTGGAGAGCATGGCAATTTGTTCCGCCACCATGCGATCACGCTGACTTACGCCAACGGTGTCGATCAGGATAGTATGCTTGCCCTTGAGTTCATTGAGGGCGATGCGCAGATCAGCTTCGTCCTTGACGGCATGCACCATCACGCCGAGGATCTTGCCGTAAATACGCAATTGCTCGTGTCCACCGATACGATAGGAGTCGGTGGTAATGAGTGCCAGCTTGCCAGCGCCATGTTTCATCACGAAGCGTGCTGCCAGCTTGGCAGTTGTCGTGGTCTTGCCGACGCCAGTCGGGCCAACCAGCGCATAAATACCACCCTGGTCGAGGATTTGCTGTTCGTCGGTGATAGTGTGAATGTTGCTGCTAATCACATTGTGCAGCCACTTGCTTGCTTCTGCTTCGCTGTGGCCTGCAGGTACTCTCTCGGCAATTTGGCGAGAAAGGCCGGCACTGAACCCTGCGGATATCATTTTGCTCAGCACATTGGATTTAATAGGGTCGCGCTGCTGGATATTGGCCCAAGTGATCTCAGTCAGCTGCGATTCGATGGCACCACGCATGGAACGCAATTCTTGCATCATTTGCGCCATTTCACGCTGGCTCAGCTTGTCTTGCTCAATTTGCTCACGTACCGGTTTGGCAGTGTTCTTGACCACGGGCTTGGCGACTTGTGCAGCCACAGCCTTCGGTTGAGCTTGTGGTGTGGTTTGTTTGCTGGCCGCCTGGGCACGCTGTTGTTGCAATGCCTGATGATTCAGCGGCTCTGCGGTTTTCAGTATGCGCTGATTGCGGCTCAGCATAGACACCAGGGTTTCTTCGCCAACCGGTGTCTGGGGCTGTGGTTTTGCGGCTATCGGCTTTGGTTTATCGCGCGCTACCAATGTGGCCATATCTTCCTCACGGAAAGCGAGAATTTCGTTACCACCTTCAACGGCACGGTTGGAGAGAATGACGGCATTGGCTCCCAGTTCTTGCTTAACCATGCTTAAGGCTTCGCGGGAGTTTTTTCCGAAGTAACGTTTGATGTTCATGCTTGGCCTCCAATCAGGCTGGTAACGCGTATGGTTTTGGTGTCAGGAAGTTCTTCATGCGAGAGCACGCGCAAGCGCGGGGCGGCACGGCGCAGGAATTTGGATAATGCAGTGCGTAATGAGCCGGGTACTAGCAGCACGGGGGCCAGGCCCATTTGTTCTTGTTGCTTGGCGGCATTGGCAGTTTGGGTGGAGAGGGTTTCTGCCAAGCCGGGCTCAATGGCCGCACCACCATTAGCGCTGGCTTGTAATGCCTGCATCAGCAAGCGCTCCAGGTTGTGATCCAGCGTCATCACGGGTACTTCATTACCACTAGGGAATAGCTGCTGCACAATCGCACGTCCTAGCTGAATGCGGACTAGAGAGGTGAGCTCATCGGTATCCTGGATGCGTGGGCCATGCTCGGACAGGGTTTCGATAATGGTGCGCATGTCGCGGATGTGAACGCCTTCGACCAGCAGGTTCTGCAACACTTTCTGTACGCTGGATAGGCTGAGCGCTTTGGGCACCAGGTCTTCCACCAGTTTGGGCGATTCCTTGCCCACGTGGTCCAGCAACTGTTGTACTTCTTGGCGACCTAACAGTTCCGCGGCATGGGATGTAATCATGTGATTGAGGTGTGTAGCGATTACGGTGCTGGTATCAACCACGGTATACCCCATGGCTTGCGCCTGATCACGCATTCCAGCTTCAATCCAGACAGCGGGCAAACCAAAAGCAGGGTCAGTGGTTGCTGTGCCGCTCAAGGGGCCAGTCACATTGCCTGGATCAATCGCCAGATATTGTCCTGGGAAAGATTCGCCGCTACCGATCTCGACACCTTTCAAGGTGATGCGATAGCCTGCAGGGCGCAGTTCCAGGTTGTCGCGAATGTGGATGGGGGGTGGCAGGAAGCCAACTTCCTGAGCAAATTTCTTGCGTAACCCCTTAATGCGCTTAAGCAAGTCACCACCTTGGGCAACGTCTACCAGAGGAATCAAGCGATAGCCTACTTCCAGGCCAATCACGTCAACAGGCATCACATCATCCCAGCTAGCTTCAGGAGAGTCAGCGACTGGAGCGGGCGCTTTTTCAGGCTCGGCTTCCTGGGTCTGCTGTTTTTTCTCGGCCATATAAGCAACGCCAGCGAGTAAGCCTGCCAATAGCAGGAAGGCGAAATGTGGCATACCTGGAATCAATCCCAAGCCCGCAATAATGGCTGCGGTGATATAGATGGCGCGTGGATTGGCGAAGAGCTGTTCCGTCAATTGATTGCCGATATCGCGGTCATCGGCCACACGGGATACCACCACACCAGCTGCCACTGAAATGATGAGGGCTGGGATCTGTGCTACCAAGCCATCACCAATCGCGAGCAGAGTGTAGTTTTTCACCGCATCGGCAAAACTCAGGTCGTGCTGGATCATGCCGACGATCAGTCCGCCAAGGATATTGATTACAATAACCAATATGCCTGCCACGGCATCGCCGCGTACATACTTGCTGGCACCGTCCATCGCACCATAAAACTCGGCTTCTTGACCAATCTCTTTACGACGCTTGCGGGCTTCTTCTTCCCCAATCAGGCCGGCATTCAAATCAGCATCAATCGCCATTTGCTTACCGGGCATCGCATCTAGAGTAAAGCGTGCGCCGACTTCGGCAATACGGCCAGCACCCTTGGTGACGACGACAAAGTTGATGATCGTCAGGATAATAAATACCACAATACCCACGGTGTAATTACCACCGATCAGGAAATGGCCGAATGCCTCGATTACTTTACCTGCTGCATCTGGGCCTGTGTGTCCTTCCGTCAATACCACGCGGGTCGATGCGACGTTAAGCGAAAGACGCAGCATGGTGGTAACCAGCAAAATGGTAGGAAATGCAATGAAATCCAGCGGTTTTGAGGTTTGCAAACCGACCAGTAATACCAGGATGGAAAGTGCAATATTGAAGCTGAACAAGGCATCCAGAGCGATGGCTGGCAAGGGCAGAATCATCATTGCGAGCAGCATGATGATAATCAGTGGAGCTGCCATGGAGGCGCCGCCATTCAACCATGAAGGGAGTTTGAAGGCATTCATGACTTAGTTTGCTCCTTTCAGGTGCGGATCCATGGCATCAGGAACATCCAGTGCGTTAGGCATATCGGGGTAATAGCCGCCATGGGTCTTGTAATGACGAAGCTGGAAGATGTAGGCGAGAATTTCTGCCACCGCTGCATACAGGGCTTGCGGGATTTCGTCGCCTAATTCCGTATGAGCGAACAGCGCACGTGCCAGTTTCGGGGATTCCAGCGTAGGCACTTTATGCTCGCTGGCAATTTCCCTGATCTTGAGGGCAATATCATCAGCACCCTTTGCAATGACACGAGGGGCACCCATGGAGTGATCATCATATTTAATCGCTACAGCATAGTGAGTCGGGTTGGTAATCACGACATCTGCTTTTGGAATCTCCGACATCATGCGGCGGCGTGCGATTTCACGTTGTTGCTGACGAATACGTCCCTTGATCTGCGGGTTGCCATCGCTTTCCTTCGCTTCTTGCTTGACCTCTTCCTTAGTCATCTTGAGCTTGTTGGTATAGCTCCAGCGTTGATAAGGCACATCAATCAGGGCAATCAATACCAGTGCGGACACTATAAATAGGAAGCCTTTAATCAGAATGCCATCTACCTGAGCAATCCCTGTTTCCAGTGGTTGTGTTGCTAGAGAAAGGATGGTGTCAAAGTCGTGAGACATCACCATATAAGAAACCGTACCTACTAAAGTTGCTTTTAAAACGGCCTTGATCAACTCAACCAAAGAGTTTTTTGAAAATAGATTCTTGATGCCATTGAGTGGATTGAGTTTGCCGAACTTTGGCATAAAGGCTTTATTACTGAAGTTCCACCCGCCGACCAGCACTGGGGCTCCCACAATCACAATCAATAACAACAAGACCAATGGGGCAAAAGCGATCAGCAAATCCAGGATGCCGTTGGCAATTTTGCTGAGCAACAAACTGAAATCAAATGCAGCCTCACGGCTGACGCGCAGATTGCTACTCATATTGCTCAGCATGGCTTGATTAAGGCGCCCGCTCATCATCATCAGGCCCAAACCTCCAGTCATCAGCACAACACAAGTGGAAAACTCACGTGAGCGAGGAACATCACCATCCCCGCGCGCCTTTTCTATGCGTCGCGGCGTGGGCTGTTCTGTTTTTTCCAAATCACTATCTTGCGCCATGCTTTTCTATCCTTCTTGATGAAGACAGCGTGAATGACATGCTGTCTTGCATTGATGGCTGCATTATTCGTCACGAAGAAAATAATGGAATCGAAGAATAGAAGGGGGAAAACCAGTTATTCCTGATAGAAAAGTTTAAAAAAATTTTCAAAAAAACCTAAAGTTTGGAAAAACCTCGCCGTTAACCAAATAAGAGAGTAAAAAATTTATCAATTTATTTATTATTAATCAATGACTTATGAAATTATCAAAAATTTTCATAACTTTACCCTAAAGATTGATTTAGTCATGCCGTTAAGTGGATATGATTGCCAAAATATTTTTTTAAAGGATGTAGTTCGCTAAATTTAGTTTGTAGTTAAAAATTAACGCTTCACCTCCTTTAAAAGTCTTGTCTCCCAAGGCCGATACAGTGTTTGTAAGACAAACACTGTATCGGCTATGCTCGCTCGTCTTACGAAAAAAACCGACGAACACCAGTTTTTGCCTCATCTTAAAAAGTTCAAAGTACGCCTCACCTGCACTGCATTTAGCGGCGCTGACTTTTCAAGCAAGGGAGCTGGAAAATGAACGAACAAGAAATCATGGCGGAAATCAAAGATGCTAACCTCAGTTATCTGATGCTTGCGCAACAAATGATTCGTGCAGATAAAGCGACTGCAATTTTTCGTCTGGGCTTGAGTCAGGACATTGCAGACCTGCTGGAAAGCCTAAGTAATGCACAACTTCTCAAGCTCAGCAGCTTCAATATGATGCTGACCCGCTTCCGTTTCGATGACACTGCGATTCTTGGTATGTTGACCAGCTACACCAAAGATCGGATGCAGGCGCAAGCGCATGCAGCTATCTTGATGGCAGGCCAGGGTGTTGAAGAAATAGCCTGATCGGTTTTAAAAATAAAGTTGGCTGTTGCGTTCAGTTTATTAAGCTATTGGGGAGTATCATGAGCAAGAGTGTCATCAATGAAGCCGAGCAAATTCAATTGGCAATTCAAATGATTCATCTGGGTGCAAGGCTGCAACTGCTTGAGTCTCAGACAACATTGTCTCGTGAGCGTTTGATCAAGTTATATAAGGAAATCAAGGGGATGTCGCCGCCTAAGGGTATGCTTCCATTCTCGACTGACTGGTTTCTCACTTGGCAGCCTAATATTCATTCTTCTATTTTTGTGAACATTTATCACTTCCTGATTCAGCATGCAGCAGTGACAGGGATTTCGGCCGTGATGAAGGCCTATAAGCTGTATTTGCAGCAAGTGGGCAGTGAGCCTGACGATGAGGTGGTGTTGTCGCTAACGCGTGCTTGGACGCTCGTACGTTTCCTTGATAGCAATATGTTGAAAATGCAGCGCTGTAGTTGCTGTGGGGGCGAGTTTGTGGTCAATGCCTACGATTTGCATGATCAATATCAATGCAATCTTTGCCATGTTCCATCTCGTGCAGGCAAGACCAAAAAGGCCAAGGAGTTGGCTGCTGCATTGATTGCATAGTGTAGGTATGGAGTTAAAGCTTTTTAAGGATTTTGCCCGTGTTGCGTAAGCAAGGGGTAGGCTGGAAGTTGAGTGGTGCCAGGAAGCGGTTTCCCCCCGCTATCCTGGCTTTTTTTATTCAACTAGTAGCTTTCGGCATGGTCTGTGGGGCATCTAAACTCCAGTGGTGGTTGGATGGCGAGGTTTTCCCGGTCTGGGGCTTGTTTGTGATGCAGGGCTTATTTGCCAGTGCTTTGTCGGTTATTGCTGCAATGGCTGTATGGTGGCGCCTGATACATCTGTTTTTTCCACTGGCTATTCTCGTCATGTTGCAATGGCAATTGCCAGCATGGATATATTTGCTGGCATTTTGTTTTACCTTGGCTTTGTTTTGGAGCACTTATCGTACTCAGGTGCCTTTTTATCCATCCCTGCCTGTGACTTGGCGCAAAGTTAAGGAGTTGATACCTGAAGACAAATCCGTCAAGGTGCTTGATATCGGGAGTGGCATGGGGGGGCTTGTGATGTATCTGGCACGAGAGTGTCCTCTCTCTAGATGTGTCGGAATTGAGCTGGCTCCTTTACCATGGCTGATTAGCGTCTTATTGGGCACACTAAAAAAATCCCCCGCAATATTCAAGTATGGTGATTACCAGGCCGTTAACCTTTCTGAGTACGACATCGTCTTTGCGTACCTTTCCCCAGCGGCAATGCCTGATCTTTGGCACAAAGCTGCTCAGGAAATGCAGGCAGGAAGTTTGCTGATCAGCTATGAGTTTGAAATTCCGGGAGTGCCTCCTAAATTCCAGATTCAAGATAGGCTGGATGCAGATGCTGCCAGTATTTTTGTATGGGAATTATAAGCGTGCAACATTGCGCTTTAGGAGGCAGTCAGGCCATGATGGTTCAGATATAAAGGGTTATTGCATTTCAATTACCGCGATCAGAACATCCGCTTGATTGCTATGCTGAAAAGAACTTAAAAGTCGGGTCTGTGAAACCCGAGCGGAGCTTGCTGATATGCTGGTGATAGCGGGGTATCTGGTAGTAATGGGAAGTGTCTTTGGTGGGTTTGCCATGGCAGGAGGACATTTGGCAGCCTTGTTTCAACCATTGGAACTTCTCATGATCGGGGGGGCAGCTATCGGGGCATTCCTCGTTGGAAATGATGCCAAAGCCATTAAGGCAACCCTCAAAGCCTTGCCTACTGTTTTCAAGGGCTCTAAATATACCAAATCGCGCTATATGGATTTGCTGGCGCTACTTTTCGAAATTCTCACCAAGATTCGCCGTGACGGGATGATGTCGATCGAGAGCGACATCGAAAACCCTGAGAGCAGCCAAATATTTTCCAAGTATCCCGATGTTCTTTCTGACCATCATCTGATGGATTTTATCTGTGATTATCTGCGATTGATGTCGTCGGGCAACATGGATGCATTTCAGATCGAGAATCTCATGGATAACGAAATTGACACTCACCATCATGAAAGTATGGTGCCTTCTCACTGTATTGCTCGCTTGGGAGATGGTATGCCTGCTTTCGGTATCGTGGCTGCGGTCATGGGGGTGGTGCATACCATGGAGTCAGTCGGCTTGCCGCCCAGTGAGTTGGGGATGTTGATTGCTCATGCCCTGGTAGGAACATTTCTTGGGATTCTTCTTGCGTATGGTTTTGTAGGCCCCTTGGCTAGTTTGCTTGAGCGCAAGGCAGATGAGTCCTCCAAGATGTTTCAATGTGCGAAGGTCACTTTTCTTGCCAGTCTTAACAGTTATGCTCCTGCGATTGCGGTGGAGTTCGGTCGTAAAGTGCTGTATTCCACAGAGCGCCCAGAATTTGCTGAACTTGAAGCCCATGTAAAACAGGCCAAGGCACGTTAGTACGCGGAGAGCAATATGGCCCAGGAAAACGTCAAAATTATCGTCAAGCGTGTTAACAAGCACGGCGGTGGTCATCATGGTGGTGCGTGGAAAATAGCTTATGCCGACTTTGTGACGGCAATGATGGCGTTCTTTCTCTTGATGTGGTTGTTGGGCTCCACCAGCAAATCAGATCTTGAGGGAATTTCGGAGTATTTCAAGACACCCCTGAAAGTAGCGATGCAAGGCGGAGCATCTGTTGGTGCTAGTGAGAGTGTGCTCAAGGGTGGTGGTACTGATATGACTAAGTCTCAAGGTCAGATCAGAAAAGCTGATGATATTACCTCCAAGAAAAAGCCAGACCTTAAGACAGCAAAGGAAGCGGTAGCCAAGGCTGAGATGCAGAAACTCAAGGAGCTGAAAAAACGCATTGAGCAAGCCATTGATTCAAGTGCTACCTTGCAACCTTTTAAAAAGCAGTTATTGCTGGATATTACGACAGAGGGATTGCGTATCCAGATTGTGGATGAGCAAAATCGCCCCATGTTTGCTTCGTCCAAAGCAGAGTTGCAGCCATACGCCCGGCAAATTCTGCACGAGATTGGTCAATTGCTGAATGACGTACCCAATAAAATCAGTCTTTCCGGACATACTGATGCAGCGCCTTATCCTAGTGGCGAGCGTTTTTATAGTAACTGGGAGCTATCATCGGATCGTGCCAATGCCTCACGTCGTGAGTTGGTTTCTGGTGGAATGAAAGAAGAAAAAGTATTGCGTGTAGTGGGATTGTCCTCTGCTGTGTTGTTCGATAAGGATAATCCATTGAATCCCGTTAATCGTCGAATCAGCATTATCATCATGAACAAGAAGACTGAAGAGGAGACAATCAGTGACAACGGTTCTGCCGAAGTAGAGAAAGCTGGTGAAGTCCCTGCTTTGACGGAAAGCTTTAACCAGTGATGATATTAATCAAGTAGGATTTTCTCTTGTTTTTTTACAGACTGAAGGCAGTCTGGACAGGATAGCTTATATGGTAAGTCAGACTATACCCATAGATGAATTAAAAGAGTTACTGGTCAGCCTGGGGGGCTGGGGTGAAGAGCATCTTGAGCATGTTGAAACAGACCTCAGTCGTGCCAATGGATTATTGCATGAGGCAATAAGCATGTTGGTGGATGGCTTTATGTCTATCAACCGGGCGGCCCAGGCACAGCAGCAAATATTGTTGAGTTTAAGTGTGAGTACGCAGCTGTCCCAGCAACATATCGCCGAGGTGGCGATGTATAGCCGCCAGATTGAAAGTGAAGTCAATCGGGTTGTCACGGGCATGCAGTTTGAGGACATGACCAACCAATTGCTAACGCGTGCACTTGCACGTGTAGGCGGGCTCAAGCTGTTGCTCCTTGGCATGGCCGATCAGCATGAGTCTCTGGTTTCAGGGCATTCACATGAAGATATTGCGGCTATTTTGCAACGGATGAGTGAATCCCTCAACGAAAGACGTGCCTCTATGCATCGTGATTTGCAGTCATCCGTGAATCAGCAGCATATGGGAGCAGGTGATATTGAGCTGTTTTAGTTTGTTCTTTTAATGATGTCAGGTGTTACGTGCCAGGGAGCGCGCAGGCGCGCAAGAACGAGGATTGAATGATATGGGAAAAACAATACTTGCTGTCGATGATTCCGGGTCGTTGAGACAGATGGTGGTATTCAGCCTGAATGCCGCTGGATATCAAGTGATAGAGGCTGTTGACGGGGAGGATGCACTGAGCAAGGCGCAGACCCAAGTCGTGGATCTGGTGCTGACCGACCAGAATATGCCGAGAATGGATGGCCTAACGCTGATTAAATCGCTGCGTAGCCTCAGTTCTTACCAGAAAGTGCCGATATTAATGTTAACAACAGAGTCTAGTGATGAAATGAAGGCATTAGGTAAGGCTGCTGGAGCAACAGGGTGGTTGGTCAAGCCATTTGATCCCAAGCGCTTACTGGATGTTGTTCAGCGCGTCATTGGATGATGTGAGTGTATTGCAAAAAGGCGTCTCCTTGTGGGGAGTCAGCATGAACCAATCTGGAGTTGAACAATGACAATTGATATGAGCCAGTTTTACCAAGTGTTCTTCGATGAGTCGGATGAATTGCTGGCTGAAGCTGAGCGTTTGCTACTCGAGCTTGATATTGAGAACCCGAGTTCTGAGGATCTCAATGCCATTTTTCGCGCAGCACACTCCATCAAGGGCGGCGCGGCGACTTTTGGCATGACCGACATGACCGAAATTACTCATGTGCTTGAGAACCTACTTGATCGGATTCGTAAGAACGAGATGAAGTTGCAGGCTGAGCATGTAGACGTGTTTCTCGCTGCCAAGGATATCTTGAAAATGCAGTTGGATGGTCATCGCAATGGTAGCGCGGTTGATGAGGATGCGGTGAGTGATATCAAGGTGACATTGCATACCCTGGCGCAAGAGGGCGGACAAGCGATTGCTCCCCCTCCGCAAGCATTGTCTTTGGCTGTAGAAAAGTCTGAAGAAATCAAGCCTGCTAAGGCGACGACCCAGGTAGATAGTGCGACCAAGCAATATCAGGTGCAACTTCCTGAGTTGCCAGAAAAGGATGTGATTGCCCTGACGGAAGAGCTAAAGCTGCTTGGGGAAGTGGAATCCTTACCTCCTGAGGGTAAGCGGCATGTGCTTAAGCTTGCCACGGAGGAAAGCGTGGACAATATCGTGGCAATTTGCTCTTTTATTATTGACGCCGATGATTTAAGCATTACTGAGCTTGGTGCCGATAATCTTGTCAGCCAGGCTCAGGGTAAAAACACTGGCAGCGGCCAGTCGGGGTTTTTGATTGAAGTGCCAGAAGTCCTGGAAAAGGATTGGACGACCTTGATAGCTGAGCTTGAGTTGCTGGGCAAGGTATTTGTGCAGCCGGTCGTGGGTAACCTACATGCTCTGTGGTTGGAAACTGAGGAAAGTCGCGACAGTATCCTTGCTGTTAGTTCATTTGTCGTGGATGTAGATAAGATCAGGGTGACTACACAAGAGGCTGCTCCTGAAGTGGAAGCTATCCAGCCACAGCCAGCCCAGGTAAAAGCTAATCCTCTGGATGAGGGGGATTTTGGGTTGTTTGACTCCAATCATGTCGCAAAGGTGGCCCCTGATCCAGTGCCCAAGCCCGAAACAGTTGTTCAGGTGAAGGAGGCTCCGCTGGAAAATAAGCGTGTTGCGCCACGTCGAGAAGCAGATAAGGCCGCAGCCAGCCAGGAGACAACCTCTATTCGTGTTGGTATTGAGAAGGTCGATCAACTGATCAATCTGGTCGGGGAGTTGGTCATTACACAAGCCATGATAGAGCAACGCACAGGATCACTGGATCCCATGTTGCATGAGCGATTACTCAATAGTGTTGGGCAGTTGACTCGTAATACTCGGGATCTGCAAGAGGCCGTGATGTCGATTCGTATGATGCCGATGGATTATGTATTTTCCAGGTTCCCCCGCATGGTACGGGATCTTGCCAGCAAGCTTGGCAAGAAGGTTGAGTTTGTTACCAATGGAGCAGCTACTGAGCTGGATAAAGGCTTGATAGAGCGCATTGTTGATCCTTTGACACACTTGGTGCGCAATAGTATTGACCATGGCGTAGAGTCACCAGAGGTGCGTGCTGCTGCTGGCAAAAACCCTATCGGGCGGCTTGCACTTTCTGCGGGCCACCAAGGCGGCAATATCGTGATTGAGGTGAGTGATGATGGAGGTGGCCTCAATCGTGAGCGTATTCTTGCCAAGGCAAAATCCTCTGGTCTGAATGTGTCAGATAACATGCCCGACGGGGATGTTTGGCAATTGATCTTTGCTCCTGGATTCTCTACAGCGGAAAAGGTCACGGATGTTTCTGGTCGTGGCGTGGGTATGGATGTGGTAAAGCGCAATATCACTGCCATGGGTGGCGTGGTAGATATTCGTTCTGCTGCGGGGTATGGCACGACGATTTCCATTTCTTTGCCGTTAACCTTGGCGATTCTTGATGGTATGTCGGTACGTGTAGGTGACGAGGTATACATTCTGCCGCTGAGCTTTGTAGTCGAGTCACTGCAGCCATCTGCTAGCGATGTCAAAGATGTGACAGGGCAGGGTCGTCTGGTCAAGGTGCGTGAGGATTATCTCCCCTTGATTCCGTTATATCAGATGTTTGATATTGAGCCGCTTTATCGTGAACCTGAGGACGGTATCTTGGTCGTGGTTCAGGCCGATGGCAAAAAGGCTGCATTGTTCGTGGACGAGCTGGTTGGGCAGCAGCAGGTTGTCGTCAAAAACCTTGAGTCGAATTACCGTAAGGTTGCAGGTATTTCTGGCGCTACCATTCTCGGTGATGGTGGTGTTTCCCTGATTCTTGATGTGACCAACTTATTGCGCTCCAGTAGGCAGTTGATCACGGAAGCTTCCATTCATTAAGAGGTGTTGTCATGTTAGAACCAACAAGCAGTAAAACAGAGAATCAGTCACAACCGGTTCCATCAGGGGCAGCGCAAGTTGAAAGCAGTGAGTTTCTAGCTTTCACGCTGGGAAGTGAGGAGTACGGCATCGATATCCTCAAGGTGCAGGAAATTCGCGGATATGAAAGTGTCACCAGGATTGTTAATGCGCCTGACTTCATTAAGGGGGTGATTAACCTGCGGGGCATTATTGTGCCTATTGTTGATATGCGTATCAGGTTTAACCTGGGGACGCCTACCTATGATCAGTTTACGGTTGTCATTATTCTCAATATCAATAATCGCGTGACCGGGATTGTGGTGGATAGCGTTTCTGACGTGACGACATTGAGCCCGCAGCAGATTAAGCCAGCACCGGAGATGGGATCTATTCTGAGTACAGACTACCTGATTGGGTTGGGTACGCTGGATGACAGAATGCTGATCCTGGTAGATATCGACAAGCTGATGACCAGTTCTGAAATGGGCTTGGTTGATCATATTGTCGCTGGCGCTTAGTAACCAATTATAAAAAAAGTATATAGATACAGACCTGATTGAACTTGAAGGGCGGAGATTAGAAATGAAGCTACTGAATCCATTAATGAACTATATGTATGGCCAGAAAATCACTAGGCGCTTGGTGATCGGTTTTGGATCTCTGCTGGTGTTGCTGGGAGCCATTGTGATTCTCAGCTTGGTGTTGATGACTTCTATGAGCAATCGTACAGATGCCATCGTTGCTGAATCTGCGACTAAGCAAGGAGTGTTGAACGATTGGAAGTTATATACCAATATGAATATCATCAACGCGGTTGCCTATATCAGGAATCGCAGCCAAGATCAGGAGTCCTATTTCCTACGTAAGATGGATGAGTATTCAAAAGAGGTAGACAAGTTACAGGCTCAAGCTCTGGAATCTATGAAAGAGCCAGAATATCAGCCTTTTCTGGAGAAAGTTAACAAGGCACGAGAAGATTATCGCAATGTACGCACTGAAGCTTTCAAGGTGAGGGTTGCGTTAAATATCCGGGTAGCAGCGCTTGAACGGTGGCTGACAAATGAGCAGGTAAGCCTAGAAGAAAAGCGTAATGTGACCAACAAGCTGATGTCCGATGAAAAAGCATTCTATGAGAGCGTAGATAGCCAATTTCAATCTGCTCGCGATGCTTATCAAGATGCGATGAGCCAGTTGTTGCAATATGAACGTAACCGAGCTCAAGAGCTGGCAGCAGCCAACAAGAGTTCCAGTATTCAAGGGCGTATCTTGATTATTGTTCTTGGCTTAGTGGCTATATTGATGGGAGTGGTCTTTGCTAGGGTTATTACAGTCTCCATCATCGAGCCTATCAATTACGGCATTCGTGTGATTGGACGTGTTTCAAAGGGTGATCTGGCACCGCGGCCAAACGATCTGCTCGATATGATCAACGAGAATGCGTCTGATGAACCAGGCAAGTTGCTGGTTGGCATTCGCTTCATGATTCAAGAGTTACGCAAGCTGGTGACAGAGGTACGAGGCAGTACAGATACGATGCTGGTGGCAACCAGCGAAATTTCCTCTGGTAATGCTGATCTCTCTTCTCGTACTGAGTCACAGGCTTCAAGCTTGGAAGAAACAGCGAGTTCTATGGAGGAGCTGACTTCTACCGTACGTCAAAATGCTGACAATGCAAGGCAAGCTAACCAGTTGGTGATTACAGCCTCTGAATCTGCAGTACGTGGTGGGCAAGTGGTAGATCAGGTTGTGAGCACCATGGGTTCGATCAAGGAAAGCTCCCGCAAAATTGTGGATATTATCGGCGTAATTGATGGCATCGCTTTCCAGACCAATATCTTGGCCTTAAATGCTGCTGTTGAAGCAGCCCGTGCCGGCGAACAGGGGCGTGGGTTCGCCGTGGTGGCAAGCGAAGTCCGCAATCTGGCACAACGTTCTGCTGCGGCAGCCAAGGAGATTAAGGGCTTGATTGGCGATTCTGTTGAGAAAGTAGATATAGGCAATAAGCTTGTGGATCAGGCTGGTACAACCATGAATGAGATTGTCAGTTCCGTGCAGCGGGTGGCGGACATCATGGGCGAGATTACTTCCGCAAGCCAAGAGCAAAGTTCAGGCATTGAGCAGGTCAATATTGCAATTGGGCAAATGGATGAAATGACCCAGCAAAATGCTGCTTTGGTCGAGCAGGCTGCGGCTGCGGCTGAAAGCTTGGAGGAGCAGGCGCAGAAGCTTTCCTCCACCGTCAGCGTATTCAAGATAAATCAATAATAAAATAAAAACAGTTGTTTCATTAAAAGGCAGAAAAACGCACATGGGGTAGGGCCCCAATCTGAGGAGAAAGCTAACATGCGTACCAACATGCCTGTAACAACAAATGAGTATTTGCTGCAGGACGGTGAGTCGATTCTGTCGACAACTGACCTGCAGGGGCGAATCACCTATATCAATCAGGATTTCATCAGGGCTAGCGGTTTTACTGAAGATGAGCTGATTGGTTCTCCTCATAATTTGGTCCGACATCCCGATATGCCGTCTGAAGCGTTTGCTGATATGTGGGCGACGCTGAAAGATGGCTTGCCTTGGACAGGCATGGTGAAGAACCGTCGCAAAAATGGCGATTTCTACTGGGTGTTGGCTAATGCAACTCCTATGCGCCAGAACGGCAATATTGTTGGGTATATGTCGGTACGCGTTAAGCCTACGCGTCAACAGGTTGATCAGGCATCGAAGATTTATGCCCGATTACGTGAAAGTAAGAGCCATGGTCTGAAGTTGCACCGTGGTGAAGTGTTGAATACAGATTTGATTTCGCGGATCAGAAGAGCAATGCAGATGACGTTGAAAACCAGGGTGACAGTAACGACCCTTGCCACAGTGCTTTCGATGATAGTTGTGATTGGGGCGGCCCTAGCTGGATTAAATGTAGGTTTCGTGATTGCAGGGGCATTGGTTGCGATGATAGCGGCAATTGGTTTAGCGGTGTCACTCACCAATTCCGTGATCAAGCCCTTACGAGAAGCAACTAGTATTGCCAACTCTCTTGCCAGTGGAGATCTTTCTAGCAAATTCAACACTAGCAAAACTGATGAGGCCGGTATGTTGTTGCGTGCCCTCAATCAAATGAATGTCAATATTGTTGCCATGATTTCTGATATTCGTACCAATGTGCGACGTATCAACACGGGCGTGAGTGAGATTGCCAAGGGGAATAATGACTTATCTGTCCGTACTGAGTCTCAGGCGAGTTCGCTCGAGGAAACTGCAAGCTCCATGGAGGAGTTGGCTTCTACTGTGAAGCAAAATGCCGATAACGCACGTCAGGCCAATCAACTGGTCATGTCTGCATCTAGTGTCGCGGCACGTGGTGGTGAAGTGATTGGTGAAGCCAAAGACCGCATGCGGCTGATTAGTGACTCGGCTAACAAAATTGCAGACATTATCGGTGTTATTGATGGAATTGCTTTCCAGACTAATATTCTTGCGCTGAATGCTGCAGTTGAGGCGGCACGTGCAGGTGAGCAGGGGCGTGGTTTTGCTGTAGTTGCTGCAGAGGTACGTAATCTTGCACATCGTTCAGCCGCTGCAGCGAAGGAAATCAAGGGGTTGATTTCCGATTCTGTGGAGCGGGTCGAAGCAGGTGTGGTCTTTGTTGACCAAGCGGGGACGACCATGGCCGAAATCGTGTCTTCCGTGCGTAATGTAACCGATATCATGGCGGAAATATCCGCAGCCTCTACCGAGCAAAGTTCTGGTATTGATCAAGTGAACCATGCCGTGAATGAGATGGATGAAGTTACTCAGCGAAATGCTGCTTTGGTTGAGGAGTCGGCTGCAGCCGCAGAAGCATTAAAAGGAGATGTGTCCCAACTTGAGCGTGCAGCAAGTGTTTTCAAGCTTGGCAATGGTCGGGATGTGTTACAGGAGCCCCAGTCCATAGTACAGGCTAAAGTCACTGCCATCGCAAAACCGAAGATTGAGGCTGGAGCAACAGTGGCAAAACCAAAGATAGCCATGGCGACGAAAGCCAAGAGTAAGGACGTGGGTACTGCTTCCACTCCTGCTGCCAAATCTGTACCACCCAAAAAAGTGATTGGGCCAGATCTTTCCAGTGATGAATGGGAAGAGTTTTGATGGTAAGTGCACAGAGGAGTGCTGAATTGAGTGCAAGTACAGTAACCAAGGCAAATGCTGGCAAGGAGTTTGAGTTTACCGAGGCGGATTTTTCCCGTGTTCGTAAGCTGATCTATCAAGCAGCGGGCATTTCCCTTTCAGACTCCAAGCATGAAATGGTCTATAGCCGTTTAGCTAGGCGGTTGAGGGCTACAGGTATTTCCAATTTCACTCGTTATCTGGATATGCTGGAAAGCGAGGCTGCCTCTGATGAGTGGGAGGCATTCACGAATGCATTGACGACAAATCTCACTTCATTTTTTCGCGAACATCATCACTTTCCTATCCTGGCCGAACATATTCGTAAGGCAGCACAGCCTATTTCCATTTGGTGCTGTGCGAGTTCAACAGGTGAGGAGCCTTACAGTCTGGCCATGACAGCGTGCGAAGCATTTGGCACTTTGCGTCCCCCAGTCGAGATCATTGCTACCGATATTGATACTAATGTCTTGGCAACTGCAGCGGCAGGAATTTATAGCGATGACCGTATTGAAAAGCTGCCTATGGAGCAGAAGAAAAAGTTCTTTTTGCGAGGAACAGGTAGGCAACAGGGCCTGGTACGTGTACGCGACGATTTGCGTAAATTGATCACCTTCAAGCCATTAAATCTACTTAGCAGTAGTTGGCCTGTTAGCGGTCAGTTTGACGCGATATTCTGTCGTAATGTCATGATTTATTTTGATAAACCAACTCAATCCACTATTCTCAAGCGCTTTGTTCCGCTTATGAAGCCTAACGGCTTACTGTTTGCGGGGCATTCTGAAAACTTCCTTTATGCGACTGATGCATTCAGGCTCCTAGGCAAGACGGTATATACCCTCAATCAGCGTGGAGGTTGAGTATGGCCAGTCCAATAGAAGAGCAGTTGGCCACCAATTTATATTTTGATAAAACCTTCAATTGTGAAGCTGCCAAGATTTTGCCAGGAGAGTATTACACAACAAACAAGGATCTCGTGATTGTGACAGTGCTAGGGTCCTGTGTCTCTGCATGTATTCGCGATAGGGTGTCAGGCATTGGAGGCATGAATCATTTCATGCTACCTGAAGGTAGCGCTGCTGATGCGAACAATCCTGTTTCAGAGTCTGCTCGCTATGGAACGTATGCCATGGAAGTGTTGATCAACCAATTGTTGAAACAGGGCGCACGCAGAGAAAACCTAGAAGCCAAAGTTTTTGGTGGTGGCAACGTGCTGAGTGGATTTACTGCAATCAACGTCGGCGAGAAAAATGCAGTTTTTGTGAAGAAATATTTGCGCGACGAGAATATTCGCATCGTGGGGGAGGATTTAAATGATATTTATCCCCGCAAAGTTTATTTTTTCCCTAAAACGGGGCGAGTCTTAGTCAAGAAACTCAAACAAATGCATAACAATACTCTGATATCGCGTGAAGAAAGCTATGCCAACAAGCTCAAGACCAACAAGGTGGCTGGCGATGTAGAGTTGTTTTAATCGATGGTGACTGGGAGGAGACCAGTGCCACGCAATAATTCAATAAAAAGGCAATGTGATGACCATAAAAGTTCTTATCATTGATGATTCAGCGTTGATCAGGAGTTTATTGACTGAAATCATCAACCAGCAACCTGATCTGGAGGTAGTGGGAGCAGCTCCAGACCCCTTGATTGCACGGGAAATGATCAAGCAGAAAAATCCAGATGTGCTGACTCTGGATGTGGAAATGCCGAAAATGGATGGCTTGGATTTTCTGGAGCGCCTCATGCGCTTGCGTCCGACCCCAGTGGTAATGATTTCCTCCCTGACAGAGCGCGGTTCAGAAATTACCATGCGCGCCATGGAGCTAGGAGCCGTAGATTTTATTACTAAGCCCAAAATGTCTATTGCCAGCGGCATGCATGAATATAGTGAAATGATTGCAGATAAGATCCGAGCCGCGGCAAGGGCACGGTTAATTGCTAGAACGCCGTTGACGCCAACACCGGGTAATGCTGGCTTGCCCTCTATTGGGAACCCATTGATCAGTAGTGAAAAGCTCATCATCATCGGCGCCTCTACAGGTGGCACGGAGGCGATCAAATCCTTCCTGATGCAAATGCCCTCGGATTGTCCAGGGATATTGATTACCCAGCATATGCCTGCGGGGTTTACGCAGTCATTCGCTAATCGGTTGAATACCTTATGCAAAATCTCTGTGCAGGAGGCTAAAGGTGGTGAACGTGTTTTACCTGGCCATGCGTATATTGCACCTGGGCATTCTCACTTGTTATTGGCGCGTAGCGGGGCGAATTATGTGACTCATTTGGATGATGGGCCTCCTGTCAGTCGACATCGTCCTTCAGTGGATGTCTTGTTTAGTTCCGCGGCAAGCAGTGCGGGTAAAAATGCAATTGGTGTTATTCTCACTGGCATGGGTAAAGATGGTGCCGAAGGCATGCTGAAAATGAAGCAGGCTGGCGCTTACAATTATGCTCAGGATGAAGCAAGCTGCGTTGTGTTTGGCATGCCCAAGGAGGCTATTGCTACGGGTGGCGTGGACGAAGTGAGTTCGTTGTCTGATATGCCTGGCAAGGTTTTGCAGTATCTTGCTGCCAATAGCGCACGAGCATTGCGAGTTTAGTGTTGAAATACCGTTTAACTAAGTAGTTTGGTATTTCTGGCAATACAAATAAAAGTTGAATGGAGTAACGAATGGCAAATCCCAATACCAAATTTCTGGTGGTCGACGACTTTTCCACCATGCGACGTATTGTACGTAACCTGCTGAAGGAACTGGGTTACAACAATGTTGATGAGGCCGAAGATGGTGTCATGGCTTTGGCGAAGTTGAGAAGTGGCAGTTTCGATTTTGTGGTGTCTGATTGGAACATGCCGAATATGGATGGATTAACCATGTTGCAGCAAATCCGCGCCGATCCAGCACTGTCATCATTACCAGTATTAATGGTAACTGCTGAAGCGAAGAAGGAAAATATTATTGCAGCCGCTCAAGCTGGTGCGAATGGCTATGTGGTGAAACCTTTCACTGCAGCGACACTGGATGAGAAGCTGAGCAAAATCTTTGAAAAGCTTGAAAAAGCAGGGGGCTGATATGAGCGAGGCGCTTCACAACGTATCGCAGGGCGAGGGTGACTTGCAATTGCAGCATGATGAAATGCTGCACCGTATTGGCTTGTTGACGCGCAATCTGCATGAAAGTTTGCGTGGTTTGGGTTTCGACAAGCTACTGGAACAAGCAGCGCACGGCATTCCTGATGCGAGGGATAGATTGAATTATGTCGCTCGTATGACAGAGCAGGCGGCCGAGCGAGTCTTGAATGCGACAGACATTGCGAGCCCATTGCAAGATGAGTTGAATCAGGAGGCGACAAGTCTGGAAGCGCGATGGAAAAATATCCTGACCGTTCCTTCACTCAAAAAAGATTATGATCAGGTGGCGGATGAAACCATGGCGTTCCTGACCAAGACTGTAGGTCATACCGATGCAACCAAGGCACAGCTGCTTGACATCATGATGGCTCAGGATTTTCAGGATTTAACTGGTCAAGTCATCAAAAAAATTACTGAGCTTGCGCAGGAAATAGAGCAGCAGCTAGTCCAGGTTCTCATAGACTTTTCTCCAGGGGCTGTCGTTAAAAAAGAAAACGAAAGTAATAACCTGATGAATGGTCCTCAGATTAATCCTGAAACTGCAATTGATGTTGTAGCTAGTCAAGAGCAAGTAGATGACTTACTTGATAGTCTTGGTTTTTGAGCTTGGTCTTTGTGAGACTTGTTTGAGCCATGCTGGCATGGCGCATGATTGATCGGTGGCTAGTCCAATCGGCCTATTGTTCCGCCTATGATGATCAGCGACTATCTGTACTCAGAAGTAACACAATAAAATGTGCAAAAAGCACGCAGTACACCACGTTTTTCAGGGGATGTTCCGTAGGGCAAGCAATAAGCTAGAGTAGTGTATGGTAGGTGGGCTGGAATAGTAGCAAAGCTGTGGATACCGCAGCTTTTTTGGTGCGTCGTTGTTGGAAAGCGTTTACTTGCGGAATTTCGAAACGGCTTGTGCGCGATTGAGCACATTCAATTTTTTGAAAATGCGTTGCAGGTGGTTTTTGACAGTAAAGGCGCTAATGTCGAGGATCATGCCAATTTCCTGATTGGTTTTGCCTTTCGTCACCCAATCCATGATTTCTAACTCTCGACCAGACAAAATATTGAGGCTATCGTCTTTTTGCTCAGGTTCTATTTTGATAGTCGTCGGTTGCTGTTCTGGCAGATGTTCGATTTGGCGAAGCGCGCTGTCAATATAGGGAAGCAGTGCTTCTAGCATAGGGCGCGAGGCCGGAGGGAAGCTCACATTGGAGCTTAGTAGCACGTAGAGGCAATCGTGCCGTCCACGATGATCCTTGATGGCGTGTACCAAGCCGGATTTCATGTTTTTGAGATAGTAATTGGACTCAGCGTTTGAGAACTCGCAGTCATGCAGGATGTTATCGGCAGCTGCTAGCGTGAACGGAGCCTTGGCATTGTTTAACCAGTACATGAACAGGTTTTGTAGAAACTTGTTGATTTCATGACTGGCTATTTTATCGGAGCGAATGCCAGGCAGGGGCGAGACAATATTGAAGTAAATCACTCCAAGTGAAAAGTCTCCCCAAGCCGTGATCATGATTTCATGCGGAAGGAAAATCTGGAGTTTTCCCTGCATCCAGAGAAAAAGCTCAAAGTGTGAGCGAATTCTCAAGGATTCGTGCATAAGCTCAATTAATTGGCTTTTCTCGATATCGTTTAAGTTTTTATTTAAGGACATGTGCTCGGTTATAATTTACTAAGCAATTCAAGTCTAATCTTTTGTGTCATCCATATTCTTGCATTATTATGACGCAAATAACTTGAGTAATGAGAGTTTTTGAGGCTATTTATCTAAATAATTACCATAAGTAGTTTACGGATAATTGATATATTCCTTTCATTCAAGGGCAAAAATTACATGTATCCTGATCTGGTGCATTTGGGTGGTGCTGATAAATACGTCGAAGAAATCCTCGAGATTGTGAATACAATCAAGCTGTTTGGTGATTTTACCGATGAAGAGGTACGGTATTTGTGCTCCTACATGCAATGCTATGCCGCCCCTAGAGACTGTCAATTATTGACAGAGGGGGATGTGGGTGATTATTTACTCTTAATCCTGACCGGTGAGGTGAATGTCATCAAGGATATCCCGAATAAAGGAATCCAGACCATTGCCATGGTGGGGGCGGGGGCTATTATTGGTGAGATGTCCATGATTGATGGTTTGCCACGCTCTGCGAGTTGCGTGACCAATCAACCAACAGATTTTGCTGTGTTGACCAGAGATTCTCTTTATCAATTGCTTGCGAATATGCCTAAACTTGGCAACAAGGTATTGGTGAGGTTGCTACAGCTTTTGACAGCCCGTTTCCGAGAGAGCTCAGACAGGTTTTTGCCTAAGACACTTGGCGAACTAGTTTGAATTTTCTATTTCGCTTTAGACATACATACTATGTCTAAAGCGAAATGAAGTACGAAAAAAATCCCGCTGAAGCGGGATTTTTTATGATTGGTGGGGCATGTAGGGGTCGAACCTACGACAAACGGATTAAGAGTCCGCTGCTCTACCAACTGAGCTAATGCCCCAATCGAGGAACGAGATTATGCGCGGGTTTTGAGCATGTGTCAACTTGAAACTGGTAAATTATTCGAGTAACTTAGCTCTTTTATTTTTATTGTTTCTACACCCCCCGAAAGTCAATTTATGGCCATTCATACCATCACTACACAAGCGTTTCATGATCAGAAGCCTGGTACTTCTGGTTTGCGCAAACGCGTTACAGTATTTCAGCAACCACATTACCTTGAAAATTTTGTGCAGAGCATTTTTGATGCAGTCAAAATGCCTGTTGGTGCAGCATTGGTCGTGGGAGGGGATGGACGCTTCTATAATGTTGAGGCAATACAGATTATTCTCAAGATGGCTGCGGCAAATGGCGTAGGGCGTGTATTGGTCGGCAAAGACGGCATATTATCTACCCCTGCTGCATCTTGCGTTATTCGCAAATATCAAACTTTTGGTGGCATTATCCTCTCTGCTAGCCATAACCCTGGTGGGCCAGAAGGGGATTTTGGCATTAAGTTCAATGCTGCTAATGGCGGGCCTGCGACAGAAAATGTAACAGAGGCGATTTTTGCGCGCAGCAAGGAGTTGGCGCAGTACAAGATTGTGGATGCACCTGATGTCGCACTTGATGTGGTGGGTGAAACAGAGATTGCAGGCATGAAAGTCGAGATCATCGACTCTGTCACGGATTATGTGGCACTGATGGAAACGCTGTTTGACTTTGAAGCCATTCGACAACTATTGGCAAGTGGATTCCGCTTGCGCTTCGATGCTATGCACGCGGTGACTGGGCCTTATGCACGCGCTATTCTTGTTGATCGCTTGGGCGCTCCTAGTAGTGCGGTAATGAATGCTGATCCATTACCTGATTTTGGTGGCGGGCATCCTGATCCCAATTTGACTTATGCGCATGATTTGGTCGAAATCATGTTCGGTGATGATGCACCAGATTTTGGTGCCGCTTCGGATGGTGATGGTGATCGCAACATGATTTTGGGCAAGCAGTTTTTCGTGACGCCTTCGGATAGCTTGGCACTCATTGCGGCTAATGCGAGACTTGCTCCGGGATATGGGCAAGGGATTGCTGGCGTAGCGCGTTCAATGCCCACTAGTGCTGCGGTGGATAGGGTTGCCGAGGAGTTGGATATCCCCTGTTTCGAGACTCCTACAGGCTGGAAGTTCTTTGGTAATTTGATGGATGCTGGCAAGGTGACGTTGTGTGGCGAGGAAAGTTTTGGCACGGGGTCTGACCACGTGCGCGAAAAGGACGGCCTGTGGGCGGTGCTGTTCTGGCTCAATATTCTCGCGATCAAGCGCCAGCCAGTGGAGACCATCGTCAAACGACATTGGGCCAGATTTGGGCGCAATGTCTATTCCCGGCATGATTACGAGGAGTTGCCCAGTGATGCCGCCAATGACTTGATTGATCACATCCGTGCCCAGTTTACTTCACTACCTGGGAAAACGCTGGGCCGCTATACCGTAAAGACATGCGATGATTTCAGTTATACCGATCCCGTCGATGGCAGCGTCAGTCAGAAGCAGGGTATACGCATTTTGTTCGAGGATGGGTCGCGGATTGTGTTTCGCCTTTCCGGAACAGGGACGGCAGGCGCAACGCTGCGTATTTACCTGGAGTCTTTCGATGCGGATATCTCGCAGCATGACCAAGATGCACAGGATGCCCTTGCTGAGTTGATCGGGATTGCCGAGCAAATTTCTGAGCTCAAGCAACGTAGTGGTCGCGAGCAACCAACAGTCATTACCTAAATGCAGTATCTGGAGATTGCGACAGAGAGATTGGTATTGCGGCAATGGCACGAGCAAGATTTTGCACCATTTGCTGCACTCAACGCTGACCCTGAGGTGATGGCGTATTTCCCGGAGGTGCTTGATCGGTCGCAAAGCGATGCCATGGCAAACCGTTGTGCCAGTTTGATTTCAGAGCGTGGTTGGGGGTTGTGGGCTGTGGAAGAAAGGCTAAGCCATTGCTTTATCGGTTTCGTCGGTTTGCATATTCCCTCGTACGATTTACCGTTCAAGCCTTGCGTCGAGATTGGCTGGCGCTTGGCGCGTACCTATTGGGGCCATGGCTATGCCACTGAGGCTGCGCAGGCAGCACTGGGAATTGGGTTTCGTGAGTTGGCGCTGGAACAGATCGTGGCATTTACCACCGTGGAAAATCGTCGCTCGCGCGCCTTGATGGAGCGCCTCGGCATGCAGCAGGATAGACATGGTAATTTCGATCATCCTGCTGTTGCCGACATACCGCGATTAAGACCTCATGTGCTATATCGCCTTGATCGTCAGCGATGGCTGCACCAGTGTGAAGAGCTGGCTATTCCTCAACCTGGGTAATGGTCATCTTGCCTTGAAACAGGCGCACATCCATGCGAGCCAGAAATGACATGCCCAGCAATATATCGCCATCCAGCCCAGGAGCAATCACGGCTGCGACATCGTGAGCCTTGACGCCGCCCAGTTGTACGCTATTGAGCCGGGTCATGTAAGCGACGGTGTCACCATTCGCGGTTGACGTGCGAATAGCCTGCTTGCTCTGTAGTTGCAGGCGATCTGCAATGCGTTGAGAAATAGCCACTCCGGTGGCGCCAGTATCTACCAGTACATTGACCTTCACACCATTAATGAGTGCCTCAGAGCGATAGTGGCCATCCAGCCCGCGTTGCAGGGTAACGCTAGGCGCATCGCCGAGAATGCTCAGCTTGTTGGGATTGAGGGCGCGATCTGCCAAATAGTAGACCGAGCTTGCCAATCCCAGCCAGACGACTAGCCAAAGTAGGCGTGCGCTGCTCATGCCTAGAATGGCAATTTGGCGTCAGGCGCAGCGGCGAGAATAACGCTGCGAAACTGTTCCTGAATGCGCTTGAGGGCTTCGGCATTATCGGCTTCAAAGCGCAGTACGATAACGGGCGTAGTGTTCGATGGGCGCATGAGGCCAAAGCCATCGCTGTATTCCACACGCAGGCCGTCAATCGTGATGACTTCATCGGCTCCGTAAAACTTAGCGCTGGCCTGTAGCTGGCTGATCAGCTGGTGCGGCTCGCCTTCCTTCATGTTGATGTGCTGTTCTGGAGTGCTGACACTATCTGGCAGCGCATTGAGTACAGCAGAAGGATCATCAAACTGGCTGAGGATTTCCAGCAGGCGTGCACCGGAATACAAACCGTCATCAAAGCCATACCAGCGCTCCTTGAAGAAGACATGCCCACTCATTTCGCCTGCCAGTGCGGCACCTGTTTCCTTCATCTTGGCCTTGACCAGAGAGTGCCCGGTTTTCCACATCAGTGGTTCACCGCCGTGTTGCTTGATCCAAGGTGCGAGGTTGCGTGTGGATTTTACGTCGTAGATGATAGTGGCTTTAGGGTTGCGCTTGAGCACGTCCTCTGCAAACAGCAGCAGTTGGCGGTCTGGATAGATGATCTTGCCATCTTTGGTGACGACGCCCAGGCGATCACCATCGCCATCAAAGGCAAAGCCAATTTCTGATTGGCCTGTGAGCAGGTTGTCGATCAGGTCTTTGAGATTTTCTGGGACTGAAGGGTCCGGGTGATGGTTAGGGAAATGTCCATCAACTTCGCAGAATAACTCCTCCACCTCACAACCCAGTGCACGGTAAAGCTTGCCAGCAAATGCGCCAGGCACGCCGTTGCCACAATCCACGGTGAGTTTGAGGGGGCGCTTGAGCTTGATGTCGGAGGCAATGCGCTCGATATAGGCCGGGGCAATGTCGTGGCTGCTCTCTGTGCCACTACCATGGACGAAATCGTTGTTATCAATGCGTGCGCGCAAACGCTGGATGGTATCGCCAGATAGCGTCTCGCCAGCGACCACCATTTTCAGGCCGTTGTATTCAGGTGGATTGTGGCTGCCGGTGACCATGACACCGGAGCCAGTATTGAGGTGATAGGCGGCGAAGTACACCATCGGGGTGGCGACCAGCCCAAGGTTGATCACATCCAGGCCGCTTTTGCGGATACCGCGCGACAGCGCTGAAGCAAGCTCGGGGCCCGAAAGGCGGCCATCATAGCCAATGCAGATGGTTTTCTGGTCGCGCAGTGCGGCTTCGCTGCCAATCGCGTGACCAATGGCTTCGACGATCTCGGGTGTAAGCGTCTTGCCGACAATGCCGCGAATATCGTAAGCCTTGAAGATTTCTTTTGGTGCTGTCATGGTGCTCCCTTGATTGATGCTGAATACGTTGTGAATATGTGGGTTATTCTGCTTCTTCTATCCAGGCCATCTGGATAGCTTCCAGGATGCGCTCGCCGCATTTCTCTGGTTCATCGTCGAAGTCTTCCAGCTCCAGTATCCAGTTATAGAGGTCGGTAAAGCGGATAGTTTTCGGGTTTACGTCCGGATACTGATCGTATAGCTCCTCAGCGATACGCTGGCTATCAGTCCATTTCATTGTGTTTCCTTTCAGTGGCGTGCCGGCGCTCGCTGGCAGCTGTCATTGATTAAATATCCTTGGCACGAACATATTGATCTGGCCATGTGACATCCGTGCGCAATTCTTTTGCCGCGTGCAATGGCCAATGCGGATCGCTTAATAGTTTACGTGCGAGCATGATTACATCTGCCTGGCCTGAGACGAGGATATGCTCAGCTTGCAGGGCAGAGGTAATGAGGCCAACGGCACCACTGGCAATTCCGGCTTCATGGCGGATACGTTGTGCGAATTCGGTTTGGTAACCCGGCCCGGCAGGAATCTTGGCATCCAGGGTCAAGCCACCACTGGAACAATCTATCAGGTCGATGCCGATGTCTTTGAGCCATTTGGAGAGTTGTATCGATTGCTCAATATCCCAGCCACCTTCGACCCAATCAGTCGCAGAAATACGTACGAATACCGGTTTGTCCTGCGGCCATAATGCACGCAGATCACGGGCAATGTCGAGCACTAGGCGGCAACGATTTTCCAGGCTGCCGCCATATTCATCATCACGCTGGTTCGACAAGGGTGAAAGAAACTCATGCAATAGATAGCCGTGGGCACAATGCAGCTCCAGCACTTCAAAGCCTGCATCTAATGCACGTTCGGCTGCGGCGCGGAATTGGCTTGTGATCTGCTGAATGTCGTCATGATCAAGCGCAAGCGGTACGCCATGCGCGGGTGTCACAGCAATTGCCGATGGTGCTACGGTTTGCCAGCCACCTTGCTCTTGCGGCAGGAACTTGCCATGGCGCCAGGGAACATCGCACGAGGCCTTGCGTCCGGCATGACCAATCTGGATAGCAGGGACGGCACTTTGTTGCTTGATGAAATCGACAATCGGCTTGAATGCTTGAGTATGGGCATCAGACCACAAACCCAGGCAGCGCGGAGTAATACGCCCTTCGGGTACCACGGCCGTGGCTTCGACAATAATCAGGCCTGCGCCGCCTACTGCCAACCCTCCCAGGTGTACGAGGTGCCAGTGGTTGGCAATGCCGTCGTCGGCAGAGTACTGGCACATGGGCGCGACAAAAATACGGTTCTTGATCTCGGTCTCGCGAAAGCGAATGGGGGTAAACAGCTTGGCCATGTGTCTTGAGTCCTAAGTTATTCGCTGAAAATGGGGATGTTGGCAATTCGGGGGCGCCATTCGGCGGGGCCTGAGTCATGCACGGAATGACCTTGGCTATCCACGGCTACCGTGACTGGCATATCCTCAACCGTGAATTCATAAATGGCTTCCATGCCCAAATCGGCAAAGGCGACCACACGCGATGCCTTGATCGCTTGCGAGATCAGGTAAGCCGCGCCACCGATAGCAATCAGGTATACCGACTGATGTTGCTTAATTGCTTGTACCGTGGATTCGCCACGTTCGGCCTTGCCTATCATGCCGAGCAGGCCGGTCTTGGTCAGCATGGTGTCGGTAAAGCGGTCCATACGTGTGGCCGTGGTGGGGCCTGCGGGGCCGATGATTTCGTCCCCAACCGGGTCGACTGGGCCAACGTAGTAGATAAACCGGTTGGTGAAATCCAGCCCCTCTGGCATAGGTTCATTGCGTGCAATCAAGTCTACGATGCGCTTGTGGGCAGCATCGCGCCCCGTAAGCAATTTTCCCGAAAGCAGGAGTTTCTCGCCAGGCTGCCACGTTGCAATATCAGCTTGCGTGAGCATGTCCAGGTTGACGCGGCGCATGGGGGTGCTGGCATCCAGTGCAATTTGGGGCCAGTCTTCCAGTATCGGTATGGGAAGCTGGGTAGGGCCGTTGCCATCCAGGGTGAAGTGGACGTGGCGGGTGGCAGCACAATTGGGAATGATGGCGACAGGCAGGGAGGTGGCGTGGGTAGGCGCTTCCAATATCTTCACATCCAGCACTGTGGTCAGGCCGCCCAGGCCTTGTGCGCCAATACCCAGGCGATTCACTTTTTCATAAATTTCCAGCCGTAGCTCTTCAGCACGGGTGTGTGGGCCACGGGCTTTTAAAGCCTGGATGTCGATAGGCGCAAACAAGGATTGCTTCGCCAGTAGCATGGCTTTTTCTGCGGTACCACCAATGCCGATACCGAGCACACCGGGCGGGCACCAGCCAGCGCCCATTTCCGGGACGGTTTTCAGCACCCATTCGACGATGTCGTCAGAAGGCTCCAGCATGGCGAGCTTGGATTTGTTTTCCGAGCCGCCACCCTTGGCAGCAATATGAATTTCCACCGTATCGCCCGGCACCATCTCGACATGCACGACAGATGGCGTGTTATCGCGGGTGTTGGGGCGCTTGCCTGCCGGATCTCGCACAATGGAAGCACGCAGTCGGTTGTCAGGGTCAAGGTAGGCGCGGCGCACACCTTCATCCACCATGTCCTGCAAGCTCATGCTGGTCTGCCATTGCACGCTCATGCCAATGGAAACAAAGGCCACCACAATCCCGGTATCCTGGCACAGTGGACGTTGCCCTTGTGCACAGAGGTAGGAGTTGATGAGGATTTGCCCAATGGCATCACGCGCTGTGGGAGAGGGTTCACGTTGCCATGCATCGTGCATGGCGGCAAGAAAGTCGGGCGAGTGATAGCAGGCGATGTATTGCAATGCCTGGTGGATGCTGCTGATGAAATCTTCTTGGCGGATGACGGCCATGGCGCGGAAATTCAACTGGAATATTTAATAGTGAATTATACCTGAGCGAGAGAAAAAGGCCCTTAGTCACATCAGGCCCGCACAGCGCCTTGAAAACCAGATGCGTCAGCACGGGGGAGTGTGGCTGACTGCTGGGCATGATGAATCATTTTCATCCGCTGTGAATCTGTTTCAAAGCTGTTGCGCGGTGAACATGTTAAAATCCTGCTTATTCATTTTTATACCCGAGATATAGAACATGTTTAGCACGGCCAAAAACCTGAGCGTTGTTGATCCCGATCTGTGGAAGTATGTGGAAGCTGAGCGTCATCGCCAGGACGAACACATTGAACTGATTGCCTCCGAAAATTACACCAGCCCTGCAGTGATGCAGGCGCAGGGTTCGCAACTGACCAACAAGTATGCAGAAGGTTACCCAGGCAAGCGCTTCTATGGTGGCTGTGAGTTTGTTGACGAAATTGAGCAACTGGCGATTGATCGCCTGAAAAAGCTCTTCGGTGCTGAATATGCCAACGTCCAGCCACATTCTGGTTCCCAGGCGAATCAGGCCGTGTATTTCTCCATTCTTAAACCTGGTGACACCGTCATGGGCATGAACTTGGGTCATGGTGGTCACTTGACCCATGGTTCGCCAGCCAACCTCTCCGGCAAGTTGTTCAATATTGTGGCTTACGGCCTCAATGACAAGGAAGAGATTGATTACGACGAAATGGAGCGTATTGCGCTGGAAACCAAGCCCAAGCTGCTGATTGGTGGTGCTTCTGCTTATGCGCTGCGTTTTGATTGGGCGCGCATGGCGGAAATCGCCAAGAAGGTCGGCGCTTATTTCATGGTGGATATGGCTCACTATGCAGGCTTGATCGCTGCTGGTGTTTACCCTAATCCAGTGCCACATGCGGATTTCGTGACTTCCACTACCCACAAGACCTTACGCGGCCCGCGTGGCGGCTTGATTATGGCCAAGGCAGAGTTTGAGAAGTCGCTGAATTCCAGCGTATTCCCTAGCCTGCAGGGTGGTCCGCTCATGCACGTGATTGCTGGTAAGGCGGTGGCTTTCCTGGAAGCTGCGCAACCTGAGTTCAAGACTTACCAAGAGCAAGTGCTGAAGAATGCCGACACCATGGCCAAGACCCTGGCTGCACGTGGCTTGCGTATTATCTCCGGTGGTACACAGTCGCATGTGTTCCTGGTTGACTTGCGTCCCAAGGGACTGACGGGCAAGGCTGCTGATGCCTATCTTGGCCAGGCACACATCACCGTGAACAAGAACGCGATTCCGAATGATCCAGAAAGCCCATTCGTGACTTCTGGCATCCGCATTGGTTCGCCTGCCATCACTACGCGTGGTTTCAAAGAGGCAGAAGCTGCCGAAGTGGCTAACTTGATTGCCGATATTCTGGATAATCCGACGGATGAATCCGTGATTGCCGCGACCAAGGCCAAGGTGCATGCCTTGACTTCACGCTTCCCGGTTTACGGCGCTTAACTCTTGATGACTTGCGCACTGGCTTGCTGCTAGTGCGCGGTTTTCACCTCTTCTTTGCAAGCCTAGGGATTTAAGTGACGCCATGAAGTGCCCCTTTTGCGGTGCCGACGATACGCAAGTGATCGATTCCCGTGTCAACGAGGAAGGTGACTCCATTCGCCGCCGCCGCCGTTGCAATGCTTGCGATAAGCGGTTTACCACTTATGAAACTGCAGAGTTGCATTTGCCCCAGGTGGTCAAGCAGAACGGTAATCGCGAGGAGTTCAATCGCGACAAATTGCGCCTGTCTTTTACTCGTCCCTTGCATAAACGCCCAGTGCCTACCGAATATGTAGATCATGCCTTGGAGCGCATTATCCAGAAAATCCTTGCCAAGGGAGAGCGTGAAATTATTGCGCGTGATCTTGGTGAGATGGTGATGCAGGAATTGAAAGCCATGGATAAAGTCGCCTATATCCGGTTTGCATCTATTTATCGAAGCTTTCAGGATGTTGGCGATTTCAGTAACGTCATCCGCGACCTAGATTGATCAATAAAGCCGACAGTTGTCGGCTTTATTATTTTGTTGCCGGAGTACTGCCGTTTTTCTTTTTATCACCCGCTTTGACTCATAGCGATTGCACGTGTCTTGTCTCTTGGCCTTGCCAGCTATTATCATGAGGCCATCATGATCATCAATACCCCACCTGTTTTTTCTGCTGCTGACTATCAATATATGAGTCTTGCCTTGCGTGAGGCAGCCAAGGGCTTATATGGCACCAGCCCCAATCCGCGCGTTGGTTGCGTGATCGTCAAGGATGGCAACATCGTGGGCTATGGCGCGCATCTGAAGGCCGGGGAGCCGCATGCAGAGGTGCATGCGCTTAGGATGGCTGGGGAGTATGCAGCAGGCGCTGATGCATACGTAACTTTGGAGCCGTGTAGTCACTTCGGGCGTACGCCGCCATGTGCTGATGCGTTGGTAAAAGCGGGCGTCAAGCGCGTGGTTGCCGCCATGCAAGACCCTAATCCGTTGGTGGCAGGCAATGGTTTGAGGCGGTTGGCTGAACATGGTATTGAAGTCGCTTCCGGCTTATTGGAGCATGAAGCCAAAGCATTAAATACTGGGTTTATCTCACGCATGACCAGGCAACGTCCCTGGGTGCGCAGCAAGATTGCCGCCAGCCTGGATGGCAAGACTGGCCTCAATAATGGGGAAAGTAAATGGATTACTGGCCCCGACGCTCGCCAGCATGTGCAGCAATGGCGTGCGCAGTCTTGCGCGATACTCACTGGTGTGGGCACCATACTGGCGGATGATCCGCTACTCACTGTTCGCGATACCGATCTGTTGCAAAAGCGGCACGGCGTGCAGCCCTGGCGCATTATTGTAGATAGTCAATTACGCATGCCACCAACAGCAGCCATCTTGCAGGCTGGTCGAGTAGTGGTCGTGCATGCAGTGAGCCTGCCCGAGCGGGAGCGAGCCTTGCAGGACGCTGGTGTTGAGTTATTGGCTTTACCTAGTGAGGATGGTCGAGTTGATCTGGCCGCCATGCTGCATGGCCTGGCGCAGCGCCAGATTAATGACGTCATGGTTGAGGCTGGGGCGGTATTGAATGGCGGCCTGTTAAATGCTGGGCTGGTGGATGAGTTGCTGTTGTATTATGCGCCGATAATACTCGGTGGTGATGCCCGCAATATGTTCGCGATGGCGGAGTTGCAAAGCATGCAGCAGAAAATCCAATTACAAACACTGGATTCTCGCCAGGTGGGTGTGGATTGGTTTATACGCGCTAAGCCCGTGATGTAGCCGAGGAATAATGCTGATCGATACCCATTGCCACCTGGATGCTCCCGAGTTTGACCATGATCGTGCAGCTGTTGCACAAGCTGCTTGGGCAGCAGGCGTTGGCGTTATAGTGGTGCCAGCTGTTTTTCGCCGCAATTTTGCGGCAGTGCAAGGGTTGGCTGCGCAGTACAAGGGTTGTGCCATGGCTTTGGGCATACATCCATTATTTGTCGATCAATCTCAATCGCAAGATTTAGCCATTCTGGCCGAGGAAATTCAGCGATGCCGCCATGAAATAGTGGCTGTGGGAGAGATAGGCCTGGATTTTTTCATCGAGCACTATGATAGAGAGCGTCAAGAGTTTTTCTTTATTGAGCAGCTCAAGCTCGCGCAGGAATATGATCTGCCAGTGCTGCTGCATGTCAGGCGCTCAGTGGATCAAGTGTTGAAACAGGTGCGGCGCTTTAAAGTGCGTGGTATTGCCCATGCCTTCAATGGTAGCCTGCAACAAGCGCAGGAGTTTATCAAGCTGGGGTTCAAGCTCGGGTTCGGCGGTGCAATGACATATGAACGGGCACTCAAGATACGCCACTTGGCTAAAGTGCTGCCATTGGAGTCCATTGTCCTCGAAACCGATGCGCCAGACATCCCGCCATCATGGTTGGGACATCAAGGACGTAACCAGCCAGATCAATTGGTCCGTATTGCCGAAGTGCTGGCAGAGATCAGGCAAGAGCCGGTTGAATCAATCATCCATTCAACCACAAAAAATGCGCTTGACATTTTGCCGAACCTTGCTCGGTTATGCACATCACCTCAAGTGATACTTTAAGCGATGTTAAAAAATGTTAACAATCCAATGACTTGAAGTAAGTGTATGATTTTAAAGTAATAAAAAATAAGTTCATTTTTTGTGCGATCAAAAAAAAGCATTATAAATTGGGAAGTTACACTTTTAAGTCACAGCTATCCACACAATTATCCACAGATTTTGTGGATAGCTCAGCAAGTAGCTGATTCAGGATATTTTCGACGCATTACCTGGGGTTGGAGGCGATGAGGGACATTTGCAATTGAGCCAGTCCATGCATTAAAGATGTCGTGGTGAAAAGTATGAAGTGAAGTTTTTTTGTGTGCTTCGCAGATCGCCATGAATTGTTCATTCATCCTGTGCTGATTGTGGGATCTGGGTCGTGTTCTTTGTCAAGTTGTGCACACAAGCTCAAGTATTACTTAAACTTTTCATGAGAATATCAATAAATCCAAGTACATATATTTTTTATATATAAATCAATGAGTTGTGTTTTGGTGTAAAAAATGAGCAATGCGTATAACCCCTTGTAATTACAATGGTTACACTTTTAAGTCACAGCTATCCACAAAATTATCCACAGATTTTGTGGATAGTAATATTTCTTGTTTCCAAGTAGAAAAATGAAGATAGGTCAACAATTATTTCGCACTATCTGGCCAGTGAGTGATGAAGCGCTGCCCGGGCATTACCATGTCGCCATTATTGACCAGACAGCCTTGCCGCATGCATGGCAGATATTGACACTGAACTCCGTGCAACAGATGGCCGATGCTATCCGCAGGATGCAGGTGCGCGGGGCTCCCTTGATCGGTGCGGCCGCGGCTTATGGTATGGCACTCGCCAGTCAGCAATCTGCCACTGATGAGGCTTTGCAGGTGGCTGCTAGCAGCTTACTGGCAAGCCGCCCGACAGCAGTCAATTTGCGCTGGGCAGTGGATCGCATGATGCGCGAGCTGTTGGCCATACCGGAGGCCCTGCGCTGTGAACATGCTTGGCTAGAGGCCGCACGGATAGCAGGTGAAGATGTGCGTATCAATCAGTCTATCGCCCAGCATGGACTGGCCATGTTGCAAGCCCTGGCAGCAGATAAGCCCGGGCGCTTGAATATTCTGACCCACTGCAATGCGGGTTGGTTGGCAACGGTGGATTGGGGGACAGCGTTGGCCCCGATTTATGCCGCTTTTGATGCGGGTATGGATATTCATGTGTGGGTGGATGAAACCCGCCCGCGCAACCAGGGTGCCAGCCTGACCGCCTGGGAGTTGCAGCAGCACGGCGTGCCCTACACGGTGATTTGCGATAACGCTGGTGGCCACTTGATGCAGCGTGGACAGGTGGACTGTGTCATTGTCGGTGCAGATCGTGTGAGCAGGGTAGGCGATGTGTGCAATAAGATAGGCACATATCTTAAGGCATTGGCTGCGGCAGATAATCAAGTGCCATTTTTCGTGGCGGTGCCTACGCCAACAATAGACAGGCAGCTTGAAGATGCCATCAGGGATATCCCGATCGAGGAGCGCCCAGCAGATGAAGTGCATATGATGGCTGGTCTCACCTCTGCGGGTACGGTGGAGTATGTTCGCGTAACACCCGAGGGCAGTGCGGCCGCCAACCCTGCGTTTGATGTCACACCTGCCAGGCTGGTGACCTCTATTATCACCGAGCATGGTTGCTATGCGCCCAAAGATTTGCACGATATGCTGCAGCGTATTGATCCAATTTAAGTCGATTTGATTTCAGGTAAAACCAGCCCATGCATCTATATGACCTAGCGCAACTGCGGGAAATCGAGCAGCAACATCTTGCAGAAAGTCTGATGGAAAAAGCCGGCCTTGCAGCTGCTGGCTTGGCAGGTAGGCTATTGCAGTCACATGAGTACAGCGTACTGGTGTTGGCCGGGCCAGGGAATAATGGCGGTGATGCGCTGGTGGCGGCACGTCATCTCAAGGCGGCCTGGCATCAAGTGACGGTGGTGTTTACCGGCCACCGGGAAATCCTGCCTCCCAATGCCGCCGCAGCCTATGATGACTGGTTGGCTGCAGGTGGTGAGTTATGCGCTGAGATACCAGCAAATGGGTATTGGCAGTTGGTCATCGATGGATTGTTTGGTATTGGCTTATCGCGCCCGTTGGATAGCCGCTATCGTGCACTGATTGAGCAAGTGAACACGCTGGGCCTGCCAGTGCTTGCCCTCGATATTCCCAGCGGCTTATGCATGACAACGGGGCGCGTGCTGGGGGCCGCTATTCATGCCAGCCATACTTTGAGTTTCATCGGCCTTAAACCTGGCTTGTTTACCCTGGATGGCCCGGATCATGTCGGGGAAGTGCATCTGGATACATTGGGTTTGGATATTCAGCATCATGATGTTGCAGGTGTCTTGATTGATCAGCCGCCAGCCTTGCCTCGTACACGCAGGCGCAATAGCCACAAGGGTAGCCATGGTAGCGTGGGGGTGATTGGTGGTGCTGACTATATGGTGGGTGCTGCTATCCTCGCTTCTAGGGCGGCGCTGCTCTTGGGAGCGGGGCGCGTTTATTGTGGCTTGCTTTCACAGCAACCTCTGGCGCTGGATACAACACAGGCCGAACTGATGTTGCGTGATGTTGCATCTGTGCCCGCGCTATCCAGTGTGCTTGCCATTGGACCTGGCTTGGGAAATTCAAGTGCAGCGCTGGCGACGTTGCATGAGGTACTGCCGCAGCTCATGCCGATGGTGCTGGATGCGGATGCCCTCAACCTGCTGGCTGATCACCCTGAACTCCAGATGAAGCTGCGGCAACGTGCGCCGGGCAGCACTGTGCTTACGCCGCACCCTGGCGAGGCGGCAACTTTGCTTGCTTGCAGCAATGCTGAGGTGCAGGCTGACCGTATCGCCAGTGCATTGAAGTTGGCGCACAGCTATCAAGCGATCATCGTGCTCAAGGGCTGTGGCAGCATCATTGCCTTGCCTGACGGTCGCTGGTTTATCAACCAGAGTGGCAACCCCGGGATGGCAAGTGCGGGCATGGGCGATACCTTGTGCGGCATCATTGCTGCATTGCTTGCGCAGGCAATGCCCATGGAGCAGGCTGTGCTGCTGGGCGTCTATTTGCATGGCGCTGCTGCTGATGCGTTGCTTGAGCGTGGCACAGGCCCCATCGGCTTAACAGCCAGTGAAGTGGGGATGTCTGCACGGGCGTTGCTCAATGAGTGGGTATATGGCCGAGAATGAAGGCAGGCAGTCGCTAGGCATGATTGCTTGTTAAGCAATCATGCAAGAGTGTGGCCTTACTGGTTGAATATTAATCACAAGGCTTGAATTGCCACTGTGTTGCGCGGATTTCCCATTTGTGGGTAATAGGCGTTTGCAGTAAAATCTAGCCCCGTCCGCAATGTCCAAAGTTTTTATTCCATGACCAAATTTGTATTCGTTACCGGCGGGGTTGTTTCCTCTTTAGGTAAAGGCATTGCAGCCGCCAGCTTAGGCGCAATTCTCGAATCGCGTGGCATCAAGGTGACCATGCTCAAGCTTGACCCCTATATCAACGTCGATCCAGGCACCATGAGCCCGTTCCAGCATGGCGAAGTGTTCGTCACCGATGACGGTGCCGAAACTGACCTGGATCTTGGGCACTATGAGCGCTTCATCAGCGCACGCATGGGCAAGCGCAATAATTTCACTACCGGCCAGATTTATGAAACCGTGATCAAGAAAGAGCGTCGCGGTGAATACCTGGGCAAGACCGTGCAGGTTATTCCGCACATTACTGATGAGATCAAGGCGCACGTCAAGCGTGGCGCAGAAGGCGCTGATGTTGCCATCGTTGAGGTTGGCGGCACCGTGGGTGACATCGAGTCCCTGCCTTTTCTTGAAGCTATCCGCCAGATGGGCATTGAAGAGGGCCGTAATAACACCTGTTTCATGCACCTGACGCTGTTGCCATGGATTCCCACCGCTGGCGAACTCAAGACCAAGCCTACCCAGCACTCCGTGAAGGAGTTGCGTGAGATTGGTATCCAGCCGGATATCCTGCTTTGTCGTGCTGATCGCGCCATTCCAGAAGACGAAAAGCGCAAGATCGCCTTGTTCACCAATGTGCCGCATGAAGCGGTGATTTCGGTGATGGATGCTGACACTATCTATAGTATTCCCCGCATGTTGCATGAGCAGATGCTGGACGAAATCGTCTGCCACAAGCTGAACCTGCTGGCGCGTGCTGCAGATTTATCGAGCTGGAACCGTATCGTCCACACGCTCAAGAACCCCAAGCACGAAGTCAATATTGCTTTTGTCGGCAAGTATGTTGATCTGACCGAGTCTTATAAGTCACTCACCGAAGCCCTGATTCACGCTGGTATTCATAATGAGTCCAAGGTGAATATCCACTATATCGATTCTGAAGATGTGGAAAAGCAAGGCACTGCTGAACTTGAAAAGATGGACGCCATCCTGGTGCCGGGCGGTTTCGGTAAGCGTGGTACCGAAGGCAAGATTGCCGCCATTCGCTATGCACGCGAGAGCAAGACCCCGTACCTGGGTATCTGCCTGGGCATGCAGTTGGCCGTGATCGAGTTCGCGCGTAATGTCGCCAAACTCAAGGATGCCAACAGTACCGAGTTTGATCCCAAGTCCCCGCATCCGTTGGTTGGCTTGATTACCGAGTGGAAGGGTGCAGACGGCAAAGTCGAGCAGCGCAGTGAAGATTCTGACCTGGGTGGCACCATGCGCTTGGGCGCACAAAAGTGTCCTATTGTGCCGGATACCAAGGCATTTGCTATTTACGGTGCAGAAGTGAACGAGCGTCACCGTCACCGTTATGAAGTCAACAACAACTATGTTGATCAGCTGGAAAAAGCTGGCCTGATTGTGTCCGCACGCACGCCCACTGAACAACTATGTGAGATGGTGGAGTTGCCAGGCAACGTGCATCCATGGTTCGTGGCTTGCCAGTTCCACCCCGAGTTCACCTCCAACCCACGTACCGGGCATCCGCTGTTTAATGCCTATATTGAGGCTGCCCTGACCAATCAGGCAGCGAGAAAGGCTTAATCATGCAACTTTGCGGTTTTGAGGTGGGCATAGACCAACCCTTGTTCCTGATTGCTGGCCCATGTGTGATTGAATCGCAGGAAATGGCGATCGAGACCGCAGGCCAGTTAAAAGAGCTGACCACTGCCTTGGGCATTAACTTCATTTACAAGTCTTCCTACGATAAGGCCAATCGCAGCTCTAACAAGACCTTCCGTGGTTTTGGCATGGATGAGGGCCTGAAGATACTGGATGAAGTGCGTCGCCAGATCGGTGTGCCCATCCTGACGGATGTGCATACTGAAGATCAGGTGCCGCATGTGGCGGCCGTGGTGGATGTGCTGCAAACCCCGGCATTTCTCTGCCGCCAGACTGATTTCATCACTGCTTGTGCCAAGTCTGGCAAGCCGGTGAACATCAAGAAGGGCCAGTTCTTGGCACCCGGCGACATGAAACAGGTAGTGCAAAAGGCAAAAGAAGCTAATGGCGGCGCAGATACCATCATGGTGTGCGAGCGCGGTGCTTCTTTTGGGTACAATACTTTAGTCTCTGATATGCGTGGACTCGCCATTATGCGCGAGACGAATTGCCCGGTGGTATTCGATGCCACGCATTCAGTCCAGCAACCTGGTGGCCAAGGGGACAAGAGTGGCGGCCAGCGCGAGTTCGTGCCCGTGTTGGCACGTGCAGCCGTGGCAAGCGGTGTGGCAGGGGTGTTCATGGAAACTCATCCTGACCCTGCCAAGGCTTTGTCCGATGGCCCCAATGCCTGGCCTCTGCCCAGGATGAAGGCGTTGCTGGAGGTGTTGGTCGACCTCGACCGTGTGGTGAAAAAAGCCGGCTTTATTGAGCATACGCTGTAAGCCGGTACAAAAATCCAAATTCAAACTGAGGAAATAAAGCATGAGTGCAATTGTTGATATTATTGCCCGCGAGATTATTGATTCCCGCGGTAATCCCACTGTTGAGGTAGATGTCCTGCTCGAATCCGGCGTGATTGGCCGTGCTGCCGTGCCTTCCGGTGCTTCTACTGGTACCAAGGAAGCCGTTGAGCTGCGTGATGGCGATGCTGCACGTTACCTCGGCAAGGGCGTGTTGCAGGCTGTTGAAAACGTCAACACTGAAATCACCGAAGCTATTATTGGCCTGGACGTGGAAGAGCAGAGCTTCATCGACCAGACATTGATCGATCTCGACGGTACAGAGAACAAGAGCCGCCTGGGCGCCAATGCGATCCTGGCTGTTTCCATGGCGTGCGCTCGCGCTGCTGCTGAAGAATCTGGCTTGCCGTTGTACCGCTATCTGGGTGGTTCTGGTTTCATGCAACTGCCTACCCCAATGATGAACATCATCAACGGTGGCGCACACGCTGAAAACAGCGTCGACATGCAAGAGTTCATGATCATTCCTGCTGGCCTGCCGACTTTCCGTGAAGCCCTGCGTGCAGGTGCCGAAGTATTCCACGCCTTGAAGAAAATCCTTCACAACGAAGGCCTGGCAACCACCGTGGGTGACGAAGGTGGCTTTGCACCTGATCTGCCATCCAACGAAGCTGCGATTCAATACATCCTGCAAGCGATTACTGCCGCTGGCTACGAGCCAGGTCGCGACATCCTGCTGGGACTGGATTGCGCCAGTTCCGAGTTCTACAAGGATGGCCTCTATCACCTGGAATCCGAAGGCCTGCAACTGACTTCCGCGCAGTTCACCGACTACCTGGCGACCTGGGTAGACAAGTATCCTATCGTCAGCATCGAGGATGGTATGTCCGAGCACGACTGGGATGGCTGGAAGCTGTTGACTGACCGCCTGGGCAAGAAGGTACAGCTGGTGGGTGACGATCTGTTCGTGACCAATGCCAAGATCCTGCGCGAAGGTATCCAGAAGGGTGTGGGTAATTCCGTGCTGATCAAGGTGAACCAGATCGGTACCTTGACTGAGACTTTCACCACCATTGAGACTGCCAAGCGCGCTGGCTATACTGCAGTGATTTCGCATCGCTCCGGTGAGACAGAAGACACCACTATTGCTGATATCTCCGTGGCAACCAATGCCTTGCAGATCAAGACTGGCTCCTTGTCACGTTCCGAGCGTATTGCCAAGTACAACCAGTTGCTGCGCATTGAGGAAGAGTTGGGCGATGCCACCAGCTATGCAGGCAAAGAAGCGTTCTATAACCTGAAGTGAAACTCCTCACCCTCATCTTTGTGGCCTTGATTGCCTTGCTACAGTATCCGCTGTGGCTGGGTAAAGGTAGCTGGCTGAGGGTCTGGGATTTAAACCAGAAAATCGTTGCGCAGAAGAGCAGCAATGCCGAGTTGAAGCTGCGCAACGATACCTTGGATGCTGAAGTGCGCGACCTCAAGCAGGGTAATACTGCGATTGAGGAGCGGGCACGAAGTGAACTGGGCATGATCAAGCAGGATGAAGTGTTCTATCAAGTGATAGACCAGATACCCTCTAGCCCAACACCCCAGCCAGTTGCACCGACAACTGGTCAACATGAGTAAGCTGTCCTGCTGTTATGAGCAGACATAAGCTGATCTTCCTCATTATTGCCATTCTGGCAACCGGCTTTATTGCCACTTCACTGGTTAGTTACCATGTATCACGCTTGTCTATCCACAATGCCATTGTTGATAGCACACTGCCTCTAAGCTCTGACAATATCTATTCTGAGATCCAGAAAGACCTGATCAGGCCGATTTTTATATCGTCCATGATGGCTTCAGATACCTTCCTGCGGGATTGGGTGCTTGATGGTGAGGCAGAGGTAGACAAGATCAGTCGTTACTTGCAGGAAGTACAGACACAATATGGTGCCTTCGTTACCTTCCTTGTCTCTGATCGCACGAGCAATTATTACTACGGCAAAGGCATCCTTAAACAGGTCAAGCCTGGTGAGGAGCGGGATGTCTGGTATTACCGCGTGCGCGAGATGCAGAACCCCTATGAGATTAATGTAGATAAGGATATGGCCCATGCCGATGCCTTAACTATTTTCATCAATTACCGGGTACAGGATTATGCAGGTCAATATCTGGGTGCAGTTGGGGTTGGGCTGACGGTAGATTCGGTGCAAAAGCTCATCAGCCATTACCAGGAGAGATTCAAGCGGGATGTCTATTTTGTCGATCCAGATGGCGTTATTCGCCTATCAGGCAGCAAGCAACATGCTGTCGGGCATAGTATGCATAAAAAGCCGGGGTTGGCTGGAATTTTCCAGCAGGTGCTGGCAAAAGAGGGCAATCATGGAGGCAGCTTTCAATATGAGGATGCCGAGACCCAACAGCTAGTCAATGTGCGCTATATCCCTGAATTGCACTGGTACTTATTTGTGGGGCAGGATGAGCAAGAGGCCACTAGTGACATCCGCCAGGCATTGCATATCAATCTTTTACTATGCTTGGTGATCACTGCGATTGTGGTGACATTGACCCATGTAGCGCTACGCAGATATCAAGATAAGCTGGAAAAGATGGCTACCACGGATACCTTGACCAGCTTGCCTAACCGTCGTGCTTTCGACGTCGTGATTAATGTCTTCCTTAACGAGAACGAGCGTGCGCGTAGCACCCTGGCATTCATTGTGCTCGACGTCGATCATTTCAAGTCCATTAATGACAGGTTGGGACATCTGGGCGGTGACCATGTCCTGACCCAGATGGCACGTACGATCAAGGCCAATACCCGCGCCGCTGATTTTGTTTGCCGTTGGGGTGGGGAAGAGTTCCTCATTGTGATGAAGGATTGCGATGAGCACAACGCCATGCTGTTGGCCGAGAAGATACGTAGTGCCATCGAGCATGAGCTGGTTGACTACAAAGGCACACAGATATCAATGACTGCGAGCCTGGGCGTCGCTGTGGCTCGCGCTGGGGAAAAGCTTGAACCAGTATTAGAACGTGCTGACCAGGCGATGTATGCCGCCAAGATGGCTGGACGTAATCAAGTAAGTGTCAGTCGCACCTGATAATTGTAAGTGCATCATGGTCAGTTGCTATGACTATGCCCAAGGCAACAATTCAATGCCGAACTGACGCAACAGCAGTGCCAATAGGCCAAAGCTTAGCAAGGTAATGGCAATCCCTGCCAGGATAGACAGCCAGAAACCCAGTCGTGGTAATAGCCAAGGGAATGCCAGGAACATCGGCAAGGTGGGGATGACGTACCAGAAGGTATACCAGGCGTGATTAGCAATCTTGCTTTCTGCCTGAGATTCAAGATGTAGCCAGATCAATACAAGCAGCGTGACTAATGGCAGCGCTGCCAGCAGGGCACCTAGTTTGTCGCTGCGCCGGGCAACTTCTGACACCAGCACGACGACACCTGCTGTCAGCAAATATTTAGTGATCAACCACCCCATGCTACTTGCTCCTGAAGGGAAAAATATCACTTGCAAACCAGCCCGGCCTGCCAGGGGTTAATTTCTTGCTTTATTTTTCCAGTGAATAAGGCAAGGTGCGTATTTCCAGTGCTTGGCCTTGCCAGCTCAAATTACCGGCCTCTACACTTTCCAGCCGTAATTCTGCCAGCACGTCGTACCCACCGTCAGGATGGCGTGCGCTACGGGCAATCTGACCTGCTACGGTGCCGCTGACATCTAGCACCTCATCTCCTGCTGTTGGCGTATTCTCACTGGTGATATGGGCAAGATGGGTGCGGCGCTTGACCTTGCCCAGATAATGCGTGCGGGCGACGATCTCCTGTCCTGTGTAGCAGCCCTTCTTGAAGTTGATCCCATCAAGGATATCCAGGTTGACCATTTGCGGCACAAAGGCCTCTTGGGTTGGCGCCACAATCTCGGGGATACCTGCCTGGATTTCTCGCCAATCCCAATCTGCCTTATCAGCAGGTGTGAGATGTTTGCTTAGTGTGGTCCATAGTTCGACAGCTTGTGCTGCGGGGATGATTATCTCATAGCGTGGCAATGCGCCGGGTAAGCGGATTAGCGTCGTGCCATTCTGCTGTACTACGTCATATTCAGTTGCGGGCATCGTGCCAAAATGAGCACTTAGCACAGTGACTGCCTTGTTGCCAGCCACCCCAATGCGCACACTCGCCTCACTCAAATCGGTGATCACCACCTTGGAGCGCAACACATACATCCGCAGCCGCTTGGCAATCGGTTCAAGCAAGCCACGATCAAATTGCAGATACAACTTGCCATCTTGCGCAAAGGCAAAAAACAAGGCCAGCAACCGGCCCTTGGGCGAGCAATAGCCGCTGTAATGGCTAGTGCTACCATCAAGTTTTTTGACATCATTGGTCACCTGGCCTTGCAGGAAAGTGACTGCATCTTCACCCTCGAGAGACAACAAGCCATAATGCGACAAATCGGCGATGATGCTATCGTCAGCGCCCGCTGCATTGGAAAAATGAATAATGCCATCTTGCACTGTAGCACCTTGCTCGGACAGGAATTGCTGCCATGGAGTCATGAATCACCCTCTGAATGAATAAACCACGAAAAACACCGCATCATTATAGCGTGAAGCCAGCTACCCTGATTCTCGGGCCTTCACGTTGGCTGGCATCTTTGTTTGCGCTGATGGGCAGTATCGCGGGCGTGGCAATTTTGCTTTTATCTTGGGCCTGGTGGGTGAAAGCCATTCTTATCGTGGGCATCATCGCTGCCGTTGTTAGGCAGATTAATCATGATGCCTGGCGCAAACATCCAACAGCACCCGTCATTATCGAGTTAGATCACGCAGGCAGGCTCTGGCTTACTAAGCGCAATGGCATGCGTTATTCTGCCCAGGTACAGGGCAGTACGCTGGTGACAGCAGGTTTTACGGTACTGAATCTCAAGCTCGAACAAGGGCGGGTCAGCTGCGTCATCCTGCCAGATGCCGTGGATGCTGAGGCATTCAGGCGCTTACGAGTGTGGTTACGCTGGCGCACACATGAAGAGAACAGCGCAAATACTGTGAAGAAGCAGTCAAACGATTAGGCTTGTAATACTAGGCCGAATAGTTGGCAGTGAATACCCAACCTTGGCAAGAAGGGTGAGGCACTCACGAATGATTACCTGATATTGGAACAACGGCGGTCCCAATAGTATTCAAACTGGCTTCTTTTAAATTCTTCAACCTCGTATGAAGAATCGGTCGGCTCTACCCATGCCGACTCAAAACGCCCGGTTTCCTTGTCGAAAATCTTGATAAAGCGCATCCACTCTGGCTCATCGGGGGACCGATTTACCTCACCACACAGGTTCAGGCTATCGTCAAACTCCGTTACGATCATCCCACGAAACTGCATACTTTCACGGCTGGATAGCCCTTTCAGCATATCCTGCTTGGCAGCGTCCTCGAAGGCTTGCTTATCTGCATAGGGGCTTGCATAGGCTGGACATTGAAATGCTACTAACACTGCCGCTAAGGCAATGGTGGACAATTTCATACTATATTTCCTGATCGCTAGATATGCCTTGGATTGTAATGTATTGAGAGGAGGATTGGCCTGAATCAGGCATCTTGGAAATAAATATGAAACTATGTAAAACCCAATGGCTAATAGATATTGGATTGAGTGTGATCTTTTGTCTTTAAGCTGAGGGAGTGAACGCAATGTCTAGGATTCTAGACATTGCCGACTACAGGTTAACTGTCTTGCGATACAAAACCCGCTTAAGTAGTTTCTTCAACCGCTGCGGTGTATATGAAACCAGTACCAATGTGCCAGCCACAATTGCCAACAACCAATCAATCTGCATGGGCGCAAAGTCTCGGCGGCTGGGTTTGAGTTCGTGCATGGCGCTTTTGACATCTTCTAGGCTGCCACCATTGACGTAGGTAGCGCCGATTTCTTCGCTGAGTTTGAGCAGATATTCTTCATCCAGGGTGGATTGGTAGCGGTCATTTTCGGAGACGGCGGTGCCCTTGTCGCGTGTGCCAAGGTTTTGCTGGGAGATTTGCGCTACGCCGGGTTGCAGGACGAAGTTTTCAGCTGACCAGTAACCCAGTAGCTTATTATTTTCATCGAACTTGGGAATGGGGTGCGGCTCCTTGCTGCCAATGCCGACTAACAGCCAATCGCCGTCTTTCTGGAAATCGCTGAGGTCACGGGTATTGAAGGCGTGCAGGCGCGGGGCTTCTTCACCATCGGTGAAGAGGATAGCCTGGGTGGGTTCTGGCATGGTGCGTAGCAGGCGGGCGAGGGAGTCAACGCCTTCACGCAGGCGGGTATTGCCGGCCCATGCTTGGCGCCATTCAATGCGGGCAATGGTGTCCTGAATAGCGGCGTAGTTGGCACAGACTTCGATCGGCGTATATAGGGCTGCTATGCTCAGACCTGAGAAGAAGGCCAGACTGACGCGGTTGCCGCAGGGCATGCTGGCGACCAGGTCGTGGGCAATGTGTTTGGTGTATTCCAGCCGGGAAATATCGTCGCCGCGCCAGCTCATGCCCTTGGTATTCATGCTCTGGCTAATGTCGATGACCAGCATGGTGCTGTAGATATTGTGCGGCACCGGGATAGTGGGTTTGCATGCGGCGGCCAATAGCAGCAGCAAGGCCAGCAGCGGCAGCAGGGTTTCGCGGTGCAGATAAGGCTTGAGGCGGGCTGGTAGCATGATGGGGCTATGGCAATCCTACCGGGATGTTGCCCATGATCAGGCCGGGCGAGTCTGATTCGCCTGACCCCGGTGTAGGATTGGATGGCAGCATGCTCAGCACGCGGTCAAGGTTGTGGCGGGCATCCCAGAAGTTGTTGTCAAGGCGCAGGGATTGTTCGTAGGCGGTGCGTGCCTGGTTGAGCAGGTACTCGGTTTCGTCGCGTACAGTGAGATCACGGCCATTAATAATGAGGCCACGCAAAAAGAAGATATTGCCTGTGTTGAATTGGGCAGCGGATTGCTGGGTATGGTTGCCTTTGTCTAACAGTTGCCCGAACAGTTGCGTGGCCTCTTGGTAGCGCCCGTTGCGTGCCTGCCAATAAGCGACTGCGAACTTGGCTTCATAGCTATCCTGGCGTGTGCTCGGAGTCTTGGCCTGCTGGATGGCCTGGTTGAATGCAGCAATCTGTTTGATCTGCAACACTTGCCAACCGGCGATGCTTGCAGAGGCAAGGGCGAGGAGGGTGAGCCCCCAGGTGAGTTTTCTGGCGCTTAGTGCCATGTTCTGACCTCAATGAATTTGGCTAGCAGCAGCAATGACAACAGCATGGCTGCCAGCAGGTAGCAATAGGGTGCGAAATCACGACCAGGAATTTCTTCCTGGTAGCGGATAGGTTTCTTTTCTTTGCGGTTGATGTCCTCGATGGCGGCAGCCAGCGATGTTGGGTCTTCGGCTTCGTAGGCCTGGTAGCTGGTACGTAGCGTCTTGAAGAAATCATTCAGCTCAAGTGCCGGGGGCAAAGGTTTGTCCTCGGGGGGCACATAGCTGGTATCAAAGATGCTGGTTGCACCTGGCTGGCGCAGCACAATCCAATACAGTGTGACGTTCATGCGCTCCAGCCAGTCACGGATTTTCTGTTGCGTGTTGGCTCCCATGCGACCACCGCCGTCAGAGAGCAGGATGATGGCGCGCGAGCCGGAGTCTGGTGTCTTGTCGAACTGGGCAAGCCCAGTGGTAAGCCCGCTGCCTATATTGGTTTGGAACAAGGCAGCACCACCTGCGGCGCGGATGGCCGCCAATATAGCCTCGCGATTGTCCGTCAATGGCAGGGCGTGCATGGCGGAGTTGCTGAAGGTCACCATGCCAAACATATCGTTGCTGCGCTCTAGCACAAAGCGCGTGATCAGGCGCTCGGCAGCTGCGGCTTTCGATTCCCCGGCAACGCCGCTAGCCTCGGCACCGGAGAAGGCCTCGTCCATACTGGCACTACGGTCAATTACTAGTACCAATTGCGCACCTTGGCCAATGCGCTCGATATATTGCGCATCAGTGGCCGGCCCGGCTGCTCCTAGCAACATGAAGCACAATGCCAGTGCAGCAAGGATTTTCAGCAGGATGCCAAGGAGATCGGATAGGCGGTCACGCGGCAACAGGCCTAGCCACGAATAGCTGCGGCTATGCTGGCGATCTAGCAATAACGGCACCAAGCTCAGAGGCAGCAGCATGAGCAACCAAGCATGGGTGAAGCTCACTTCATCCCCCGCTCGATGTCGCGGCAGCGGCGGCTGAACTGGCGCAGCCATAGATGCGGGTCTGCCGGGATGTTTTGCTCCGAGCTATCGAAAAATATTGCGCGGGACAATAAAAAGAAGCGTGTTATATCGTCAGCGAGCGGCGCGAAAGCAGGCTTGATCTGGATAATCTCTTCTGCACTGAAGACGCTTTGCCGACAACTATGTTTGAAAGCCTGATGTAGATGGTTGATGGCGCTTTCCAACCCAGGGGTATCTGCGCTGGTTTTCCTGACCTTGCGATATGCCTTGGCAAATGGCCCGCCCATTTTCGGTAGCCAGGCATGATTGCCCAGGATGTAGAGCAAGCCCATCAGGCTCACGCCCAGCACGGTAAGTGCTGCAATGAGGGCGTGTTGATGTTTGCTATCGCTGATCAGCAAGGGGCCACGAAATGGGCTCATGTCCTTACTGATATTAACTGAGCCATAAACGGCTAATGGTGAAATGCGGAAATTCCAGCTCGGGATACGGACCTGGAACAGCTTGCCATTGCCGGAAAATTTCACGAATTCGGGAGGCAGGGCTGTTGGCTTGGCGACGATACTGGAGGTGAATACCTGATAGCTGAGTTCGAGCGTGTAGATATTTTGACCATTCTTGTGCGATTCACTCAGTTTGCTGGCATAGATTTCTATCCCTTGCTCCTTGTTCTGACGGCGTTTCTGGTTGCCGGGGATAGGCAATGACGTGGGCAACAGGTGGTATTGGTCAGACACCTTGAGTGTGATGGTGCGGGTGAGGATATCGCCGACGTGATAGCCGACGTCGCGAGCCGGGTTAATGGCGGTGATGGCAACGGGTGGATCATCTGATGTTTGCGCAGGGGTATCTTTAGCCCACGCCAAGGAACTGGCGAGCATGGCGGCTAATAGCAGTAGAAGGTGGAGTCTAGGTAATGTGCGCATGTTCAAGCCGTGACAAACTGGTAGAAGTATTCCGTCAAGGCATCTGCGTCGAAGCCTTGCTCAATAAAGAAAGGGGGCAAGTCATAACGCATGAACAATGCGTTGAGGGCGGCACGCCGCTCGGCAAATGCCGCCTGTATGCGGGCATGGGTCGCTTTGCGCAACAATAGTGTGCGTTTCTCGCCAGTTTCGCTGTCCGTGACATGTGTTAGCCCAAACTCGGGGATAGCGCTATATTCGGCAGCGTCCCACAGCACGACGGGCACAATGTGATGACGCTGCATGGAGAGCAGGGCTTCTTCCAGCGTTTCCAGTGGCATATGGAAATCCGAGACGAGGAGCACCAAGGCACGTTCTCGCGGCAAGTGACGGCTGACCTGCAGGATGCCTGCACCACCAACATGGGGAGGACGGTAATCTTGTAGTTGCTCTGCGAGTAAATAAGCCGCTTGTACGCGTGTGCTGATGGGGATGATCCACTCATCGCCCACGGTGTCGTCGAAGCCGATGAAGCCGAATGGATCATTGACGCGTGAGGCGGATTGCGCGGCTGAGGCGGTGATTTCCGCGGCAATCTTCAGTTTATTCACGTGACCGGAAAAACCCATGGAACCAGACAAGTCACAAGCCACCAATACAGGCACTGCACTACGCTGGTTGTAAATCCGCACATACACCTGTTCCATCGGGTCGCGCAGGCTGAGGCGCAGATCAATACGGCGCGGATCGGGATAGGAAATCAGCGGCGCATGGCCGACAAAATCCATACCCAGGCCGCGCTGGGCACTGGCATGGCGACCAGGGTGGCGGCCGCGGGAGCGCCAGCCGATCTGGTAGCTGAACTCCTTGGCTAGCTCATGCATGGTGTTCAGGTGGCGCTGATACTATGAATGGCCTGGTTGAGCAGCTCGCGGGCGATCTCGGTACGGCGCATTTCATAGATGGGGTTAAATACCATGCGGTGTTCAATGGTTTCGTGGAACACGGCATGAATATCCTCGGGCAACACAGCTTCGCGCCCGTTGAGCCAGGCGTTGACGCGTGCAGCGCGCATCATCATGGCGATGCCGCGTGGGCTGGCGCCCGCAACAACGAGGCGCTTAATGTCTACACCTTCCACCTTGAGGCCATAATCGGCTGGGGTGCGGGTGGCCAGCCAGAGATCTAGCGTATATCGACGCAGGGCAGGGCTGGCTTGCACGCTGGACTGGATCAGGGCTGCGACTTGGTTGAGACCATCAAATTGCAGGATGTCAGGCGTCACTTGGTCTACCAGAGCATCCACATCGTGGAAGCGGGTTTCGAAAATCAGAGATTCCATGATGTCGATGTCTGCCGGGACGGTGATGGGGATTTCCATCATGAAACGGTCACGGGCGGCGGAAGGAATCTCAAAAGTTTCTTCTTTTTCCACTTGGTTGCGGTCAGCAAATACCAGCATGTGGGGAAAGTGATGTTCCCGGTTGAATGCTGACAGGGTGCGCTCTGCCATGACGCGCAACAGCAAAGAGTGCACCTGCGGACGGGCGCGGTTGATTTCGTTGAAGAAAAACACCGACAGATTGGTGCCATGCGACAGCAACGGGCCCGGGCTGACGTGCGGGCGACCATCATCCCCGAGATAGGTGTGGTATACCAGATCGTTGGGCATCAGATCTATCGTGCCTTCGATACGTTGGTAGCCACCGCCAATGCCACGCGTGAAGGCGCGCAGCAAGGTTGTTTTGCCAACCCCGACATCACCTTCCAGTAGTACATGCCCACGGGCAAAAATGGCCGTCGTGATCAGGCGCACGGCATTGGCCTGACCGACAACCACCTTGTTAACATTACTCTCTAATTGCAATGCCTGCGCACGCCAGTCGGTCAATTGACGGTCACTCATGTGGTCGATTCCAGTACTAGGTTAATGGGTGTAAGGAAATTTTCCCGTATGGTAGGGGTTTTGATTCATGGTGTAAACAGATCTGTATAGTTTCCTTGTTTGCCCGGTGTTTGTTGCTCGGAGGGGGATAGCCAGGTGAAATTGAAACAGCATTCAAGTAGATTTATTGATACTTTCATTGCTTAGGGCTTTTGTTAAATGGCATTTCAGGCGAAAATAACGGGATTACCAGTACAGAATAATTAAATGCAAAAACAGAATAGTTTTACCTTTGAGGAACTGCTTTCCTGCGGTCGTGGCGAAATGTTTGGGGAAGGCAATGCGCAATTGCCCCTGCCACCTATGTTGATGTTTGACCGGATCGTCTCCATTACAGAAGATGGTGGTAAGTATGGTCATGGCCAGATTGTGGCTGAGTTGGATGTCCGGCCCGATCTGTGGTTTTTTAACTGCCACTTTGAGGGTGATCCAGTTATGCCCGGCTGTCTTGGCCTGGATGCCATGTGGCAGCTCGTAGGTTTTTACTTGGGCTGGATGGGTGGCAAGGGTCGTGGTCGCGCCTTGGGTGCAGGAGAAGTGAAGTTTACCGGTCAGGTGTTGCCAACTGGTAAGCTGATTACCTATCGCATTGATCTGAAACGCGTGATTATGCGCAAGCTGGTGATGGGTATTGCCGATGCCCACATGGAAATTGACGGGCGCGAGATTTATGCTGCCAATGATTTACGCGTTGGTTTGTTTACCCGCACTGATAATTTCTAGCAGATAAGTTCTGCTGTTCAGTAACTTGGTATTGATTGAATTAATGTAGGAGAGCACGCAATGCGTCGTGTCGTCGTCACCGGGATGGGCATCATCTCCAGTCTCGGTAACAACAAGTCTGAAGTCCTGGATAGCCTGCAAGCAGGTCGTTCAGGCATTCGCTTTCAACAGGAATATGTAGACCAGGGGCTGCGCTCGCATGTTGCTGGTTCCATTGAGAATCTGGACCTTGAAGCCCTGATTGACCGCAAGTTGTTGCGCTTCATGGGTAAGGGCCATGCTTATGCCTGGTTGGCAATGCAGGAGGCGATTGCCGATGCCAGCCTGCCACCAGAGCTGGTTTCAAATGTGCGCACAGGCTTGATTGTCGGCCAAGGTGGCGCTTCCCACGAGAACATTCTCTCAGGCATTGATACGTTGCGTGCCAAGGGTGTGCGTCGTGTTGGGCCTTATATGGTGACCAAGGCGATGGCAAGCGGTGTTTCTGCTTGCCTGGCGACTGGAGCGCAGATCAAGGGTATCAACTACGGTATCAGCTCTGCCTGTGCTACCAGCGCTCACTGTATTGGTGCTGCGGTGGAGCAGATTCAGCTTGGCAAGCAGGATATCGTGTTCGCTGGCGGTGGTGAAGAAGAGCACTGGACGCTTTCCTTCATGTTCGACGCCATGGGCGCGCTTTCCAGCAAGTATAATGACACGCCGGACAAGGCTTCCCGTACTTATGACGTTGATCGCGATGGTTTCGTCATTTCTGGTGGCGGTGGCATCCTGGTGGTGGAAGAGTATGAGCATGCCAAGGCACGCGGCGCGAAGATTTATGCGGAAATCGTTGGTTATGGTGCCACTTCTGATGGCTATGACATGGTGGCGCCAAGTGGTGAAGGTGCGGAGCGTTGCATGCGCTTGGCTCTGCAAGGTGTTGAAGGCCCTGTGGACTATATCAATACCCATGGTACCAGTACCCCAGTCGGTGACGTCAAGGAGCTGGAAGCCATTCGTGCGGTATTCGGTGGCACCGATGTTGCCATTGCCTCTACCAAGTCCCTCTCTGGCCATGCGCTGGGTGCTGCGGGCGTGAATGAAGCGATTTATACCTTGCTGATGATGGAAAACAACTTCATTGCGGCTTCTGCCAACATTGAGAATCTTGACCCCGCCGCCGAGGGACTCAACATCGTGCGCAAACGCATCGATAATGCCAATATCCAGACTGCTGTTTCCAACAGTTTTGGGTTTGGTGGCACCAATGCGACATTGACCTTCTCGCGCAGGCAGCTCGCGTGATGATCTAAAATAACGGGGCCTGGTGCCCCGTTGTCGTTTCTGGGAACCGCAATGATAGCGATTGAAGGCGGTCACTCCTGGAATGATAGAAATAAGGCAGCAACCGGCATGAAACGCTATGAAAAACTGGTGCATGATATCTCGACTGCCATTCGCTCTGGAGTGCTGGCACCAGGCGAAAAACTTCCCTCTGTACGTCAGGCTTGCCTCCATCACAAACTCAGCCCAGCTACAGTGTTCCGCGCGTATTACGAGTTGGAAAACCTGGGGTTGATTCGTGCCCAGCCCAAATCTGGTTATTACGTCAGTAATCATGCCATCAAGCAGCTAGCGTCCAAGAGTACGCCTATGCCGGAGCAGGAGAGCACTGAGGTCACGATCTCTGATTTGGTGTTTTCCATTCTCGGTTCTATCAAGGACCCAGATACCGTGCCATTGGGGTCTGCATTTCCCTGGCCGGGTTTGTTCCCGCTGGAGCGGCTTTCACGTTCCCTGGCGCATGCCACGCGCGATATGGGGCCTGCGGCGATTGTTGAATCATTGCCACCGGGGAATCATGATCTGCGTCGACAGATTGCCCGGCGTTATCTCATGCAGGGCATAGAGGCGGATGTCGATAGCATCCTGATTACCAATGGGGCGTTTGAAGCACTGAATCTGTGCCTGGAGGCGGTGACCCAGCCTGGTGATTTGGTTGCTATCGAATCACCAGCGTTTTATGGCTGCTTGCAAGCACTGGAGCGCTTGCAACTCAAGGCAGTAGAAATTCCTGTCGACCCAATCCATGGGATGGATCTCGATTATCTAGCGCAAATGCTGGAAAAAGCGCCGATACGCGCTTGCTGGAGCATGACCAGCTTTCAGAACCCCATGGGGGTTTCGATGCCAGCGGAACGCAAGCAAGCCTTGGTTACGTTGCTGACACGTTACCAAGTGCCACTGATTGAGGATGATGTCTATGGCGAACTGTATTTTGGCATGCAGGAGCACAGGCCTGCCAAGGCCTATGACCAAGAGGGGTATGTCATGCATTGCAGCTCGTTTTCCAAGACCCTGGCGCCGGGCTACCGTATAGGTTGGGCCTTGTTGCCGAGCCGTTTTGAGCGGGGGGTGGAGCGCCTCAAGGTGATTACCTCGCTGTCTACCAGTACGATTGCGCAGGCAGCCATGGCAGACTTCCTGCAACATGGCGGCTATGACCGACACTTGCGCAAACTACGTACCAAGTTTGAATTGCAGCAACATCAGTATCTGCACTTGATTGCGCAATATTTCCCGGCAGAGACACAGGTGACACGGCCCCATGGCGGTTATTTCCTCTGGGCTGCATTGCCGGAGCATGTGGATGCGCTCGCCTTGTTCCAGCAAGCCTTGGCGCAGGGGGTGAGCGTTGCGCCCGGCCCGATGTTCTCGGTGAGGCGTCAGTGCCGTCATTGCATACGCATCAATTACAGTAAGCCTGTCGATGCGCCTGTGGAACAAGCATTCAGGACCTTAGGTCGATTGATGGATGCCATGCGGCCCTGATGGATAAGATGAGCATGCCCGGCTTTAGCCAGGCATGGCTTTACTCCTTGATCGTGACGGACTGGATCAAGATGTTCTGGAAGGGAGCATCACCGCCATCCGTCGGCATGATTGCAATACGCTGTACCACATCCATGCCCTTGATCACTCGGCCAAATACGGTATAACCCCAGCCGGTGCTGGAGCGCTCGCTGAAGTTAAGTGAGGCGTTGTTGGCAACATTGATAAAGAACTGGTCCGAGGCTGAGTGCGGGTCGCTGGTACGTGCCATGGCAATGGTACCGGTGGCGTTGGTGAGGCCATTGTCGGCTTCGTTCCTGATCGGCGGATGCGTCGGCTTTGGCTCGAAATTGGTATCAAGGCCGCCGCCTTGAATCATGAAGCCGGCAATCACACGATGGAAAATCGTCCCTGCATAATGACCTTCCTTTGCGTAGCGAATGAAGTTGGCTACGCTGTTAGGGGCTTTCTCGCTGTTCAGGTCAACCACGATCAAGCCTTCGCTGGTCTGGATTTCAGCCAAGGGTTCAGCCATGGCATGCAGGCTGCCCAAAAGCAGGATCATGAGCGTGGGTAGGCGCAAAAAGGTAGATAACATAGACAATTCCTCAATGACAGGTTTGAGCTGAAGACGCAGATAAGGGGCTGAACAGATAGACCAGGCCCTCCAGGTTGGTATGGTTAAGCGCATACGTGGCTTTTTCTTGCACTACGGGCTTGGCATGGTAGGCCACGCCACAACCTGCGGCTGACATCATGGTCAGGTCGTTAGCACCATCGCCAATGGCGACGACTTGATCTTGTCTCAGGCCTAATTCCTGACGGAAGCGCTCGAGGTAATCTGCCTTGGCCTGGGCATCGACGATATTGCCCAGCACGCGGCCAGTCAGCTTGCCCTCGATGATTTCCAGTGAGTTGGCTTTGGCAACATCCAGGCCCAGCATGGCTTTTACGCGATCAGCAAAGAAATCAAAGCCACCTGATACCAGCATCGTCTTGATATTGTGCTGCTTGCAGGCGGAAATCCAGGCCTGGGCACCTGGTGTTAGTTGCAGGCGCTCGTCAATCACGCGTTGCAGGGCTGAGGCATCCAGGCCTTCAAGCAGGGCCACGCGTCGGCGCAGGCTTTCGGCAAACTCAATCTCGCCGCGCATCGCACTTTCGGTAATCTCGGCGACTTGCGGCTTCAAGCCTTGCATGTCGGCAATCTCGTCTATGCATTCTATGGTGATGAGCGTGGAGTCCATGTCCATTACTGCCAAGCCCAGATTATTCAGGTTGTGCAGGTCATCGACGAGGGCAATATCAATGCGCTGATCCAGGCAGAAGGCATGTAGTTCAGGCGGGATTTCGGATTGATTGGCCAGTTGGTAAGCATGCTCGCCGATCTGGATGAACTGCTGGTGGCTGGCGCTGAGGAGCTGGTGGATATGGGCCAGTTGCTGGAAGCTGATGCCTGGGCCCTGGATAACGAGGCGCATAGTCAAAACAATGTGGGAGTGAAAAATTGTTTTTCATTATACATCTGTTGCGCTATTGCCAGGCCGCCAAGCTGGCGCAAGACGGGGATTTGCGCGAAAATACGCTATTAGGTCATTACAAAAGTAAAAACATGAATTTGCATGAGTATCAGGCCAAGGCTTTGTTGCAGCGTTATGGCATTCCCGTACCGCGCAGCCAGGTGGCAGAAACCGCACAGGCAGCGATTGAAGCTGCGAGGGCGTTAGAGGGTAATGCCTGGGTAGTCAAGGCCCAGGTACATGCAGGAGGCCGCGGTAAATCGGGTGGCGTGAAAGTGGTGCGTAGCCTGGATGAGGTGCAGGATGTGGCTGTCAGCCTGCTCGGCAAACGCCTGGTGACTTACCAGAATGCCCCCGATGGCCAACCAGTGGAAAAAGTGCTGGTGGAGGAAACCCTGCCGATTGCACGCGAACTCTATCTCTCCATGCTGGTGGACCGTTCGCTGGAACGCATCGTCTTGGTCGCTTCCGAAGCGGGCGGCATGGATATCGAGCAAATCGCCCAGCATAGCCCGGAGAAGATTCTGCAAGAGGTCTGTGATCCCTTAAATGGGCTGGTGGATTACCAGGCACGCAATATTGCTTTTGCCTTGGGCCTGGCGGGCGACCAGATTGCCGCTTTCACACGGCTGGCCAAGGGCTTGTACCGCTTGTTCAAGGAAAACGATCTCGCCCTGCTGGAGATTAATCCGTTGATCGTCACTGCTGAGGGTGCCCTGATGGCGCTGGATTGCAAGATGAGCGTAGATGACAACGCCTTGTATCGTCGCCGCGAACTGGCGGAACAGCGTGACTGGAGTCAGGACGATGCCAAGGAGGCAGAGGCACACAATGCTGGCCTCAATTACATCGCTCTCAACGGCAACATCGGCTGTATGGTGAATGGCGCAGGCTTGGCCATGGCCACCATGGACTTAATCAAGCTGCATGGTGGCGCACCCGCCAATTTTCTTGATGTGGGTGGCGGGGCCACCGCAACAACGGTCGCGCGTGCTTTCAAGATCATTCTTGCCGACCCTAACGTCAAGGCCATCCTGGTCAATATCTTTGGTGGCATCATGCGCTGCGACATTATTGCCGAGGGCATTATTACCGCAGTGAAGGAAGTGGGTATTGAAATTCCTGTCGTGGTACGCCTTGAAGGTACCAACGTGGAGCTGGGTCGCAAGATGTTGAGCGAAAGCGGTTTATCGATTATTTCTGCAGCCGGCCTTACCGATGCCGCGCAGCAGGCAGTAGCAGCAGTGAAGGCATAATCATGGCAATATTGGTCAACAATAATACCAAGGTGCTTTGCCAGGGCTTTACCGGCAAGCAGGGCACATTCCACTCCGAACAGGCGCTGGCCTACGGTACCAAGATGGTAGGCGGCGTAACGCCAGGCAAAGGGGGGCAACGCCATCTCGACTTGCCTGTGTTCAATACCATGCGCGCTGCGGTGAGCGAAACCGCGGCCAATGCCTCGGTGATCTATGTGCCACCTGCATTTGCTGCCGATTCTATTCTGGAAGCCTGTGATGCTGGCATCGAGTTGATCGTCTGTATCACTGAAGGCATCCCAGTGCTGGATATGCTCAATGTCAAGGCAGCGCTCAAGGCCAATGGTGCACGCCTGGTCGGCCCCAATTGCCCTGGCGTCATTACGCCGGATGAGTGCAAGATAGGCATTATGCCCGGTAGTATTCACTTGCGTGGCAAGGTAGGCATCGTCTCGCGTTCCGGTACCTTGACTTATGAAGCTGTGCACCAGACTACCGCTCTCGGATTGGGGCAGTCTACCTGTGTAGGCATAGGTGGGGATCCCATTCGCGGCATGAACTTTATCGATTGTCTTGAGCTGTTCCAGGCTGACCCTGAAACCGAAGCCATTATCATGGTGGGCGAGATTGGTGGTAGTGATGAAGAGGCCGCTGCTGAATATATCAAGCAGTACGTCACCAAGCCGGTGGCAGGCTACATTGCTGGCCAAACGGCACCAGCAGGTAAGCGTATGGGTCATGCAGGCGCGATCATCTCCGGTGGTAGTGGCAAGGCTGAGGACAAGATCAGGGCGCTGGAGCAAGCGGGTGTGGTAGTGGCAAGCTCGCCAGCTGGGCTTGGTGAGGCAGTACAAGCTGCCATCAAGGCCAAGCAGTAAATATCAAGTGGGTAATAAGGGTTCATTTATCAGCCATGGAAATTTCTATGTTGCGTCGTTTAACTGCTGTCGTGCTGTGTAGTGCATTGCTTAGCGTGGTGGCAATACCCGCCATGGCACAAGACCAGGTGCCTTATCTGCTGACGGTGTCGTCCAAGGGTGATCTGGCTACGGTCAAGTCTCTCCTCAGTAGCGGAGTGGACCCTAACACCAAGGATGCTGAGGGGATCACGGCCCTGATGTATGCCACACGCAAGGACAAGGCCGATGTGGCCCGTGCACTGTTGGAAAAAGGTGCTGACGTCAATGCCAAGGATGCAGGCGGATGGACGGCCCTCATGTTTGCTGCCAAGAAAAACTTTGTGGCGACAGCCAAGGTGTTGCTGGAGCATGGAGCAGATGCCAAGGTGCGCGATGAGTCTGGCTGGAGCGCTCTGGGCATGGCGGCAACCTCGGGCTATAGCGAAATGGTGGGCCTATTGGTGCAGCGTGGGATAGACCCCAGCAGCAAGAGTGACGACGGCAAGAGTATTCTCATGTATGCCGCGAGACATGGCGACATTGAAACGATCAAGACTTTGCTTGATCAAGGTGCTGACATTGCTGCCCGGGATCGCTTTGGCTTGACGGCGTTGATGTATGCTGCGCGTGAAGGTAATGCCGAGGCTACCTCGCTGCTGCTCGAAAGAGGAGCCAAGATAGATGCGCAGGACAAGACCAAGTGGACTGCACTTTCCTGGGCGGTAAAGAAATCCCAGATCGCTTCATCCAAGGTCTTGCTCGATAAGGGAGCCGATGTTAACCACAAGGATTCTGAAGGCACACCTATCCTGCAATATGCTGTTACTGACGGCAATGTTGATCTGGTTAAGCTGTTGCTGGATAGCGGGGCAGATGTGAAGGTGAGGGATCAATATGGCCTAACTGCATTGGTGTATGCCTTGAAGGGTAAGAAACCCGAGATCGTGCAACTGATCAAGGATGCTGGCGGTAGCTATTAACGTGCAGCTATATCGGATGTTATTTCTTGCCGGGTCACGCGTGAAATGAAGATCGCGATCGCGCAAATTAACGCCACGGCTGGCGATCTCAAGGGCAATACGGCCAAGATTATTGAGCAGGCCCAGCATGCACAATCGGCTGGTGCAACCTTGTTGTTGTGTCCTGAATTAGTATTGTCTGGATACTCCCCCGAGGATTTGTTGCTGCGTGATGATTTTAACCTTGCGTGCGATCGCGCATTGTACGCCTTGGCGCGCGAGCTACCCGGCGAACTGACGGTGATAGTGGGGCATCCGCGCAAATATCTGGGCAATCGCTATAACGCTGCCTCCGTGTTGCAGGCGGGACAAGTACGCCAGACCTATCATAAGGAGTTATTGCCGAATGATAGTGTGTTTGACGAGGTGCGCTATTTCAGTGAAGGTAGCCAGCCTTTAGTGATTAATCACCAGGGCTGCAAGCTGGGCATTGTGATTTGTGCTGATGTCTGGGCTCCCGAGCCCGCCAGGCGTGCTCGCGATGCGGGCGCAGAGGTGCTGCTGGTATTGAACGCCTCTCCCTATCACATCAACAAGCAGCATGAGCGCCATGCCGTGGTGCGTGATCGTATCCGTGAAACCGGCTTGCCTGTCGTCTATGCCAACCTAGTGGGCGGGCAGGATGAGCTGGTGTTCGATGGTGCATCGTTCGTCATGAATGACGAAGGAGCCTTGGTGCAGCAATTGCCTTCTTTTGAAGAGATGCTGGGCATGGTGTCCTTTAGTCATGGAGCGCCAGAGCGCGCTGAGATTCATCCAGTCCCGGAGCTGGAAGACGCAGTTTACAAGGCACTGAGCCTGGGCTTCCGCGACTATGTGTTGAAAAACAATTTCCCCGGTGTGCTGCTGGGTTTGTCCGGAGGCATTGATTCTGCCCTGACCTTGGCGATTGCTGTGGATGCCTTGGGTGCCGATAAGGTGCAGGCCGTCATGATGCCTTCCGAGTTTACTGCCTCGATTAGCCTGGAAGATGCCAGGGCCATGGCGTCAGCCCTCAATGTGCGCTATAGCGAAATTGCCATTGGGCCGGTATTCGAGTCTTTCTGCATGGCGTTGGCTCCCGAGTTTGCGGGTAAGCCTTTCGACACTGCCGAGGAAAACCTGCAGGCACGTGTGCGAGGCACATTGCTGATGGCGATCTCCAACAAGTTTGACAATATGGTCGTGACCACAGGTAACAAGAGCGAGACTGCAGTAGGCTATTCGACACTATATGGTGATATGGCTGGGGGCTTTGCCTTGCTCAAGGATGTCTCCAAAACGCTGGTGTACCAGCTCGCCAAATACCGTAATCAGATCAGCCCGGTGATTCCTGAGCGTATCATTGTGCGACCACCCTCTGCCGAGTTACGACATGGACAGACCGACCAGGAAAGCTTGCCGGATTATGCGGTGCTGGATGGCATCATGGAGGCGTATGTCGAACACGATAAGAGCTGGGAGGATATTCTGGCGTTAGGTTATCGAGAGCAGGACGTACTGCGGGTGACGCGATTGATAGACCGCAATGAGTACAAGCGTCGCCAGGCCCCAGTCGGAGTCCGGGTGACCCAGCGTGGATTTGGCAAGGACAGGCGCTATCCATTGACGAATCGATATGTGTTCAATGAGATAGCGTGAAGATGGAAGCAATATTAGGAGAAGGAGCGAGTTATGAAAAAAATTGAGGCAGTCATCAAACCATTCAAGCTGGATGAAGTGCGTGAAGCACTGTCTGAAATCGGCGCTAACGGTCTGACCGTGACCGAGGTTAAGGGTTTTGGGCGCCAGAAAGGCCATACCGAGCTATATCGTGGTGCCGAGTATGTCGTGGATTTCTTGCCCAAAATCAAGGTTGAATTGGTTGTGACCGACGATGTGGTTGATGCTGCGGTTGAGGCCATCATCAAGGCTGCCCGCACTGGCAAGATTGGTGATGGCAAGATTTTTGTCACGCCAGTAGAGCAGATCATCCGCATTCGCACTGGTGAGACAGACGAAGCCGCGATCTAGACGGAGAGTGCCTGATGCCAGTCTTGTTGAAGACGATCTTGCTATTGAGCGTGTCCAACGTGTTCATGACGTTTGCCTGGTATGCCCATCTCAAGAATCTCAACGACAAGCCTTGGTATATCGCCGCTTTCCTGAGCTGGGGGATTGCGCTGGTCGAATACCTGTTTCAAGTGCCGGCCAACCGCATCGGTTATACGGCGCTTAGCTTACCCCAACTCAAGATATTGCAGGAGGTGATCTCCTTGACCGTCTTCCTGCCATTTGCCATGTTTTACATGCAGCAGCCGATCAAGCTGGATTTTCTCTGGGCTGGCTTGTGCCTGGTGGGTGCTGTTTATTTCATGTTCCGCTCGATGTGAGCGTTAAGGAAAGAAAAAGTGATCAAGATCAATCGTCTGCTGCACACTGGCATTATTGTCGCTGATATTGCTCGCTCCCGTGCATTTTACGAAGGCCTGCTTGGCTTGGTGCCGAGTGACAAGCGCCCTGCCATGAACTTCGAGGGTGTTTGGTATGACATTGGCCTTAACCAGCTCCACCTCATGGTGGTGCCCAACCCCTACGCAGATGCTGAACTACCTGCCCATGGTGGGCGCGACTATCATGTGGCCTTTGCCGTGGATGACGTAATGCCTATCAAGCAGGCACTCGACGAGGCTGGTGTGGAGTACAGCATGAGCATGTCCGGACGTGCAGCCCTGTTCTGTCGTGACCCTGATGGTAATGCCCTGGAGTTTTCTGCGGTAAAAATGGATTAGTCACTGGATTGTCACTGACATTCCTACGCCCGAATGGCGGACTATATTGGTGACGAATAAAAAAGCCTGGCATGTTGTACATGCCAGGCTTTTTAGTATGCACATTGAGCAGAAGTTAATGCTGCGACTTTTTCTCCTGCTGGCGATTGAGTAGCATGCCAGCCACGATGAGTGCCAGCACAATGCCCTGGGCAGTCAGCGTTTGGATGGTTGGGTGAATACCGAGCAAGGGAACGCTGATGAAATGGATGCGATCAGCAGCAATGATCCCGGCTTCTTGCAGTGCTGCAATGCCATTGCCAGAGAAGACTACGGCCAGTAGTGCCAGTAGCCCGGCAGTGGTGGCGAAGAACTTGCCCAGCGGCAGGCGGATGCTGTATTTAAGGATGGCCCAGGAGATGATAGCCAGTAACACGGCTGCGGCAACAATTCCGGCAAGTACAGCACCTTGGCCTTCGGGACCCGCCTGTGACCACAGCGCCTGGTAGAACAAAATCACCTCGAACAACTCGCGGTAGACAGCGAGGAAGGAAACCCCGGCAATCGCCCACCAGGTACGCTTGTTGAGCGCTGCCGTAACGTGACTGTTGATGAACTGTTGCCAGGCATTGGCGCTGGATTTGGTGTGCAGCCAGTAGCCAACATAGAGCAACATGGCCGCGGCAATCAGCGCGGTAATGCCCTCGGTCATTTCACGCCCTGCCCCGGAGATGGTGAGCAGGTAGCTGGCAACAAACCAGGTAGCACCACCAAGTATCACGGCAAAAATCCAGCCCAGGTGGAAGTAGGGTAGCGCGTCACGCCGCCCGGTTTTGCTGATGAATGCGCTCAGGGCAGCCAGTACCAAGATGGCTTCCAGGCCTTCGCGCAACAGAATCAGCAATGAGCTGACAAAAGCCGTGGCACCGGTGAGGCTGCCAGAGCCTAGGGTTTCATCGGCATCGTCTAGCAGCTCGTTGAGTTTTTCAATCTGTGTTTCGATGTCTGCAACGCTGGCATGGCGGGCAATAGCACTGCGCAAGTCCATCATATGGCGCTCAATGTTCAGGCGTAGCGGTTTGTCCAGATTGTCCAGGCTGTTTTCTACTAGCTCGAAACCTTCCAGATAGGCACTGATGGCATGCTGGCGTGCATTGGCCTCATCACCCTCGCGGTAAGCAGCTAGCGCTGATGCCAACCGCTCACGTGAAATATTGAGCGGGTTGCCTGCGATGGCCTTCAAGGAGGCAGGATGTGCTGCCAGATAAGCCTGAACATCAGTCAGGCCTGCCTGCTCAACTTCGGCAGGGGCTTGCATGACCAGTTGCTTGAGGTTGCCCAGCTCTGTCTTGCCGCGCCCTTGCTGCCATGATTGTTCGCCGCTCGTTTGCTGCTCGGTTGTGGAACGCAGGGTGCTCACGTAAAACGCCAGACTCCAGCGGTCTGCTTCAGGCAGTTGCGCGTACGACTGCATGGGCGTCCCATTCACACCCAGGGTGATGGTGTTGTACAAGCCGTAGATGCTGCGCATGCGCATGCGGTCCTGATCGTGGAAATTGCTCGGCTCAGGCTCCAATCCTTTGGCCAGCGGGCCATCACCGTGCCCAGTCGCACCATGACAGGCCGCACAGGTTTCACCAAATAGTTGTGCGCCACGGTTGAGGTCAGGAATGTCCTTTGGGGCTACCGTGATCTTGTAAGCCTGGATCACGGCCAGGCGCAGGTTATTGGCAGCGGCCGATACCGTCTTGCCATCGGCTTTTGCAAGGATATGCTCGCGTAGTTGTGTTGCTTGCTTCAATAAATCGGCTTGCTGGGGTAGTGCAGGTAGTTCTGCAATCAATGTGGCAGATTGCGTGGCAAATTCTAGTTGCTCTTCATACTCTTCCGGATTGAGTACTTCACCATTCTGCACAAACTCCGGGTAGTCCACGCTGACGTAATCCAGCATGTGAACTGCGGTTTGGGCTTTTTCTTCATTGGTGACAGCATAGGCAGTATGAAAACCCGCTAGCCAGATCAAACTGCCCAGTGCGAGGGCTGGTAATGACCTTAACAGGCGGGAAAGAGATGTGGCTATCATGCGATCTGACCTTAATTTAATGCAAATGCGATTAATTTTATATTCTATCAACTTATCTCCAGCCAGTCCTGCCGCAATTGATCTTGTTCCGGTTTGCGTTTGTCACTGAGCGTGAGCGAGACATTGGCCAGGGCATGGTCATGTGGCTTGATACTGGTGGTCATCAATTCATCGCGGCGGAAGAAGTGCAGGTTGATCTGCTTGCGGCCACGCTTGAGTTGTTGCTTGAGGCTCTTGCTACTCGCTTTGAGCTGGTCGTGGGCAATGAGGACATCTCCTGCGGCAAGGCCTGCCTGCTCTGCCGCGCTACCGCTGAAAACATGACTAATACGGGTGTCATCATTGGCTAATTGCAGGCCTAACCATTGCCTCACCGTATCGGCATCATTGGCCTTGGACGAGGAAAAGCTGATACCGAATTTTGCCAGAAGCTTTTCCAGTGGTGGGTCTTCGCATCCTTGCACGCAATCGCGGAACAGGGTTGATAGCTTGTCGCCACAGGTTTCTCTGATCAAGGCCTGCATACTACCTTCATCAACCAGTTGCCCTGATTGATAGCGTTGCCAGAGTGCGTGCATGACTTCGTCCAGCGAGCGGCCCTTGAGGCGTAGGCTGATATCCATTGCCAACGCAACCAGCGATCCCTTGAGGTAATAGCTGATCTGGCTGTTAGGGGTGTTCTCGTCCGGCTTGTAGAGCTTGATCCAGGTATCGAAGCTGGATTCTTCCAGTGCCTGCACTTTGCGTCCTGGGGTGCGCAGATAGCGCGTGATGTCTTTGCTTAAGGCTGCAAGGTATTCCTGCTCTGACATTAAGCTGCTACGTACCAGGGCTAGGGTGTCGTAGTAGGCAGTGAAGCCCTCGAATACCCACAGTAGGCGGGTATACGCTTCGTGACCCAAGTCAGGGTCGGCAAATACGCTGGGACGTATGCGCTTGACGTGCCAGGCATGGAAGTACTCATGGCTGCATAGGCCGAGGAAATCCTGATACTGCTGCCTATCGTGTTCCTCATGCTTGACGGGTAGCCAGCTACGCGGGCAGATCAGGCTGGTGGAATCCCTATGCTCCAGCCCACCGTATTGGTTATCGGCCGCAGCATAGAGCAGGAAGTCATAGTGCTGGAATGGGGCTGTGCCAAAAAAGCGGATATGGTGTTCGCATATTTTCTTGAGATCACGACTGATGGTCTTGAGGTCCGCTTCATGTTTCCCGGAGACGATGAGGCGGTGCGGTACACCCATGGCCTTGAATTCGGCGATTGCCAGGGTACCGATTTCTACCGGGTAATCGATCAGTGACTGATAGCTATCGGCTTCATAAGTGCCAAAGCCGCGGGCGTTGGTTTTAAGCATAGGCAGGGTGGTAGCGATGCTCCAATCAGCATAGGCCTTGCCTGGGTGGTGAATCTCGACGCTGCACCGCTTATGCTCTTGTCCTGCAACTTGCAGAAACAGACTACTGCCATTGAAGTAGCCGCGGCTATGGTCAAGGTAGGCAGTACGTACCGAGAGGTCATAGGCGTATACCTGATAGCGAATGACGAGTGCCCCTGGGCATGGTGCTGCGCGCCAGGTGCTTTTGTCGACTTTTGCCAGTTTGATGACTTCGCCATTGCTACTGGCCTGGATGCTGACGATATGCCGTGCAAAATCCCGCACCAGATAACTACCCGGCAACCAGGCAGGCAGTGAAAGCTGCTGGCCTTCCGTTGCTGGCTTGGCAATGTGGCATTCAATCTCGAACAGGTGGTTTTGTGGCGTATTGAAACGCACGGCATAGTGAATATCGTGTGGCTTCATCAGCAGTCAGCTCAATCCAGTCAGTAGCAATATGAAAAAAGCCCGCCGCAGGGCGGGCTTGTTGATGGCAAGCTAGGTATTACTTGGCTATATTGGTGCCAGCCGGTGCGTCAATCTTGGCCTTGCTGCGCAAGTCGGTCAGCAGTTTTTCCAGGTTGCGCTGCTGCAATTGCTTTTGCAGGCCGTCTTTGACTTCGTCAAAAGAAGGTGGCTGGGTGGTGCGGGTATCTTCCAGCTTGATCACGTGCCAGCCAAACTGGGTTTGTACCGGAACCGTGGTGTACTTGCCTTTTTGCAGTTTGGCGACAGCATCGCTGAATGGCTTGACCATGCCAGCAGGGGCAAACCAACCCAGGTCGCCGCCTTTTTCCTGTGAGCCAGGATCCTTGGATTTTTCCTTGGCGAGCTTGGCAAAGTCGCCACCCTTGCCGAGTTGCGCAATGATGTCCTTGGCTTCAGCTTCGGTCGGTACCAGGATATGGCGTGCGCTGTATTCCTTGTCGCCCAGTTCCTGCTTGTATTTCTCGTAGGCTAGCTTGGTGTCTGCTTCGCTGACAGGGTGCTTCTTGATGTAGTCTTGCAGGAAGGTGTTGACTAGCAGTTCACGGCGGGTTAGCTCTTCCTTTGCCAGGTAGTCAGGCTGCTTGTCCAGGCCAGTGCGCTGAGCTTCCTGATAGATCAACTCGCTGCCGATCAGCTTGTTGATGATGACATTCTTCACATTGTCATCAACGGTCTGCCCGCGTGAGGAGGCTTCCTTGGCAATGTAGTCATACAGGGATTGCTTGATTGGCTTGCCGTTGACAGTGGCAACGCTGCCAGAAGTGCCAGCAGCAAAAGCAGGTTGCAGGATACCGAAAGCAACCGTGGCAATCAGGGCGCTGGTAGTGAGTTTCATGAAAATTCCTTGGCTTGTTGAAATGGATGTCATAAATGGAACTACAAACGTATCAGTCAATTGTGACAGGCAGAGGTTCATCTGCCGCAATTGCCTGGATGCTAAGGGCGTGTATTCTCTGTGGAATTAAGTCGCCCAGTATTGCATAAACCCGGCGGTGCCGCATGACTTGTGACTTGCCGCAAAACTCTGCGCTGGCAATGGTCAGGAAGAAGTGACCGCCACCGTTGTTGCCCGCGTGGCCCCGGTGCTGGGCACTATCGTCGCGGATATCCAGTATGGTAGGTGCCAGCACCGAGAGCCTGCTGCGGATTTCTTCTACCAATGTCATGCCGGTAATGTCTTGCGAAAAGGTTTGACTGTGACAGAGGCGTAAACCCCGGCGTTCACGAAAGGGTCGGCATTGGCCCAAGATTGTGCTGTCTCCAGGCTGTCAAACTCAGCTACGATCAGGCTGCCGGTAAAGCCGGCCGAGCCTGGGTCATTACTGTCGATGGCTGGGAAAGGGCCAGCCAGCATTAGGCGGCCTGCATGTTGTAATGCCTGCAAGCGTTCAAGGTGGGGAGGGCGGGCAGCTAGGCGCTTTTCCAGGCTGTTAGGCGCATCTTCCGCAATGATGGCGTACCACATAATATTATTTATCCTGTTCGGTGATGTGCTTGTTGAGCAGCAGGGTCTGGCCGATGACGAATACAAACATCAAGCCCATGGTGCCAAACAGCTTGAAATCTACCCAGAGGTCGGTGGAGTAATTGAATGCAACATACAAGTTGAGAAAGCCCAGTGCCAGGAAGAACAAGGCCCAGGCAAGGTTTAGCCGGTTCCAAATGGGGTCTGGCATGGCAATTTGTTTTTCCATCAGGCTGCGGATCAGGTTGCGCTTGAATAGCCATTGGCTACCGAGTAAGCCGACAGTGAATACCCAATAGAGGATAGTGGGTTTCCACTTGATAAAGCTTTCATCGTGCAGCCATAAGGTTGCGCCACCAAATACCACGATGATGACACCGCTGACGATCAAGGCATTATCGACTTTGCCAGTCTTGACCTTGGCCCAGATGATCTGCGCAATGGTGGCGACGATGGCGGCAGTCGTGGCTTCATAGATGCCAAACAGCTTGTAGATAATGAAAAACAGGATGACAGGGAATAAGTCGTAGAGAAACTTCATGTGTTGTCCGCAGGCCGTGCGCTAGGATAGGTTTTAAGTTGATGCGGTATTTTGCTATGATTCGGCAAGACTAACAAGCTGTACTACCAACCCGCCCTCATGCCCTCCCTGATCGACTTGCATAGTCACTCCACGGTTTCTGATGGATTACTCGCACCAGAGGCGTTGGTAACGCATGCCGCTGCACAAGGCGTGAAGGTATTATCCCTGACAGATCATGATGATACGGCGGGATTGGTCGTGGCTGCGAAGGTGGCAGCCGAACACGGCATGCAGTTTATCAATGGCGTGGAAATTTCTGTTACCTGGCGCAGGCGTACTATCCATGTTGTTGGCCTGCGCGTTGATCCTCTTTATGCGCCACTGCATGATGGGCTTGAAAAAATTCGTGCCGGACGCCATCTACGTGCAGTGGGAATCGCAGCCAGCCTGGAGAAGTTTGGCATCACCGGTAGCCTGGAAGGCGCCTATGCGCATGCCCAGCAGGGCATCATCAGTCGTGCGCATTTTGCGCGTTACCTCATCGAGCAGGGGTATGCCTCTAATATGAAAAGCATATTCAAGCGCTACTTGATCAAAGGCAAGCCCGGCTACTTTGAACATCACTGGGCTGAGCTTGAGGACGTAATCAACTGGATTAACGGTAGTGGCGGGGTGGCAGTGCTGGCACATCCTGGTCGTTATGACATAGGCCGTAGCAATATGCTGCTGTTGCTGGAAGAGTTTCGCAACCTGGGTGGCGCGGCGATTGAAGTCGTCACCGGCAGCCATACGGTTGATCAATTCCAGGAGTATGCCAAGCTGGCTCATATGTTTGGCCTCCAATCTTCCATGGGTTCGGATTACCACGGGCCGGGCCATGGCTATATTGAAATGGGTCGGCTGCCCGATTTGCCGCGCGGTTGCATCCCGGTCTGGCAGGATTGGCCGGAAACCCAATCGCTTAACAGTTAACGATGGAGTCAATTTGGCGCAATATTTTGTGATTCACCCTGACAACCCGCAGACGCGCTTGATCAATCAGGCGGTTGCAATCCTGCGCGATGGTGGCGTGATTGCTTATCCTACTGACTCTAGCTATGCGCTGGGTTGCATATTGGGCAATAAGGAAGCTCAAGATCGCATCCGCGCCATTCGTGGTGTGGACGATAGCCATCATTTCACCCTGGTATGCCGCAATCTGGCTGAGCTGGCGACCTATGCCCAGGTGGATAATAGCCAGTTCCGCCTGCTCAAGGCTAATACTCCAGGGCAGTACACCTTTATACTCAAGGCCACACGCGAAGTCCCGCGCCGTTTGCAGCATCCCAAGCGTAGTACTGTAGGCCTGCGCGTGCCGCAACATGCCGTGACCCTGGCACTGTTGGAAGAGTTGAACGAGCCGATGTTGAGCATGACACTACAACTCCCAGGAGAAGAAGCCCCGCTCAATGAAGCCTGGGAAATCCGTGATCAACTGGAGCACCAAGTTGAGTTGGTGATTGATGCTGGTGCGTGCTCGATCGAGCCTACTACGGTGATCGACCTGACGGCGGAAAGCCCCAGCCTGATCCGCCTGGGTGCAGGCGATCCCGCACCGTTCGGGCTGGAGGCATGATGGAACTCACCTTGATCCAGAAAATTGCGATCTATGCCTTGCCGGTGATTTTTGCGATTACCGTACATGAGGCTGCGCACGGATATATTGCGCGTTATTTTGGCGATACCACGGCTGAAAGCCTGGGTCGCATTACGCTCAACCCGATCAAGCATATCGACCCGATAGGTACCATCCTGGTGCCCGCGTTGCTGGTGCTTTCTGGCACAGGATTCTTGTTCGGCTGGGCCAAGCCGGTACCGGTGGATTTTTCGCGTTTGCGTAATCCCAAGCGCGATATGCGCTGGGTGGCTGCTGCCGGGCCTGCATCTAATTTTCTCATGGCGATTTTCTGGGCCGTGGTATACAAGTTTTCTGCCATGGCAGGGGATTTTGCTGTGCCGCTCGCCCTCATGGGGCAAGCTGGTATCCTGGTCAATGTTGTGCTCATGGTGCTCAACCTGCTGCCGTTGCCTCCCTTGGATGGTGGCCGCATTGCGGTCAGCTTGATGCCTAACCAGATGGCCTACAAGTTTGCCCAGGTGGAGCGCTACGGTTTCATCATTCTGCTGGTATTGATGTTCACTGGCATCCTGTCCAAGATCATGATGCCGTTCATCCTGGTCTTGCTGGCCATGTTCGGCGGTATTTTCGGTTGAGTCAGCCAGGGAGGCGCATGGCGGTGAAGAGAGCTGACGTGCTGCAGTTGATCATGTGTCGGCAAGCGCGAAGCTGAGGCCATCGTGGCGACCCAACTTGCATTCGATGTACGCATCTATGGCGAACAGCTGGAGACTATCCCGCAAGACCTCTACATTCCCCCTGATGCGCTTGAGGTCTACTTAGAGGCTTTTGAAGGCCCGTTGGATTTACTGCTGTACCTGATACGCAAGCATAACCTCGATATTCTTGATATTCCCATGGCGCAGTTGACCAAGCAATACATGGATTACGTCGAGAAAATGCGCGAAAACAAGCTGGAGTTGGCGGCGGAATACTTACTGATGTCAGCCATGCTGATCGAGATCAAGTCGCGCATGTTACTGCCCAAGCCGGAAAGCATAGAGCAAGAAGAAGACCCTCGTGCTGAATTGGTGCGTCGCTTGATGGAGTATGAGGCGATCAAGCTGGCTGCCGAGCGCCTGGATACCTTACCCGTGGCAGGTCGGGAAATCCAGGTGGCACGAGCCTATTATGAGCACATTGCTGACACAAGCTGGCCGGAGGTCAGTTTCGATGAGCTAATGGCGGCTTGGCAATCGGTGCTGAAGCGTGCCAGCCATTTTCAGCACCACAAAGTTGGCCGTGCCGAACTTTCCGTACGCGAACATATGAGCCTGGTATTGCGTCGTTTGCAGCGGGAGTCACTACTGGAGTTTACGGCGCTCTTTGATGTTGTACATGATGGACTACCCAAGCTGGTGGTGTTTTTTCTCGCCATTCTTGAGTTGGCGCGTGAGGGCCTGGTGCGTATTACGCAGCAGCAAGCTTTCAGCCCGATTTATTTGCAGGCAGCCGATGTGCCATTGATGAGCGCCAATTAAGCCATGAGTGAAGCGCAAAGTATTCATGAAATGAAGCAAGTGCTGGAGGCAGTGCTGCTGACGGCGGGTGAGCCTCTTTCTCTGGAGATGCTGTTGCGTCCTTTCGAGGGCCGCATGGAACGTGCCACCTTGCGTATGCTGTTGGATGAACTGCGTCAGGCGTGGCAGGGGCGCAGTATGGAGCTGGTCCAGGTTGCCAGCGGCTGGCGCTTCCAGGCGCGTGCTGATCTTGCGCCATTCATCGCTCGCCTCAGTCCTGAGCGCCCCATGCGCTATTCGCGCGCGGCACTGGAAACACTTGCAATTATTGCCTACCGTCAGCCCGTGACACGTGGTGATATTGAAGAAATCCGTGGTGTGGCGGTCAACCCCAACATCATGCGCCAGTTTATCGAGCGCAACTGGATTGATGTTGTCGGGCAGCGCGACGTGCCTGGGCGGCCTTCGCTTTACGCCACGACCAAGACTTTTCTCGATGATCTTGGCTTGCGCTCCTTGTCCGAGTTACCGCCTATCCAGCATTTTATTCAGCAAGAAATTCCACTCGATATTGCTTAATATGAACTAGCCGGGCGGAATAGGGGTGCTCTGGCTTATAATATAGGCAATATTCTCAAGGTTGACCTCATGGCCCGTCCGTTCAAGCAACAACGCAATCCCCGCAATACCTCTCCTGCTAAGCCTGTGGCGGTTGATCCTGATGCCGTGCCACAAAGGCTACATAAACTATTGGCGTTGGCGGGGTTCGGCTCGCGTCGCGAAATGGAAAATCTGGTTGCCAGCGGGCGTATCACCATCAATGGCAAGACTGCCGAGGTGGGTGCCAGTGTAGTGCCTAGCGATGTAGTACGACTGGATAGTCGTCCATTGCATCTGCCATTCGAGCCTGAGTTGCCGCAGGTTTTGCTTTATCACAAGCCAGAAGGCGAAATCGTGAGCCAGGATGACCCTGAAAAGCGTGCTTCCGTATTTGATAAATTGCCGCGCATCCGCAATGGCAAATGGATCGCGATTGGCCGTCTGGACATGAACACCTCCGGCTTGTTGATTTTTACCACTTCAGGCGAGTTGGCAAACCGCTTTATGCATCCGCGTTATGAGGTGGAGCGTGAGTACGCCGTGCGTATTTTCGGTGAGTTGACCGATGGCGAAATGGCACAGCTTACCTATGGCATTGAGCTGGATGATGGCCCGGCCAATTTTGACAGCATCCGCGCGCAAGGCGGCGAGGGTGCCAACCACTGGTATGAAGTGATTCTGCGCGAAGGCCGCAACCGTGAAGTGCGACGCTTGTTCGAGGCGTTCCAGAAGCCGGTGAGCCGTTTGATTCGCGTTCGCTTTGGACCAGTCAATTTGCCACCACGCCTCAAGCGTGGGCAAATGCTGCATTTGGGCGTGAAAGAAGTCACTGGCTTAATGGAGTGGGCAGAGCTTGCTGTCCCTAAAGGCCCACCGCGTCAGCTTTCCGCTCGCGAGAAGGAAAAACTAGGCTCGGTCTTCACGCCCAAGGCAAAAAAATCACGCTTTGATGCTGAGACAGGCCTGGAAAGTCGTGGCCCTAGACGAGTCACGAAAACCCGAGAAGAGGGAATGCGTCAGGATATAGAAAAGCAGCAATCGGGACGCCGCGCACGTGCTTCCCAGGCTACTGAGCCAGCTGAGATGCAGCGTCCTGCCAGGCAGCCCAAGCAGGCGACCAAACCAGCACGCAAACCTGCCAATCGCCGTATTCGCCAGCAAGCTGATATTGCGCCAGCCAAACAGCCAGCAGGCAAGCCGCGCGCAAAACGCTAGTTTTAAGGTAGCTTTGGTCTGTTAAAACAGCAGCAGGTCGATCGCCAGCAAAGTGCCTGCGGCAGCAACGGCGATCGACAATACTGAGGATAGCCAGGGCAGGGCCATCTGAGGAACATCTTCAGGTGGCAGTGTCTGCACGTAACGGCGGTGATTGTATTGCGCGCAGAGTATGACCGCGGCACCACTTAACACCAGGACCAAGCCTAGCAGGTCAGAGAGCCAGCGATGCGAGTTGAGGTGTTCAACCTGACCAGGTGCCAGCAATGTCAGGAATAGCCCGAACCTTGCTACGACAAAACCAAGTGCCATGAGGGTCAGGCCAGAGCGCAACCATGCCAGCAATGTGCGTTCGGCAGCAAAGAATACTCTCGGGTCTGACATGTTTATCCTAGCTGATTAAGGCAATTGTTCTTTGGTGAGCAGGAAGACGAATTCATTGCCTGAGTCTACTTCCAGCCAGGTGAATGGTAGGTGAGGGTAGGCTTCCAGGAGGACATCACGGTTGTGGCCAATTTCCACGACCAATAAGCCATTGTCATTGAGATGTTTCTTCGCTTCACTCAACAAGGTGTGAGTGTGGTCCAGTCCTGCATCGCCGCTTCCTAGTGCAATCTGGGGCTCATTGCGATATTCCTGTGGTAGCAGCTCCATGGAGGGGGCATCTACATAAGGAGGGTTGCTGATGATCAGGTCGTAGGTCTTGCCTTCCAGTTTGCTGAACATATCGGATTGAATGGCGTTGATCTGGTCTTCCAGGCCGTAGTTACGAATATTGATGTTGGCTACCGCCAGGGCATCGGGTGAAATATCCACGACATCCACCTGTGCATTGGGGAAGGCGTTGGCCAGCAATACGCCCAGACAGCCGCTACCGGTGCAGATGTCTGCAGCGCTTTCTATCATTTCTGGGTATTCAACCCATGGGTTGAGGCCGTCCTCCAGCAGTTCTGCGATGAAGGAGCGCGGCACGATGACGCGTTCATCCACATAAAACTTGAAGCCCTTTAGCCATGCTTCATTTACCAAGTAAGCGGTTGGTGTGCGGTCTGTGATACGGCGGCGGATCAGCTCTTTCAAACGTGTACGTTCTGGCGGTAAGAGCCTGGCATCAAGGAAGTTTTCCAGAGTGTCATGCGGCAGATGCAGGGCAGACAAGATCAGCCATACGGCTTCGTCGTAGGCGTTGTCCGTGCCGTGGCCAAAAAAGATGCTGGATTCTTCAAAGCGGCTGACGGCAAAGCGTAACCAATCGCGAATAGTGTGAAGTTCTTCGGTAATGCCGGGAAATCTCATCATGACAGTAGCGCTTCCAGGGTGAGCTTGTATGCCTGTTGCAGGGGTTCTATGTCTGCAATAGCCACACATTCATTAAGTTTGTGGATAGTGGCATTGAGGGGGCCGAATTCAACGATTTGCTGTGCAATATCAGCGATGAATCGACCATCAGAAGTGCCGCCACTGGTGGAAAGTTCGGGTGTTACGCCAAATGCCTGCTCAATAGCCGCAGAAATGGCAGTGACCAGGGAGCCTTTTGGGGTCAGGAATGGTTTGCCAGAAAGCTCCCAGGCCAGGTCGTAGTCCAGTTGATGGCTGTCGAGGATGGCATGCACACGTTCCTTGAGGCTTTCTGCTGTGCTGGCGGTGGAGAACCTGAAGTTGAAGAGAATCTCGACGTCTCCGGGAACAACATTGGTAGCGCCTGTACCGCCATGAATATTGGATATCTGCCATGAGGTAGGCGGAAAATATTCGTTGCCTTCATCCCATACCGTATCAGCCAGTGCTTTGATTGCAGGCGCAGCCATGTGGATAGGGTTTTTGACTAGATGGGGGTAGGCGATGTGCCCTTGTATACCCTTGACAATGAGCTTGCCCGAAAGCGAGCCACGGCGGCCATTCTTGATCATGTCGCCCACGACCTTGCTCGAGGTGGGTTCGCCCACAATGCAATAGTCAATCAGCTCGTTGCGTGTCTTGAGTGTTTCAACGACTTTGACGGTGCCATTGATGGCAATCCCTTCTTCATCTGAGGTGATGATAAGGCCAATCGAACCAGGGTGATCTGGATGTGCTGCGACAAAATCTTCGATTGCAGTGATGAATGCGGCCAACGATGTTTTCATGTCAGCAGCACCACGGCCATAGAGCATCCCATCTTTGATAGTGGGCTCAAAAGGCGGGGTATGCCATTGATCTACCGGTCCGGTAGGAACGACATCAGTATGTCCGGCAAATACCAGCAGTGGGCCGTTGTTGCCACGACGGGCATAGAAATTATCTACATCACCGAATCTCATGCGTTCAATCTTGAACCCCAAGGGTTCCAAGCGTGAAATCAAAAGCGCTTGGCAACCTTGGTCATCAGGCGTGACAGAGCGGCGGGAGATGAGGTCCTGGGCGAGTGCTAGTGTTCTGCTCATGCATTAAACAGCTTGGCATAAGCTGCCTCGGTAAAACCCAGATGCAGAATCTGGTCATCCTTAACCAGCACAGGGCGCTTGATGACGGAGGTTTTGTCATGCATGAGTGTGATGGCTGATGCGGAATCGGTAACTGCAGCTTTTTCTGCATCACTTAGTCCGCGCCAGGTCATGCCTGCGCGGTTGACTAGCTTTTCCCAGTCTACTTGGTCGAGCCACTGCTGGAGAGTTTCTTTGCTAATTCCGGATTTCTTGAAATCGTGAAATTCGTAAGTAATGCCGTGTTCGTTCAACCAGGTGCGTGCTTTCTTTACTGTATTACAGTTGGGAATACCGTAGAGCTTCATGAGTGTGCATCTTGAATGTAGTAGGTATGCGATATTTTACACTAGCGCGCAACAGAGAGGCTTTCTGCTGCGATGCTATATGCAGACCAGCTATTTTCTTCATGTTTGATTTTGCCGTACGGCACGGCTAGTTGGCTATCACGCAGGAACTCTGCCAATTGGGCCTGGTGTACGGGGTTCGCACAGAATGCTCCCTGTATTTCATTGCACTCAAGCGATAACAACACATTGCGTTCATCTTGGCTGGAGACATGCTCGGCGATGATTTTCACGTGGTGGGCATGAGCTAATTCGATAATTGCGCCGGCGATAGCACGCGCTTTCTGGTTAGTCAGGATATCTTGGGTAAAGCTGTGATCCAGTTTGAGTGCTTTTAGGTTGAGGTGTTGCATATATGGCAAGCTGGAAAAACGAGTGCCGAAATTTTCTAGACTGATGTTCAAGCTGATGGCAGGTAAGCGTTTGAGCAGGTCAACATAGTGCTCGGGTTGATGCATGAAGGCAGACTCTGCGATTTCCAGGATCAAGGCATCCGCGGGTAGGCTGAATTGATTCAGCCTTGCCACGATCTGCTGCTCAAGATTCGGATTGCGTACTTGACTAAGCATAAGTGGCAGGTAAATCGGCAGACGAATATCATGCTGGCGCAGTGTCTGCGTCATGCGGTAGCTTGCCTCCAACACCCAGGTGTTGATGTCATCCATCAGTCCAATATTCTCTGCCATGGGGGCAAAAGTGGCTGCTGGGATAACGCCTTTGGTCGGGTGCAACCAGCGGGCATGAATTTCCAGGCCGGTGATGCTATTGCCGAGAATATCCATGCGTGGCTCGAAATAGAGCACGAACTCTTTATTGGCAATGGCGTGGCGTAGCTCCTGCTGTGTTTCCAGTAGGTCATATGAGGTAGGTTCCAGCCTGTCATCAAACAGGCGGAAGCCTTGATTGTCATTGGGCTTGACGCGGTGCATGGCTGCCTCGGCATAGGTCAGCAGGCGATCAGCATGACCATGCTTAGGGTAGAGTGAGAGTCCGGCTCTGACGTTTAGCGCAACATCATGATGATCAACGCGGAATGTGGCATGCAATGATTGCATGATTCGCTCCATGACCGGCACAATGTCTTGCTCATGCTTGATGTCTTCAAACAGCACGAGAAACGCCTCATTGCCGTTATAAGCGGCCATATCACAGCCGCGAATAGTTTCCTGGATGCGCTTTGCAGCGGCACACAATATTTCATCGCTGATATGCTGCCCTAATTCTTCTTTGATTTGCTTGAGGTTGTCGAGATTGATAATTGCGACTGCTAGCGCGTTGCCTAGGCGCGTAGTGCGGCGGATACCAATATTGAGGTGATGCTGAAAGTAGCGATGGTTGGGTAATTGGGTCAGCGCATCCAGCATGCTCATGCGGCTTAGCTTATCCTGCGTGTCGGTACGCAGCCAGTTGTCTTTATCACGATTACGCGTATCTATAATGGTGAGGATGGCTGTGAGCAGGATCAGGATGCAGATACCCACTGCGATGATTACTGAAAACAAGCCGGGTTGTAGTGTTGTGCTTGTACTGAAGGCCGCCTGAGGTGGAGTACCGATGGCTGCCATGGCGGTGAAATGTGTGCAGGCAATGCCGCCACTCATCATCGTGGCGGCATAAAGGCGAGACCGCAATGTTGGATTTCTTGATTGATGGTCTGTATGGAACATGAATGCCAGTGCCACGATCGAAATAATGACGGCAATCCCTAGCGATAGCGCGAGCAAGGTTGTGTTGTAGGTGATCTCAGCAAACATCTGCATCGCGTGCATGCTGGTGTAATGCATGCCGCTAATACCCAGCCCCATGACAATACCGGCAGTCACGAGTGCTTGCAGTTTGAAACCAGGCCTGCTGGTGATGTCTAGTGCCAGCCAGGAGATACTGACGGCAATCAGCCATGACAATATGTTGTCATCAAAGAGAGAAGAGATGGGCGTGGATAATGACCAGGCGAGAATGCTGATGAAATGCATTGCCCATATCCCTGATCCCATTGCGATTGCACCAAGCGCCATCCACGCTTTGGATGAGGAGCCTTGACGATGCATAGCGTGGTTGGTGAACATGAACGCTACCAGCGATGAGATGAATGCAATCACAATCGAAAGTAGCACCAGTTTGTAATCGTAGCTGCCCGTCATGGTTATCCTGAACTGCCTGTAAAAATATGGACTTGATATTGATGTGGCAACTTTTGTGCCGCAGATAATCTTGGCGCGTGCGTGGGCAGCTAATGTCTGGGAGTGACCTGGTTTTTTGTTTTAAAACATTGGGTTATTTTTTATAAGATAGGCCGATGTATGAGGTGACGGATAATAAAAAACCTGCCAAAAGGCAGGTTTTTGTTGGAGCTTCGACGCCAGTGTCAAAATATTGACACCAGTGAAAGGGGTTGGGGTTTAGATACCGCGTAGCAATTCGTTGATACCAACCTTGCCAAGCGTTTTTTCATCGACTTTCTTGACGATGACGGCGCAGTAGAGGCTGTAGCTGCCATCCTTGGAAGGCAAGTTGCCGGAGACGACGACAGAGCCAGAAGGTACGCGGCCATAGGTTACTTCGCCGGTTTCGCGATCGTAAATCTTGGTGGATTGGCCAATGTAAACGCCCATGGAAATCACGCAATTGTCTTCGACAATAACGCCTTCCACCACTTCGGAACGTGCGCCGATAAAGCAGTTGTCACCAATGATGGTGGGGCCGGCTTGCACAGGCTCAAGTACGCCGCCAATACCTACACCACCGGAAAGGTGTACGTTCTTACCAATTTGAGCGCAGGAGCCAACAGTTGCCCAAGTGTCTACCATGGTGCCTTCGCCAACATAGGCACCGATATTGACGTAGGAAGGCATCAGAACTGCATTCTTGGCGATGTAGGAGCCACGACGCACGATGGCGTTAGGCACGACACGGAAGCCACCTGCCTTGAAGTCGGCTTCGGTATAGTTGGCAAACTTTGGCGGGACTTTGTCGAAGTACTTGGTGACGCCGTCATCCAGCAATACATTGTCTTCCAGGCGGAAGGAGAGCAGCACGGCCTTCTTGATCCATTGATGGGTGACCCAGTTCTGGCCGTCTGTGCGTTCTGCCACACGAAGCTTGCCGCTGTCGAGATCGGCAAGCACGCTGAATACGGCTTCCTTGATTTCTGCACTGGCAGTGGCTGGGGTAATCTCGGCACGACGCTCGAACGCGTCTTCAATAATGGTTTGCAAATTGCTCATCTAAGATTCCTAGGAGTCGCTTCAGATAAAACCGTCATTTTACCTGAAAACGCCCCCCAGGATGGGGAGCTACCACGATTTAGCGAAAGGCAAGCGCTTGAATTGCCTTATTTACCTTGTTTCTTGGCTTGTTCATACAGTGGCATCACGGAGGGAATCAGGCGCTTGATATCGGCCATGCGTGATTCATCCGAAGGGTGGGTGCTGAGAATTTCAGGTGGCTTCTCACCACCGACAGCACTCATTTTTTGCCACAACGTCAATGCAGCATTCGGGTTATAGCCAGCACGGGCAGCCAGCTCAAGGCCAATCTGGTCAGCTTCATGCTCTGCAGTGCGGCTATTCGGGAGGGTGAGTGCCACGGCTGCGACGGTGCCGCCAAGTGCCAGCGCCTGCACGGCATTGTCTGCATTCTTGGTGCTGAGGCCAACGACGGCTGCCAAGCCTAGCAATCCATACTGCTGGGCCTTGGCGCGTGACATGCGCTCGCGTACATGCTCGCGCAGGGCGTGGGCGATTTCGTGACCCATGACGGCAGCGAGTTCGTCATCGGTAGGTTTGATCTGATCAATCAAGCCTGTATATACCATGATCTTGCCGCCTGCCATGCAGTAGGCGTTGATCTCTTTGCTTTCCTGCACATTCACTTCCCATTTCCAACTTGGGGCATCAGAACGGAACACGCCGACATGGGCGATCAGCTTGTCAGCGATAGCGCGGACACGTTTGGTTTCTGCACTATCTGTGTTGAGGAGCTTCTTGGCTTGTGCATCCTTGACGGTTTGCTGGTAAGCCAGGGCGGATTGCTCCACGGCTTCTTGCTCGGACACAAGGCCAACATATTGTTTGCGATCGACACCGACATTGCCTTTATTTGTCGTGCTCACCGTGGTGCAACTAGTGAGCTGAGCCAGAACCAGAGCGATCAGGGTAAGTTTGATGGATTTTTTCATGTGAACAGCCTTTGTTAAAACCTGATAACAACCGTATTAGGCGCCATTCTAGACCGGGCCATATGAGCCGACAATCTTTCTCAAGTGTCGTCAGGTCAAAGAGTGACTTGAGTACCTAGTTCAATCACGCGGTTTGGCGGTAGCTTGAATTGGTTGGTAATACTGTCGGCATTGCGGAACATGCCGACAAACAGTTTGTTGCGCCAGTAAGCCATGCCAGAGCTTCGGTTGACAAAGAGGGTTTCCTTACCAATGAAAAACGAAGTTTCCATGGTATCGAGTTCCAGGCCGAGTTGTTTGGTCAGTTCCAGGTCGCCTGGCAGGTCAGGATCATCCTTGAAGCCATAGTTGACAGTAATGCGGTAGAAACCGTGGCGTAGCTCTTCCAGCCCCAGGCGACTGCGTTCTTCAATATAGGGCACATCTGCAATATTGACAGTGAGCAAGATATTGCGCTCATGCAATATTTTGTTGTGCTTGAGGTTGTGAAGCATGGCATGGGGAACCCCATGGGGATTCGGCGTCATGAAAATGCCAGTGCCATGCACGCGTTGTGGTGGGTGTGCACCAATGGCATCAATGAAAGGTTCCAGTAACATGGCTTCATCGCGTAGGCGCTCGAGCAACAGCCCACGTCCGCTTTTCCATGTGGTCATCAAGGTAAAAATGACAATACCGATCAGGATAGGCACCCAGCCGCCATCGGGAATTTTCAGGATATTGGCACTGAAGAAAGCGAGGTCAATGATGAGGAATATGCTGATGAGTGCAATCGTGCGTGGCCAGCTCCAGCGCCAGATGCCATGGAACACGATCCCTGCCAATAGTGTGGTGAACAGCATGTTGCCTGTCACTGCGATGCCATAGGCGGCAGCGAGGTCACCAGATGAGCCGAAGCCAACAACGAGCGCCATGACTGCGATCATCAGGCTCCAGTTGATATAAGGCATATAGATTTGGCCTTTTTGCTGCTCGGAAGTGTGCAGGATGCGCATGCGCGGCAAATAGCCCAATTGCAAGGCCTGTGCCGAGATGGAAAAGGCACCTGATATGACAGCCTGCGACGCGATGACGGTGGCAAGTGTTGCCAGGGTGATCAATGGATACAGCATCCATTCTGGTGCCATCAGGTAGAAAGGGTTCTTGATTGCTTCTGCATCATGCAGCACCAGCGCACCTTGCCCAAAATAGTTCAGTATCAAAGCAGGCAGGACGAAGCCAAACCAGGCGTAGCGAATAGGCTTGGGGCCAAAGTGGCCCATGTCGGCATATAGTGCCTCTACGCCGGTGACAGCCAATACTACTGAGCCTAGCGCAACGAAGGCGACCCATGGGGCATGGATGAAGAACTGGATGGCATACAGCGGGTTGAGGGCTTCCAGTACCCTGGGTTCGTGCATGATATTGGCGACGCCGAGTGCGGCCAGGGTGCCAAACCACAACAACATGACAGGTCCGAATAGTGCCCCTGCCACCGCGGTGCCCTTGCTTTGTAGCCAGAACAAGGCGAACAGTACCGCCAATGTGATGGGGACGATGAATTGATCCAGTCCTGGAGCTGCAACCTCCATGCCTTCCACCGCCGATAACACTGAGATGGCTGGAGTGATCATGCCGTCGGCATAGAACATGCAGGCGCCAATGATGCCTGCATACATCACCAGCCGTTTGCGCTCGCCCTTGATATTCCGGCTTGCCAAGGCAAGCAACGCCATGATGCCGCCTTCGCCATTGTTATCAGCGCGCATGACGAACACGGTGTATTTCAGCGAAACCACCATGATGAACGACCATAAAATCAAGGCCAGAATGCCAAAGACATTGTCGTGCGTGAGCGGCACTGGGTGCGGACTCACGGCGAAGACTTCTTTCATGGTGTACAGCGGGCTGGTACCGATGTCGCCGAAGACCACGCCTAGTGCTGCGAGAGCCAAGAGTGGGAGGGCGGGTTTGGTGTTGCTTGTAGCTTGCATAGGGCAGGCTCAGTGAAAAATTTTCGCCATTCTACGCGCCTTGCACAGGCTTAGATAGCACATGTAAGTCCATGGTCTGCTAAGGGATTTACTTTTTTAGTGGACGGGCACGCAGGGCGGCGGCATAAGCCAGGCGCGCCCAATAAATCGCTTGTTCTGGCTCCTCGAGCATGTCAGCTGGGGCTTGATAATAAGACATCGTAACTTCCTTGCCTTGCTTTACATAGCGAAATGCGGGTAAGCCCAGTTGTGTGAATTCACCGCGGTTTTGATCATCTGCCTTGAGGTAGAGCGTATCGTCGGCAATCAGTGCAAGCATGAGTCCTTGATGATAAATACCATAGCCACCAAACATACGTTTGGCTTGGATAGGCCCAAAGTCTCGCAGTAGTTCTTGCAGATAGTCGGTAAATTCACTCATGTCAGCGAGGGCGGATGTCGCGAATGTCAGCCTCTACGCTGCCCTTACCCAGCGTGAGCTTGACCGTGTCGCCAATCGAAAGCTGTGCGCTGTCTTGCACCAGTTCGCCGTTGAGCTTTTCAACCAAGGCATAACCACGCTGCAATACCGCGCTCGGGTTCAGGTGGGCCAGGCTTTGCTGCGCGGCTTGCAAGTGCTGATGTTGTTTCTGTAGTTGCCGCGTCATGGCTTGCATGAGGCGCAGGCGTAATTGTGCGAGGTGTTGCTGCTTGTGTGCGACCTGCTGCATGGGAGAGAGCAGGCGACGGCTGAGGTAATCAAGCTGCTGACTACGCTGTTGCATGCGGTTTTGCATGCTGCGTGCCAGGCGCTCGCGGCTTTGTTGCAGATTGCGTAACAAGCTGTTGCGATCTGGCGTGGCGAGTTCGGCAGCGGCTGTTGGCGTGGGTGCCCGTACATCGGCAACAAAATCCGCGATCGTGAAATCAGTTTCGTGCCCCACGGCGCTGATCACGGGCAGGCTACAGGCATGGATAGCGCGGGCGACGATTTCCTCATTGAACTGCCATAAATCCTCGATACTGCCTCCACCGCGACAGACAATCAGCACATCGCATTCCGCCCGCTGGTCGGCCGTGCGTATGGCTGAGGCAATCTGGTCGGCTGCTCCCTTACCCTGCACCGGGGTCGGGTAAATCACAATATGCACCGAAGGCATACGGCGGCGCAGCGTGGTGAGCACATCGCGCAAGGCGGCAGCATCAGGCGAGGTCACAATCCCGATTGTGCGAGGATGTGTGGGAATAGCAATCTTATGCTCGGCGGCGAACAAGCCTTCTGTGGCAAGCTGCTGCTTGAGTTTTTCATAGGCCTCGAACAGGTTGCCTAGTCCGGCACGCTGCAGGAATTCGATGGTGAGCTGGAAATCGCCACGTGCTTCGTAGAGCGTGACAACGGCCCTAGCCTCAACTTTGTCACCTTCTCGCGGAACCCAGTCCAGGTAGGCATTACGGCCACGGAACATCACGCAACGAATCTGCGCACCCTGGTCCTTGAGCGAAAAATACCAATGCCCCGAGGCGGCACGCGTGAGGTTGGAAATTTCACCGCTGATCCAGAACAAGGGAAAGCTCTGTTCTAGTACTTCACGCGCCATGCGGTTGAGTTCGGTGACGCTGATGATGCGTTGGGGGTCTGCCATATGGGGCTTACTATCGGCTTTGCCCGGGGCTTGCAGCCTGGATTGGTGCTAACCGGGGTGTATCCGTTACAATTGCGGGACTTCTATTATAAGTGCTGAGGCTTTGTTTATGTGCAATAAGCTGTTTGCTGGGCGTCGTGGCTACTTTCTTGGCTTTATCACCAGTTTTGGCCTGGTGGCATTTGCCTTGATCATCCAACAGCAATACAACCTGGAGCCTTGTCCGCTGTGTATTTCCCAGCGTATTGCCTTTATGGCGCTGGGCTTATTGTTCCTGATTGCCGCCTTGCACAACCCAGGTGGCCTGGGCCGCAAGGTCTATGGCTTGTTACACGTGGCGGCTGCTGGCATTGGCATTGGCATTGCAGCGCGCCATATCTGGATTCAGGCTAACCCCGACAAAGTGATGGCAGAGTGCGGCGCGGGCTTTGACTACATCATGGAAACCTTCCCGCTGAAAAAAGCGCTGGACCTGATCTTCAAGGGCACCGGCGAATGTTCGGCCATAGATTGGACCTTATTCGGCCTCACCATTCCCCAGCTTTCCCTGATTGCCTTCGCCGGCCTGGCCCTGTTCGCTATTGTGCTGGCATTTGGCAAAAAAGCTTGATACCGACACCGGGCGGCTTGCCCGGCAACTGATTGAAACGACATGTATAAAACCCTAGATGATTTCGTAGGCCACACCCCCCTGGTCAAGCTGCAACGCATGGCCGGCAAGACCAGCAACACCATCTTGCTCAAGCTGGAAGGCAACAACCCCGCAGGCTCGGTCAAGGACAGGCCCGCCCTTTCCATGATCAAGCGCGCCGAAGCGCGCGGCGACATCAAGCCCGGCGACACCCTCATTGAAGCCACCTCCGGCAACACCGGCATTGCGCTCGCCATGGTGGCCGCCATGCGCGGCTACAAAATGGTACTGGTGATGCCGGATAACCAGAGCGTGGAACGCCGCCAGAGCATGAAAGCCTACGGTGCCGAGCTGGTGCTGACCCCACGCGATGGCGGCATGGAGCTGGCCCGCGACGTGGCGACCAAACTACAGGCAGAAGGCGAAGGCATCGTCCTCGACCAGTTCGGCAACCCCGATAACCCACTGGCGCATTACGAAGGCACCGGTCCCGAAATCTGGCGCGATACCCAAGGCAACATCACCCACTTCGTCTCCAGCATGGGCACCACCGGCACCATCATGGGCATGTCGCGCTACCTCAAGGAACAAAACCCGGCAATCCAGATCATCGGCGTGCAGCCAGAAGAAGGCGCACAAATCCCCGGCATCCGCAAATGGCCGGAAGAATACTTGCCCACGATCTACGACGCCAAACGGGTGGATGAACTCATCTACGTCAGCCAGGCACACGCCGAAAAAACCACCCGCAGGCTGGCGGAAGAAGAAGGCATCTTCGCGGGAATTTCTTCTGGCGGTGCACTGTATGCGGCATTGCAACTATCCAAACGTGTGGAAAACGCGGTGATTGTTTCTATCGTCTGCGACCGGGGTGATCGTTATCTGTCTACCGGGGTGTTTCCGGCGTAGATGCTGGCTTGTTGGGTCTGTATATTAAAGAAGACATTTGCAGTGTCCCAGCATCAACGAAGGCTTGCATATAGATAAAAATTGCAAGCCTCAAATCAAACTGTTCCGCCTACACCTTTAAATTTTTCAACAAAAGCAGCGATTTTCTGGAAGACACTCTGCTTTTTTGTCAGGTATTGCGGGTTTAGTGGGCTCATCTTTGGCAGAATGGTATTCAGCTCAGTGCCATTGTCGCTGGCAAATTCTCGCCTTAGCGATGCGCTAATATAACGCTTGGCTGCCTCTGCATTTAGGTTTTCATCCGTGATTAGTTCATCTGCCTCGCGCTGTTGCTCCGCTTGTGCAAAAGTGAAGAATGCCTCGATCACACTGGCTTTATCGCCAATTTTTTCTAAGTCGGTTTGGTTGATAAAATCAACCAATAAACCTTCTTTGGCACGGTTGCCAAGGCTGGCACGAATTACCCGACGCATGTCTTCAACCAGTGTAGCTTTGTCCTTAACCTTTTTGTTATTCTCAAATATCAGCTCCAGAATGTAGTCCAGGTTGATTTCCTGCGACTTGAGCAGATCCACCTCAAATACCACATCATTCCAGTCAACGGTAGATTTCTCTTTGTCATTGGAAGATTTTTCGCGGCGCAACCAGTCGCGTATATCGTTATAGGTGGAACGGTAATCCTGAATTTTGCGTTCAGCAGGAATCTTGATCGCTTGTAGCGCGTTCACGTCTTCATCAGTCAAATAATGCTGTGCTTTAAATGCTTCAACTGCCGCTGGGTCTTTCATGTCAATGCTTTGCAAGGCTTTCAGGCTAGCAAATTCATCGTAGTTTTGCAGCACGTTCTCTACGCGCAAATATTCTCCGAATACCTTTACGAAAGCCTTCTTATCAGACTCTTTGACAATGTCATCTGGGTTGGGGAAGCGCCGTTCCAACTCTGTCACCACATCCACAAAGCCGCGTCGTGCTTCACCGGTAATGACATCGATAAAGCCTTCCATATACTCTTTATAGCTTTTTTCCAGCACCACATTCTTAGTATTTTTATCACCAAACAAGGTAATGGCATCAACAGTCGCCTTCTCCAGATCGCGGAAGGTAACGATATTACCGAAGGTCTTGGTTGCATTGAAAATACGGTTGGTGCGCGAATAAGCCTGCATCAAGCCGTGATAGCGCAGGTTTTTGTCAACAAACAAAGTGTTTAGCGTGGGCGCATCAAAGCCCGTCAAAAACATACCCACTACAATCAGCAAATCAACTTCCTGATTCTTCACGCGCAACGCAAGGTCGCGGTAGTAGTTCTGGAAGGCTTTGCTTTCGACACTAAAGTTGGTTTTGAACAGTGAGTTATAGTCCGCAATAGCCGCGCTTAAAAACTCTTTGGCGCTAGCCTCCATGGCAGAAACTTCAAAGCTTTCATCTTGGATGTCTCCCACGGCATCCTGTTCTTCATTGGCTGCAAACGAGAAGATGGTGGCAACTTTCAGCGGCCTATCACTATCTTTTTGCAAATCCTTGAACGATTCGTAATACAGCTTGGCCGCATCGACACTACTGACGGCAAACATGGCATTGAAGCCTTTGGCGCCTACTTGCAGGCGGTGGGTTTTCTGCCGGAAGTTGTTCAGGATGTACTGGGTGATTTCGCGGATACGATCCGGGTGCAGCAAGGCTTGCCGGTTTTCCGCCGCACTGAGCTTCTTTTCGTCCTGCTCACTTTCGATGGCTTTGAACTGTGGACGTACATCGTTGTAGTCCACCTTGAATTTGAGCACCTTTTCGTCGCGGATGGCATCGGTGATGACGTAGGAGTGCAGTTCCCGGCCGAACACGCTGGCGGTGGTGTCCGCGCCTAGCGCGTTTTGCGGGAAGATTGGCGTACCGGTAAAACCGAACTGGTAGAATCTCTTGAACTTCTTCTTTAGGTTATTCTGCGCCTCGCCAAATTGGCTGCGGTGGCACTCGTCGAAGATGAAGACCACCTGCTTGCCGTAGATCGGCAGATCGTTTTCGCTCTTCATCAGGTTATTGAGCTTCTGGATGGTCGTGACAATGATCTTGTTGTCGTCCTTGTCTAGGTTGCGCTTCAGGCCCGCCGTACTGTCCGAGCCGTTCACGCTGTCGGGCGAAAAGCGCTGGTATTCCTTCATGGTCTGGTAATCCAGATCCTTACGGTCAACCACGAAGAACACCTTGTCGATGAACTCCAGCTCCGTCGCCAGACGCGCGGCCTTAAAGCTGGTCAGGGTCTTGCCCGATCCCGTCGTGTGCCAGACGTAGCCGCTGCCCTCGGTGTTGCTCCAGTGCTTAGCCTGATAGGCACTCTTGATCTTCCACAAGATGCGCTCGGTCGCGGCAATCTGGTAGGGCCGCATCACCAACAGGGTATTGCCGACGTCGAACACCGAATAGGTCAGTAGCACATTCAACAAGGTGCGCTTCTGGAAGAAGGTGGCGGTGAAATCCTTCAAGTCCTTGACCGGGCTGTTGTCGGCCTGCGCCCAATTCATGGTGAAGTCGAAGCTGTTCTTGTTGCGCTGCGTGGTGTTGGCGAAGTAGCGCGTGTCGGTGCCGTTGGAGATGACGAACAGCTGCAAATATCTGAACAGGGAATTCTCGCTGTTGAAGCTCTCCTTGCTGTAGCGATGCACCTGATTGAAGGCTTCACGAATTGCTACGCCGCGCTTCTTCAGCTCAATTTGCACCAGCGGCAGGCCATTGATCAGCACCGTCACGTCATAGCGGTTGGCGTGAGAGCCGGTTTGCTCGAACTGCTTGATCACCTGCACCTTGTTGCGGGCGATGTTCTTCTTGTCGAGCAGGTAAATGTTCTGGATGCGGCCATCATCGAACACGAAGTCATGGATGTAATCGTCATGAATCTTGCGGGTTTTTTCGACGATTCCATCGCTGGGCTTGTCCAGCCAGGTTTCCACGAAACGCGCCCATTCGCCATCCGAGAATTGGACGCTGTTCAGGGTTTGCAATTGCTCACGAATATTGGCCAGCAAGCCTTGCTGTGTTTTCAGACCGGGAAGATACTCATAGCCCTGATTGGCCAGATCCTGGATGAATTCGCGTTCTAGGTCGCCTTCGCTTTGGTAGCTTTCAGCAACCTTCCAATCTTTGACGTACCTGTCGAGCACGATAAAGTTGTTCGACTCGGCGATAGCCTTGTAATCAATCATGCTCGGCCTCTTGCTTATTGAAGCGGTAGGTGTCGCTCAAAAATGAAACCAGTTGAGCAAGTCTTTCCTTATCAGAGTCTTCGATTTCAGCCACTTCTTCACCTGCGTGCGCAGAATGACTAGACAAATTCAGGATTCTGTTTGCGAATGGGTCCGGGACACCATCCGCAGTCTTCTCAAGCAAATCTTCCCACCGTGGATAGCCAAGGAATGTGGCCGTCTTTTCGAGTATGTTCCTCAAAAAATTGAAGTGATATTTTTTTATCTGTCCATCTCTAACTGCGGACCGTAGTTCGGTTAGCAGGAACAAGTGGTAAGAGAAGGGGTGATCATTTGATGTGGATAATTCAAATCCCCCATCCGCCTTCTTCTTAAGAAGATATTTTTCGGATTGGCCACGCTTATAAATCCATGAAGGAGTGCCATCCTGATTTACTATCTTCAAATCATTGCCGAGCTCGTTGTGCAGAACGTTGTAGAAGAGAGGGCTGTGTGTCGTTACAACAAACTTCAGTCCATTGCCATTGGTGAACGAACTGCGCTTTATCAATCGAGCCAAATCGACGGCAAGTGCAATTAGATGACTGTCATCCAATGAGGATACCGGGTCATCAATAAAAACATACTCAAGATTGTTGAACTTGTCAGTAACTCTGTCACCTACGTTGGGTTCATCCAATGCGGACACGACTTGTTCGAGAAGAGTGAAGAAAACGCTCCAGATAAAATTACTCTCTTCGCCCTTGGATATCTTTATAGCCGTGTAGTGCCCTTGAACTACAAGGTGTTCGTCATTTGCAGAATCAACGGTAGAGTTTGTTCCTTCAGGAGCACTGGTCGTCACCTGAAAAACAATTTCCAAGAAGGCTGGAATGGTAATTTCCGCCTCTTTCCCATTAAAGTCCTTGGTTTTCTTCTTGTATTCCTCATTGAAGACAGGGTTGGCATTGCTGCCCGTATATCGCTGGAAGTTAGCAACAATATTTCCATCTTCGCCCAGCTCTTTGAGTAAGGCAATGAGCCAGTCTGTGAATGTATTCGGCTGGATTTTCAGCTTTGGCTCAGAGTCGGCCTCCAAATCGTTATCCCAGTAGAACAAGTCTTCAGTAAAGGCGCTGTAGTAAAGTATCTTATTGCGTGAAAGTTCTGCTTCGCCATCGTTCCGCTCCCCGTTATTCTTAGGGGCAACAAGTTCCTTGAACGCACGGGACAGTCGTGTTTTCCCCGATCCATTGAAGGCATAGATCAGTTGCACTTTCTTGTTGGCGTCTTTTAGTTGCTTGGCGATGTCTTCCAGTTTTTTGCTCACTTTATGCCCCCACTGCCTCTGGCTTCGGAAAGCTCAGCAGTAAATTGCGGTAATGCTCGTATTGCTTCTGGCGCAACTCGATTTCGCGCGGTAAACCGTCGCTGATGGAGCCAGTCAAGGCATCGAATTTATCCAAGATTTCGACGATTCGCTTCTTATCTTCTGGAGATGGATTCGGGATGCGAATGCTTTCGAGGTTCTTCTTATTCAGCTTTGGCTGCGCTGCTCCCGAGATGTAGGGTGTTAGGTCGATACTGTTCAAGTAATATTCAACGTACTTACGCTCAGCATAGGTTTTGAATTTCAGGACGTGAGCATGATTGTTCACCCAGCTCTTTCCGCCAATACTAAAAGCGATTGGAGTGCTTCGCGCGAACAAATTCGCCCCATCTTCGGAAACAAGTAAAAGATCGCAATCAAAGATATAGTCTTTGACATAGTCAACGATTCCCGATGCCCCGTAATACGGAATGTCACCTGGCTCTCTTAGTCCACTCGTGATTGGCTTTCGCATTGAATCGAGATTCTCTGCAAGGTTCCCAAGCGTCTTCCACTCCACTTCTCCTTCTTCAAAATTCAACAAGTGGTCACGATAGTAGTTGTATTGTTTTTTGCGGGCGGTTAGCTCGGTGGTTAGCTCGGCGGTTAGCTCGGCGGTTAGCTCGGTGAAGGCGTCCAGAATGCGGACGATTTCGGCTTGGATTTCAAGCGATTTTTTTGGGTTTTCTGGGCAGGGGATCGGGATTAATGTCTGCTGTGCGGTTGACCAATGTCTTTTATAACTCGATTCCTTCGTATAAAAGTTTAGGAGGGCATAGTAAAGATACTTGGCATTATCCGTTATAGGTCTAAGAATTTTCAGCCCGTCAGCGCCTTGGACAAAGGGGAAGTCTACGTACTTTATGTGTTCAGAATGGTCGCCAAAAATTATATATTCACCAGCTTCGACCGGAGCTATGTCTTCGTCAGTATAACCAGCAATGAATTCGATGCCCTGATCAACGATTGGAAGTCTCCCAGTCGCGCAATAGGCTTGGCTTTTGAGCTTTGAGGATGCAGTTACAGTTTTAATCACTGTGCCGAGCGCCATCCACTCCACACCGGCTCCATCCAGCAATTTTTCCAATAAGTTCTCACTAATCATGCCTCCGACTCCTCGCCTTCAATCTCAGCGACGATGGCATCAATATCCCTTCGAAGCTGATCGATCCTGGCAACGGTGATTTTCAGTTCGGCATTGAGCTGAGCGATGTCCACTACTTCGCGGTTGTCTTTGGCTTCGACATAGCTGCTGACCGACAGGTTGTATTCCTTGGCGACCACTTCCTCAAACGGCGCCGACTTGGCAAAGTGATCGACGTTCTCCTTGCTGTCGAACACCGATATGATTTGCTCGATGTGCGAGGGCAGCAGCACATTGTTGTTGGTTTCTTTCTTGAACAGGCCGCTGGCGTCGATGAACTGGGTGGTGGTGTCGGCCTTGTGTTTGGAGAGCACCAGAATGTTCACGGCAATGGTGGTGCCGAAGAACAGGTTTGGCGCGAGCGAAATGACGCTCTCGACATAGTTGTTATCCACCAGGTATTGGCGGATTTTCTGCTCCGCCCCACCCCGGTAGAAGATGCCGGGAAAGCAGACGATGGCGGCGCGACCCTTGCCGGAGAGGTAGTGCAGCGCGTGCAGCACGAAGGCGAAGTCGGCCTTGGACTTGGGCGCCAGCACGCCGGCCGGGGCGAAGCGGTCGTCGTTGATCAGGGTAGGGTCGTCGCCGCCGATCCACTTCACCGAGTATGGCGGGTTGGAGACGATGGCATCAAAGGGTTTCTCGTCGCCGAAATGCGGGTTCCGCAGCGTATCGCCCAGCTGGATGTTGAACTTGTCGTAGTTGATGTTGTGCAGGAACATGTTCATCCGCGCCAGGTTATACGTGGTGTGGTTGATTTCCTGGCCGTAGAACCCGTCTTCGATGATGTGTTCGTCGAACTGCTTCTTGGCCTGCAACAACAGCGAGCCGGAGCCGCAGGCCGGGTCGTAGATCTTGTTGACGCTGACTTGCTTGTGCATGGCCAGCCGCGCGATCAGCTCGGATACATTCTGCGGGGTGAAGAACTCGCCGCCAGATTTGCCTGCATTGGCGGCGTAGTTGGAGATGAGGAATTCGTAGGCATCGCCGAACAGGTCGATTTTATTACCCTCAAAGTCGCCAAAATCCAGTTCAGCCACACCTTTGAGTACCGCCGCTAGGCGAGTATTCTTGTCTTTCACTGTGTTGCCAAGCCGGTTGCTGGTGGTATCGAAGTCGGCAAACAGGCCTTTGATGTCGTCCTCTGATGGATAACCGCTGGCAGAGGCTTCAATGGCTGAGAAGATTTCAGCCAAATCGGTGTTTAAGCTCTGATTGTTATGAGCACTTGCGGCGATATTGACGAACAGCTGGCAGGGGTAAATGAAATAGCCCTTGGTTTTGATGGCATCGTCTTTGATCGCGGCAAGATTCGGGTCGTTATCAGGGAGTTCTGCGTAACTAAAACTGCTGTCACCGCCTTCAATGTAGCTGGCAAAGTTTTCACTAATAAAACGGTAAAACAGGGTGCCCAATACGTACTGCTTAAAATCCCAGCCATCCACGGCACCGCGTACTTCATTGGCAATTTGCCAGATTTTGCGTTGCAGGGCTGCTCGTTGTTGGACACTGGTCATGGTGAATCCTGTTAAGTTGCGTGTTGGTTAGCGATCTGGTGATCACTGAGTTTGCGTTAGATCGGCATTATAACGAGCAAAAGCCTTTGCTCTCATCCCTTGTTGAAAAGAGAATAGTAGCTAGATGCTGTGCTGGCATTTTCTGTTCCAATAGTAAACAACGTCAACATTCTCTGCCGTATGTTGGAATCTATGCTCACATGCCGCAACATGCTATGTGGATTGAGTTAGGTGTTATATCTTGCTTCCTATGATTTTCATGCATTCATTAAACAAATGTTGGCAGCGGCCTGCTGTCTTAGTTGGCTTCAGTATGTGGCTCATTCTTTCCTGGGCTTTCCCTGCGCACGCGATCAGCAGTATCACTATAGAAGCCGACACAGTTGAAGCGCCCTCAGCCAGTTTGCGCAAGCTCAAGGGTGAGCTGGGCCTAGATGGGCGAGTACGTTTGCAGGCGGACTTGAGGCAGCAAGGTGATGCGGATTGGCAGGCGCTGAGCTTGGCTTGTAATCAGGCTTTGCATCTGGTGGTGGATGAGTGGCGTTGTGAGCGTGGGGAGTTAAAGGCGGCTAATTTGAAGTTGCCATTTAGTTTGGTGCTCAAGCGGGGCAAGGCTGCCAAGCCGGAATATCAAGTGATGTTAACGCTGCGCGATGCCTCGTTCAGTAACGCGGCTGGGACGCAGGCGGCGGAGAAGTTGAATGCTGATTTTACGCTGGAGTTGCGTCAGCAGGCTGATGGCTGGCAATGGCAGGCAGCGGTGGATTGGCGTAGTGGGGAGTTATATTCACAGCCTTGGTATTTTGCCGAGGGGGGGCACCGTCTGGTGACGCGTGGGCAATATGCCGCGGATGAGCTCACGGTAGATGCTGCCGAGATTTCGCTGGCCAAGGTGGGCAAGGCGGCGTTGAGTGCACGCTGGAAGGCGGGCGGGTTGCAGGATTTATCCGTCGATGCCGCGCAGTTGGAGTTGGCACCGCTTTATCATTTGTTATTGCAGCCGTTGTTGGCAGATAGTGCGTTGAGCAAGCTGGAGATTGGTGGGCAGGCGAGTGCCAAATTTGAGCTGCGCAATGGCGAGCCAATGTCTGCCTTGCTGGCGCTCAAAGATGTAGATCTAGAGGACCAGGATGGGCGCTTTGCCTTGTATAAGCTCAATAGCCATATTCCCTGGTCGTATGACGAGGCGCAGTTGGCACAGCTTGCCTATGCGGGCGGGCATTTTCTCAAGATTCCGCTGGGGGAGGCCAGTGTGCTGGCAGACCTCAATCGTTATTCCCTCACTATGTCGCAGCTTTACCTACCTATTCTTGACGGCGCATTGAGCCTTACGGATGTCTCTGCTACCCGGGCGGCAGGGGAGTGGCACTGGCATTTGCGCGCCAACCTGGTGCCTATCTCCATGCCAGCGCTGAGCCAAGCGTTGGGCTGGCCGCGTATGGAAGGCAAGGTGGCGGCGGCGATTCCCATGGTGATTTATAGCCGGGGCAATCTGACGACGAATGGCGATTTGTTGTTCCAGATGTTCAACGGCAATATCTCGGTGAGCAACCTCAGCATGCAAACACCGCTGGGTGCGGCTTCCAGGCTGCATGCCGATGTGCAGATGCGCAAGCTGGACCTGGGCGACATCACGCGCACGTTCTCGTTTGGTGCAATTGAGGGCAAGCTGGATGGCAATGTGGCTAACCTGGAATTATCAAACTGGCAGCCGGTGAGCTTTGATGCACGGCTTTATAGCAGCCCCGGCAGTTATCGCAAAAAAATCTCACAACGTGCGGTGGAGAACATTACCGCTCTAGGTGGCGCTGGGGCGGCTGCGGCAATACAGCGTAGCGTGCTACGGTTTTTTAGTGAGTTCAATTACAAGCAGATCGGCTGGAATTGTCAGCTACGGAATGATGTCTGCCAGATGAGCGGGGTGGAATATACGCCGCAGGGCTATGTGATCGTCAAGGGCAGCGGCATTCCGGCGATCACGGTGATGGGCTACAACCACAATGTGGGCTGGAGCGATCTGCTGGCTCGCCTCAAGCGGGTGACTGAAGGCAATAGCAAGCCGATCATCAAGTAGCTCTGCTGACCAGCTCTGCCGGGAAAACACTGACTAGGGTACAATTCTGTCCGATAGCATTCAAGGAACACGTAATGCAAAAAAACTGGAAATTAGCGCTAGTGGCATTAAGCATCATGGCACTACCTGCTTGCGTCACGATCAATATTTACTTTCCGGCTGCGGCCGCAGAAAAGGCGGCTGACCGGATTATTGACGATGTCTGGCAGCTCAAGGAAAAAACCGATAGCAAGGCAGCGCCTGCCACTAGCCAACAGGAGACAAAGTAAATGAAAATATTTATTGCATACAGCATGTTGTTGGCTGGATTGATGGTGGCTCCCTTGGTGCAGGCGGCGGCTGATCTGGAAATCAACACCCCGGCGATTTCCAATATCAAGAATAGCATGCAGTCACGCCATGCCCAGTTGTCTGGCTTTTATGCCAGCGGCGCGGTCGGTTTCACGCGGGATGGCCTGGTAGCAGTGCGGGACGCCAATGCGGTACCGCTGGCCCAGCGTCAGGGCCTTAATGCGTTGGTAGCGGCAGAAAATAATGATCGCAACGCGCTATACAAGGAAATAGCCAATGCCAACAGTCATCCCGAGTGGGAGGCTGAAGTGCGTAGTACCTTTGCCCAGCGTTGGATACAGAAGGCCCAGGGCGGCTGGTATTACCAGGATGGTAGCGGTTGGGTGAAGAAATAAGCATGCAAACAAGCAAAGCAAGTACATGACCCCAACGCTGATATTTGACATAGAAACTATCCCGGACACTGATGGCTTGCGCAAGCTTTACAGCCTGCCAGCCGAAACTACGGATGAAGATGTGGCGCGCGTGGCATTCCACAAGCGTCGTCAGCACAATGGCAGCGAGTTCCTGCCTTTGCACCAGCATCTTGTGGTGGCGATTTCCTGCGCCTTGCGTGAGGGCGATAGCTTCCGCGTCTGGACGCTGGGCAGTGCAGATGCGACAGAGCAGGAGATCATCCAGCGCTTTTATGACGGCATCGAGAAATATACGCCTAACCTGGTGTCGTGGAACGGCAGCGGTTTTGACTTGCCAGTGCTGCATTACCGGGCATTGGTGCATGGCATCAGTGCACCACGCTATTGGGACTTGGGTGACGATGACCGCGAGTTCAAGTGGAATAATTACATCAGCCGCTACCATACACGCCACTTGGATTTGATGGATTTGCTGGCGCTTTACAATGGCCGTGCCAATGCACCGCTGGATGAAATCGCGCAATTGTGTGGTTTCCCCGGCAAGCTCGGCATGGATGGCAGCAAGGTCTGGGATGCGTTTGTGCGTGGCGAAATCAACGCGATCCGGGATTATTGTGAAACCGACGTAGCCAATACTTATCTGGTTTACTTGCGCTTCCAGCGTATGCGTGGCGTGCTGGATCAAGCTGCCTATGAGCAGGAGGTGGCATTGGTGCGCGACACGTTGGCTGGCTATCCCGGTCAGCATTGGCAGGAATTCTTAACTCACTGGCAGCAATAAATCACTGCGTGCCTGGCATTATTTGACACAATCCATGAGCAATACAATCGCATTAGTTGAATCACTTGACCACGAAGGTCGAGGCGTGGCCCACGTTGAGGGCAAGACCATTTTTATCGACGGTGCCCTTCCGGGTGAGCACGTGACCTACAAGACTCGTCGCCGCAAGGATAGATACGAGGTGGCTGACGTGGTAGACGTGTTGCAGCCTTCGCACTTGCGTACCGAGCCAGCCTGTAAACACTTCGGTATCTGTGGTGGTTGTGCCTTGCAGCATCTGGAGTTTTCCGGTCAGGTGGCTGCCAAGCAGCGCATGCTGGAGGGTAATCTCTGGCATATCGGCAAGACCCACTCTGAGCGTATGCTGCCGCCTATCTATGGCCCTGCCTGGGGCTATCGTCACAAGGCGCGCTTGCGTGTGCGCTATGTAGAAAAAAAGGGCGGAGTGTTGGTCGGCTTCAATGAGAAATCCAGTAGCTTTGTCGCTGACATGGATAGCTGCAAAGTCTTGCCGCCAGCCATTTCCAATCTCATCGAGCCGATGAAGGATCTGGTGGGCAAGCTGAGCATCCGTGATCGCGTACCTCAGATCGAGGTGGCGGTGGGTGAATTGGCTACCGTGCTGGTGTTACGCATCCTGGAGCCATTGCAACCGCAGGATACCGCGCCTATCAAGGCGTTTGCAGATCAATACGGCGTGGAAATCTGGACGCAGAGTAAGGGGCCGGATACTGTGCAGCCTTTCTACCCGCAGCAAGGGCCAGGCTTGAGTTATTCATTGCCAGAATTCAATCTGACTTATCCGTTCAAGCCTACCGAGTTTACCCAGGTTAACCCGCATATCAACCGCGTGATGCTGCGCCGCGCTATGCAGTTGCTGCAACCTCAAGCTGGTGAGCGTATTGCTGATTTCTTCTGTGGTCTGGGCAACTTTACGCTGCCGATTGCGCGTAGCGGAGCCTCGGTGTTTGGCATGGAAGGTTCGGCAGCGCTGGTGGCGCGTGCGCATGAAAGCGCTGCACTCAATGGCCTGGGCGGGCAGGTGGAGTTTCAGGAGGCCGACTTGTTCAAGATGACGCCTGAGCTTCTGCAATCGCTAGGTAAGTTTGACAAGTGGTTGATTGATCCACCACGCGATGGCGCCATCGAGCTAGTGAAGGCATTGCCTGATGCGGAAGATACCGCAGCCGATACCTCGCATGTGCCGCAACGGATTGTCTATGTTTCATGCAACCCTGCTACATTAGCGCGCGATGCTGGCATCCTGGTGCACACCAAGGGATATCGATTGCTCGCCAGTGGCGTGATCAATATGTTCCCGCATACCTCGCATGTGGAGTCCATCGCACTCTTTGAGAGAGCAGCCCCGTGATGTGGCGGCAGGCATGGCGGCTTGGCAGCCTGGCTACCCTGATGGTGGCATCGCTGCTATTGCTGGATGCCTGTAGCCGCGATACTGCCCCGGTGCAAATCCGCAGCGCGGTCAGTCAACTGCCGCAAACGCTGGACCCTCGCTACGCCACGGATGCGGCTTCTGCACGCGTCAATCGTCTGCTTTATCGCTCGCTAGTCGATTTTGATGCCAATTCTCACCCTGCATCTTCATTGGCAAGTTGGCGCGTGCTTTCGCCACGCCTGTTTCGCTTTACACTGGGCCAGCAGGGGCGGACTTTTCATGACGGGCGCTACCTCACTGCTGAGGATGTCGCTGCTACCTATCAATCTGTACTTGAGTTAGCGGATTCTCCACATGCTGCTGAGTTTTCCAATATCAGCAAGATTGAGGTGCGTGACGATAATACGCTGGATTTTTTTCTAAAGGACGCGGACAGCAACTTTCCTTCGCGGCTAATCCTTGGCATTCTCCCGGCTGAGTTGATCGCACGTGCGCATGATTTTTCCCGAGAGCCTGTTGGCAGTGGGCCCTTCAAGTTTATCTCCTGGCAGCGCTCGCTTAATCTGGAGCGCCAGTCTGACCGCAAGCGTTTCGTCTTCGAGGAAATCCGTGACCCGACAGTGCGTGTGCTTAAGCTGGTGCGTGGTGAAACCGACATCTTGCAGGGAGATTTGCCTCCCGAGCTGGTGGCATATCTGAAAAAACAGCCTGGGCTGCAGGTGCAGGAATCTCAAGGTTCCAATTTCGCTTATATTGGCCTGAATATGCAAGATCCAGCATTGCAAAAGCCGCTGGTACGTCAAGCCTTGGCGCATGCTATCGACCGCGCATCCATCATCCGTCATACCCTGGTTGGAGGCAGCCGCCCAGCAGAAACCATTCTGCCGCCAGAACATTGGGCGGGCAACAGTGAGCTGGTGCCTTATCAATACGACCCAGCACTGGCGCGGGAGTTGTTGCAGCGTGCTGGTGTGAGCCTGCCACTCAAGCTGGTCTATAAAACGTCTACTGATGCTCAACGCGTCAGGCTTGCCACCATGATGCAAGCGCAGATGCGCGAAGCTGGCATTGAGCTGGAAATTCGCAGCCTGGATTGGGGGACTTTCTTCGATGACATTAAGCGTGGCAATTTCCAGCTCTATGGCTTGATGTGGGTAGGCATCAAGACGCCGGAAATTTACCACCTGGCATTTCATTCATCCTCCATCCCGCCTAAAGGTGCCAACCGTGGTCATTATTCGGACGAGAAAACTGATGAGCTGATTATGGTGAGCGATTGGGCCAAGGTGGCCGCACGTGTGCATGAGCAGTTGCCCTATATCCCGTTGTGGTACGAAGGTCAATTCGCAGCCACGCGTCAGCACATCCTGGGCTACCAGCTGCACCCGGACGGTAGCTGGGATGGTTTGGTGGACGTTAAGCGCAGCAAATTGAAGTCTGTATTCCCTGGAAAGAATACCCTGGAGGGCTTCTAGATGCAGATAGAAGTTTCTATTCCATCACAGACCTTGTGCCTACTTGATGATGCTGGGCAAGTGCTCAGGCAGTTCGCGATATCGACAGCGCTCAAGGGGGTAGGCGAGCAGAAAAACAGTTATTGCACCCCGCGTGGCATGCATGTGGTGCGCGCCAAGATAGGCGATGGACAGCCGCTGGGGGCGGTGTTCCAAGCCCGCAGGCCTACGGGTGAAGTGTGGACGCCTGAGTTGCATGTGCAATACCCTGGGCGAGATTGGATACTGACCCGCATCCTCTGGCTTTCAGGATGCGAGCCGGGTTTCAACCGCTTGGGAGATGTCGATAGCATGCAGCGCTACATCTATATTCATGGCACTCCTGATAGCGAGCCTATGGGCGAGCCGCATTCGCATGGTTGCATCCGCATGCGTAACGATGATGTGGAGGCTTTGTTTGATCTGGTGCCATTGCATACCCCCGTGATGGTGCGGGATGCTTAAACGCGTAGTGGGCATAGCTCCCGTTGTTTTTGGTGTTTTGCTGCTGACTTTTTTGCTTGTACACCTGGTGCCTGGCGACCCGGTTGAGGTGATGCTGGGAGAATCTGCCCCCATGGCAGATCGTGACCAGTTACGTGCGCAATTGGGGCTGGATCAACCGTTGCCAGTGCAGTTCGGCCATTATCTGGTGGCATTGGCTCAAGGCGATTTCGGTCGTTCCATTCATAGTCGCCAGCCCATTGCCGACACTTTGCTAGAGCGATTGCCTGCTACTGCTAGCTTGGCACTGTGTGCCTTGTTGATTGCGGTGGGTATAGGCCTGCCATTGGGCATTATCGCGGCGCTCAAGCAGGGGCGTTGGCCAGATGGGCTGGCAACCTTGCTCAGCCTGAGTTTGTCTGCCATGCCGCATTTCTGGCTTGGGCCGTTATTGATGTTGCTGCTGGCCTTGTGGCTGGGCTGGTTGCCAGTCAGCGGTATGAGTGAGCCAGGGGCCATCATATTGCCTGCCCTGACGCTAGGCTTCGGCTTGGCTGCCATTCTCACGCGGATGACCCGTGCCAGCTTGCTGGAAGTGTTGAGTGAGGATTTTGTTCGTACCGCGCGTGCCAAGGGGGTTTCTGAGCGTAAAGTGATCTTGCGCCATGCATTGCGTGCGGCTTTGCTGCCTATCGTGACTGTTGTTGGCTTGCAATTAGGTAGCCTGCTGGCGGGCACGGTAATTACTGAAACCGTGTTTGGCTGGGAAGGCATAGGCCGCCTGCTGGTTGAGTCAATAGAAAAGCGTGATTACCCGGTGACGCAAGCCTGCGTGGTGGTGATTGCCTTGAGCTACGTTGTCATCAATCTGCTCACCGATTTACTTTACGTCAGGCTAGACCCCAGGGTGAGGCTGGCAACATGAAGCGCTGGCCGTATTGGGTCTTGGCTTTCTGGTTGATGGTCGTGACGTGTTCTCTGTTATTTGACTTCAGGCCAGATGACATCAATCTACAACAAGTGCTGGCACTGCCTGGGCATAGCGCTTTGCTTGGTCATGATGATCTTGGACGCGATATTGCTGCCCGCCTGGCTGCCGGGGCAGGGGTTTCGTTGTTGGTAGCCTTGGTAGTGACCCTGGTGACGCTGACGCTAGGCACAGCAATTGGCTTGCTGGCTGGCTATTGTGGTGGTTGGGTTGACCGGTTGCTGATGCAGGTGACGGATGTCTTCCTCGCATTTCCAGGTATTTTGCTAGCGATTGCGTTCGCAGCCGTTTTGGGGCCTGGCCTTGATAACTTGCTGTTGGCGTTGTGCATGACTTCCTGGGTGGGTTATGCACGTTTGACGCGTGCCCAGGCCTTGAGTTTGCGCCAACGCCAGCATGTACAGGCAGCGCAATCGCTGGGCGCATCGGCAGGCCGTATTATGCGCAAGCACATGCTACCGCTATTGGCGGCGCCATTGGTTGTTGAAGCGACTTACAGCATTGCGGGTTTGGTCATTGCCGAGGCTAGTTTGTCTTTTCTTGGGCTTGGCATACAGGCACCACACGCCTCCTGGGGCTCCATGTTGCGGGATGGTGTGCGCTATTTGCTGGTGGCACCGCATTATGTGCTGGCTGTTGGGATTAGCCTGATGTCGGTGGTGCTTGCGATCAACGTGTTGGGCGATCAACTGCGCGATGCCTGGGATGTCAGGCGTATGCGGGACTAATACGGATTAACGAGGGAGCGATTCATGCAACAGCGCACTTATCGATATTATGACTTCGTGATGGTGGCGTTTGTAGTAGTGCTAGTTTGCTCCAACCTGATTGGCCCTGCCAAGATTGCCCAGCTTGACTTGCCCTTTATCGGCACCCTTACCTTTGGTGCGGGCGTACTGTTTTTCCCTATTTCCTATGTATTTGGTGATGTATTGACCGAGGTCTATGGCTTTGCGCGTTCACGCCGGGTGATCTGGACTGGTTTTGCCGCCTTGGCTTTTGCCTCCGCCATGGCCTGGATTATCGTTGCCTTGCCACCTGCACCGTTTTGGCATAACCAGCATGCTTATGAAGTCGCTTTCGGCTCAGCCTGGCGTATTTCCCTGGCTGGGTTGATCGCCTTTGCCTGTGGCGAATTTGTGAACTCCATGGTGTTGGCCAAGATGAAGGTCTGGACTGAGGGCAAGTGGCTATGGACGCGCACCATAGGTTCCACTGTCGTTGGCGAAGGTGTTGATTCGCTTCTGTTTTATCCTTTGGCGTTTTATGGCAGTGGCATTATTCCCGATGACAAGTTGCCCTTGGTGATGTTTGCCCAGTTTCTCGCCAAGACCGGGGTTGAGGTAGTATTGACGCCCGTGACCTATCGCGTCGTGGCTTTCCTCAAGCGTGCTGAGAGCGAGGATTACTACGACAGGCATACCGATTTCAATCCATTCCGCTTGCAATAGCAGGTTTTTATATTAATTTGATAGAAAAAACATGACCCTAGGCCCTATCATGCTCGATGTCGTCGGCACCGAGCTTACTCCAGCAGACATACGCCGTATCCGTCACCCCTTGGTGGGCGGTGTTATTCTCTTCGCACGCAACTTTGAGTCACCTTCTCAACTGAAGGCCTTGACCGACAGCATTCATGCTGTGCGTCAGCCACCCTTGCTGATTGCTGTTGATCACGAGGGCGGGCGCGTGCAGCGGTTTCGTGAGGGTTTTACACGTATCCCGCCCATGCGCGAGTTTGGCAAGATTTGGGATGAGCATCCGCGCAAGGCAAGGCAGTTGGCAGAGGAGGCTGGCTGGATCATTGCGGCAGAGCTACGCGCCCATGGCATTGATTTCAGCTTTACACCCGTGCTTGACATGGATTACGGTGAAAGCCAAGTGATCGGTGATCGCGCTTTCCACGGCGACAAGCAAGCCATTAACGAGCTGGCATTTTCCTTGATTCAAGGCCTCAAACGCGGCGGCATGGCGGCTGTCGGCAAGCATTTTCCTGGCCATGGGTATGTGGTGGCGGATTCGCATGTGGCTATCCCAGTGGATGAGCGCGAGTTCGATCAGATCGCTTCAACGGATATGCAAACTTTCCGCCAACTGATTGATGATGGCATCCAGGCCATCATGCCTGCCCATGTTATCTATCCCAAGGTCGACGACAAACCCGCCGGTTTCTCCGAGCGTTGGCTGCAAAAAGTCCTGCGCCAGCGCCTGGAATTCAATGGCGTTATTTTTAGCGATGATCTATCCATGGAGGGAGCCGGTGTAGCAGGGGATGTGACCCAGCGTGCACTGGCTGCCCTCAATGCTGGTTGCGATATGGTGTTGCTCTGCAACCAACCTGACAAGGCCGATGAACTATTGGCTAACTTGAAGTGGGATATCCAGGCACAAAGCCTCGCCAGGCTTGCCCGTATGCATGGTGGCCGCCACCCATCTGGCATGGTTGCCTTGCACGAGGATCCAGATTTTATGCACGCAGTGCACAGGGTTGGCTTGGTGGGCAAGGCAGATGGGAATCTACCGTTTGTTTGAGTTGCTGGATAGATAATAAAAAACCCGCCTAAGCGGGTTTTTTATTATTGGATCAATGCCAGATTAGGCAGAGAACTTGGAACGGCTACGAGCTGCAAAACCGATCAGACCCAGGCCAAGTGCCAGCATGCCATAGGTGCTTGGCTCTGGAACAGCAGCAATCAGGGCGATGTTGCCAGTATATGAAGGAACGCCTGTGTAGTTACCCTTGATGTTTATCCAGTATTGTGCTGGAGCTAGGGAGTCAACCTCAATAGCGCCGTAAGTCAGCTTTGCGGAGTACGATGAAAGATCACCAATGGTCAGTCGTGTGCCATTTTGGGAATCATAAAGATCGAAAGCAGTAAAAATTACACTTTTGGTGCTATTGCCGTTGATGCCTGCGCTAAGAGCAGCGTAGCTATCAACAGAGAAAGAAATCCAATCATCAAAACTACCGCCAGTCAGGTTTTTGCTTTGAAATGTGTAAAGCTGTTCAGTTGCTGTTGAGTTATCAGCATCAAATTCAACAACTGCAGCAGCCTGCGCGCTAGCAGCTGCACCGATCAGTGAAACAGCCAACAGAATTGCTTTCAGATTCATTGCCTTCATTTTGTATTGCCCCTAAAGAGAAATTTAACAGCGAAATTAATATCAAGTTGATATTGTTTTAAATTGATGGGGCGAGAATATGATGGAGCGATTGGGGCAGCAATAGCCCGAAGGAACTAACAGGGTTGATTTACTTGATTGAGAGCGGGTTTCAGCGATTATGACATTTCAGGTTTTAGATGTTTAACAATACGCCAACATTTAAAAATGTAAGTTCTGAGCAAATATGATGAATGACAATGGTTTTGCTGGGTTTGATTCGGTGTAAACGGTTGAAACTTTCACAGTTATTAGCTAGTCTTAGGCTTAGTTTCAGTTTTTTCCTAGGGGGTACCATAGATGCAAACGAATTACCAAGTCGCTAATACACAAACGCTGCCAGCGGGCGCGCACAAGGTATTGCGCAATACTTATATGTTGTTGGGCTTGACCATGATCCCAACCGTGATTGGCGCACTGGTCGGCATGTCCATGAATTTCTCATGGATGGCTGCTAGCCCGATCATGTCTTCCTTGATTATGCTGGCCGTGATGTTTGGCCTGTTCTTCGCTATTTCTGCTAACCGCAATAACAGCTTCGGCGTGGTTTTACTGCTGGGCCTGACTTTCTTTATGGGCCTGATGCTTGGTCCTATCCTGCAAGTGGCATTGAATCTGCGTAATGGCGGTCAGCTGGTTGGCTTGGCTGCAGGTGGTACTGGTCTGATCTTCATGACCCTGGCTGGTATTGGCGCCACGACCAAGAAGGATTTCAGCTTCATGGGGAATTTCCTCATGGTTGGCCTGATTCTGTTGATCGTTGCTTCGTTGGCTAACCTGTTCTTCCAGGTGCCTGCTGCTTCGTTGGCGATTTCCGCGATTGCCGTATTGTTATTCTCTGGCTTCATCTTGTTTGATGTAAATCGTATTGTACGTGGTGGCGAAACCAACTACGTGATGGCAACTTTGTCTTTGTACATCAATATCTATAATTTGTTTGTCAATCTGCTGCAATTGCTGATGGCATTCATGGGTGAGCGTGACTAAGCGTTATTCGCTGATTAAGAACCCGTCCTTGTGGCGGGTTTTTTATTTGAGCTTCTGTATTACCTGTTAAATTAAATGCATGAGTGATCTAACCAAAAACTGGCCTTCCCTGGGGGCTGCCATCAAACAACGCACGCCGGGTATCCCGGTGACCAAGTGCCTGATTGCGGCCAATCTGTTGGTTTTTGTGCTGATGTTGTTCAATGGGGCTGGCTTCTGGCATTCGCCCAATAATGTACAGTTGGCCTGGGGGGCTAATTTTGGCCCTGCGACTCAAGATGGCGAATGGTGGCGTTTGTTTACTGCCTTGTTCCTGCACTTTGGCGCTGTGCACCTGACATTGAACATGATTGCATTCTGGGATGGTGGGCAGTTGGTCGAGCGCATGTATGGGCACTGGCGCTATCTCATGATCTATCTCGTGAGTGGTCTGCTAGGCAACCTGGTGTCGCTGGTGTGGCAAGGCAATCAGGCGGTGTCTGGCGGGGCTTCAGGGGCAATTTTTGGTATTTATGGCGCCCTGATTGTATTTCTCTGGCAGGAGCGGGCTGTGCTGGATAGGCACGAATTCCGCTGGTTGTTCGGCGGGGCTTGTGTATTTGCGATCGCGACGATTGCCTTGGGCTTCATGATTCCTAGCATTGATAATGCCGCGCATATTGGCGGCTTTGTGACTGGCTTGTTATCTGGCTTGATGTTGATGCGAGGGTTGCAAGAGCACGCCGTGATCCCGCGTTTACCCAGGCTGGTTGCTGGCGCAGTGCTGGCAGCGGCAGTGGGGTTTATGCTGATCAAGCTGCCTGAGCCAAAGTACAATTGGGGAGAGGAGTTGTTGCTGCAAAAGCAGATCAATGCCTTTATCCAGGAAGACCAGGCGATTAATCGTTCCTGGTTGAATATCATGCACGAGAGCAAACAGGGGAGTGTGACTTATCTTGAGTTGGGTGAGCAGATCGAGAGTGACATTACCGATCGTTATCAGGAGCGTTACGAGGCTTTGTCGAAATTGCCTTATGACTCGAATCTGCCATCCGCTGCACAACTGGAAAGTATTTTGCAATATACCAAGCAGAAGCGCGATGCTTCTCGCGCCATTGCCGAGGAATTGAAGCAGGGTAAACAACCCGCTCTCCCGGCTAAACCTTTGCCTTAACTCGTGTCAGGCCTTGGAGCGGAGTTTATCCAGACCGACGATCACCAACGACATCAGCCACAGCAATGCCTTGAAGGTGTTCATCACCGGGATCAGGCTCCAGAAGACGTTGCCAAGGATTTGCCGGCAAAGCATGTTCTTGAAGCAAGTGGTTTTGTAGATTGTGGAAAGCAGGCATAAGCCAAGAGAGACGAAATAGATGACCAGATAGGATTCGGGGATCATGGCTGTTTTTCTCCTTGTTAGACTGCTGAAATCATATGAGTGATTAGGGCAATCAGCCTGTCTTGGCTGTTTTCTGCAAGCGGCGGCGTTCAGCAAAGAAATCGGAAAGGGTAGCGCCGCACTCTGCTGCCAGCAGGCCTGACTCTACTGTGGTGTGATGGTTAAGTTTATCCTCGGCCATGAGATCAATGACGCTACCGCATGCGCCGGTCTTGTAGTCGTGTGCGCCGAACACCAGCCTGGCGATGCGGGCATGCTGGATGGCACCCGCACACATGGCGCAGGGTTCCAGCGTCACGTAGAGAGTGCAGCCTACCAGGCGATAGTTGCCGAGCTTGGCTGCTGCATCACGCATGGCGCGGATTTCGGCATGTGCACTGGGATCATGGCCTGTAATGGGCGCATTGCTGCCACGCCCGATAATTTCACCATCCTTGACTACCACTGCGCCTACGGGCACTTCACCAGCATGCGCTGCTGCTGCTGCCAGTTGCAATGCAGCACGCATGAAATCTTCATCGGTGATTGGCAGAGGTGAATGCAGGCCCAACATCAAGTATCCATTGTTCTGATCAAGGCCATTATTTTGCCATGGTTTTTGCATGGGCATGTGGCCCGCGATATTTGCCGTGATTGTGCAGGGTGCGTAAGCTTAATCGACGCGCTGTTTTTGACCCAAGCGCACCAAGACGAATGTCAATCCAAGCATCAGGCCTGCACCTACCCAAAGCAACACCTCCATCGGGTCTGGTGTGACTTCTTGCACTGGCATGATGATGAGCTTGCGTAGCACCAATACCATGGCGACTTCAATAAAGGTTTCTACTTCCAGCTTGGCACCCATGAGGTAGCGGATTTCCGCGGAGATCAAGGCTGAGATTGACCAGAGCAGCATGAGTGTACCTAGCGCATTGAGGAATCCATGCACAAGATTGTTGGCGGCAAAGGCAGTGCGGACATCCAGGAAAAACAGCCATGCGAACATCATGACCGATACGGCAAGCGCGAGGCCGATCGTGATGTGCGCGAAACCATTGAGCCAGAGCATGGCGCGTATGGTGTAGCGATTGATGACATTGAATTCGCGTGGAAAATGATTTTGTGCCATGGTTGTGCCCTGTCTCCCCTTTGTTTGTCTTTATTGACTGTTGTTATTCAACGGCATCGTTACTTTATTGTTGAGATGAGATGCCGCTGTGCAATATACCAAATTTTGCATGAATAAATACTGGTCAGTCTTTCACCCTAGCAGGAACTCTGCCATCTCGACTTTCTGTAATTCATCCAACAGCCATCGCTGTGCCTTGCCGCCATTGCTGCGCCAGGCAATATAGGCAATGACTGCTGGTTTGGGCTCTGCTACCTCGCGGATCAGCAACTCGCCACGGGCTGCATGATATTCAGCCAGTTTACGCGGCAGGTAGCCTACGCCCAGCCCCTTGATCTGCGCCAGGGCCTTGCCGGGGATGTCGGGTACTGAGAGCATATCCTGGCCATCGAGGATGCCGGAAGTCTTGGGTGGCAGGTTGCGTGAGCTGTCAGCAGCGGAAACTGAGCGGTATTGCTGGATATCGTGATTTGAAAGTGGTTCTGGCGCGTGTGCCAGCGGATGCCGAGGTGAGACGGCAAACACGAAATCCAGCGAGCCAAGCAGGCGGGTTGTGTAACCACCACCTGGAGGGCCTTCACCTGGTGCACCGATGGAAATATCGGCGCGGTTACTGATAATGGCATCCCAGCTACCGCCATATACTTCCTTCAACAATCGCACCCTGGTGCCAAAATTCTTGGCGTAGAAGCGCTCAAGGATGTCGTAGAGTGGTTCCATGCGCAAAATGTCACTGATGGCGATGCTGATGTCGGTCTCCACGCCGGTGGCTACGCGGCGTACGCGACATTCCAGTTCGCTTGCTGCCTTGAGCAGGTGGCGGCCTTCACGCAACAGTTCATGTCCGGCCTCGGTAAGCTTGGCCTTGTGGCCGCTGCGGTCAAACAGTTTGATATTCAGGCTGTCTTCCAGTGTGCGTATGGTATAGGTGATGGCAGACGGGACGCGATATAAGCTTTCCGCGGCTGCGGAAAAGCTGCCTTCGCGATCAATCGCATCCAGTACTTCCAGTGCCTCGATAGAAAGCTTGATGCTCATGGCTGGCTTATCTTGGTGACATCACGCTCATGTACCCAGAACAATGTGGCACCCGCAATCGCCGCAGGCATCATCAAGACATTGAGGCCGGGTATCCACAAGGCAGCATAGACGCTGGCCCCGAAACTCAGGCTTTTCCAGCGCTTTTGTCGTAGCCAGGTCAGCATGGCCTGCCAACTTAATTTGTGGTTATCTGCCGGATAATCCAGGTATTGCACGCACATCATCCAAATGCCAAATAGCAGCCATAATGGCGGAGCCAGCAGGTTGATGCCTGGGATCAATGACAAAATCAGTAAACCAAGCGCACGTGGCAAGAAGTACATGAGTTTGCGTAGCTCGCGGCTTAATGTTCTTGGCACCATAGCAAGCAGTTCTTGCAGGTTGAAGGGAGGGAAATCATCCTCGCCACGCACCATGACCTCGACTTTTTCTGCCAACAGGCCATTGAAAGGGGCGGCAATCAGGTTGGCAAACAAGCTGAAGGTAAAAAAGATGATGAGAACCAGCAGGAGGACAAATAGCGGCCAGGCCAGGTAATAAAGAAAATCCAGCCAACCGGGTAGGGTGGTCAATAGTCTGGTCAGCCATTGGCCGAATTGCTGCACGCTGTAATAGACCATGCCAATGAAAAGTGCGAGATTGGCGAGTAATGGCAACAGCACGAATAGGCGCAAGCCAGGGCTGAGCACCAACCTTAGTCCTTGCATTAAATATTGCGGCCCGGAGAGCGGGCGAGGGTGAATAGCAGTGTTCATGACGTGTATGAGCGGTGCAGTCGCAACATGTTCATAATTTTTGAACAATATATACAAAATTCTTTGCTATTCATACTGGCAGCGATTATCTACTATGCCTGCTCACGTTCAATATTCTTGAAGATGAGGAGGTATAGCATGATCAGTTTGCGCAAAGCACAGGATCGCGGCCATGCAAATCATGGCTGGCTAGATAGCTACCATTCATTTTCCTTTTCCAGTTATCAAGACCCAGAGCACATGCATTATTCCGTCCTGCGTGTGATTAACGAGGATGTCATTGCAGCAGGTATGGGCTTTGGCATGCATCCCCACCGGGATATGGAAATCATCACTTATATGCTCAAGGGCGAATTGCGCCATGAGGATAGCCTGGGCAATGGCTCGGTGATCCGCGCCGGTGATGTGCAGCGCATGAGTGCAGGTACCGGCATCGTTCATAGCGAATTCAATGCGTCTGATCTTACCCAGGCACATCTCTTGCAGATATGGCTACTACCCGAGAAGAATGGGATAACGCCTGGGTATGAAGAAAAGCATTTTGCAGCAGCACAAAAGCAAGACCGTTGGCGCTTGATTGCATCACGTGATGGCCGGGAGGATTCTTTACATATCCATCAAGATGTTGAATTGTATGCAACAGTGCTGACTGAGAATAAGCAGCTCGGATACAGTGTATCTCCAGGACGTAGCGTCTACTTGCAGGTGGCGCGTGGCAGTATCGCGTTGAATGGCTTGTTGCTGGAAGCTGGTGATGCAGCCAAGGTCGATGCCCAGCAGCAGATCGAGATAACGGCAGGGGAGGAGGCAGAACTCCTCTTATTTGACTTGCCAGCACACCAATCCTATTAATCTTGTGTCATTAGAAAGGAAGCATTATGACGAAAGTTGTAGTGGTTTATCACAGTGGCTACGGTCATACCGAGGCTCAGGCGAAGGCAGTTGCACGCGGTGCGGAGAAGGTGGCAGGTACTGAGGTAACGCTCTTGAACTCCGAGCAGGCGCAGCAGGATTGGGATACCCTTAACGCAGCCGATGCGATTATCTTTGGCAGTCCAACCTATATGGGTTCTGCCTCTGCCCAGTTCAAGGCATTCATGGAAGCGAGCTCTAGCATTTGGTATCAGCGTGGCTGGAAAGATAAAGTCGCTGCGGGCTTCACAACCTCTGCTAGCCAGAGCGGGGATAAACTCAATACGATTGTGCAATTGACCATTTTCGCAGCCCAGCATGGCATGATCTGGGTAGGAAATGACTTGCTGCCAGGGAACAATAGCAGCACAGGCTCGGTCAATGATTTGAACCGTCTTGGCGGTTTCCTGGGGGCGCTGGCACAGGCAAATAGTGATCAGGGTGCTGATGTGGCCCCATTGCAAAGCGACTTGCTTACTGCCGAACACCTGGGTGAGCGTGTTGCCCATATCACCAATAAGTTACGCGCCTAAAACGAATAATGAATTTTGATCATCAGAGAGGAGTTCCAATGCATCATTCCATCGCCAAACTAAGCCTGGTAGCAGGCTTATTCGCAGCTAGCAGCTTGGCATTTGCCGCAGCTGAAACTTATGAAATCGACAACAAACATAGTTTTGCCAATTTTGCGATTCGCCACGTTGTTTCCAAAACTTCCGGTACATTCAGCGATGTGACAGGCAAGCTGGTCATCGATAAGGACAACCTCGCCAATTCCAGCGTGGATGCCAAGATCAATGTCTTGAGTGTGAATACCAGTAATGAAAAGCGTGATGAACACATCAAGAAAGAGGAATACCTGAACGCTGGCAAGTTTGGCGAGATGCATTTTGTCAGCAGCAAGATCGTGCCGACGACAACTAGCCAAGGCAACGTCACTGGCAAGCTCACTATTAATGGCGTCACCAAGGAAGTCACTTTCCCGTTTGCGGTGCTGGGTTTTGGCAAGGATCCATGGGGCGGTGTGCGTACCGGTATTGAAGCCAAGACCATCATCAAGGCTTCCGACTATGGCTATACCTGGGGTAAGCCTGGTTCGCCTGTAGGGGATGATATTGAAGTGACCTTGCTGATCGAAGGCATCAAGAAATAAGGCAGCATAGCCACGACATCAACGCCGTCTTGCCCTGCAAGTACGGCGTTTTGTTATTGAATTGATTGAAAGAGGAGAGTTGAATGTCCGACGATTTATTCAGCCCGGTCAAACTGGGCAGCATCGCACTCAAGAACCGTATCATCATGGCACCCTTGACCCGTAACCGAGCGGGCAAAGGCAATGTGCCGCAGCTGATCAATGCTGAATATTATGCCCAGCGAGCTTCCTCTGGGTTAATTATTACCGAGGCTACGCCGATTTCTGCCACTGCCCATGGTTATCCTGCCACACCTGGCATTCATGATGCTGAGCAAGTTGAAGGCTGGAAGTTGGTGACCAATGCCGTGCATGCCAAGGGAGGCAAGATCGTGCTGCAACTCTGGCATGTCGGTCGGATTTCGCATCCATCCTTGCAACCAGGCAATGCCTTGCCTGTAGCACCTTCTGCTATTAAACCTGCCGGGCAGGCTTTCACCTATGAAGGCTTGCAGGATTTCGTTACACCGCGCGCATTGGCCATTGAGGAGTTACCAGGCATTGTTGCAGATTATGTGATTGCCACTCGCAATGCATTAGCAGCTGGGTTCGACGGCGTTGAGATTCACGCTGCCAATGGTTATCTGCTGGATCAGTTCCTGCGTGATGGCACTAATCACCGCACTGATGAATACGGTGGAAGTATCGTCAACCGTACCCGTCTGTTATTGGAAGTGACCAAGGCAGTGGTTGAAGTGGCTGGCGCTGACCGTGTGGGCGTACGCATTTCTCCGCTCAACCCGTTTAACGATATCAGTGATTCCAACCCTCAAGTCTTGTTCAATCATGTGGCAGATTCCTTGAATCCGTTTGGCCTGGCTTATCTTCATGTTGTCGAAGGTGGTATGGGGGGCGCTGACGTACCAGCATTTGACTTTGCCGACTTGCGCCAACATTTCCAAGGCGCTTATATTGCCAACCTTGGCTACGATAAGGCCAAGGGCAATGCCGCGATTGCTTCTGGGCATGCTGATGCTGTTGCCTATGGTGCTATCTATATTGCCAACCCTGATCTTGTCGAGCGTTTCCAACAGGATGCGCCGCTGAATACGCCTGACCAAGCCACCTTCTACGGTGGCGATGCCAAAGGCTACACTGATTACCCAACCCTAAAAGGATAAGAATATGTCAAGAAAACCAGCCGTCACCAGCGTAGCGATTGATAACACCATTGCCGAGCGCTGGAGTGGCCGCGCCTATGATGCCAGCAAGCCAGTGACACATGAGCAAACCATTGCCTTGCTTGAGGCCGCCCGCTGGGCACCTTCCTGCTATGGTGACCAACCTTGGCGCTTCATCGTCTGGGATAAGAACAAGGATGCAGCCGCCTGGCAAAAAGCCTTTGAAACCCTGGTCGAATTCAACCAAGGCTGGGTGAAGGAATCCCCAGTACTGGTATTGATCGCTGCTGATACCAAGTTCCACCACAATGGCAAGCCCAATCCTTTTGCCGCCTACGACAGCGGTGCCGCAGCGGAGAACCTTTGCCTGCAGGCAACAGCGCTAGGCTTGCAAGCACACCAGATGGCAGGCTTTGATGCGGATAAGCTACGTGCCGCCTTTGCTGTGCCAGAGCAGATCCAGATAATTGCCCTGATCTCAGTGGGCTATGCTGCCGATCCTGCCACCCTGGAAGGCGAGATCAAGGAGCGCGAGTTGGCACCACGTACCCGTCGCGAGCTGGGTGAGTTGTTCTTTGATAGCGCCTGGGGCAAGCCTATTGCTTGAGTAGCAGGTATACAGGTCTGTTATAATGAAAAATTCCATCCATAAGCCGGGATTTAATCATGCCTGTTTTGCAGCTCAACAAAGCCAACTTCAAGCAAACCATTGAGAGTAATGACTTTGTCATTGTCGATTTCTGGGCCCCTTGGTGCCAGCCATGTGTTGCTTTTACACCGATTTTTGAGGCTGCTGCCGAGCAAAACCCAGATATCGTCTTTGGCATGGTGAATACCGAGGAAGACCCGGAAATCAGCGAGTATTTTGAAGTGACCAAGATTCCAGGCATCCTCATCATCAGGGAGCAAGCCGGGATTCATGCTCAGGTGGGTGAGGTAGGTGCGCCTGCACTGGAGAAAATGATTGAATGGGCAAGAGCCTATGACATGACTCAGGTGCGCGAGTATTATGCACAGCAGGCTGCTGCTGAGTAGTCCATTACGGTTTATTAGATATACCCATAAGAGCCGTTCACTGCAAAGTGAACGGCTTTTTTTATTACTGCCATATACTATTTAATTAGTCCGAATGGGCTAAGCTAGTCCATTTGGACTAGTGCTTAATAGCTGGGGGCGATAGCAATTTATAGCGGCTGGGATATGATGATTTCGCTGCTTATATAGGTATATATAAATTGTTTATTTATCAAGTATTACCAATAGGTAGTGATGTTGAAAGGCAAGGCACAAAGGCAGTTTTTTTATAACAGCATGGTTAATTTTGGGGGAAATCATGAAACAACGAATTGCATTATTAGTTTCTGCTGTGTTGTTGATGAACGGTGTTGCAGCTAATGCGGCAAATCTTGCAGTTTTCGGACAGAATAATATCGGGGATTTTTATAGCAGCACAGCCGGTGGCAGTCATACCATCACCTATGTAAATGATTCACAACTGGCAACGGTTGGTTTCCTGGATGGTTTTGATGCTTTTATCTATACACGTGATGGATATTCATTTGGTAGCGGCTTATCAGTGGATGCAGCCGCCAATGTGAAAAGTTATGTGACGGGTAATGTCGTTCTTTTTAATGGCGATTTCCAGGATGACATTGGCGTTGCCAACACCAACCTGTTATTCAGTAATGCGTTGGCATTTGTTCTTGGAGGTGCCGGTAAGGGTTATCTTGGTGAGTATCGTGGTGCTTTTGCAGCATATGCTTCCAATGATGATGGTAACAACCCGATAGGGCTGATTAATGGGCACTCTGGCGTATCTGGGTATGCTGAAGGTGGTTCAAATCTGGACATTAACCGTACCAGCTATGGTGATGTACATTCCATTACGGCAGGTGTGACATTTCCTTATGACCCTGCTGCTGTAGAGTATGGAGCACAGTTGTCCGGTGAAAATCCTGCAGTGGTCTTGGCACGTTTTGCTAATGGTAATGCCGCTATTATTGCTGGCGGGGTAGATCAGATTAGTGCTCCCGTGCCAGAGGCTGATACTTATGCCATGCTGCTTGTAGGTTTGGGATTGTTGGGGGCTGTGGTTCGTCGCCGCAATCGCATCGCATAACCGCTTCTTTTAATGATAGTTATGCTAAGCCAGCGCTCTGATAAAGCGGCTGGCTTTTTTATTGAAAATTTGTTGCCAATGGCTAAAAGCTGCCCGTACTGCATAATCGAAACAGAAAAAACACCCCTATACCCATCATGAGATAAAGTGGCAGGTCGCCGCGTTTGCTCAACTCACCACGCCTGGGTGTTGTGAGCCAGCGATTGGCAAGATAAAGCGCCAATATTGCGCCTGGAATCGCTAGCATTGTCCAGGTGCCGGAAAATATCCAGGCCAGAGCTTGATCCAGCCAACCTTCGTCATGAAACAGGTGTACTGCAAGGCCGATGATGCCGATGAGCATCAGCCCCAGCCGGAGCACTGCAAGTAATGTGGAGAGCAGGGATTCTGGTTTCGCCTCGGGATTTTGCACAGGTTTGCTCATGACAGTGGCTCCTTGAAGCGGGGGTGTGATTAGCCTGGTGATGCTGGCAGGTATTTTGCCGGGTCTACGGATTTACCTTGTCGGCGGATCTCGAAATGCAGCTTGGTTTTGTCTGTATCCGAGTCCCCCATTTCTGCGATCTTCTGGCCTCGTGTCACTTGCTGGCCTTCTTTCACTAGCACTTTGCTATTGTGGGCATAGACAGAAAGAAAGGTATTGTCGTGCTTGATGATCACTAGCTTGCCGTAGCCACGTAAATCAGAGCCACTATAAATCACCTTGCCAGGGGCTGCAGCGTTGATAGCCTGCCCCATGGTGCCACTGATATCCAGGCCCTTGGTACTCGCCGAGTCATTAAACCCTGCCGTGACTTTGCCGTTGGTTGGCCATGCCCACTGTATGCCTTCCACACTATTAGTGGCCGATGTGCTGGTAGAGGTGGCAGGAGTTGTGGCTACAGGTGTGGTGGTGTTTGTTGCGGCCGGTACTGGTGCTGCCGCTACTTGCGGTTGTGGTGCCGCAACAGGCGCATTCAAGGCAGCTTCGCTGTAAGGCTGGCGCAATGCCTTGGGTTCAACGACCAATAACGGTTGACCAGGGGCAGGCATGGCGTTTTCTGCAGGACTGGTCACTGTCGAGGGGCTGCCACCATCCAGGTTGAGCGGGGTGATGATGACATCTCCATCGGCCATGCTGGCAGGTTGCCCAGGGATAGGGCTTGCAGTAGCCGTGCTCGTGTCTGCTGCACGCGCGGGCAGCTTGAGTTGCTGGCCGATATGGATGGTGTAAGCGGGAGGCTGGATATTATTCAGCTGGGCAATGTCCTTATAGTAAAAGCCATATTCCAGGCCAATGCTGTAAAGGGTATCGCCTTTCTTGACGGTATGTGTATTCGGGCGCCAGTCACTGCCAGCGGTTGCGCTGGTGCTTGTCTTGCTTGGGGTGGTGGTCACCGGTTTCTTAGCAACCGGGGCTCTATCCACTACCGGTGCATGCTCGGTAGTGCTACAACCGATGAGTAACAGGCTGATCAGCCAGGATTTATTGACTTGTTTTGTCCATTGCATTAGTTGGTTCCACCTAGCAGCGGCACGAATTTCACCGCTTCCAGTTTACTTTGTCTGTATTCAGAGCCTGTAGCTGTCTTGATATGTTCAACCAGGTACAGGATTTGTTCTTCGGTGCCAACGGGGATCACCATGCGACCACCGACGGCAAGCTGCTCCAGCAACTCTTGCGGGATATGACGTGCAGCCGCTGTGACAATAATACCGTCAAAAGGTGCCATTTCCGGCAAACCCATGGTGCCATCGGCGTGTTTAAGCTTGATATTGGCCAGGCGCAATTCGCGCAGATGCCCTCGCGCCTTCATGAGCAAAGGGCGGATACGCTCGACGGAATAGACTTCCTTGGCGACCTTGGATAGTACGGCGGTTTGATAGCCGCAGCCGGTGCCTATTTCCAGTACTTTTTCCAGTGCGCCACCATTACGCAATATCTCAGTCATGCGTGCCACGATGTAGGGCTGGGAAATGGTCTGGCCGAAGCCAATCGGCAACGAGCCGTCCTCATAGGCGCGTGAGGACAGTGCTTCATCAACGAATATATGGCGGGGAATGGCGCCGATAGCCGCCAGCACCACTTCGTCCTTGATGCCTTTTTCGCTTAAGCGCCCCAGCATGCGCTCGCGCGTACGCTGGGAAGTCATACCAATGCCGCGTAATGCTGGACTACTCATGGTTATAGCGCAAGCCAGTTCTTGACCTGTTCACGCTGGCTATATTGCGTGAGGTCGATTTGCAGGGGTGTGATGGAAATACGGTTTTGGTTCACGGCGTTGAAGTCCGTGCCTTCGCCAGCGTCCTGTGCGCTACCTGCTGCTCCTATCCAGTAAACCGTTTGCCCACGCGGTGTGGCGGATTTGATCACCGGCTCTGCCTTGTGGCGCTTGCCCAGGCGGGTGACTTCGGTGCCTTGAATCTGATCGAATGGCACATCTGGCACATTGATGTTCAGCAATACAGGTGGCGGAAAACGGTCTTGTTGGTAGCGCTCTACCAGGCTCACCATGAAGCGTGCAGCAGTCTCAAAATGTTGCACGCCATGGCGTGACATCGAGACAGCAAATGACGGCACACCCAGCAAGAAGCCCTCGGTGGCAGCGGCAACAGTGCCTGAATAAATCGTGTCGTCACCCATATTGGCACCATCATTGATGCCGGAAATCACCATGTCCGGTAGTTCGTCGAGCAAGCCAGTGACAGCAAGGTGCACGCAGTCTGTTGGCGTGCCGTTGACATAATAAAAGCCATTGCTGGCTTTATGCACTGAGAGTGGCCGATCTAGCGTCAGTGAGTTACTGGCGCCGCTACGGTCACGTTCAGGCGCAACCACCACGATATCGGCTACCTTGGATAAATGTTGGGCCAGGATATTGAGCCCAGGGGCAAAATAGCCGTCGTCATTGGAAAGAAGAATACGCATTTTTTTATTATAACCGAGTGACGAGGCGCTTTTCACGCCTCTTTTACTGACAATCAGGAAAAAATCTGCAGCAGTGATTTAATTGCTGTGCTTGAGCTTGATTGCCGTCTCTGCCAGCCGTTTGCCCAAGGCGATACACAGTGCTTTTTCATCGGCGCTGATTGGCTTGTCGTTCATCACCCCGGCAAGATGGCTGGCACCATAAGGCGTGCCGCCCGTGCTGGTGGCGGCCAGTGCAGGCTCGGAATAGGGTAGGCCGAGGAGGAGCATGCCATGGTGCAGCAGGGGAAGCATCATCGAAAGCAAGGTACTCTCCTGGCCACCATGCATGGACGAGGTAGACGTGAATACCGCAGCAGGCTTGCCAATCAAGGCTCCTTGAAGCCAAAGCCCGCTGGTACCATCAAGGAAATATTTCATCGGTGCCGCCATATTGCCGAAGCGGGTGGGGCTGCCCAATGCCAGGCCTGCACATTCTTCCAGGTCGGTGAGCTCAACGTAAGGATCGCCACTCTCGGGGATATCAGGCTCGGTAGCTTCATGGTTGGCAGAGACCTTGGGCACCGTGCGTAATCTCGGTTGTGCACCTTCAACAGAAGCCACACCGCGTGCGATGAGCTTGGCCATGTCGCGAGTTGCGCCGCCGTGGGAGTAATAGAGGATCAGTATTTCTGCCATGTCATTTAACCTTGTAAATGTAATGAATCAACTTGGTTTGCTGCCGGGTTTGAGACGGTGATGTACCACTTGGGCTGCATTTCTGTGAAATCCGTCCTGATGTTGCAGGGTAGATAGCTCGCCGAGTCCAGCACTAGGCACTGATGGTTTATTCTTTTAAACACCACCCAATGCCAGAAATGTTTGCCATTTTCTTCATGGTACTTGATGGCAAGCAATGCCAGGGCGGGCAAAGCATCCCAAGCGGTAAAAGGGGTTTCACCAGCAGAGGTGTCGACGCCAGCGTGGTCTAGCATCCGCCTGACATACTGGGTGTCAGACCATAGCGAGGTATCTGCTGCCTGAATCCCCAACCTATTGGCAATCTCACGCATTTCTGCATAACTCTTGCCGAGAATATTAGCCACTGCGGCAATGCCACAGCCGGTCTCCTCTTCTTGTACGACAACTTTCATCATTCGCTTTCTTGCTGGGCTTTTCGAGTTGGGTACGACAATCACGTTGCTATTGAAAGCGGAACGTATAAAGCACATCTACCGCGCTTTCCGACCCTGCCTGCGACACGACAGACCAGTTGCGGCTGATGGTGTAGGTGAGCTTGGCGACGTTGAGCAGGCCGGTCAGGCTTTTTTCGTAGCTGAGGTAGAGCTTGGAGGACAGGCGCTTGCCGAAGTTGACGGTAGAGCTTTCCACATCGCTGCCGCCTATACTGAAGCTGTCTAGTCCGGCAGCGCGGGCCATCCTGGTCTGCAAAGGTACGGAGTCGCCCTGAGAGAGCAGGACGCCGGCGGCGAGCGAAAGCATGGCGAATTCGTTCTTCCCTGCCTGGTCCAAGCCGTGGCCCAGCACTAGCCAGGATAGTTTTTCGCTGTCCGGTACCGTGGGTGTGGATACCAGTTTGACGGTAGGCATCTGGGCATTGCCAGTGATCTCGACGCCGGCCTGTACGGTCTGGTTCTGGCGCATGGCAATGATATTGAGGCCGGGATTGTCGACAGGGCCACTGAAGTTGACAATGCCCTTGGTGATGTTGAGCAACTGCCCATAGGCCATGTAGGTGCCACCGACGACGATGGAACCTTCTGCGCGAAGGCTGTTCGGGACATTGCCAGATAGGGTAAGGATACCGGTAAGATAGCCATCCAGCCCGTAACCACGTAGCAGGAATTGCTTGCCGGGATCAACGATGCCGACTACTTCATCGCCGAGGTTGATCCTGAGTCTGCCGATAGTAAATTGCAGCGGGCTGGTGTCTTCCTCGCGCTCACGCCCAACTACGATGACGTCATTGCCTAGCTGTGGCGCGCCTTCAGGGGCTAGTTCGATCAAACCACGCACAATACCCAAGTCACCGTCCAGCATGAGGTGATTGTCCTGCAAGGTAGTTTTTGCGTTGCCTTTCAATACCAGGGTGCGATCCGTGCGTTCAGCGGCTGTGAAATCATCCAGTAGCCAGTCGATGTCCATTTCCGGTTTGCCCGCGACGAGACTGATACCGCCGCTGGCGTTGATGCTGCCTTTGCCGCCAGTGAAGCGCAGCGTGTCTAGGGTAAGTCTGTTGCCCGACAGGGATGCATCCAATTGACCGTTGGTGAGATTAACGCCTTCAGCAGGCAGGCTGACGCTGAGGTTACGACCACGGATATTGCCGCCAAGGTTAGGGTTGCCGATACTGCCATTTGCATTGATGTTAATGTTGAGCGTGCCATCTGCCTGGACATCGGGAGAGGGTAGCCAAGCAAGACTGTTGATATTGGCCTCCAGGCTGGCTTGCAATGGCGCATTGCTTTCGAGGTTGAAACTGCCTGCCGAGCTCGTAACGCTGGTATGCAGCTTGCCTGTGATCGTGCCCAGTTTATTGCCCTGGATATTCGTACTCAGGTCAATATGGTTATCTTGCATGGTCAACAGCAATTGCACCTCTTTGAGGCCGAGTGGCTGTTCGGCCTGGCCTTCGCGTACAACGGTCAAATCCCCGGATTCACGCTGTAACGTTATCGTGCCATTGAGTGCCTCTGCGGCATTAATATCCCATTGTCCCGAAAATACCGGATTACCCTTGAGGTTGGCAGGCAGTGAAAGCAGCATGGGCGGTATATCGCGCAAGGCCAATTGTTCGATACGACCATGCGTTTGCAAGCCTGCAGGGCCTTGGCGCAAAGTATCAAGGCTGATTCGTCCTTGCTTGAATTGCAGGGCGAGGTTGTCAATCGCCAATCCGGTGGCGTCATAGCGGATTGGCGTAGGTGCTTGTAGCTTGATCGGGGCATCTGCCTGGTAGTCAAGTTGTTCCAGGGTGCCTAGCCAGGTACCGCTGTCATCCATGCCACCACTTAGTCTGGTACTGAGTTGTAAGCCTGTACCGTTAGCCTCAAGGTTGAGCACATGCTGTGCACGGTTGCCGTTGAGGGTGAGCTTGCCATTCATGAAGCTACCTTGGTTGATACGTAAGCCTTCGGCATTGAGGGAAGAGTTGAGGTCGCCCATGGTATGCAGGCTACCATTGCCCGTGAGTTTACGTGATGTGATATTGCCGGGCAGGCGCAGGTTTTCTGCTAGTAGCTGGAATTGTGCCTTGAGGTCATCTAGCTGGCCCCTTACGGTACCACTAGCTTCGGCCTTGCCACCAAATGCAGGCCCCAGGGCATTGAGCGCGGGCAATACTGCTTGCCAGGCGAGTGTGCTATCCGGCTTGCCCAGGCTGCCGTTGGCAGTAATGCGGTTACTGCCTAGCTTGGCATCCACTTGGATGTTGTTTAGGAGACTGTCGAGCAAGTGTATGTCAGCCTTGGCTTGCAGCGGCTGGCCACGCCACTGGCTATCCAGGCTGTTGAACGTCAGGTTCAGGTCTGTAGTCGGCAGTAGCTTGCCGTTGAGGCTGATGTCGGTGCTCAGCTTGGCATCAGTTGCCTGGCCTAGTGCCTTGGTATCCAGGTCGCGCAGACGGATATCCAGCTTGATCGGCAGGTCACCTTCCAGCGCCACTTCGCCGACAATATCGAGTTTGCCCGCGGCAGGGAGTGGGCTATCTGTTGCCACCATGGCAGGCAGCTTGTCTTGCATGGCAAACAGGTTGCGCATCTCAAAGCGTAATGCCGTGAGGTCGCCCGAGAGTATGGTGTTGAGGTCATAAGGCATGGTGCCTTGTGTCTGACGTGCCTGGATGTTGCCGGAAAGCGGGAAGGGTTTGCGATTTTGCAAGGAAACTGCAGCCGTGATTTCACCCCAAGGGGTTTCCGCGCGGGACAGTTGCAGGCGGATGGTTTGGCTGTCCGCAGCCATGTTGAGCGTGACATGCTGCAACACTTGGCGAGTGTTGCCGGAGACGATCTCGATTTCATCGATAGAGGCTTGTTCCACTTCTATCGGGAACGGCACCTGGATGGTCTCGGGCAATGCTGGCAGGCTACTCGCAGGCTCATCCGATTTATCGTCTGCTGGCACCTGTTTCATGGTGATGACCAGGCGTTGGGCGTGCAAGCGGTCGACGCGCAAGCGGCCTTCACGCGTGGGCAGTAAGCGCAGGTGGCTGTCAAACTGTAACAGGTCGATTTCCATATTGCCGGCGTCATAGTGCAGATCCTGCAGGCTGGAACTGAGCTGGATCAAGGCATAGGCTGGCGCAATGCAGGGCAGGAACCATATCAGCAGAGTGATCAGCAGGCGCTTTGCCATCAGAACACGACTCCCAGGTTGAAGTGCAAGCGGTATTCGCCAGTTTCCTGGCCGCGGGCGATATCAACGCCGATCGGGCCTGCCGGGCTCTTGAAGCGTGCGCCCAGGCCATAGCCATAGACAGGTTTGAGGTCGCGGGTTGTGTTGGCGGCATTACCAAAATCAACAAATACCGCCGCGCCCCATGAGCTTGTTAGCCATTGAATGACCTCGATGCTTCCCGTAACGAGGTAGCGCCCGCCAATCACGGCATCGCCATCGGCAACGCCCAGGCTTTGGTAGGCATAACCCCGCACCGATTGATCGCCACCAGCGCGGAACAGGTAGGTGGCCGGGGCATTATCGGCACCACTGACGATGCCGCCTTCGAGCCGGGTGATCAATTGTGTGCTGCGCGTGAGCGGATAATAGGCTTGGGTCTTGGCGTAGCTTTGCAGGAATTTTCCAGTGGCCATGACATCAAGCGGGGCACTGGTGAACAAGGCATTGAACAAGTAGCCGCGTGTGGGATTGAGCTCGTTATCAATGCGGCGCAAGGTGATGCCGTAGGAGATAGTCGCGGCATAGTTGTTTTGTGATTCACTGCCATCAATCGCCACATGTTCGAGCAAATAGGCTGCACCTACCGTTTGCTCGAAGCTGCGTGGGCCCCAGGAGCGCTTGACGCCGGTGCCGAGGGTAGAGGTTGTCTGACCTTCGATATCGAGGCGGTTGAGATCGGCATTGAAGCTGTCGCGATAACCGTTCTGGTCGGTAGGCAGGCGGATCAGCGAGTTGAGCGATTGGGCCTTTTGTTCGATTTTCAAGGTATTGGTGAAGCGCCAGCCACGATCAAATAGGTTAAGGTCCTGGTAGGTCAGCGTTGTGCGGGCGCCGGTATTGGTACTGGCACCGACACCGATGCCTATCTGTACTGATTGCAGCTCGGTGACGTTGACGACGATAGGCGCAGCTTCCGGGTCGGCATCTTCAGTGCGCGATGTCACCTCGACATTGCTGAAATAGCCGCTGGCCTGCAGTTCAGATTGGAAAAATAGCAGTCGTGCCTGGCTATAGGGCTCGCCGGGCTTGATCGGGTTGATATTCTCGACCAGGCTGCGCGGGTAGCGTTGCAAGCCATTCACCTCCAGGCCTCCAAAGCGGAAAGGTGCGCCGCTATCAATTTCCACCACCAACTTGGCCTTGTTGTTAGTAGCGTCGATCTCGGCTTTGCTGTTGGTGATTCTGGCATTAGGGTAACGTCGCAACATCAGGCCGCTAAGTAGCTTACGTTTTGCGCTGGTCCAGGCATCCTGGCTGAAGCGGCTATCTTGTTTGAGCGTCCAGCTTTCTATTAGCTCCGATGTCGAGGGCTGTTCGTCGCTGCCTTGGCTTGTGATCTCGCCAGTGAAGCGGATATCCACCTCTTGAATGGTGACTGGGTCGCCTGGATTGACCGTGAATTTGGCGCGGTTTCGGGTGCTGTTGCCTTCTGTGCTGGTTTCCAGACTTTGCTCAATACTGGGTGAGAAATAGCCTTCGGTGGCGAGCAAATCCTCAATATTACGTGGGGCGGCTTGTAGCAGGCGATGCCATTCAGCATTGTTCATGCGCGGGTTATTGAGCCAGCGCATGATATCCATGTGTTTTTCCAGCAAATCTTCTACCGAGGAAGGGGCATCAATGTTGACGCTGTAGCGAGTATCAGCGCTAGCTTGGCTAGACCATGCCAGTAAGCTGAACACCAACCAGGCCTGCATGCAGTAAAAGATGCGATACAGGCTCGGTGCTTTGATAGGGTGATGGATGGCCGCATGGGCCATCATGGTTGGCAGGCTAGATCGATTTCGCAAGTGCTGCGGCTTTTCCTGTGTAAGTAGCAGGGGTGAGCTCCAGAAGGGCTTGTTTGGCGTCAGCGGGAATCTTCAGATCCTGAATAAAGGCATGCAGGGATTCCTTGTTGATGCCACCCTTGCCGCGCGTCAATGCCTTGAGTTGTTCGTAAGGGTTAGGCACTCCATATCGACGCATGACGGTCTGGATTGGTTCCGCGAGTACTTCCCAATTGCTGTCCAGGTCTTCTTCCAGGCGTTGCAGGTTGACTTCCAGCTTGCCCAGACCCTTGAGGCAGGAGTCGTAGCCAAGTAGGGCATAGCCCAGCGCTACACCCATGTTGCGTAGCACCGTGGAGTCAGTGAGGTCGCGCTGCCAGCGGGAAATAGGCAGTTTTTCTGCCAGGTGGCGTAGTACGGCATTGGCCAGGCCCAGGTTGCCTTCGGAGTTCTCGAAGTCGATGGGGTTGACCTTATGTGGCATGGTGGAAGAGCCAACTTCGCCTTCCTTCACTTTCTGCTTGAAGTAGCCTTGGGAGATGTAGCCCCAGATGTCGCGGTCAATGTCGATGAGGATGGTGTTGATACGGGCAACGGCGTCATACAGTTCAGCCATGTAGTCGTGCGGCTCGATCTGGATAGTGTAGGGGTTATAGCCCAAACCCAGGCTCTCGACGAACTTGCGTGCAAAGCTTTCCCAGTCGAATTCTGGGTATGCAGACAGGTGGGCGTTGAAGTTGCCCACGGCGCCGTTGATTTTGCCGAGGATTTCATTCTTTGCCAGTTGCTCGCGTTGGCGGCGCAGGCGGTACACCACGTTGGCAAGCTCCTTGCCCAGTGTGGTGGGCGAGGCGGTCTGGCCATGGGTGCGTGACAGCATAGGCACATCGGCCAATGCATGAGCAAGCTCAGTCAGGCGGGCAATGATCTTGTCGATGGTAGGCACGATGACTTCGTCACGTGCATGCTTGAGCATCAATGCATGCGAGAGGTTATTGATGTCTTCCGAAGTGCAGGCAAAATGGATGAATTCACTGACTTCGCGGATTTCATGGTTGCCGTCGAAGTGTTCCTTGAGCCAATATTCCAGCGCTTTCACGTCATGGTTGGTGCGTGCTTCAATTGCCTTTACCTGGGCTGCATCAGCTTCACCAAAAGCAGCGATGACTTTGTCCAGCTCTGCGATGGTGCCAGCACTGAATGGCGCGATTTCCTTGAGCTCGGTTTCGGCAGAGAGTGCCTTGAGCCATTCGACCTCGATCAATGCGCGGAAGCGGATCAGTGCATATTCACTGAAATAGGGGCGTAATGGATCGAGCTTGGATTGATAGCGACCGTCGAGGGGGGAAAGTGCGTTAAGAGGGGTAAGCTCCATCAGTAAACCTTTTTGCATGGCAAAGTGAATGCGGGCAGAGTGAGTGGCTCCCATGTAAGCAACTCAGCCAGCGTTGAAAAAAACGTGATTTTACCTGACATCTGCGATTGACAAAATCATGGATTCACTCAATAGGTTTTTACAGGCGGAATAGCATGTCTGGCGTGCGCCAAACCAGTGCGTGAGTGCGAGTACTGGTGCTCGTTTGCGGCATGAACTCAGTAGGGATTATCCGCAATGTTGGTTAAGCCAATGTGACGATGAGCCTGCAGCGTAAGCAGGCACGTTCCCGATAGGTGCGTCCCCAGGCTTGTTTTGCAAACAAGATTCATTCTCGTAAAAAGGCTGTAAAAACAGGCATGTTCATTGCATGCAGCAAAAGGCTGACGATTTATAAGCCAGTCGCAACACTGTATAATTCGCTTATTCAGGTCATGCAAACCATCCTGGTTGCCATTGGGCTACTCATGGATCAAAGCGGTGCGATATAGCAGCACTTACGCGGTTTGCAGGCTATTGCTATCACGACTCAATGGAAAACCATGCTAATTGCTTATCGTAAACATGTAGAAGAACGTGCCGCTGCTGGCCTTCCCCCTTTGCCACTGGATGCAGAGCAAACTGCTGCGCTGGTGGAGTTGTTGAAAAATCCTCCGGCGGGTGAAGAGCAATTCCTACTCAATTTGCTGGAAAATCGTATTCCTGCCGGTGTTGACCAGGCTGCTTATGTGAAAGCGGCTTTTCTTGCGGATATTGCCAAGGGTGAGGCGACTTCTTCATTGGTTAGCCCTGAGCATGCCGTGAAGCTGCTGGGCACCATGCTGGGTGGTTACAACGTGCAGGCCTTGGTAGGCTTGCTTGATAGCCCGCTGGCAGCGCATGTCGTCAAGGCACTTTCTCACACTATCCTCATGTTTGATGCCTTCCATGATGTGGCTGAAAAAATGAAGGCGGGTAATACCTATGCCAAGACCTTGATCGAATCCTGGGCGGCTGGTGAGTGGTTTACCAGCCGTGCCAAGTTGCCGGAAGAAATGCAACTGGTGGTGTTCAAGGTGGAAGGTGAAACCAATACTGATGACCTTTCTCCAGCGCAGGAAGCTTGGTCGCGCCCAGATATTCCATTGCATGCCAAGGCTATGCTTATCAACAAGATGGCAGATGGTTTGCAAACGCTGGAAGCGCTTAAGGCTAAAGGCCTGCCCTTGGCGTATGTTGGCGATGTGGTCGGCACTGGTTCTTCTCGTAAGTCTGCGATCAACTCCGTGCAATGGCATATGGGTAACGATATTCCCTACATCCCCAACAAGCGTACCGCAGGTGTGGTATTGGGCGGCAAGATCGCGCCTATCTTCTTTAACACTGCAGAAGACTCCGGTGCCCTGCCTATCCAGTGTGATGTAAGCGCCATGAATACTGGCGACGTGATTACCGTGCGCCCTTATGATGGCAAGGTGCTCAATGCGGCAGGTGAAGAAATCGCCAGCTTTGAGCTTGCACCCTTGACCATGCCGGATGAAGTGCGCGCGGGTGGCCGTATTCCATTGATCGTGGGCCGTGGTCTGACCAATAATGCGCGCCAGTTGCTGGGGCTGTCAGCTTCTGATTTGTTCATCCAGCCAATTGCACCGGAAGACACGGGCAAGGGCTATACCCTGGCGCAAAAGATGGTTGGGCGCGCCTGCGGCCTGCCCGAAGGCACTGGTGTTCGTCCTGGTACTTATTGCGAACCCAAGATCACAACCGTTGGCTCACAAGATACGACCGGCGCGATGACGCGCGACGAACTCAAGGAGCTGGCTTGCCTGGGCTTCTCAGCTGATCTGGTGATGCAGAGTTTCTGCCATACCGCAGCCTATCCCAAGCCAGTCGATATCAAGCTGCAACATAGTCTGCCAGAGTTCATTTCCAGCCGTGGCGGTGTCAGTCTGCGTCCCGGCGACGGCGTGATCCACTCCTGGCTTAATCGCCTGATCCTGCCGGATACCGTCGGTACCGGCGGCGATTCGCACACCCGCTTCCCGATTGGTATTTCCTTCCCGGCGGGTTCTGGCCTGGTGGCGTTTGCTGCAGCGATGGGTGCAATGCCGCTAGATATGCCGGAATCAGTGCTGGTACGCTTCAAGGGCGAGATGCAGCCCGGTATTACCTTGCGCGATCTAGTGAATGCGATTCCTTATGCTGCCATCCAGAAAGGTGAACTGACCGTTGGCAAGCAGGGCAAGAAGAATGTCTTTAATGGCCGTATCCTGGAAATCGAAGGCTTGCCTGATCTCAAGGTGGAGCAGGCGTTCGAGTTTGCCGATGCATCCGCTGAGCGCTCTGCGAATGGGTGTACCGTACACTTGAACAAGGAGCCGGTTATTGAGTTCCTCAAGTCGAATATCGTGTTGATGCAGAACATGATAGACAACGGCTATGAAGATGCACGTACGCTGCAACGCCGCATCGAGGCGATGGAAGCTTGGCTGGCCGCCCCGCAATTGCTGGAAGCCGATAAGGATGCAGAATACGCTTACGTGCTTGAGATTGACCTCAATGAAGTTAAGGAGCCCTTGGTGGCTTGCCCGAACGACCCGGACGACATCAAGCCATTGTCTGCGGTGGTGGGTGACAAAATTGACGAAGTATTCATTGGTAGCTGCATGACCAATATCGGCCATTATCGTGCGGCTGCCAAGGTGCTTGAAGGTGCGGGTGGTATCCCGACCCGCCTATGGATTGCACCGCCGACGCGCATGGATGAGAGCCAGCTGCGTGATGAAGGGGTTTACTCAGTGTTTGGCGTTGCAGGTGCACGTACCGAAGTGCCCGGCTGCTCCTTGTGCATGGGTAACCAGGCGCGTGTGGCAGACAAGGCTACCGTGTTCTCGACCAGTACCCGTAACTTCGACAACCGCATGGGCAAGGATGCCCGCGTCTACCTTGGTTCTGCCGAGCTGGCCGCCGTATGTGCGCGCCTGGGACGTATCCCTAACCAGCAAGAGTACCTGGATACCGTAGGTGACAAGCTCAGCAAAAATGCTGACAACATCTACAAGTATTTGAACTTTGACCAGATGCCGGAATACGCCAAGAAGATTATCCCGATCGCTGAAGTGGCAAGTTAAATAGCTGTCTTCCTGACAATAAGCCGCTTTAAGCGGCTTATTTTTTTGTTCATTGTTATTGCTATCAATCAACAGGCTGTGCCCACACGGCAAATTCATTGCCACTTGGCTCCGTAAAATGAAAGCGCCTGCCACCAGGGAAAGAGAACGCGGGCTTGATAATGCTGCCGCCAGCATCCTGGATTTTTGCCTGGGTTGCTTCCAGCTCTTCACTGTAAAACACTAATAACGCGCTGCCGTGATCAGTGCGTGCACGCAACTCTGACCTGAAGAAACCACCCTCAAGGATATCGTTCTTGAACGCAATGTAATCTGGGCCAAAGTCTTCAAAAGTCCAGCCAAATACCTGCTGGAAGAAGGTCTTGGTGGCTGCTAGATTATGGGCTGGGTATTCGACATAATTGATTTTCTCATGGTTGGACATCGATGATTCCTTGGGGATGAGTCTGGTTGGCGTGATGTTAGTGCACGTAAAACACATGCAGTTTTAAGGTAAAACTAAAGTCTGGCAATCACAGCGAAGGATATCGGATGGGACATATTCGTTATATACCAGTGTTGCTTATCTTTTTGTATCCAGAGGTAGGCATGCTAGCCGCGGAGTTACCTAGGCAATCCGTGCAAATTGATTATATCCAGCCGGAGCAATTTACCGATATTGCCAGCACAGAGCATGGGCCACCTAATCAAAGCTATCTCGACCAGTTGAGCAAGCACATCATGAAAAAAGCGGCGAGCTATCTTGCAGAGGATGAGCAATTGAGCATCGCGATCACGGATATCGACATGGCAGGTAGTTTTGAGCCATGGAATACGCCGGGAAATGATATCCGCATGATCAGGCATATCTATCCCCCTAGGATATCGTTGAGCTATCAATTAAAAAATGCCGGAGGCAATGTGCTTGAGCAGAGCGATGTGCATTTGACCGACCTGAACTATCAATTCAATTCCACCTTGAATAGTGCTGACGCCATGCGGTATGAAAAAGCCCTGGTCGATGATTGGCTGGAAAAACTATTCGCAGGCCGACCAGCGCCACAGGGAGATTAGCCAGTGTTTTTCAGCTTGCGCCATAAGGTGGTGCGGCTGATACCCAAGGCCTGCGCCGCTTGCGTGAGGTTGCCATGATGGCGGGCAATCACGGCCTGGATTTCGTCTATATCCCACTGGCGCCGCTTACTGCCCGAACTTGTATGATGCTGGATATGGTTGCTTGCTGCCGTTTGCATGAATTCGCCAGGCAAGTGTTGCAGGTCTATCATGCTGTTGTTTGCCATCAGCCAGGCATAGCTCAGCACATTGCGTAGCTCCCTCACATTACCTGGCCAGTCATATTGCATCAGCCGCTGCATGGCTTCGTGACTAACCTGTGGCGTGGCAGTCCCGTGGGCTTGTTCTTGCAGCAGGTGCTTGGTCAGCAAAGGGATATCTTGCCGCCGCTCACGCAAAGGTGGCAGGAATATCGGGATGACACGCAGGCGATAAAGCAGGTCATGGCGAAAGCGCCCGGATTTCGCCTCCTCGCGCAATGCCCGATGGGTCGCAGTAATAATGCGCACATCGGCAATGAGCCTGCGCTCGCCACCTAGCGGGGTGAACTCTCCTGTTTCCAGTACGCGTAATAGCTTGGCTTGCAGGTCTAGCGGGATTTCTGCAATCTCATCCAGAAAGAGCGTACCACCGCGCGCCTGCTCGAAGACACCAATATGCTGGCGTATCGCGCCGGTGAACGCCCCCTTGGTGTGCCCAAATAATTCACTTTCCAGAATGTTGGGGTTGAGCGCTGCACAGTTGATGGCAACGAAAGCCTGTCCCTTGCGCGCACTTTCTTCGTGGATGGCGCGTGCGACTAATTCCTTTCCGGTACCGGATTCACCGCGTACCAGCACGGGCAGGTCAGTCTGCGCGACCCGGCTGATCATGGCGAAGACATTTTGCATGAGTGGATCATGGCTCATCATGCCGTGATAAGGTTTACCTGGTACCGGAGGGGCTGTTTCCACTGCTGGTATGGCAGGATAGGCAATCAGCACGGCAATGCCGCCATCGAATCGCCCCTCATTATCAAACAACGGCATGGTGTATTTCTTGACGACGCGCGGCTGGCCGCCAGCTGTTTGCAAGGTAAGGATGCGGCCTTCTGGCTTGTCATTCGCCGTGACTTCATAAGCTGCCTGGCAGCTATCGCAATGCTCGCCTGATAGTCCAGCCTGGCTCATGACATCTTCTGCCGGGAAGCCCAGCAGTTTTTCAGCACCGGGGCTCCAGTATTGAACGCTGCAATCGCGGTTGACCGTAATCACTGCGGCATCTGGCATGAGTTGGGCGATTTGGGCTGCAAGCGGCGTAGACATAATGACATGGTGTTTCATATTGGTGTTTCATTTTTATATCATGAAACATATTTGATATGTTTCATTTTGATATTTATGAAACGTTTATTTGTGAATGAATGCTTTTATTCATTGATTATTAATAACAAATGAATATGGCATCGTTTTTGCTAAATCAGTCGTATCTATTCGTTTGGAGCGGCATATCATGTTCAAGCAGTTTTTCGAGCCGGAGAGTTCAACCTATACCTATTTGCTAGGTTGCGAGAAAACCCGGCAGGCGATGCTGATTGATCCCGTGGCATCGGAGGTGGAGACTTATATTGCCGACTTGCAGGCTAATGGCTACAAGCTGGTATACACCATGGAAACTCATGTGCATGCAGACCATGTGACTGGCGCTGATCTACTGCGGCAGCGGCTGGGCAGCAAGAGTGTGGTGCACCGGGATGCAGGCGCGATGTGTGGTGATCTGTTGGTGACGGATGGCGTTCACCTGATCGTGGGGACATTGGATATTGAGGTGCGCCATACACCAGGGCATACCAATGGCTGCGTCAGTTATGTTTGTGCTGACAAGGTGTTCACCGGCGATGCCTTGCTGATTGATGGTTGTGGTCGCACTGATTTCCAGATGGGTAATCCCGGGCAGCTTTACGACAGTATACAACGGCAAATCTTCAGCCTGCCGGATGATACCAAGGTCTATCCTGGCCACGATTATCATGGCAGGTTGTACTCGACAGTGGGGCATGAGCGCCTGCACAATCAGCGCCTGGGAGGTGGTCGTAGCCGTGAGGACTTCATTGCGTTGATGTCCGAGCTCAAGCTGGCTTACCCCAAGAAGATTGATGTGGCCTTGCCTGCCAACCAGGCATGCGGGCGTTTATCCTGATCAACAAGGCGATTGTTGATTGATTGAACCCATTAGAGCGTGTATGAAAATAGAAAAAATAGCAGCAGGCCTCAGCGTGAGCGGGCAAATTTTCCCCCAAGATATCGAGTCGCTGGCAGCGGCTGGTTTCAAGACTATCTTGTGTCACCGGCCAGATGGCGAGGGGGCAGATCAGCCGACATTTACTGAACTGGATGCCCTGGCAAAGCAGGCAGGTATTGAGATGCGGTATTTTCCTGTCGAAAGCGGCAAGGTATCGGACGAGGATGTGCAGGCGTTTTCCCAGGCTTACTCCAGCATGGCGAAACCCGTGTTGGCCTATTGCCGTTCTGGCATGCGGGCCGTGACGTTGTGGGGCTTGAGCCAGGCTCCCACTCTGGGGCTGCAAACGGTGCTTGCCAGCGCAAAAGCTGCCGGTTATGACTTAAGCGGGTTGACTTACCGGCTGGCGGGTGGAAGCGAAATGCCAGCCAATATCAGCCATCACCAAATCGTGATCGTGGGGGCGGGGGCGGCTGGTATTGCCACGGCATCAAGCTTGCTGGCACGTGACCCTGGCCTGGATATTGCCATCATAGACCCGGCAGAGATTCACTATTATCAACCCGGCTGGACCATGGTCGGCGGTGGTGTTTTCAGCCCAGAAACCACGGTACGTACCATGGCGTCGGTGATTCCTGCCCAGGTGAAGTGGATCAAGGCGGCAGTCGCCGCATTTGAACCGAATCATAACCGCCTCTTGCTGGAAGGCTGCAAGCCGCTGAGTTATGACGTATTGGTGGTGTGCCCTGGCATCAAGCTCAATTGGCATGGTATCGAGGGGCTGGTGGACACCTTGGGCGAAAACGGCGTGACATCCAACTATCGTTACGATCTCGCCCCCTACACTTGGCAACTGGTGAGCCAGATGCAGCGCGGCAAGGCTGTATTCACTCAGCCACCCATGCCCATCAAGTGCGCTGGCGCACCACAAAAGGCCATGTATCTATCGGCAGATCATTGGCGACGTAGCGGGCATTTATCCAATATCCAGATCGACTTCTACAACAGCGGCCCTGTGCTGTTTGGGGTGAAGGAATATGTGCCCGCGTTGATGGAGTATGTGGAGCGCTACGATACGCATCTGCATTTTGGTCATCGCTTGACCAAGGTGGATGGCAGGGCCAAACGTGCCTGGTTTGCCGTGACAGAGGCTGATGGAGCGCAGCGTACAGTAGAAACAGAGTTCGACATGCTGCATGTGGTGCCACCACAGCAAGCGCCTGATTTCGTCAGGGCCAGCCCCATGGTTGATGCTGCTGGCTGGGTTGATGTTGATCAATACACTTTGCGGCACAAGCAATATGCCAATCTGTTTGCCTTGGGTGATGTGACCAATGCCCCGAATGCGAAGACCGCAGCGGCGGCCCGCAAGCAGGCCCCCGTAGTGGCAGAGAATGTGATCGCCGCATTGGCGGGGAAAGAGATGCAAGCAATCTATGATGGCTATGGTTCATGCCCATTGACAGTGGAGCGGGGCAAGATCGTGCTGGCGGAATTCGGCTATGGCGGCAAGTTGTTGCCCAGCTTCCCGCGCTGGTTCATCAATGGGCAGCGGCCATCACGCTTGGCATGGTGGCTGAAGGAGAGAATATTGCCACCCGTGTATTGGAAAGCCATGCTCAAGGGGCGCGAGTGGCTGGCGGGGCCTGCCAAGCCAGTTAAATCCGATGACTAAAACAAGCACAATCTTGCGTGAGGAGTAGGGATGATGAAAGCTAACGTAGGTGGGGTTGATCGTGCATTACGCATATTAATTGGGCTGGGGTTGATTGCCTGGACAGTATTTTTTCAAGGGCCAGTGTGGGCTTATGTTGGCGTATTGCTCTTGCTGAGCGGCCTGCTGCGTTGGTGTCCTGCATATTCCTTATTGGGAGTATGTACGTGCAGGAGCAGCGACAAGTGATACTTGATTGGGCAAGTGCCACGCCTGTCAGCGCATTGGCTGGTGGCGTGTTGATTGGGGTAGCAGCAGCGTTGCTATTAGTGTTTAACGGCCGTATAGCTGGTATCAGTGGCATTCTTGGCGGGTTGCTCAAGCCTACCGCATCAGATAGCGCCTGGCGGGTTTGTTTTTTACTTGGGCTTGTGGCTTCCCCGTGGGTGTATTCGCAGGCGTTTGCCTTGCCTGTGGCGCAAGTTTCGCAAGGTACGGGCTTGCTGATCATCGCTGGTTTATTGGTCGGGTTCGGTACCAGGTTGGGCGGAGGCTGCACCAGTGGTCATGGTGTATGCGGCATTGCCCGGCTGTCGCCACGCTCAGTCGTGGCAACAATGGTATTCATGGCAACGGCGATGTTGACGGTTTATTTTCGGCATTGGATGTAAGGGGGCAAGCATGTATTTGATCACGGCATTGCTGGCTGGTCTCTTGTTTGGGGTCGGGCTGATTGTCTCTGGGATGACCAATCCACAAAAAGTCCTCGCTTTTCTTGATGTGACAGGAAAATGGGACCCATCCCTGGCATTTGTCATGCTGGGGGCTATCCCGGTGATGGCACTGGCTTACAGCATGATGAAAAAGCGTCACCATACTTGCTTGGGGCAAGAGGTGCAGGTCCCGACCAAGCGGTTGATCGATGCCCGCTTAGTCCTGGGGGCAGTCATATTTGGCGCTGGCTGGGGCTTAGTAGGCTATTGTCCTGGCCCTGCATTGGCCAGTCTGTTGACCGGGTGGATGAGCCCTGTGATCTTCTCAATCGCCATGGTGGTGGGGATGTGGCTGCATCGGATGTTGTCTGGCATGTGGAAGTAAGCCATGTTGACCTTGTGTCTGTTAGGCATCGTGGTTGGGCTCCTGATGGGCTTGACCGGCGCAGGTGGCGGAATACTGGCGGTGCCATTGCTGGTGTTTTTTACCGGAATTCCCGTGACTACGGCTGCGCCACTTGCACTCACTGCCGTGGCAGTTGCAGCCAGTATTGGTGCCTTGGCTGGATTGAGGCAAGGCATGTTGCGCTATCGTGCGGCGTGTGTGATGGCAGGGATTGGGGTTGTGATGGCACCCTTGGGTTTATGGGTGGCGCATCAACTGGATAACCGTCTGCTGATGTACGTATTTGCACTTTTGTTGCTGGTGGTTGCCGCAGAAAATCTTGTCCAGAAAAATCGGCTGGCCAGTGTGGAGCGTCAGGCTTGCCTGATTGACCCAGCTACTGGCAAGTTGCGCTGGACCAGTCGATGTTCGCTCTCGTTAATGGGGGCAGGTGGGGTGGCAGGATTTCTCTCTGGCCTGGTAGGGGTGGGCGGTGGCTTTGTTATTGTGCCTGCGCTGGGCAGGCTTTCCAATTTGGGTATGCATTCGGTTATTCCCACTTCACTGGCGGTGATTGCGCTGGTGTCATTATCCAGCCTGGGTAGTGCATTGCTGTGGGGCAGCTTTGATATTCGACTGGCGTTGCCTTTTGTCGCTGGGGCCATGCTGGGAATGCTGGCGGGGCGTCGATGGACGCAATGCTTGACGGCAAGATCGTTGAAAAGAGGTTTTGCTGTTGTCGCGGCTACTGTAGCGGTAATGATGGTGGTCAGGGCAATCTCTTGACCGCACTCCAGGCCTTGATAAGGCCTGGAGTGCGTTGGTTTAATGCTCTTTGTGGCTATCGGGATGCGCCATGATGCGGTCTATCCAGGCGATGGAGACGGCAGAGGCGATAAAGGCCATATGAATAATGGTTTGCCAGATCAGGGTTTTGTCATCCAGATTCTCGACGTTGATGAACGTCTTGAGCAGGTGGATGGAAGAGATGCCGATGATAGACATTGCCAGCTTCACCTTGAGCAGGTTGGCGTTTACGTGGGATAGCCAATCGGGTTCATCCGGGTGGCCATTCAGGTTGAGGCGGGAAACAAAGGTTTCGTAACCGCCAACAATCACCATGATCAGCAGATTGGAGATCATCACCACGTCGATCAGGCCTAGTACCATGAGCATGATGTCGGCTTCGTGCAGTTGCGGCAGGCGCTCGATGAGATGGCCCAGCTCCTGCATGAACAAGATGACATAGACGATTTGTGCCACGATCAAGCCTAGGTAGAGTGGCAATTGCAGCCAGCGGCTACCAAATAGCACGGCGCTAAGCGGGCTCATTCTGGCGGGGCGTTGAGGTTGTGGAGATGACATAGGGTATTTCCTTTCGTGCTAGAGGCTATTCAAGTCGGTAATCATTAGGGGATGTGATGATCCAGCGTATATTCAGCGCCATCATCTACTGCCAGCTTCTCCACCATATAAGGCAGGGTTTCTTGCAGGATAGCTGGCAATGTCCAGGGTGGGTTGATCACGAACATGCCGCTACCATGCATGCCAAATCCATCAGGTGACGGCGCATGGATGCTGAGTGTGGCATGTAGCCAGCTTGGTGCGCCGAGCTTGGTCAACCTGTCGGCGAGCAATTCAACTTCCGGGCGTTGCAGTAATGGGTACCAGAGCAGATAGGTGCCTGTGGCAAAGCGCTGCAGGCTATCTTTCAATGCCTCGATGACGCGCTGGTAATCACGTTTTTCTTCATAAGGTGGATCTATCAGCACCACGGCACGGCGCGGTGGTGGTGGCAGTACGGCTTTGAGCCCGGCGAATCCATCCTCTTGCTCGATCAGCACCTGGCGGCCTGCAGATTTGAAGTGCTGCCTGAGCAGCTTGGCATCCGTGGGATGCAGTTCAAACAGGCGCGCGCGATCACTGCTGCGCAATAGCTCCTGTGCGACTGCGGGCGAGCCGGGGTAACGCTTGAGCGTGGGGCCTGGGTTAATCTGCTTGAGCAGTTCAACGAAGGATTGCAGCGGGGCAGGGAGATCGTCAGCTTGCCATAATTGCGCAATGCCTTGCTCGAACTCTGCATTCTGCGTGGCATAACCATGATCAAGCGCATACATCCCTGCACCCGCATGCGTGTCAATGTACCAGTAGGGCTTGTCCTTCTGGTTGGTATACGCAAGTACTTGATGCAGGATAAAGTGCTTGAGGACATCGGCATGATTGCCGGCATGAAAAGCGTGGCGATAACTGAGCATGGGCAGGGACTAAAGAAAAGTGGCGACATTATAAAGGACGGGGTGGATATTGTGTTTATTCATGCACTTCCCGAACCGCTGCTATCACTAGCCTGTGAGGCAGATATTTATAGCCGCAGCTTTTTAATTGCAGCCATGCCTGCTAGCATTACATCCTTATGGGCGCTCATCATCATCACGGACATTCACACTCGCACGGAGGCAGCCAGCCTTCCTTGTTATTACCATTGCTGCTGATTGCCGGGTTCGCAGTCGTTGAGGCCATTGGCGGTTGGTGGACGGGATCACTGGCATTGCTTAGTGATGCGGGCCATATGGTGTCGGATGCCTTTGCCCTGGGGTTGGCGTGGCTAGGCAGCTGGATTGCGCGCAAGCCTGCAACGCGCAAGCATAATTTTGGCCTGGTACGTGCCGAGGTCATCGTCGCCTTGGTCAATGCCTTGCTGATGCTGGCGGTGATAGTGGGTATTGTCTACGAGGCCGTGCAGCGTATTGCCGATCCTCAGCCGGTGCAGGGCGCTGAAGTCATGCTGATCGCGTTCATCGGCATGCTGGTGAACATTCTGGTGGCCTGGATACTGCATAGTGGTCATAGCAGCCTCAACAGCCGTGCTGCCTTGCTGCATGTGTTGGGCGATCTGCTCGGTTCGGTGGTGGCGATTATTGCCGGGGCCGTGATTTACTTCACGGGCTGGATGCCAATCGACCCTATCTTGTCTATCTTCATTTCTGTATTGATCCTGGTGTCTACATTGCGCCTGTTGGGCGAGGTGCTGCACGTGCTGATGGAGGGTGTGCCCTTGCATCTGGATGCACAGGCGGTTGAGCATGCCATGACCGTGAGTGACAAGGTGCGTGGTGTACATCATCTGCATATCTGGTCGCTATCATCTGAGAAAACCGCGCTGTCGGCACACGTGGTGCTGGAAAATATGCATGACTGGCATGAGGTATTGAATAACCTCAGCCATATGCTGCACGAACGTTTCAATATTGAGCATGTGACCTTGCAGCCAGAGGTCGGCACGGCGCATAGCGATGCCAATGCCAACTGCTGGCTGACGAGCAATACCGAGCATGTACATGACCACAGCCATGAGTGCGATGGGCATCATGATGACCACGATCATGAGCACCATCATGATCATTCACATGCACATGATCATCACGCGCACTGACATCCCGACTACCCAAGCAGGAGAACGAACAAATGCCCTATGTTGATATTAAAGTGGCTGGTACATTGACCCGCGAGCAAAAAGCCAAGATCGCTGAAGAGGTCACCGATACCCTGGAGCGTATTGCCAAGAAACCCAAGTCTTATACCTATATTACGTTCACCGAAGTGGCTGGTGAAAACTGGGCTGTGGCTGGCGACCTGCTGGACAGTGATTAATTTAATGACCTTGCTTTCCTGGGTGGCTGCCAGCCGCCTAATAGCTATGATTGCGTATGTTTGACCCCAAACCGGTACTGAAAAACCTGCCCAACCTGCCTGGCGTGTATCGCATGATCAATGCCCAGGATGAAGTGATCTACGTGGGCAAGGCGCGTGACCTCAAGAAGCGTGTTTCCTCTTATTTCCAGAAAAACCTGCCCTCTGCGCGCACACGTTTGATGGTGTCCAATATTGCGCGTATTGAAACCACGGTGACGCGTTCCGAGGCTGAAGCGCTACTGCTTGAGAACAACCTCATCAAGGGCTTCATGCCGCGCTACAACGTACTGTTCCGCGATGACAAGTCTTACCCTTATATCGCCCTAACCGGGGATTCCTTTCCGCGCCTGGCTTTCCACCGCGGTGCACAACGCAAGGGCAACAGCTATTTTGGCCCTTTCCCTAATGCAGTGGCGGTACGCGAAAGCATCCAACTCTTGCAGAAGGTATTCCGCCTGCGTACTTGCGAGAACACCGTGTTCGCCAACCGTTCCAGACCATGCCTGCTGCACCAGATTGAGCGCTGCACCGCCCCTTGCGTTGGTTTCATTACGGAAGATGATTACCGCCGTGACGTGATGCACGCGAGCCTGTTCCTGCAAGGCAAGGAGCAGCAAGTGATGGACGAGCTTGGCGAGAAGATGAACGAGGCCGCAGAGCAGATGGAATACGAACTTGCGGCTGTCTACCGTGATCGTATCCAGAGTTTGCGCCAGGTGCAGGCCAAGCAGTTCGTCAGTGATTTCAATGTCAGTGATGCGGATGTGATTGCCTGTGCTGAACTACAAGGCCAATGGTGCGTGAACTTGGTCATGATTCGCGGCGGCCATCATTTGGGTGATAAGAGCTTCTTTCCCAAGAATGCCGATGGCGCTGATCTGGAAACCACCATGGAGGCGTTTCTTGAGCAGCATTACATGGCAGGCGCAATACCGCCGTTATTGATCGTGGGCGCTGCCCTGGAAACCGCGGCGATGGAGGAAGTGTTCAGCGAGCATGTCGGGCGCAAGGTGAAGATCAACACCAATCCCATTGGCGATAAACGTGTATGGCTCAAGATGGCACAAACCAATGCAGAGTTGGCTCTCAGTCAGCGCGTGGCTCAACAGGCCAACCAGCAGGCCAGGCTGATCGCGTTGCGCGAGGCACTGGATTTGCCTGAAGGCACAGAGCGCATTGAATGCTTCGATATCAGTCATACCATGGGGGAGGCCACGGTGGCTTCCTGCGTGGTCTTTGACAAGGGCAATATGCAGAATTCCGAGTATCGCCGTTACAATATCACTGGCATCACGCCGGGCGATGATTATGCGGCGATGCGCGATGCCCTGACCCGGCGCTACCGCAAAGTCGCTGCGGGGGAGGGTAAACGCCCTGACTTGGTATTTATTGATGGTGGCAAGGGGCAATTGGGCGTGGCGGTTGAGGTAATGAATGAAGTCGGCCTGCTGGACATCCAGTTGGTCGGCATTGCCAAGGGTGAAGAGCGCAAGCCGGGACTGGAGCAGATGTTCTTCCCGGAGCGTGAAGAGCCGGTAGGCCTGAAAAAAGATCACCCAGGTTTGCACTTACTGCAGCAGATTCGAGATGAGGCTCACCGCTTTGCCATTACTGGACACCGTGCCAAGCGGGGCAAGGCACGCATGCATTCCAGCCTGGAAGATATCAGCGGCATCGGCGCCAAGCGTCGCAAGAGCCTGTTGACCAGATTTGGTGGCCTGGATGGCGTCAAGAATGCCAGCGTGGATGAAATTGCGCAGGTGGATGGCATCAGCCATGCGCTGGCGCAGAAAATTTATGAGGAGTTGCACTGATGTTCTGGAATGTCCCCAATAGTCTGACGGTGATGCGTATTTTATGTATACCGCTTTTTGTCGGGATATTCTATTTCCCGGAAACTACCTTGCCTATGCATGACAAGAATGTGCTGGCTACCTTCATCTTTGCTTTTGCGGCAATTACTGATTGGTTTGACGGCTATCTTGCGCGCGTGCTTAACCAGACGTCTGCATTCGGGGCCTTCCTTGACCCCGTGGCCGACAAGTTGATGGTGGCTGCTGCCTTAGTGTTACTCATTGAGCTTGACCGTGTTGGTGCAGTCGTTGCCTTGATCATTATTGGACGTGAAATCGCGATTAGCGCCTTACGTGAGTGGATGGCAGGTATGGGCGAGCGTAGCAGTGTGGCAGTGGCATTTATAGGCAAGATCAAGACGGCAGTGCAGATGGCCGCTATCCTTTTCCTGTTGTATTACGATCCATTGGGGCCGCTGGATATCAGTTTTTATGGCAAGGTATTAATTTATATCGCGGCGATTTTGACATTGGTGTCAATGGCTTACTATTTGAAGGCTGCCTGGCCACGCATGAAGGCTGGATAATCAGCCTGAAATACGCTTGACACAGTGCTGAAAATCCTTAGAATAGCGCCTTCTTTCGATGCGGGAATAGCTCAGTTGGTAGAGCGCAACCTTGCCAAGGTTGAGGTCGCGAGTTCGAGACTCGTTTCCCGCTCCAGGATTTAAAGGGGAAAGTGGCAGCAAGCACTTTCCTTTTTTATCAGATGTCCGAAAGGCTAGTCTGATACTGTTTATGGCGCGATAGCAAAGCGGTTATGCCGCGGCCTGCAAAGCCGTTTAGGCCGGTTCGACTCCGGCTCGCGCCTCCAGGTAAATGATTTTGCTGTCAAGCAATGCGGGAATAGCTCAGTTGGTAGAGCGCAACCTTGCCAAGGTTGAGGTCGCGA